>ERZ761607.22-NODE-22-length-398343-cov-16.596332_pt1 | contig 398343 bp, 399 predicted proteins | sample MGYA00511164_ERZ761607 | MGnify/ENA primary metagenome ERZ761607 (study PRJEB28899, sample SAMN02445080) | bioreactor sludge metagenome | biome: EBPR sludge | place: Australia: Brisbane, Thorneside Wastewater Treatment Plant | collected 2011-06-22 ... | reverse complement strand
TCCAGCCGATCAACTATCCGACCGTGCCCAAGGGCACCGAGCGACTGCGCTTCACACCGTCGCCCAACCACACCGACGCCATGATGGACGACCTCGTCCGCGCCATGGACCGGCTGTGGACCCACTGCAACGTGGCAAGACTGCCCGCGGCGGCCTGAGCGGGCCCGTCGCCGGCCCGGGCCGGTGCATTGTCGCAGGCGCACCAGGAGCGACCCTTTCGGGCCCATCGTCTCCTGGTCATGCCGTCGCCAGCGCTGATCACATGGATGCGCACCGACGATCGAAGGCCCCTTGAGGCCGAGTGCGCCGTCCCGTGGGTTGCGCCGGGATGCACCGGTGCACGGCCCGTACTTGCCGCGGAGGAGGCGCCACCGGCAGAGTGACCTGGGCGACCCGTTGGTCTCCCACATGATGCCGCCGATCGCCGGACGTTGATTCCCCCACGTCTCGCGACCCAAAGCGATCGGCGGCATCCGCTCCACCGAAGGAGATCGCTGATGTTCGCCCTGACGATGGCGTTTGAACCCGTACATTAGCCCGGCCGCAACCATGCCTCGCTCCTTCTCGCCCCATCGGCGGGTTCGACTTTGAGAGCTCAGTTGCCAGGCAACGCCTTCGAGGCACGGTCGTCGATCGCGATGAGGTAGAGCAACAGCAGAAGGGCAACGCTGAACTCGCTCCCGCCCGTTCCGTGCTCACCGACGAACCAGCCGAGCTTGGCGTGGATCAGCACGATTCCCCCGATGGCGATCAGAGCCAGGGCGGCGCAGGCGCAGGCGCAGGAGACCCGAAACCTGACCACGAGGCAAAGCGCGGCGATCAACTCGATCACGGTTATGGCCCAGACGACGGCTGTCGGCTGCGGAAAGCCGTGGCTGGCCATGAAGCCGGCGAACTGCGGAATCGTATCGTTCACGACACGTACGACGGCGTGGGCAAGAAACAGACCGGCCGTGCCGATCCGGGCCACCTGAAACGCGCGCTCGCGAGAGAGGAAATGGCGATCAAGCGCGAGGAATGTCATGGGCCGTCCCTTGCAGAGCCGGCGGCGCGACGGGTGTGGAACCTTGCCACTGCAGGGCCGCCGCATAGGAAGTGCAGGGCCGCCGCATAGGAAGCGAGGCTATATCGGCGGTATGACAGCTTCAACGAGCACAGGGCCGCGAACCCGACAGATGGCGCCCCCGACCGGACAGACTGACGGAGAATTCGACGAGTGGCGGCTGTGCACCGACGAGCGCCACTCGACGGGGGGGCCTCCGATCCCGGAGAATGGGTCATGACCATGACCCTGCAAGCCGGCACCGACTGCTGCTTCCTCTCCAGCAGCGCCTGGAGGGCCACATGGCGGCTGGGGGCAGCCTATCTGACCTGCTTCCTGGCTATCAACACGGTTCTCTGGGGCCTTGCGGGCGTCGATCCGGTCGAATCCTTCTTCGGCAAACTGATCCTGCTGTGCTTCTGCGCGATCGTCACGACCGGCATGTCGGCCCTGCTGTACCAGCTGCGTCGTCAATCCTTCGGCCGCCGTGCGCTGGTCTGCCTCGCCATGGCGGCGACGGCGACGCCGCTCTTCACCCTGGTGGACCACCTCATTCACATGGCCTTTGTCTATCCCCAGCCTGTGCCGGTCGATCCCGTCTATATCGGCTACTCCATGATCGAGGGCCTCGCCCTGTTCTTCGGCTGGTCATGTCTTTCCGTGGCCCAGATCTACAGCGACGAGGCCCGCGATCGCGAACGTCAGCTCGCCGCCGTCCGGGAGGAAGCGCTTGCCGCCCAGATGCAGGCCCTGCGTTATCAGGTCAGTCCCCATTTCCTGTTCAACACCCTGAACTCGGTCGCGGGCCTGATCGAGGAAGGTGCTTCCGACCGGGCCAACCGCATGGTGCTGTCCCTGTCGGACTTCCTGCGGGCGACCTTGACGCTTGATCCGGTGCAGGATGTCCGCCTCGCCGATGAACTGGCGCTGCAGGAGGACTATCTGCTGATAGAACGCGAACGGTTCAGCGACCGGATGGATCTCAAGATCGAGGTGCCCGCCGCGCTCGGCGACGCGCTGATCCCGAGTCTTCTGCTGCAGCCCCTCGTCGAAAACGCGATCAAGCACGGCGTGGGCACCACCAACGGGCCCGTGACCATTCTGATCACCGCAGCCCGCGTCGACGACCGCCTGATCGTGACGATCGACAATGACATGCCGGTGACCGACCGGACGGTGACCGACCGATCCGGCGCCGGGATCGGACTCAGAAATGTGTCGGAGCGCATCCGCACCCGGTTCGGGACGCAAGGCAGATTCTCATACGGGCCGGTTCGTGCCGGGTGCTGGCGCGCGCAGGTAGAATTGCCCTGGGTTCTGCTGTGAGCGGTCTCAGGGTCCTGATTGTCGATGATGAACCGCTGGCCCGGCGTCGCGCCATTCGGCTCGTTGGCGAGTGTGCCGAAGTCGGGGAGATCGATGAAGCGGCCGACATCACCGCCGCGCACGCCGCACTGCTGGCCCGCCCCGCCGATATCCTTCTGCTCGACATACAGATGCCGGGCGGAGATGGTTTCGCCCTCCTCGAGACCCTGCACCCTCCCCTGCCTGCCGTCGTGATTGTCACGGCATTCCACGATCATGCCCTGCGCGCCTTTGACGCCCAGGCGATCGACTATGTCACCAAGCCGATCGTGCCGGCCCGTCTTCGCGCGGCTGTCGGGAGGGCGGCGCTCGCCGTGGAAAGTCGGACGAGCCAGGACCGGGTCGAGGAATTGCTGGAGACGGTCCGGACGCTCCGGAGAAGCGTCGAGGTGGCCGGTGGCGGCGCCACAGCGTCGGAGTTCTGGGTGCGTACCCGGGGCGACGTTCTCCGCGTGCCCATCGATCGGGTCGTCCGGTTCGAGGCAGAGCGCGACTATGTTCGCATCCATACCGCCGGCGGGAAATTTCTCCATCATGAGAGCCTGGCCAGTCTCGAGCGGCGGCTGGATCCCGGCGTCTTTGTAAGGATCCACCGCAGCTCAATTGTGCGCAGGGACGAGATCGCCAGCCTCAAGGCCGCGCCGTTCGCCGCCCTTGTCGCCGTGCTTGTGGACGGCACCGAGCTACGGGTCGGACGAACCTATCTGTCGCGCATGAGAAAGCTCACCCGGACCCCGTGAGGGTCGCCTGACATCTGCAGCGCATGATGCAGCCAGGCTTCGTCGCCTCCGGTCTGCTCATGTCGTTCGCAGAACGTAACGGGCCGCCAATCGAGTCCTGCTTGCGGTCCGGAGCACGCGTACTGCTGAGTCCCGTCCGGAGACGGACCATGCACACGACAAATGCCCCCGCCCTGCGCGTCGCGATTGTTGACGACGAGCCCATTGCGCGCTCCCGGCTGCGCAGGCTTCTCGGCAGGATCGACAGTCCTCCCTCGACGATCCTCATCGAGTGCGGGAGCGCGGAGGCGATCCTGTCGCAAGGGCGCGGGCTGCCACTCGATGCCGTGTTCATCGACATCGAGATGCCCGGACGCTCGGGCCTCACGGCGCTCGAACGGTGGCAGGGATGGCGTCCGGAATTCGTTTTTGTCACAGCGCACCACGAGCACGCCCTCAAGGCCTTCGACCTTCAAGCCACAGACTACCTGACCAAGCCGGTCGCTGAAAAACGCCTGCACCAGACCCTCACACGGCTCTGGAGTCACTGCCGGGCGACGGGGGTCGAGGCCTCCGGAGTTGGCTCACCGGCGGAAAGGAGCCTCACGGAGCGCCAGATTCAGATCCTCAGCCTTCTTGGAAAGGGCCTGGCCAACAAGGAGATCGCGCAGGCTCTCGGCCTGTCGCACTTCACGGTTCGCAATCACCTGATGGCCCTCTTTCGGCTGTACGGCGTGTCGCGACGCGCCGACCTCTGTCGGGTCGCCGGGCCGGATATGGCCGGGTAAGGCAGCGGCCCACACGCGTTCTACCGCGCCGAGGCCCTGCCGACGGGACGATCCGAGTCACAGCTTCAGACAACCCGAAAGGACGGAGCCTCCGCGGCGCCAATCAGCTGGGCGCGTCCGATCAGGGTGTCCAGTCGCTGAACGATCGCTACCCCCAGCGGCGTCAGATACAGATGCCGCGAGATTTTCTCACGGTCGTTGGACGCCATCACAAGCCAACCCAGACCGGGTGGGAGCGCCCCGAGATCGCCTCTGGAAACCAGGGCTCGCGCGGCACGCGACGCGGTCGCCGGGGTGGTGCCCATAAGCTCAGATAGCTCCTTGATCCGGATGCCCGCGTTCTCGGCGACATACAGGAACACCAGCATCTCGGACATGGTGATTTGCGGCGCGCTTTTTCGAAGAAAGGTCAGGCAGGCCAACAGACTGTTGCGCCGCCGCCCCGGCCCGTCAGTCATCGGCATAGGCCGCAATGATCAGGCCCGGCGCGCCCGGCCGGGGACGCGCCCGGGGCTTGCGGCGCCTGAAGTCCAGTTGCGCGCTTTTCCGGACCAGCTGGCTGGCTGCGAAAGCCGCTTCGATTGCAGCTTTCTCGTCTTGCGCTTCGAACTCGTCGCCAGCCTCAAAATCGATCGTGATCGTGGCGCGGTATCGCATGGGCTCGCCGGGCGGGCGTAGTCTGTTGCGCAGCGGGTGATCGACAAGGGTCGCGCTCATGTCATCCAACCAACAGGCGCGGCTGAAGCGCCGCCCACTTTGATCGCGGGCCTCGAGCGGTGAGGGAAGGTGCTGCGATGTACCCGTACACCGGGCCGGCTGATCGCTGCCATTGACGAGCGGCCCGCCCGGCTCGCCGCGCTTGCACAACAAAAAAGGGCGACGGATCCCAGGATCCGCCGCCCCAGTTTGCTCGGGGGAGCAGGGTTTAGAAGTTGGCCGTAATCCCGAAGAACACGTACCGCCCCATGGCGTCGTAGAGTTGCGGGTACGTATTCCCGTTACCCGTCGTGCCAACGCTCCGGGACAGTTGCGGATCGTTGTCCAGGACGTTGTTCACCCCGGCGCGAACCGTGACGGTGTCCATGACCTGCCAGACGGCTGCGAGGTCGAGGTAGTTTTCCGCATCGAAATAGCGATCGATACGATTCCCCCCGTTGTTCAGCGAGCCGTTTGCACGGTTCAGAACCGCGATCTCCACCTCGCCGTAATGACGCCACGTCGCGGAGAGGTCCAGTTCCCACGGCGTCGCCCAGTTGACCCTGGCGCGGTGACGATATTCCGGGTTCGGAATGCCGCACTGGTTCGCATAGAAGCCGGCGCAGTCATAGACGGAGTCCCCGTTGTCAGTGACGAGCTCCGACAGGATGGTCGAGACGTAGCTGAGCTGGAGACCACCCATATTCGCCATGCCCAGGTCTTCGAGATCGAAGCTGTAGCTGGCGTTCACATCGATGCCGGTTGTGCCGAAGCCGCCGATGTTTGTGTTCGGGTCGCTGACCACGCCGCTGCCGGTCCACAGCGATCCGTTCGAGTTACGCGTGATGCGGGCACACGCCGCCGCGTCGCCCGAGATGTAGCACGAGTCCAGGGTGTTCAGCGGGTTGAACGGCTGGATCGCATCGTCGATCTGGATGTCGAAATAGTCGACCGAGATGTTGAACCCGGTCAGGAAGGACGGCGACCAGACGACGCCATAGGTGATGGTGTCGCTCTCTTCCGGACGCAGGGTCGCAGTGCCACTGTTAAGACGGCTGTATTGACCGGCGGGGCTACGCAGGGCGCCGCTGGTCGACTGGCCGGCGGTCACCTGCCAGGGGTTGGTGCCGAAGCAGGACGCCGGAGCGACGCCGGTGGTTGCGTCGCAAGGATCCCGATCCGCGTCAAACAGGGCGAAACCGGGAGCCGTGAAAAGCTCGATGGCGTTCGGAGCCCGGACGGCGCGCGAGTAGCTGGCGCGGAAGCGGATGTCCTCGATCGGCGCATAGTCGGCGCCGAGCTTGTAGGTATCCGTGCCGAAGTTTTCGTACTCGGAACGCCGATAGGCGCCGTCGATCGATGCCGAATAGGCCCAGGGCTGGTCATCGGCGAGCGGGATCTGGAACTCGCCGAAGACTTCCGCGACATCCGTGTCACCGGCAAGGCCGAGCGTCGGTCCACCCTGACCAGCACCGTCGCCGGTCTGGAAGGTCGCGTCAGTCGTCGTATCGAGGGCGTCACGGCGGTACTCGGCGCCGAACGCGACCTGAACGGTGCGCGACGCGGTCGGCATTGACCAGCCCGTGTCACCCGTAATGGCGGCGGTGACGACCTGTTGGGTCGTTTCACCGGTCTGGATCAGCGGGATCTGCAGGTAGTCGAGGGCCGCCTGGGTCACCCCACCGGCAATGAACACGTCGTAGGGGACGCAGTTGGGGTCGGTGCCGTTGACGACAGAGCGGCAGGTCGGCGTGACGCCGGGTCCGGGGTTCGTATCGACCACATCCAGCGCGCGGCCGAGACGCGTCACGGAGAAGTCGTTCAGATAGGTCCGGGCCAGGGCGACACGCGAGTATTGCGCGGCGATGTCATAGTTCCAGCCTGGGGAGATCTCGCCGCGAACGCCGACGATGCCGCGATAGGAGGTGTAGTTGAGGGAGTCCTGACGACCGCCGCCTTCAACGTTGCGGCGACCGATGTAGAGGGTCCGGCGGTTGTCTGCCGTGATGTCCGCCGCCGTGCAGCCGATGGTCGCGGCCTGTTGAGGCCCCAGCAGCGGGTTGCCGCAGTTGATCTCGGCCGTGTTGAAGAAATTGCCCGACGGGGCGATCTGGGCGACCGACTTGTAGTCCGAGAACATCAGCTGGGCGAACACCTCGGCCTGGTCGTTCAGCTCATAGCGGCCGAAGGCGCCGAGGGTGTAGCGCTCGTCGGGGCGCTGATAATAGTTCAGCGGGCCGAAATTGTAGTTTCCGGTGGCGGCGTTGAACGGCACGAAGGTGCGTCCCGTGCCGAGGGTGGAGTTGAACCCACCCGCGAAATCAGTGAAGCGGCCGGGGAAGGACGTGCCCGATCCGCCGCAGGTGAAGGTCGTCGGCGTGGCGGCGGCCGGCGCGTCGATAGCGCAGGCCGAATAGTCACGATCCCGCTGAAGGACCGGATTGTTGTTCCGGTAGCCGGCGTAGGCGGTGATGTTGCCGCGTCCGTCGGGGGCGGAAACGCCCATGATGATGTTCACAGAGCGGCTCTCGCCATCCGAGACGTCGTCTTCAGGCAGGACAAACTGGCCCGGGTTCGTAAGGCCGCGACGCGCGATTTCCGCGCGAACATTGCCGACGCCGTCGTAGTCGTTGTTGTGCTGGTAGAAGCCGTACTGGGCGTCGACCTGCAGGCCTTCGAAGTCCTTCTTCATGATGAAGTTGACAACGCCGGCGACAGCGTCCGAGCCGTAAACGGCGGATGCGCCGCCGGTCAGGACTTCAACGCGCTCGACCAGTTGTTCCGGGATCTGGTTCAGGTCGGCTGCGTCATCGTTGGGGGAACCGTAGCCCATCCGGCGGCCGTCGATCAGCACCAGGGTGCGCGACGAGCCGAGGTTGCGCAGCGCGACCGTGGCCGTACCCGAGGCTCCGTTTGACACGGTTGAGTTCTGGGCGGCGAACGCTTGCGGAAGCTGATTGATCAGGTCCTCAACACGCGTAACCCCCGCAACATCGATGTCTTCGCCCGTCACCTGGGTGACCGGGCTCGTGGTGACAAGGTTTGCCTGCGGGATCCGCGAGCCGGTGACGATAACATCGTCAAGCTCTGCATCCTGCGGCGTGTCCTGTGCCATGGCCGGGGCGGAAATGACCAGGAATGCAGCTCCGGTCAGCAGCGTGCTGGCCAGCAGTCTCTGCCGGTTGTTGGGATTTTTCAAAGGACGTCCTTTCGTTGTTCGATGCTGCTGCCGCTTGAGCGACAACCGGAGTGACACCCGAGCCTCAATGCTCACGGCGATCCTGCAACGCTCGCATCGTGGTACAAGGCGCGCTTCGATTACAACTGGTCTTCAATACTTATGTCATGTTGTCTCTATTACGTCACAACTTAATAGAATTACGTCCGCGTAATTGGTAGCTTTTACTCTATCGTTATCAGGATTCATTATGTTCTATTACTGACCTAACCCCCTTTCAGCGCCGCGATCATCTCGCGCATACCCGGATTGGTCGGCACACCCTGGATCGGCGAAAAGCCTTCAATGTCGAGGCGGTAGCCGATGGAGATCAGGATCCCACCGTGGCGAGCGAAGGCTGTCCCGTCATGTACCGGCACCATGGCCGCGCCGCCGGTCCAGGCATCGCCGTGGATCCAGACCATGACCTTGGGTACCGGAACCTGCCCCGGGCTGGCCAATAGCGGCTTTGCCTCGCCGCAGCTGTCGATTGCCCGGACGGCTTTCCCAAGCTGGCGTCAGCCGCGGCGACCGTGCCGTATGCGCGGCTTCATGGTGGTCCTGCGCCGCGTCTGAGGCCCCTGGATCGCAGGCTCAACTCATGCCGCAGGTCCGACGCCCTTCATGCGGCGAAAGGCCATCAGGTCGTCTACCCAGTCCTTGTCTTCAAGGACGTGAACCAGAACCCGACGGATCATCGGCCGTAACCATTCGACCTCCTCCGCCTTTAGCGCGCCCGTGATCCGGTCATTGAAGCGGGTCACGTCCAGCAGGGCGCGCTCGTAGACCGCCCGCCCCTTCTCGGTAAGGACCAGATGCACCTGTCGTCGATCGACAAGGTCGCGATCCCGCTGAACCAGGCCATCTTCGACCATTCGGTCAACGGTTCGGGTCAGCGTCGTGCGATCAGTAGCGCAGAAGGCGGCGACCTCTCCCATCGTAGCCCTGTCAAGCCGACGCAGGGTGGCGAGGATCTGCCATTGATTGAGCGTAAGGCCCATCTTGACCAGTTCAAGACCGAGGGCGGTCTCGCGCTGCCGGACGACGTGGTGGAGCAGGAAGAACAGGTGGCCGGCCGTCAGGGGTTCGAACGGGTCCGACGCCCCCCCTGTCCGATCTTCCGACTCCGCGCCCGACATTTTGATTGAGCCTCCGCCTCCGTCAGGACCAGTCCAAACAGGTTCGCGTCTCGCGTGCAACCTTGCCGCTTGTCGACTGCGTCCGCCGTAGGGCCCGGCTGACAGAGAGGAGAAGGTCTTGATGAAAGCAACCCGGCGAATAATTATCGGGCACACTGGATAGGACCACAGGCGCGGTCTAGAACAACCGCTCAAGCATCTGTTGCGTGCGTGGGGCGAGCCGTCCTGTGTAGACGAGGACAGTTCTTCTCACCCGGGCTCCGGAGCGGGGGAAGAGGAGTTCCATGCGTTGGAGTCCACGAACACCGAGGCGCCTGAGTATTTCCACAAGGTCGTCGATTGCCAGTGGGCCTGCCCGGCCCATACGCCCGTCCCCGAGTATATCCGGCTGATCGCCCAGGGGCGTCACGCCGACGCCTACATGGTCAACTGGAAGTCCAACGTCTTCCCCGGCATCCTCGGGCGGACCTGCGACCGTCCGTGTGAGCCCGCCTGTCGCCGGGGACGCGTCGAGGACGAGCCGGTCGCCATCTGCCGGCTGAAACGCGTCGCGGCGGACAACAAGGGCGATGTCTCCGCCCGTATGCCGACCGCGCCGGCAAACCGTATCGGCAAGAAGGTCGCCTGCATCGGCGCGGGACCGGCTTCAATGACCGTCGCGCGGGATCTCGCGCCGCTCGGTTACCACGTCGTCGTCTATGACGCCGACGCCAGGGCGGGCGGGATGATCCGCAGCCAGATCCCGCGGTTCCGCCTGCCAGAGAGCGTGATCGACGAGGAGATGGGCTACATCACCGACCTCGGCCTGGAGATGCGGCTGGGTGAGCGTATCGACAGCCTCGGAGCGCTGCTCAAGGAAGATTACGACGCCATCTTCGTCGGCACCGGGGCGCCGCGCGGCCGGGATCTGGACGTCCCCGGCCGACAGGAAGCCGCCGCCAATATCCACATCGGCATCGACTGGCTCTCCAGCGTGTCGTTCGGCCACATCGAAAAGATCGGCCGGCGGGTGATCGTTCTGGGCGGCGGCAACACCGCCATGGACTGCTGCCGCACCGCCCGCCGCCTCGGCGGCGAGGACGTCAAGGTCGTCGTCCGCTCCGGCTACGATGAAATGAAGGCCTCACCGTGGGAGAAGGTGGACGCGGTGCACGAGGGCATCCCGATCCTCAACTTCCTCGTCCCCAAGGCCTTCACCCACGCCGACGGCCAGCTGACCGGAGTCACCTTCGAGAAGGTCACGCCCGTCGTCGACGAGAAGGGCCGCCGCACGCTCAGGCCGACGGGGGCGCCTGACGAGCATATCGCGTGCGATGACGTGCTGGTGGCCATCGGCCAGGAGAATGCCTTCCCCTGGATCGAGCGGGATATCGGTCTGGAGTTTGATGAATGGGGCATGCCCGTCGTCAATGAGACAACGCTTCAGTCGACCAACGACAAGGTCTTCTTCGGGGGCGACGCGGCGTTCGGGCCCAAGAACATCATCTGGGCCGTGGCCCACGGCCATGACGCGGCGATCTCGATCGACCATTTCTGCCGTGGCAACGACGTCAGGCTCCGCCCGCCGCCGGGCGTGCTGGTCTCGTCGCAGAAGATGGGCATCCACGAGTGGAGCTACGATAACGACATCTCCAATGATGACCGCCAGAACGTGCCCCAGCTGCCGATCGCGGAGGCTCTTTCCAATGTAAAGGCCGAGGTGGAGCTGGGCTTTGACGCCGCCCTGGCCCTGGCCGAGGCCCAGCGCTGCCTCAACTGCGACGTCCAGACGGTCTTCACCACCCCGCTGTGCATCGAATGCGACGCCTGCGCCGATATCTGCCCGACTGACTGCATCACCTTTACCGTCAATGGCGAAGAGGAAGAACTGCGCCCCCGTCTCAAGGCGCCGGCGCTCAACCTGACCCAGGATCTCTACATATCCGGGGCCCTGCCAACGGGGCGGGTGATGGTGAAGGACGAGGACGTCTGCCTGCACTGCGGCCTGTGCGCCGAGCGATGCCCGACCGGGGCGTGGGACATGCAGAAGGTTCTTATCGAGATGACCCATGCCGGCGGGTGTTCGAAATGACCCGCCCGACCGCCGCCGTGAACGACTTCGTGGTCAAGTTCGCCAACGTCAACGGCTCCGGCTCGGCCAGCGCCAACGGCCTCTTCGTCAAGGCGATCCTCCGGATGGGGGTGGCGGTGGCGGCGCGGAACATCTTCCCGTCGAACATCCAGGGCCTGCCGACCTGGTACGAGATCCGGGTCAGCGGCCATGGCTGGTTGGGTCGGCGCGGCGGCGTGGACCTGATGGTCGCCCTCAACCCCCAGACCTGGGACCGCGACGTCGCCGAGATCGATACGGGCGGCTACCTCTTCTACGATTCCACCAAACCCATGCCGGCCAGCAAGTTCCGGGAGGACATCACGGTCGTCGGCGTCCCCCTCACTGCCCTTTGCAACGCCGCCTACGTCGAGCCGTCAAAGCGGAAGGTGATGAAAAACATCATCTGCCTGGGCGCCCTGACCTTCCTGCTCGGCATCGAGCAGGACGTCGTCGAAGCGCTTCTGGCAGAGGAATACGCCTCCAAGCCGGCGATGATTCCGGCCAATATCGAGGCCCTCCATATCGGCTTCGACCACGCGAAACAGAACCTCAAGCCGCTCGGTCTGCAGCTGAAGCGGGCCGACGCCGTAGGGGACCGGATCTTTGTCGACGGCAACACAGCGGCCGCGCTCGGCGCGGTCTACGGCGGGGCCACGGTCTGCGCCTGGTACCCCATCACCCCGTCGACCTCGCTGGCGGAGGCCTTCACGGAATACTGCCGCAAGCTGCGTCACGACCCGGAGACCGGGCAGGCCCGCTATGCCATCGTCCAGGCGGAGGACGAGATCGCATCGATCGGCATGGTCGTCGGCGCCGGCTGGAACGGCGCGCGCGCCTTCACCTGCACTTCGGGGCCGGGCGTCTCGCTGATGCAGGAGTTCATCGGCCTGTCCTATTTCGCCGAAATCCCGGCCGTGATCTTCGACGTCCAGCGCGGCGGTCCCTCCACAGGCATGCCGACCCGCACCCAACAGTCCGACATCCTGTCAGCGGCCTACGCCAGCCACGGCGACACCAAACACGTCCTGCTGCTGCCCGAAGGTCCGGGCGAATGCTTCGAAATGGGCGCCAGCGCCTTCGACCTGGCCGACCGGCTGCAGACCATGGTCTTCGTCATGCTCGACCTCGACATGGGCATGAATGAATGGCTGGTCGAACCCTTCCGGTGGGACGACAGCCGCTGCCTCGACCACGGCAAGGTCATGACGGCGGAAATGCTCGAGGCGGGCGCCGACTTCGGTCGCTACAAGGATGTCGACGGCGACGGCATCCCGTACCGCACCCTGCCGGCGACGCACCCTTCGAAGGGCGCCTATTTCACCCGCGGCACCTCGCGCGATCCCTACGCCCGCTACAGCGAGGAGGGTGCCGTCTATGTCGACAACATGGAGCGGCTGCTGCGCAAGTTCGACACGGCCAGGACGCTCGTGCCCGCGCCGATCCTGCGCAAGGCCCGGGAGCGGACGTCCTATGGCGTGATCTATTATGGCTCCACCTCTCCTGCGATGGACGAGGCTCTGGCGGGTCTTGAAGCACGGGGTCTGAACGTCGATGCCCTGCGCGTTCGGGCCTTCCCCTTCCCCGGCGAGGTGTTCGAATTCATCGCCCATCACGAACTGGTCTTCGTGGTCGAGCAGAACCGGGACGCCCAGCTCCGCACCCTGCTGATCAACGAAGGCGGGGTCGACCCGGCCCGGCTGGTCAAGGTGCTCAACTACGATGGCTCGCCGATCACAGCCCGCTTCATCCAGGCCGAATTGGCAAGGGGGATGGGCGCGGTCGACGCCAATGCGGCCGGGGAGATGGCGCAATGACATACATCGTCAAACCGCAGTTCCATCACCCCTCCCTGCCGACCAACAAGCTCGGCTTCACCCGCCGCGACTACGAGGGTCGGGTCTCGACCCTGTGCGCGGGCTGCGGCCACGACTCGATCAGCGCCGCCATCGTTCAGGCCTGTTTCGAGATTGATCTGGAGCCCCATCGCCTCGCCAAACTCTCCGGCATCGGCTGTTCGTCCAAGACGCCGGACTATTTCCTCAGCGCCAGCCATGGCTTCAACACCGTGCACGGGCGGATGCCGTCGGTGCTGACCGGCGCCAACCTCGCCAATCGCGAGCTTATCTATCTGGGCGTATCGGGCGACGGCGACAGCGCCTCGATCGGTCTGGGCCAATTCGCCCACGCCATGCGGCGCGGGGTCAACATGGCCTATATCGTCGAGAACAACGGGGTGTACGGCCTGACCAAGGGGCAGTTCTCGGCGACCGCCGACAAGGGCAGCAAGTCCAAGAAGGGCGCGGTCAATTCCGACAGCGGCATCGACCTGGTCGCCATGGCCCTGCAGCTGGGCGCCACTTTCGTCGGCCGCAGCTTCTCCGGCGACAAGGACCAGCTGGTGCCCCTGATCAAGGCGGCCCTGACGCACAAGGGCGCGGCCTTCATCGATGTGCTCAGTCCCTGCGTGGCGTTCAACAACCACAAGGGATCAACCAAGAGTTTCGACTGGGTGCGCGAGCACAATGAGGCGGTCAACCGGCTGGATGTGATCCTAGGTCGCGCGCCAGTCACCGCCGCCTACCCGCCGGGCTCACTGGTTGAGGTGGCCCAGCACGACGGATCGGTCCTGATGCTGCGCAAGGTCGCCCGGGACTACGACGCGACAGACCGGGTCAAGGCCATGGCCTATCTGCACGAACGGGAAGCCGTCGGCGAGATCGTCACCGGCCTGCTCTATGTTGAGGCCGAGTCCGAAGATCTGCATGACGCCCTGGCGACCGTCGCGAAGCCGCTCAACGCCCTGTCCGATGCTGAACTGGTTCCGGGCGCGGCGGCTCTCGACCGGATCAACGCGGCGCTTCGCTAGGCGGCGCGCCGGGCGTTTCCGGTTGAAGATCGATCGGAACGGAAACCTCGCATTGTCGCGGCGTTCAAGGTTCTGCAAGCTCGCTTCGGAACTCCATGCCCCAGCCCTCAGACCCTCGTCATTCACGCCGTTTCGAAGCGATCCTCAGGCCGACACCCGATGGGCTGTGGTGTCCGGGCGGCGCCTTCTTCATCGATCCGCCGCGGCCTGTCGATCGGGCGGTCATCACCCATGGTCATGCGGACCATGCACGGGCGGGGCATGGAGCGGTGCTGGCGACACCCGAGACCCTCGCCATCATGGGCGAGCGCTACGGCCATGACTTCGCCGGGCACACACAGCCGCTGGCCTATGGTGAGCAGGTCACGGTCGGGGACGTCGAGCTGTCTCTGGCGCCGGCGGGCCATGTGTTGGGCTCGGCGCAAGCGACCGTCCGCCAGCACGGTCTGACGATCACCGCCTCGGGCGACTACAAGCGCCGCCGCGACCCGACCTGCGCACTGTTCGAACCCGTGCCCAGCGACGTCTTCATCACCGAAGCGACTTTTGGCCTGCCGGTCTTCCGCCATCCACCGGATACACAGGAGATCGCGCGGCTGCTGCGCTCGGTTCAGCAGTTTCCCGAGCGCGCCCATCTGGTTGGCGCCTATGCCCTGGGCAAGGCGCAGCGGGTGATCCGGCTGCTGCGTGAAGCCGGGTATGACGAGACCATCTATGTCCACGGCGCACTGGAACGCCTGAACCGTCTCTACGAGCATTTCGGCGTGACGCTGGGCCCGCTGGCGCCGGCGACGGGATCAAAGGCCGACTTCGCCGGCCGGATCATCATCGCCCCGCCATCTGCGCTGGCGGATCGGTGGAGCCGACGCTTCCCCGATCCCGTCACCGCCTTCGCCTCTGGCTGGATGAGCGTCCGGGCTCGCGCGCGACAGCGCGGCGTGGAACTCCCGCTCGTACTGTCTGACCACGCCGACTGGGATGAGCTGACGGAGACGCTGACGGAACTGTCGCCGCAGGAGGTCTGGATCACCCATGGACGCGACGACGCCCTGCGCCGTTGGGCGGAGCTGAATGGCCTCAAGGCGCGGGCCCTGCACCTTGTGGGCTATGAGGACGAGGACGACGACTGATGCGCGCCTTCGCCGCCCTGCTGGATCGCCTGTCGCTGACGGCGTCGCGCAACGCCAAGCTCCGTCTGATCCGCGACCATCTGGCGGACACGCCGGACCCCGACCGCGGATGGGCGCTCGCCGCCCTGACCGGCGCCCTGACCTTCACCGCCGCCAAGCCCGCCATGATCCGCCGGGCCGTCGAGGCGCGCGTCGATCCCGAACTGTTCCGCCTGTCCTACGACTATGTCGGAGATCTCGCCGAAACCGTCGCCCTGATCTGGCCAGCACGTCACGGCGCCAATCGCGAGCCGGACCTGTCCGAGGTGATCGACGCCCTGACGCAGGCAAGGCGCGGCGATGTGCAGGGCCTGCTGGAAGGCTGGCTGGACGCCCTCGACGCCGACGGCCGTTGGGCCCTTCTGAAGCTGGTGACGGGGGGGCTGCGCGTCGGAGTCTCGGCGCGGCTGGCGTGGCAGGCGGCGGCTGATTTCGGCGGGGTGGAGGTGCCGGACATCCAGGAGGTCTGGCATGCCCAGTCACCGCCCTATGCCGACCTTCTGGCCTGGCTGGACGGCCGGGCCGAGCGTCCCTCGGCCGATGCCCACGGCCGCTTCCGGCCGGTCATGCTGGCCCAGCCGATCGACGAAGCGGAGATGGCGAAGCTGGATCCCTCCGCCTATGTCGCCGAATGGAAATGGGACGGCATACGCGTGCAGGCCGTCAGCGAGGGCGGGGTAAGGCGCCTGTACAGCCGCACCGGCGAGGACATATCACCCACCTTCCCGGACGTGCTGGCGGCCCTGACCCATGAGGGGGTCATCGACGGCGAGCTTCTGGTGCTGCGCGAGGGACGGGTCGGTTCATTCGGCGACCTTCAGCAGCGACTGAACCGCAAGACGGCGGACGCCAAGGTGATGACGGCATATCCCGCCGGCATTCGCGCCTATGACCTGCTGGCGGCGGACGGAGTCGAACTGCGCAAGCTGAGCTTTGCAGAGCGGCGGGCCCGGCTGGAGGCTCTGGTCGCGTTGCTTGCGTCCGACCGGATCGATCTGTCCCCGATCCAGCCCTTCGCCTCATGGGACGACCTCGCGGCGCTGCGCTCAATGCCGCCGGAGGGCGACCCACAGGCAGCGGAAGGCCTGATGCTGAAACGACTCGACAGCGTCTATGAGGCGGGCCGCCCCAAGGGGCCGTGGTTCAAGTGGAAGAAGGACCCGCATCTGGTCGACGCCGTGCTGATGTATGCCCAGCGAGGGCACGGCAAACGGTCCAGCTTCTATTCCGACTTCACCTTCGGGGTCTGGACCGAGGACATCGACGGCAGTCACGCCCTGACACCGGTGGGCAAGGCCTATTTCGGCTTCACCGATGAGGAGCTGAAGCAGCTCGACAAATTCGTCCGCGACAACACCGTCGAACGCTTCGGCCCGGTGCGGTCGGTCAAGGCGAGCCGCGAGTTCGGCCTCGTACTCGAGGTGGCCTTCGAGGGGCTGCAACGGTCGAAGCGTCACAAGTCCGGGGTCGCCATGCGCTTCCCCCGGATCAGCCGCATCCGCTGGGACAAGCCGGCGAAGGAGGCGGACGAGCTGACGACGCTGGAAGGGATGCTGGATCAGGCCGGGAGGCAATGAACGGAAGCGGGCCTGCCCATCCATCAACCTCGGCCGAACCGTTCGATCCGGAAGGGTGCGAGATCGATCACCGGCTCCGTTCCTTGCGCCAGTGACGCCGTCAGCTCGGCGGTGATCGCTGACATGGTCAGACCGAGGTGCTGGTGACCGAAGGCATAGAGGATGCGCGGGTCACGCTCCAGCCGCCCGATGGCCGGCAGATAGTCAGGCAGGGTCGGCCGCGGCCCGACCCACCGATCCGGCTCCGGCGAGAAGCGAATGCCGAGATCGCCAAGCCGCCGCTCCAGCGCCCGCCATTTGCGCGGATCGCCGGGCGCATCGGGCGAGCCGAACTCGACGAAACTGGAGGCGCGCAGACCACTGGTGAAGCGGGAAACCACCATCGAATGCTCCTCGAACACCGTCGGCGGCAGGGTCTCGTCCCAGCTGTGGTCGGCGCTCTGTACCGAATAGCCGCGCTCGGCGATCACCGGGGCGTCGACGCCGAGCCCGCGCATCAGCCAACCGGCCCATGCCCCCGCCGCGACCAGCGCGCCTTCGGCCTCGCGCGCTCCGCCGCCGTCGAGATGAGCGATCACGCGATCGCCGCCCGACAGACGTTCGACCCTAGCATGGACCACCTCCCCGCCTTGCGCCTTGAAGGCGGCCATCAGGGCGTCACGGGCGGCCTGTGGCTCGCTCACCTGGGCCGTGCCGGAAAAGCGAATGCCCGCGACCGGCGCGCGGGTCATCACCTCCGCATAGCGGGCCAGATCGTCCGCATCCATCGACCTGAACGTGGTGCTGCCGGTCGGCGACCTTTCCCACGCCTTGAGCCCCTTCCCGGCTGCCTGCTCCGACATCCAGACCACGGCATGGCCGTCGCGACCGACGATCCCGGGCGCTCCGGAGAAGTCGGCCAGTCGCCGCCATGCCGGCAGTGCCTGAGCGAGGATGGCGGTCAGGGCCGCCTGCCCGCGCGCGTGCTGCGCCGGACCAGAGGCCGCGATGAACCGCATCGCCCACGGCCCCCACAGGCCGGCGTCCCGCCAGCGGAAATCGAGCGGTCCGCCGAGGCCGAACAGACGGCCCGGAAACGTCCGCAGACTCTCGCGCGACGCCAGCGGCGACACCTGTTCGGCCGCGATATGTCCGATATTGCCGAATGAGGCGGCGCGGCGCGGATCGCCCGGGTCGATCAGGGTCACGGCGAAGCCCGCCGCCTGCAGCCGCAGCGCGGAGGCGGCCCCGACCAGACCGCCGCCGATAACGAGCCAGGACTTTGGTTGCATCGGACTCCCGTTGCCTCGACCTCAGGATCGTATACGATAATGGCTTAAGTCACTGGAAGCGAGGACCCGATGTCGATTTCCTGGGAGGGCGTGATCCCCGCCGCCACCACGCAGTTCGCGGCGGATTTCTCGATCGATTTCGACTCCACCGCGACGGTGCAGGATGGCCTCATCCGCGACGGCGTGCACGGGCTGATCGTCATGGGCACCGTGGGCGAGAACAACTCGCTCGACGCCGACGAGAAGCGCGCCATGCTGGCCGCGACGGTGAAGACCGTGGCCGGACGCGTGCCGGTGATCGCGGGCGTCGCCGAGCTGGACACCCGTCGCGCAGCCGCCTTCGCCCGCGACGCCGAGACCATCGGGGCCGACGGCCTCATGGTCCTGCCGGCCATGGTCTATGTGCCGACCCAGGCCGAACTGGCCGCCCATTTCCGCACCGTGGCCGAGGCCACCGGCCTGCCGATCATGCTGTACAACAACCCGCCGGCCTATCGGGTCAGCATCGGCTTCGAGGCCCTGCACGCCCTGTCGGACCTGCCCAATGTCGTCGCCCTCAAGGAGAGCGCGCCCGACACGCGCCGCTTCACCGACCTGCTCAACGAGTTCGGCGACCGCTACGTCCTGTTCGCCGGTCTCGACGATGTGGCGCTGGAAGGCCTGATGCTGGGCGCCCAGGGTTGGGTGTCCGGCCTGACCAACGCCTTCCCGAAGGAATCCCTGGCCCTGTGGGACGCGTTCAAGCGCGGCGACATGCAGACGGCCCTCGCCATCTACCGCTGGTTCATGCCCCTGCTCCACCTCGACGCCGACCATGACCTGGTCCAGTCCATCAAGATCGCCGAACAGGTTATGGGACGCGGCCATGAGCGCGTCCGGCCACCGCGCCATCCGCTGGTCGGCGCGCGTCGGGCCGAGGTGATCGCCATGGTCGAAAAGGCCGCCGCGACCCGACCGGTCCTGTAGCCATGGCGCGGCACGTCTTCCGCTGCATAGACGGCCACACCGCCGGCAATCCCGTGCGGCTGGTGATTGAGGGCGCGCCTGAACTGACCGGCGATACGATGAGCGCCCGGCGTCAGGACTTCATGACCCGCTACGACTGGATCCGCACCGGCCTCTGTTTCGAGCCACGTGGCCACGACATGATGAGCGGCGGCTTTCTGTATCCGCCGACCACGCCCGAGGCCGACGTCGGCATCCTGTTCATCGAGACCAGCGGCTGCCTGCCCATGTGCGGTCACGGCACCATCGGCATCATCACCTTCGCGCTGGAGCACGGGCTGATCAAACCGCGCACGCTGGGCAAGGTCATCGCCGAGGTGCCCGCCGGCGTGATCGAACTGGACTATGTGCAGGACGGCACGCGCGTCCGGTCCGTCCGCATTCGCAATGTGCCGTCGTATCTGGCGCAGCAGGGCATCGAGATCGACGTTCCCGGGTTCGGCCCCCTGACCATCGACGTCGCCTATGGCGGAAACTTCTACGCCATCATCGAACCCCAGGGCGCCTATGCCGGCCTGGACGATCTGGGTGCCGCCCGCATCCTGCAACTGTCGCCGGTCATCCGGGCCTTGCTGCGCGAGGTCTATACGCCCGTCCATCCGCTCGACCCGACAATCCGCGGCGTCTCCCACCTTCTGTGGGCCGACAAGCCGAAGGGCGAGGGCGCGGATGGCCGAAACGCCGTCTTCTACGGCGACAAGGCCATCGACCGCAGTCCATGCGGGACAGGCACCTCCGCGCGCCTGGCGCATCTACACGCGACAGGCCGGCTGCCGGTCGGTCAGGCCTTCGTCCATGAAAGCTATATCGGCAGCCGGTTCATCGGCCGAGTGGAAGCCGAGACAGAGGTCGGCGGCCGCCCCGCCATCATCCCCTCGGTCGAGGGCTCGGCCATCGCCACAAGCCTGAACGAGATCTGGATCGACGACGAGGACGTCTTCGCCCACGGATTTCAGGTGGTCTGAGGATGACGACCCGCGCGCCGCGTCTGCTGCCCGACCAGGTCTTCACCGAGGCGCGCGAACGCATCCTCTCGGGCCGCCTGCCCGCCGATGCCCCGATCCGTCAGGACGCCCTCGCGCTGGAGCTGGGCGTCAGCAAAATTCCCCTGCGTGAGGCCCTCGCTCGGCTCGAGAGCGAGGGGCTGGTCGTCTCCCACCCCAACCGCGGCTTCATCGTCCGGCCCCTGTCGCGCGCCGACGCCGAGGACGTCTTCGACCTGCGCCTTCGTATTGAACCGATCGCCTGCGTGCTCGGCGCGCTTGAGGCCGACGCGGCCGCGCATGAAGCGGCCCGTAGCGCCTTCGCCGCACTGGACGCCGCGCTGAAGAACGGCCTCGCCGATGTCGGACGCCGCAATCGCGAGTTCCACCTGGCGCTGGTCCGGCCTTCAGGCCGCGCGGTGACCATCGAGACGGTCGACCGGCTGCTCGCCCTGTCCGAACGCTATGTACGGGTGCACCTTGGCGAGCACCGCCGACTCGACCGGGCCAGTCACGAGCATGAAGCCCTGCTTCAGGCCTGGCTGGAACGCCGGACCGAGACCGTTCGTCGGGAAGCCCGCGCGCACATCAGGGCCACGCTCGTCGACCTGCGGGCCCAGCTGCCAGAGGTCTAGCCGGCCAGCCAGGCCGGGACGTCGGCGAACGGTTCGTCGAGGCTGTGCTGCGGCTGGGTGAACCACGCTGGCCCGGCGTCGGTCATGTGGAAATGGTCCTCCAGCCGCACACCGAACCGACCGGGCACGACGATCATCGGCTCGTTGGAGAAGCACATGCCGGTCGCCAGCGGCGTGGCATCCCCCTTCACCAGATACGGCCCTTCATGGATATCCAGGCCGATGCCGTGGCCGGTGCGGTGCGGCAGGCCCGGCAGGCTGTAGTCCGGGCCGAATCCGTCGGCCTCGAGCGACCGCCGCGCCGCCGCGTCGACAGCCTCGCAGGGCACGCCCGGTCGCGCCGCCTCGAAGGCCGCCGCCTGCGCCCGCTTCTCGGCATCCCAGACGCGCCGCACGTCCGGGCTCGCGTCGCCGAACACATAGGTCCGGGTGATGTCGGAGCTGTAGCCGTCGATCCGCGTGCCGGTGTCGATCAGCACCACATCCCTTTCAGCGAGGACCCGGTCGCCCTCGCCGCCATGCGGCAGGGAGGTGTCCTCGCCGAAGGAGACGATGCAGAAGGAACTGCCCGACCCGCCCAGAGCCCGATGCTGGTCGTCGATGAAGCGGACGACCTCGGAGGCGCGCTGGCCGGCATGAAGCTGCGCGTGGGCGCGCCGGTGAACCTCGATGGTGATGGCCTTGGCGTGGGACATCAGCGCGATCTCGGCGGGCGACTTACGACTCCTCAGGGCATGGATCAGCGGCGCGGCGTCGGCCAGACGCGCATCGTCGATCTCGGCGCGCAGGCTCCGATACATGGCCAGCGCCATCCGCTCGTCGACGGCCATCCGCACGGTGGGGCCGATCCGGTCGGCGACGAGCCTCCAGGGGCTCTCATCTTCCTCCCAGGTCAGGACCTCGCCCGGAAGACCGATCAGCCCCTCGACCTTTTCCAGCTCGAACTGCGGTGTGATGTAATCGAGGCCGCCCGCGGCATGGACCAAGGCACCCACGAGGCGTTCGGACGCATACCAGTCGAGGCCGGTGAAATAGCGCAGGCTGGAAGTCGAACCCAGCAGCACGGTCGCGACCCCTGCCGCTTCCATGCTCATTCGAAGACCCGTCAGACGCGCCTGCCGCTCGACCGCGCCGATCGGGGCCGGAACCGATGTTGAACCGCTCGCCATGACCTGCTCCGCGCGTCGCTGGATTGAGTATCGTATACGATCGTGCTCAGTTGGGCATCGAACGACAAGGGGGGGAAGACCTTGGTCCTGACAATTCTGCTGACGGCCCTGGCCCTGCTGGCTACGGCCTTCGTCGTGGTGCTCGGCCGGGCGGCGCTGAAGCGCGGGACCGGCGCGCCCGGACCTGAGTCCGTCATCCTCGGCGCCGTCGCCAATTTCTTCGACACCCTCGGCATCGGCTCATTCGCTCCGACGACCGCCTGGCTCCGGTTCCGCAAGATGACGCCCGACAGCTTCATCCCCGCGACGCTGAACGTCGGCCACGCCCTGCCGACCATGGTTCAGTCAGCGGTCTTTCTGGTGCTGCTGGGCATCCACGTCGACCCGATGCTGCTGGTCTCCTGCATCGTCGCGGCGGTGGCGGGCGCCGTGGTCGGAGCGCCGCTGATGGTCCGCGCCCCGGTGCGGGTGGTTCAGGGGATCGTCGGCGTCGCCCTGCTGATCGCAGCCGCGCTCTACGCCATGAGCAATCTGGACCTGATGCCGATCGGCGGAACCGCCACCGCACTGGAACCCAGCCTGATGTGGATCGCCATCGCAGGCCATTTCATCATGGGAATGCTGATGTCTTTCGGGATCGGCCTCTACGCCCCGGCCCTGATCCTGCTCAGCCTGCTGGGTCTGGACCCGCGCCTGGCCTTCCCGATCATGGCCAGCGCCTGCGCCTTCCTGATGCCGACCACCGGCTTCCGCTACATCAACGCCGAGCGGATCGACCTGCGGATCGTCATCGGCATCGCGCTGGGCGGCATACCGGCCGTTCTGGTCGCCGCTTTCGTGGTCAAGGAAATGCCGATCGAGCCGCTGCGTTGGGCGGTCGTGGTCGTGGTCCTCTATGCCGCCGCCCTGCTGTTGCGGGCAGCGGCCCAAAAGGAGATCGCGAAGGCCTAGTGGCGAACGCGGACGTAGTCGCCGGGCGCGGCGGCGCCGGCCTTGAGCTTGCCTGAGCCGACCTTGCGCGCCTTGACCTTGTCGTCGGCGGCGGCGGCGTCGAGCCAGCCCTGCCATTCCGGCCACCACGAGCCGGGCTTCTGCTCGGCGCCGGCCAGCCAGGCCTCCGCGTCGGCCGGGGCGTCATCATTGGTCCAGTAGCCGTGCTTGTTGGCCGCGGGCGGATTGATCATCCCGGCGTTGTGGCCTGAGCCGCCCAGCAGGAACCGCGTCGGTCCGCCGAAGAAGTGGCGGCCGGCATAGGTGTTCTTCCACGCCGAGACATGGTCGTCCTTGAGCGCCACGATCATCACCGGAGTCTCGATGGCCTTGAGGTCCAGCGTCACACCGTCGATGGCGACGCCGCCGTCCTTCAGTTGGTTGCCGCGCAGGATCTGACGCCCGTACTCCTTGAGCATGCGCGCCGGAATGCGGGAACCGTCGTCGAACCACCACAGCAGGTCCGAGGCGCGCGCCTCGTCGCCGAGCAGATAATGGTTCACCACCGACGACCAGATCAGGTCGTTGGCGCGCACCGCCGAGAACAGTTTGGTCAGGTCGTGCGCCTCGACATAGCCCTTGTCGTCCAGATAGCGGTCGAAGGCGTTCAGGTCCTGCTCGCTCGTGAACACCGACCATTCGCCCATGTCGCCGAAGTCGACGAGGGTCGCGATCAGGGTGGCGGAGGCGACCCGGTCGGCGCGGCCGGTCTGGGCCAGATAGGCGAGGGTCATGGCCGACAGGGTGCCGCCAAGGCAGTAGGACACCAGATCCGCGTCGGCCTCGCCCGTCGCGGCCTCGACGGCGTCGAGGGCGGCGATGACGCCATCCTTAACATAGGCATCCATGCCCGTGTCGGCGTGGCTCTCGTCGGGGTTGGCCCAGGAGATGACGAAGACGGTGTGGCCCTGATCCACAAGCCATTTCAGGTAGCTGGCCTTGGGCGTCAGGTCGAAGAGATAGTATTTGTTGACCAGCGGCGGCACGAACAGCAGCGGGCGGCGATAGACCTTGTCGGTCGTCGGCGCATACTGGATAAGTTCCATCAGGTCGTTCCGGAACACCACCGCCCCCGGGGTGGCGGCGACATTGACGCCCAGTTCGAAATCGTTCGGCGCACGGCGGCTGACCAGTCCCTGCCCCTTGCCGACGTCCTCCAGCAGGTTCGACAGACCGGTCATCAGGTTCAGACCGCCGCTCTCGATCGTGCGGCGCGCGACCTGCGGATTGGTGTGAGGGAAGTTGGTTGGCGCCAGGGCGTTCATCATCTGCCGGCTGGCGAAATCGACCTGCGCGCGGGTGGCGTCATCGACCGGGGCGGCGGCGACGAAATCCTGCAGCTGGCGCGCGGCCAGCAGATAAGCCTGTTTCAGATAGTCATAGACCGGCTCGTCGCTCCAGGCCGGGTCCGAGAACCGGCGGTCGCCCTTGGCCGGCACTGCGACGGGTTCGGCCTGCTGGCCCATGGCCCGTTCGCCCATGGTGCGCCACAGGGCGGTCCAGTCATTCCAGTTCCTGGCCTGGGCCTCCAGCAGGGCCGCCGGCTGGGTCATGACGGCGGTGTTGAAGTCGATCATCGCCCGCGTCAGCGTCGTCGGGTCGTAGGGCAGCGCCTGCGGAGTCGCGGCCTGGACCATGGTCGTACGCACCGCGGCGGCGGCGTTCTGCATCAGGGTGGTCAAGGCTTCAGCCACGACGGTCGGATCGGGCAGCTGGGGAACCGGCGGCTGGGAGACGGTCATGGGGCAGGCTTTCCGCTTACAGCGAGACGAGGACATCCACGGCCGCGCAATCACGCGGGGCCACGAACAGCAACGCCAGGGCGCGGTCCGGGTTCTCGGCCGCCCAGATCGGGCACGGAGCGTCGAACGCGTCGATCAGCGCGGCTGTCGGCACGGGAATAGCGTTCCGGATGGCGGGCGTATAGGCGGCGGAGTCGAAGGCCATGACGGTGTCCTCGGAACGGAGACGTTCGGATGACGACGATATGCCATGGCTTTTCTGTCCGGACGATGCCAAGGATTGCGGAATCGTTGTGCATTTTTGCACAGGAGCGGATCGTGGCCGATTTCAACTGGAACGACCTCCGCGCCTTCCTCGCCGTGGCCCGCACCGGGCGGCTGACGATGGCGGCGGCGCGGGTCAGCATGGACCACACCACCGTGGCCCGGCGCATCGCAGCGCTTGAGGACGGACTGGGCGCTCGCCTCTTCGACCGCAGTCCCCAAGGCTACGCCCTCACCCCGCATGGTGAACGGCTGATGCCGACGGCGGAAAAGATCGAGAGCTTGACCCTGCGGGCCGCCAACGAACTGGGCGAGTCCGATCAGGCCCTGATCGGCACGGTACGGATCGGCGCACCCGAAGGCTTCGGCAGCTATGTCCTCGCGCCCTTGATGGCGAAGCTGGCTGACCGGCATCCCGGACTGGATATACAGCTGGTGGCCATCTCCGGCGTGCTCAGCCTCTCCAAACGCGAGGCCGACATCGCCGTGACGCTCAGCGCGCCGCGCGAAGGCCGGCTGATCTCGCGCAAACTGACCGACTACGGCCTCAGCCTGTACGCCGCCCCGGCCTATCTCAACGCCCGCCCGCCTATCCGCACCCGCGCCGACATGGCCGGCCACCGCTTCATCGGCTACATCGGCGACCTGCTCTATGCGCCCGAGCTCGACTATATGCAGGCGCCGGACGTCGACATTCATGTCGCCCTGCAAAGCTCCAACCTGATCGCCCAGCTCCAGGCGGCACTCGCCGGCGCGGGCCTGTGCGTTCTGCCTGACTTCATCGCCGCCCGTGAAAGCGGCCTCCGCCGCGTGCTTCCCGACGCCGTGCATCTGGACCGCAGCCTTTGGCTGGTGACCCACGCCGACCTCAAGCCGCTGGCCCGCATCCGCGCCGTCACGGCGATGATCGTCGAGGCGGTCAGGGCCGACCGGGCCATGTTCACCGGCGGCTGACGCTGGACAACCGGACGGAGTTGTTTCAGGCTTAAAATATGTCGTTGAACAGCGCCGTCAGAAGCATCGCCGTTGTGGGGGCCGGGCCGGGCGGCCTGTACCTCGCCATATCCCTGAAGCTGCGCGATCCGTCGCTTTCGGTGGTGGTCCACGAGCGCAATCAGCCGGACGACACCTTCGGTTGGGGCGTGGTGTTTTCCGACCAGACCCTGGCCAACCTAAAGGCCAACGACCCGGAGACCGCCGCCACCATCGAGGCCGCCTTCGTCCATTGGGACGACATCGACGTTCACATCCACGGCGAGACCATCCGCTCGGGCGGTCACGGCTTCGCGGGCATCGGTCGCCAGCGGCTGCTGACCCTCCTGCAGGAACGCGCCCGGTCGCTCGGCGTCGACCTGCGGTTCCAGAGCGAAGTCGCCGACATCCGCGCCCTGCCTGCTGATGTCATCGTCGCCGCCGATGGCCTGAACAGCCGCATCCGCAACGACAATCCCGAGGTCTTCGGCGTCGACGTTGACGTGCGGACCAACAAGTACATCTGGCTGGGTACGAAACAGTCGTTCGACGCCTTCACCTTCGCCTTCGTCGAGACCCCGCACGGCTGGATCTGGGCCCACGCCTACCAGTTCGAGCCCGGCGCCTCGACCTTCATCGTCGAATGTTCGGAAGCGACCTGGCGCGGCCTCGGCTTCGAAGCCATGGACCACGACCAGACCTGTCGCGCGGCGGAAGCCCTGTTTGCTGACTGGCTAGGCGGGCATGCCCTGATGAGCAATGCGAAACACCTGCGCGGCTCGGCCTGGCTCAACTTCCCGCGCGTGGCCTGTTCCAACTGGCGCGACGGCAAGGTGGTGCTGCTCGGCGACGCCGCCCACACGGCCCATTTTTCTATCGGCTCCGGTACGAAGCTCGCTTTCGAGGACGCCATTCGCCTGGCCGAGACCCTGACCGAAGCCGACGATCTGGACGAGGGTCTCGCTGCTTATGAAGCCGAGCGCCGGATCGAGGTGCTGAAGCTTCAGAGCGCCGCCCGGAACTCCACCGAGTGGTTCGAGACGGTAGACCGCTATGTCGGCCTCGATCCTCTTCAGTTCACTTACAGCCTGCTGACCCGGAGCCAGCGCGTCAGCCACGAAAACCTTCGCCTGCGCGATGGACCGTTCCTGACCAGGGTCGAGCGCTGGTTCGCCGAAAAAGCCAGTGCTCCGTCTACGGACAATCCGCCGCCACCCATGTTCGCGCCTTTGACACTGCGCGGCCTGACCCTGCCCAATCGCGTGGTGGTCTCGCCCATGTGCATGTATTCGGCCGAAGATGGCACGGTCGGCGATTTCCATCTTGTCCACCTGGGTGGACGGGCGCTGGGCGGCGCCGGTCTGGTCTTCACCGAGATGACCGACGTCTCGGCCGACGCCCGCATCACGCCCGGCTGCGCGGGCATGTACCGCACGGAACACCGCGACGCCTGGAAGCGGATCGTCGACTTCGTCCATGCCCAGGGTGCGCGCATCGCCATTCAGCTGGCTCATGCCGGCCGCAAGGGTTCGGTGGAGCGGCCATGGGGTGCGCGCGCAGACAAGCCACTGGAGGACGGCTGGGAGCTGATCGCCCCCTCCGCCATTCCGTGGTCGGACGAAGACCAGACGCCGCGCGAGATGACCCGTGGTGACATGGATCGTGTCCGCGATGATTTCGTTCGCGCGACCGGCTGGGCGGCCGAGGCCGGCTTCGACATGGTCGAACTGCATTGCGCCCACGGCTATCTGCTGTCCTCTTTCCTGACGCCCATCTCCAACCACCGCGCCGACGACTACGGTGGCACCGTCGAGAACCGCCTGCGCTTCCCGCTGGAGGTCTTCGCCGCCATGCGCGCGGTCTGGCCGAATGACAAACCCATGTCCGTCCGCCTGTCGGCCACCGACTGGATGGACGAGGGCCTGACGCCCGAAGATTCCGTCGCCATCGCCCGCGCCTTCGCCGAGGCCGGCTGCGACCTGATCGACGTCTCGGCGGGTCAGACCTCGCCCGACAGCCGCCCGGTCTATGGCCGGATGTTCCAGACCCCCTTCAGCGACCGCATCCGCAACGAGGCGGGTGTCGCCACCATGGCGGTCGGCAACATCTACGAGACCGACCACGTGAACAGCATCCTCGCCGCCGGCCGCGCCGACCTGTGCGCCCTCGCCCGACCGCACCTGGCTGATCCAAACTGGAGCCTGCGCGCCGCCGCGGAACTGGGTTGGCGCGGCCAGTCGCCTCCCGTCCAGTATCTCGCCGGCTTTGGCCAGTTGGCCCGCAATCTCGAAAAGCAGCAGCAGGCCGGACCGGTATGAGCCTGACCGGACATCATGCCGTGGTCACCGGCGCGGGCTCCGGCATCGGCCGGGCCACAGCCGAACGACTGGCGGAGGCGGGCTGTCAGGTCACCCTGATCGGCCGCCACGTCGCCCGTCTGAACGAGACGGCGGACCGCATCGGCGACCTCGCCTTCGCCGCCACCGCCGACGTCACCGACCCGGACATGCTGGCCGCCGCCATAGAAGTCGGCCGCGACCGCTTCGGCCCCATCGACATCCTGGTCAACAACGCCGGCGCCGCCACCTCGGCCCCCTTCCTCAAGACCGACGCCGAAGCCCTCCGCGCCATGCTGGCCCTCAATCTTGAGGCCCCCGCCGAGGCGGCACGTCTGGTCCTGCCCGGCATGCTGACCCGCCGTTGGGGCCGGATCGTCAACGTCGCCTCGACCGCGGGCCTGAAGGGCTATCCCTATGTCTCCGCCTATGTCGCGGCCAAGCACGGCCTTGTCGGCCTGACCCGCGCCCTGGCGTTGGAGGTCGCGGCGAAAGGCGTCACCGTCAACGCGGTCTGCCCCGGCTTCACGGAGACCGAGCTGGTCGCGAAGTCAGTCGAGTCCATCATCGCCAAGACCGGCCGTAGCGAAGAGGAAGCCCGCGCCGCGCTGGCCGCCTCCAACCCGCAAGGTCGCCTGATCACCCCGGACGAGGTGGCCACGACCATCGTCTGGCTGTGCGGCGACGGCGCCTCGGGCGTCAACGGCGCGGCGGTGCCGGTCGCGGGCGGCGAACTGTGAGCGCCGCGGTCGCCTCGCTGCCGGACCGGCTGGGCGGCGCCCCCGACGGCAAGCGGTCGCTGAGGCTGTGGCTGCGGCTTCTGACCTGCTCGACCCGGATCGAACAAACGGTATCGCAGCGGCTGCGCGACGAGTTCGGCTCCACCCTGCCCCGGTTCGACATGCTGTCGGCGCTGGACCGCGCGGGCGAGGCGGGCCTGACCATGGGCGAGGCCGCCGGCATGCTGATGGTGTCCAACGGCAATGTCACCGGCCTGGCCGCCCGGCTCAAGGCCGACGGCCTGATCGAGGCCATGGCCGGCGCAGATCGCCGCGTGCAGCGCGTGCGCCTGACGCCCCTGGGCCAGACCCGTTTCGCCGCCATGGCCCGCGCCCATGAACGCTGGATCGAAGCCCTGTTCGCCGATCTGACCACGACCGAGACCGACGACCTGACCCGCCTGCTGGAGCGCGCCAAGCGGTCGCTCCACGCCACGACTTACGAGGAGCTCAACGGATGAAGGCGCGCGACTACAAGGCGGCCCATTTCCTCTGGTCGGTCGATGACGATGGCGTCGCGACCCTGACCCTGAACCGGCCAGAGCGGAAGAATCCGCTCACGTTCGAGTCCTATGCCGAGATGCGCGACCTGTTCCGTGCCCTTGTCCATGCCGATGACTGCAAGGTGGTCATCGTCACCGGCGCGGGCGGGAACTTCTCCTCGGGCGGGGACGTGCACGAGATTATCGGTCCGCTGACCGAAATGGACATGCCGGCTCTGCTCAACTTCACCCGCATGACCGGCGATCTGGTCAAGGCCATGCGCAGCTGTCCCCAGCCGATCATCGCCGCGCTGGACGGCGTCTGCGTCGGCGCCGGCGCCATCATGGCCATGGCCTCGGACCTCCGCATCGCCACGCCGCGCACGAAGACCGCCTTCCTGTTCACCCGCGTCGGCCTGGCCGGCTGCGACATGGGCGCCTGCGCCATCCTGCCCCGCCAGATCGGTCAGGGCCGGGCGTCGGAGCTGCTGTTCACCGGCCGCGTCATGACGGCTGACGAGGGCGAACGCTGGGGCTTCCACAACCGTCTCGTCGAGGGCGAGGTCCTGATGGAGACGGCCCTGGACCTGGCCCGCTCGCTGGCCAAGGGGCCGACCTTCGCCCACGGCATCACCAAGAACCAGCTCAATGTCGAATGGGACATGAGTCTCGACGCCGCCATCGAGGCCGAGGCCCAGGCCCAGGCGATCTGCATGAAGACCAACGACTTCCGCCGCGCCTACGAGGCCTTCGCGGCGAAACGCGAGCCGGTATTCGAGGGGAACTGAGCATGGGCGATCGCACCTTCCTCGACTGGCCCTTCTTCGACGACCGCCACCGCGCCTTCGCCGCCGAACTGGACGCCTGGGTCGGCGCGACGGACGCCATCGGCCTGCACGGCGACCACGACCTCGACGGCGATTGCCGCACCATTCTCAAGGCGCTGGCTGAGAGCGGGTGGCTGAACAACGCGGTGCCCGGCGCCAACGGCAAGCTGGACGTCCGGACCCTGTGCCTGACGCGCGAGACCCTCGCCCGCCGCTCCGGCCTCGCCGACTTCGTCTTCGCCATGCAGGGACTTGGCTCGGGTCCGATCAGCCTGTTCGGCACGGACGACCAGAGGGCCCGCTGGCTGCCCGGCGTCGCCTCGGGCCAGACCATCGCCGCCTTCGCCCTGTCCGAGCCCGACGCCGGTTCCGACGTCGCCGCCCTGTCCACCAGCGCCCGCCGCGACGGCGACCACTGGGTGCTGGACGGGACCAAGACCTTCATCTCCAACGGTGGTCTCGCCGACCGCTACACCGTCTTCGCCCGCACCGGCGAGGCGCCCGGCGCCAAGGGCCTCAGCGCCTTCGTGGTGGATGCGGACACGCCCGGCTTCGAGATCGTCGAACGCATCCCCCTGATGGCGCCCCACCCGCTGGCCACGATCCGGTTCAACAACTGCCGCATCGACGGCGACCGCCTGCTCGGCCAGCCCGGCGAGGGCTTCCGCATCGCCATGGGCACGCTAGACGTATTCAGATCCACCGTCGCCGCCGCCGCCCTCGGCTTCTCTCGCCGCGCCTTCGACGAGGCCGCGGACCGGACGACAAACCGCCGACTGTTCGGCGCGCCCATGAGCGACCTGCAGCTGGTACAGGCTTCATTGGCCGACATGGCGTTGAAGATCGATGCCTCGGCCCTGCTGATTTACCGCGCCGCCTGGCTGAAGGATCAGGGCGCGCCGCGCGTCACCCGCGAGGCCGCCATGGCAAAGCTCTACGCCACCGACGAAGCCCAGGCGGTCATCGACGCGGCCGTCCAGCTGTTCGGCGGGCTCGGCGTCGTCTCGGGCCATCCGGTCGAGCGGCTGTATCGCGAGATCCGCGCCCTGCGCATCTACGAAGGCGCGTCCGAGGTGCAGAAGATCGTCATCGCCCGACAGGCGCTCGCTGCCATGGGTGGAGGCGCCTGATGGGGACCAGCGCGCACATCGACCGGTTCGTCCTTGACCACCTGCCGTCAGCGGACCAGCAGCCCGACCTGATTTTCAGCCTGCCCGAGCTCGCCTACCCCGACCGGCTCAATGCCGCGACCGAACTGCTGCGCCGGGCGATTGACGCCGCCAGTCCGGACGCCCGCGCCCTGATCGACTTCGACCATGAATTTTCGTGGACGCGCGTCGATGCGATCTCGGGCCGGATGGCGAGTGTGCTGGTCGAGGACATGGGCCTGGTCCCCGGCAATCGCGTCCTGCTGCACGGGCCGAACTCGGCCTGGACGGTGTTGGCCTGGTTCGCGATCCTGAAAGCCGGCGGCGTCGTGGTCGCCACCATGCCCATGCTCCGCGCCGCCGAGCTGGCGACGGTGATCGACAAGGCACAGATCAGCCATGCGTTGGTCTATGCGGCGTTCAAGGAGGTGGTGGACGAAGCGCGTGAAACCTCGCCGTCGCTGACGCAGGTTATGGACTCCACCGCGCTGCAGAAGGCCGCACAGGCCATGCCGATGGGGTTCCGCTTCGACGCCGTGAACACGGCCGCCGACGACCCCGCCCTGATCGCCTTCACTTCCGGCACCACGGGCAAGCCGAAGGGCTGCGTCCATTTCCATCGCGACATTCTCGCCATGGCCGACACCTTCGCCGGCCACATCGTCGGCCTGACGAAGGACGACATCGTCGTCGGCACCCCGCCGATCGCCTTCACCTTCGGACTCGGAGGACTGGTAGTCTTCCCCGCCGCAGTCGGCGCCACCACCGCCTTCGCCCCCCGGCCCGGCTTCGACGCCCTCGCCGAGACCATCGCGCGTCAGAAGGCGACCGCCCTCTTCACCGCCCCGACCGGCTATCGCGCCCTGCTCAAGTTGGCCGGCGACCACGACCTGTCGAGCCTGCGCACCTGCGTCTCCGCCGGCGAGACCCTGCCCGCCGCCACCTCCGATGCCTGGCACGAGGCCACCGGCGTCCGCATCATCGATGGCATCGGCTCGACCGAGATGATCCACATCTTCATCTCCGCCTCGGGCGACGCCATTCGCCCGGGCGCCACCGGCAAGGCCGTCCCCGGCTATGAGGCGCGGATCATCGACGCTGAGGGTCGGACACTTCCGACCGGCGAGACCGGGCGGCTGGCCGTGCGTGGTCCGACCGGCTGCCGCTACCTGTATGACGAGCGGCAGGCGGCCTATGTGCAGGATGGCTGGAATCTGACCGGCGACGTCTACCGCCTCGATGAGGACGGCTATTTCTGGTTCGTGGCCCGGTCGGACGACATGATCGTCTCCTCCGGCTACAACATCGGCGCGCCCGAGGTGGAGAACGCCCTGTTGCGACACCCAGCGGTGGCCGAGGCGGCCGTCATCGGCGTCCCCGATGCCGAGCGCGGCCAGATCGTGAAGGCGTTTGTCGTCCTCAACCCGGACCACTCCGCCACTGATGAACTGCGGATCGCCCTGCAGGACCACGTGAAAAGCATCATCGCCCCCTACAAATACCCACGAGCCCTCGATTTCGTAGACGCCCTGCCCAAGACACAGACCGGCAAGCTGCAACGCTTCCGGCTGAAGGCAGACGCATGACCGGCCGGATCTTCACCACCGAACGGCGCGTCCGCTTCGCCGACTGCGACGCCGCCGGCATCGTCTTCTTTCCCCGCTATTTCGAGATGCTGAACGGGGTCGTCGAGGACTGGTTCGCCGGACCGCTGCAGGCCTCGTTCCGCGAACTGCATGTCGAGCGCCACGTCAGCGTCCCCACCGCCGCCGTCGAAGCCCGATTCATCGCCCCCTCGCGGCTGGAGGATGAACTGACATTTGCCCTGACGGTCACGCGCCTGGGAGGCGCGTCCTGCACCCTACGCCACCGCATCTCCTCCGGCGCGGACCTCCGCTTCGAAGCCACCCAGACCATCGTCTATGTCGGCGCGTCGCTGAAGCCCGAGCCATGGCCCGACGCGTTGCGCGCCCGCATCGCCCCCTTCGTGGAGACGCCCGCATGAACCGTGTCCTGCTGCCCGAAGGCTGGCCCCGGCCCAAGGGGTATTCCAACGGTATCGAGGCCGGTGGCCGGATGGTCTTCGTCGCCGGCCAGATCGGCTGGGCGCCCGAAGGCGTGTTTGTCGAGACCGGCTTCGCCGGGCAGTTCCGCCAGACGATCGAGAACACACTCGCGGTCCTTGCCGAGGCCGGTGCCGGTCCGGAGCATATCGTCCGGATGACCTGGTACATCGTCGACAAACGCGAATACCTCGACGCGTTGCGGGAGATCGGAGCGATCTGGCGTGAGTTGATCGGCCCGCACTATCCGGCCATGGCCGTCGTCGAGGTGAAGGGCCTGATCGAGGACGCGGCGCGGATCGAGATCGAGACCACAGCCGTCATCCCCGCGTGAGGCTTGGCGCCGCGCGATTCCGGGGCCACAGCTAGAGCATGCGGCTGCACGACGACGTCCTTGGTTCTCTCGAAGCCGAGGCCATTCACATCTTCCGGGAGGTCGTCGCCGAATGCGAACGGCCCGTGCTGCTGTTTTCCGGCGGCAAGGATTCCGCGGTCCTGTTGCACCTCGCGCGCAAGGCCTTCTTCCCGGCCCCGCCGCCTTTCCCGCTGCTGCACGTCGATACGATGTGGAAATTCCGCGAGATGTACGCCTTCCGCGATCAGGCAGCGGCCGAGGCGGGCATGCGGCTGCTGGTCCATCGCAATCCCGAGGCCGAGACAGACGGGATCAACCCGTTCGATCACGGAGCGAGCGTTCATACCGACCTGTGGAAGACGCAGGGCCTGAAGCAGGCTCTGGACCTGCACCGGTTCGACGCCGCCTTTGGCGGCGCGCGCCGCGACGAGGAGAAGAGCCGGGCCAAGGAGCGGGTCGTCTCGGTGCGCACGGCAGCGCACGGCTGGGATCCCAAACGCCAGCGGCCGGAGCTCTGGAGTCTATACAACACCCGTCTGAGTGACGGAGAGTCGGTCCGGGCCTTCCCCCTGTCGAACTGGACTGAACTGGACGTCTGGCGCTACATCCAGCGCGAAAACATCGCCCTGCCCTCCCTCTATTTCGCCGCCGATCGTCCGGTGGTCGAGCGCGACGGCGCCCTGCTGATGCTCGACGACGACCGCATGCCCCTGCGGCCCGGCGAAGCCGCAAGGATGCGTCGCATCCGCTTTCGCACCCTCGGCTGCTGGCCCCTGACCGCCGCGGTCGACAGCGACGCCGACACACTCGAGGCCGTTGTGCGGGAGGTCCGCGAGGCGTCGGTGTCCGAACGGCAAGGCAGGGCCATCGACCACGATCCGTCGGCCTCAATGGAGCAGAAGAAGCGCGAGGGCTATTTCTGATGGCGGCGCTGCATGACCATGGCCCGAAAGAGATCGTCCGCCTGATCACTTGCGGCTCGGTCGATGACGGCAAGTCGACCCTGATCGGCCGCCTGCTGTACGACGCCGGCGCCATCCCGTCCGACCAGATGACCACCCTGCCCGATATCGACGGCGCGCCGGACCTGTCCTTCCTCGTCGATGGTCTGGCCGCCGAGCGCGAGCAGGGCATTACCATCGACGTCGCCTACCGTTTCTTTGACATCGGCGAGCGTCGCTTTGTCCTGGCCGACACGCCAGGGCATGAGCAGTACACGCGGAACATGGTGACCGCCGCCTCGACGGCGGGCCTCGCCATCGTCCTGATCGACGCGCGTAAGGGCGTGCTGACCCAGACCCGACGGCATAGTCGGCTACTGGCCTTGCTGGGCGTCCGCAGCGTTGTGCTTGCGGTCAACAAGATGGATCTGGTCGAGGGATCGCAGGACCGGTTCGAGACCATCGTCGACGATTACCGCGCCTTCGCCGAAACGATCGGCCTGAGCGATGTCACCGCCATCCCGACCTGCGCCCGGACAGGGGGCAATGTCTCGACAACGGAAGCCCTCACACCCTGGTACACCGGTCCGTGTCTGATGGATCAACTGCGGACGGTCGCCCTGGCCGAGGCCGCGCCTGGCCCGCTGCGCATGACGGTTCAGGGCGTCAGCCGGCCGAGCGCGGACTTCCGCGGCTTCTCGGGCCGGATCGTGGCCGGCGTCGCCCGACCCGGGGACGCCGTCCGTGTCCTGCCGTCAGGCGTCAGCGCCACGATAGACCGCATCGTCAGCATGGACGGCGACCTGGATGACGCCTCGACCGGCCAGTCCGTGACCCTGACCCTGACCCCGGAGGTGGACGTCTCGCGCGGCGACCTGATCGTCTCCACCGAAGCGCCGCCTGAGGTCGCGGACCAGTTCGAGGCGCATCTGGTCTGGATGTCGGACCGGCCCCTGCTGCCTGGCCGGTCCTATTGGCTCAAACTGGGTGCCACGACCGTCCCGGCCCGGATCAGCGACCTGAGGCACAAGGTCAATGTCGATACCGGTGACTGGCTGGCCGCGCCGACCCTCAGCCTGAACGACATCGGCCTGTGCACCCTGGCCCTCGATGCGCCCGTCGCCTTCGAGCCCTATGCCATGAACCGCGACCTCGGCGGCTTCATCCTGATCGACCGGATGACCCATGAGACCGCCGGAGCCGGCATGATCCGCTTCGCCCTCCGCCGGGCTACCAACATCCATCCGCAGGCCCTGACCGTCAGCCGGGCCGACCGCGCCGCGCTCAAGCGCCAATCGCCGCTCGTCCTGTGGTTCACCGGCCTGTCCGGCGCCGGCAAGTCCACCATCGCCAACCGCGTCGAACAGCGCCTGCTCGCCGAGGGCCTGCATTCCGTGCTTCTGGACGGCGACAACGTCCGCCACGGCCTAAACCGCGACCTCGGCTTCACAGACGCCGACCGGGTCGAGAACATCCGCCGTGTGGCCGAGGTGGCGCGGCTGATGACCGACGCCGGCCTGATCGTGCTGGTGGCCTTCATCTCGCCCTTCCGGGAGGAACGGCGAATGGCGCGCGAGCGGATGGAGCCGGGCGAGTTCATCGAGGTCTTCGTCGACGTCCCGCTGGCGGTCGCCGAGGCACGGGACGCCAAGGGTCTTTACGCCAAGGCGCGGGCTGGCCAGCTAAGCCATTTCACCGGCATAGACAGCCCCTACGAGGCGCCGGAAGCGCCAGAACTGCGGATCGACGCCGCCGCCTGTTCAGTCGACGAGGCGGCCGACCGGATCCTCGCCCTCGTCCAAGCAGCCCAGGCGGCGGGTCGCCCGGGCTGAGGTCTCAGGCGGCGTACTCTGTCACTGTCAACGTCGCCTCCAGCGACACCGCCCGCACCGGCGGACGTTGCTCTTCCGGCCGCAGGTCCTGCGCTGTCGACACGATCGCGAGCGGGCCGGTCGTCAGCCTCGCCAGCTGGACCACAGCGCTATCGAAGGTGAAAACGTGGGCATAGTCGCCGTGCCCGCTATGGCTTGAATGATCGTCGCCCTCGCCTCCGCCGAAATGGACGAAGGTCGGCGATACGCCCAGATCGACCCGGCCCTTTTCAGCGAACACGCTGGTGGCGATGCCTCGGCCGGTGAGGTTTTCAGACCGCTCATAGGCGACGACACCTGTCCCCTCGACCGTGACCCGGCCCGGCGCCTCGCGGAGCTGGCGCACGATCTCGGCAGGCAGTTCCAGCCGGACGGAGCCGTCGCTTGCATCCGCATCGACCCGGATCGACACCTCGCTGGTCGATATCGGCGGGCCGCCAAGCGCGCCCGGCGGCAGGGCGAAGACCAGCGGCGCATAGAGGGCGTCGTAGCGATATCCCAGACCGCGCGTTGAGGTGATCCGTGACGCCACCCAGCGTCCCGTCTGACGGCCGTCAGGGCCCGTGAAGCCGGACATGGAGACGTCCTTCCACGGCCGGGGATAGGCAAGGTCGCCGTTCTTCTGGTGCCAGGTCGCCCAGACCCGGTCGACGTTGCAGTGGTGAAGCCAGAACACCGGGTCCAACGCCGCCGTGCGGGTGCTTCCCATCAGGCCGCCGACCAGCATGTGGATGATGTTGTGGCCATAGGCCTCGACCCGGCCCGCCGCCCGCTCGCGGCCGCAGAAGGCGTCGAAATTGTCGTCCGAAACGCGAGCCACATCGCGGCTCTGGGCGAAGCGGGCCTTCTGGAAGTCGAGGGTCTCGGTGGCCGGGTCGCGCTGGCGTTCATAGAGGGGTGAGGTCGGGTCCAGCACCCACGGCGGCAGGAAGCGGTCCACCTGCCAGTCCCAGTAGGGCATGGCGAAGTTCGTGTGGCCGGTCACCTGGGCGATGATCCGCTCCATGTGAGCCACTTGCAGCCGGTGCCAGGGCAGGAACCGCCAGTTGCCGTGCTCGGCCCGCTGGGCGTGGAGCCGATTCTGGGCCTCCCACGACAGGGAGTCCGAGCGGCGCTTCATCAGCTTGACGCCCTCGGCGAAGGCCAGGATGTCATCGTCGGCGGAGCTTAGGGAGGAGGCCGCCTTGCGGACGCGACGGGCGTCCTGCGCCCAGGCCTCGCCGGTCGCCAGGGCCGTCATCAGACCGCCCGCACCCGCCAGCGCGCCTCGTCGGTTGAGCAACATCGATCCGGCCCCCGCCTTCAGAACGGCGTTACGCTTTCAGAACCGCACCGCCCTGTCCATCGGCATCGCCCGCAGGTTGTCAGCTGTTCGAGCCATCAGGCCGATCGCGGACCGTCAAAACGCCACTTCATCGCCAGGACGCCGGCGGCCATCACGAGGGCGCAGGCATTGGCGACGATGATGGGCCAGGCGCCGGTCAGCACGCCGTAGGTGGTCCACAGGACGAAGCAGATCACCGTCAGCGAATAGGTCTTCAGCGATACGGACGAGGCGTCGCGCGCCTTCCAGATCTTGATCATCTGCGGCGCGAAACTGGTGATCGAGCACAGGGCGGCGGCCGTGCCGACGATGTTGGCCGCGAGGCTCACGTGGACGCCTTCTTCGCGGCAGACTTCCGGGCCGCTTTCCGGTTGCTGGCCGTGAGATCCTCAGCGCGGGTCGCGACGACCGGCATCTGGTCGTCGCCGTGCAGTCGCTGGGCGCGGGCCTCGACCTCGGCCAGGATCCGGTCGAGGTCCCTGTCGGTCAGGTGCTCGATGCCGATGAACCGCTCGTCGGCGGCGCCCACCGCGTGGAGCAGTTCATCCAGCTTGGCCTGCATCGCAGCGCCGTCGCGGTTCTGGGTATTCTGGATCAGGAACACCATCAGGAAGGTGATGATCGTCGTGCCGGTGTTGATCACCAGCTGCCAGGTTTCGCTGAATTTGAAGATCGGGCCGGTCGCCGCCCACCCCAGAACGATCGCCAGACAGGCGATGAACGTCCAGGGCTTGCCGGCCACCCTGGCGGTCGCCGTCGCGAATTTGACGAACTGCTTTTCCATCGCCGGTCAACCGCCCGTCAGGACGAAGGTTGCACCAGCGTTGGCGGGCGTCGCTCCCGGGTCCTCTGCTCATAGGCGTGGCCCAGAGACAGGATGCGGGCGTCGTCCCATTTGCCGCCGATGAAGCTGATCCCCACGGGCATGCCGCGGTCGAAGCCCATCGGCACGGTCAGGTGCGGATAGCCCGCCACCGCCGCCAGCCGGCTGGCCGATCCCTGCGACCGGTCGTCGTCGTCGGGATCGTTGGTCCAGGCGCGCGAAGTGGTCGGGGCGATCAGGGCGACGACGCTGTTGTCAGCCATCATCCGGTCGATGCCGTCCGGCCCCGAGGCCTGAAAGGACCGGGCGCGCGCCTCGACATAGGCCGGGTCATCCAGCCCGCCGGTCGCCTCGGCGCGCTCGAACAGGTCCTGGCCGAACAGCACGGTCTCGCGCGGCTCGGCGGCGTTGAAGGCGATGACATCGGCCAGGGTCCGGGTCCGCACCTGCGCGGGATCGGTCGAGGCCAGATAGAGGTTCAGATCGCGCTTCAGCTCGGTCAGCAGCACGGTCAGCTCCCAGCCGCCGATCTGGCGGAATTCAGCCGGCGGCTCGGTGATCTCGACGATCTCGGCCCCTGCCGCGCGCAGATTGACCAGCGCCCGCTCGAACTCGGCCTGCGCCTCGGCGGAATAGTTGGAGATCAGGAAGCGCATCACGCCGAGCCGCGCGCCCTGCAGGGAATTCGCATCCAGCGCCGCGCGATAGTCGACCCGGCGCGCATCGGCCTCGGCCGTGGCGGGGTCCAGCGGATCGGAGCCGGCGATGGCGGTCAGGACGATGGCCGCGTCCTCGACCGTGGTGGTGATCGGTCCGGCGGTGTCCTGCGAATGGCTGATCGGCACGATGTGGGTGCGGCTGACCAGCCCCACCGTCGGCTTGAACCCGACCACGCCGCTGACCGAGGCCGGACAGGTGATCGAGCCGTCGGTTTCGGTGCCGATGGCTGCCGGCGCCAGACCAATGGCCACGGCCACCGCGCTGCCCGAGGACGAGCCGCAAGGGGTGCGCGCGGGGTCGTAGGGATTCAGCGTCTGCCCGCCGACGGCGCTCCAGCCGCTGATGGAATTGCTCGAGCGGATGTTGGCCCATTCGGAGAGGTTGGCCTTGCCGAGGATGATAGCTCCCGCGCCGCGGAGCCGGCTCACCAAGGGCGCGTCGCGGTCAGGGGCGTTTTCGGCCAACGCCAGTGAACCGGCCGTTGTCGCCTGATCAGCCGTTTCGATATTGTCCTTCAGAAGGATCGGCACCTGCCAGAGCGGCGGCGTGACGAGGTGGTCGATGTGATCGTTGACGGTCGCGATCGAGAGGGCATTCGGATCGAGCGCGATGACGCTGCGATAGTCCGCCAGACCCAGATTTCGCTCGCCCAAGCGGAAAACCAAACCGGTCCCGGTGTTCGCATCCGTGTATGCGCGCACGACCGCGATGCTGAGCTGGGATGGCGCTGGCGGAGCAGCGACGATGGCGCGGTCGCGGAAGGCCGCATAGGCATGGGAGTTAACCTCCAGCCTTTCTTGCGAGACCGTGATCAGCGGGACGTGGTCGTCCCCCGAGCCCGCCGTTGCACAGCCGGTGAGCGCTACCGCCGCGACCGCCCCCGCAATCAGTCCTGCGCGGCGGGCGCCCTTGAACCGATCGTACGATCCAGGAAGTCCAGATACGTCCGCCATTGCTGCAGCTGCCTTTCGTTGCCACGCACCCCGTGGCGCTGGCCTGGATAGAGCATCATCTCGAACGGGACACTGCGGCTCTGCAGGCCGTCGATGACGCGGGTGGCGTTCTCGAAGATGACATTGTCGTCGGCCATGCCGTGCAGCAGCAGCAGACGGCCCGTCAGGCTGTCCAGCTGATCGAGGACGTCGGACGCGGCATAGCCCTCGGCGTTGGCCTCGGGCGTCGACATGAACCGCTCGGTATAATGGGTGTCGTACAGACTCCAGTCGGTGACGGGGGCCCCCGAAATGGCCGAGGTCAGGTTCATCGCCGGCTCGGTCAGCATGTGCAGGGTCATGAAGCCGCCGTAGCTCCAGCCCATGGCCGCGATCCGGTCATCGGCCACGAAGGGCAGCGACCTCAGATAGTTGATCGCCAGCACCTGATCCTCGATCTCCGGCTGGCCCATCTTCAGATAGAGGGCTTGCTTGAACGCCGCCGAGCGATCGCCCTCGCCGCGGTTGTCGAGACGGAAGACGATGTAGCCGGCCTCGGTCAGAAGCTGGTTGGTCGCGCCCTGCCAGCTGCGGCGGACGCCTCCGCCCGACGGGCCGCCGTAGACCTGCATGACCACGGGATACTGGCGCGACGGGTCGAAGCCTGGCGGGGTGGTCATCTGCCAGACCAGGGTCTCGCCATGGCTTTCAAGCGTGCCGAAGGTCACCTCACCGCGTCGCGAGACATAGGGATGGATCGGATGCCCGGCGTCCAGCCGGTTCTCCTCGATCCAGCGCACGAAGGTTCCATCGGCGCGGTACAGCGCCGACTGCGCCGGCGTGCCCAGGTCGGTGTAGTTGCCGACATAGGCCGTGCCCGTCCTGTTCATGGAGGCCGACCACCAGCCGCCGCCCGGCGTCACCGCGACCGGCGTCACCGTCCGGCGCAGGCTGGCGCGGAACATCTGCTGTTCGATCGGCAGTTCCCGCCCGTCCCGCATCGAGGCGGTGAAGAAGACCTCGCCCGTGCGCTGATTGACGCCGGTCAGCCCCTTCACCGGCCAGTCGCCCCGGGTGATGGCGCGGATGCGGCGACCGTCGCGGTTGTAGAGGTACAGATGCCTCCAGCCGGTCTCCTCAGACGACCAGATGAAATTGCCGTCGTCCAGCGCCTTGAAGTCGTCGGTCAGCGGCACCCAGGCGTCCGAAGTCCGCGTCAGGATCACCCGTGAGGCGCCCGTATCGGGATCGACGCTCAGCAGATCCAGCGTCTTCTGATCCCGCGACTGGCGCTGGACATACAGCGTCCGGCCGTCGGCCGACCAGTCCACGCGGGCCAGATAGATGTCGCGGTTCTCGCCCAGATCGACCTGGACACGCTCTCCGCTTTCGCGGTCATGGACGAACAGTTCGACCACGGCGTTGGGCCGCCCGGCGCGCGGATAGCGCTGCTCGATCACGCTGGCTCCACCACCGGTGATGTCCAGCCGCGGGATGATGTCGACGGTGCTCTCGTCCGTCCGCTGCAGGGCGATATGGCGCTCGTCCGGGCTCCACCAGTAGCCGGTGTCGCGGTTCATCTCCTCCTGGGCGATGAACTCGGCCGTGGCCCAGGTGATGAGCCCGTCGCCGTCCGTGGTCACCGCCGTCTCGCGGTTTCCGTTCAGGTCCAGCACGACCAGATCCTGATCGCGAACGAAGGAGACAAAATTGCCCCGCGGCGAGACCTTGGCGTCGATCTCGTCGGCCTCGGTCTCGGTCAGACGGCGCACGGCCCCGCCTTCACGCTCGGCGAGGAAGATGTCGCCCTCCAGCGGGGCCAGGATGTAACGCCCCTGCTGGTCCCAGGAATATTCGACCACGCCGCGCTGGCTGATCCGCATCCGCTCGCGCCGCGCCTTCTCGGCCTCGGACAGTTCGCCGGCGTCGGGGACCAGCGCCCGCGCGTCGATCAGCTTGAACGGCTCGCCCTCGCCCGTCGGCGCGGCCCACAGGTCCAGCACATCGACGTCGTCTTCGCGCGAGCGCAGGAAGGCGACCAGCTCGCCGTCGGGCGACAGGCTCACGCCGCGCGCCACCGGACCGGCCAGCGACGGATTGGCGAACACCCGTTCGGGCGTCAGGACCGCGGGGTCCGGGGTTTGCGCCATGACGGCGGTGAACGGCGACAGGGCGGCCAGAAACAGGGTGGAGGCGAGGAGTTTGTTGCGCATGGCGGCGACGCTAGCGGGGGTTTCGGCCGGCGTCATCCCCGATTCCGCAGGCGCGACGACAGGGGCGACGACAGGGGCGAAAGTACACTGTGGGCCCGGAAAAATTGTGGTCGGCTGCGCGACCGTGGGGGCGGTCGTCGCAGGAGGAGGCCGTCGTCCCGGATGCGGGTGCTGCGCTGTGTTTCGAACCGTCAATTATCCCGTCTCCGTGGCCGTTTCACATAGAGGCAGATGGCTGCGTCAACTTCGGTCGCACGAGGGCCGCTGGTCGGTCGGGCCGACGGGAACGGGGGGCGAAAAGGTACGGTCGGGGGCGAAAAGGGACGTGATGATCAGGGGCGGGAAGACAGCATCGGGAGCGATGCGCCAGGAACAAGCCCGACGTGACACCGCATCCCTTCCCCCCTCGCCTCTCACCCCCTAATAAGCGCGCAATGACCGACGTCGCCGCCGCCTCCCCGCCCGCGAAAGCCTCCGCCTTCCATGAGCTGGAAGTGCTGTGGGTGCGCCACTGGACCGACCAGCTGTTCAGCTTCGCCATCGCCCGGCCCGAGGATTTCCGTTTCCGCTCGGGCGAGTTCGTGATGATCGGCCTGCCCGGCGAGGACGGCGGAAAGCCGATCCTGCGCGCCTATTCCATCGCCAGCCCCGGCTGGGCCGAGGAGCTGGAGTTCCTGTCGATCAAGGTGCCCGACGGCCCGCTGACCTCGCGGCTGGTGAACATAAAGGCCGGCGACACCGTCCTCATGGGCAAGAAGCCGACCGGCACCCTGGTGCTGGACGCCCTGACCGGCGGCGAGCGTCTGTGGCTGATCGGGACCGGAACCGGACTGGCGCCCTGGCTCAGCGTGGCGCGCGATCCCGACACCTACAGCCGGTTCGGCCATGTCGTGGTCTGCCACACGGTGCGCCACGAGGCCGACCTGACCTATCGCGACTTCCTGACCTCGGGCATCCACGACGATCCCCTGATCGGCGAGGAGGCGAAGGCCCAGCTGACCTACTATCCCACTGTGACCCGTGAGCCGTTCGTACACCCCGGCCGGATCACCGACCGCATCAAGTCCGGGGCCCTGTTTGACGATCTGGGCCTGCCGCACGGCTTCTCGCCCGAGCGGGACCGCGTCATGCTGTGCGGCTCGATGGCCATGATCAAGGAAACGGGCGAGCTGCTCGAAACCTTCGGCCTGAAGGAGGGCTCGAACGCCGAGCCGGGCGACTATGTGCTGGAGCGCGCCTTTGTCGGATAGTGTCACGATCGATCCGCGCACCGCGCCGGAAGCCTGCGCCTCCATGGCCGAGGTCCGTCAGGGCGTCGATGCGCTGGACCGCGCCCTGGTGCAGCTGCTGGCCGAGCGCCAGCGCTATATGGACGCCGCCGCCCGCATCAAGCCGGACCGCTCGGTCGTGCATGACGACGCCCGTATCGAGGACGTGGTCGCCAAGGTGCTGGCCGCCGCCGGTCCCGCCGGCCTGTCGCCGGCCATCGCCGAGCCCGTCTGGCGCACCCTGATCGACCGCTGCATCGCGCATGAGTTCTCGGTCTGGGACCGCACGCGCGGCTAGCCCCGCAGCGACCTCAACATCAGCGCGTGCCGGTAGGCCGCCACATCGGCCAGGGCGATCTCCAGCGCATCCCGCACCCGGTCAAGCAGCGGCGGAGCTGCGGCCTTGTCCGCCGCCTCCGCCGTCTGGCAGGCCGCCGCCAGGGTGTCGGCGCCGATGCCCGCGGCCGCGCCCCGGATCGTATGCACCGCGTCCCGCCAGCCGTCCTCGCGCACGTCCAGCAGCGGCGACCACAGGGCGGCCTGCTGGGCGAACAGGCCCAGCACCTCCTCCGTGATGGAGTCGTCGCCGCCGGTCATCCGCTCCAGCACGGTGAAATCGACCGCGCCGGAGAGGTCCCGCAGGGCCATCAGCCGGCCGTCTCCTCACCCTTGGCCAGCCGCGAGTTCCAGGCCGACCAGCCGAAATAGACCACCAGTCCGGCGATGTTCCAGTAGAGGAAATACAGCTGGGTCGACGGCCGCAGGCTGAAGAAGAAGACGACGCAGCCGATGATGGTGATCGCCCCGACCAGCCACCAAAGCGGCGCCTTGAAGACGCGCGGCCGGTTCGGATCGCGCAGGCGCAGGACGATCAGGCAGACCCCCACCGCCGCAAAGGCCGCCAGCGTCCCGGCGTTGGCCAGCGACGCCAGTTCGTCCAGCCGCATGATCCCGGCCAGGGCCGCCACCACGATGGCGGTGAAGATGGTGACCACCGCCGGGACGCCGCGCGAGGAGACCCGGGCCAGGCGGCGCGGCAACAGGCCGTCGCGCGCCATGCCGAGGAAGATGCGGCTCTGGCCGAACAGGAAGGCCAGCAGGACAGTCGGCAGGGCCACCACGGCCGAGACGGCGATCCACTGCGCCGCGGCGCCCTGCCCCATTTCGCGCAGGATCAGCGCCAGCGGCTCGGGGCTTTCGGCGAAGCTGGCGACCGGCCGGGCGCCGATCGCGGCGGCCGCGACGACCAGATAGAGGGCGGTGCAGACGACCATGGAGCCGACGATGCCGATGGCCAGGTCGCGCTCGGGCCGTTTGGTTTCCTCGGCCGCCGTCGAGATGGCGTCGAAGCCGTAGAAGGCGAAGAAGATGATCGCCGCCGCCGCCATGACCCCGGTCTGGACCACGGGCTGGCCGGTGATCTGTTCCGCGAACGGAAGGGCCGGCGAGCCGAAGCCGTTGGGCATGAAGGGGGTGAAGTTGGCCGGGTCGAAGGCCGGCAGGGCGATGGCCACAAAGGCGATCAGGGCCACGATCTTGATCACCACGAGGATGGCGTTCAGCGTCGCGCTCTCGCGGGTGCCCAGCAGCAGCAGACCCGTCACCACGGCGATGATGAACACCGCCGGCAGGTTGATGAAACCGCCCGCCACGTGCGGTCCCGCCATCAGGGCCGTAGGCAGCTCCAGCCCCATCCCGCTCAGGAAGCCGACCGCATAGCCCGACCACCCCACCGCCACGGCGGACACCACCAGCGAATATTCGAGGATCAGGCTCCAGCCGACGATCCAGGCGATCAACTCGCCCAGGACGGCGTAGGAGTAGGTATAGGCGCTGCCCGCCGCGGGCATCATCGTCGACAACTCGGCGTATGCGAGGGCGGCGCAGGCGCAGACCAGACCCGCCAGGGCGAAGCTGATCATCACCGCCGGCCCCGCCAGCCCGGCCCCGACCCCGATCAGGGTCAGAATGCCGGTGCCGACGATCGCTCCGACGCCCAGCGCCATCAGGTGCGGCCAGCCCAGCGTCTTCTTCAGCGCCGGCCCGTCGTGCGGGGCCAGCATGGCGTCGATCGAGCGCCGGCGGTTCCAGAAAGCCATGGTCATTTCCCCCGTCGCCGCTCCCCGGCGGCTGATTCCGACTGACCCTAGCCCGTCCTGCGGCAAACCGAAACGGAGCCCGAAATCCCCTTGCACGCGAGAGGCATTCCCATTAGGTACGCCCCCTCGCTGAAGCCGGTCCCAGACTGGCGCACGCGCAGATGGCACAGGCCTTGCGAGGCCCCGTGCAGACGAATGGTCCGGGTGATTAGCTCAGTTGGTAGAGCAGCTGACTCTTAATCAGCGGGTCGTAGGTTCGAACCCTACATCACCCACCATCGTCCCAACCCCTGTGAACCGAACCCGGTCCCGGACACCTTCGGTGTGAACCCGTTCCCGCGGACGAGTTGCCATATAGCCAGGCTCGCCGCACACTGTTCGGCGGGTTTGAGACGGGAGAGCGCCACCGCCCCCGAAGCCGGACCCCGGGGGGACGGCCATGGCCAATCGGACCACTTACACGAGGCACGGTCTCGCCGAGCCAGGCCTCCGCGCCCGTCCCGTGTCGGTGCAGGAGGTATCCGCCGGCGAAGGCGTAGCGGACGGCCTCCAGCCGCTGGATGAAGCCGCGGCGACGGGATGGCGCCCAATGCCTGCCGAGGTCATGCCGCCCGGGCCGGAGGTCATGCCCCCCCTGCTCCCGGTCGACGGGATCACCCCTCCGGTTCTCGACGCGCCCCGGCCGGTGACCGCGAGCAACGACACCGCAACCGCTGTCGAGGACGGCACGGCCGTCGTCATTTCGGTGCTGAACAACGACGTCGGCGTCGCCGCCGTCGCCCGAATCAACGGCGTCGCCGTGACCCCCGGCAGCATCATCACCCTGCAGTCGGGCGCACGGGTGATCGTCAACACCGACGGGACCCTGTCCTATGAGGTCGGCACGGCCTTCCAGAGCCTCGGCGCCGGTCAGACGGCCCAGGACACCTTCACCTATGCGGCGGTGGACGCAGGCGGATCGCCCCTGGCCCCGGAGGGCGTATTCAACGCCGCGGCGATCAACGGGACGAACGGCTTCGTGATACACGGCGCCGCAGCCGGCGACCGCAGCGGCTATGCCGTGGCGGGCATCGGCGACATCAACGGCGACGGGATCGACGACCTGCTGATCGGCGCCCTGTCGGCGGATCTCGCCGGCCGCACCGACGTCGGCGTCAGCTATGTGGTCTACGGCCGCCAGGGCGGCTTCGGCACCTCGCTGGACCTCGCCAATCTGACCGCCGCGCAAGGCTTTGCCATCACCGGCGTCAACGCCTTCGACTACAGCGGCGCCAGCGTGCAGGCGGCGGGCGACATCAACGGGGACGGACTGGCCGACTTCCTGATCGGGGCGCCATGGGGCGAGGCCGCGCAAGGCGCCAACGCCGGCGAGACCTATCTTGTCTTCGGCCGTCAGGGCGGCTTTGGCGCCGGTCTGGACCTGGCGACGCTGAACGGCGCCACGGGCGTGACGTTCCGGGGCGGCGCCGCGGGCGACGGGCTCGGGTTCGCCGTTTCGTCAGCGGGCGACATCAATGGCGACGGCTTCGACGACCTGATCCTCGGCGCCCGGGAGGCGAACGGCGCCGGCGAACTGGATGCGGGCGCCAGCTATATCGTGTTCGGGCGGGCGGGCGGATTCACCGCCGGCATCGACGTGGCCGGGCTGACCGGCGCCAACGGTTTCGCCATCCTCGGGGCCGACGCTGTGGACCGCAGCGGCTATTCGGTCGCGGCGGCGGGAGACATCAACGGCGACGGCATCGACGACCTGATCATCGGCGCGCCACAGGGCGATCCGGGCGGGCGGGCGAATGCGGGCGAGGCCTATGTCGTGTTCGGCCGGCTGGGCGGCTTCGGCGCCAAGCTCGACCTCGGCGCCCTGACCGGCGCCAATGGCTTCACCATCTCGGGCGTCGATGCCGGCGATCACGCGGGCTGGTCGGTCGCTTCGGCCGGCGACATCAACGGAGACGGCCGGGCCGATCTGGTCATCGGCGCCCTCTATGCCGACCCGGGCGGCCGCGAGAATGCCGGCGAGACCTATGTCGTATTCGGTCGGGCGGGCGGATTCGGAGCCAATCTGGACCTGTCCTCCATGTCCGCCGCCCAGGGGTTCACGATCACGGGCACGGCCGCGCTGAACCTGACCGGCCATTCGGTGGCCTCGGCCGGGGACGTCAACGGCGACGGCATCGACGACCTGCTGATCGGCGCCCTCTATGCGGACGGCGCGGGCGGCGCCGACGCCGGCGAAACCTATGTCGTGTTCGGACGTCAGGGCGGCTTCGGGGCTGTGCTGGACCTCGCCTCCCTGAACGGCCAGACCGGCTTCGCCATCGGCGGGGCCGCCGCCGGGGATTTCAGCGGCCAGTCCGTCTCGGCGGCCGGCGATGTGAACGGCGACGGCTTCGACGACCTGATCATCGGCGCCCCCCACGCCGACCCTTCAGGCCGCACAGACGCCGGTTCGAGCTATGTCCTGTTCGGCGCGGCCAACGTCACCCGCCTGACCAATGACGCGACGGTCACGGTGACCGTCACCGGAACCAATGACGGACCGGTCATCACCTCCAACGGCGGAGGCGCGACGGGCGGCTACACCATCGTCGAGAACACGACAGGGCCGAATGCGGTCACCGCCTTCGACCCCGACGCCGGCTCCAACCTGACCTATTCCATCGTCGGCGGCGCGGACGCGGCCCTGTTCGCGATCAATGCGGCGGGCGTTCTGAGCCTGATCAACCCGGCCAATTTCGAGGCTCCGGCGGATCAGAATGCGGACAATGTCTATGAGGTCATCGTCCAGGTTTCGGACGGCCAACTGACCGATACCCAGACCCTCAGCGTGACCGTGACCAACGCCAATGAGGCGCCTGTCATCACCTCGAACGGCGGCGGCGCGGTCGGCGGCTACACCATCGCCGAGAACACCCTGGGGCCGAATGCGGTCACCGCGACCGATCCGGACGCCGGCGCCAACCTGACCTATTCGATCATCGGGGGCGCGGACGCGGCCCTGTTCACGATGAACGGGGCCGGGGTGATCAGCCTGATCAATCCGCCGAATTTCGAGGCCCCTGCCGACCAGAACGGCGACAATGTCTATGAGGTCATCGTCCAGGTATCTGACGGGACCCTGACCGACACCCAAACCATCAATCTCACTGTCACCAACGCCAATGAAGCCCCGGTGATCACCTCGGGCGGAGGCGGGGCCAATACGACCGTGTTTGTCGCCGAGGGCTCCAGGGCGGCGACCACCGTAGTGGCCATGGATCCCGACGCGGGGGCCCAGATCACCTATTCGATCGTGGGCGGCGCTGATGCGGGGCTGTTCAGCATCGATCCGGCGACGGGCGCGGTGGCCTTTGTCGCACCGCCCGACTTCGAAAACCCGCTCGATGCCGGAGGGGACAACAATTACGACATCGTGGTCCAGGCCTCCGACGGCGTGAACATCGACACCCAGAACCTGCGGGTCACGGTCACCGATGTCGCCGAGAACATGCTCAGCCTGACAGAGGTCGTCACCTTCGTGGCCCGCAACGAGGCCGACCCCTTCGTCCAGATCGACGCGGACGTCACCTTCACCGATTCAGGCGTGGGCTATGACGGCGGCAATCTGACCGTGACTGGTCTCAACCTCACGGATGTCATCTCCATAATGAATGTCGGGACCGGGCCCGGACAGATCAGCATCGAAACCGGCATCGTCAGTTTCGGAGGCGTCCCTGTCGGCACGGTCGCGACCGCGCCGACCGGTTCCTACATCGTCAATTTCAACGCCAATACGACGCGAGCCTCCATCGAGGCGCTGGTCGAGGCGCTGCTGTACCGCTCGACCTCGGATATCCCGGTCGCGGCCCACGCCCTGACCCTCCGGATCACCAACTCCGCCAGCGAGATGTCCGCGCCGGTGTCCTTCGCCATCCAGTTTACGGCCGACATACTGAACGGCACGACTGGCGACGACACCCTCTCGGGCCTGCGCGGCAACGACGTGATCAACGGCTTCGACGGTATGGACACGCTGTCCGGCGGCGTCGGCGACGACCGGATCTTCGGCGGCTCCGGCAATGACGATCTGGACGGCGGAGACGCCGACGACATCCTGGACGGTGGGCAGGGTTCTGACACCCTCAGGGGCGGAGACGGACGCGATCTCCTGCTCGGCGCCGAAGATGATGACATCCTGTTCGGCGAGACATCCGACGACGTTCTCGAGGGCGGCGACGGCAATGACACCCTCGACGGAGGCAGCGAGGACGACCGGCTTCTGGGCGACTTCGGAAACGATACATTGCACGGCGGCGACGGCCTCGACCGACTGAGCGGCGGGGATGGCGACGACTTCCTGTTCGCCGGAACCGGTGAAGATATCCTGGCGGGCGGCGCCGGCGTCGATGATATCCGCGGCGAGGACGGCGACGACCAACTGAGCGGTGACAGCGGCAACGACCGGATCGACGGCGGAGCGGGAATCGATACGGCGATCTTCAAGGGGCCGTTCAGTTCCTACACCATCCAGTTCATCACCGTGGGTCTGGTTCGGGTCATCGGTCCGGACGGCGACGACCTGGTGTTCGACTGCGAATTCCTCCAGTTCGACGACCAGACCGTCAATCTGCTCTTCGCCAACAATGAGCCGCCCCGCATCATATCCGAAGCGGGCAGCGCGGAGGTCGGCATCGACGTCGACGAAGGCCAGACCGTCGTCACGACGGTCGTGGCGACGGACGCCAACCTGAGTACCGTGATCTACAGCATCGCCGGCGGCGCCGACGCCGCCCTGTTCACGATCGATCCGGCGACGGGCGTCCTGAGCTTCATCACCCCCCCGGATTTCGAGGCCCCGACGGACCTGCGCCGCGACAACATCTATGACGTGATCGTATCGGCGTCGGACGGCCAGGTCCGGGATCTGCAGGCGATTACCGTGACCGTGCTGGATACAGCTGGCAGCGCCGAGCCTTCGTCCAAGGACAGCGGACCGGAAATCTGCATCGCGCCCGACGACGTCGACGGCGGAGAGGCCGGAACGCCGCAGGTTCTGCCGGGCCTGTTCGACAAACCGGCGACGCTGCCGCCCGTTCTGGATGATCCGGGAGATCTGCGGGAGACGCCGGACTTCTTCCCGTTCCGGGACCAGATTGCGACGCCGGGGTTCCGTCAGGCCGATGCCATGCCTTGGGAAGCGCCGCCGCTCACCGTCCGGGACGACGGCTTCTCCTGAACGGGATCAGGGGCTGGGCTGGGTCGGCGGGAAGAAGGGGAAGGTCCCCTGATCGTCTTCCACGGGCAGCGGCTCATAATCCTCAGCCGGATCCAGCGGCGGCAGGGTGTCCGCGAAGACGGAGGTGTCGTCGGCCTCAACCGCCGCCGCGATCTCGATCTCGCCGCCGCCGGGGTCCGCGCCCGGATCGGGCGTCGGGGTGAGCAGGTCGCCCAGGGCCGCTGAAACATCGTCCGGCAGGAAGAAGGGACCGAACACGCCGTCGCTGCTGACCAGCAAAGCCTGACCCGGTCGCTCCAGCGACACCGTCACCCCGTTCCGTTCGATGTCGACCGCGCCGGGGGTGTCGAAGGTTCTGGCGTCGCCCGCCGGCCCCCGCAGGACCACAAGCAGCATGGTCTCCTCATCCCCCGTGAACGGCGGGACGTCAGGCTGGGCGCGGAGGGCGGCGAGGATATCCGGGCCGACCACCCCTTCGACGATGGTGCCGCGCACGCCGATCGAACCAACGGGCGTGCTGATCGCCTCGCGCGACGTCGAGCGGGCGGTGCGACCCGAGACGAAGCGGAAGGCGCCCCGAGCCACCGACACGGCCGAGCCGCCGCCCTCGCTGACCACAAACCGGTCGACCGTCATCCGGGCATTGGCCCCGACAGTGAAGGTCGAACGGTCCCGCAACAGCACCTGGACCTGGCTCCGGGGGCCGGTCACGAACTGGTCGCCGAGGCGGACAGCGCCGCGAAGCTGGGCCGGGCGCAGGGGACCGGTGGTCGAGCTGCGGGTCTGGACCGAGTTGCGGATCGCCGCATTGACCCCGACGGAGTCCTGGGCCTGAACCGGAGCGGCCACCGCCAGCCAGCCGCACAGGACGAGCGCCGACGTCAGGGTCTCGAATGTCCTCATGACCGGGCTCCTGCCATCAATCGCGCGCCCCGAACCGCCAGATCAGACGCAGCTCTGCGCCCCAGCCGTCAAAATCAGCCAGCGGCGGCGAAGACTCGCGGCGGCTGTAGTTCAGGGCCCCTTCGAGGGTCACATTCTCGCGCACATCCCCCGTCGCGCCTCGCGTCGTAAAGGCGCTGAGCGGCGCGCCAAGGGCGAGACGGGCATGCGTCCGGACATCGTCGCGGGTCGCCCCGCCGAGGAAGACCGCATCCGGCTCGTCGTATTCGATCCAGCGCGCGGAGCCGCTGGCGAACAGGTACACGCCCTTGTCGAACCGTTGATCGAGGCTGAGGCCCAGCCGCGGGCCCGAATAGCCAAACGGTCCATAGCCGGCGGACTTGACCTCATAGTCGAGGTTGGCGTCGAACGTGGTTCTCGATGTGAACCGGTGGCTGACGCCGATGCCCGCGGAATAGCGGCTGCCGTCGCGGTCGCCGCCGAGAATACCGGCCAGGGCCTCGATACCGGGTTCGTCATAGTCCTGGCTGACCGCTTCGGCGCGCAGCTTCAGGGTCGTGGCATTGGTCATCCGCCAGCGCGTATCGCCACGCACGCCCGCCTCGGTCAGCTGGGGCTCGCCCATCAAGCGGACATGGCGCAGCACAGCGCCCATCCGGGACTTGCTCAACCGGGTGGAGCGGGCCAGTCCGAGCTCGAGACCCCCGCGCTGGAAGTCGATCGCCGCCCCGGACAGGGCAGAGTGATCATAGAGCAGGCCGGTCCCATAGACCTCCCAGACCTAGCTCGGCCCGATGTCGGCGCGGCCCTCAAGAATGAGCGAGACCTCGCTGGACACGCCTTCTTCCGCAGGCGGGGCGCCGATCAGATCAAAGGCGGTGAACCAGGCCCCTGCGGCATCGTCCTCATAGCTGACGCCGGCGCTGAGGCTGCCGGAGAAGGACCGGGTGGCCAGACCCTGATCGATTCGCCGCGCGTAGCTGTCGGCCTCAGCGCGCTGGAGCGCCGTCAGCTGAACCGCCTCCAGCCGGCGCAACTGATCCCGGGCACCCTGCAGGTCGCCCAGCCGGTAGAGCACCACGGCGTGGAACAGCCGCACCGAGTGCCGGTTCGGCTCGAGGATGAGGATGCGCTCCAGCGTCGAGGCCGCGAGCGCCAGATTGCCGAGGCCTGCCTGTTCCCGCGCATAGGCAAGGTTCAGGGTCTCGTCGTCGGGCGCGGCGAGGATGGCTTCGAAATCCTGGGCGACGGCCGTAGTGACAGGAGCGCCGAGGGCGACGGCGAGCGTCAGCGCCAGGGACGCCGCGCGGACTGTCGGCCGACCGTTACTGGACCTTGCAGCCATCGAACAGCGTTCCCCAACCCTGACCGGACGGTAGGTCGGGGTCAGGCGACGGTCAAGCTGGCCGCCCGACTGGACTTCCGCCGCGCGACAATGTTCATCTGCACCCATCAAGGACGCGGCCGCCCGGCGGCGCGAGACGTCCGGCGATGTCCCAGGGATGACACACCATGAAGCGCGCTTTTCTGACCACGGTCGCCCTGCTGGCGCTCGCCTGTCCCGCGGCCGCCCAGACGCCCGAGCCGGTCTCGCCGATCGCCGCCCCGCCCGTCCCCGGGCCGGTCGAGCCCCAGGCCGCGGCGGGGCCGGTCGCCGAGCCAGCCGCGGTCGCCGCGACCGAAACCCCGAAATGGGATGTGCAGAACCCGCCCGGACCCTCGCGCGACATCCCCATCGACGTGACCCGCGGCACCTGGATGTCGCTGGACGTCAGCCCCGACGGCCAGACCATCGTCTTCGATCTGCTGGGCGACATCTATGTGATGCCGGTCTCCGGCGGCGAGGCGCGCGCCATCGCCTCGGGCGTGGCCTGGGACATGCAGCCGAAATGGTCGCCCGACGGCCGCCATATCGCCTTCACCTCGGACCGGGCGGGCGGCGACAACATCTGGATCATGGAGGCTGACGGCTCCAATCCGACCCAGGTGTCGAAGGAAAGCTTCCGGCTGGTGAACCAGCCGGAGTGGTCGCCGGACGGCCAGTTCATCGTCGGGCGCAAGCATTTCACTTCGGCCCGCTCGCTGGGCGCGGGCGAGATGTGGATGTGGCACCGCTCGGGCGGAAACGGCGTGCAGATGACCGAGCGCCGGACGCAGCAGAAGGATACGGGCGAGCCCGCCTTCTCGCCGGACGGGCGGTATCTGTATTTCAGCGACGACGCGACGCCGGGCGCGACGTTTGAATATTCCAAGGACGTCAACACCCAGATCTACATCATCCGGCGTCTGGATCGCGAAACGGGCGATATCGAGCCCTATATCACCGGCCCCGGCGGCTCGATCCGGCCTACGCCGTCACCCGACGGCAAGTCGATCGCCTTCATCCGGCGCGTGCGCTACCAGTCGGTCCTCTATGTCATGGACATCGAGTCCGGGCGTGAGACGCCGATCTTCTCCGGCCTCGACCGGGACCTGCAGGAAACCTGGGCGGTCCACGGCGTCTATCCGGCGATCAGCTGGACCCCGGACAACCGCTCGATCGTCTTCTGGGCCGACGGCCGTATCCAGCGCGTCGATGTGGCGTCGCAGGCCGTGGCGGACATCCCCTTCCACGTCGCAGACACCCGCCGGGTGCAGGACACCGTCCGCTTCCCGGTCGAGGTCGCGCCTGACGCGTTCGACGTCCGCATGATCCGCTGGGCCCGGCCTTCGCCGGACGGCACGAAGGTCGTGTTTGAGGCGCTAGGCAATCTGTGGATCCGCGACCTGCCGACCGGCACGGCGCGGCGGCTGACGCGCCAGGGCGACCATTTCGAGCTCTATCCGAACTGGTCCCGCGACGGCCGGTCGATCGTCTACACCACCTGGGACGACCAGGAGTTCGGCTCGGTCCGGGTGGTCCCGGCCTCGGGCGGCGTGGGCCGCGTGGTCACCTCGCGCCCCGGCCACTATGTCGAGCCGGTCTTCTCGCCGGACGGCCGCACCGTGGTCTATCGCGCCACCGGCGGCGGCTCGCTGATGCCGGCCCTGTGGACCCGCGACCCGGGCGTCTATCGCATCCCGACCGGCGGCGGAGAGGCCGTTCTGGTCACCGACGAAGGCTCCAGCCCGCAGTTCGGCGCCGACGAAGACCGCCTGTTCCTGTCGAGCCGTGACGGCGACAAGCGCACCCTGATCTCGGTCGATCTGGACGGCGATGACGAGCGCACCCACCTGACCTCGGAATGGGCCAGCGAGTTCGCCGTCTCGCCCGACGGAAACTGGATCGGCTGGACCGAACGGTTCAACGCCTATGTCGCCCCCTTCGTGCAGGCAGGCCGGCCCATCACCATCAGCGCCGACGGCAAATCCCTGCCCCAGGCCCGGGTCACCCGCGACGCCGGCGAATGGCTGAGCTGGTCGGGTGATTCCCGCCGCCTGCAGTGGTCAACAGGGCCGGAGCTGTTCACCCGCGACCTCAATCAGGCCTTCACCTTCGTCGAGGGCGCGCCCGAGGAACTGCCCAAGCCGGATGAAGCTGGCATCAACCTCGGCTTCAGCGTCCAGGCCGATGTGCCCGAGGGCCGCATGGCCCTGACCGGCGCCCGGCTGATCACCATGAACGGCGCCGAGGTGATCGAGAACGGGGTCGTCATCGTCAACGGCAACCGCATCGAGGCCATCGGCCCCGCATCGACCACCCCTGTCCCGGCCGGCGTCCCGGTCATGGACATGGCCGGCAAGACCATCATGCCGGGCCTGGTCGATGCCCACTGGCACGGCTCCATGGCCTCGAACGAGATCATCCCCGAACAGAGCTGGGTCAACTACGCCTCGCTGGCCTTCGGCGTGACCACGATCCACAACCCTTCGGCCGACACCAGTGAGACGTTCGCCCACGGTGAGCTGGCCCGGACCGGCCGGGTGGTCGGGCCACGCATCTTCTCGACCGGCACCATCCTGTACGGCGCCAACACCGCCTTCACGGCCCAGGTCGACGACCTGGACGACGCGATGTCGACCCTGCGGCGGATGCAGGCGGCGGGCGCCTGGAGCGTCAAGAGCTACAACCAGCCCCGCCGTGATCAGCGCCAGCAGATCATCGAGGCGGCGCGCCAGCTGAACATGATGGTCGTCCCCGAGGGCGGCTCGCTGTTCCAGCACAATATGTCGATGATCGTCGACGGCCACACCACGATCGAACATTCGATCCCGCTGGCCAACCTCTATGACGACGTCCACCAGCTCTGGCGCCAGACCGGCGTGGCCTACAACCCGACCCTGGTTGTGGCCTATGGCGGCAGCTATGGCGAAAACTACTGGTACCAGGAGAGCGAGGTCTGGAACCACCCGATCCTGACCCGGTACGTCCCGCGCCGCATCCTCGACGCCCGTGCCCGCCGTCCGGAAACCCTGCCTGACAACGAGTGGAACCACATCTCTGTCGCCCGGGAGGCCAATCGCCTGGCCGAACAGGGCGTCAGCGTCCTGATCGGCGCCCACGGCCAACGCGAGGGTCTGGCGGCGCACTGGGAGCTGTGGAGCCTGGCCCAGGGTGGAATGGCGCCGATCGACGTGATCCGCGCCGGCACCCTGAACGGCGCCCGGGCGCTGGGGCTGGATCGCGACATCGGCTCGCTGGAAGTCGGCAAGCTGGCCGACATGGTGGTGATGGATCAGAACCCGCTCGAGAACATCCGCAACACCACCTCGGTGGCCTACACGGTCCTAAACGGCCGGGTGTACGACTCCGGCATGAATGAGGTCGCGCCGCGCCAGCGGCCGCGTGCGCCGTTCTGGTTCGCCAGCGCCGGCGGCGAGGCCCTGCCCTCGGACACGGCGGCGGACACGGAGTCCGACGGCGATCACGGTCACGGTCACTGAGGCCACGGACGAAGGGAAAGGCGGGACCGGGTTCGGGCCCGCCTTTGTCGCTCAGGCCTCGACCGCCGACGGCCTCGGCCGCTTCATCCAGGGCGGCTCGGGCATGGACCGGCGTGCGGCGGCCTGGGCCTGGGTCCAGCGCAGGTGCAGGTCGGCGAAATAGGAATCGTCCTGTTCGATCCGCCGCTGGTCGCCGCTGAAATAGTCCCGGCGCAGGGTCAGGACATCGAACGGCGCGCCCACGCCGACATTCGACCGCATGGTGGTCGAGAACGAGATCAGCCCCAGCTTCACGGCCTCGGCGAGCGGGGTGTCGAACGCCAGCCCGCTCTCGAGGATCGGCTTGCCGTATTTCAGCTCGCCGATCTGGAGGTAGGGGGTGTCCTGCCCGCATTCGATGAAATTGCCCTGGCTGTAGATCAGGAACAGCCCCATCTGGCCGCCGTTGATCTGACCGCCCAGCAGCATCGAGGCCGAGGTGTTGAGGCTGTCGGCCTCCAGCGCCGGCGCGATCGACAGCCGGACGCTGCGCAGGGCGTGGCCCAGGATCTGGGCGCAGCGGAACAGGGTCGGCGCTGTCTCCAGCGTCTCGGCCGGCTCGCCGACATTCAGGTGAACGCCCTCGCGCGCCATGGCCAGGGCCGTCTGGGTGACGGAGAGGTTGCCGGCCGTGCAGATGCCCAGCACCCGCTCGCCGGGCCGATCGACGACATGCAGCTTGCGATAGGTCGAGATGCTGTCGACGCCCGCATTGGTGCGCGTGTCGGCGATCATCGCCAACCCGTCCTCAACCAGCATGCCCACGCAATAGGTCATGCGGCGCGCAATCCCCGCTGCCCGTCCGTCATGGTCTTCACGGTAACAGATTCCCCCGTCCGGTAACCCACAGCCTACGCCTGTTGCTGTCCCTGTTGCATGTCGGCATCACGCACGTTCAGCCGCACCGCCAGCCGCTCGCCCCCGCCGCCGTAGCTGGCCCCGCGCACCGGGGCCGCGCCGCGATAGTCCAGCCCGGCCGCGACCCGCACATAGCGGTCGGTCGAACAGATGCCGTTGGCCGGATCGAAGCCGACCCAGCCGAGGTCCGGTATCCAGGCCTCCGCCCAGGCATGCGCCGCCTCCTGATCGTCCTTGCCGTCCCGGCGCAGCAGATGGCCCGAGACATAGCGGGCCGGCGTGCCCATCTGACGGGCGCAGGCGATGAAGACATGAGCGTGGTCCTGACAGACGCCTCGACCGAGGGCCAACACCTCTGCCGCCGTGTGGGTCGGCGTCGTCACCCCGACCTCAAAGGCCACCGAGCCGTGGATCCCCGCCATCAACCGGTGCAGCCGCTCCAGCGGCGGATGGGCTGAAAACTCCGAGGCGAAGACCGAGATCAACTTGTCCCGCCGCGTCAGGGCGGTATCGCGCAGGAAGACCAGAGGCGACAGCGTCTCCTGCCCCGCCGGAACCACACCCGCGGTGTCTGCGGTGATCACCTCGCCCGAGACCCGGACCGTCAGGCTCTGGGTCGGCTGTTCAGTGTAGAGGGTGTGGACGATGTTGCCGAAGGCGTCCTCGGACTTGCGCAGGCGCGCGTCGACATCGGTTTCGACCCGCCAGTTGCGGACCTGCTGCGCCTCGGACGAGCGGGGCGTCAGCCTCAGGGTCTGGATGATGAAACGCGCCGCCCGGTCGTAGGCATAGGTGGTGGCGTGGTCGATGCTGATGCGCACAGGTCAGCTCAGATACTGGTCATGGATGGCCTGCCCCAGGCGGCCGTTCTCGCCGAGGAAGGCCTGGATGTATTCGTGCAGGCCGGACTGGAAGATGTCCTCCATGCGCGAATTGTCGAAGGCGCGCATCCGGTCCGCCGCCAGCCGCTGGGCCGGGCCGCGTCGGCCGTAGTCGCCGGCCAGTCGCTCCAGATACCGCACGATCGAGGCCTGGCAGCTGGCCAGGGACCGCGGCATCTGGCGGTTCAGCACCAGCAGGTCGGCCACCAGCCAGGGCTTGACCGAGTCACGGTAGACCCAGCGATAGGCCGTCAAAGCCGAGACCTCGCGCAGCAGGGTGGTCCACTGGAAATAGTCCAGCTGACCGCCGACGCGTTCGCCCTCGGGCAGCAGCAGGTGGTATTTCACGTCCAGCAGCCGCGCCGTGTTGTCAGCCCGCTCGATGGCCGCGCCAAGCCGCAGGAAATAATAGCCGTCGTTGCGCAGCATGGTCCGCGAGGTCGCGCCCTCGACCGACAGGGTGACCGTCTTCACCCATTCGAGGAAGCGCGCGAACTCGTCGCGCCGCGTCGGCTGGCCCTGCTCCTCCAGCCCGTTCCAGGCGCCGTTGATGGCCTCCCACAGCTCGATGGTCAGGGCCGTGCGGACGGAGCGCGCATTGGTGCGGGCGCGGGTGATGCAGGCGGTGATGGACGAGGCGTTGTTCGGCGCGAAGGCGAGATATTCGCGCACCGACTTCTCGGTCGGCGACCGGCCCAGCGCCTTCGGAGCCCCCGCCGAGGCCAGGGCGCTGGCCCAGACCGTCTCCGCGTCGCCGTCGCCGCGCGTCGGAATGGCGGCGAGGCGCAGCGTGGCCTCGAGGATGCGGGCGAGGAAGTCCGCCCGCTCGATATAGCGGCCGGTCCAGTACAGGCTGTCTGCGGTACGACTAAGCATCAGACATCCAGCACCCAGGTGTCCTTGGTTCCGCCGCCCTGGCTGGAGTTGACCACCAGCGAGCCGGGCTTCAGCGCCACCCGCGTCAGCCCACCGGGGGCGACCTTCACCCCGTCCGGGCTCGACAGCACGAACGGCCGGAGGTCGACGTGGCGGCCGTGCAGTTCGCCCTTGTCCAGCGTCGGCGCGGTCGACAGGTCCAGCGTCGGCTGGGCGATAAAGTCATCAGGGTCGTTGATCAGCTTCTTCCGGAAGGCCTCGATCTCGGCCTTGGTCGACGCCGGCCCCACCAGCATGCCGTAGCCGCCCGAGCCGCCGACCTCCTTGACCACCAGTTGGTCGAGTTTCGACAGCACCTCCTTCAGCGCCTCCGGCTCACGGCAGCGCCAGGTCGGGACATTCTTCAGGATCGGCTCCTCGCCGGTGAAGAAGCGGATGATCTCCGGCATGTAGGTGTAGACAGCCTTGTCGTCGGCGACGCCGGTCCCGACCGCATTGGCCAGGGTTACGGTTCCGGCCTGATAGGCCGTCATCAGCCCCGGCACGCCGAGCGTTGAGTCCGGCCGGAAGGTCAGGGGATCGAGGAAGTCGTCGTCGATCCGGCGATAGACCACATCGACCTGCTGGCGGCCCTGGGTCGTGCGCATGAAGACCTTGCCGTCATCGACGAACAGGTCACGCCCCTCGACCAGATCCACGCCCAGCTTGTCGGCGAGGAAGGAGTGTTCGTAATAGGCCGAGTTGAACGGCCCCGGCGTCAGCACCACGATGGTCGGATCGGCTCCCGCCGCTTCGGGCGCCGAGGCCCGCAGCGAATGCAGCAGCATATCGGCATAGGTCTCGACCGGCCGGACCGGATAGTCGGCGAACAGGTCGGGGAACAACCGCATCATCATCTCGCGGTTCTCCAGCATGTAGGAGACCCCCGAGGGCGTGCGGCAGTTGTCTTCCAGCACGTAGAAGCCGTCCTCGCCCGTGCGCACCAGATCGACGCCGGCGATATGAACCCAGACGCCGCGCGGCGGGCGGCGGCCCTGCATCTCGGGCACATAGTGGGGATTGGTCAGGATCAGTTCGGCCGGGACGATCCCGGCCTTCAGACATTCCTGCGGGCCATAGACGTCGGCGAGGAAGAGGTTGATCGCGCGAACCCGCTGGGTGAGCCCGGCCTCCAGCCCCGCCCATTCGGCCGCGCCGATGATGCGCGGCACGACGTCGAACGGGATCAGGCGTTCGCTGGATTCCGCGTCGCCATAGACGGCGAAGGTGATCCCCATGCGGCGGAAGAACAGCTCCGCCTGACGCGACCGCGCCTGCAGCAGCCCTTCGGGGGCGTCCGCCAGCCAGCGCGCGAGTCCGCGATAGCTGTCGCGGACTCCACCGCCGTCACCTGACATTTCGTCGAAGGCCATGCTGCTCCCGCTGCAACGATCTTGCAGCGTGGCCCGACAAGCGGCGCTGGCGCAACAGGAATGTTGCGCCGCCGCAAAGGTTCAACGACCACGGATTATCGCGACTGGACCGTGGTTGCTCGTCCGGCGGCCACCGTCACCCTCGCATAGCCCTCGGTCCAGCTGTTCGCGCTCAGGACCTCGCCCGCGCCGACATCCCAGCAGCCGGCGGAGACGGTGAAGGTATAGCTGCCGCCCGGCGGGATGCTGTAGCCCGAGGGCAGGCGGTTCAGGCCGTAGGTGTGGGCGCTGCAGTCCGAGACCAGCACGACGTCAATCGAATTGGTCTGCGAGACATTGCGAACAACAAGCGCGCCCGTGGGTTCGCCCGGCCGGATCAGCTCACCGCCGGTGATCAGCGACGCGCAGCCGCCGAGGCCGCCGGCCAGGCCGATGATGGTCGCCGCAGCGGCGGCGCGAAGAAGCGTTTTCATGGAATGTCCCTCCAGTCCCGCGCGCAGGTCAGCACGCGCGGGGCCGGGCGGGGCCTGTCGATTCCTGACGGATCGAACTCAGGGCGCGCCGGTCGCCGCCGCCCTCGGTCCCGCGTTCTTCAGATACTGGTCCAGCCAGCGGGTCATTTCCCAATGGGTGTGGCCGACCGATTCCCGGGCCCGATAGCCGTGCGCCTCGAGCGGCAGGACGACGTAGCGGACGTTCGCTCCGTTGCCCTTCAGCGCGGCATAGAACCGCTCCGACTGGACCGGGAAGGTGCCCGAGTTGTCGTCCGCCTCGCCGTGAATCAGCAGGATCGGCTCATTGACCCGGTTGGCGTAGGTGAAGGGCGACATCTCCGTATAGGTCTCCGTCGCCTCCCAATAGCTGCGTTGCTCGGCCTGGAAGCCGAACGGCGTCAGGGTCCGGTTATAGGCGCCCGACCGGGCGATGCCGGTGCGGAACAGGTCGGTGTGGGCCAGCAGGTTCGCCGTCATGAAGGCGCCGTAGCTGTGCCCGCCGACGGCGATCCGGTCGCGGTCCGCGACCCCCATCTCGACCACGGCGTTGACCGCCGCCTCCGCGCTGGCGGTCAGTTGCTGGATGTAGGTGTCGTTGGGCTCGGCCCCGTTGACGCCGACGATGGGCATGGAGGGATCGTCCAGCACCGCATAGCCCTGGGTCAGCAGGAACAGATGGCTGATCCCGCCCGGCCGGGTGAAGCGGTTGGCGGTATCGACCACCTGCCCCGCCACGGCGGCGTCGGTGAACTCGGCCGGATAGGCCCACATCACCAGCGGCAGCGGACCGTCACGGTCCTTGTCGTAGCCGGCGGGCAGATAGAGCGTACCGGACAGCTGGACCCCGTCGGCGCGGGTATAGCTGATCAGCTGTCTGGTCACCCCGGCCAGTTGCGGAGCCGGGTCGGGGAAGCTGGTCAGCGCCGTCGCCTGTGCGTCCAGATCGCGGACGAACAGGTTGGGCGGATCGTTGCGGGTCTCGCGCCGCGTCACCAGCTGGCGGCCGTCCTCGTCGAGGATGCCGACCACGCTCTCATAGACCCCGTCTTCCGAGGTCCAGAGACGCTCCGACTGACCGTTCGACAGGTTCATCGCGGCGAGGAAGGGATATTCGCCCGCGCGCGTCGCGCCGGGCCCCGTCATCAGGACGCCCGAGCCGTCGGCCGTGAACCGCATCACCGGGAAGCCGTCGAGGTTGGGCTCGGTGACCGGAAAGCCGGGGTTGTTGTACCGGTCCTGATAGTTCCGCTCCAGCAGAACCCGGCCGGAGCCGGGGTTGGACGGATCGACCACATAGCGGGTCTCGTGCCGGGTATTGAACCAGCGGCTGCCCACCAGGGCGGTGTCCGCGTCGCCCCAGGTCACGCCGGCATAGCGTTCGTTCAGATCGATCAGCGGGGTCGGCGCGCCGCGGAACGGCGCGGCCAGCATGAAGACCCGATCGCGCACCTCCGCCGGCGTGCGCGGATCGCCGCCGTCCTGGGCCTCGGCCCAGACCAGGGTCGAGGGGGCGTCGGAGCGCCACTGGACCGAACGCGGGCCCGGGGGCACGGCGTCGAACGGGGTCGGGACGTTGTCGCGCAGCGGAAGGTCGGCGACGCGGTGGACGACCCCGCCCTGCAGGTCCGTGACCGTCACCTCGGCCGGAAACAGGGCCGCCGGGACCACATAGCTGTAGGGCCGCTTCACCGTCGTCTGCAGGATATGGCGCCCGTCGGGCGACACGCTGGCGCCGAGGTAAACCGCCGGCGCGCCCAGCGTATGGGCCGGGCCCGAAAGGGGGACCAGCGTCAGCTGGGACGTGAAATAGTGGTCGAACAGGGCCTCGTCGCCGGCGTTGGACAACAGGTCCTGATAGGTCCGCGCCGGCGCGGTCCGGCCCAGGCTTTCCTCGACGATCGGGCCTTCGGGCGGACGGCTGACGTCGGGCGCCGGGCCGCGGCCCTCCGGCGTCATCCGAACCAGCAGGCCCGAGCTGTCCGGCAGCCAGTCGAAAGCCCCGCCGGCCGCGGCGTTGACGCGGGCGTCGGTCAGCTTGCGCGCGCGGCCGCTGGCCACATCCACGGTCCAGAGCTCCAGCCCCGTGGGCGCATCCATCAGCAGGGCCACCGAGCGGCCATCGGGCGACCAGCCGGGCGAAACGAAGCGCGCATTGGCCGGCAGGCTGACCGTCCGTGCGGGGCCGCCCTCCACCGCCTGGAAGCTGAGACCTGTCAGCCACGCCACCCGGCTGTTGGCCTGGCCGTTGTTGCGCGGATTGATGCGGTAGCCGGCCAGCCGCAGCATCGGCTCGGCCAGTTCGGCGATGGGCGGCAGATTGGCGCGGTCGAACAGGGCCAGGGTCGTCCGGTCGGGCGACAGGCTGGGCGTCGGGGTCGGTTTGGTGTCGAGAATGTCCGCGATCGGGGCCGGCGGCTGCTGATAGGTGCGGCCTTCCTGCGCCAGGGCGGGTCCGGCCAGCACAGCCAGCAGGACAAAGGCGGGCATGGCCCGACCGAGCAGACGATGACGCATGATCAATTCCCCAAACCGCACACCCTGATGGGCGGCGCACGCTAGGGGGCGGTTGCGGAGTCGGTCAAGGCGCGGTCGACACGGGCTCCTGACTCACGAACCGCGCATCCCGCGCCGCCATCCAGGCCTCGCGGGCGCCCTGCCGGGGCATATCCACGCCGAACACCGCCAGCTCGCCCACCCAGACTTCGGACATCTGCTGGACCGTACCCTGCAGCCATGACGGCGCCTGCTGCCGCGACCAGTTCAGCGGCGAGACGGCGTTGAACACCAGAAGGAAGGCCGTCGCCACGACGATCGTGCGGCTGGTCCAGCGCCGGTCGCGGGCCGCGAGGCCTTCGTCGTCAAGCGGCGGGGCGGGCGGAAAGGCGAACCGCCCCAGCGCCGCCAGCCGGTTCTCGCGCGTCGGCAGGTCGTGGGCGTCGGCGGTCTCGATCCAGTCGCTCGGCGGATCGGCCGGGTTCGGAGGCAGGCTCTCGTACAGCGGCGGAAAGGGCGACTCCGGCCGGTGAACCGGAAACGGCTCCAGCGGGATTTCGGGAGGGTCGCGCTCGTCGGTCATTGTCGTTTCAACGCCTCAGAACTGGAAATAGATGAAGGGGGCCACGCCCTCGGGACGCACCGCCTCGACCAGCAGGATGGCCGCGCCGATCAGCAGGCCCAGCGTCACCGAAGGCGCCGCCTTCAGCCGCTCGGCCACGCCTTCGATGGCGCGCGGCGGCAGCCAGTGCATCGCCAGCCCTCCGACGATCAGCGTCAGCAGCAGCGGCGTCAGCATGACCACCGGCCCCATCCGCCCCAGTCCCTGCAGCATCTGCATGGCCAGATCGAAACTCTCGGCCCGGAACAGGATCCAGCCCAGGCAGACGATGTGGAATGTCACGAAGACGCCGATGATCGTCGGCACGACCTTGCGCTCGCCGAGCGCGGCCCGGAACAGCCGTTCGATCACCTGCACCCCGCCGTGCAAGGCGCCCCAGGCCAGGAAGGTCCAGGCCGCCCCGTGCCACAGCCCGCCGAGCACCATGGTGATGAAGACGTTGATGCAGGACGAGATCAGCCCCTTCCGCCCGCCGCCCAGCGGCACATACAGATAGTCGCGCAGCCAGCTGGACAGGCTGATGTGCCAGCGCCGCCAGAAGCTCTGCATCGAACTGGCGCGGTACGGCTGGTCGAAATTCCGCGGGAAGGAATACCCCAGCAGCGCCGCCAGCCCGATGGCCATGTCGGAATAGGCCGAGAAGTCGCAGTAGATCTGGACCGCATAGCCGTAGGTCGCCGCCGCGATGTCGAAGGCCGAATAGGCCGATGGATCGAAGAACACCGGATCGACCAGGTTCACCGACAGTTCGGACGCGATGACCGTCTTCTTGAACAGGCCCCAGACGATCAGCAGCAATCCATGGGTGGCCATGGCCCGCGTAAGGCGCGGCGCCCGGTCGAACTGCGGCAGCAGGTCCGAGGCCCGCACGATCGGTCCCGCCACCAGATGCGGGAAGAAACTCATCAGCAGCATGACGTCGACGAGGCTCTTCGCCGGCGGCGTCTTCCCGCGATAGACGTCCACGACATAGCTGATGCCCTGGAAGGTGAAGAAGCTGATCCCCACCGGCAGCACGATCTGCAGCAGAGGCAGGTCCCGCTCCCAGCCGAACCGCATCAGCAGGTCGGCGGCCTGTTCGACGAAGAAGCCGTAGTATTTGAAGAAGCCGAGGATCAGCAGGTTGGCGGCGACCCCGAGGCCGACCATCCAGGCCGTGCGGCTGTCCCCTCGCTCCCGCGTCCGCGCGATCAGGGCGCCGATGGCCCAGTTCAGCACCGCCGAGGCGATCAGCAGGGCGACGAACCGCCAGTCCCACTGGGCGTAGAAGAACCAGCTGGCCAGCAGCAGGAACAGCTTGCGCCGCCCGTTCTCGCGATCCAGCGACCAGGCGGTAAAATAGACGAAGAGGAAGAAGACGCCGAAGGCGAGTGTGGGGAACAGCATCTATTCGGCTCCCCCGCGCCGCGCCGCCCAGCCATCATAGGCGGCCATCAGGTCCGCATGGAGCGCGCCGCCGATCCAGTCGGCGCCGGCCGAGCTGAAATGCACCCGGTCACGCAACATGAAGGGCTCGCCCCTCGTCGCCAGCCGATCCGCCGAACAATCGCCGCCCATCCGTCCGTGCCAGTCCCAGAACGCCACACCCATGTCGGCGGCGACCCGGCGTTGCACGTCCCGCACCACCGCGAGCGACGGCGGCGGCGCGCGACGGCCATCGGCGCTGCAGCCGTTCACAACGCCATTGCGAAGCGCGTCGGGCGCCCCGAGGATCATCAGCGAGGCCACCGGGGCCAGCCTGCGCAGCCGCACGATCTGCCCGCGCAGCAGGGCCTCATAGGCCTGTCTGTCGAGCCCGTCGTCAAACCCCTCATTGGTCCCAAAGGCCAGCACGATCAGCGCCGGCCGCCAGTTCGCCAGTTGCAGGGCGACCACCGCCTCGTCCCGCGCCGCCAGGTCCCTCAGCGTCGCGCCGACCACGCCGAGGTTGGAAACAGTGACGCCCGGCCCGACACTGGCGAGGCGAATGTCGTGCAGCGTCAGGACGTCGTCCAACGGCCGCAGCACCACCTCGTCGGGTCGTCCGCTGGCCATCATGTCGGTGCAGGAGCGCTGCCGGCCATGCTCGTTGAAGAACCGCTCGTTCCAGACCTCGTCGTCGGCGCGCATCCAGAGACGGCCCGCGCCCTCGCCGCAGATCGAAACCATATAGAACAGGCTTTCCGACCCCTCGATCCGCAACCTCAACTCGGCACCGGGCGTGACAGTGATCGATTGCACTCCGGTCAGACCGACCGCCGTCCGCGCGTAGCCGGCACGACCCGCGAGCGGGGCAAGCGTCGTTGTCCAGCCGGTTGCAGTCACTTCGACCTGCCTGGGGGCGTAGCCGTCGTAGGGCACGCCCGGCGGCAGGACCCCGCGCCCGCCGTCGCCGAACCGCGCCTGCAGCGCCGCCCTGAGCTGGCCGGTGATGCGGTCGCCCGCCGTGTGGCTGTCGCCGATCTGCAGGATGTGAACCGGCGTTCCGCGACGACCCGCCTCGGTGGCCGCGAGCGCCTCGAACACGCCGTTCAGCGCATCGGGCTGGCACAGGCCGTCCGGACAGACGGAGGCGCCGGGCACCGGCGCATCGGACGGTCCATAGGGCACCTGGGCGGCTGCCGCGGACGCCAGGACAGCCGCGACAAGGGCCCCGGCGAACGCCCTCATGCTCAGGCGGCGGGTGAAACGGGCGGGGCGGCGACCGGGGCCGCCTGCGGGCGATCCAGTCCGGCGTCGCGCTTCAGACGCGCGGCGACCGGGGCGCTCATACGCAGATAGCCCGCCATCGACATGTGGATGCCGTCGCCGGCGCGCATCAGGACGCGACGTCCGCCGTCGGTCGGCAGATAGGCCTCATAGCCGCCCTCGGCGTTCGAGGTGAGGCCGACGGTCTCGATCCAGGGCACGCCCAGCGCCCGCATCCGGGCCTCCACCACGCCGTTGATCAGCATCATCCGGGCATCGAACGTGTCGCGCTTCATGCGCGGCAGGCCGACCCAGTAGACCGCCACATTGCGGCTGCGCAGCAGGGCGACCAGTTCGTCGATCCGCCGGCCATAGGCGGCCTTCCAGCCGTCCGTGCCGAACATGTGCACCGTGCCGCCGGTGTCGATGCCCTGGGCGTCGTTGGTGCCGAACAGCATCACCGCCACATCGACCGGATGCTCATCAAGCTGGGCCTGGGTCCGGGCCTGGATATTCACATAGTCGTAGCGGCTCAGCCCGGTCGAAACCTGCGAGAACTTCCTCACCGAGACATTCGGCTGGTCCTGCAGGTCGCGATAGAGGCCCGCGTACAGGCCGTCGGCCATGGAGTCCCCGAACACGCCGATCCGCAGCGGCCCCTGCGCCAGCCGCGCGCTCAGCGGCGTCACACGGACAATGGCGGGGGCAGGGGCGGGAGCAGCCACGGCGGCGGCGGCGACAGGCGCGGGCGCCAGCGGCGGCGCCGAGGCCGCGGCCTTGTCGCCCAACATGACGGTCGGATTGCGCAGCCACGCCCGGCCGTCCGGCGTCAACGCCAGTCCGGCCAGAACGCCGACCACGAAGATCGCCGTCAAAGCGTTGATGCCAGCGCGCAAGGAGTCCCCCGACTGAACCACGTCCAGTCGAACCTTTTACCCTATCGCTGCGATCTGGCCACCTCGTGCCCGTGTCGCGGGAAGAAAAAGGTTAATCGAGAGGGGTTTAGCCGAACCGGCGCTCGGCCCACCGAGCGCTGAAATAGCCGCCCAGCGCCGATACGGTCGTCAGGGTCGTGCCCCAGGCCAGGTCGATCAGCGTGAGGTGAAGCGACCAGACCTTCAGCGTCGCCTGGTTGGTCAGGTCGTAGGTGGCATAGGCCACGAAACCGAGCACCGCACCGTTGATCGCCGCCCTCTGCCACGCCCCCTGGCGCAGCGCGGGTGCGATGGCCAGGAAAACGGTCCCGAAGATGGAAATGAGATAGAAGGCGACCGCCGCCTGCATGTCGGGCTTTTCGGCAAGGATCGGCCCCAGTACCGGCCTGTAGAGCCGGTCGGTCATATTGGTCAGCCAGACCGCGTCGATGGCCGCGAAGGTCAGGCCGGCGCCGAGATAGCCGACGATGTATTTGATCATGTGTTCAGGTCCTCAAGCTGGCTTCAGCAGATAGTGGGTGACTGCCCAGGTGTTGCCGCCATCGTTGCCGAACAGGCCGGCCGTGGCCAGATAGAAGCGCCGCCAGCGTCGCCGCCACAGGGCCGCATCGGCGCCGTAGGTCTCCCGCATCAGCTCCATCACCCGGTCGCCGTTGGCATCCATATTGGCCAGCCAGTGATCAGCGGTGCGCTGGTAGTTGATCCCGTTCCAGGTCCATTCGCGCTCGACCCGGAACAGGTCCGGAAACTGCCGCATCAGCCCGCGGCTGGGCATCACCCCGCCGGTGAAGAAATGCTGGGCGATGAAGTCGCCGCTGTCGGTGTGGTCGAACCGGTAGGGCGCGTCGCGGTGGGTGAAGATGTGGATGAACATCCGCCCGTCCGGCTTCAGCCAGCCGTGGGCCCGCGTCAGCAGGGCGCGCCAGTTGGCCATATGCTCGAACATCTCGACCGAGACGATCCGGTCGAACCCGCCGCTCGTATCCGGTTTGAAGTCGTTCATGTCGCAGGTGATGACCGTCAGATTGGTCAGGCCCCGCGCCCTGGCCTGGGCCTCGATGTGCCCCCGCTGGCCGTGGCTGTTCGAGACGGCGGTTATGGACGAGTTCGGATAGCGCTCCGCCATCCAAAGGCTCAGCGACCCCCAGCCACAGCCCAGTTCCAGCACCCGCTGGCCGTCCGTCAGGACCGCATGGTCGCAGGTCTCCGCCAGCGCGGCCTCCTCGGCCTGATCCAGCGTCGTGTCGTCGGCCGGATAGAGGCAGCAGGAGTATTTCAGCCGCTTGCCCAGGCAGATTTCGAAGAACTCCGGCGGCAGCTCATAGTGCTGTTCGTTGGCCGCCGCCGTGTGTTCGGCAATGGCCCGCTGCGCCATGTCGCGGGCGAAGGCGGCCTCGTCGTGCGGGCCCTCGCGGTCCAGCCGTTTGCGCGCCTCGCTGACCAGACTGTCGATCGCCGGCCGGGCGATGAAGTCCGGGAACGGCGCATCCTGCAGCCGGCGAATGGCGGCGTTGGCGAGTGACATGGGCGCTCCTGACAGGCCTGACTATCCCGTAGCTACGCCGCAGCGTAGCATTCGGATGACCGGCATCCGCCTCGCCTTGTGCGCCGTATCTCTTCTCAACCAAAGTCGGAGTCGGCATGCCCCCTCATCTCGTCGCGGAGACACCCGCCTCACCCGCCGGCCGGCGCATCGCCGTGGTCGGTTCGGGGATATCGGGTTTGTCCTGCGCCTGGCTGCTGTCGCAGGAGCATGACGTCACCCTGTTCGAGGCCGACGACCGGCTGGGCGGTCATTCCAGCACCGTGGACGCGCCCTCCCCGCATGAGCCCGTGGCGGTCGATACCGGCTTCATCGTCTACAACGAGGCCAACTACCCCAACCTGACCGCCCTGTTCGCGCATCTGAATGTGCCGACCAAGCCGGCCATGATGTCCTTCGCCGTCTCCATCGACGACGGCGCCTTCGAATATTGCAGCCAGGGCCTCGGCGCCCTGTTCGCCCAGAAGCGCAACTACGCCAGTCCCCGGTTCTGGCGCATGATCAGCGACCTGCTCCGGTTCCAGAAACAGGCCCCCCGCGATCTCGCAGCGCTCGAGCGGTCCGGGGAGACGCTGGACGCATATCTGACGCGCAGCGGCTACGGCGCCCTGTTCCGCGAGGCTCATCTGCTGCCCCAGGCGGCCGCCATCTGGTCCTGCACCATGGGGCAGATGGCTGAGTATCCGGCCGCCTCCTTCGTCCGTTTCTACATGAACCACAACCTGCTCAAGGTGGACCTGAGGCCGACCTGGCGGACGGTCGACGGAGGCAGCCGATCCTATGTGACGCGGCTGGCCGAGGCCTTCCGCGGCCGGATCGTGACCAACGCGGGCATAGTCGGCGTGTTGCGTGGACTGGACGGCGCGGCGCTGCGGTTCGACGACGGGCGGCTGGAGAGCTTCGACGCCGTGGTGCTGGCGACCCATTCCGACCAGGCCCTGAAGCTGCTGGAAGCGCCCTCGGCCGAGGACCGTCGGCTGCTCGGCGCCATCGGCTACCGGCCCAACCACGTCATCCTGCACCGTGACACAACCCTGATGCCGAAGCGGCGCAAGGCCTGGGCCGCCTGGACCCATATGGGATACTCCGACCGCGCGGGCGAAGGCGGCGTGACCTACTGGATGAACGAGCTCCAGTCCCTGCCCGGCCCGCCCCTGTTCGTCAGCCTGAACCCGGCCAAGGCCCCGGATCCGGCGCTGGTGATCGGCGAATGGGACTATGAGCATCCCGTGTTCGACGCCGCCGCCGTCGCGGCGCAGTCGGAACTGTGGTCGCTGCAGGGCCGCCGCAATGTCTGGTTCGCCGGGGCATGGTTCGGTTCGGGCTTCCATGAGGACGGACTGCAGGCCGGACTGGCCGTCGCCGAACAGCTCGGCGGCGTGCGCCGGCCCTGGTCGGTCGAGAATGAGAGCGGCCGGATCCATGTCCGTGCGCCTGCCGCCAACCCGGACCGGCTGACCGAGGCGGCGTGAACGCGCATCCCGCCATCGCCTGCTCATCAGCCCTCTATGTCGGCGAGGTCGTCCATCAGCGGTCGCGCACCTTTGACCATCGGCTGCGCTACCGCCTCTGGATGGTGCTGGCCGACCTCGATGAGCTGGACGAGGTTCAGAATCGCCTGCGCCTGCTGGGCCGGGGACGCTTCGGCCTGATCAGCCTGCGATCCTCCGATCACGGCGACCGCTCCGGCCGACCCCTGCGCGCTCAGGTCGAGGCGCATCTGAACGAGGCCGGGATCGACATCGCCGGCGGGCCGATCCGCCTGCTGACCATGCCGCGCATCCTCGGCTACGGCTTCAACCCGATCAGCGTCTTCTTCTGCCACACGCCCGACGGAGCACTGGCGGCCCTGCTCTATGAGGTCACCAACACCTTTCACGAGCGTCACAGCTATCTCGTGGCCGCGCCGGGCGACGAGACGGCTCTGATCCGGCAGACGGTGGACAAGCAGTTCTTCGTCTCGCCCTTCATGGACCGCGACCTGACCTACGACTTCACCGTCCGCCCGCCCGGAGAGGCCGTGTCCGTCGTCGTGGCGGTGCGACGGGGCGATACGCCGATCCTGACGGCCAGCTTCACAGGCCGGCGCAGGCCCCTGACCGACAGCCAGCTGCTCCGCGCCTTCCTGACCCACCCCCTGCTGACGTGGAAGGTCACCTGGGGCATCCACTGGGAAGCGGCGAAGATGATGCTCAAGGGCGCCCGCTATCGCCATCGCGGCGCACCGCCGGCACAGCCGGTGACCGAAGGGTCGGCACGCTAGTCTTGTTTCCAGATTGGGAACGCACTATGTTGGCTGTGTGCGCATCATCGCCAAATCGACGCTGGTGAAATTCTGGTCGGGTTTGCCGAAAGGCAAGCTCGCCGACGCCGCCCGCGTTGCCTTGACGGAATGGCACACCACCGTGTCCGACGCCGACTGGAAGAACTTCAGCGAGGTGAAGGCCACATTCAACAGCGCCGACTATGTCGCGGACGGCAAGATCGTCTTCGATGTGGGTGGCAACAAATATCGCGTCGTCGGTCTGATCGGCTTCAGGACGAGGCGGGTGTTCATTCTCTTCGTCGGCACGCACGCCGACTACGACCGGATCGACGTGGCGAAACTCTAGGAGGCGATGATGGATTTCAGCACCCTGCGGACCCTGCGTGACGAAGCCGAATACGAGGCAGCTCTGGTCGCTGTCCGTCCCTATTTCGACGACGAGCCCGCGGCCGATACACCCGAAGCCGCCAATTTTGACGCTCTGACCTTGCTGATTGAGGACTACGAAGCGCGCTTCTATCCAATAAGTCGTGCGGACCCCGTCTCGGTGGTCAAGTCAGTGATGGCGGCCAACAACTACACCCGCGCAGACCTGATCGAGGTCGTGGGTTCCAAGGCGCGCGCTTCCGACCTGCTGAACGGCCGTCGCGAGATCAACCTCGACCAGATCCGCAAGCTCAACCGCGCCTGGCACATTCCGGCCGCCGCCCTGATTGACGGTCTCGCCGCCTGACCGGGCTATGTGAACGCCTCGGAAGGTGTTTTTTTCCGCCCGGCTTGCCCGTCCCGCGTCCCCACGGTACGGACGGACGAGCGCCGCCAATATTCATCAGGTGGTGAAAATATGAGGAAGCGATGCGGAAGATCTTCCCCGACGCGGCGTCCGCCCTGGAGGGCCTGACCTTCGACGGCATGACCGTCATGTCCGGCGGCTTCGGCCTGTGCGGCATCCCCGAGCATCTGATCGCCGCCCTGCGCGACAGCGGAACCAAGGGCCTGACCGTCATCTCCAACAACGCCGGCGTGGACGGCTTCGGCCTCGGCCAGCTGCTGGAGACCCGCCAGATCGCCAAAATGATCTCGTCCTACGTCGGCGAGAACAAGGAGTTCGAGCGCCAGTATCTGGCCGGCGAGCTGCAGCTGGAGTTCAACCCCCAGGGCACCCTGGCCGAGCGCATCCGCGCCGGCGGCGCGGGCATCCCGGCCTTCTTCACCGCCACCGGCGTCGGCACCCTGGTCGCCGAGGGCAAGGAAGTCCGCAACTTCAACGGCCGCGACTACGTCATGGAGACCGGCCTCGTCGCCGACCTTTCGATCGTCAAGGCCTGGAAGGCCGACGGCCGCGGCAATCTCCAGTTCCGCAAGACCGCCCGCAACTTCAATCCGATGATGGCCACGGCCGGCAAGGTCACCGTCGTCGAGGTCGAGCATATCGTCCCGACCGGCTCGATGGACCCCGACCAGATTCACACGCCCGGCATCTATGTCGACCGCATCGTCCTGACCGAGCCCGAGAAGCGCATCGAGCAACGCACCGTCCGTGCCCGGGAGACCGCATAATGGCCCGCACCCGCGAACAACTCGCCGCCCGCGCCGCCCACGAGCTGCAGGACGGGTTCTATGTGAACCTCGGCATCGGCATCCCGACCCTTGTGGCCAACTACATTCCGCACGGGATGGAGGTCACCCTCCAGTCCGAGAACGGCATGCTGGGCATGGGCCCCTTCCCCTATGAGGACGAGGTCGACGCCGACCTGATCAACGCCGGCAAGCAGACGATCACCGAGATCGCCGAGAGCAGCTATTTCAGCTCGGCCGACAGCTTCGCCATGATCCGCGGCGGCCACATCAACCTGTCCATCCTCGGCGCCATGGAAGTGGCCGAGAACGGCGACATCGCCAACTGGATGATCCCGGGCAAGCTGGTGAAGGGCATGGGCGGCGCCATGGACCTGGTCGCGGGCGTCAAGCGCGTGGTCGTGGTCATGGACCACGCCAACAAGCACGGCCAGTCCAAGGTGCTGAAATCCTGCACCCTGCCGCTCACCGGTACGGGCGTGGTCAGCCGCATCATCACCGACCTCTGCGTCTTCGACGTCAAACCGGACGGAACAGGCCTTGAGCTCATCGAACTGGCCGAGGGCGTCACCCTCGAAGAGGTCGCGAGCAAGACCGAGGCGACCTATACAGTCGCGCCCGGCGTCGGCTGACCGGCCTCAGGCGCTCGCGTACAGCTTGGCGATCGCGAGGCGCCGCCCCGCCCGTCATACAACCGGGACAACCTGTACCGTTGCCGTCCGGCTCAAGTCGTAGTCATACTGTCCCACCGGTCGCAGAACCGGAGGGGTGGAGTACGAGTGATGGCTGACGGCGCCTATCGCTGGCAGGGAAATTGGCCTGCGCCTGACGCCGCGCGCGTCGCCGAAATCGACGCGGCCTGGGACGACGCCCAGGTCGAAGCCTTCGCGGAACCCGCCCGTGCCGCGGCGGTGGAGCGTATCGAACGCGCACTGGCCGCCGCCCGAACCGGTGATCTGACCGAGGCTTCGGCCCAGCTGGCGCATGCCCGTTCGGTGCTGGACGGTCTGGACCCCGGCGCGTTGGAGCCGCGCCGTGGGCTCGCTGGCCTGTTCGACAGCCGGGGCGGACGGCTCAAACGCTTCCGCGAAACCTGGAGCCGCGCCGCCGCCGGCCTGACCGAGACCGCGAAGGACCTGACCGGCCGTATCGAAGGCGCCGGGCAGCGCTCCGGGGCGCTCGACCAGGCCTGGATAGAGATCCGCGACGCGCTCGCCGACCTCGACGCGCACCTCGCCGCCGCCGCCCCCCGGCTGGCGGGCCATACCCCGACCGAGGGCGAGGCGCCGCACCCCCTGGCCGCGCGCCGCGCCACGCTGGACGCCTGCCGGGCCGCCGCCCTGCAGTCCCTGCCCCTGATCCGCAGCGCCCAGAACGCTGACGCCCGGGCCGCCGAGGCGCTCAAGGCCTGCGCCGACGGCGTGGCGGCCTGGCGCGATGACTGGAAAGAGGCGCTGGGTCTGTCGGGCAAGCGCCCGAAATCGGTCCGTCCCGATCGCGACCGCATGGCCCGCGTCCGGGATGACCTCAAGGGCCGGATCGACCGTGCGGTCGTCGAGCTGACCGCGTCGCGCAGCCGCCGCGCCGACGTCGAGAGCCGGATGGCGGAGTTGCGCAGACCGCTCTGATTCAGGCCGCTCTGACTCAGCCGGCGCTGGCGTCCGTCCAGGCGACGATCTGTGTATTCAGGTCGCGCGTCGCGGTGTCGAAGGCCTCGACGATGGCGGAGACCCGGTTGGCCGTCGCCGGCTGCTCCACGGTGAACACGCGCTCGGCCGCCACCGTCCGTTCCGGCAAGGCCAGCAGACGGGCGCGGGCCGTGACCACAATGGTCGGCGTCATGCCCGGCGCGTCATAGCGGGCCTCAAACGAGCGGATGTCGATATCGAGCGACCGCTGGCCCCGCGTCAGCTCGCGCGGACCGATCAGACGCACCCGCGTCGCCTGGGCGGCGAAGGCGTTCTCGATGCTCTCCATATAGAGGTCCGCCGCCGGCGAGACCCAACGGGCCCCGGCGATATAGGCGGCCTCGGTCCCGGTGACTCCCAGCAACTTGTCTCCCTCGACGGCTTCCGGGAATTCGACCCGGCGCAGCGTGACCTGAACCGGGCTGGCGGTCGCGGCGGCCGAGGTGGCGGCGACGCCGCCCCCGAACCGGTAGGTCTGCACCGGATCGGGCGTCGACAGCAGGGCGCAGGCCGAAAGCGCCATCATGGCCACGATCGCCGCGATCGGGCGGATCAGCGAGAAGCGGGTCAAGGTTGGACCTCCAGTTCCTTGGTCGGCGGGCGGCTGATGAAATCGCGAGGGCTGGACCGGACTTCATCGATCAGGCCTTCCAGCGACCGGGTCGCGTCCTCCAGCCCCTGGATCGACTGCTGCAGTTGCGGCAGACCCGTGGTGGCGAACTCGTTCAGCGGCCCTTCGACATTGGTGGCGGTGCGGTTGATCGAAGCCACCGCCGCCCTCGCCTCTTCGGCCGCGGCGTTGATATTGGCCACGGCCTCGCGCCCGTCGCCTTCAATGATCCGGCGGCTGCTGACGGCCAGAGCCTCGAACTCGGCCACCGCCGAATTGGCCTTGGTCAGGGCCTGTTCCAGCTGTTCCAGCATGCCCTTGCGGGCTTCGAGCTCGGTGGACAGGCTCTCGATGTTCTTCAGGCTGGTGGAGAAGGACCGGACGTTGTCGTCCGACAGCACCCGGTTGATCCGGTTCAGCGCATCGACGGTCTGCGCCAACACGGTGCCCGAGCCGCTGAGCAGCTCGGCGATCGGCGACGGCTGGCTCTGGATCACCGGCACCACATTGGCGGGATACTGTTCCTTCAGATTGGCGCTCTGCGGATTGCCGGCGGTGATCTGGATATAGTTCAGGCCGGTGATGCCCTGCGGCTCCAGCTGGGCGCGCGAGGTGACGCGGACCGGCGTGGTTGCGTCGACGCGGATGCGGGCGATGACCTGATCACCCTTTTCCGGGTCCAGGTTCAGGTCCGTGACCTCGCCGACGCGGATGCCGTTGAAATGCACCTCGCCGCCCTCTGAAAGGCCGCGCACGGGGCCGTAGAAGACGATGTCATAGACGTCGTAGTCATTGTTGAACTGCAGTCGGGCCAGCCAGATCACGAACACAGCCAGCGCCGCCATCAGGGCGATGGTGGCGATGCCGACGGCGGCGTAGTGGGCGTCTCGTTCCATCTCGTCCGCTCTCCTCAGGCGGCCTTGTCTGCGGCCCGGCCACGCGGGCCGAGGAAGTATTCCCTGATCCAGGGGTGGTCTGAACGCTCCAGCTCCTGAACCGTCGCCTTGGCGACGATGTGTTTGTCGGCCACCACCGCAACCTTGTCGGTGATGGCATACAGGCTGTCGAGGTCGTGGGTTATCATGAACACCGTCAGACCCAGGTCATCCGAAAGCTGACGGATGAGGGCGTCGAAGGCCGCGGCGCCGATCGGGTCCAGCCCCGCCGTAGGCTCATCAAGAAACAGCAGCTCGGGGTCCAGCGCCAGCGCCCGGGCCAGTCCGACCCGCTTGCGCATGCCGCCGGACAGCTCGGCGGGCTTCAGATGATGGGACTCGGGCTTCAACCCGACCATGGCGATCTTCATCTCGGCGAGTTCGCGGATCACGTCCGCGGACAGGCCGGTGTGCTCGACCAGGGGCGAGGCGACATTGTCGATGACGCTCAACGACGAGAACAGGGCGCCCTGCTGGAACAGGATGCCTGTCCGCCGCTGGACATCCGCCTCGTCCTCCTCGGTCATGGTGGCGCGATCATAGCCAAGGATGCTGACCGTGCCGCCCTCGGGCTCCTTCAGGCCGATGATCGAGTTCAGGAGCACGGTCTTGCCGGTACCCGACCCGCCGACCACGCCCATCACCTCGCCGCGCTCCAGCGTCAGGTCGAGGTCCTGATGAATGACCCGCTCGCCGAACTGGCTCAGCAGACCGCGAACCTCGATCAGATTTTCCGGGGCTGTAGCCGGACCCGCCGGCGTCGTCGCGGCGGTCACAGGTTCAGCTCCAGGAAGATCATGGCGAACACGGCGTCCAGGAAGATGATGGCGAATATGGCCTGCACCACCGCGGCCGTGACCCGCCGGCCCAGGCTCTCGACATCGCCCGCGACCGCCATCCCCTGCCGGCAGCCGATGGCGGCGATGACAACCGCGAATACGGGCGCCTTGATCATCCCCACCATCAGGTGGGTTCCCATCTTCGGATCCTCGCTGACGCGCTGGATGAAAAAGGACGGGCCGTAGCTCAGCTCGGCCCAGGTCACCAGCATGCCGCCGAGCATGCCCGCCACCATACCGATGAAGGTCAGGAGTGGCATCATCAGCACCATGGCCGCGAGCCGCGGTATGACCAGCGCCTGGAAGGGGTTCACCCCCATCACCTGCATGGCGTCGACTTCCTGATTCATCCGCATCGAGCCGATTTCGGCGGCGAACGACGAGGAGGAACGGCCCGCAAGCAGGATCGCCGTAATCAGGACAGCCAGCTCACGCAGGGTCGCCACCGCCACCAGCTGCACGGTGTAGACCCCGGCGCCGAACTGGGTCAGCAGATTGGCCCCCAGGTAGGCGATGACCGCGCCGATGAAGAAATTGGTCGTGGCGACGATCGGTATGGCGTCCAGCCCGGCGCGCTCGACCTGACTGAACCAGGCGGCCCAGCGAATTCGTCCGGGCCGCAGGGCCGACCCGGCGGCGACCACGAGGCGGCCGAGGAAGGCCATCGACAGGGTCGCTTCGTCGAAAATGTCGTGAACGCCGCGACCGACCTTGCCGAAGGTCCGCACCCAGCCGGGAGACCGGCGTGGAGGGCCGGCGCTTTCGCGCTCCAGCTTCTCGACCATGGCATAGGTGCGCCCGGCCTCGGGGCGCTGGGTCCAGGCTGTTGGGGGCAGGACGCAGTTGGCGGCCTGAACGATCGCCAGGGCGCCCGCCGTGTCGAACCGGCCCATATCGGTCAGATCGACCGCATCGACGCACCGATCCTGAAGCTCATCGTCAAGACGACGGGATATCCGGCCCAATTCGGTCGCGGTCCAGTCGCCAGTCAGCCGGAGCGTCAGCCCCGGCCCGCCGTCCTCGATCTGGAAATCCGCTGCGGCCATGCCCCTACCTAGATCGCCCTGTCCGTTTTGCCTACGCCGGCCAAACGGCAAAGCTGGGGCAGACATCAGAACGCCGCCCGGTCGTATTCGTTCAGCCACGGTCTCGGATGTTTCGGGTCAGATCAAGGCCCGGGCGCGAGACAGGTCTTCAACGAAGCGGCGGCGTTCAGCGGATCGCGCCGCCTCTTCCGGCAAGCGCAGAAGGTAGGAGGGGTGCACGGTCGTCACGATCCTCGCGCCATCGGGCTGCGCCAGCACCTGACCGCGCGCCTGCGCCACGGTGATCTTCCGGTTCAGCACGCCCAGAGCCGCGGTCGCGCCGAGGGTCACGATCACCTTCGGCCTCACCAGCCGTCGCTCCGCGTCCAGCCACCAGCGGCAGGCGCTGATCTCGCTGACCAGCGGGGTCCTGTGGATGCGCCGCTTGCCCCGCGGCTCGTGCTTGAAATGCTTCACCGCATTGGTGACGAAGGCGTCTTCGCGGTCGATGCCCGCCTCGACCAGCGCATCGTTCAGCACCTGACCCGCCGGACCGACGAAGGGCCGGCCCGCCAGATCCTCCTGATCGCCCGGCTGTTCGCCGACGATCATCAGCCGCGACTGCTTCGCCCCGGATCCGCAAACGCCCTGGGTTGCGTCGCGCCACAGCGGGCATCGGCGGCAGGTCTGAACCGCCTGTCCGAGCTCTTCGAGCGATGACGGGACAAAGCCTTGGTCGAAAGCATGGTCGCGATTAATCCGGGAAAGCGTCTTCGTGAGCCGGAGATTGGGTTCCGAGGCCGGCGCCGCGACCATGGTCTCGGTTCGGGTGGATGACTGCGCCGTCAGCTCCCGGATCAGGGCCGCCTCGGGCAGGTTTTGCCAGTATCGTTTGGGCATTTCGCCCTGCATGGTCTTCAGCTTCAGCCGGGCCGGATTGAACGTCGAGGCGTAGTAGGTCTTCCAGAAGTCCTCGACCTCGTCCTCGCCCGGAGCCATGTCCCGGGTCGCCGGCGGGCCGAACGCCAACGCGTCCCCGTCCCATGACGCTGTCCCGTCGGGCGTCAGGATCGTCCAGATCATGTTGGGGAAGCGGCGGGTGAAGAATGGAGCCGTTCGTTCCAGCACCCTGTGGGCGGGTTCGAACCACGCCCCCCACCGCTCGCCATCGGCCGCATCAATCCGCCGAAAGCGCACGAAGGCCTTCATCTTGTGGCTGGCGCGGCTGACGTTTTTCGCGCGTTCCATGGCGTCGGCCACGTCGACGTCGGTGACAACGCGGATCAGATCGGGTTCGACCTGCAGTCGCCAGAGCAGCCGGTACAGCAGGTCGAACCGGTCCTCCGACCGGTGCAGGATCACCGACTGCGCCAGATCGACGAAGGCGCGCGGTGTGTGGAAGCCGGCGTCCGGCGGGGCCGGCGGCAGCCCGTCGTCGAACAGGCCCGGCCCGCTCCCCCCGACCCGGAAAGCCGCCTCGACCGGCGGAACGCCCGCCAGCCTCAACGCCCGCGCGCCGACTCGCCAGCCGTCGAAATCAGTCTCCCCGGCGAGCGTCGCGACACGCATTCAGAACAGGCTCAACTGAACCGGTTGGACGACCGGGGTCATCCGCGCGCGCAGATCTGCCGCGTCGGTCAACCCTCCCGGCGTCCAGTCCAGCGCGGTTATAAAGGGCCGGACCTTGTCCATACCCCGGCAAAGTCGCCCGATGTCTTCAAGCCTCAGGGTGCGCCAGCGGCGGACCTGAAGGATGCGGTTTACCGACTTCACCCCCAGCCCCGGCACCCGCAGCAGCATCTCGCGCGCGCCCGTGTTCACATCGACCGGAAACTGGGCCCGACTGTTGAGCGCCCAGGCCAGTTTGGGATCGATGGCGAGGTCCAGCATGCCGTCATTGGCGGCGTCGCCGATCTCGCCCGGCGAAAAGCCGTAGAAGCGCATCAGCCAGTCGGCCTGGTACAGACGATGTTCGCGCATCAGCGGCGGCTTCGACAGCGGCAGGGCGCTGGATGCATCCGGGATCGGACTGAAGGCTGAATAATAGACCCGGCGGAGGCCATAGCCGGCGTAGAGCGAGGCGCTGCGGTCGACGATCTCGGTATCCGACGCGCCGTCCGCGCCGATGATCAGCTGGGTGCTCTGACCCGCGGGCGCGAATTTCGGAGGTTTGGCCCGGTCCTTTTTCGCGGGACGCGCCGCCTCGACCTTCAAGCGCACCCGGCCCATCGCCTGTTTGATGACCCCAACGTCCTTCTGCGGCGCCAGCCGCTTCAGCGCCTCGTCCCGCGGCAGCTCGATATTGGCCGACAGCCGGTCCGCGTAGAGACCCGCCTCCTCGACCAGCAGGGGATCGGCCTCCGGGATCAGCTTCAGATGGATATAGCCGCGGAAGTCGTGCTCTTCCCTGAGCTTCTTCGCGACCAGTACCAGCTGTTCCATGGTGTAGTCGCCTGAGCGGATGATGCCCGAGGACAGGAACAGGCCCTCAATGTAGTTCCGCCTGTAGAAATTCAGCGTCAGCTCGACGATCTCATCGACGCTGAACCGTGCGCGTTGGACGTTCGAGGACGCCCGGTTGATGCAATAGACGCAGTCGTAGATGCAGAAATTGGTCAGCAGGATCTTGAGCAAGGACACGCAGCGGCCGTCCGGCGTGTAAGCATGGCAGATCCCCATTCCCTCGGTGGACCCGACGCCCTTGCCGCCGATCGAGTCTCGTTTCGATGTCCCCGACGACGCGCAGGAAGCATCATATTTGGCGGCGTCCGCGAGGACGGCGAGCTTGCTGCGCAGATCGAGAACGGCCATTCGTTCACTTTATGTTCTCGCCGGTGCGCGTGTCGAGCGTGGCAATAAGATATTTGCCTCATCAGCTCAGATAGTTGAGGAGCGAGACCTGTCGCAGTTGGCTGATCACCTGGGCCGAGGCCTGGATGGCGACCTGAGACAGCTGAAGGTCGGTGATCGCCTTCGCCATATCGGCATCGGTGCGTCCCGCCACCAGTTCATCCAGGGCGGCCTTCTGCGCCTCGTGACCGTTGGCGATGCTCTCGACCTGTTTGGCCAGGGAACCCGTCCTGGCCATCTTGTCGACGACAGCCGTTCCCGCCAGTTCCAGCCGGTTCAACTGCGTTGCAAGGAACGCCTTCTGCGGCTCGCTGAGCCGACCGTCGAGAGGTCCGGATCCCGGCGTGGTGTGGAAGGTCTGGATGTCCCTCAGGATGCTGAGAATGTCCGTACCCAGTTCGTCGGCGAGAAACCCCGTCTCCAGCGTCGTACCCTCGGCCACGCGGCTGGCCGCCTTCAGGGTGTCATTGCTGAACAGGGAGGCCACATCGGGGGCCGCCGCCAGCTCGGACAGGTTGGCCGCAACCACGGGCGTGGTCGACGTCGAGGCCCCGGCGAACAGATAGCCGCCGTGGTGGCGGGTGTTCAGTCCACCCCGTGCGGTCTGGAAATGACCGTCGAGCTCCAGAAACAGCAACGCGCCGGAATCGCTGGAAATCGCGCTTCCCAGCGCATCCCGGACGCCGGTGATGGCGTCCTTGATCTGACCCATGGCCAGATCCTGGGTCGTCAGGCGCGCGGACACAGCCTCGCTGGTGTCGATAAACCCCTGAATCCGGCTTTGCGCGCCCTTCATGGCGGTCAGCGTCTGGGACTGTCGGCCGAAACCGGTCAGATCGGTGGCGTTTTTCTGGGTTGCGACCCGTTCCTGGGCGTCCGCCGCCCGGGTCTGGGCGTTCATCAGGTCCAGCAGGGCCGACTGATAGTTTCCGAAGGTGGCGACGCGGGTCATCAGACCATCCCCATCAGCGTATCGTACATGTCCTTGGCGGCCTGGATGAGCCGGGCCGAGGCATTGAAGGCCTGCTGATAGGTCGTCATCAACACCAGTTCCTCGTCCAGATTGACGCCTTCATGCGCCGTCTGGCGGGCCGCGGTTTCCGTATAGAGGGCGTTTGCCGTCTCCATCCGGTTCCTGGCCGCGGCCGCCTTGCCGCCGATCTCGCCCGACAGCTCCGCGGCATAGCGGGAGACCGAGATCGATCCGCCGGACGATCCCCCCGCGGCCTGAAAATTCGCCGCCCGCTCTCCCGCGTCGGCGAGGACGAGGGCACCGCGACCGTCCCCGACGCTCAGGGCCGCCGTCCCGACAGCGGCTGACAGATTCAGCTGCGCCAGGGCCAGTCTGGAGGGGCTTTGCCGAATGTCTGCACGCAGGGAGAAGCCGTCAGCCCGCGAAGCACGCACGCCGCCGGCGATGCCGAACAGTTCGGTCACGGACACGCCCGAAGGAACCTGGGTCGTCCGATCCTCAAGGACGCTCATCGTCGGCGGCGGGTTGCCGTAGCCGGTGAACGACAGCGAACCGTCGGCGGCAAGCGAGAAGGAGCCGAAGCGGCCGATCCCGGCGCCGGGGTCGTTCAGCGCGGCGACCAGGTCGCCGACGGTCGCGCCCGCCGGCACGGCGACCTGCAGGTCGCGGAGGCGCGAACCGGTTTCACCGGTGAAGCGGAATGTCAGGGTCTCGCCGGCGGTGAAGCCGTGCGGCGAGGCGGCGGTCAGGCCGTTGTCGTAGAAGGCCGGCCTGTCCGACGACACCAGGTCGTTGAGACCGAAATAGTGCGAGAAGCTCCGGCCTGCCTTGGCGGACGGGCCCGCTGCGTCATCTGCGACAGCCACGCCATTGGCGCCGGTCGCCGCAATGGTCAGCCTGCCGTCAGTGAAACTGGCCGTCGCGGCGCCGCCGAGCTGGGCGTTCAGAACCGTCAGGAAGGTCGCCGGCGTCGCAGCGGCGCCGTTCACCGTCATCGTCCCGCCCGAGAAGACGATGTCGGCCCGTGTCTGGATGATACCGGCCGCATTGGTCACGGCGACGGTTGTTTGACCCGTGAAGCCCGCGATCGCGCTCTCGAACGACTGGCCCACATTGCGACCGGTCAGGCTGGTCGGCGCTGGCACCGCGGAGTTGGCGTTGTGGGCGCGGTTCAGCTGGTCGGCTGCATGGGCGACCAGTTCGGCCAGCCGCTCCGCCGCCGCAGGCGCCTCGATATCGCGCAGTTCAACCAGGCCCTTGATCTCGCCCGACGTCACGCTGTCGAGCAGGGACCGCATCTGTCCGCCGGGCTCGGTGACCCAGATTTCGTTGAAGGCCGTTTCGCCGGTGATCGTCCCCGCGCGGTTGTAGCCGAGGACCGCCGCGCCCTGACCGGCCAGAAGCGTCCCCGATCCGGTCCGGATCGACACCCCGCCGACGGGCCGCACAGCCACCCGGATGTCCATCAGTTCCGCCAGCTGACCGATCAGGGCCGACTGGGCGGTCTCCGCGCCCGAGGCGTCGCCATCGACCGCCGTGGCGCGCGCGATCTCGAGGTTCAGGCCCTCGATCTGTTCAAGCAGGCTGTTGGCCCGTTCGACGGCGCTCTGGATCCGGCTGTCGGCATCTTCACGAACCGCCTGGATCTGGCCGGCGATCCGGCTGGCCTCATCAAACAGCGCCTGGGTCCTGAACAGGGCGTCCTGGCGTCGAGGCGAAGATGTCGGATCCTCGGCGCTGGCCGCGAAGGCCGAGAAGACGGCGTCGACCTGCGAGAAAAACCCCGCGTCGCCACCCGGGTCTCCGAACAGCGACTGGATACGATCGTACAGTTCATGGCGCACGCCCATGCGCGCGGACTCCGCCCCCGCATTCAGGCTGGCCGCCTGAAGGAACCGGTCCGTGGCCAGACGAATGCGCGCGACCTCGACGCCGGAACCCAGGCCCTGGCTGGTCAGGGTCCGCTGTTCCGCGATCTTGCGGACATAGCCGGGCGTGTTGACGTTGGAGACGTTGTCCGAAACGACGCGCAGCTGGGTCTGGGCGGTCTGGAGACCCGAACTCGCGGTGTTCATGATGGCGTTCAGGGACATCCGAAGGCCTCCAAAGACGCGGCGCCCGGCAAGCCCTGCCAGCCGACGCGCGCTTTTTGCCCGGCGTCGCGCGAAGGCGGGCCGTGCAAGCTACTGAAATTACGCGCTCTTGCGTTTCGCGCCTGGGTCATGGGCGGCAAGGGGCGCAAACGCCGGGCCATTCGCTCGCCGGCCCTAACCAGACGCGCCGGATCACGACGGGCGCCGGGCAAGAATCGTCTTCACGCGGCAAGTTTCGACTGAGCCGTGACAACGACGCCCGGGGCCAGCGAGAATTTTTTCTGTGATTATTCCGTATCTTGCCGTGCGCCTCCCGGTTGGCCCGCGACTTGCGCCACGGGTTCCGAATGTCCGGCGCAGCAGGCGCCCTCGTCCCCCTCGCTTCGGCGAACCGACTTCCCGGAACCTATGTCCGCCCTCACCCTGCTGTCCGCCATCGCGCCAGCCGTCCCCAGCGTCCCGCAAGGGCCGTCGGACGACGCCGCGTCCGGCTTCAGGGATTTGCTCGCGGCCCTGTCCGGCGAAGAGGCGGCCGTTCCCGTCACCAAGAAGCAGGCCGAGCCGTCGAAATCGGACGACGTGCAGGTCGAGGCGGACGCCGATGCTCCGGCCGCTGCCGCCTTCCTCGCCGCGCCCACGACGCCGACGCCGCTCGTTCTTCCCGCAGCGGACGAAGCATCCGCAACCAGTGATCTGGACGGGACGCAAGCCACGACCCCGCTGCCGGTGGACAAGGCCTCGACCGCCAAGACCGCCGGGCCTGAGGTTCTGCCCGGGGAGCAGGACACGACGCCGCTGCCCTCGGACAAGGGGCTGTCCGCCAGGACCACCGGGCCGGAGGTTCTGCCGCGCGAACAAACCACGACGCCCCTGCTCACAGACAAGGGCCCCAACACCAAGCCGCCCCGGCCCGAGGTTCAGCCTCCGCTGCGCGACGTTCGTCCTGTCACCGCAGGAACTTCGAACACGGAGCTGACTCTCGCTGAAACCGCCGCGGCGACGGAGGCCGTCGAGGCCCACGCCCGGACCGGCGCCGCGCCCACGCCGACGACCTTGCCTCCAGCGCCGCCGCCTCCGCCACCGCTCCGCCCTTCGGCGGAACGCACTGGCCGGTTGCTGGGACCGGTCGATGCGAGGACCGGCGACGGATCGCGCGGGGCTGATACTGCGCGCCCGGCATCCGCCCCTGCGCAGGCCGGCCCGGCTGTCGCCGCCAGCCCCGCCGCCAGCCCGGCAACCGCCCCCCCTGACTTCGCCGCAACCGCCGCTGCCATGGCCCGCGACATGGCCAACGGCGGCGAGACCGAAGGGCCGCCCTCCGAGCCGCCGCCGCCCGTCGAAAGCACAGCGGCCCAGACCCAGTCCTCCGCCGGTCCCCGCGAAACCGGCGTGTCCCAGCTGTCCCGCGCCACGATCGAGGCGACCGCCCAGATCGCCGCCCAGATCCTGCGCCGTCTCGAGGGCCGTTCCACCCGGTTCGAAATGGCGCTGACGCCGGATGAGCTCGGCCGCGTCGACGTCAAGCTGGACATCGACTCCGAGGGCCGTCTGAACGCCCGGCTGGCCTTCGATAATCCGGCCGCGGCGACGGACTTGCGGGGCCGCGCCGACGAGCTGCGCCGTCAGCTTGAGGAGGCCGGCTTCCAGCTGGCCGAGGACGCCTTCGAATTCGCGGACCGGGACAGCAACTCCAGCGCCTTCGACCGGGGTCAGGACGCCCGCCACGGTTCATCCCGGGCCTTCGCCGCCGCCACCCGACTGAACAACGAAATTGATGTCGCCCAGCCGCCCGGCTCGCTGGCGCTCTCCCTCTCGCCTTCGGGCGTGGACATGAAAGTCTGATCCGATGGTCGATTCCATCACCAACACGACCACCAATGCGACCAGCCGGATCGGCGCCGGATCGACCATGCTGGCCTCGAATTTCGAGACCTTCCTGACCTTGCTGACCTCGCAGCTGAAGAACCAGGACCCGCTGTCGCCGGTGGATTCCAACCAGTTCACGGCCCAACTGACCCAGATGGCGGGGGTCGAGCAGCAGCTGCTGACCAACGACCTGCTCAAGGGCCTGCTGGCTGCCCAGGGCGGCGGCAGTCTGGCCGGCGCGGCCACCTATATCGGCAAGGAAGCCACCGCGGCCTGGTCGGCCACCAAATTCACCGACGGTGAAGCGACCTGGAGCTATGAGCTGGCGTCGAACGCGACCTCGGCGCGGCTTGAGGTGCTGGACGGCACGGGCAAGGTGGTCTGGTCCGGCGACGTCCCGGACCGCACCACGGGGGTGCATGACTTCACCTGGGACGGCGAGACCACCACCGGCGCCAACGCCCAGGACGGTCAGGTCTATTCGCTGCGGGTCGTGGCCAAGGACGCCGCCGGCGGCGCTGTCGACAGCCAGGTTCTGACCCGCGGCCGGATCACCGGCGTCGAGATGTACGACGGCGAACCCTATCTGACGGTCGGCAACTCCATCCTGCCGCTCTCCACCGTGATCGCGCTGGAAGAGTCCCGGAACGCCGCGACCCCGCCGCCCGCCAATGACGACGAGGACGGCCTGCTCGCCTCCCTCGCCTCCTCTTTCAACCCAATGAAACTGTTCTCGTAAGGAGCCCCGCGCCATGAGTATCAACAGCGCCCTTCTGGCCGGCGTGTCCGGCCTGACCGCCAACGCCGCGGCCCTCGCGGCGATCTCGCAAAACATCGCGAACGTGAACACGGTCGGCTACAAGCGCACCGCGGGCGAGTTCTCGACGGTTATCAACAGCCAGTCGCAGGGTGCGGGCTATTCCGCCGGCGGCGTGCTGGCGACGGCCCGCCACTTCACCAGCCAGAACGGTCAGCTGCAGCGCACGACGTCGAACACCGACCTCGGCATCGCCGGTCAGGGCTTCTTCGTGGTCACGGAGCGGCCGGAGAACCTGCAGGTCACGGACAGCCGCCTGTTCACCCGCGCCGGCGCCTTCAGCGTCGACAACCTCGGCTATCTGAAGAACACGGCCGGGCTTTATCTCCAGGGCTGGCCGGTCGACGCGGAAGGCAATATCGCCACCGACCCCTCCGACCTGAACCGGCTGCGTACGATCAACGTCGGCTCAGTCGGCGGCACGGCCGAGGCCACCACCCGCATCCAGCTGAACGCCAATATCAAGTCCAGCCAGCTGATCTCGGCCGAAGCGACCGACGCCGCCGCCGTCCCTCCCGGCGTGAACGCCTATGACCCCGCGACGAACTCGATGGCCATGTGGAACGCCGAAACCGGCGATGGCGTGAAGCCGGACTTCGAACTGACCATCCCCGTGTCCGACTCCAAGGGGGGTCAGCGGACCGTGGCGATCTCGTTCCTGAAGAGTACCGTACCGAACCAGTGGTACGCCGAAATCCGCGCCATTCCGGCCTCTGACGTCGTCACGGGCGCCGGTCTGTCCAACGGTCAGATCAGAAGCGGTCTTGTCGCCTTCACCCAGGACGGTCGCCTCGACGCCGACGCCATGGCGGCCCTGGGCGCCGACGCCCTGTTCGAGGATGTCACCAACGCCACCCTGAGCTTTGGCTCGTCCAGCTCGGGCGCGCCCGGCGCGGGGGAAGTGACCTGGGCTCCCGAACTCGGCATCGACAGCCAGGATCTGGCCTTCGACCTGACGGCGGCCACCGGCGGCCTGACCCAGTATGACAGCGGCTCTGTGGTGCAGGCGGTCCTCACCAACGGCACCGCCTTCGGCAACCTGTCCGAGGTGAAGATCGACGACACGGGCTTCGTGACAGCCATCTTCGACAATGGCGTCACGCGCCAGATCGCGCAGATCGCCCTGGCCACCTTCCCGAGCCCGGACAGCCTCACCCAGACCTCGGGCAACGCCTATCGCGTGAGCCAGGGCTCCGGCACCTATAACCTCAAGGCGGCTGGCAGTGGCGGCGCGGGTCTGATCGGAGCATCCCAGCTGGAGGCCTCTACGGTCGACCTGTCGGCAGAGTTCACCGGCCTGATCACCACCCAGCGCGCCTATTCCGCATCGTCCAAGATCATCACCACCGCAGATGAAATGCTCGCCGAGCTTATCAGCATCAAACGCTGATACTTGAGTAACAGGGCGTAAACCTCAATGAATCCTTCGTTGAATATTGAGACTGTGGACGGACGGCATTTTAGCCTTTCCTTCACCACGACGCTTAAACGGCCCTTAGCCGCCGACCGCTACGGTCATGATCATAGTGGTGGTGGTCAATGAGGCATAAGCCCATGTTGCAAGAGCGACGCCTTAATAATCGAGGCGAACAATACGTGGTCGGGCCGACGGGCACTCCCCTGACGCTGCACGACCTTCCCCCGGCCAATACGGACCGCTGGGTGATCCGCCGTAAGGCGGAGGTCGTGGCCGCCGTGCGTGGCGGACTGATCAGTCTGGAAGATGCGCTCGCGCGCTATCGTCTGACGGCCGAGGAATTCCTCGCCTGGCAGAAGGCGATTGACAAATGGGGCATGCAGGGCCTGCGCACGACGCGCATCCAGCACTACGGCCGCCCGTAAGGCGACTGCTCCGACGAGATCACGGCCGCTCCCGGCGACGGGGGCGGCCGTTGTCGTTTCCGGCAGGCCTCGAAATCGCGCCGCTTTCGCACTACATGGCGGCCCATGACCCTCATTGAGGACATCTGCCCGGTTCCGACCATCGCCCGCACCGACATGGATGCGGCGGTCGAGTCCGCGCGCGCGGCGGTCGGGCTGCCGGTGGGGTCGCGCGTCGTGGCCGCCATGTCGGGCGGGGTGGACTCCACGGTCGTCGCCGCCCTGCTGCACAAGGCGGGTTATGATGTCGTCGGGGTGACGCTTCAACTCTACGACCATGGCGCGGCGCTGAAGAAGAAGGGCGCCTGCTGCGCCGGTCAGGATATCCACGACGCCCGGCTGGCGGCCGAGATGCTGGGCATCCCCCACTATGTCCTCGATTACGAAAGCCGGTTCCGGGACGCGGTGATCGACCAGTTCGCCGACTCCTATCTGGCGGGCCAGACGCCGGTGCCCTGCATCCGCTGCAATCAGACGGTCAAATTCCGCGACCTGCTGGACGTCGCCCGTGATCTGGGGGCCGAGGCCATGGCCACGGGCCACTATGTCCGGCGCTCGGTCGTCGACGGCCGGGCCCAGATGCGCAAGGCGGTCGATCACTCGCGCGACCAGTCCTATTTCCTGTTCGCCACCACGGCGCAGCAGCTCGACTATCTGCGGTTCCCGCTGGCCGATCTGGAGAAGCCCCAGGTGCGCGGCGTCGCGGCCGAACTGGGCCTGCGCATCGCCGCCAAGCCGGACAGCCAGGACATCTGTTTCGTGCCCAACGGCGACTATCGCACCCTGATCGACAAGCTGCGGCCGCAGGGTCGCGAGGCGGGCGAGATCGTGCACATGGACGGCCGGGTGCTCGGTGGCCATGCGGGCATCACCGACTACACGATCGGCCAGCGCCGCGGCCTCAACGTCGCCGTGGGGGAGCCCCTGTTCGTGACCCGGCTCGATCCGGTCAAGCGCCATGTCATCGTCGGCCCGCGCGAGGCCCTGCTGACGGCGTCCCTGACGCTGGACGAGACCAACTGGCTGGGCGACGAGGCCTCGATCGAGGCGGCGGCCGAGGCCGGCGCGCCGGTGCTGGCCCGCGTCCGCTCGACCCGTCCGCCCTCCCCGGCGCGCCTGTCGATGGTCGAAGGGGCCGTCGCCGTGACCTTCGCCTCGGGCGAGGAAGGCGTGGCCCCCGGACAGGCCTGCGCCCTCTATGACCCGGCCGATCCCGATCGGCTGCTGGGCGGCGGCTTCATCAAGACGACCGCCGCCGTTGTCTGACGGGCCCGGCGACGCGCTCGCCTCGCGCACCGGCCTGCCCACCGGGTTCCGCTATCTGCTGGAGCAGTTCCCCCGCGACCGCTGGACCTCGAAGCTCGACGAGACCGCCGCCTTCTGGCTGCAGATGCACGGCAGCTTTCGCGGCCATCAGGCCCACATGGACGGCCTCGTCGGGCAGTGGCGGGCGAACGGCGACCTGACAGCCCTGCACCGCCAACTGATTCCGGCGCTTCAGTCCTTCCTGCAGCATCTCGATGGCCACCACCGGATCGAGAGCGGCCAGTATTTCCCGATGATGCGGACGATAGAACCAAAGATCGGCGCGGGCATCGACCTGCTCGACCGCGACCACGACGCCATCCACGAGGCGCTGGAAACGCTTTTCAAGGGCGGACTGGCCTTCCATCAGGCAGTGATGGGCGCCGCCCCGGACGCCGGCGACAAGGCCGCCCGCCTGTCCGACCTGATCGAGGCCGGCGCCCGGCCCTTGCTGCGCCATCTGGACGACGAGGAGGACATCGTCATCCCCCTGATCCAGCTGCGCGGCCTGCACGGCTAGCCGCGGGTGGGCAACAGTTTCCGGCGCTGACGCACCAGCGCCAGCGGCCGACCGTCCAGCCCATGCGCTACCCCGTCCTCGACCGCCCAGCCGCCGCCGACGTCCCGGCTTGTGAAGTGGAACCAGGCCCACCCATCCGACGACGTGTCCGGTGTCAGTTCGGTGAGCAGGTCGGCGCGCAGGTCAACGCTGGCGGAGATGTTCGGCGGGGCCGGGAAGGCCGTGAAATAGGTCGGGTACAGGCCATCCAGCAGGAACAGCAGCCGCGCCTCGTCCAGCGGCGCGCCGTCGATGGTCCGCATCCAGCAGCCGAGTTCGGGCGTTCGGCCGGCGTTCTCACCGAACAGTTTCGGCCCCGAGACGAAGCGATGGTCGATGTGTCGGGTGAACCAGGGGCCGAAGGCGGGATCGAGGGGCGTCGGATCAAGGTCCTTCACCGGCGGGGGCGACGCTGTCAGGGGCGTCAGCACCGGGCCGGTAACGTCGCGGCCATATGTGCCGAGCGCCTGGATGGCGGGCCGGTCGCCCTGTCCGCCGATGACCGAGGCATAGGCGACGTTGCGGCCGCCGCGGTTCATGGTCGGGGTAAAGACCGCGTCCTCGAAACGGGCGGCGGCCAGGTACTGGACGGTCAGCGATTGCAGCGGGGTCTCGATGCCGAGCCCTTGCCGCATGGCGCCGGCGGCGAGCGCCGCCATCAGGCCGCCAAAGGGCGCGCCGCGTTCCTGCGGCGCCGACTGGGGGGCATTGGAAAAGCCGCCGGTCAGCCGGGCCGTCAGACCGCCGGCGCCGTCGTTCTTCAGTGCCAGGGCTTCGGCGAGGGTCTGGGTCATGCCGTGTCGATATCTTGGAGGAAAGGCGGGCGGAAGCGGGGAGGCTTCCGCCCGAAGTCGAGGAATCCGGAAACGCCGCGGCGCGTCCGTAGCTAAACAAGACTGACCTAGTCCGTTTAGATTGGCAACCCTCTTGCCAAAAGGCTGACGCGGGGTCACGTTCGTCCGTATGGGACGCACCGCAGACTATTCTCGACAGAGCTGTTCGATCGCCGCCACCCTCGAGGTCATCGGCGATCCGTGGACCCTGCTGGTCATTCGGGACGCCTTCAACGGCGTCAGCCGGTTCGAGCAGTGGCAGGAACGGCTGGGTGTCGCCCGCAATGTGCTGGCGGCCCGGCTCAAGAGCCTGGTCCAGCATGGCGTGCTCGAACCCCAGCTCTATTCCGAGCGCCCGCCCCGCAATGAGTATGTCCTGACCGCCAAGGGCAAGGACCTGTACGGGGTGCTGGTCACCCTGCACGGCTGGGGCGCCAAACACGTCTACGGCGATGCGGATTCCGGCGTCTCCATGATGCACAAGACCTGCGGCCACGACCTGGCCCCGCGGATCGCCTGCGGTCATTGCAACGAGATCGTCAAACCGCGCGACATCGTGCTGACCCGGGCCGAGAACCGGCCGACGGTCGGCGAGATGATGCCGCGGGAACGGGCCGACGAAGAGGCCGCCTGAGCCTCTTGCCTTTCCCTGCATAGCGGCCCATCCAGCCGCGCAATTCCTCCTGCCAAGGGTAGATTTTCCATGTCCGATCCCGTCGTCATCGTCTCTTTCGCCCGCACGCCGATGGGCGGCTTCCAGGGCGCCCTGTCCGGCGTCAAGGCGACCGAGCTGGGTGCCACCGCGGTCCGGGCCGCGGTCGAGCGCGCCGGGGTCTCCGCGGACAAGGTCGAGCAGATCTACATGGGCTGCGTCCTGCCGGCCGGCCTGGGTCAGGCTCCGGCGCGCCAGGCCGCCATCGGCGCGGGCCTCGGCCAGCATGTCGAGGCGACCACGGTCAACAAGATGTGCGGCTCAGGCCTGCAGGCCGTGATGATGGCCTCGGACGCCCTGCTGGCCGGCAGCGCCGACGTCATCGTCGCCGGCGGCATGGAGTCGATGTCCGGCGCCCCCTATCTGATGACCAAGCACCGCGGCGGCGCCCGGATCGGCCACGATGTCATCGTCGACAGCATGTACATGGACGGGCTGGAGGACGCCTACACGCCAGGCAAGCTGATGGGCGCCTTCGCCGAGGACTCGGCGCGGACCTATCAGTTCACGCGCGAGGCCCAGGACGAATATGCGCTGGAGAGCCTGAGCCGCGCCCTGGAGGCCATCGCCTCGGGCGCCTTCAAGGCCGAGATCACGCCGGTCGAGGTGACCGGCCGCAAGGGGGTCGTTACGGTCACCGAGGATGAACAGCCCGGCAAGGCCATGCCGGAGAAGATCCCGACGCTGAAGCCCGCCTTCTCGAAGGACGGCACCATCACCGCCGCCAACGCCAGCTCGATCTCGGACGGCGCCGCGGCCCTGGTGATGACGCGCGAGAGCGTGGCGAAGGCGATGGGCCTGCCGATCGTCGCCCGGGTGGTCAGCCACGCCGCCCACGCCCATGAGCCGGGCCTGTTCACCACCGCCCCCGTGCCGGCGATGCAGAAGGCGCTGAAGAAGGCCGGCTGGTCGGTCGCGGACGTCGACCTGTGGGAGATCAACGAGGCCTTCGCCGTGGTCGCCATGATCGCCATGCGCGACCTCGGCATCGACCGGGCGAAGCTGAACGTCAACGGCGGGGCGACGGCCTTGGGGCACCCCATCGGCGCCTCGGGCGCACGGGTGCTGACCACCCTGCTGGCGGCGCTGCAGGCGCGCGGCGGCACGAAGGGCGTGGCCAGCCTGTGCATCGGCGGTGGCGAGGCGGTAGCCGTCGCGGTCGAGCTGGTCTGAGGGCAACCGGCTTGGCGTCAGGCGGGCCGATGGCCTAGCCTCGTCCCATGAGCCTCAATCGAAGAGCCGCCCTGGGCCTCGCCGCCCTGGCCACGACCGCCCGACCCGCACTGGCCATGATACCGGTGTCCCAGGTCGCGCCGGCGGATCCGGTGGAGATCATCCGGTTGTGGCCCGGCGCCGCGCCCGGCGGAGAGCGGGTCACGGTCACGCCCCAGGTCACCGAGCGGTCGACCGACCCGGCCTTCCACGACCGCTTCGCCCGCTACACCACTGACCCGATCCTGACGGTTCTGCGCCCCGCGCGGCCGAACGGAGCGTCCCTGCTGCTGATCCCCGGCGGCGGATACAAATGGGCCGTCGTGGACAAGGAGGGGCTGGACTGCGCCCGGGTGTTCGCCGAGGCCGGGGTGACCTGTTTCGTGCTCCGCTATCGCCTGCCCGGCGACGGCTGGGCCGCGGGACCGGATGCACCGCTACAGGACGCCCAGCGCGCCCTGAGGCTGGTGCGGTCACAGGCCGCCGCCCACGGTCTGGACCCTGCAAGGGTCGGCGTCCTCGGCGCCTCGGCCGGTGGGCATCTGGCCGGGATGCTGACGGCGCGCGCCGATGCGTCCTATGCCGCCGTGGACGAGGCCGACGCCGTGTCCCACCGGCCGGACCTCAGCATCCTGCTCTACCCGGTGGCCACCATGGGCGACCCGCATGTCCATGCCGGATCACGGCTGGAGTTGCTGGGCCCGGCGCCGACGCCGGAGGGGATGGAGCGCTATTCGCTGGAGCGGATGGACTGGACCGGGCGTCCGCCGACCTTCCTGCTGCACGCCATGGATGACGAGGCCGTGCCGGTCGAGAACAGTCTGCAACTGCTGACGACACTCAAGGCGGCGGGCGTACCGGCCGAGGTGCATCTGTTCCAGGAAGGCGGCCACGGCTTCGGCATCCGGCTGATCGCGGGGAAGCCGGCGGCGGTGTGGCCGCAGCTCGCCCTGGCCTGGGCCGCGCGGCAAGGGTTCGCCGGCTAGTCCTCGTCGACGGCAGCGAGGTCCGCGGCATCGAAGTCATAGTCCAGCAAGTCTCCCGGCCGGCACTCCAGCGCCGCGCACAGTTTCGCCAGCGTGCGGAAGCGGATGCCCTTCACCTTGCCCGAACGGAACAGCGACAGCTGGGTCTCGCTGAGGCCGACCTCGGCGGCGAGGTCGCGGGCCTTGAGGCCCTTTTTCACGATCAGCTGGTCGAGGGTGACGCGGATGGGCATCAGATCATCTCGTCCAGCTCGGCCTGGACCTTGCCGGCCTGCTCCATGACCCCGCCGAGCAGGAACAGGGCCCCGCCGATCATGCCGAGAGTCATGCCGGCCACATCGAAATAGGCGAATCCGCCCCGACCGCCCTCGATCATGCGGATGATATTGGTGACCCCGAAGACGCTGAACAGACCGCCCAGCCCGAGGGAAAGGCCGACCCGCCGGAGGGCGTGGACGAGAATCGGCTGGATCAGCCGGCCCTTCGACAGCTGGCCCATGGCCGCGCCGATCGACCAGACGGCGAAGAGATAGAAGGCGGTGGGCAGCGCCCAGACGATGTCCGACATCCATCCGCCCGGCGTTCCCGTGAAATCGCCGCGCGCCAGCATCACCCCGGGCGCCACGAAATGTGTGAGCGCCAGCAGGGCCGCTACGCTGACCACCATGAAGACGGCGAGCCAGCGAAACTGGGCGCAGCGCTGGCGAAAGCGGTCGATGTCGTTCTGGCTCATGGCAGGAAGTCCGGGTCGAGAGTCTGTCTTGTCTTTAATCTTGACTTAAAGACGCAGACTTCGCAACTTTATATACGAGTTAAACGACGCCCGAGCGCCAGCCATGTCCGCCGCCATCGAGACCACCGAGCTGACCCGCCGCTTCAAGCGCCATCTGGCGGTGGATGGGGTGTCGATGACCGTACCGGAGCAGGCCGTCTACGGCTTCCTCGGGCGCAACGGGGCCGGCAAGACAACGACGCTGAAGATGCTGCTGGGGCTGATCCGGCCGAGCGGCGGCACGGCGCGGATCTGCGGCGTCGATGTCGCCGAAGACCGGCTGGGCGCGGCGCGCAAGGTCGGGGCGCTGCTGGAGGCGCACGGCTTCTACGGCAATCTGTCAGGGCGGGAGAATCTGGACCTGACCCGCTGCCTCATCGGCCTGCCCCGGACGGAGGTCGAGCGGGTGCTGGAGGTGGTCGAGATGACCGAACACGCCGGGCGGCAGGTCTCGGACTATTCGCTGGGCATGCGTCAGAGGCTGGGACTGGCCCGGGCCATGCTGGGGGCCCCGCCGGTGCTGATCCTCGACGAGCCGACCAATGGGCTGGACCCCGACGGCATCGCCGACATGCGCCGCTTCCTCGCCGAACTTCCGGACAGGACCGGGGCGACGGTGCTGCTGTCCAGCCACCTGCTGGGAGAGATCGAACAGACCGCCACCCACATCGGCATCGTCCATCAGGGCCGGCTGGTGCTGGAGGGCGAACTGACCCGGCTGAAGGCCGATCTGGCCCCCGAGGTCGCCGTCGAGACCGATGATCCCGTGCGCGCCGCCGCCCTCGCCACAGCCCGTGGTTTCGCGGTCACCCGCACCCCGGACCAGATCGTCGCCAGCCTGAAGCCCGGCGAGGACGCCCGCGCCGCCTCGGCCGCCCTGAACCGCGCCCTCGTCGAGGCCGACGTCGCCGTCTTCGCCATCGGGCCGCGGGCCCGGACTCTGGAAGGCATCTACCGTGAGGTGTCCGCGCCGCCCGCCGTTCAACCCCTCATGCAGCCGGAGCCGGTCTGATGCTCGCCGCCCTGTTCGTGGAAGCCCGCAAGCTGAACCGTTCGCTGGCCGCCCTGCTGGCCATAGCCGCGCCGTCGCTGATCGCGGTGTTCGTTTTCTTCAACATGATACGCGGCAAGGCCCCGGCGCCCTGGGACATGTGGATGGGCAGCGCCTCGGCCATCTGGGCCTTCTTCATGCTGCCGATGAGCGTGACGGCGCTGACGGCGCTGGTGGCGCATATGGAGCACGGGCCGAAGAGCTGGGACAATCTGCGCGCCCTGCCCCTGCCCCGCTGGAAACTCTATGCGGCCAAGGCGGTCTGCGTGCTGGCGGTCGTCGCCGCGATGAGCGCCTTGACGCTGCTGATGGTCTGGGGGGCGGTGACCCTGGCCGCGGTGCTGAAGCCGGAGCTGACGCCCACTGGACCCTTCGACCTGGCGGCCTATGCCCGGACCATGGGACTGATGTTCCTCGCCGGCCTGCTGATGATCGCGCTTCAGCTGTGGACCGCCCTGCGCTTCGCCAGCTTCGTGCCGGGGCTGGTGCTGGGCATCGGCGGGACCTTCTTCGCGGTCGTGGCCACCTCGGCGAAGGAGGGCGTCTTCCTGCCCTGGCAGATGCCGGTGAACATGCTGGCCTCAGAGGCGTGGCGGATGAACACGGCCCTGGGGCTGGGTTGCGGCCTGGGTCTGGTCGCCCTGGTCGCCATGGTCGTCCATCTGTCGCGGCGCGAGGTGTTGTGAGGCGTCGTCCGGCCTCATGAGGCGGGCCAGGGCGCCGGGACCTGTGGTCAGCACGATCATGGCCGACTCCTGCGATTGAGAACCGTTTGCAGGTTTGCGCAGAACAGCCGCTCATGGCAAGGCCGAAGGCGGGCTGCGGTCCGTTCGGAGCATCACCCATGCGGGAAGACGGCGCGCCCCTCGCCAAAAGCTGCGGCGACTGCGGCCTCTGCTGCAAGCTGATGGGCGTGACCGCCCTGACCAAGCCGGCGGGCAAATGGTGCCGGCATTTCAGCAAGTCAGCCGGTTGCGCCGTCTATGACGAACGGCCCGGCGACTGCCGCATATTCAACTGCCTGTGGCTGCTGACCGAGGCGCTGGACGAAGACTGGAAGCCGACCACGGCGGGCTTCGTCCTGCACAGCGAACAGGGCGGAGCGAGGCTGGTGGTAGAATGTGACGCGGCCCGGCCCCACGACTGGCGGCGCGAACCCTATCAGGCCACGCTGCGCCGCTGGGCCGCCGCGCCCGGCCAGGAGGTGCTGGTCTTCGCCGGATCGCGCGGCGTGCGACTGGGCGACCCCGACACGCCGGTGCGCCGGGTCTGATTTGCAGGGCTAGCGGACGTCCACCGACTGGGCGATCTGTTCGGCCAGGTCGCGGTCCGCGCCGTCCAAACTCATCGTCCAGACATGGACTTCGCGCGGCGCCGCCGTCCGCTGGAACAGATGCTCCACCGCGCGGCGCACGCTTCCGTCAGTCGAGAGAATGGAGGCGCGGCCCCCCGCCTCGACCATCTGGCCGCTGTAGATCGGGAACTGCGACGCCGGTCCGGTATAGACCATGACGAACGACTGGCCGCCGCGGCGGATCGTGTAGATGCGGAAGTCAGGACCCGGGCGGCCCGTGACGATCTCGAACCCCGGCGGCAGCTCGGCGGTGAACGGCAGGGCCGAGCGGGCGGCGGCGTCCAGCACAGTCAGGGACGGAGCAGGGGGAGCGGCGGGCTCGGCCACAACCGTTTCCAGAGGAACCGTCGGCGCGGGGGTCGGGGATGCGCCTGGCGGGGTGAAAGGCGCAGCAGGCGGCAGGACCGGGGCGGGGATGGTCGAACCCGGCGGCGTGATCGGGACCATTCGCGGCGCAGGCGAGGGAGCGGTCGGGGTCACTCTCGGTGGGGTCGCCACAACCGGCGGCGCGGACGGCGGCAGCGTCGGTATCGGAGCGGGATCCACCCGTGCAGGCGGCGCCATGGAAGGCGCGGGAGCCGACGGTCCGACCGTCGTCGCTGGGCGCGGAGCCGGAGTGATCACCGCGGGCGGGGGCGGCGTCGAAGGCGCGGTCGCCGGCGCGGGAGCCGGCGCCAGATAGACCGCCGGGGCCGGCGGGCCGCTGTTCAGGTCGCGGGTCAGGGTGGTGACCGGCGGGGACGGCTCCGCCCGGGGAGCCGGTGTCTGGGCCGGCGGCGTCTGGGCGTGCGCGGCTCCGGCAAACAGGAGGGCGGCGGCGGGGACGATGAATTTCATGAGGACGAACATCCCCCTTCAATCCGCCAACGGCAAGACGGTTCAGGCGGCGGGCAGTTCGACCCAGAAGGTGGCGCCCTCGCCCGGGGCGGAGGTCACGCCTATCGAGCCGCCCTGCAACTCCACCAGACGCTTCGCCAAGGCCAGTCCGATGCCGTGGCCCTCGACCGTCGAGCGTTCGAGCCCCAGCCGGTTGAAGGGTTCGAACAGCTGGGTCTGTTTCTCGATCGACAGACCGCCGCCGCGGTCGATGACCTCGATGCGGACGCCGTCGTAGACCTTGCTGGCGCGGAAAACGACCACGCCGCCCGCCCCGCCGTATTTGACGGCGTTGGAGGCCAGGTTGGCGATGACCTGGGTCAGGCGCTGCGAGTCGGCGAGGGCCACGAGGCCGTCGCCTTCACTGACCACTTCCAGCCGGATTCCCTGCGCATCGGGCCGCAGGGCCGTGGTGCGGCGAACATCTTCAAGCACACCCGGCACATCGGTCGGCCGAAGCTCGACCTTGACCGCGCCGGACTCGGCGCGGGCGACGTCCAGCAGGTCATGCGCCAGGGCCTCGACCTGGCGGGCGGTCTTGACCAGCATGTCGGCCATCTCGGCCTGGGTCGCCGAAACCGGGCCAAGCTGACCGCCCTTCCACAGTTCCCCGATGCCGATCACGCCGCCGACCGGGCTCTTGATCTCATGGGCGACGTTGGCGAGCAGGCGGGACTTGGCTTCGGACGCCTTCTCGGCGCGCACCTGACCCAGTCGGGCCCGGTCGGCGAAGCGGTCGCGCTCTTCGAGCAGGGCCGCGACCAGCATGATGGGCATATAGCCGAAGAGCACCAGCAACTGGGCCATCAGGGCGCGGTCGGCGCCCTCGAACGCGACCGCATAGGGGCCGAAGCCCCGCATGCTGCCGCCCACGGCCAGAATGGAAATGATCACCAGCGCCGCCGTGACGCCCAGCATCCGCAGCCTGACTGCAATGAGCAGCAGCAGCGGCATGGTGACGAAACCGATCGGCATCTGCTGTTGCGAGAACACCGTGTAGCAAACGGCCGTCAGCCCACCCAGCAGCACGACCGCCTCAATGGCGCGTGCCGGAACCCGGTAGCGCGCGACCTCACGCTTCGTCAGGGCCAGACCGAAACTGGAGAGAACGGCGATACTGAGCGCATGGCCGAACCACCACGTCTGAACGGAATCGAGGAAATCAGCGCCTGTCATCCACCAGAGCATGCCGCCGGCGAAGGCGGCTGCGGGGATGGGAGCGACGACGGCGGCGGCCAGCAGGAACCGGCAAGCGCCCTGCACGGACGCGAGATTCAGGGTCGGGGCGAAGCGCCGCGCGAGCAGGACAGCGAGACAGATTTCCAGCATGTTGGCGGCGGTGAACATCACCGTCAGCCCGGTGGAATTACCCCCGAGAAGATTGCCCGCCGCGATGCCGGCCGCGATCAACCCGCCGAATGACAGGTCATAGAGCGGTCCCCGCGAGGTTCGAAGCCAGACGGCCACCGCGACGCCGGCCGCACCCCACAAGGCCGCCACCACGCCGGCGGACCGCGCAAAGGTCAGGGACAGGACGACCAGCACCAGCACGGCCATGGCGGTGAAGACAGGCGCCATCGGCTGGCCGTTGCCCACCGGGCGCGCGCCGGCGGCGGCACGGGCCTGGGTCGGGATGTCAGTCCCGACGGCAGACTCAAGCGGGTCGAGCGCGCGGCTCATGGTCATCTTCGGGTCCGAACGGCAGGATGTCAGCGATTTTCCTACCGCGGCGCATCCTAATATCCCCTGAAGGTCAGGCGACGGCGGCCAGCACCCGATCCAGCTCCCGAACCGCCGCGGCCGGCCCATCGGGGTGAGCCCAGACGGCGGCGCTGACGGCCACGAAATCGGCGCCCGCTGCGGCGAGTTCGCCGGCGGTGGCCGCCGTGATGCCGCCGATGGCGACACAGGGGGTTTCCACCGTCTCCTGCCAGATGGTCAGGATCTCCGGATCGGGCCGGTGAATCGTCGCCTTGGTCGTGGTCGGGAAGAAGGCGCCGAAGGCGACATAGTCCGCCCCGGCCTCGGCCGCGTCCATCGCCAGTTCCCGGCTGTCATGACAGGTGACGCCGATCATGGCGTCCCGGCCCATCATGGTGCGGGCCGCGCTGACGGAGCCGTCAGACTGCCCCAGATGAACGCCGTCGCAGCCCGACCGGGCCGCCAGGTCGGCGCGATCGTTGAGGATGACCGCCACGCCCCGCGCCTGGGCGATAGGCTTCAGCGCCGCAACGGCGGCCAGCACGGCCGCGTCGTCGGCGTCCTTGAGCCGGATCTGCAACGCCGCCACGTCCCCGGCGTCCAGCGCCGCCTCCAGATCGCGCGCAAAGGCGACCAGATCGGGGATCGCCGGCGGTGTGATCAGATACAGCCGGCAGGGCGGGCGGTCGGGAACGACGGGGGTCTTGGCCATGGGCGGGAAGTGCGACGGATGAACCGCATGGTCAACCGCCCAGTGCGAACGACTTGCATTCGCCCGGCCGCGCCTGCTATAGCGAACCATTCGCAACCAGTCGGGTCCGCCCCTCCGTGTACGTCTGCAACTGTAACGGCCTTCGCAAACGTGACGTCGCCGCCGCCATCGAGGCGGGCGCGACGCGGCCGCGCGATGTCTTCGCCCGCAACCAGTGCACCGCCCAGTGCGCCAAATGCGTCTGCGAAATGCGGGAGATGATTCAGGAAACCCGCGAATCCTTCGCCATGGCGGCCGAATAGGCCCACGCCCTCCCTCCGGGGAGATTCATTCGCATTTTCAATGTCGTGATAAGCACTCGCAGGTGAACACACGGCTGGTTGTCGTGCTAAAACAGCGCTTCAAAGCCGGTGATTCAGGATGGTCGGGCCGACCGCCGCGCCGCTGACGGAAAGAATGACGATGAAGGGCGATCCCGCGATCATCCGCACCCTCAACGCGGTGCTGACCAACGAACTGACGGCCGTGAACCAGTATTTCCTGCACGCCCGGATGTTCGAGAGCTGGGGCCTGAAGCATCTCGGCCAGATCATCTACGACGAATCGATCGGCGAGATGAAACACGCAGACATGCTGATCAAGCGGGTGCTGTTCCTCGACGGCCTGCCGAACATGCAGGACCTGCACAAGCTGAAGATCGGCGAGACCGCCGTGGAATGCCTCGGGGCCGACCTGCAGCTGGAGCTGGGCGGGCGCGAGACCGTGAAGGCCGGCGTGGCCCAGTGCGAGGCCGCACAGGACTTCGTCAGCCGCGACATCCTGATGCGCATCCTGAACGACACCGAGGAGCACATCGACTTCCTCGAGGCGCAGTTCAAACTGATCGAACAGCTGGGCGAGCAGAACTATCTGCAGTCCGCCATGACCGAAATCGCCCCGGACAAGAGCGCCACCGGGAACTGACGGCCCGGCCCGCTCATTCCGGTCCCGCAGCCAAGGGGAGCCGGAATGACATCCATCGATCACGCACTCGACGACGCCCAGGACGCGGCGGCCAGCTTCCTCAACGCCGAGGGGCGCGGTGCCGCCCATGTGGCGCTGGGCGTGGCCGTGACGGTCGGCTTCGCCCTCGCCGCCACCCTGTTCGCCAGCCGAACCATCCGCCCGCGCCCGCAGTTTCTGACGGACGACGACGCCCCGATCACCGAGCGGCCGCGCGGGCCGTTGAGCCTGATCCTGCCGGCGGTGTTCTCGGTCACCACCCTGTCGGCCGTGCGGGTGTGGAACGCCCCTGCCCGGCCCGAGCGCACCACGGCCATGGGCCTGTGGGCCGCGGCCCAGGCGCTGAACGCGGTGTGGATCGCCATGCGGCCTGCCAGCCGTGGCCTGCAGATCGCGGCGGCCATGTCGTCGGCGGGACTGGCCGCCGCCTTCGCCCATGAGGCGCGCAAGCTGGACGAGCGGGCGGGCAAGCTGGCGTCGCCGACCGGCGGGCGCGTGCGGCTGGCCAACTTCCTTCAGCGCAAGGCCGACCATCGGCCAACGGTGCACTGAAAGACCCCCAGCTTGCCGTGAGGCCCGGCATCCTCTAGGGACTGCGCCCGTTCGCGCGCCATCGCAGGCTGCGCCCAATCCCTTCCGAGACACCCATGGCGAAGATCAACGGCAACAACATCAAGCCCGGCATGGTCCTTGAGCACAACAAGGGCCTGTGGGTCGTGACCAAGGCCAGCCACGTCAAGCCGGGCAAGGGCGGCGCCTTCGCCAACGTCGAGGCCAAGAACCTCGAAACCGGCAACAAGCTGAACGAACGCTTCCGGTCGGAAGACAAGGTCGAGCGCGTCACACTGGAGCAGAAGGACTTCTCGTTCCTGTACGAGCAGGGCGACGCCCTGGTGTTCATGGACGACGCCACCTACGAACAGACCGAGCTGCAGAAGGACTGGGTCGGCGAGGACCGCGTCGCCTATCTGCAGGACGGCATGAAGGTCGTCATCGAAATGCACGAGGACCGGCCCATCGGCCTGACCCTGCCCGACCAGGTCACGCTGGAAGTCGTCGAGACCGAGCCCACCGTGAAGGGCCAGACCGCCTCTTCGTCCTACAAGCCCGCCATCGCCAACAACGGCGTCCGCATCATGATCCCGCCGTACATGGGCGTGGGCGAGCGGATCGTCGTGGATACGACGACGGGCGAGTACGTTCGGCGCGCTGAATAGAAGTGGCTAGTGGCTAGTGGCTGGTGGCGAGTGGGCATCGCGCCCGTAGTCAAAGCCGGTGGTCCCAAGCCGGAATCACTAGCCACTAGCCACTAGCCACTCGGCCCAGCTTGGGCCGCCACTTCTCCGCCTATCCGGGCCCCTGCGCCTTTTCAGGATAGTCGGACCAGGAGATCCCCATGGCCCTCGCCTCTGCCCTCGTGTCCGTCATGATCGACGCGGTCCGCAAGACCGCCCGGCCTATGCTGCGCGACTTCGGCGAGGTCGCCCAGCTGCAGGTGTCGCGCAAGGGTCCCGGCGACTTCGTCACCGCCGCCGACATCAAGGCCGAGGACACCCTGTACGAACTGCTGATGAAGGCCCGCCCCGGCTACGGCTTCCTGGGCGAGGAGCGCGGCATGATCGAGGGGACGGACAAGTCCCACCTGTGGATCGTCGACCCGATCGACGGCACCACCAACTTCATGCACGCCATGCCGCATTTCGCGATCACGGTGGGCCTGCAGCGCACCGCGCCAGACGGCAGCTCCGAGATCGTGGCCGGCGTCACCTACAACCCCGTCATGAACGAGCTGTTCTGGGCCGAAAAGGGCAAGGGCTGCTATCTGAACGACCAGCGCATCCGCGTCGCGGCGCGCCGCGACCTGTCGGAAAGCCTGATCGCCACCGGCCTGCCCTTCATCGGCAAGACGGGCCACGCCCAGGCCATCAAGGACATCCACGCCATCGGCCAGCGCGTCGCCGGCATCCGCCGTCTGGGCTCGGCCGCCCTGGACTTCGCCTGGGTCGCGGCCGGGCGGTACGACGCCTACTATGAGCGCAACCTCCAGCCCTGGGACGTGGCCGCGGGCATATTGTTCGTCACCGAGGCGGGCGGCATCGTCACGACCATCGACGGCGAGGGCCGTCCCGAGACGGGCGCCCAGATCCTGGCGACGAACTCGGACCTGCATCCGCAGCTGCTGAAGGTGTTGCGGGGCTAAGCTCCGAGGGGCGAGAGTATCGCTTTCCGGACAAGAAATTCCGGCGATGAACGCTGCCGTTCCGTCATCGCCCGCTGAGGCGGATCGTCGGCCCCTGAGGCGGCGGCGGCGACGGGTTTGGCCATGTCAAAGACCCAGGCCCGGCGGGCCTTTCACCACTATGCACGGGCCTGCGTCAGAAGCGGTCGTCGGGCGGGTTCCGGGGCGACTTCAGCGCGCGTCGGAGGGTCGAAAGTCGTGCATCGGGGTCCTCAAGGGGCGAGAAGACACGGGGCGGGAATACACACCTGGGCGGAGGGGATTCCGATGCCAATTGAACTCCGCCAGGAGGCTTGCTGCCTCTTCATCGTATTCCGGTCGAGAATGGTGGATGTGGTTCGCGAGCGCCCGCAAGACGCCTTCCTCAAATCCCTGCTGACGAAACGTGCCGGCCCGTTTTGGCTGCCGCGCCGGCTCACTCATGCCTGTCAGCCGCTGTCGCCTGGTCGACGGGTCTTGCCGGTTCAGACTGGCAGATCGGCCAGGGCTGCCAACTCATCGTAGATTGCGTCGCCCGTACGACTCCTGGCGTTCCCCCAACTGGTTGCCGTCGTCGGGTTCACCAGAACTCCGTCACCCGTAAGCACCAGCACATTCGGCAGGCCCGGCAACTCCTGAATGCCGAAGCGAGTGGCGATGCCCAGATTGTGTCCGTCACCGCTGCTTGGCATCCCGATATTCACGAAGACCAGTTCGTACTTGCGTTCGATCAGTTCGGCGAAGCGATTGGTAGCCAGCCAACCGGCGAGGGCGCGGCTGTCGCCGCACCAGTTGGCTCCCATCACCAACAGGACCCGTTTGCCCGACTGTCTGGCCCGCGCCAACGCGGCGTCCACGTCGGCCGATGCGTTCTCGCTCACGTGATAGGAGCGGGCTTCCGGCTTGCTCGCAGTGTCGGGCGCTGACGCGCAAGCCGCCACGGCCAACGCCGCCGCGACGATCAGCGTAACTCGTTTCACCGGGCAATCTCCTGTGGACGGCGCGTTCAGCGGTGATCAGTCACGCGATGCCGCCGTGTGGAAGCCCCGGTTCGCCACGAATTCGAGGGTGGGTCAAGCTGCGGCCGCGTCCCGGATCGCCCTTCCGCGACGGATCGGCACGCGGTGCGAACCGTTTCGGCGGACGCCGGATCGGGAGGCGGTGGTTGCAGGACCGTCAGCCCGGGCGGGCCTCGCCCCATTCACACCAGCCGAACGCACGGGGAGTCCCGGGCAGATACATCGTCTCGACCGCCTCGATGACGAGGCCAGCCGCTTCAATCGAGGCGGTTACCGGACGGGTCAGGTGACAGCCACCGGCCAAGGGGCGCCAGAAGGGCTCGATGCGCCGCTGCCACCGCTGCACCCCGGGATCGGGCGACAGGCCATGCTCGCTGTAGAGAAAGGTTCCCGTCGTCTTGAGTACCCGGCGGGCCTCGGCCAGGACCGCAGCCGGGTTCTGCACCGAGCAAAGCGTGAAGGTGCAGACGACCGTGTCGAAACTCCGGCTGTCGAACGACAGCGCCTCGGCCCGTCCCGCGACGATCTCGACCATCAGGCCTGCCGGTCGAGGGGCTTCCCCGGCCAGGGACCGCAGACCTTCAGAGGGATCGACGCCCGTGACGCTCTCCACCCGGTCGGGATCGTAGAAGGCCAGGTTGAGGCCGCCGCCTATGCCGAGCTCCAGCACGCGTCCGCGCGCGCGGGGCACGATCTTCGCCCTTTGCCTGCGGATGGGCTTCGCCCCGCAGGCACAGCCGATCAGACGCGGCAGGATCTGTCGATCATAGAAGCTGCTCACGCTGAAACTCCCTCAGGCCCTTGCGGTGACAAGCCAGGCCGAGCCGGCCATCATCACACCCTGACCGGGCCTGTGCGCGGCGCTGAAAAGCGACAGCAGATCGTCCCCGGCGCGATCCTGCACGGCCCGGGGCTGGCCCTCCAGCAGGCGACCGGCCGCAAGGGATGAGAAGACGAACCGGACGGCCTCCTCCGGCGTCGCCCCGGCTCCGCCCAAGGGTTGAAGCACCGAACAGGCCACGATCTCCGTCCCGGTAAATCCGCCCTCTGCCAGGACCGCGTTCAGATAGTCGAGGTCCTCGAACGCGAACGGACCGGGTGCACGGGGCACGGCGGGCGGGACATCGACATGCCGACGGAGCACGCCCATCACCTCCATCATCCACGGATTGTCGCGCGGCGGGCCCCAGACCGCCAGATCGATGCGTGCGCCCGGCTTCAGACATCGGTGCAGATTGGCGAAGGCCGGGCCGGGGTTCTGGAAAAACATGCTGCCGAACCGCGAGAACAGGCGATCAAAGGGGGTCTCAGCCTGGTAGAGCGACGCGTCGGCGCATTCGAAACGGGCATTCGGCACCCCGGCCGCAACCCCGCGCTCGGTCGCCTTTGCGATCAGATCGGGCGAGATGTCGATCCCGACCACGCTTCCCGACGAACCGACCGCCGAGGCGATGGCGAGACTGGTCGCGCCGCCGCCGCACCCGATGTCGATAACGTGCTGGCCCGGTTGAAAGCCGGCCCGGGCCAGCAGGGCATCGCCGATGGGCGCGATCATCGACTCAAGGCGATCGATGTTGGCCAGCCATCTGGCCCCCATCTCGCCGGCCCAGTCCTCGGCCCGGGGCGCTTCAGTGGAATCCGGATCAGGCAACGGCATGGTGGTCTTCTCTGTCTGAAGGCCGGGAGCAAGACGCCCCGGGCCTGAAATCCCCGATCAGGCCTGGGGTCGGGCGCTGGAGGCTCAAGGTAAGCGCGATCAGGCCCGCGAAAAATACACCGAGGCCGCCCGCATGGACCTGTCCGCCGCCGACCGGGCCGAGGTGTCGCGACGGCTGGGGGCGGTCAGTCGAGGGTCTTGAGACCGGCTGCTGTCATGTCTGAAAACCACCCTTGGGCGACGGTCCGGTTTCGACCCGAAGCGGACGTTTGGAGCGTGGGCTCTGAGGCTCTCGTCTTCCAGCTACATATCTCTTGGGAGGTAAGGCGTAACCGCGAAGGCCAGAGCGTTGAGGCCCAAGACGAACGTCACTGCCCAAGCCAAGTAGCGGTTCCTGCCCAATAGCGACACCGCCAACAGGAGAAGTGACGGCACCGCGAACGCTACATATACAACGACTTGAAGGTAGACCCACGCGAAGCCGTTTTCGAGGACCGGCAAGAGATACGAAAACCAAAGCCCGAGCAGGGAAAGCGCGAGGGCCAACAGGCCGGATATCCTCGTCAGAACGGGCAGCATTGGAGTTGCCATCTCAAATTCCTAACGGGGACCACGTAATCCTCGCGCTACGTCAGCGAAAGTGAACCCATCTCCTTAGGTCTGCAATCCACCCTCAGACGATGGTCCGCTCCCGACCCATTGCGGACATTCGGCATCGCTGTAGTGATCGTGAATGGGCAAAGGTCAACGCATCGCGCAGCAACTGGACGAGCTAGAACGCGAGTATCGGTCCGTTCTGGAGAAGGCACTGGTTGACTGTGCTGGCGGTCGCTGGGGGCTATTCGGCCACAATGAACATTTGAGCGCGTCGCCCCCCGCCGAGATGCGCGACCTACAGTCGCTTGCTCAGGCCATAAACCGACTTCGGGCGCAGGTCGGAGAACCGCCGTTCTCTCTTCACGAAGAGTTCGAAGCAGCCCGTGGGCGCGCTGGCGCAAACGCGCCGGGTGAACCCAAGCAGGCGCGAGCGTGGCTTGAACGGCTCGCAGCGAGTTAGGTCCGCTTTCCACCTTCAGGCGACGGTCGGCTCACGACCCATTGCGGACATCCCACTCCCCCGTATGCTTACGTCGGGCGCGGTAGCATAACTGGAGAGTGCATCAGGTTCGCCCTGAAGACGCCGGGTTCAAGTCCCGGCCCGTGCCTATCGTGTCCGCTTGCTGCCGCGACGCCCGCTTCCGCTCTCGACCCATTGCGGACACAGCAACTACCGCCGAAGTGTGCGCTCGCGCCGCTCATAAAACCATTCTGAGAATGCCAAAATGCTCAAGCAGCCTGCCCAAACTGGAAACACCGCGAACCGCGACTGAGCCAGCCATGTGCCGATCAAAGGCAAACGGCCTTCGACGTTGAAGACCCACGCACCAAGGACAGTGATCAAGATCAACCTGACAAGCTGCAACGCGTAGTAGATTTTCTTCGAGGGCCGCGCGGCTTTGTGTCTCAGCAAGTCATCGCCAGTCAGCCGCTCACCAAAGACGGCCTCCATGATCTTCTTTCGCCTGTTTGAGTTGGGATTGTCGGTCATGTTGACGACCCTCGCTTTGATGGTCTCAAAGTCAACTGTCAGGCTGTCGATTTCATTCTGGGTAGAGTCCGCTCACCCCCCATAGCCGACCTCCGGACCGTCCGCTTTCAGCGCTGCCCCCACCGCGTCCCCGTCACCCGATCAGGCTTCTCGCCGCCGCCCGCGCCTCGTCCGTCACCACCGCCCCTGACAGCATCCGCGCGATCTCCTCCCGCCGCGCCTCATCGTCCAGCGTATCGACGGTGGTGGTCGTCACGCCGCCCGCATCCGTCTTGCGCACCTTCCAGTGGGCGTGGCCGCGGGCGGCGACCTGGGGGCTGTGGGTCACGACCAGGACCTGGGCGCCGCGCGAGAGCCGCTCCAGCCGTGCGCCGACGGCGGACGCGACGGCGCCGCCGACGCCCTGGTCGACCTCGTCGAAGATCATCACCGGCTGGCGTTGGTCCTCGCGGCCGGCCAGGGCCGCCTTCATGGCGAGGGCGAAGCGGGCCAGTTCGCCGCCTGACGCAATGGCGTCCAGCGGGCCGAAGGGGGCGCCGGCGTTGGTGGCGATCTCGAAGCGGACAGTCTCGACGCCCAGCGGGCCGCGCCGGCCCTCGGTCACCGGCTCGAAGCCGACGCGGAAGCGGGCGCGCTCCAGCTTCAGGGGGGCCAGTTCCTCCATCACGGCGGCGGTCAGCCGGTCGGCGGCGGCCTCGCGGGCGGAGGTCAGCAGGATGGCGGCGACGTCATAGGCCTCGCGCGCGGCGGAGGCGGCGCGTTCGGCGGCGCTGATGGCCTCGGCCCCGTCCTCGATCAGCCGCAGCTGTTCGCGGAAGCGGAGGCGCAGGGTCGGCAGGCAGTCGACCGAGGTGTTCAGCTTGCGGGCGGCGGCGCGCAGGGCGAACAGCCGCTCCTCGGCCTTGTCGAGCCGGCCGGGCTCGAAGTCGAAGGCGTTGGCGGCGGCGTCGACGCAGGCGATGGCCTCTTCCGCCTCGACCATGGTGCGGTCGATGGCCTCGGCGGCGGCAGCCAGTTTCTGCAGCAGGGGGTGTTCGGGGTCGGTCCCCGCCTGGCCGGCCCGCGTCCGGGCGTGTTCGACGGCGCGCAGGGCGGCCGACAGCTTCTGGGACAGCTTGTCCCCGCCCAGGGAGGCGCGGGCGTCGGCGAGGTCGGCCACGGCCTTTTCGGCGGCGCCGAGAATGGCGCGTTCGCCGGCCAGTTCGGTCTCCTCGTCGGCGCGGGGGTCGAGGTCGTCCAGATCAGCGAGCGCCTGCGTCAGCTCCTCGGCCCGCGAGGCGGCATCAGCCGCGGCGGCCTTGAGGTCGGCGACGGTGCGTTCGGCGGTCTTCAGCCGGTCGGCCGCGCCGGCGACGCCGTCCAGCTGGGGCTGCAGCCCGCCGTAGTTGTCGAGCAGGGCGCGGTGGGTCTTCCAGTCGAGCAGGCCGACTGTCTCGTGCTGGCCGTGGACCTCGACCAGGGCCTGACCGATCTCGCGCAGGGCGGTGACGCCCGCCGGCTGGTCGTTGACGAAGGCGCGGCTGCGGCCGTCGGCGGCCAGGGTGCGGCGCAGGATCAGCTCCTCGCCGGGGGCGACATCGAAGCCGCGCTCGCTGATCAGGGCGATCAGGGCCGGGTCGTCGGGGGCGGTGAAGACGGCGGTGGCCGAGGCCTGTTTGGCCCCGGCCCGCACCAGACCGGCGTCGGCGCGTGCCCCCAGCGCCAGGCCGAGGGCGTCGAGAATGATCGACTTGCCGGCCCCGGTCTCGCCGGTCAGCACGGTCAGGCCGCCATGGACCTCGAGGTCGAGCGCATCGACCAGCACGATGTCGCGGATGGAGAGGGCGGTCAGCACGGGCCCGCTCCGATGGCGTTCACGGGAGCGGGAGCGCGAGGACGGGAGGCGCAGGGATCAGGATGAGGCAAAGCGAATCGATCTCTCGGGCGACGCCGGAGAATGCTGGCCATTCGCGCCCCGGGTAAAGCCCGAGACTAGCGGAACATATCGGAAACGTCAGCCCGGAATGATCCGGCGCAGCCAGCTTTCGCGCTGGGCGGTCGGGGCGACGTCGGGCGTCCGGCCGTCTTCGGATAGCAGGGCGTAGGCCTCGGCGTACCAGGGGCTGCCCGGATAGTTGAAGCCGAGCACGGCGCCGTTGCGGGTCGCCTCTTCCCTCAACCCGAGCGTCAGATTGACCTCGACCAGCCGGTACAGGGCCTCGGGCGTGTGCGAGGTGCGCTGATAGGCTTCGTTGTCGATCACCGCCTTGTAGCGGTTGATCGCCGCCAGCGGCTGGCCGGCGCGCTGGTAGTAGCGGCCGATGGCCATTTCCTTGCCGGCCAGCTGGTCGTTGACCATGTCGATCTTGACCGTGGCGTCGATGGCGTAGGACGTGCCCGGATAGCGGCGCTGCACATCCTTCAGCCCGTCCAGCGCCGCCTGGGCATAGCCCTGGTCGCGGCCGACGTCGGTGATCTGTTCGAAATTGCACAGGGCCTTCATGTAGAAGGCGTACGGGGCCGACGGATTGCCCGGGAACAGCTGGATGAAGCGGTCCGAGGCGGCGATGGCCTCGGCGTAGTTGTTGTTCTGATAGTAGGCGTAGATCTGCATCAGGATCGCGCGGCGCGACCACTCCGAATACGGATGCTGGCGCTCGACCTCCTGGAAATAGTCGATCGCATCGGCCCAGCGGTTGCGCTGCAGGCGCTGGTAGCCCGTGTTGTAGAGGGCCTCGACCGGCCGCTCTTCATAGGCCAGACGCGGACGTTCGGGGCGGCCGCTGCAGGCCGAGATCGTCAGGGCCGAAACAGCCACGGTGGCCAGGACCAGGCCGGCGCGGAATTTGGAAGCAGGCAAGGACGACCTCAACTTGAAATGCCGGCGGGCGCGGACCCGTCGGCGCCCCCGAAAAACGAGACGCGATCTCTACACCAGCGAACCTGCCCACGCCAATGCGCGAAGAACAGCGCCAAAAAGGCGCGCCGCGCCTTGTGGCCGGGCCGTCCGCTGGTATGTAGCGCGCCAACGCCGCGGACGCATTCTCAGCCGGGCGATGACGGCGAAAGGATGACCGGACATGAAGCTGCTCTCTGGCAACTCCAACCGGACCCTGTCCCAGGCCATCGCGGCCCACCTCGACATGCCCCTGACCAAGGCCCAGGTGAAACGGTTCGCCGACAACGAGGTCTTTGCCGTCATTGAGGAAAACGTCCGCGGCGAGGACGTCTTCGTCATCCAGTCGACCAGCTATCCGGCCAACGACAATCTGATGGAGCTGCTGATCATGACCGACGCCCTGGTGCGGGCGTCGGCGCGGCGGATCACGGCCGTCATGCCCTATTTCGGCTATGCCCGGCAGGACCGGAAGACCGGAGGGCGAACCCCCATCTCGGCCAAGCTGGTGGCCAATATGATCACCCGCGCCGGGGCGCACCGGGTGCTGACGATGGATCTGCACGCCGGCCAGATCCAGGGCTTCTTCGACATTCCGACCGACAACCTGGTCGCCACCCCGGTGCTGGCGCAGGACATCAAGGATCATTACCCGCGCGGCGATGACCTGATGATCGTGTCGCCCGACGTGGGCGGCGTGGTGCGGGCCCGCACGCTGGCCTCGCGCCTCAATGCCGATCTGGCCATCGTCGACAAGCGCCGGGCGAGGGCCGGCGAGAGCGAGGTCATGAACATCATCGGCGACGTCCAGGGCCGGCGCTGCATCCTGTTCGACGACATCGTCGATTCCGGCGGCACCCTGGTGAACGCCGCCAAGGCCTTGATGGACAAGGGCGCGACCGAGGTTTCGGCTTATATCAGCCACGGCGTGCTTTCGGGCCCGGCCGTCCAGCGGATCACCGACGGACCGTTGAAGGAACTGGTGATCACGGACTCCATCGAACAGCCCCACGAAGTTTTGAACTGCGGAAAAATCCGTACGGTTTCCGTGGCCCCGCTGATCGGAGAGGCTATCCGGCGGATCGCCAACGAGGAATCCGTGTCCAAACTGTTCGATTAACGGTCGGAAAACGGTTCTCCACGCGTTATAAGCCCTTCAAACTCCGGCGCCTCGACGCGCCGTGCGTCCTTGTGGGGATTTCGCATGTTTCAGGCTCTTCCGCGTCGCGGCCTTTCGTTGGCGGCCGCCGCCGGCTTCGTCCTTCTGGCCAGTTGCGCGACTCCGGAGCCTGAACCCGCGCCCGCGCCCCCGCCGCCGGCCCCGGTCCATGCTCCGCTGCCCGCCGTCAGCCTGAACGAAGGCGTGGCCCAGGCCGCCTCCATCTATGTCGCCTTCATGCGCGAGGCCGGCTCCATCCAGGCCGGGTTCACCAGCGCCGAGGCCATCCAGGCCGCCATCCGCCGGGGCGCCTCCTATGAACCGGCCCAGCTGTCGCGCGGCATGATCGCCTACGGCTCGATCCTGGCGCTGCAGTCGCCGGAGTTCGTGCAGGGCGTCCGCGCGATCGCCGCCGACCCCGCGAACCGCAGGCAGATCATCGACCGGATCGTTGCGGACCCCGCCTATGCCGCCACCCTGCCCGGAGCAGACGCCGCCGCCGGCCTGATCGTCGACACCATCGGTCGTGATTCGGCGGCCATGCTGATGATCGCCGACGCCGTCGAGGAGGACGCCTATACGATCCAGGGTCGTCGGGACCCGCGCCGCCGCTGGGCGACGGTGCCGATCAGCGACCGCGTGACGCGACTCGAGGGCGCAAAGGCCCTGTCGGCGGTGCAGATGCTGCCGTCGGCCGAGGAATCGGCCCGTCTGTTCGCCGCGGCCAACTCCGGCTCGGGCCTCTCCCTGAACGCCTCGCGCTCGGGTCCACCCTATACGCCGGCCGTCGCCCGCTCGTTGGCCATCGCCGCCCTGGCCGCGCTCGGCGCCGGGGGCGAGGACGCCCGGGCCAATACCGAGGCCCTGACGGTCGATCAGAACAGCGAGTTCTGCCTCAACATGTCCAAGCTGATGCTGTTCCAGTGCCTGGCCGCGTCACGGCCCAGCTATGAGGACATGTTCTGCGTCGGCCGCCATGTGGCGCGCGACCTGGCCACCTGCACGGCCCAGAACATCACCCCTGCCCCCGTCGAGACGACGGCGACCGCGGTGACGGGCGGCGCGCCTGATTCCGCACCGGTGCAGTCCCCGGTGGCGGAAGCCGCGGCGGCGGCCTCCGCTTCGGCCACCGCGGCGTTGAACAGCGGGCGCTAACGTTCAATTCCATTCGGGTGTCGCAATGACGCCTGGGACGGTTGCGTCAACGCCGGTTGGCGTGTAATGACCCGCGCTCTTGAATTCAGGGTCCCTGACCCCGCCGCGAGGGCTGACTGGTCAGCGCGGCGTTTGTGTTGTTGAGGCGAGGCGATGGCCGAGATCATTCTGAACGTGGACGTCCGTAATGGCGTCGGCACCGGCGGCGCTCGCGCCGCGCGCCGCGCGGGCATGGTCCCGGGCGTCCTGTACGGCGGCGACAAGGCCCCCGTGGCCATCTCGGTGAACGAGCGCGACTTCCGCAAGTCGCTCTACACCGGCAAGCTGCTGGGTCACCTGGTGACGCTGAAGTACGGCAAGGAATCGCAGCCGGTCATCGCGCGCGATGTCCAGTTCGACCCGGTCACCGACCGCCCCCTGCACTTCGACCTCATGCGCGTCGATGAGAAGCAGACGATCAAGATCGAAATCCCGGTCCACTTCATCAACCAGGACCAGTGCGAAGCCTTCCGTCAGGGCGGTTCGCTGGAAATCGTCCGTCACTCGGTCGAGGTGAAGGTCCGCGCGGATCACATCCCGGAAGACCTGATCGTCGACCTGGCCGGCCACAAGATGGGCGACACCATCCGCTGGTCCGACCTGAAGGGCACGCAGGACGTCGAGCCGACCATCACCGACCGTGACTTCGTGATCGCCTCGATCAAGACGTCTTCGGCCGCCATCTCGGCCGCCGCCGACGATGCGCACGACGCCGAAGTGGCCGCCGAGGTCGAAGCGACCGAACAGGCCGCCGCCGAGGAAGCCGGCGAAGCCGCCGCGGAAGACACCGCCGAGGGCTGATCGCCTCTCGACAAACTGCTACTGGAACGGCCCCATCCGGAAACGGACGGGGCCGTTTCCTTATCCGGACCTCGCGCCATGATCATCATCGCCGGCCTGGGCAATCCGGGTCCCAAATATCAGGGCAACCGCCACAACATCGGCTTCATGGCCGCTGACGAGATCGCGCGGCGCTGGTCGTTCGGGCCCGAGCGGGCCAAATTCCAGTCCGTGATCCGCGAGGGCGAGGTCGCGACGACCGAAGGGCCGGTCAAGGTCCTGCTGATGAAGCCCCAGACCTTCATGAACGAGAGCGGTCGGGCGGTCGCCGAGGCGGCGCGCTTCTACAAGGTCCAGCCCGGCGCGGTCATCGTCTTCCACGACGAGATCGATCTCGCCCCCGGCCGCTTCCGCATGAAGACGGGCGGCGGGGCAGCGGGCCAGAACGGCGTCCGCAGCCTGATCAGCCAGTTGGGCCCTGACTTCCGCCGCGGCCGCATGGGCGTCGGCCACCCGGGCGCGCCGGAACTGGTGCACGGCCATGTGTTGAGCGACTTCCACAAGGCCGACCGGACCTGGCTGGAGCCGATGCTGGACGCCGTCGCCGGCGCCCTGCCCTTCGCCCTCGCAGGCGACGACGAACGCTATCAGGCCGAGGTCATGCGCCTGGCCCCCGCCCCGAAATTCAGCCCGCGTCAGGCGGCGCAGAATGCGGCGCGGGGCGAATAGCCGCGCTTTCCATCAACCGCCGCGCCCGTTAGTGCGGGGGGGCGCCGCCGGGGCTGTCCCGGCCCTCGACAAGGCCTGACCTCCATGCACCGCGCTCCGTTCCTCGCCCTTGCCCTGCTGACCCTGACCGCCTGCACCCCGGGCGGCGGCGCGGGTTCCGGTGAGGCCGCAACGGTGCAGGTCGCCGACGCCATCTGCCGGCCGACGCCGGTCGGGCGCCAGATGACCGGCTGCTACCTCACCCTGACCGCCGCGACCGCCGACCGGCTGGTTTCGGCCAGCAGCACCGACGCCAATCTGGTGCAGATCCACGAGAGCCGGATCGAGAGCGGCATGATGATGATGAGCGAGCTTCGCGAGGGCCTGCCCCTTCCCGCCGGTGAGACCGTGGCCCTTGTACCGGGCGGCAATCACCTGATGCTGCTGGGAGTCGAGGAGCCTCTGGTCGCCGGTGATACGGTCGCCCTGACCCTGACCTTCGAGACGTCACCGGCCGTCGAGGTGACTGCGACGGTCGGTCAACCGCCCGTTGCCGGGTCGGATGAGGCGGTCGCCCCGGCCGCTCTCTGACGCGCGAGACTGACAAACCGGTCGTGACCGGCTAAAGGCTCGCGCTCACGAGGAACCTCCCCAAGACCATGGCCCTGAAAGTCGCGATCGTCGGCCTGCCCAATGTCGGCAAGTCCACCCTGTTCAACGCCCTGACCAAGACGGCGGCGGCCCAGGCCGCCAACTATCCGTTCTGCACCATCGAGCCGAACACCGGCGACGTGGCCGTGCCCGAGCCGCGGCTCGAGGTGCTGGCGTCCATCGCCGGGTCGAAGGAAATCATCCCGTCGCGGATCACCTTCGTCGACATCGCCGGCCTGGTGCGCGGCGCGTCCAAGGGCGAGGGCCTGGGCAACCAGTTCCTGGCCAACATCCGCGACTGCGACGCCGTGGCCTTCGTGGCCCGCTGCTTCATCGACGACGACATCACCCATGTCGAAAACCGCATCGACCCGATCTCGGACCTCGAGATCATCGAGACCGAACTGATGCTGGCCGATCTCGAAAGCCTCGAGAAGCGGGTCGTCAACGTCGAGAAGAAGGCCAAGGGCGGCGACAAGGAGGCCCAGACCACCCTGCGTCTGATCAACATGGCGCTGACGCCCCTGCGCGCCGGCAAGCCCGCCCGCGTGGTCCAGGTCGACAAGGAAGACCAGAAGGCCTGGCACATGCTCCAGCTGCTGACCTCCCTGCCGGCCCTCTATGTCTCCAACGTCGACGAGAACTCGGCCGACAAGGGCAATGAACTGTCCGATCTGGTCGCCGCGCGCGCCGCCCGGGACAATGCCAAGGCCGTGGTCATCTCGGCCAAGATCGATTCCGAACTGGCCGTGCTGGACGCTGACGAACAGGCCGAGTTCCTTGAGAGTCTCGGACTGGCCGAACCCGGTCTGAACCGGCTGATCCGCGAGGCCTATGCCCTGCTCGGCCTGCAGTCCTATTTCACCGTGGGGCCGAAGGAAGCGCGCGCCTGGACCATCCATATCGGCGACACCGCGCCCCAGGCCGCCGGCGTCATCCATACCGACTTCGAAAAGGGCTTCATCCGCGCCGAAACCATCGCCTACGAGGACTTCGTCGCCCTCAAGGGTGAGGCGAAGGCCCGCGAGGCCGGCAAGCTGCGCGCCGAGGGCAAGAGCTATGTCGTCAAGGACGGCGACGTGATGAATTTCCTGTTCAACTAGACCGCTCGTCGCTTGAACTGTCGTGCCCTGAGGGTTCTTCATCCGGCGATGGCTGGTTCATCAACCTTCCTGCCGCTGCACCTCGCCCAAAACGGCGCGGCGGCAGATTCAACGCAGCGGACGATCGCTCAGGGGATCGGCCCCGCGGCCGGAGCGGCGGCCGGCGCGGGGCACCGCACCAGACTGACCACCGCATTGTTCCGGTTCAGCCAGGTCAGGCGCATGCCGTCACCCTGCACCGCCATCCTGATCCGCTCGCTCGAGGTCTGGCCTTCCGCCGCGCAGCCCAGCGCCGCCTGATAGCCGTCAGCGACCTGGGTGATCGACAGGATGCCGCAACTGTTCTCATAGCCCTCGAACCGGGTGGTCGTAATCTCGATCGGCCGCTCCGCGCCTTGCGGATTGGCGCACCATGCGGCGTTGGCCGCCCAGCGGCCCACGAAGGTCTGCGGACCGGAGCCCGGCATGATCGAGCCCACGCCGGGCGGCGGGGTCGGGGCTGGCGCCTGGGCTTCCGGCGTATCGATCGGGGCGGCCGGATCGGTCGGCGGATTGGTCCCGGCCTGCCCGCACGCGGCAAGCGCCAGGACGGCCAGCAGGGCGAGGCGATTTGCGGTCATCACACATGAACGCTGTTCGGCTGTCGTGGCTCCGAACTTTCCCCCACATCAAGAATTCGCGGTCACGCTTGCATCGTCCGCAAGATTTTGCGACCGGTTCGCTTGTGTCGAGAACAAGGGGGCGTCCCGCATGACTCAGAACACCAATCCATGGGCGAAACAGATCGATCCGCTGGCGCAGGATATCGCCGCGGTGCTCAGAAGCATGGGCGGTTCGGCCCACCAGCGCGACGTCGTCCAGTGCGTCGCCGCCATGAAACGACAGCGCGGCGAGACCGTCGCCCAGGATCTCGCCAACAAGATCGTTGAGGCCTTCGAACGCTATCGCGACCTGTTCTTCAAACCGTTCGGCGAAGGCTCGATGCGCTGGGCCCTGCAACCCGGCGTCGCCTGATCCTTTCCTGAAACCGGCCAACGAAAAGGCGCGCACCCCGCGAGGGATGCGCGCCTTCGTCGTTTCAGACGTCAGCCTCTAGAAGCGGCGGACGAAGCTGAGGCCGTAGGTATCGGCCTCGCCGCCGTTGTCGCGGAAGTCGCGGCGGGTCCAGTCGGCGCGGATCCCGTTGCGGCCGTCGATGAAATAGTTGGCGCCGACGCCGTAGTTGACGCTTTCGCCGTCGCCCGAGGCCGTCACGCCCGCGAGGTCAGCGGAGACGCGGGTCGTGCCGTAGCCGAGGCGGCCGAACAGCTCGAGGTTCTCGTTGATCGGCAGTTTGGCGACGCCATAGGCGGCAGCGTCCCAGTCATGCTCGATCTTGCCGTCGACGCCCGCGAAGGTGATGTCGTCGTCCTTGACGCCGATCGAGGCCTCGCCTTCGACGCCGAAATTGCGGGTGAAGTCATAGCCGACCCGGCCGGTGATGGCGCCGAGATCGCCGCCGTCGGTGTCCAGCTGGGTGTAGCCAATCGAGCCGGTGATCGGGCTGACAGGCTCCTGCGCCATTGCGGGCGCGGCGATCAGAGTAAGGGCGGCGGTGGCGAGAAGAATGTTACGCATTGTTTCTTGTATCCTCTAGATGTGGCAACCAACGGCTGCCAGCCCCATCCAGCGAAGACACAAATGGGCGGCCGAAAGCGGCGTTCCAGTGGCGGGCCGATACATAACGACAACTGTGTGAACCGAAGCACAGACCGCGTTACTTCAAGAAAGACAGTTTTGTGGCGAGAAGACCGCTGCGCCTGTCAGCGGTCCTTTTCTCGCTCCGTCCCGGCGCGGGCGTGCAGGGCGGCCTGGGCCGCCGCCAACCGGGCGATCGGCACGCGGTAGGGCGAGCAGCTGACGTAGTCGAGGCCGACCGCCTCGCAGAAGGCGATCGACGACGGGTCGCCGCCGTGTTCGCCGCAGATACCCATCTTGATCCCCGGACGCGCCGCCCCGCCCCGCTCGGCGGCGATGCGGATCAGGTCGCCGACGCCGTCCTGGTCCAGACGGACGAAGGGATCGGTCTCGAAGATGCCCTTGTCCATATAGGCCTGCAGGAACCGGCCCGAGTCGTCGCGGCTGATACCGAAGGTGGTCTGGGTCAGATCGTTGGTGCCGAAGGAGAAGAACTCGGCGAATTCGGCCAGGTCGGCGGCGCGCAGGGCGGCGCGGGGCAGTTCGATCATGGTGCCGACGAGGTATTCGACCCGGTCCCCGGCCTCGGCGAAGACGGCCTCGGCGGTGCGATCGGTCAGTTCGCGCAGGTATTTCATCTCCAGCCCGAGGGCGACCAGCGGGTGCATGATCTCGGGGATCGGGGCCTGCGCCGCCGTTTTCTTCACTTCCAGCGCCGCCTCCAGGATGGCGCGGACCTGCATCTCGTAGATCTCGGGATAGGCGACGCCGAGGCGGCAGCCGCGGTGGCCGAGCATAGGGTTGGTCTCGTGCAGCTCCCTGGCCCGGCGCTTCAGCTTGGCAGCGTCGAGGCCCTGGGTGACCGCCAGCGCGTCGATCTCGGCGTCGCTGTGGGGGATGAACTCGTGCAGCGGCGGATCGAGCAGGCGCACCGTCACCGGCAGACCGGCCATGATGGTGAACAGTTCGACGAAGTCGGCCTTCTGGAACGGGGCGATCTTTGCCAGCGCCATACGGCGGCCGGCCTCGTCGTCGGCGAGGATCATCTCGCGCACGGCGGCGATGCGGGCGTCGTCGAAGAACATGTGCTCGGTCCGGCACAGGCCGATGCCCTCGGCGCCGAAGCCGCGGGCGGTCTTGGCGTCCAGCGGCGTCTCGGCATTGGCGCGGACCTTGAGGCGCCGGACCTTGTCGGCCCAGGCCATCAGGGTCTGGAAGTCGCCGGTCAGCTCCGGCTCGATCATGGCCACGGCGCCGTCCAGCACCTCGCCCTTCGAGCCGTCGATGGTGATGATCTCGCCGGCCCGGAACGTCCGGCCGCGGGCGGTGAAGGTCCCGGCCTTGTCGTCGATCGACAGCTCATTGATGCCACAGACGCAGGGCCGGCCCATGCCGCGGGCGACGACGGCGGCGTGGCTGGTCATGCCGCCCCGGGCCGTGACGATGCCGCGGGCGGCGTGCATGCCGTGAATGTCCTCGGGCGAGGTCTCCTCGCGCACCAGGATGACGGCGTCGCCCAGCTGGCTGAGGCGCTCGGCCTCGTCGGCGTCGAAGACGATCTTGCCGGTGGCGGCGCCGGGCGAGGCCGGCAGGCCGGCGGCGACCACGGTGCGGCTGGCCTTGGGATCGAGGGTCGGGTGCAGCAGTTGGTCCAGCGCCGAGGGCTCGACGCGCGAAACGGCCTCTTCTTCCGAGATCACGCCCTCGGCGGCGAGATCGACGGCGATCTTCAGCGCCGACTTGGCGGTGCGCTTGCCGTTGCGGGTCTGCAGCATCCACAGCCGGCCCTGTTCGACCGTGAACTCGATGTCCTGCATGTCGCGGTAGTGGCTTTCCAGCCGCCCGACGACATCGACGAACTCGGCGAAGACGACCGGCATGGCCTCTTCCATCGAGGGGGCGGTCTCGCCCATCTCCTCGCGCCCGGCTTTGGTCAGCGACTGCGGCGTGCGGATACCGGCGACGACATCCTCGCCCTGGGCGTTGATCAGGAACTCGCCATAGAGCTTCGCCTCGCCGGTCGACGGATTGCGGGTGAAGGCGACGCCGGTGGCCGAGGTCTCGCCCATATTGCCGAAGACCATCGACTGGACGTTGACCGCCGTGCCCCAGCTTTCGGGGATGTCGTGCATGCGGCGATAGAATTTGGCCCGGTCGTTCATCCAGCTGGCGAAGACCGCCGAGACGGCCCCCCAAAGCTGGTCATGGGGGTCCTGCGGGAAGGGCTGGCCCAGCCGGTCCTCGACCACGGCCTTGTAGTCGGCGACGACCTTCTCCCAGTCGCCGGCGGACAGGTCGGTGTCGATGGTGACGCCCAGCCGGTCCTTGTGGTCGTCCAGCACCTCCTCGAAATCGTCGTGGCTCAGGCCGAGGACGACGCTGGAGTACATGGTGATGAAGCGGCGATAGCTGTCGAAGGCGAACCGACGGTCGCCGGAGAGGGCGGCCAGACCCTCGACCGTCTCATCGTTGAGGCCCAGGTTCAGGACCGTGTCCATCATCCCCGGCATGGAGGCGCGGGCGCCCGAGCGCACCGAGACCAGCAGCGGGTTCCTCGCGTCGCCGAAGGTCTTGCCGACGACGGTCTCGACCTTCTTCAGCCCGGCGGCGACCTGTGCGGCCAGGGCGTCAGGATAGGTCTGGCCGTTGGAATAGTAGTGGACGCAGGCCTCGGTCGTGATGGTGAAGCCCGGAGGCACCGGCAGTCCGAGCGACGACATCTCGGCCAGGTTCGCGCCCTTGCCGCCCAGCAGGTTCTTCATCGACGCATCGCCGTCGGCGGAGCCCCCGCCGAAGCCGTACACCCACTGAGTCATCGCATGGTCCCTGAGCCCTGATCGTATCCGGCCTGACTAACGTGCCGCGCCCGCGAAGGCGAGGCCGGGGCCGTAACAAAGCGTGAGCGGATGTGGCGGTTCCTCTCTACATCTCAACCCGCCCTTAACCGCGATGATTCACCAATCGGCCTTCAAGCTGTGCGGGGCCGCGTTTCCATGTCCGAGTTCAAGACCGACGTCATTCATCGCGGCGACTGCATCAAGGTGTTGCGGTCCCTGCCCGACGCCTGCGTCGACATGGTCTTCGCCGACCCGCCCTATAATCTGCAGCTGGGCGGCGACCTGCTGCGGCCGGACAATTCGAAGGTCGATGCGGTCGACGACGACTGGGACAAGTTCGACAGTTTCGCCGCCTATGACGCCTTCACCCGTGAGTGGATGACGGAGTGCCGCCGGATTCTGAAGCCCGAGGGCTCGATCTGGGTGATCGGCAGCTATCACAACGTCTTCCGCCTCGGCGCGGCGATCCAGGACCTCGGCTTCTGGGTCCTGAACGACATCATCTGGCGCAAGTCCAACCCCATGCCGAACTTCAAGGGCACGCGGTTCACCAATGCCCATGAGACGCTGATCTGGGCGGCGCGGTCGAGGGACCAGAAGCGCTACACCTTCAACTACGACGCCCTGAAGGCCTTCAACGAGGACGTCCAGATGCGGTCCGACTGGACCCTGGCCCTGTGCACGGGCGAGGAGCGGATCAAGGACGCCGAGGGCAAGAAGGCGCATCCGACGCAGAAGCCCGAGGGCCTGCTGCACCGCGTGCTGATGGCGGCGACCCGGCCCGGCGATGTGGTGCTCGACCCCTTCTTCGGCACCGGCACCACCGGGGCCGCGGCCAAACGGCTGGGCCGTCACTGGATCGGCATCGAACGCGACGAGACCTACGCCAAGGTCGCCGAGAAGCGGATCAAGGCGGTGATCCCGGCCGCGCCCGAGGACCTGGTGGTCATGGGCTCGCGCAAGGCCGAGGTGAAGGTGCCGTTCGGGGCGCTGGTCGAGGCAGGCCTGCTGGCCCCGGGCGACAAACTCTACTGTCCCCGCGGCGACCGCGAGGCCCGCGTCCGGGCCGACGGGTCGCTGGTGGCGGGCGAGCTGACCGGCTCGATCCACAAGCTCGGCGCCCTGTTCGAGAACGCCCCCGCCTGCAACGGCTGGACCTACTGGCGCTTCAAGACCGACCAGGGCCTGCGCTCGATCGACGCCCTGAGAGCCGAGGTCCGGGCGGGCATGCAGTGACCGGTAACGGACACTGACATCACGGTAAGGGTCCGGTTTTTCACGGTAAAAATCTCCATTCCGGGAACCTCGCCCACACCAGACGGTTGCTGATCCGGCGCCTCGCCTCCCCGCGAGCGCCGGGAGCCTCGCCCATGAAGATCGCGCAAGTCACGCCGCTGTACGAAGCCGTGCCGCCGAAGCTGTACGGCGGGACCGAGCGCGTTGTCGCCCATCTGACCGACGCGCTCGTTGACCTCGGCCATGACGTCACCCTGTTCGCCAGCGCCGACGCCGAAACCCGGGCCCGCCTGGTGCCGGTTCGGGATCAGGCCATCCGGCTGGATCCGGCCCCGCTGAAGTCCGATCTCGCGGCCCACATGACCCTGCTGTCCGAAGTGCTGAAGCGCGCCGACGAGTTCGATGTGATCCATTTCCATACCGACATGATCCACTTCCCCTTCTTCTCGCGCTGCGCCGACAAGACGATCACGACCCTTCACGGCCGGCTGGACATGAAGGACATCGGGGGCGTCTACGATCGCTGGGCCGAGTTCGGGCTGGTCTCGATCTCCGACGACCAGAGGGGCCCCCTGCCCCGCGCCAGCTGGAAGGCCACGGTCCACCACGGGATGCCCGGAGACCTGTACCGCTTCGCACCCAAGGCAGCCGGCTACCTCGCCTTCCTTGGCCGCATCTCGCCCGAGAAGCGGCCGGATCGCGCCATCGAGATCGCCACCCGGCTGAACAAGCCGCTGAAGATCGCGGCCAAGGTCGATGCCGCCGACAAGGTCTACTGGGAGACCGTCATCAAGCCGATGGTCGAGGGCAATCCGCTGGTCGAGTTCGTCGGCGAGATCGGCGACCACCAGAAATCCGCCTTCCTCGGCGGCGCGGAAGCCCTGCTGTTCCCGATCGACTGGCCCGAGCCCTTCGGCCTTGTGATGATCGAGGCCATGGCCTGCGGCACGCCTGTGGTGGCCTTCCGCTGCGGCTCGACGCCGGAGGTGATCGAGGATGGCGAGACCGGCTTCCTCGTGGATACGCTGGAACAGGCCGTCGCCGCGGCCGGTCGCGCGCATCTGCTGGATCGACACGCCATCCGCGCCCGTTTCGATCTGCGTTTCTCGGCCACCGCCATGGCGCGGCGCTATCTGGACGTCTACGGCGACCTGCTGGCGCGAAGGCCGTTCGCGGAAGAGGCGATCGCCGATGTGGTGACGCCCCTGCGCCCGTCCGAGGACCGGAGCTTCGCGGCCGCCAATCTCTGACCGGCGCCGGATGAACGGGTTACGGCCCTCAAGCGTTCGCAATCATACGCCAGCCTGACGCCGTCACGCCCGCCATCCGGAGCCCTCATGGACGACGCCTATACGGTCCAGACCACCGCCACGGAATCCGGCGAAGCCGACGGCCTTGAACGGCTGATGGCGCTGAAGGACGGCGACACCTTCCTGGTGGCCGACGGCTGGGGCGACCTGAAGGGCGGGGCCGACGGCCTGTTCGTCGGCGACACCCGCATCCTGTCACGGCTGGTGATGAAGGTCGGACAGGCGCGCCCGTCGCAGCTGAGTTCCGGCGTCAGCCAGGACAACGTCTATTTCACCTGCCATTCGACCAACCGGCCCCTGCCCCCGATGGGCGGTCGTTCGGCCCCGGCAGGCGTGCTGCATATCGAGCGGCGGCGGTTCGTGTGGGATCGCCGGATGTTCGAGCGGATCCGCATGGTCAATCACGGCGTCGAGGACGTGCTTCTGCCTCTGACGATCGATTTCGCCGCTGACTTCGCCGACATCTTCCAGGTGCGTGGCACCCTGCGCGAAAAGCGAGGGACCACCGAGCCGCCGGTCCACGACGGCCGCCGCGTCACCTTCGCCTATGTCGGGCTGGACGAGGTCCGGCGCACCAGTTGTCTGGCCTTCTCCGAGCCGCCCGCGCGGCTCACCGGATCGCGCGCGGACTTCATGTTCAGCCTGCCCAAGGGCCGGCGCTGCGACCTCTATGTGGAATGCGGTCCGGACCGCTGCGATCAGCCTGACGAGGTCCGTTACAGGCAGAACGCCTTGCAGGCGCGGCTGGCCATGCGCGCCCGTCGACGGCGCGGCGCGTCTCTGAGGGGGCCCCGCAGCCCGCGCTTCAATGACTGGCTGGACCAGAGCCGCGCCGATGTCGCCCTGCTGACGACCGACCTGCCGACCGGCCCCTATCCCTATGCCGGCGTGCCCTGGTTCTCGACGCCGTTCGGGCGGGACGGGATCATCACGGCCTGGCAGATGCTGTGGCTCGACCCCTCGCTGGCCAAGGGCGTGCTGACCTACCTCGCCATGCGGCAGGCGACGGAATTCTCCGCCTTCCAGGACTCCGCGCCGGGCAAGATCATGCACGAGACCCGCGGCGGCGAGATGAGCGCGCTCGGCGAGGTGCCGTTCGGCCTCTACTACGGCGGCGTCGATACGACCTGCCTGTTCGTGGCCCTGGCCGGCGCCTATGCACGGCGGACCGGCGACTTTGAACTGATCCGCCGGCTCTGGCCCAGTCTGATCGCCGCCGTCGGCTGGATGAAGGACCATGGCGATTTCAACGGCGACGGCCTGATCAGCTATCAGCGCGGGGCCGAGACGGGCCTGTCGAACCAGGGCTGGAAGGACTCCGAGGACTCCATCTTCCACAGCGACGGCCGGTTTCCGAAAGGGCCCATCGCCCTGCTGGAGGTGCAGGGCTACGCCTTTGCCGCCTGGCAGGCGATGGCCGAACTGGCGGGCGCCCTGGGCGACGACCGGCAGGCGGCATGGGCGGCCCAGGCCGAGCGGGTCCGGGCGCTGGTCGAGGACCGGTTCTGGATGGAGGACGAAGGCTTCTACGCCATCGCCCTGGACGGCGACGGCGAGCCATGCCGGTCGATCGGCTCCAACGCCGGCCACCTGCTGTTCACCGGCCTGCCCTCTGTCGAGCGGGCGAAGCGGGTGACGAAGCGGTTGCTGGGCGCCGAGTTCCGCTCGGGCTGGGGCGTGCGGACACTGGCCACCGGTCAGGCCCGGTTCAATCCGATGAGCTATCACAACGGCTCGGTCTGGCCCCACGACACAGCCATGGCGGCGGCGGGCATGGCCCGCTACGGCGAGCGCCGGGCGGTGGCCCTGCTGCTGGGCGAGATCTATGCGGCGGCGGCGCATTTCCACCTGCGCCTGCCCGAACTGTTCTGCGGCTTCGAGCGCAATCCCGGCGAGCCGCCGATCGCCTATCCCGTCGCCTGCCTGCCACAGGCCTGGGCCGCGGGGTCGGTGTTCCTGATGCTGCAGTCGGCGCTGGGGATCAGCATTGATGCGGTCGCAGGAACCGTGGAGATCGACGACCCGGTCCTGCCGGCGGGCATCGACCGGCTGAACGTCACCAATCTGCAGGTCGGCGCCGGCCGGGTCGATCTGGCGTTCCAGCAGACGGGAAACCAAACGGTGGTCATCCCCCTGCGCCGGGAAGGGCCGGTGTCGGTGCGGACGGTCCGCTAGGCCAGACCTCGCTCCAGCGCCTTGCGGAAGACGGTCGGCAGGGCGGCCAGCGCCGCCTCCGGATCCGTCCAGAGGAAGTCGCCGCTTCCCTCTGCGACCCGCACGGTCAGCGTCAGCGAGAAATGGGTGAAGACGTGCTCGATCGCCCCCGCCTCGCGCCAGTCGGCGGCGACGGGCGGCGTGGCGTCCGACGGCGTCACGCTCCAGTCCGACGTCGGCAGGCTCAGCATCCCTCCCAGCAACCCCTTGTCCGGCCGACGCACCAGCCCCACCCGCCCCCGATCGTCGCGCAAAACCCAGGCCACGCCGGCGCGGTGCGGCCGCTCGGCCTTCTTCGTCTTCAGCGGCCACCGCTCGGGATGACCCGAAGCGTAGCCGGCGCACCACGCGGTCAGCGGACAGGCCTCGCACAACGGTTTTCCGGGGCGGCAGACCGTCGCGCCGAGGTCCATCAGGGCCTGCGGCCAGTCGCCCGGACGGTCGGCGGCGACCAGGGTGGCGGCGAGGCGCTTGAGCTCCGGCTTCGCGGCAGGCAGCGGGGTCTCGACCGCGAACAGCCGCGCCATGACCCGCTCGACATTGCCGTCGACCACATTGGCCGGGCGGTCGAAGGCGATGGCGGCCACGGCGGCCGCGGTATAGGCGCCGACCCCCGGCAGGGCCAGCAGTCCGGCCTCTGTGTCCGGAAACACACCGCCATGCGCGTTCGCCACGGCTCGCGCGCAGGCCAGCAGGTTTCGGGCGCGGGCGTAGTAGCCGAGGCCCGCCCAGGCGGCCATGACGTCCGCGTCTTCCGCCGCCGCCAGATCGGTCACCGTCGGCCATCGGGTCGTGAAGGCCTGGAAATAGGGCGTGGCGTGCGGCGTCGTGGTCTGCTGCAGCATCACCTCGGAAAGCCAGACGCGATACGGATCGGGCGCCTGCGACCCCGGCGAGGCGCGCCAGGCCAGCGTCCGCCCATGGGCGTCGTACCAGTCCAGCAGGGCGGCGCGGAGGGCGGAGGGCATCGGCTCTGATAGCCGCGCCCGGCGCGGGCGCCCACTGAAGATCACGGTCGCGATCACTCCGCCGAGGGAACAACGCCCGTCGTCGTGAGCCGCCAGATCAACTGCCGGGCGTTGGCCTGGGCCCGCTTCTGGAACATCCGCCAGATCGGCAGGGTGTCGGCGTCGTGCACCACGTCATAGCCTTGTGGGCCACGGCAGAGATATCCCGCCGCGACCAGCTGCGTCAGATGCCGTCGGACCGTCTCCTCCGGCAGGTTCAGCCGCGCGGCGACAGCCGAACCCCGCACCGGCGCGAAAGTGGGTTCCAGGACCGATAGCTCCCCGCCACGGGCCGGCATCTGCGCCGGAAGGCGGAGCTGGCCGCTCACGTAATGACAGACGGTCAGCAGGATATGGCAGGCGGTCAGATTCATCCCGGCGGTCAGTTCCCGCGTGTAGGCCGTCTCGCGCAGGGCGTGGGCGGTGCTGAGCCGCATGGCGGCCCAGGCGACCGGCCAGACCGGATGGGCCAGGCGACTGCCGGATCCCAGGCCGAAGGCGCGGATCAGGCCGAGGCCGCCGATGAAGTCATCAAGCGCATCGAGATAGCGCGGTATCGACGGCAGGAACCGGTCCGAGATCAGCGTGGACGCAGGAAGGATGTAGCCCGCCGGGGACCGATGAAGCACGCCGTTCGCCACCATGCCCGCCAGTTTGGCGCGCGCCGTCTCTCTCGGAATCTCCAGAAACTGGGCGATGCTGAGGGCATTGGCGGGTCGCCGCAATTCGTCCGGATAGGCGGCGTCCAGCGCCTGGTGACGCCGGCTGATATCCGGATCCGCATCAAGATGGCCGACGTTCGCATCAAGGATGGCCGGCAGCAGCAGGCTGCAGACCAGGTCCCCGTCAACCAGGCCGCGCGTGATCTCGATATAGGCGAGTTGCAGCCGCACACAGAGCCAGGCCACCTTGGCCCGCTGGATCCGCGTCATCGTGTCATTCCCGCCTGTCGCCCAGCCGGATCCCGACGGCGTTTCGGCGTCCGCGAGCTGGGCCAAGGTGCGGATGGGCGGGCGCTCGCCTGTCGCGGCTGTCAGCGGACCATCCGCGATGCGGGCGCCGACAACTGCAACAGCCGCGCACCGGCATCGGTGAGGGCCCAGCGATAGCTGCCGACACCCAGCGGGCGTTCCAGCAACGGCGCGGTCTTGCGGCCGGCAGCCCAGACCAGATAGGCGTCGAAGGCGGCGAATATTTCGTCTCGCGCTGCGACCTCCGCCGGACAGGATCGACCGCTGCGTCGCTGGGCGATCTGATCCGCCACCATCTGCCGATGGGCGCAGCCGCCGAGCACGAGCAGGGCCTCGAGAATTTCGGCGATCACAGGATCAATATGGCGCGCCCGACCGCCCTTCGCACGGCGCTTGTGCTCGAAATAACTGACGACGGTACCCACCACCAAACCCCCACACACCGGTCAGGTAACCGGTAACAGCACCTAAGTAAGCTCTGCCGCAGACGGTCAATATCAGGGGTACCCGGAATGGGGGTTTGCCTTCGCGCAAACGTCGCAGATCGCTACGTCAACGCCCGGTGCGCGGTCGCGTGGTTTCGCCTAGTATGGCTGGATGCGCCGCCCCCTTCCCACTGACGCCGAGGCCCGCGAGATCCTGTCGCGCCGACGCACGCGCCCCGCGCCGCGCCCGACGCCAAAGGCCGGGCGCGCGCTCCAGGGGCTGATCAAGGAGCTGGACGGCAAGTTCGGACGCGGCGCCGCGGCGCTCGAGCCCCGCTGGCGCGAGATCGTCGGTGACCGGCTGGCGCGGGTGACCCGACCGCAGAAACTGACCAGGGGCCGGGGCGGCGCCGGCGGTACGCTGGAGCTGCGTGTGGCGGGACCAGCCGCCCTGCTGGTGCAACACCAGTCCGAGGATATTCTGGCGCGGGTCAATCTGTTCCTCGGGGCCGGCAGCGTCGACCGGCTGCGGATCGCCCAGGGGCCGGTCAAACCACCCTCCGACATCGCCGCCGCCCCGATACGCCGGCCGGCCGCCCAGCCCCTGGCCGCCCACGAGGAGGCCGAACTGAAGGCCGCCCTTGAGGCCGCGCCGGAGGCACTGAAGGGGCCGCTGGAACGGCTCGGTCGGGCGGTTCTGGGCGATCCGGAAAAGGGCCGCGACCGATCGGGCCGTTGACAAAACTTCGCCGTTTCTGTTCTCGAAAGTGCTGAAGCGCGCGTATCACCGGGGAATCGCGCGATGCTCTCCCGAATCCCGCATCCAGTTGAGGACGACGCCATGAGCGCCAAGACCAAATACGCCGCCATGAGCCGCCGCGCGGCGATGACCGCCGCAGCCCTGGCCGCCATGGCGACCCTGGCGGGTTGCGGCGGCGGCGGCGCGGGCGCGGGGGCCGAGGGCGACATGGCCATCGGCGCGTCCGAGGCCGACGCCAAGGTCACCGTGGTGGAATACGCCTCGGTCACCTGCGGCGTCTGCGCCGCCTGGCACGAGGAAACCTGGCCCGCCTTCAAGGCAGCCTATGTCGACACCAACAAGGTCCGGTTCGTGTTCCGCGAGTTCCCGACCGGCCCGGTCAATGTCGCCGTCGCCGGCTTCATGATCGCGCGCTGCGCCGGCGAGGACAAATATTTCGACGTCGTCGGCGGCATCATGTCCAGCCAGCGCGAATGGCAACAGGGCGTCAATCCGCGCGACACCCTGTTCCGCATCGGCAACGGCGCAGGGCTGAGCAACCAGCAGATCGAGACCTGCATCAAGGACCCGGAGAACATCGCGGCCGCCGACGCCCGCGCTCGCGCCGCCCAGGCGGCCGGTGTGGACGGCACGCCGTCCTTCTACGTCAACGGCGTCAAGGTCATCACGCCCGGATCGACCAGCGGCCCCAGCTTCGCCGACCTTTCGCGGGCGATCGACGCCGAACTGGCCAAGGGCTGAGGGCGGCGGTGACCACCCGGCGGAAATCCCTTCTGATCCTGGCGCTGGCGCTGGCGGCGCCCGCGGTCGCGGCTTCCGCGTCGGGGTCGGATTCCGCCTTGGCGCAGACGCTCGCTCCGGTCACGGCCGCGGATCGCAGCATCGGCCGGGCCGACGCTCCGGTGACCGTGGTCGAATACGCCTCGTTCGCCTGCAATCACTGCGCTGACTGGCATCGGTTCGTCTATCCGACGTTCAAGTCGCGGTTCATCGACACCGGACAGGTCCGGCTGGTGTTCCGCAACCTGCCGACCCTGCCCGAGGAAATGTCCATGCCGGGCGCCGCTCTGGCCCGCTGCGCAGCGCCGGAGCGGTTCTTCGATGTCGCCTCGGCCCTGATGCTCGGGCAGGACGCGGTCTTCCGGGGCGGAACGCGCGAGGACTGGTACGCCCCGGCCATCGCCGTCAGCGGCCGCACCCAGGCCCAGATCGAGGCCTGCGCCACGACCCCGGCGACCCTGGCCGCCATCAACCGCGACGTCGACAGTGCGAACGCCGCCGGCGTCAACACCACCCCGGCCTTCTTCGTCAACGGACGCCGGGTGACGGACCGCTCGCTGGGCGGGCTGGAGGTCGCGATCCGGGCGGCCGCCGCAGGTCAGTGACTGCGTAGGAGCCGATGCAGTTCCAGCGCCTCCGGCTCGTGGGCTTCAAGTCCTTCGTCGATCCCGCCGAGGTGCATATCGAGCCGGGCCTGACCGGCGTGGTCGGCCCCAACGGCTGCGGCAAGTCCAATGTGCTGGAGGGCCTGCGCTGGGTCATGGGGGCCAACTCCGCCAAGGCCATGCGCGGCCAAGGCATGGACGACGTCATCTTCGCCGGCGCCGCCGATCGTCCGCCGCGCAACCACGCCGAAGTCCAGCTGACCATCGACAACGCCCAGCGCCGGGCCCCCCAGCCCTTCACCGACAGCCCCATGCTGGAGGTGTCGCGCCGCATCGACCGCGGCCAGGGCTCGACCTATCGCATCAACGGCAAGGAGGTCCGCGCCCGCGACGTCCAGCTGTTGTTCGCCGACGCCTCGACCGGCGCCAATTCGCCCGCGCTCGTGCGGCAGGGCCAGATCAGCGAACTGATCGCCGCCAAGCCGCAGAATCGCCGCCGCATCCTCGAGGAGGCCGGCGGGGTCGCCGGCCTGCACACCCGCCGCCACGAGGCCGAGCTGCGGCTCAAGGCGGCCGAGACCAATCTCGAACGGCTGGACGACATCGGCCGCGAGCTGGAGACCGCACTGTCCCGGCTGAAGCGCGAAGCGCGGCAGGCCGAGCGCTACAAGAAGATCTCGGCCGAGATCCGGGCCCTGCAGGCGGCCCTGCTGTTCGTGCGCTGGAACGACGCCCGCGTGGCGGCCGAGGGCGCGGCGCAGGAACTGGCGGACGCGGAACGGGCTGTCGGCGAGGCGACCACCGCCTCCAGCCGGGCCCAGACAGCGGCGCTGGCGGCGCAGGAAGCCCTGAAACCCGCTCGCGAGGAAGACGCCGTCGCCGGCGCCCTGCTGCACCGCGCCTCGCTGGAGCGCGACCGGCTCGACATGGCCGAACAGGCCGCGCGGGCCGAGGTCGAGCGGCTGACCGCCGAGGCCGCCCGTATCGCCGCCGACATTGAGCGCGAGACCGCCATGGCCGGCGACGCCTCGGCCGAACTGGCCCGACTGGGCGCCGCGCTGGAGACCCTGACCGCCGAGATCGCCGGAGCGCCGACGCGCGGACCCGAACTGGAGGCGGCCCTCGCCGCCGCCGAGGATGCCCGCAAGGCCGCCGACGCCGAGGTCGAACGCGTCGCCGGGGCCGCCGCCTCCGTCGAGGCGCGGGTCAATGCCGAAAGCGCCCGCAAACGCGACGCCGAGGCGCGCGTGGCGCGGGCAGAGACCCAACTGGGTTCAGCCCAGGCCGAGCGCGCGGCCCTCGGCCCTCTGGAAACCCCCGAGATCGAGGCGGCCAAGGCTGCGCTCCAGACCGCCCAGGCTGACCTGGCCGCCGCCCGCGCGGCGGTCGAGGCCGCCGAGGCCGAACGCGGCGACCGCGCCCGCGCCGAGGCCGACGCCCGCACCGCCGCCCGCACCGCCGAGGACCGTCTGGGCCGGCTGCAGACCGAGGCGCGCGGCCTCGCCCAGCTGCTGGTCCACGGCAAGCGCGAACACGCGCCGGCGCTGGACAGCGTCGAGGCGGACAAGGGTTTTGAAGCGGCGCTGGCGGCGGCCCTCGGCGACGATCTGGACGCGGCGCTCGACAGGAAGGCCGCCGCCTACTGGGCCGGCGCCGACGTCCCTGCTCCGACCTGGCCGACCGGGGTCGAACCGCTCGCCGCCCATGTTTCCGCCCCCGACCAGCTGAAAGCCCGTCTGGCCCTATGCGGCGTCGCCCCGGCCAGCGAGATCGAGCGGCTGGCCGGATCCCTCCCGATCGGCGCCCGCCTGGTCACCGTCGCCGGCGACCTGTGGCGCTGGGACGGGTTCGTCCAGCGCGCCGAGGCCCCACGCCCCGCCGCCGTGCGACTCGCCCAGCGCACCCGCCTGTCCGAACTGGAAGCTGAAATCGACGCGGGCAAGCCCGCTCTGGAGACGGCGCAGGCCGCGCTCAAGGCCGCGACGGAAGCCTTCCGCGCCGCCGAGGAGGCGGTGAAGACTGCCCGCGCCGCGCCCTTCCCGCTCGACAAGGCCGTGTCCGCCGCCCGCGACCGGCTGGAGAGCCTCGGCCGCGATCAGGCCCGCAAGGAAGCCCGGGCGCTGGCGCTGGACGAGACGATCGGCCGGCTGACCGTCGAGGTCGAGGCGGCGCAGGCCGCGCTCGCCGAGGCGCAGGGCTCCGACGCACCCTCCGAAACCCTCGACGGCCTGCGCGCCGAACTGGCGGCGGCTCGGACGGCGGCGGACGCGGCGCGGGGCGCGGCGGCGACGGCACGGGTCGAGCGCGACGCCGAGGCGCGCGAGGTCGCGGGCCGTCAGGCGCGGCTGGACGGCCTGACCCGCGAACGCGACGGCTGGGCCGCCCGGGCGAAGGACGCCACGGTGCGGATCGCGGCGCTTGAGAAGGATGCGGAGAAGACGACCGGAAAGCTGAAGGCGGCGTCAGCGGCCCCCGCACAGCTGGCGACGCAGCGCTCGTCCCTGCTGGACGCCCTGACCGCCGCCGAGACGCGCCGCAAGGCCGCGGGCGATGCCCTCGCCCTGGCCGAGGGCGAGGCGACCGAGGCCGACCGGACCGCGCGGGCGGCGGAGGCGACGGCCTCACAGGCGCGCGAGGCGCGGGCCGGGCTGGCGGCGCGGTCCGAGGCCGCGGCCGAACGGCTGGCCGAGACCGAGGCCAACGTCCGGGAGACGGCCCAGATGTCGCCCGAGGAACTCGGCCAGAAGCTGACCGAAGACGCCATCGCCCGCCCGCCCGACGCCGCGGGGGCCGAAAGCCTGCTGTACGGTCTGGAGCGCGAGCGCGAGCAGCTCGGCCCCGTCAACCTGCGGGCCGAGGATGAGGCCGTCGAATACGGCGACCGGCTCAACACCATGAAGGTCGAGCGGTCTGACCTGACCAGCGCCATCGCCAAACTGCGCGACGGCATCGACGAACTGAACGCCGAGGGGCGCGAGCGTCTGGTGGCGGCGTTCGACATCATCAACGACAATTTCAAGAGTCTGTTCGAGGCCCTGTTCGGCGGCGGCCAGGCCGAGCTGAAGCTGGTCGAGAGCGACGATCCGCTGGAGGCCGGGCTGGAGATCTACGCCTGCCCGCCCGGCAAGCGGCTGGCCGTGATGAGCCTGATGTCGGGCGGCGAGCAGGCCCTGACCGCCGCGGCCCTGATCTTCGCCGTCTTCCTCGCCAACCCGGCCCCGGTCTGCGTCCTCGACGAGGTCGACGCCCCGCTGGACGACGCCAACGTCGACCGCTTCTGCCGCATGCTCGACGAGATGCGGAAGCGGACCGACACCCGCTTCATCGTCATCACCCACAACCCGGTGACCATGAGCCGGATGGACCGGCTCTACGGCGTGACCATGCCGGAGCGGGGAGTGAGCCAGTTGGTCAGCGTGGACCTGAGCCAGGCGGAAGAGATCGTGGCGGCCTAGCGGGCCTTCAGCACTTCCGTCCTGACGAACCACCCGAAGATCGCCGGGCCCTCGATCACATAGCGGCGGAACATCCGGCGCGGCTGGCTCATCAGCCGGTGCAGCCACTCCAGCGACAGCTGCTGAAACACCTTGGGCGCCCGCTGCTGGCGGCCGGTCAGGAAGTCCACCGAGGCGCCGACGCACAGGGTCACACCGGTCTTTCGGCCCGCGGCGCGCAAGGCATGCGCGAACAGCTCCTGTTTCGGGAAGGAGACGCAGGCCAGCAGCACGTCCCACTCCGCCCCGGCGGCGTGGCCGACGGCGGCCCTCCAGCCCAGGGTGCCGGGGACCAGCATGGGCGCCTCAAGGTATTTCAGCGTCTGGCGCGGATAGCGGGCGGCCAGTTCGTTGAACGCGGCGCGGTCGGGGCCGAAGACGGCGATGGTCAGGCCTTCCGCCGCGGGACTGGCCAGCAGGTCCGCCGTCATGTCCGAGCCCGGATAGACCGGCAGGGTCACCCCCCGCAGCCGCGCCAGATGGCTGAGGATCCGGCTGTCGCAGATCTTCAGATCGGCGTCCGCATAGACCTCGCGCCCCACCCGGCCGTCCATCAGCTTGACCACATGATCGACATTGGGCGTCACGACATAGCCATAGGCCCCGCGCGCCATACCGATCACCCGGGCCAGCGTCTCCGGCCGGTCGCCGTCAGCGAAATCGAGGGTCATGAAACGGGTCATGGCGGCAGCCTAGTCGCATCCCGGTCAACGCCCGGTTACGATGGCGAATGATTTTGACCCTGCTTGCGCTGCTGTCCGCCGGACCCGCCCAGCCCCCGCACCGGTTCGTCTTCCTCGGCGCCGACCGGTTCGCACACTATGCCGACATGGCCAGCCTTCAGCCGGAGGGTTCCGGCGGCCGTATTCGGGTGTTCCAGGTGGTCGAACCCGATTTCCGGGCCGCCGGCGACGCGTACTGGGGCGGCTGGTCGTGGTGGCGGTTCGACTGCGGCGCCGGCGGCAAGGTCGACCGGCTGGATTTCGCGGCTGTGCGCGAGGGCGGTGCGGAAGGTCCGGCCACGCCCGACGACGCCCCGGCCTATGCGGCGGTAGAGGGCGGCGACGCCTTCGAGATGCTGGTCGCTGCCTGCAATCCCGACGACTACGACACTGACGCGGTGACGCTGGAGGAGGCCGTCACCCACGGCCGGGCTCAGTTGGCGATCAACTGAGCGGGTTCGCGGCAGCATTGAGCTGGCGCTGCTGGGGCAGGGCCTCGGGGCATTCGTCGCGCATGAAGGCGAGCATTTTCTCGCGGATCTCGCAGCGCAGGTCGAAGGCCGTGGGCGCGCTGCGGGCGCTGGCCAGACAGCGGACCTGGGCGACCCGGTCAGTGATCTCGGTGACCTGAAGGCTGATCACATCGCCGTCCCAGAACGGACTGGCCCTGCAGATTCGCTCCAGTTCAGCCCGCAGCCGTTCAACCGGGGCCTCATAGTCGACGTACAGAAAGGCCGAGCCGATCAGTCGCGCGGTGTCCCGCGTCCAGTTCTCGAACGGGGTGTTGATGAAATAGCTGAGCGGCAGGATGAGGCGCCGCCAGTCCCACAGCTTGACCACCACATAGGTCGAGGTGATCTCCTCAATGGTCCCGAACTCGCCTTCCACCATGACGGCGTCGTCCAGCCGGATCGGCTGGGCGGTGGCGATCTGGATGCCCGCGATCATATTGGTGAGGAAGGGCTGAAGGGCCAGGCCGGCGATGATGCCGACGACCCCGGCGGAGGCCAGCAGCGACAGCCCCCACTGGCGGACCGCCGAAATGGTCAGCAGGGCCAGCCCAAGGGTGATGATGCCGATCAACAAGGCCGACACCCGCTGCAGGATGCGGGCCTGGGTGATGTGTTTGCGGGCGACGAGATTGTCCTCGGCGGCCATGTTGAAGCGGCGCAGATAGACCACCGCCCACATGTCCGAGGCCCCGATCAGCATCCAGCCGACGGTCAGGATGAAGGCGAACAGCAGGGTCTGGCGGATCAGCAAGGATGGTTCGGGGGCCAAGGGCGACACCGTGACGGCCAGCGCCATGGCGGCGATCATGACCGCGATCCGCACCTTGAGCCGCGCCCGGCCCACCGTACCGCGCCAGAAGACGTCGCGCTTGCGCACCGCCAGTTGCAGCAGGCTGAACACCAGCTGGTTCGCCGCCCAGCCGACGAAGACGAAAACGGCGACGATGACCGAGATCACCACCCATTCAGGCAGCCAGTAGAACTCGCGCCAGAGGCGGAAGATTTCGCGGGTCAGGTCGTCGACGAAGGGAGGCATGGCGACCTTATGGGCCGCCAAGGCGTCAGGAGGGTGGCGCCCGTTCCGCGGCCACCGCCTCGACCATGTCCGCCAGTTCCCCGGTCGCGTCCGGCAGGGCCGCCGACCGGGCGCCCACGCTCATGGCCTTGAGCAGGCCCGGATCGGACAGCAGGGCCTGGAGCACAGCCGTCAACCGCTCGGCCGTTGCCTCGTCCTCCAGCACCACCTGCGCCCCTCCGGCGTCGGCCAGGCTGGCGGCGTTGAAGCGCTGGTGGTCATCCATGGCGATCTTGAGCGGGATCAGCAGGGACGGCAGGGCCGCCACGGCCAGTTCCGAACAGGTCGAGGCCCCGGCGCGGCCGATCACAAGATGCGTCGTCGCCAGCCGCCGCGCCATGTCGCCGAAGAAGGGCGCCACCTCGGCCTCGATCCCGGCCGCCGCATAGATGGCTCGCGCGCTCTCCAGCATCTCGGGGCGCGATTGCTGCTGCACCCGCAGCCGCTTGCGCAGCGGCGCCGGCAGGGCGGCGAAGGCCTGCGGAACCGCCTCCGACAGGATGCGCGCGCCCTGGCTGCCGCCGGTAACCAGCACATGGATCGGCCCGCGCGCGGTCGGGGCGGCGTACGGCCGGTCGAACAGGGCGCGGATGTCGGGTCGCACGGGATTGCCGATCAGGCTCACCCGCGCCTCGACGCCGTTCGGGACGAGCCGCAGGTTCGGGAAGGAGGACGCGATCGCGCCGACATAGGGGCTGAGCCAGCGGTTGGTGCGGCCCAGCACCGAATTCTGCTCGTGCAGCAGGGTCGGTCGGCCCTGGCTCAGCGCCGCCAGCAGGGCCGGGGCCGACGGATAGCCGCCGAAGCCCACCACCACCGCCGCATCCAGCCGCGTCAGCGCCTTGCGCGCCTTGAACAGGCCGCGCGCGATGGCCACGCCCGCCTTGGCCATCCCGACCGGTCCGCGGCCTGTGGCGGCATCGAGCGCGATCCGCTCCTCGGCCGGAAACGTCTGGGCGTAGCTTTCGCCGCGATGATCGGTGGCCAGGACGATCCGCCAGCCGCGCCGCGTCAGTTCGCGCGCCAACGCCTCGGCCGGAAACATATGGCCCCCGGTGCCCCCGGCGGCGACGACGCAGACTTTGGATTTCATGCCGTGTGTTTGCCCCAATGCGCGGTGGCCCGCTACTCCCCGCTATCGTCATCCTCCGGCGAGCGAAGCGAGACCGGGGGACCCAGCGGCGCCGAAGGCGAAATGTCGGAGGCGAACGCGCTCCCGGCAGGTTCGCGCTATCGCGCGCCGCTGGGTCCCCCGGTCTGCGCGGCTACGCCGCTTGCCGGAGAATGACGATAGCTAAGGCAGTATCCGCCCGCGATCCGGCAGGCTGGTCCCCGGCTCGTAGGCGCCGGGGCGGCGGCGGGTCAAGGCCAGGGCCAGGCCCATGGTCAGCCCCATGGCCAGCATCGACGAGCCGCCATAGCTGATGAAGGGCAGGGTCATGCCCTTGGTCGGAATCAGGTTCAGGTTCACCGCGATATTGATGCAGGCCTGCAGGCCGACCAGCATGAACAGCCCCGCCGCCGCCGTCTGTTCGAAGGCGTCGGTCAGCTTCATCGCCCGCCGCATCCCCCGCACCACGATGAAGGCATAGAGACCGATCATGGCCAGCGACAGGACCAGACCGAACTCCTCGGCCCCCACGGAATAGATGAAGTCGGTGTGCAGGTCGGGCACCGATCGCTTCATCACCCCCTCGCCCACCCCGCGTCCGACCAGTCCGCCGGCGCGGATCGCCTCGGAAGCCCGGTCAATCTGGTGGGTATCGGTGGTCTCGGGCGACAGGAAGCGGCTCAGCCGGTCGCGCATGTGGCTGAAGGCGAAATACAGGCCCACCACCCCGGCGGCGCCGGCCGCGCCCAGAGCGGCCACCCATTTCAGCGGCACGCCGGCCATGAAGAAGACGGCCATGAAGGTGGTTGTGATCAGCAGGGTCTGGCCGATGTCGGGCTGGATCAGCAGCAGGCCGACGCACAGGGCCCAGGCCGCGAAGGCGATGGAGACTCCGGGCACCCCCTGCCCCTTCTGCGCCTCCGAGAACATCCAGGCCGAGAAGACGATCAGGCCGGGCTTGGCGAACTCCGAAGGCTGCAGGCTGAACGGGCCGAGATTGACCCAGCGCGCCGCCCCCTTCACCTCATTGCCGATGAAGGGCAGGGCCGCCATGACCACGATGGCGCAGACCAGGGCCAGCAGGGCGATCCGGCGCACGCCCTTCGGCGACAGCAGGGAAGCGACCAGCATGGCGACCGTCCCGCCCGTGGCCCAGACAAGCATCCGCCAGGAGTAGTGGAACGGGTCGGTCACGGATTCATCGGCCAAGATCGCCGCCGGGCTGGAGGCGAAACTCAGCGCCACCCCCATCCCGATCAGCGTCAAGGCCGCGGCCAGCAGGCCCCGGTCGACCGTCCAGAACCATTTGGCGATGGGGCTCTGGTCGTTGCGCGAAAAGGCCGGGGTGTAGTTGTGCGCGGTCATGGTTCGCTAACCATGCCCTGAAGGCGTAGCCCCGAGGTTAAGAACGGCGGCTCGGAACGCCTCGCCCCGCGCCTCGAAGTCCGGATACTGGTCGAAACTGGCGGCGGCGGGCGACAGCAGCACCACCTCCTCCCGCCCGGTGGCGGCGGCGGCCCCGGCGGCCGCGGCGACGGCCGAGGCCATGTCTCCGCTGATCCGGTGCGGCGTCTCGCCCAGCCGCGCCGCGAACGGCCCGGCCGACTCGCCGATCAGGAAGGCCTCGACCACGCGCGGGAACAGATCCTCCAGATCGTCGATCCCACCGGCCTTGGCCCGCCCGCCCGCGATCCAGAAACTGCGTTCGTAGCTGCCCAGCGCCTGCCGCGCGGCATCAGCATTGGTGGCCTTGGAGTCGTTGATGAAGCGGACGCGGCCGAGCCGGCCGACTTCCTCCATGCGGTGGGCGAGGCCGGGGAAGGTCAGGAGGCCCTCAACGGCGGTATCGCACGGCACGCCAAGGGTCCGTGCGGCAGCGAAGGCGAAGGCGGCGTTCTGGGCGTTGTGACGGCCCGGCAGCGATCGGGCGATCGACAGGTCGCACACATACTCACCGTGGCTGGCCAGGATGCCGTCAATGGCGGTGACCGCACCGGTCTTCTCGAAGCCGACACGCCAGTCGTCCCAACTGTGTTGTTTGACGGTGGTGACCAGGGTCAGCCGACCCGCCCGCCCCGTCAGCGTCTCTGCAATGTTCAGCCCGACCGCATCATCGATCCCGACCAGGGCCGTCGAATCCGGCCCCTGGGCCTGGAATATCCGCATCTTCGCGGCGACATATCCCGCCATCCCGCCATGCCGCTCCAGATGGTCGGGGCTGATGTTGGTCAGGATGGCCACGTCCGGTGCGAACGAGGTCGTCAGATCCAGCTGATAGCTCGATACCTCGATCACATAGACCGCACCCGGCGTCGGGGTCGGCAGCGCCAGCACGCCGATGCCGATATTGCCGCCGACGTGGACGGTCATCCCGGCCTGTTTCAGCACCCAGCCGATCAGCGCCGTGGTGGTCGACTTGCCGTTGGTGCCGGTGATGGCGACGACCTTTGGGCGCGCGGCTTCCGGCAGCGCGGCGATTGCCCGCGCGAACAGTTCGATATCGCCGATGACCTCGACGCCCACCGCCCTGGACTTGGCCACGGTCCAGTGCGGCTTCGGATGGGTCAGGGGCGCCCCGGGCGACAGCACCAGCGCCGCGAACCCTGACCAGTCGGCGGACGTCAGATCCTCGACGGCGAACCCTTCCGCCTCGGCCTGCATGCGACTGGAGACGCTGTCGTCCCACAGCACCGGCAGGGCCCCGCCGGCCTTGAGCGCCCGCGCGGCCGTCAGTCCCGACCGTCCCAGGCCAAAGACCGCGATGCGCCGCCCTTCGAAGCCGGGGACCGGGATCATGCAGCTAGCGCAGCTTGAGCGTGGCGAGACCGGCCAGCGCCAGCATGGCGGAGACGATCCAGAAGCGGATCACCACCGTCGATTCCGGCCAGCCCATCTTCTCGAAATGATGGTGGATCGGGGCCATCAGGAAGATGCGCTTCTTCGTGGCCTTGAAATAGGCGACCTGAATCATGACCGAGGCGGCCTCGATGACGAACAGGCCGCCGACAATGCCCAGCACCAGCTCATGCTTGGTAGCCACGGCGATGGCGCCGAGCGCGCCGCCCAAGGCCAGCGAACCGGTGTCGCCCATGAAGATCTTGGCCGGCGGGGCGTTGTACCAGAGGAAGCCCGTGCCGCCGCCGATAATGGCCGCCGTGAAGACCGCCAGCTCGCCCGCGCCCGGCACATGGTGAACGCCCAGATAGTCCGAGAAGATGAAGTTGCCGACCAGATAGCTGATGATGCCGAAGGCCCCGGCCGCCATCATCACCGGCACGATGGCCAGGCCATCGAGGCCGTCGGTCAGGTTCACCGCATTGGAAAAGCCGACCATGGTGAAGGCGGCGAACAGGACATAGAACCAGCCGACATTGAGCAGCACGGCCTTGAAGAAGGGGAAGGCGATCGAGGTCTCGAGATTGGGCGAGGTCGGCGAGGCCTTCATCCAGATCACGGTCAGGATCCCGGCGATGACCGAGATGACCACCTGGGCCAGGAGTTTCTGTTTCGAGGTCAGGCCCGCCGAAGTCTGTTTCGACACCTTGGCGTAGTCGTCGACGAAGCCCAGCAGGCCGAAGGCTGCGGTCACGCCGGAGACGATCCAGATATAGGGATTGGTCAGATCGCCCCAGAGGAACACCGCCACCGCGATGCCCGCCAGGATCATCAGACCGCCCATGGTCGGGGTGCCGACCTTGGACAGGTGCGAGACCGGGCCGTCCGACCGGATCGGCTGGCCCTTGCCCTGTTTGACCCGCATCCAGGCGATGAACCGGCTGCCCATGGTGACCGCGACGATCATGGCCGTGGCCATGGCCAGCGCCACCCGCACCGTCTGGTACTGGACCAGATTGAGGAGCGGATAGTCCTGCGCGATGTCGGCGTAGTGGAGATAGAGCAGGTAAAACATCAGGCGGCCCCTCCCAGAGCAGCTAGAGCCTTGGCGACCAGGGACGCCTTCGATCCGTTTGAACCCTTGACCATGACGATGTCGCCCCTGCCCACCAGCATGGCGGCCTCGGCGGCCAGCTCGGCGGCGGTCTCGCGCCACAGGCCCTGACGCGAGCCCGGCAGGTCGTCATAGAGCCGCTTCATCTCCGGCCCCGCGGCATGGACCAGATCGATGCCTGCGGCGTCAATCGGACCCGACAGGCCCTCGTGCAGCGCCTCTGACTGGTCGCCCAGTTCCAGCATGTCTGTCAGCACCACCACCCGACGTCCACCGGTGGCGGGCAACGGCCGCGCGCCGAGGCTGCGGAAACCGGCGGCCATCGACAACGGATTGGCGTTGTAGCTCTCGTCGATGAGGGTGAAGGCCCCGCCGGGCGCGTTCACGGTCAGCGTCTGGCCCCGCCCCGCCAACGGCTGGAACTCCGACAGGGCGGCCAGGGCCGTGTCCAGCGGCACGTCGAGGGCGTCGAGCATCAGCAGGACGCACAGGCTGTTCAGGCCCCAGTGGAAGCCCGACTGGGCCAGCTGGAAATCGATGGTCTTGCCGAACAGCTCGGCCCGGACGCGGGCCCCCGTGTCATGCGGCTCGAAGTCGATCAGCCGCGCGTCGCAGCCGGTCGCCGATCCAAAGGTCGCGAGCCGCGCCCCGGCCCGCCGGGCGCCCGCGTCCAGCACCGCGGCGAAGGCCACATCGGCGTTGCACACGGCCACGCCGTCAGCGGCCAGCCCCTCGAAGATGGCTGCCTTCTCCGCCGCCACCCCGGCCTCGCCGTCCGCGAAGGCCTCGATATGCACCGGGCCGACGGTCGTGACGCAGGCCGCATGGGGACGCACCATTTTCGACAGCGGCGCGATCTCGCCGGGGGCGTTCATGCCGATCTCGAACACGGCGCGCTCGGTCGTGCGCGGCATCCGCGACAGGGTCAGGGGCACGCCGATATGGTTGTTGTAGCTCTTGATCGAGGCGTGCGACGGCCCGGCGAGGTCCAGCCCCGCCTTGATCGCCTGGGTCACGCTGGTCTTGCCGACCGAGCCGGTGACCGCGCCGCGCCGCGCCGGCGTCCGGTCCCGCGCCGCCATGCCGAGCGCCTCCAGCGCCCGCAGCGTATCGCCCACAACGACCGACGGGCCGCCCTCGACCGGATGTTCCGTGATCGCGCCGGCCGCCCCGGCCGCAAAGCCGGCGGCGGCGAAATCGTGACCGTCCCTCGCGCCCTTCAGCGCCAGGAACAGATCGCCCGGAACGATCTCTCGGCTGTTGTAGGTGATGCCCCTCGTCTCAAAGGCTGCGCCGGACAGGGTTCCGCCGGTGGCGGCGACGATCTCGGCGGAGGTCCAGAGCGGTCTGTCAGGCATGGATGCGCAGGGCTTCAGCGGCTTCGGTGGCGTCGTCGAACGGGTGGGTCACCCCGCCGACGATCTGTCCCTGCTCATGCCCTTTTCCGGCGATGACCACCACATCTCCGTCGCCCATCATGTCGATAGCCTCGCGGATGGCGGCGCGGCGGTCGCCGATCTCGCGGGCGGCGGGACAGGCGGCGCGGACCGCCTTGCGGATGGCAGCGGGGTCTTCGGAGCGGGGATTGTCGTCGGTGACGATGGCGACGTCAGCCAGCCGCCCGGCGATCTCGCCCATCAGCGGCCGCTTGGCCCGGTCGCGGTCGCCGCCGGCCCCGAACACGACGATCAGACGGCCCGTCGCATGCGGTCGCAGCGCCTTCAGCACCGTCTCCAGCCCGTCGGGCGTATGGGCGTAGTCGACATAGACCTCGCCGCGGCCGGAGCCCGGGATGCGTTGCAGACGTCCCTGTGCCCCGGTGATCTTCTCCAGCCCGGCCAGCACCCGCTCCGGAGTCTCACCGGCGGCGATGCACAGACCTGCGGCGACCAGGGCGTTCGAGGCCTGGAAGGCCCCCGCCAACGGCAGCAGCACCTCATGCAGGCTTCCGCGCGCATCAATGGTCAGGCGCTGGCCTTCCGGCACGGCGCGGCGGGCGATCAGCGACAGATCCCTGCCCCGCTCGCCCACGGCCATGACGCCCAGACCCGACATGATCGAGGCGGCGGCGAAGTTCGAATAGGCGTCGGAGTCCGCGTTCAGCACCGCCGTCCGGCCGCGTGGCAGCAGGGTCTCGAACAGCCGCAGCTTGGCGTCACGATAGGCGGCCATATCGCCGTGATAATCGAGATGGTCCTGGCTCAGATTGGTGAAGGCGGCGGCCTGAAGCGTCACCCCGTCAAGCCGGCGCTGATCGATGCCGTGCGATGAGGCCTCAAGCGCCAGATGGGTGACGCCGCTCCCGGCCAGATCGGCCAGCATCCGCGCCGCATCGGCGGCGTCCGGGCTGGTCAGGCCGGGCCCCGTCAACTCGCGGTTAACGTTACCCATTTGTGCCAAAACCCCGAGCGTCCCCATGCTCGCGGCATGCAGGCCCATCGAGGCCCAGATCTGGCGGCAGAAGGCGGCGACCGAGGTCTTGCCGTTGGTGCCGGTGACCGCGACGCATGTCGCGGGCTGGGCGCCGTAGAACCCTCGCGCGGCGATCGCATAGGCCCGGCGCACATCGCCCGAGGTCACAAGCACCGGGGCCAGTCCCGCATCCGTATCGGCGGGCGCCAGCACGGCGGCCGCGCCCTGCGACAGGGCCTGCGGAATGAAGGCGCGACCGTCAGCGGCGCTGCCGGGCAGGGCCACGAACAGCGAGCCCGGCGCGACCTTTCGGCTGTCGGCGGTGACGCCCGTGATCATCGGATCAGCGGCCACGTCGCGGCGCAGCAGTTCCGACAGCTTGATCGGGGCCGGGGCGCTCATCGCCCGTCCCCTTCAAGGTCTTCAAACGCCGGAATGCGGTCGCCGAGGGCGGTGCGATAGGGGTCGGCCCGGCGCGCCACGCCGACGAAGCCGGCGATCCGGTCAGCGATCCGACCCACGGCCGGGGCGGCGACAAAACCGCCGGTGCGCGGATAGGTCTGCGGCTCGTCGATCAGCACGAGGATCTGGTAGCGGCGCGCATTGACCGGGCCGTCGGCGGGGAAGACCCCCGCGAAAGTGCCGACCGCATGGGCGGTGTTGTAGCGGCCGTTGACCGACTTGTTGGCCGAGCCGGTCTTGCCGCCGACCCGCAGTCCCGGCGCCTCGGCCCGGCCGCCCGAGCCGCGCACGACGTTGCGGCGCATCAGGTCCAGCATGGCCAGGGAGGTCTCGGGCGACACGATCTGGCGGCCGCGGACCTCGGGCCGGCCGCCCTTGCGCAGGGTCAGCGGAATGAACCGCCCGCCGTTGGTGAGGGCCCCCATGGCCGCGGCCATCTGCATCGGGGTGATCGAGATGCCATAGCCGAACGACAGCGAGGCCAGGGTCGAGTCCGACCATTCACGCGGCGTGATCGGCGCTTCCGAAGGGATCTCGAACGGCGCGCGCGACATCAGGCCGAAGCGATCGAAATAGTCCCGCATCACCCGTGGCCCCATCTGGGTCGACAGCAGGGAGGTGCCGATGTTGGACGAGTGCAGATACACCTCCTCCAGCGTCATCACCTTGTTCTGGGCGTGGAAGTCGGTGATCCGCCGGCTGCCGATCTGCAGCGCCTCGGAGGCGTCCAGCAGGGTGTTCATGTCGGCCCGGCCGGTGTCGATGGCGGCGGCGACGGTGAAGGTCTTGAACACCGACCCCATCTCATAGGTGGCGGCGGTGGCGAGGTTGCGAGAATTGGACGCCGGCCAGCTGGCCATGCCCAGAACCTCGCCGGTCTGGACGTCGGTGATGATGCCGACGGCGCCCCGGGCCTGGGTCGCCTCGGCGGCGGCGGCCAGTTCATTCTCCAGCACGCCCTGGACGCGCAGGTCGATGGAGATCTGGAAGCTCTCGCCGCGAGCCCCGGCGGCGCGGATTTCATCATTGAAGGCGCGTTCGGCGGCGGACAAGCCGACCCCGCCGGTATCGACATTGCCGACCACATGGCGGGCGGACTCACCGAGCGGATGAACCCGGACGTCCTCCGGCTCGAAGCTGACGCCGCCAAGCGCCAGATTGTGGACCGCCACCTTCTCGCGCGGCGTCAGACGGTTGACCACCAGCAGGCGCCGGTCGCCGTAAAGGGCCGCATCCAGCCGGGTCTTCGACACCCGCGGCAGGGCGCGCCGGATCTGCGCCGCGGCCGCCCGGCGATCCCAGACCTGGGCCGGGTCAATATAGAGGCCGTAGTGAACGATGTTGGTGGCCAGCAGGGCGCCGTTGCGATCGACCATGTCGGCGCGGATCACCGCATTCGGATGGTTCGACGCGCCGCCGCCGGCGCCCGCTGTGAGCAGGGCCGCATGCACGGCGCCAAGCGTCAGACAGACGAACACCGCCGAAAACACCGACAGGATGACGAAGATGCGGACCCGGGTATCCTCCTCGGGCCGGGCATCGGCGTGGGCGCGGCCGAAGGCATGCTCGACCCACCACATGGCTTCGGTCAGCCAGCGCCACGACGGCGTGAATCGTCGCACGCCCCAGGACGGCGCGGGCCGCTGCCCGACGTGCGGATCATGCACGCTCACGGCTCGTCTCCCCGCGCGGGATCAGCAACGGGAGCGTCGGCGGCAGCGGACGGCGTCGGCGCGATGACCACCGGGCGCGGCTCGGGGATCGGAGCCAGGCTGGGCAGACTCTCGGCCGTCGCCTGACGGTGCACATCGACCGGTCCCAGACCGGCGCCGCGCGACAGGGCCTCGAGCCGGTTGGGCTGTTCCAGCCGGGCGACCTCGGCGCGCAGCAGGCGCACCCGCTGGCCGTTGTCGCTGATCTGCCGCTCGAGTTCGGAGATGCGGGCGCTCTCGCGGGCCGCCGCCGCCTTGGCCACATAGACCGAGAAGACCATGACCGCGACCAGCAGCACGCCGATGATCTCGATCCAGCGGATGCCACGGATCTTCCAGGCAAACAGACGGTTCAGGGCGACGACAGCCGTGCTCATGCGGCGATCCTCCCCCAGGGGGCGGCGTCCGTACGGACCGCGGCGCGCAGCTTGGCGGACCGGGCGCGGGGGTTGTCGGCCCGCTCGGCGTCACCGGCCTCGCGCGCGCCCTTGAAGGACAGGGTGAAGCTGGGCTTGCGGGTCTCGATCGCGACCGGGGCGTGGCGCGAGCCACCGGGCGCATTGCCCGTGCGTTCGGTCAGGAAGGCCTTGACGATGCGGTCCTCCAGCGAATGGAAGGTCACCACCGCCAGCCGGCCGCCCGGCGACAGGGCGGCCTCGGCGGCTTCCAGCCCCTGACGCAGCTGGCCCAGTTCGTCGTTCACGGCGATGCGCAGGGCCTGGAACACGCGCGTGGCCGGATGGATCGGCGCGCCGCGGCGTCCGCCCAGCGCCTTCTCGACCACCTCGGCAAGATCCAGGGTGCGCTCGAACGGCCGCTCGACGCGTCGGCGCAGGATGGCGGTCGCGACCCGGCCCGACTGGCGCTCGTCGCCGTACAGTTTGAAGATATGGGCCATGGGCCCGTGGTCCCAGCCGTTCACGATGTCGGCGGCGGTCTCGCCCTCATCGCTCATCCGCATGTCCAGCGGCCCGTCGCGCATGAAGGAGAAGCCGCGCTCAGCCTGGTCCAGTTGCATCGAAGAGACGCCGATATCGAAGACCACCCCGTCCAGCCGCGCCTCGCCCGACTCCGCGAACGCCTCGGCCAGACCCGAGAAGGGCGTGCGCACCAGCCGGAACCGGCCGGGATAGTCGTTGGCCACGGCGTCGGCGTGCGGCTGCACCGTCGGATCGCGGTCCAGGGCGATGACCGTCGCCCCGGTCGCCAGAATGGCGCGGGTGTAGCCGCCGGCCCCGAAGGTGGCGTCGATGATCACATCCCCGGCCTGCGGGGCGAGGGCCTCGATCACTTCTGCCAGCAGGACGGGGGCGTGGGGCGACATCATCCGCCCTCCCCGTTCATGACCTGACGGGCCAGCGCCCGGCGGGCGTCCTTGCGGGCGTTCCAGCGCGCCCGGTCCCAGATCTGGAAACGCGGCCCCAGGCCGACAATCACAACATCCTCGCCCAGTCCGGCATCCTGACACAGGCTTTCCGGCAGGGTGATGCGGCCGCCGCCGTCATACGACAGGGGTCGCTGGCCGGCGTAGAAGGTCTCTTCCAGGGCGGTGCGTTTGTCGCTGCCGAACGGCAGGGCCTCGATCCGGGCGACATATTCGGCCATCAGCCGGTCGCCGCCGGCCTCAAGGCAGTCATCGGCGAGGGCGAAGAAGCAGAAGACGCCGTGCTCGGCGCCATTGTCGGCGGTGCGGAACTCCTGCGGGATCAGCAGGCGTCGCTTCCCGTCCAATTGTTTCTCGTAGGTCGAGAGAAACACGCCTGCCCCAAACTCGGACCTCTCGGTCCGCCCCTCTGATCCCCGTGAACACCCACGCGGCGCAAACCAACCCCGCGCCAAGCGTCTGGGATAGCATGGGATGAAATGGGTCTCAATGGGATTAGTTGACGCCGGTTAACCTCGAATGTGGCGGGAAGGCCTGCATAGGCATGAACATACACAGAACATCGACAGTATAAACAGGCTGTGGACCATTCCTGCGCCGCATTGAGGGCCAAAGGGTTAACGCGGAACGGGGCACGGCGGCCGCACTGGACGGCGTTCCGGAACCCTCCGCGGGCGCGCGGGTTTTCATGCCATGCCGAACAAACCCGCTCCGGACCCGACCAGGCCCCTGTCCCCCCGGGCTGTGGACGGCGCCGTGGTCGTCAAGGACCCGCCCGAGGCGGCTATGGACCTGACGGCGGATGCGGCGGAAATCTCGGGCCTCCGCCTGATCGACGCCGCCGACAAGGCCCGGAAACGCTACTAGCGCTCAAGCAGCGAGCCGCCGCGCGGCGAGCGTTAGCACTCCAGAAATTATGTCAGACGGCCTGTAAGCCGGGTTCTGTTCCGTCCGAAGACGGTGACGATCATTCCTCTGGACCACCCGTCGCCGGATGGTTCTCGCGACCTACCCGGACGCCTCGGGCGGTGAACCCTGCGGCCAAAACCGCGCGACGTCCCTATTCGGTCTTGCTCCAGGCGGGGCTTGCCATGCCGTCCCTGTTGCCAGGCACGCGGTGGGCTCTTACCCCACCCTTTCACCCTTCCCTGCCCCGAGGGGCAGGCGGTTTGCTTTCTGTGGCGCTATCCCTCGGGTCGCCCCGGGCGGGTGTTGCCCGCCGCCTCTTCACCGTGGAGCCCGGACTTTCCTCGACGGAGGCAAGCCCCCGCCGCGACCGCCCGGCCGTCTGACGGGCGGGTTAGTGGGCTTTTCAGAGGTCGGCGTCAACGTTCTCCCTCCCCTTCATGGGGAGGGACGGCGAGGCGCAGCCGAGCCCGGGTGGGGTACGCCGGCCCCAAGCTCGGTCCTGATCCGCTCCATCACCCAATCAAGGTGATCACGCACCGCTTCGTTGCTGAACCGCAGCGTCCGGTACCCTTCCCGGAGGAGCACCGCATCCCGCGTCCGGTCATGCTCCACGCGGTGCTCATGCATCCGCCCGTCGACCTCAACGACCAGCCGGCTACGGTGGCAAACGAAGTCCAGAAAGTAGCCGCGAAAAGGGGTCTGCCGTCGAAAGTGTCTGCCCTCGGCGCGCAGACGTCGCAGGCTTTTCCAAAGCCTCAGTTCGGGCGGCGTCATCGCCTTTCGCATGGCGCGGGCTTTTTCGATTGCAGGATCCATGACTGCCTCCGATTGCATGACTGCTACAATCTTTGGCTGCATAGGTCAAGCAGCGCGGCGGCTGGTCAATTCCCCACCCGGGCTCGCCTGACGGCTCGCCGTCCCTCCCCACTTCGGGGGAGGGAGAAGCTAGTTCAACACCCCCGTCACGCTCTCCGCCGTCGCCAGCTGGAGCACCCCCATCAGGGTCGCGCGCGTCTCGCCGTCCGCTACCCCGTCGACCTGCCCCGGCCGCCAGTGGCGCTGGAAGGCCTCGACGGTCAGCCGGGTCGCCTCGTCATAGGTTCCGCCAGGCAGCAGGGCATAGCCCAGCCGGTGCAGGCCCGCGCGCAGCACGATCACGCCCAGCCCCTCGTCGCCGACGCCCAGTGGCACGCCCAGCGCCGCGATCCGTTCCGGCGCGGGTTCGAACCAGAGACCATGCCCGACCGAGGCCAGCCGCTTCCACGGAAAGCGCTCGCCGGGATCCTGTTTGCGCTCGGGCGCCAGGTCGGAATGGCCGATGATGCGCGCGTCGGGGATGGTCCAGCGGCTGCGGATGTCGCTGACCAGACTGATCACCGCATCGATCTGGATCTCGGGGAAGTCGCGATAGCCGAACTCATGGCCGGGATTGACGATCTCGATGCCGATGGACGCCGCATTGCAGTCGGTCTCGCCCTGCCAGCCGCCCTTGCCGGCATGCCAGGCGCGGCGCGCCTCGGCGACCAGCCGCAGGATCGAGCCGTCCTCGTCGACGACATAGTGGGCCGAGACCTTGGCCTCGGTGTCGCACAGGCGAGCGACGGCCTCATCGGCAGACTTCATGCCGGTATAGTGCAGCACCAGCATGTCGGGCGGGCCGCGGCGGGCGTCGAAATTGGGGGACGGAACGTCCTTCACGGTCAGCACGGCCCGACTTACCGGCCCGGCCGCTCCCAGCCGTAGGCGACCCAGGCGCCGTCGACCTTGCGGGCCTCGATAACGTCATCGGCGCGGCGGGTGCGAACGACGGCCTTGCGGCGCGCGCCCATGGCCAGGCCGGCGAAGAAGACCAGAACGGCCGCGAACAGGGCGATGACCGCCACGGCGACCGCGGTGAAGACCGCCAGAACGGCGCCGACGGCCATAGCGACGCACGTCGCGATGACGCCGCCCAGCCACATCACGGACGCCACCAGCCCGTTCGACGGACGGCGCGCAGACGGGCCGAAGATCAGACGGTCGGACTCGGTCATCAAATCACCTTCTCAGACGCCGGAAACAGCGCCGGACACACAATGTCGGTCCACACGGGTGAACGGTCAATGACCGGCCCCTTCACAGGCGAGTGTTCCGCCTCAATAGGGCTGGTCCGCCAGCACCGAAGCCCCGGACGTCCGGGCCCGTTCGGTCTGGATGCGGCGAACGGTCGCCTCGGCCGCCGGGTCGTTCATGACCCCGCCGATCCCGATCAGGACCCGCGCCGCCTCGCCCGAGACGCCGAACGCCTGGGACAGGGCCTCGAAAGGCGACTGGGCCTCCGGGTAGCGTTTGAAGCGCACCGAATCTCCGGCCGGAATACGGGCCAGTTCCCGCGCCTTGGCGATGGCCTCTTCCAGACCGCCGAGCTGGTCGACCAGACCGATCTGGCGGGCCTGGGCGCCGGTCCAGACGCGGCCGCGGGCGATCTCGCGTACCCGGGCCGGCGGCAGACGACGGCCGGCCGCGACGCGGGCGATGAACTCCTCATAGGTCCGGTCGATCTGGGCCGCGAAGGCCGCGCGCTGCGCCGGGTTGAAGTTCTGCGCCGGCGAGAAGGCGTCCGCATACGGCCCGCCCACGGTCAGGTTGCGCATATCGACGCCGAACCGGCCCAGGGCGTCGGCCAGCACGAATTTGCCGCCATAGACGCCGATCGAACCGGTCAGGGTCGAGGGCTGGGCCACGATCCAGTTGGCCTCCGAGCTGATCCAGTAGCCGCCCGAGGCCGCATAGTCGCCCATCGAGACCACCACCGGCTTGCCCGCCGCCTTGGCCGCGCGCACCGCCGCCAGGATCTGTTCCGACGCCTCCGGCGAGCCGCCGGGCGAGGAAACGCGGAAGACGATGGCCTTGACGCTGTCGTCCTCGATGGCGTCGTAGATGGCCTCGGCCAGATCGTCCGACATGATGGAAGAGCCGCCGCCGAACGGGTCGGCGCCGCCGCCCGTGCCCGTCATGATGGCGCCCTCGCCCCCGACGATGGCGATGGCGTTGCGGCCCGAGCCGTTGCGCTCTCCCCGCGACGAGGCGTAGTCGGAGAACTCCATGATCTCGGCGTTGCGACCGGCCCGGCGCTTCACCTCGGCCTCGGCCTCCTCGACCTGGCCGATCTTGTCGATCAGACGCCGCTGCAGGGCCTGGGCCGACGACCAGGGGCCCGCCTCGATGGTCGCCCGCAGGGCCGCGGGGGTCACCTTGCGGTCCTGCGCCGCATTGGCCAGGGCCGAGGTGTAGATCGACGTCATCCAGGCCGACATCGCTTCGCGATGGGCCGGGGTGAAGTCGCTCTCGGTGTATTCATTGACCGCGTTCTTGTACTCGTAGCGCTGCTCGAACTCGGCGTTGACGCCGTATTTGTCGAACGCCCGGCCCAGGAAGACGCTGTCGGCCGAGAAGCCCGCCAGCTGGAAGCTGGCCGTATTCTGCATCCACAGTTCGGAGGCCGAGGCCCCGATCATATAGCTGGAGACCGTCGTGCCGACGGGCTGGAAGCCTTGGCTGTGGGCGATGACCACCTTGCCCGAGGCGCGGAAGCGGCGGACGGCCTGGCGAATCTCGTCAGCGGCGGCAGGCGTGATCCCGGCTTCCGGCAGGCGGATCAGCAGCGCCTTGACCCGGTCGTCGTCCTCGGCCTGGGCCAGGGTATCGACGATCTGCAGCGTCGAAAGGCCCGAGCCGCCGAAGATGGCGAACGGATTGCTCGGGGCCTGATCCGTGACGCCCTCGCGCAGGTCCAGCTCCAGCACCGTATTGCGCGGGGTCGGCTCTTCGGACGACGCCGCGCCGATCGCGATGACGATGAAGATGAACGGGATCACCACCAGGAAGAGGAACATCCCGGCGAAAACGCCGAGCATGGTCAGGAAAAACTGCTTCATGGCGAGGGAAGTCGTCCGGAGCACGGGCCGGGTCATGGCCACATTTCGACCATAGGGCGGCAGACCGCGCCGTCAAATGAACGTCGCGTAACGCGCGAGCCGCGTCGCAGCATCTGATGCTGCGTTGCAACGACAACGATTGATGACGGGTCTCGAAACCCCTATATGAGCGATCTGCGAGCGGGGGCCGAACGCCCCGCGTCACAACCGGACCGCACTCCCCATGCTGGTCACCCTGATGAAGGCCAAGCTGCACCGCGCGACGGTGACCCAGGCCGACCTCGACTATGAAGGCTCGATCGCGATCGACGCCGACCTGCTGGACGCCGCCGGCATCTTTCCGCACGAGCAGGTCGATGTGCTGAACATTACCAACGGCGCCCGCTTCACCACCTACGCCATCGAGGCCCCGCGTGGCTCGCGCGTCATCGGCGTCAACGGCGCCGCCGCCCGTCTGGTGCAGAAGAACGACAAGGTCATCGTCGTGACCTACGGCCAGATGCCGGAAGAAGAAGCCCGCCAGTGGTCGCCGACCGTGGTGCTTCTCGACGACAACAACGAGATCAAGCGCGCGGCTTGACGGCGGCCGGGTTCCGTCCTCCCCTCCGCCTCCGGAGGATCATCATGGAACGAACCATTCGCGCCGTCCGCTGGCCCCTGTACGGAGCCTTCGTGCTCGCCTCCATCGTGTCCACGATGCTGGCCCTGCCGGTCGGACTGACGGCTCTCGGGCTTGAACCGAACGACGTCACCTTCCTGCCGCTCTCCATCACCGGCCTGCCGTGGAGCGGGCCCCTGTTCTGGATGGAGCTGGATTCCATCACCCGGCTCGCCATCGCCCTGGTCGCCAATGTGCTCAACCTGGCGCTGGGCCTGATGCTGGCCCGCGGGTCGGACTGAGCTCGAGCCAGTGGCTAGTGGCTAGTGGCTAGTGGCTAGTGGCTAGTGGCTAGTGTCGACAGCCGCTTCGGTCGCAAGTGAATTGCCAGTGGGCAGCCCCGGCACCGGCGCTGCCCACCATTCACTAGCCACTAGCCACTAGCCACTAGCCACTCAGAACCGCGTCAGCGGTTCAGATCATACACCCCCGTGATGTCGATGCGGATCGTCAGCTGCCCCCCCGCGACCGGGGTCGCGCCGCCGGAATCCATGGCCATTTCCGCCCGGGCGAACATCATCTGCGGCGGGGGCGAATAGCCGCCGCCTTCCGACAGCGAGCGGATGCCGCCCAGTTCGACGCCCAGGGCCTGGGCATAGAGCGCCGCCTTGGCCTGCAGATTGCGCACGGCGATCTGACGGGCCTGATTCTCGGCGGCCGAAGGGTCTTTCAGCCCGAAGCCGATGCCGTTGATCTGGTTCACGCCCGCCGCGACCACCGCGTCGGCGGTCATGCCGACCTTCGTCAGATCATTGATGATCACCGTCACCTGGTTCGAGGCCTGATATCCACGCAGCCGCGGCGGCTCGTTCTGGACGTAGTCATACTGGGCCGACAGGTTCAGGCCAGAGGTCTGGACGTCGCGCGCCTCGATCCCGGCGCGGCGCAGGGCGGCCATCACCTGGTTCATCCGGGCGGCGTTCAGGCTCATCGCCTCGGCGGCGGTGGTCGCCTCGGTGACCACGCCGAAGCTGATCGTGGCCATGTCGGGCGCGATCTTGACCTCGCCATAGGCCGACAGGTTCAGCGCCGGGCGGTCGGCCACGGCGTGGATCATCATCGGCGCACCGCCGGTCGGCTGCGACTGGGCCATGGCGGCCGGGGCGCTCATTACGACGGCGGCCATCAGGGCGCCGCCCAGCATCAGGGCGCGGGTGTTGCGGGTCATTGGGCAGTCTCCAGTGAACAAGGACGATCCATCGGCGCCGATCATGTCGGCGGGCCGTGACCGAACCTTGACGGTTTGCACCTGAATGAACGCGCGAGCGACCCTTGCAGGTTCCATTCATCGGCGTGAAATCGACGACAGGCTGGCGGCAGGCCGATGGCGCTTGGCAATGCGCGGGACAGCCTGCTAGGCCGAACCGTCGTCCCGGAGGGCGCGTAGCTCAATGGTTAGAGCCGACCGCTCATAACGGTCTGGTTGGGGGTTCGAGTCCCTCCGCGCCTACCACCTCATGAAAACGGCCCCGGCGCGGTGCCCGGGGCCGTTTCCGTTTCGATCCCGGACGTCAGCGGCTGAAGAGGCCGCCCCTGCCCTGCCAGCGGCTGTCGCCGCGGCTGCGCTCGTCGCGGACGTAGCGGCCGTCGCGGGTATAGTAGCCGATGCCGCTCTGGTACTCGCGATAGCCTTCCAGCTGATATCCGTCGTCCTGGTAGGGCAGGCCCAGCAGGCCGTCCTCGTTTTCCCACCAATTCTGGGGATAGGCGCCGTACATGCATTCCCAGCCGTCGCCGCCCTGCCAGTAGGGCTCGTACCGGCCGCGATAGCGGTCGCGGAACCGGGCGCTGCACAGATACCGCGACCAGACCCGGTTGCCGCTGGCTTCGACCGTGGCGCGGTTCTCGGCATAGATGACCTCGCGGACGCCCGCGAAGACGTTGTCCGTCACCACCGCATGACCCGAGGCGGCGGCGACGCCGACGGTCGAGGCGCGGATGCGGCTGTTGGAGAGGTTCAGTTCGCCGTTGTAGAGGACCACGCCCTTGTCGGACCGGCCGATGCGGCTGTTGGTCATGGCGACCGAGGCCCCTTCGATGGCCACGCCCTCGACATAGCCGAGGACGGCGGTGTTCTCGATCTCGACCCGGCCGTAGTCACGACCCGACCGGATGACGATCCCGATCGAGCGCGGCCCGAAGGCGTTGGGCGCGCCCGTGCCCTTCAGGGTGACGTTCGACAGACGCGAGGTCTGGCCGGAGCCGGGGACCATCTCGAGTCCCGACTGGGCGCCGGTGACCGCCAGCTCATGGGCGTTCAACACCGCGCCGTCGGCCACGATGGCCGGGGCGATGGTCTGGGCATCGATGATGGCGTTGCGGATGTCGACCAGACCGCCGTCGGCATAGATCGCGGCCTCGTCGCCGGCGTGGCGGAAGGCGACCCGGTTCATGATGATCTCGGCGCCGTAGCTGACGATACAGGCCGCATCCCCCGCGCGCGGCGAGGCGAAGATCATGTCGCGGATCTCGACCCGCACGCCCTGCGACACCGTCATACAGGGCAGGCCGTCGGGAGCCATCAGGGTCGGGGCCGGATTGCTGCCCCATTCACGCGGATCGAAGCCGCTCTCGCCGATGATGGTCAGGGGCTTGTCGATATTCAGCCAGCCGACGCAGGCGCCGCCGCGGGCGCGGATGACCAGGGTGCCGCCGGGGCGCACCCGGCGCACGGCGTCCTCGACCGCCCCGGTGCCGGGGTTGCCGCCGCAGTCGATCAGCACGATCTCCTCGCCGCCGGGGCGCAGGGGACCCGGCCGCCAGTCAGGCCTGTGCTGGCCGTAGTCGTAGCGGCGGTGTTGCGACCGCCGGCTGCGTGAGCCGCGCGTCGGCGGGTCCAGCAGGACGCCGAAATTGGGGCGCGTCTGACTCTCGACCTTGGCGGCGACCTGGGCGTGGGCCGGCCCGTCGCCCATGGCGAAGCCGGTGACGGCGACGGCGATCGCCGCGGCTCCGCCGATCAGGCTGAGGATGGTCCGTTGAGGGGTGCGGTGGGTGATCATGCTTCCGCCCTCCTTAGCGGCGCTGCTGCGAACGGGAGACCTGGGCCAGCACAGCCTGCAGGCGGCCGGCCGAGGGGCCGAAGCCGGACAGGGCGGAGTCGATTCTCAGGGCCACGGCCTGGGCCTTGTCCTGATCCGCCACCCCCGCGACACCGAGCGCGAAATAGCTCGACATGGCGAATTTGGCTTCGGGGCTGCCCTGACGCGCGGCCTCCTCGAACCATTTGAAGGCTCGGGCGTAGTCGGCGGGCAGGCCGACGCCCTCGGCGTACATCACCGCCAGCACCAGCTGGGCTTCCGACGAGCCGTTGATGGCGGCCATCTGGATGGCGCGGACGCGTTCCAGATAGGACAGCCGGCCCTCCATGGGGTGGCCCAGCATGGCCTCCAGCGTCTCGACCTGACGTTTCGACAGATCCTCGGGTCGCTGGGCGACGGTATCGCTCACGCCGAGATAACGCAGAGCCCGACCCACGTGCAGGAACGGCAGCTCGGTGGCCATCCGGCCCAGCGCATACTCATAGGCGTCGCCGCGCGGACGGCTCTCGTCCGAGAAGGGCACGCCCGACTGGGGCGCGGTGTTGGGATAGAATTCGAACGGCGGCGTCCATTGCCGGGCCTTGGTCTCGACGAACCGCTGATAGGTGTCGCGGCTCGGGGCGGAGCGCTCGAAATCCCTCAGCAGGACATAGGCCCCGACATCGCCGGTCTGCACCGCGAGGTAGTTGTACAGATAGGCGTCGACGTCGTTGCGCTGGAACAGATTGATCGCCGAATAGTAGCCGCGACGGCTGCGGTCCCGGCTGTTGCCGCCCTGGCTGCGGCCCCAGGCCTCGCGGGCCTGGCGATTGTCTTCCGGCTCGCCGAACGGGCCGTAGAGACCGTCGTGCAGCCGCGCCAGCGTGCGATAGCCGTGGGCGTCCTGGGTCGAGAGCACATAGATGACGCGGTCCCGGACCGCCTCCTGCTCTTCCCGGGTCATCTGGCCCAGCTGGCGGTCCAGTCGCTGATAGGCCGTGTGCCGTTCCCAGGCCCGGCAGTCGTCGTATCGCGACAGCGGGCGCCAGCCGCCAAAGCCGCCACGGTCGACGCGGTTGATCGGGGCGTAACCCTCGTCATTGGCCAGCGCCATGGCGTACCAGGTGGCGCTTTCGATCGGATCCTCGATGTTCTTGTCGGTCGCCCGGAGCGCCGCATAGCGGCCGCCCAGCTCCAGCTGGGCGAAGAAGTCGCCGCGGAAGGCGGCGCGGCGCAGGGCCCTCAGGCCGGTTTCCTGGGCGTTGAATTCGGAGCCGGTGAGCGAGGCGGGTCGCGGGCAGGCGTTGGAGGCCGCGTCGTTGCGCTGCCAGAACTGCATACCGTTGCCGCCGCCGCTGTTGCCGCACGAAACCATGCCGAGCGCGGTCAGCGCCAGAACGCCGGCGACCGCTGCGATGGCGACGGGACCGCGACCCCGACCGAAACGGGAGCCGCCTTCCTGGTTGGATCGACCCTCGCTCATATCCCCTCGCACGACCAAAGCGGGCAGCCCCCTGCCCATTGCGCCTACCTTTGCGCAAGCGGGACAGTCCGGCCCCGTTAACCTTCTGTCAAGGTAAACGCCGGTTTCCGATAAAGCGTTGCCGCATAGCGGCCTTTTTGTGACCCGTAGATAGTTTTCCACGGGAATCAGCGGGTTGTGCACTCGCCTGTGAGGGGAAACGGGCCGCTCGCCAGCGGCGCGACGACTTCCTATATGGTTCGTCCGGACTCCTGGAGCACCCCGAATGGCCTATGCCGCCCGCGATGATCGACCCGCCGACAAGGCCGCCCGCTATGCCGAAGTCGAGGCCGAAATTCTGGCCGTCCTGGACGGCGAGCCCAACCGTACCGCGCGCATGGCCACCGTCGCCTCCATGCTGGCCGACGCCTTTCCGGCCTTCTTCTGGACCGGCTTCTACGTCGTCGACCCCGACAAGGCCGACGAACTGGTGGTCGGCCCCTACCAGGGCACGCTGGGCTGTCTGAGAATCGCCTTCGGCCGCGGCGTCTGCGGAACGGCGGCGCGTGATCGCTCGACCCAGATCGTCGACGACGTCCACGCCTTCCCCGGCCACATCGCCTGCGACAGCCGCTCGGCCAGCGAGATCGTGGTCCCGGTGTTCGACGCCTCGGGCGCCCTGATCGCCGTGTTCGACGTGGATGCGACCGAGACGTCCGCCTTTGACGCCGTGGACGCCCGGGCGCTCGAGGGGTTGATGGCCAGGGTGTTCGGCTGAGTCGGGCGCACCGCGTGAACGCTGTGAACGCTTCGCACTGTGTTCTTACTTCGCCAGCTGGACGCTATGGACGGGTCCAGCTGAAATTCTCGGGAGTGGGCCATGTCTGATCGGGTGATCGCAATCACGGGCGGCCACGGCGTGCTCGGCCGCGCCGTCGTCGAGGCCGCCCTGGCCGACGGGCTGAAGGTCGCGGTCATCGACCATGCCTCGGGCCAGTCCGCCCCCGAAGGCGTGCTCGAACTGGGCGGCGTCGACCTGACCGATCCGGCCTCGGCGAAGGCAGCGATCGAGGCCGTGTTCGCGCATTTCGGCCGGCTCGACGCCCTGCTCAACATCGCGGGCGGCTTCGTCTGGCAGACCACCGACGACGCCGACCCCGCCTGGGCGAAGATGTTCGCCCTCAATGTCACCACCGCCCTCAACGCCGCCCGCGCCGCCCTGCCCCACCTCAAGGCGTCGCCCGAGGGCCGGATCGTCAATGTCGGGGCCAATGCGGCGCTGAAGAGCGCGGCCGGCATGGGGGCCTATGCCGCCTCCAAGGCCGGCGTCCACCGCCTGACCGAGAGCCTGGCCGAAGAGCTGAAAGACACGTCGGTGACCGTCAATGCGGTCCTGCCCTCCATCCTCGACACAGCCCAGAACCGTAAGGACATGCCCGACGCCGACCCGGCGAAATGGGTCGCCCCGTCCGACCTCGCCCGCGTCATGCTGTTCCTCGCCTCCCCGGACAGCCGCGCCGTCACCGGCGCGCTGATTCCGGTGACGGGCAAGGTCTGATGCATCTCACCCGCTCCGTCCTCTACCTGCCGGCCAGCAACGCAAGAGCGATCGAGAAGGCGCGCGGCCTGAACGCCGACGCCGTCATCCTCGACCTCGAGGACGCCGTCGCCCCCGACGCCAAGGCCGAGGCGCGTCAGGCCGCCGTCGCGGCCCTGACCACGGGCGGTTTCGCCAGCCGGGTCGGGGTCCGAATCAACGGCCTCGACACGCCCTGGGGCGCCGACGATCTGGCCGCCCTCGCCGGTCTCACCCCTGACTTCGTGGTCGCGCCCAAGATCGAGAGCCCGGAGGCCGTCCGCGAGGTCGCCGCCCGCCTGCCCGCCGGCGCCGCCCTGTGGATCATGGTCGAGACCCCCCTCTCGGTCCTGCGGCTCGACGCCATCGCCGGGGCCGGCGCGCCTCTGGCCGCCCTGATGCTCGGCATCAACGACTTCGGCGAGCGGATGAACCTGGTCCTCGGCCCGGACCGCGAGCCGCTGAAGCCGTGGCTGGCCGCCGTCGTCGCCGCCGCGCGCGGGCATGGGCTTCTGGCCATCGACGGCGTGGTCAACGCCACCGAAGACGCAGACCGCCTGCGCACCGAATGCCTGCAGGGCCGCGCCTTCGGGTTCGACGGCAAGAGCCTGATCCATCCCGCCCAGATCGACGCCGCCAACGCCGCCTTCTCGCCCTCCCCGGAAGAGGTCGCCCGGGCCCGCGAGGTCGTCGCCGCCTTCGCCTCCGCCGACGCCGAGGGCAAGGGCGCGATTCGGGTCGGCTACCGCATGGTCGAGCGCCTTCACCTCGACGCCGCCCACCGCCTGCTGGCCCGTCACGAGGCGGCCTCGACGCCGCCCGGAGTCAGGCCTATCTAGTCCGTCCAGAAACAGAACGCGGCCCTCAAGCAGCGAGGCGCCGCGCGCCGAGCGTTAGGGCCCCACGTCACATGTCTCATGCCGTCATCGCCGCCACAGGCCTGTTCACCCCGGACCAGTCCATCTCCAACGCCGAGCTGGCGGCCGCCTACAACGCCTATGCCGAGCGGTTCAACGCCGACCACGCCGCCGAAATCGCCGAGGGCGAGGTCGCCGAACTGACGCCCTCCTCGGTCGAGTTCATCGAAAAGGCCTCCGGCATCAAGTCGCGCTTCGTGCTGGACAAGGCGGGCGTCCTCGACCCCGCCCGCATGGCGCCGAACATTCCCGAACGCGCCGACGAGGACCTGTCGATCATGGCCGAGATGGCCGTCGCCGCCGCGCGTCAGGCCATCGCCGCCTGGGGCAAGCCGGTCAGCGAGATCGGCGCCGTCCTGTGCGCCGCCTCCAACATGCCGCGCCCCTATCCGGCCCTGTCCATCGAGGTGCAGCAGGCGCTCGGCATCGACGGCTTCGCCTTCGACATGAACGTCGCCTGTTCCTCGGCCACCTTCGGCATCAAAACCGCCGCCGACTTCATCGCCTCGGGCTCGGTCAAGGCGGTGCTGATGGTCAATCCGGAGGTCTGCTCGGCCCATCTGAACTTCAAGGACCGCGACAGCCATTTCATCTTCGGGGATGTCGCCACCGCCGTGATCGTCGAGTCCTCGGACCAGGCCGGCCCAGGCGGCTGGGACGTCCTCGGCACGCGGCTGAAGACCGTCTTCTCGAACAACATCCGCAACAATTTCGGCTTCCTGAACAACGCCGCCCCCGAAGGCATCGGCCAGCCCGACAAGATGTTCGTCCAGCAGGGCCGCAAGGTCTTCAAGGACGTGGTGCCCATGGTCTCCGACATGATCGTGGACCACGCCCGGGACCTCGGCATCGACCCCGCGACCCTCAAGCGGATGTGGCTGCACCAGGCCAATATCAACATGAACCAGTTCATCGGCCGCAAGGTGCTGGGCCGGGAGCCGACGCCCGAGGAGAACGTCATCATCCTCGACGAATACGCCAACACCTCCTCGGCCGGCTCGATCATCGCCTTCCACCTGCGCCAGCAGGATATGGCCCCCGGCGACACCGGCCTGATCTGCAGCTTCGGCGCGGGCTATTCAGCGGGCACGGTCTTCGTCAGGAAGCGCGGCTGATGGTCGACCGCAGCGACATCGGCGCCGTCGTCGACGCCATGTACGCCTGCATCTCAGGGCCCGCCGGTCCGCGCGACTGGGCGACCCAGCGCGAGATCTTCCACCCCGACAGCCGTCAGGCCCGCACCGGCCTCGACGCCGACGGCCGCCCGACCATGATCGCCATGGGCCGCGAAGCGTATCAGGCCAACGTCACCCCCTTCTTCGAGACAACCGGCTTCTTCGAGGTCGAGATCAGCCGCCGGATCACCGAATTCGGCAACATGGCCCACGTCTGGTCCGTCTACGAGGCCCGCACCCGGCCCGACGACGTCGAACCCGAACGCCGCGGGATCAATTCGATCCAGCTCTGCCGCGGCCCCGACGGCCTGTGGTCGATCCTGCACATGATCTGGGACAACGAGCGTCCCGGCCTCACGGCGTCGGCGTAGCCGCTGGCGCAGCGACCGGCGCATTGGCCGGATGCGTCGCCTTCCACTCCATGGCCATCCGGATGCGGTTCTCGACCGAGGGGTGGTCGTAGAAGATGAACTCCTCGATCGCCGTCGGCGACGGCGCCCGATACTCCGCCGTCTTGATCAGCGCCTTCGACAGCCCGTCCGGCTCATTGGCGTGGATCAGCGAGAACCGGTCGGCGTCGATCTCTATCAGCCGGATCGTCGTCGACTGGACCGGCGTCGACAGCAGACCGATCACCGCGCCGATGGCCGCCAGCACCGGCAGGCCGGCCGGGTCCGAGATGTCGCCGACCCGGTTTGCGCCCAGCAGCCGCTTGGCCAGCGGAAACAGCCTGTCCACCAGCCAGAAGCCGATCGCCGCCAGCAGGACCGCGATCCCCGCCAACCAAAGCGAGTGCATGTGGACGTAGTGGCCCATCTCATGGCCGACCACGCCGCGCACCTCGGCCAGGTCGGCGCCCTTGGCGAACATCACATCGCTCATCGCCACCCGGGCCGAGCCGAACAGGCCCGACACATTGGCCGTATAGCGGTCCGACTGTTTCGAGCCGTCATAGATGTAGATCTTGTCGTCCGGCGTCCCGGTCCGGTGGGCCAGCTCGACCACCGAGTCCCGCATCGGACCGTCGGGCGCAGGCGTATAGGTGTTGAACAGCGGCTCGATGAAGATCGGCAGAACCAGAAGCAGGACGACGATGGCGACCGCGGTCAGACCCGCGCCCCACGCCCACCACAGCCGCCGCGCGTGCCGGATGATGAAATACAGGGCCACGATCAGCAGGCCGAGGAAGACGGTGGAAATCCCCGCGCCCAGCGCCGCCTCGCCCAGCCAGCCGGCCAGCGGCTGTTCCGTCAGGCCGTACTGCGTCTCGCGCCACCAGCTCTGATAGATGGCCCAGGGCAGGGTCAGCACCCAGCTCATCAACAGATAGACGACGCCCACGACCAGCGAGACCAGCTTCGGCCGTTTGCGCCGCCGCTCCATCCGGTCACGGATGCCGGTCAGCATACCCGTGCGGATGATGATCCAGGCCACGACGAGCGAAACGATCGCGCCCCACAACAGCAGCCAGTGGCCGCCGCGCGTATAGGCCACGGCCCGTTCCAGATCCTCCGGCGAGATGGTCGCCAGCCAGCGCGCGGTCTCGGCCGCGGGGTCGATGCTCATGACGGTGGTCCTCCCTGACGGGACGAGATGACGCCGCCCGGCGAAGCTTGTCAGCTTAAATCGCGGTCATCTCAGGCCGCCGCAACCGCCTCGATCTCGACCAGCCAGGACTCGTCGAAGATGCCGGTGATGATCACCGTCAGCGCCGGCTGTCGGCCCGCCAGTCGCCGCACCCGCACTTCGCGGTTCTCCAGCGCATAAGACCGGTCCGAAAGGAAGGTCGTGACCTTGACGAGGTTATCGAGGCTCATCCCCGCCGCCGCCAGCTGGGTCTCGATATTGTCCCAGACCTGGTCGCACTGGCCGGTGAACTCCGCCGCCAGCGATCCGTCCGGCGCGACCGGAATCTGGCCAGACAGATACAGCCAACGCGACGGCGCCGTCACTTCGACCGCCTGCGGATAGGATCCCTCGACCGGCGGAGAGCCGTCTCCGGTCAGGGGCCGGATGGTCGCCGTCACGGGCGGCCCCTACTGACGGGCGTCGTCCGACCGGGCGCGCACCACGGCGAACTCCGAAGTCGGCTTCCAGCCCGGCCAGTCGCTGCTGTTCGCGAGGTCCAGACCCAGGCGATACAGCAGGGTCAGGTTCTCGACCGCCGAGGTGAAGTCCAGATCGGCGGACCATTCGTCCGACGGCTTGTGATAGTCAGCCGCGAATCTCGCGCGCCAGGCCGCCTCGCCGGCTTCACGTCCGCCCTCGACCAGATCCCAGCCATGCCAGGTCATCAGCGCCGGCACGCCCGCGCGGGCGAAGGGGAAGTGGTCGGAGCGGTAGTAGAAGCCCTGCTCCGGCATGCCGTCGTCCGAGACATAGCGGCCCAGCGGCTCGGCCAGGGCCTGCAGCCGGTCCTCCAGATCATTCTGGCCCTTGCCGAAGATGGCGATGTCGCGCGTCGAACCGGACAGGGGCAACATGTCGATATTGATGTCCGCCACCGTGGTCTCGAGCGGCCAGACCGGGTTGGCCGTATAGCCATAGGCGCCCAGCAGCCCCATTTCCTCGGCCGCCATATGGGCGAACACGATCGAGCGTTTCGGACGGGGGGCGGCGCTCAGCTGGCGCGCCATCTCCACCACCCCGACCGTGCCCGAGGCGTTGTCCCAGGCGCCGTTGAAGATGTTGTCGCCCTGGACGCCCGGGTGCTGGCCCTCGCCGCCGACATGGTCCCAGTGGGCCGAATAGACGATGGTCTCGTCCGGATGCTCCGTCCCCGGAATCCGGGCCAGCAGATTGTGGGTGACCAGCGTCTCGATGGTCTCTGACGCCTCGACCGACAGGGTCACGCCGTTCAGCGCCACGGCCCTGAACCTCCCGTCGGCGATGTTCGGCAGTTGGGAGATGTCCAGTCCCGCGGCTGTCGCCCACAGGGCGGCAACGTCGTGATTGATCGCGCCCGAGAACTCGAGGTCGGCTGCGCCCGGCGTCAGGGTCCGGGTGCGGGCGTTGCCGCGCATCGCGCCCTGCCACATCGGCGAGGTCGCATTGCCGGCGACCAGGGTGATGACCCCCACCGCGCCCCGGCGGAAGGCCTCGTCGGCCTTGTAGGCGCCCGACTGGTAGTTGGTGGCGTAGGGACCGTTGAACAGCGCGCCGTCCGGCTCGCCGGCGACCACGATCACGACCTTGCCGCGCACGTCGAGGTCGCCGTAGTCGTCCCAGTTCCGCTCGGGCGCATGGATGCCGTGGCCGGCGAAGACCAACGGGGCATTCTGGATGGAGGCCCGGCCGTCGTTGGTAACGGCGCGCACGGTGATGTCGGTTCCGACGGTCAGGGCATGCGTCGTCCCGTCCGGCCCGGTCCAGGCCGCGGTCGCGCCGGCGACGGGCGTATAGCGTTTCAGTTCGACCGGCTGCAGCCATTGGCCGTTCGGTCCGCCGGGCTGAAGGCCCATGGCCTCATACTGGGCCTGCAGCCAGGCCAGGGTCAGCCGTTCGCCCTCGGTGCCGGGATAGCGGCCCTGGAATTCGTCGGCGCTGATGACCCGGACGCCCTCGCTGAGTTGGGCGGCGGAGAAGTCCTGCGCCGACGCCATGCCGGCGGCCAGCAGCACGGCGGCGACGGCCACGCCGCCCATCATCTTGCGAAACATACGGAAGGCTCCAACCCCGGACTAATGGCGCGCAGTCTAGGGCGGTCCCTTCGGACCGCCCATTAAGTTTTGGTCATGTGGAAAGTCGGTTCTCCCTCCCCTTCATGGGGAGGGACGGCGAGGCGGAGCCGAGCCCGGGTGGGGAAGTCTGGAGCGGGGCGCCGCCAGTGCGTGACTGACGTTCCCCGCCCGGTCGCTACGCGACCACCCTCCCCACTTAGGGGGAGGGAGAGCGCAACCTTCTACCGCCGCTGGCTCGCGCTCGGCGCGCGCGCCGGACCGAACTCCGAGCCCGGCATCCACTGCGGCCAGTCGCGGCTGTTGGCGAGGTCCTGACCGATGTTGAAGACCATCTCCAGATCCTCGACCTGACCGCGTAGATCCCAGTCGGGCGACCATTCGTCGTCGGCCTGGTGATAGCGGCGGGCGCCGTATTCGGACCGCGACGCCTCACGCGCGGCGATCGGCTCATCGCGGAACGCGCCGCCGCCGTCGGCATAGGCCATGGGCACGCCGCGCTTGGCGAGCGGGAAGTGGTCCGACCGGAAATAGCTGCCCGAGGCGGGGTTGCCGTCCGGCTTGGCGGTCCGGCCCTGACGGGCGGCCTCTGCCGTGATGCGGGCGTCCAGATCCGACTGGCCCGAGCCGATGATGTCGACGTCCGCCACGCGGCCATAGACGTTCATGGCGTCGACATTGAAGCCCGCCACCGTGGTCGCCAGCGGATAGATCGGGTTGGCGGCATAGTATTCCGAACCCAGCAGGCCGCTCTCTTCCGCCGTGAAGCTGATCATCACGATCGAGCGTTCCGGGCGCGGTCCGGCGGCCCAGACGCGGGCCAGTTCCAGCAGGCCGGCGGTGCCCGTGGCATTGTCGACCGCGCCGTTGAAGATGGCGTCGCCATTGGCGTCAGGCTCGCCGACGCCGATGTGGTCCCAGTGGGCGGTGTACAGGATGGTCTCGTCCGGATGGGTGCTCCCCGGCAGGCGGGCGAGGACGTTCCGGGTGACGACCTGATTGGTGGCCACGTCAAACGTGCCGCTGAAGGTCGCGCCGGTCAGCTCGACCGGGCGGAAGTCCCGGCTGCGCGCGGCGACCTTCAGGGCCTCGAAGTCCAGGCCCGAGCGGCGGAACAGGTCCACGGCGACATCGCGCTGGACCCAGGCCTCCAGCGCCACGCGCTCGGCGGCGGCGTTGGCGCGGACGATGTCGAACTGCGGCGTCGACCAGCTGTTCTGCACCGTCGCCCAGCCGTAGGAGGCCGGCGCCGTTTCGTGCACCACGATGACCCCGGCGGCGCCCTGACGGGCCGCCTCCTCATACTTGTAGGTCCAGCGGCCGTAGTAGGTCATGGCCCGGCCGTTGAAGGTGTTCAGCTCGGGCTGTTCGAAGTCGGGGTCATTGACCAGCACGACGATGATCTTGCCGCGCACATCGACGTCCTTGAAGTCGTCCCACTGCCGCTCGGGCGCGTCGATGCCGTAGCCGACGAAAACCAGCGGCGTGTCGCTCAGCATGACCTGGCTGCCCGGCAACCGGGTCGAAATGGTGATCTGCTGGCCCTGCGCCAGGGGGATGGTCTCGCCGCCGGCCTCGAACTGCAGACCGCGGAAGTTGGACGCCGTGAACCGGTTCAGCGTCACGTCCTGGGTCCAGCCGCCGTTCTCGCCGCCGGGCTGGAAGCCCGCCGCGGCATACTGCTCGCTCAGATAGCGGACGGTCATCTCCTCGGCCGGCGTGGCGATGCCGCGGCCCTGGAAACTGTCGTCGGACAGCACCCGGGCGTGCTCCGACAGCCGGGCGGCGTCGATGGTCGCGGCGGGCGCGGCCGGAGCGGCGACGCCGCCTCCTCCCATGCTGGCGCAGGCGGACAACAGGGCCGCGGCGGCAAGCGCGGCGGCGGTCGAAAACAGACGCATGGACGAAACACCCTCAGCCGGAAACAGACGGCGGGACGTTAGGGCGCCGTCCGCCGGGTGTCGATGCGCGAGCGGCGTCAGGGCGCCGGTGCGACCGCCCCGCCGGCCGGCCAGTCGGTGTCCCCGATGCGGGTCAGGCGCATCTCGATCATCTGGCGCCGCGGCTGACCTTCGGCCACCCAGGTCCCGACCTCGTGCCAGGTCCCGTCGCGGACCACGGCCACATATTCGATCCTGGCCCCCGGCCCGGCCGGCGTCTCCCAGCGGAAACCGTCCTCGGTCACCTCGAACGGATAGTCGCCGGAATAGCCCTGGGCCCAGGACCGGAAGCCGTACCGGTTCGCCCGGGCGTCCCATGAAACGACCGCCATGGCGTTGAACCCGGTCGAGCCGTCGGCGGCGTAGCCTCGCCCCTCGATGACCTTGATCGACCCGCCCAGCATCGGCCCGACCCGTTCGGTCTGGGTCAGGGTCATCGGTCCGTTCGGGCCGAAGACCGTCGCCTCGCCGCGCCATTCACCGTCCATGAAGGCGAGCCGGTCCATCGCCGCGCGCTGGGCCTCGGATCCGTTGGGTGATGCGGACATCTGGGCGCTGGCCGCCATCGGGGCGGCGAGCAGGACGGCGGCGAGCGCCAGGCTGGTGAGCGGCTTCATGACGTACCTCCGTTATACTTTGCTACATAAAGTACTTTTGCCTCCGGGACAAGCACGCACGAAAAACCCGCCGACGCGGGGCGCCGGCGGGTCATGTCGATATCGGTGGGGTCGAAGCCCTAGTGGGCTACGCCCTTCCAGATGCGGCGATAGCTCAGATAGGTCACACCGGCGAAGATGAAGAGGAAGATCAGCACGCCGATGCCGGTCTGTTTGCGCTGCTCCTGCTTGGGATCCGAGGCCCAGGCGATATAGGCCGCGACGTCCTTGGACATCTGGTCGACCGAGGCGACGGTGTCGTCGTCATAGGTCACCTGACCGTCCGTCAGCGGATTGGGCATGGCGATGAAGCCGCCCGGCGGCACATGCTCCGTGCCCTCCGGCATGAAGGGCGTCAGGTCGCCGGCCATATATTCGTTGTAGTACTGGCCGGGCCGGATCTGCAGGCCCTGCGGCACGGCCGCATAGCCGGTCAGCAGCGAATAGATGTAGTTGGCGCCGTCGTGACGGGCCTTGGCCATGACCGACAGGTCGGGCGGCGACGCCCCGCCGTTCGCTGCGGCCGCAGCCGTGGCGTTCGGATAGGGATTGGGGAAGCGGTCGGCGGCGGTGCCGTCGCGCATGATCGGTTCACCGGTCTCGGTGTCGATGTCCGCGATCTGGACCTCGGCGGCCAGCGCCTTGACGAACCGGTTCTCGGCCGGGCTCGCCTGATCCGACAGATAGAACGGCCCGCCCGGCTCGGCCAGGGTACGGAAATACATCAGGTCCATGCCGTGGCAGGACGCGCAGACTTCCCGATAGACCTTGTAGCCGCGCTGCAGCTGGTTCCGGTCGAAGGTCCCGAACGGGCCTTCGAAGCTGAAACCGCCGCTGCGCGGATGCTTGGCCTCGCCGGCCGCAAGGGCGGGCTGGGCTGCGAACGCCAGACCGGCGGCGGCGGCGATCAGGACCAGGGTCTTCTTCATGGCGCGGATATTCATTTGGAGGGTCATGGTCGCGCTCAGCCCTTCTCAGCGTCGCCGCCGAGGACCGGCTCCGAGATCGTCGCAGGGATCGGTTGCGGCGTCTCGCGCAGGCCCACCAGGGGCATGATGATGGCGAAGAAGGCGAAATAGTAGAGCGTCGCGAACCGGGTCAGCCACAGATAGCTGTTCAGGTCTCCGTCGATCAGGATGAAGGTCTTGAAGTCCCCGATCACCGGCGCGTCGGGCAGTTGCGCCCCGCACCAGCCGAGGATCAGGCCGTTGATCACGAACAGGACGAAGAACGTCCGCATGGTCGGGCGATAGCGCATCGACCGCACCTTCGAGGTGTCCAGCCAGGGCAGGACGAACAGGATGCCGATGGCCGCGAACATGGCCACCACGCCGCCGAACTTGTCGGGGATGGCGCGCAGGATCGCGTAGAACGGCAGCATGTACCACTCGGGCACGATGTGCGCCGGCGTCACCAGCGGATTGGCCGGAATGTAGTTGTCGGCGTGACCCAGGGCGTTCGGCATGAAGAAGACGAACAGGGCGAACAGCATCAGGAAGACGATGATCGCGAACCCGTCCTTGACCGTGAAATACGGGTGGAAGGGCAGGGTGTCCTTCTTCTCACGGTCCTTCGGGATCAGGATGCCGACGGGGTTGTTCTGGCCCGCGGCGTGCAGCGCCCAGAGGTGCAGCACCACGCAGCCGGCGATGACGAACGGCAGCAGATAGTGCAGCGAGAAGAAGCGGTTCAGGGTGGCGTTGTCGATCGCCGGACCGCCGCGCAGCCAGATCAGCACCGGCTCGCCGATGACCGGGATGGCCCCGATCAGATTGGTGATCACCTCGGCGCCCCAGTAGGACATCTGGCCCCACGGCAGGACGTAGCCCAGGAAGGCGGTGGCGATCATCAGGAAGAAGATCAGGCAGCCGATGATCCAGATCATCTCGCGCGGCGCCTTGTACGAGCCATAGTACAGCCCGCGCAGCATGTGCAGATAGACCGCGATGAAGAACATCGAGGCCCCGTTGGCGTGGGTGTAGCGGATCAGGTCGCCGCCGTTGACGTCACGCATGATGCGCTCGACCGAGGCGAAGGCCATTTCGGTGTTCGGCACATAGTGCATGGCCAGGATCACGCCGGTGGCGATCTGGATGACCAGGCAGAGGGCCAGGATGCCGCCGAAGGTCCACCAGTAGTTGAGGTTCCTGGGGGTCGGCAGGGCCATATAGTCAGCGCCGAAGCGGACGATCGGCAGACGGGTGTCGAGCCATTTCTCGATGCCGGTCTTGGGGACGTAGGTGGATTCGTGGTCGCTCATCGGTCTCGCCCTCAGCCGATCTTGATGCGGGTGTCGGAGAGGAACTCATACTCCGGCACGACGAGGTTCAGCGGCGCAGGGCCCTTACGAATACGGCCCGACGTATCGTAGTGCGACCCGTGGCAGGGGCAGAACCAGCCCCCGAAGTCGCCCGTCCCGAAGGTCGGGATACAGCCCAGGTGCGTGCAGTTGCCGATCAGGACCAGATACTGCTGGTGGCCTTCCTTGACCCGGTCGGCGTCGGCCTGGGGATCCGGCAGGCCGGCGCGGTCGTCCGCGCGGGCGGCCTGGATCTCGGCCGGGGTGCGATAGCGCACGAACACCGGCTTGCCCTGCCATTTGATGACAATCTGCTGGCCTTCCTGGACCTTCGTCATGTCGAATTCGATCGACGCCAGCGCCAGCGTGTCCGCGGCGGGGTTCATCGAATTGATCAACGGCCAGGCCATCATGCCCGCCGCACCCACGGCGGCCGCACCGGCCGCGATGTGGATAAAGTCCCGACGGGTGGCGTCGCCGCCCTCACCGTTCTCAGTCACGACCGATTCGGCCACGTCCTACTCCTCGTACGCCGCTTTCCGGACCCGTCGGGCCCGGTTGGTTACGGCTTGGATGCTTTAGCGCCTTCCCGGCAATCTGACCCGGCCCGGCATTGCGGCTCATCGCCGCAAACTGCGTCGCCTCTTTGAGAGGCAGTCGCATTTCGAGCCGCGACAAGCCCCCGGGCCACGCGTAAGAGGGCCTTAGAATGCGTCTCGCCCTTTTTCAACCGGCCATTCCCCAGAACGTCGGCGCCTGCATCCGATTGAGCGCCTGTTTCGGCGTGGAATTGCACATTATCGAGCCCGCCGGCTTCCGTTTTGACGACCGTGCGATGAAGCGCGCGGCGCTGGACTACGGCCCGCTGGGCCATATGACGCGCCACGCGGACTGGGACGCCTTCCAGCGCGCCAGACTCGAACAGGATGGCGGCCCCGGCCGGCTGGTCCTGTTCACGACGAAGGGCGCGACGCCGCTGGACGAATTCGTTTTCCGACCGGAAGACATCCTGCTGTTTGGCAGCGAACCTTCCGGGGCCCCGGAGTTCGTGCACGAGGCGGCCGATGCCCGGGTGGTGATTCCGATCCAGCCGGAGGCCCGATCGCTGAACCTCTCGGTCAGCGCCGGGATCGCCCTGTGGGAGGCGCTGCGACAGACCGCGGCCGTCTGACCTCTCCCTCATCGCAGACGGGCGATCGCCGCGCCGATCTGCTCCGGCGCGATCTCCCCGACATGGGCCTCGACCAGACGGCCGTCGCGATCCAGGAACAGGGTGACGGGCAGACCCACAGTGCCGTAGTGGCCCGGCACGGCCATGGCCCGGTCCAGCAGGACATTGTCGATCTCGAGCCCGGCCTCCTCCAGCCAGCCGGCGACCTTCGCCTGTCCCTCGCCCTGGTTGACGAACAGGAAGCGGACCTCGGGATGGGCGTCCTGGGCCTGGGCCAGCGCCGGCATCTCGCGGCGACAGGGCGGACACCAGCTCGCCCACAGATTGATGACCGTGGGTCGCCCGTCGACGGCCGCCAGGTTCACCGCCCCGCCCTCCAGCCGGGCCAGAGTCATCGACGGGGCCGCGACCGGTTCCGTCCGCGAGGTCAGACGCTCCGTCGCCACCCCGGCCAAGGCGCAGGCCACGACCGGCGCTACCGCCCACAGCATCAGCCGCCGCTCGCGCAGCATCACGAACGCCGCGATCACGGCCGGCGCCATCGCCCAGACCCAGATGAATCCGCCCTGCCACACAGCCAGCGCCCTCAGCGGGTCGTCGGCGAAATAGCTCCAGTGGGCGATCACATGCGCCAGACGCGCCGCCCCCACCCCCGCCAGCACCGCCACCGTGCTCCAGCCATTGAAGCGCGGGCTTACACGGCTCGCCAGCACGCTCGACCCCAGCAGGAAGACGGCCACGCCGACGATGATGGCGAATCGTTCGCCGGACAGCACCAGCGGCCCCAGTTCGATCGCGTTCATGCCGCAGCCGACAATGGCCGGGGCGCCGTCGGATCAACGACGACGTACGGGCCGGACATCCTGGCGATATCGACCCCGTGGCCGGTTAGAGAAACCACCTTCATGTCCGCACTTCCCCGCACCAGCGTGCTTTCGACGGTCACCCCTCGAGGTCCCGACCTCGGGGCGCAACGCGTCAGGTGGTCGCGAGGGCCCGCCGGGTCGTCGCGGAGACAGGCCGCCCTACTCCGGCGCCCCTGTATCCGGCAGCCGCGCCAGCCCCGGCCGCTCGCCGCGCCTGCTCGCCGCCACGGCCTCCACCGCCCGCATCACCCGCAGCGCATTCTCCCCCGCCAGCTTGCGGATGTCGGCGTCGCTCCAGCCGTTGGCCATCAGCGCCGCCAGCAGCCGGGGATAGGCGTCCACCCCTTCCAGCCCGACCGGCAGGGAGCCGACCCCGTCATAGTCGCCGCCGAGGCCGACGTGATCGATGCCCGCCACGTCGCGGACGTGCTGGATGTGGGCGACCACATCGGCGATCGTGGCGACCGGCTGGGGATGCGCCGCCGTCCAGGCTCTCAGCCCGGCCGTCACCGCCGCCGGGTCGCCGGGATGCAGCGACCCCAGCCGCGCGGCCTCGGCCGAACGTTCGGCGCCCCAGGCCCGAACCGCCTCCGAGACAAAGCCCGGCACGAAGGTGACCATCACCACCCCGCCGTCCTCCGGCATCCGCCGCAGCACGCTGTCGGGCACATTGCGCGGATGGGCCGTCACGGTGCGCGCCGACGAATGGGAGAAGATCACCGGCGCCTCGGACACCCGCATGGCGTCCAGCATGGTCTCTTCCGAGACATGGCTCAGATCGACCATCATCCCCAGCCGGTTCATCTCGCGCACCACGTCCTCGCCGAACGGCGACAGCCCGCCCCATTTCGGCGCATCGGTGGCCGCGTCGGCCCAGGTCGTGGTGCGCGAGTGGGTCAGGGTGATGTAGCGGGCGCCCGCGTCGTAAAATTCGCGCAGCAGGCCGAGCGAATCATCGATGGAATAGCCGCCCTCCATGCCGATCAGGCTGGCGATGCGGCCGCGCCGGTGGATGCGCTGGATGTCGTCGGCGGTGGTCGCCAGTTCGAATACGTCGGGATGGGCCGCAACCAGCCGCTTGACGGTGTCGATCTGCTCGAAGGTCGCCACGGCCGCGTCAGGCGGCGTCATCGAGGCGGGCACATAGACCGACCAGAACTGGCCCCCCATGCCGCCGGCCCGCAGGCGCGGGATGTCCGTGTGCAGATCGGTCGAGGCGTCGAGGTTGGTGGTCAGATCGACCGCATGGGGATCGTTGCCGTGGTTCTGGCGCAGCGCCCAGGGCAGGTCATTGTGCCCGTCGATCAGCGGCGTCCGCTCCAGAATCCGCCGCGCCCTCGCCTCGCCTGCCGCGTCTGTGGTCTGCGCCAGGACCGGACCGGCCATCAGGGCGGCGGCGACGGTGGTCAGAAGGACGGCGCGGATCATGGCAGGCTCCCGGAGATGCGACGGCGGACAGTGGCAGACGGGGGTGGTGCGTCAACGGCCAGACGGACTACAGGAAGCGAATGACCACCGAAGATCTCACCCTCGATCAGAAGAAGACCGAAGCCCGCGCCTGGTTCGAAACCTTGCGCGACCGCATCCACGCCGGCTTCGAGGCGCTGGAGGACGCGGCCCCCTCCGATCTGTTCCCCGGCGAGCCCGGCCGCTTCGTGCGCACGCCCTGGCAGCGGCCGGAGGGCGGCGGCGGCGTCATGGGGATGATGCACGGCCGCCTGTTCGAAAAGGTCGGCGTCCATGTCTCGACCGTCCACGGTACCTTCCCGGCTGACTATGCGAAGACCGTCCCCGGCGCGGCCGAGGACCCGCGCTTCTTCGCCACCGGCATCAGCCTGATCGCCCATCCCGTCAGCCCGCGCGTTCCGGCGGTGCATATGAACACCCGCTTCATCGCCACGACCAAAAGCTGGTTCGGCGGCGGCGGCGATCTGACCCCGGTGCTCGATGCCGACCGGCGTCAGGACCACCCCGACACCCTTTCCTTCCACGCCGCCATGAAGACCGCCTGCGACGCCCACGACCCGAGCTGGCACGCGAAATTCAAGGCCTGGTGCGACGAGTATTTCTTCCTGCCCCACCGCAACGAGCCGCGCGGCACGGGCGGTATCTTCTACGACCACCACGACAGCGGGGACTGGAGCCGCGACTTCGCCTTCACCCGCGACGTCGGCGTGCATTTCCTCGATGCCTACGCCGCCATCGTACGCGGACGGATGGGCGAGCCGTGGACGGAGGCGGAGCGCGAGGAGCAGCTGGTCCGGCGCGGCCGCTATGTCGAGTTCAACCTGCTCTACGACCGCGGCACCATGTTCGGCCTCAAGACCGGCGGCAACGTCGAATCAATCCTCAGCTCGATGCCGCCCGTGGTGAAGTGGCCGTAACGAACGCGCTGATCCACCCGCCCACCGTCGCCCGGTCATCCGCCGCCTTCAGGCTGTCCACCGCCCGCGCCACCAGCGCCGGGTCGATCCGGTCGTGCCGTCCCGCCGTCAGCTCGGTCGCAAACGCCGGGGTGAACTCCGGATGCGGCTGCATCGAGATGGCGTCCTCCCCCCAGGCCAGTCCCGCGAACGGGGTGAAGTCGCTGCGCAGCAAGACGCGGGCGTCCGCCGGCTTCTCGACCACCTGGTCCTGATGCGAGGCGGGAATGGCGACCGTCGCGGCGGCCGGGCTCATCCACGGCTCGGTCGACATGACCTGATAGCGGTGCAGGCCGACGCCCCAGCCCTTGTCCGACTTCTCGACTCGCCCGCCCAGGGCCTGAGCCATGGCCTGATGTCCGAAACAGACGCCGACCAGTTTCGTCCGCCCCTTGGCCGCTCGAATCCAGTCGAGCAGATCGGCGATCCAGCCGTCGGTCTCATTGACGCCCGCAGCGGAGCCGGTGATGATCGCCGCGTCGAACGCTCCCGCGTCCGGCCACTCGCCCGCCTGGACATCGAAGGTCTCGAAGGCGAAGCCGTCGCCCAGCAAATCGCGGAACATCGCCGGATAGTCGCCATGGCCGGAGGCCAGATGCGGAGGCGGCGCGCCGGTCTCCAGGATGGCGATTCGGGTCATTCGGGGCTCCTCGACACAAAAGATATGGGCGATGACGCAAGACGGGGAAAGAGCGGTCGGCTATGGGCGCTCCATGATCGAAGCCGCCCCCGATCCCGTCGTCCTGATCAATGTCTACCGCTGCGAGCCCGGGCGCCTCGATGCGCTGATGGAATTGCTGGCGGTGATGGTCCGGGCCCAGCGCGAGGCAGACGGCTTCCTCTCCGCCACCCTGCACCGCGGCCTGAACGGCAAGGTCGCGGCCGTCCATGCCGTCTGGCGTTCGCGCGAGGACTGGAAGGCGATGGCGCGCAGCCCGGCCGTCAATGCGGCGATGGAGCCGATCATGGCCATCGCCACCTTCGAGCCGCACCTCTACGAGGCGGGCGAGATCATCGAATAACGGCTCAACCCGTCATCCACACCTCGGACCGGGCCCCGTCGCCGCCCAGCGCCGACGCGACCCAGCCGCAGACCTCGTTCGCCGCCGCCTCTGCGCCCGGCGGCGGGTTCAGCACCACCACCGCGCAGCCGTTCATCTTCATCGGATCTGTCAGCGGCCGCAGCCGGGCCTCGGCGACCAGCATCCGCTTGATTCCCGCCTGATCCAGCCGGCGCAGGAAGCCGTCAAACGTTTCCATGTCCTTCAAGGGCGTCCAGATCGCCACCGTCGCCCGCGGATCGGCCCGCGCGATGGCGGCAGCCGTGTCGGCGGCGCGATTGTAGTCGTCCGGCTGTTCGAACGGCGGATCGATCAGCACAAAGGCGCCGGTCGCCTCCGCCGCCCAGGTCCGCGCCTGGTCATAACCGTCGCCGCCCTGCGCCATGGCTTGCGGAAACGCCTCCAGGGCCTCGGTCAGCAAATCCAGCACGGGCGGATGCAACTCAAATCCGACATAGCGGTCGTCCTCGCCCAGCCGCCCGGCGATCAGCAGGGGGGAGCCCGGATAGAAGGTCACACCGCCCTCCGGATTGAGCCGCCCCACCTCCGCCGCCAGCGCCTCGATCAATGGCGGCCTGTCGGCGGCGGCCATCAACCGGGCGATGCCGGCCTCAGCCTCCTTCGACCGCGCCGCATCACCGGTCAGGTCGTACAGCCCGGCCCCGGCATGGGTGTCGATCACGCTGACCGGCCCCTGCGCCCGCCGCCGCTCCAGCAGCCAGAGCAGAAGGGCGTGCTTGACGATGTCGGCGAAATTTCCGGCGTGAAAGCTGTGGCGATAGTTCATCGCCCTGCCCTCTCGCGACCCGGCCCGCGGGTCAAGGGGAACCGTTCGGCGCGCCCGGTTTGCGCCCCTGGGCTGAATCGGATGTAACTTGAGCCTTGGAGAGAACGGCGGTTTACGACCGTCCTTCGTTGGAGGGACCAGCATGTTCGTATCGAATAATTTCCTGCGCCTTGGCGCGCTGTCGGCTCTGGTCGGGATGTCGCTGGGCGTCTGGATGGGGGCCAATCAGGAATTCGTGCTGCGCCCGGTGCATGCCCACATCAACCTGATCGGCTTCGCGTCGATGATGCTGTTTGGCCTGTTCTACCGGGTCTTTCCGGCCGCCGGTCGGGGCTGGATGCCGATCACGCATTTCGTACTGTCAGTCATCGGCTTCCTGATCCTGATGCCGTCCCTGACACTGATGCTGCTGGGCAGGCCCCTGTTCGTGCCGGGGATGATCGCGTCGGAGATCATGCTGGTGGCGTCGATCGCCCTGTTCGTCGTCATCGTCTTCAAGGCGACGATGGCGAAGGACGCGTCCGCCTGATCCTCAGGCCGTAGCCCAGTAGCCGCGACTGCGGGCGCTGACCGGCGCCTGCGTCGCGTCCACCCGCGTCATGATCAACGCATGGAAGGCATCGGCCTCTGCGTCGCCGACGAGCAAACGCAGCGACCGGATGATCCGGGTGATGCGCCGATGGTTGTGATCGTTGGGCATCAACCAGTCGTGGGTCGTCTGGTAGAAGGCGGCCATTCGGTCGGTCGCTGCGCCCATGGCCATCGGCGCCAGTTCGGAGACGCGGATGGCCTGGATCTCGTCCGGCGTCAGCACCGGTGAATCGGGCACGGCCGAAGACGGTTCCGGCAGGGGGAACAGCCACTGGATGAAGTCGTGCGTCCGCTCCAGGGCCACGTCGTTCATGGACAGGACGTCGAATATGGTGCGCCCGCGGGCGTCCGTCCCCTCGCCTTCCAGAAACAGCACGATGGGCCGGGCGACCATGCCGATCAGTCCTGGGCCGCCTTGTCCCAGTTGAGCACGACCTTGCCCGACTGGCCCGACCGCATGGCCTCGAAGCCCTCCTGATAGCGGTCGTAGCTCATCTGGTGGGTGATCAGCGGCTGCAGATCGAGCCCGGCCTTGAGCAGGCCCAGCATCTTGCGCCAGGTCGTGAACATCTCGCGGCCGTAGACGCCCTTGATGGTCAGGGCCTTGAGGATGATCGCGCCCCAATCGGTCTCCATCGGCCTCGACGGAATGCCCAGCATGGCCATGCCGCCGCCCATGATGAGGGTATCGACGCATTGTTTGAAGGCGATCGGCGACCCCGACATCTCCAGCGCCACGTCGAAGCCGACCTTGAGGCCCTGCTCGTGCATCACGTCGCGAAGGTCCTCGCGGGTCGTGTTCACGGTTCGGACGCCCGGCGCGACCTTCTGGGCCAGCTCCAGGCGGAAGTCGTTGATGTCGGTCAGGACGACGGTGCGGGCGCCGGCGTGGCGGGCGACGGCGGCGGCCATCATGCCAATCGGGCCGGCTCCGGTGACCAGCACGTCCTCGCCCAGCAGATCGAACTGCTGCGCCGTGTGCACAGCATTGCCGAACGGGTCGAGGATCGAGCCTATCTCGTACGGAACATCGTCCGGCAGCTCGATGACATTGAAGGCCGGAGCCACGACGAACTCGGCAAAGGCGCCCTGACGGTTCACGCCGATGCCGCGGGTGTCGGGGTCGAGGTGGAAGTGACCCGCGCGGGCCGCTTCCGAGTTCAGGTCGATGACATGCCCCTCGGCCGAGACGCGCTGGCCGATCTTCAGGCGGCGGTCGACGTCCTTGCCGATGGAGACGATTTCGCCGGCAAACTCATGGCCGGTGATCATGGGGACGGGAACGTTCTTCTGGCTCCATTCGTCCCAGTTCCAGATGTGGATGTCGGTGCCGCAGACGGCGGTGCGGTGCACCCGGATCAGGACGTCCTCGGGTCCGGCTACGGGGATCGGCGCGTCGATCAGCTCAAGGCCGATTTCGGGCCGGGTCTTGGCCAGGGCCTTCATGGTGTCAGCCATCAGATAACTCCCAATTCGCGGCCGGCCGTCGTGAAGGCCGCGACCGTTTGATCAATCTGTTCGAAGGTGTGCGCCGCCGACATCTGGGTGCGGATGCGGGCCTGGCCGCGCGGCACCACCGGGAACGAAAAGCCGATGACATAGACGCCGAGCTCGAGCGCGCGAGCGGCGAAATCCTGGGCCAGTTTGGCATCGCCCAGCATGACCGGAATGATCGGGTGCTCGCCCGGCAGCAGGGTGAAACCGGCGTCTGTCATGGCGGCGCGGTAGCGAACGGCGTTGGCGAACAGTTGCTTGCGCAGGGCGTCGCCCTCCTCGCCGCCGGCGATGCGGATGGCTTCGAGGCTGGAGCCGCAGACGGCCGGGGCCAGGGCGTTGGAGAACAGATACGGCCGCGCCCGCTGCTTCAGCAGCGAAACCACCTCGGAGGTCGCGCAGATGAAGCCGCCCATGGCCCCGCCCAGCGCCTTGCCGAAAGTGCCGGTCAGGAAATCGATCTCGACCCCGTGGTGCGCATAGGACCCGCGCCCCTGCGGACCGAGGAAGCCGGTGGCGTGGCAGTCGTCGACCATGATCAGGGCGCTGTACCTGTCGGCCAGCGCCCGGATGTCCTTCAGCTTCGCGATATAGCCGTCCATCGAGAATGCGCCGTCGGTGGCGATGACGATCTCGCGCGCGCCGTCGGCCCGGGCCTGTTTCAGCTGGGTCTCGAGGTCGTCCATGGCCGAATTAGCGAAGCGGTACCGCTTGGCCTTGCACAGCCGGACACCGTCGATGATCGAGGCGTGGTTCAGACTGTCGGAGACGATGGCGTCCTCGGCCCCGAACAGGGGTTCGAAGATACCGCCGTTGGCGTCGAAGGCGGCGGCGAACAGGATTGTGTCCTCGAAGCCGAGATAGTCGGCCACCGATCGCTCCAGTTCCTTGTGGATCTCCAGCGTGCCGCAGATGAAGCGCACGGAGGCGGTGCCCGCGCCCCATTTCTGTTGCGCCTCGATCCCGGCCTGCGTCACCCGCTCATCGCCGGCGAGGCCCAGATAGTTGTTGGCGCAGAAGTTGAGGACGTCGCGGCCGCCGACCCTGATCACCGGTCCCTGACGGGAGGCGATGACCCGCTCGGGCTTGGTCAGACCTTGGGAATCGATGTCGGCGAGTTCCGCGCGGACGCGGTCATGAAAACTGGCTGTCATGCGCGCTCCGCTACGCCGTTTCCGGCCGCGTTTGAACCCCCCGACGTCAAGTCGAGGCGGCAGGGGCGGGTTCCGGCGTCGGCTCGGCGACTGGCCGGAACGGGCTGACCCGGATGCGTCCGCCGCAGGGCGTAAAGGTCTGGGCCAGCGAGACCGGGGAGCTATCGCCGGGAGCCGTCATCCGGATACGGGTGGCGGACGGGCAGCTCGTCTCGCCGTTTCCTTCGTTCGGCACCACATTCCAGGCGATGTCGAAGAAGGCCTTGCCCTGCGGCGCCAGTTCAACCGGCGACGGGGTTTGTCCCTGGCGGAAATAACTGCCCAAGGTCTGGTCGGCGCGAATGGCGGTCAGGTTCCGGCCCTGCCGGTCCTGGAGCACCACGGTCGGATAGCCGGTCAGGCTGCAGGCCTGGGCGCCAACGTTCTGGACCCCGAGGATCGAGACCCGGTTGCCGGCTCCGGCGTCGCCGCCGTCCGCGGACAGTCTCAACTGGGGGCCGAGGCACGGAGCCGCCACGGGAAGCACCCCGCCCGGCGCGGGCTGGGGTCCGGGAACCGGGCCGGGTGCGACGGGGCCGGAAGACGGACGGCTGCACCGTTCCAGCACGGCCACGCCGACATCCTCATTGGGGCCCAGACGGCTGAGGGTGGCGCTCTCCGAGCCGTCGCGGGTGGCGCTCCACCACTCCAGGCCGGACCCGGCATAGCGGGCCCCGGAGGCCGACTGGACCGTGCGCAATGTGTAGCTCTGACCCTTGTAGGTCAGCTGGGCCGTCGCCGTGTCGGAATAGCCGACGGTGACCGACTGTCCGCTTTCGCAAGCGTAGCTCACGGGCGGCGCCGGCGTTCCCGCGGTCTCCGGCGACGGTGTGACGGGGGCCGGCGGTGCCTCGGCCTCGGGAGAACAGGCCGCCGCCGCGAACATGGTGAGAGCTGAAACGGCAGTGCAGGCTGAGCGAATGCGGCGCATGGGGGTGTCCCGTGGTGAGCAGGTTCAACGCCAGCGAACGGCAAAGGCTCCGCTTGCGCAAGGCCCGCGGTTCAGGCCGTGAGAAGACGGGGCAGTTTGAAGGTCACGGTCTCGCGCTCGCCTGCGTCCTCGATCACATCGGCGTCGAAGCGGGCCCGCACCGCATCGACCAGCTCCTCGATCAGCCGTTCCGGCGCAGAGGCTCCGGCGGTGATCCCGAGCGTCGAGACCCCCTCCATCCACGACCAGTCGACCTGACCGGCGTCGTCCACCAGCCGGGCATCTTTCGCCCCGGCGCGCATGGCCACCTCGACCAGCCGCACGGAGTTCGACGAATTCTTCGATCCGACCACCAGCACCAGGTCGCAACCCTGACCCAGTCGCTTCACCGCCTCCTGCCGGTTGGTGGTGGCGTAGCAGATGTCTTCCTTGTGCGGGTCCGGCAGCTCGGGGAAGCGGCGCTTCAGGGTGGCCAGGATTTCCGCGGTATCATCGACCGAAAGGGTGGTCTGGGTGGCGTAGGCCAGGGGCGCATCGCCGGGGCGCTGAAAGGCCTCCGCGTCCGTGACCGTCTCGATCAGGCTGATGGCGTCTGGCGGCAGCTGGCCCATGGTGCCGACCACCTCCGGGTGGCCGGCGTGGCCGATCAGGACGATGTGGCGGCCGGCAGCATGATGGCGCTCGGCCTCGACGTGGACCTTGGAGACCAGCGGGCAGGTGGCGTCGAGGTACAGCATCTCCCGCGCCCGGGCCGTCGCCGGCACCGACTTGGGCACGCCGTGGGCCGAAAAGACCACCGGCCGGTCGTCCGGGCAGTCGTCCAGTTCCTTGACGAAGACAGCGCCCATGGCCTTCAGCCGCTCAACGACATGGCGATTGTGGACGATCTCATGCCGGACATAGACAGGCGCCCCGTATTTCTCGATGGCGCGCTCCACGATCTGGATGGCGCGATCGACGCCAGCACAGAACCCCCGCGGTGTGGCCAGACGAACGGTCAAGGGAAGCTTTGCGGGCGGCCGGAGAGGCGCATGGACGGTCATGTGCGGAACCTAGTCGTTCGAGGCCGTGCTCGCCACTGCGTTTCAGGCTCGCGCGGGTTTGCCGCGCCTCTGTTTAGCCGCTATCAGCAACCAGCGTGCGCCCCGCGTCGGGCTGTCGCCGCACCTCCTCGTTTCCGGAAGAATATTCGATGCGTCGCGTCCTCAAGGTTTCCCTGGCCTCGGCCCTCGCCGCCGCTGCCGTCGCGATGGTGGTCGTTCCGACCGCCGCCAGCGCCCAGTATCCGCAAGGCCAGCAAGGCCGACCGGGCCAAGGCTCCCGACCCGAGCAGGATCCCCAGGCGACTGAAGGGGACCGCCCGCGCCCGCCGCGCATCGCGCCCCTGCGCCGCAGCGCCGCCGCCGGCCCCTGCCCCTATGTGAAGGTGCTGTACGATGCCGCCCGCTATGTCGAACTGACCGGTGACCGTGTGACCATGGCCAACGTCGGCTTCACCGGCGAAATCGAGGGTCTGGTTTCGGATTGCTCATATCAGTCGGACCAGCCGATCACTGTACAAACCCGAGTGCAATTCAACCTGGGGCGCGGGCCGCAGGCGCAGGGCGACGGCCGCACCTATCGCTACTGGATCGCCGTGACCGAGCGGAACCGCGCGGTGCTGGCCAAGGAATATTTCGACCTGCCCGTCAATTTTCACGGGGCGACCACCACCACCGTCACCCAGGACCAGACCATCGTCATCCCGCGCGCCGCGGCGACCACAAGCGGCGACCATTTTGAAGTCCTGGTCGGCTTTGACGTCACGCCCGCGATGGCCGAGTTCAATCGCAACGGCAACCGTTTCCGCGTCAACGCCGGGACCGGCGCCGCCCAACCGCCGGCGCAGTAAATGACCGATCTCAGGACTGTTCTGGGCGAAGCGGTCGGAGCCGCCTTCGCCGCCGAAGGCGTGGACGCCGGTCTGGCAAAGGTCACGACCTCGGACCGTCCCGACCTGGCCGACTTCCAGTCCAACGGCGCGCTCGCCGCCGCCAAGGCGCTAAAGGCCAATCCGCGGGAACTGGCGGCCCGTGTCGCCGAGCGACTGAAGAACGATCCTCGCCTGTCGTCGGTCGAGGTCGCCGGGCCGGGCTTCATCAACTTCAGGCTGGCCGACAGCGCCCTGGCGACCCGCGCCGCCGCGGTCGCCGCAGATAAAGCCCACGCCGGCGCCTCCGTGGTCGAAGCGCCGCGCAAGGTGGTGATCGACTTCGCCGGTCCGAACGTCGCCAAGCCGATGCACGTCGGCCACCTGCGCAGTTCCATCATCGGCGAAAGCCTGAAGCGGATCTTCCGCTTCAGGGGCGACAGCGTCTGGGGCGACGCCCATTTCGGCGACTGGGGCTTCCAGATGGGCCTGCTGATCGTCGCCCTAGGCGACGAGGGCAGGGCCGACGGTTTCCTCGTGGAAGGCGACGGGCCTTTCCCGGCGGAAAGCCCGGTGTCGCTCGAGGACCTCGAACGCCTCTACCCGGCCGCCGCTGCCATGGCCAAGGAAGACGCCGGCTTTCGCGACCGCGCCCGCAAGGCGACCGCGGAATTGCAGGGTGGCCGTCCCGGCTACCGCGCCCTCTGGGCCCATTTCGTCGCCGTCAGCCGCACGGCGCTGGAACGCGAGTTCGGCGCCCTGGGCGTGACCTTCGACCTGTGGAACGGCGAGAGCGACGCCGATCCGGTGATGGCCGAGATGATCGCTCATCTGGAGGCCACCGGTCTGCTGGTCGAGGACGACGGCGCCCGGGTGGTGCATGTCGCCAAGCCGGGTGAGATGCGGAAGAAAAAGCTGGCCGACGGCTCGGTGATCGAGGTGCCCAGCCCGCCGCCGCTGCTGGTGATCAGTTCGGAAGGGTCGGCCATGTACGGCACGACCGACCTCGCGACCATCCTGGATCGCCGCAAGGCGATTGATCCCGATCTCATCCTGTACGTCGTCGACGAACGCCAGGCGGAGCATTTCGAACAGGTGTTCCGGGCAGCCTACCTCGCCGGCTACGCCGCCGAAGGGTCGCTGGACCACCTGGGCTTCGGCACCATGAACGGGCCGGACGGCAAGCCCTTCAAGACCCGCGCGGGCGGCGTCCTGAAGCTGCACGACCTGATCACCATGGCGGTCGACAAGGCCCGCGAGCGGCTGCATGAGGCAAAGCTCGGCGATGACCTGCCCGAGGCCGAGTTCGAGGCCATCGCCCACAAGGTGGCGGTCGCGGCGCTCAAATTCGCCGACCTGTCAAACAGCCGGACCACAAGCTACGTTTTCGACCTCGACCGCTTCATGAGCTTCGAGGGCAAGACCGGGCCGTACCTGCTCTACCAGGCCGTCCGCATCAAATCCCTGCTGCGCAAGGGCGCTGACCAGGGCGCTACGCCCGGCCCCATCGTCGTGGTCGAGCCCGCCGAGCGCGATCTGGCCCTGACGCTGGACGCCTTCTCCCAAGCCGTGGCCGAGGCCTATGACAAGCGCATGCCGCATGTCATCGCGGAGCACGCCTACCGGCTGGCCCAGAGCTTCTCGAAATTCTACGCCGCCTGTCCGGTGCTGATCGCGCCGGACGAGGCGACGCGGGGCTCGCGTCTGACCCTGTCGAAGGCGGCGCTGGATCAACTGGAAACAGCCCTGAACCTGCTGGGAATCGACACGCCGGAGCGGATGTAGGCTAGACTGGAGGCTCGCTTCAGGAGCTGTCCATGTCGCTCGACGCCTATATCGCTGGCCTGCCCAAGGCGGAACTGCATCTCCATATCGAGGGCAGCCTCGAGCCCGAACTGATGTTCGAACTGGCCCGGCGCAACGGCGTGGCCATTCCGTTCGACAGCGTCGAGGCCGTCCGCGCGGCCTATGATTTTTCCAACCTGCAGGACTTCCTCGACATCTATTACGCCGGGGCGAACGTCCTGCTGACGCGTCGGGATTTCGAAGATCTGGCCTTCGCCTATTTCGAGCGCGCGGCGGCGGACAATGTGCGTCACGCCGAGATCTTCTTCGACCCGCAGACCCACACCGACCGGGGCGTGCCGTTCGAGGTCGTGGTCGAGGGGCTGGTCGCCGGCATGGAACGGGCGAAAACCGAACTGGGCGTCACCTCGGGCCTGATCCTCAGCTTCCTGCGGCACCTCAGTGAGGCGGAGGCCTTCGCCACGCTCGAGGCCGCCACACCCTATCTGCGCCATTTCGTTGGCGTCGGACTGGATTCGTCGGAGGTCGGCCACCCGCCATCCAAGTTCGAAAGGGTCTTCGCCGCCGCCGGCGAACTGGGCCTGAAGCTCTGCGCCCACGCCGGCGAGGAAGGCCCTCCGGCCTATGTCCGGGAGGCATTGGACCTCCTGCACATCGACCGGATGGATCACGGCAACCGGTCGATGGAGGACGAGGCCCTGATCCAGCGGCTGGCGGCGTCGCAGATGACGCTGACGGTGTGTCCGCTCTCGAACCTGAAGCTCTGCGTGGTGAAGGACCTGAAGGACCATCCCGTGCCCGAGATGCTGCGGCGCGGCCTGCACGTCACCCTGAACTCGGACGATCCCGCCTATTTCGGCGGCTATGTGAACGAGAACTACCGCCAGCTGGCGCAGGCCGTGGGTCTGACGCGGGAGCAGGTGACGCAGTTGGCGATCAACAGTTTCGAAGGGTCGTTCCTGGCCGAACCTGACAAGGCGGCCCGGATCGCCGAAGTCGAGGCCTGGGCCGCCCGTTCCGCTTGACTCACGGCCAGAGTCGGGGCCTAGGTCCGATCGCTCTCGCGGGAGAGATCGGCGCCTTTTCGGAGGCTCCGGAGCCGAAGGCGCAACCGCCCCGGAAACGCTCAGGCAAACGGACCGCGAGGACATACGGACGCTGGAAAGTCGCCCCCCGTTCGTGGGATCCATGGGCGCGCCGACGGAGCAAGCGGGGAACCGCGGAATCTCTCAGGCTTCAGGACAGCGGGGGCGCGAGGACGGCGGAGCTTTCCGCCCCAGTACGCGACTCTGAAGGCCGACATGACCGACGAAATCCTCAAGACCACACCCCTCAACGCCGCGCACCGCGCCCTCGGAGCTCGCATGGTCGGCTTCGGCGGCTATGACATGCCGGTGCAGTACGAGGGCGTGTTGGCCGAGCACCGCTGGACCCGCGAACACGCCGGCCTGTTCGACGTCTCGCACATGGGCCAGTGCAAGATCACCGGCGAGGACGCCACGGCTCAGTTCGAGCGTTTCGTCCCCGGCGACTATGCGATCCTCAAGGCGGGCCGGCAGAAATACAGCCTGCTGCTGAACGCCGAGGGCGGGATCATGGACGACCTGATGGCTGGCCGCCCCGACCATGACGGCCTCTATGTCGTGGTCAACGCCGGCAACAAGGACGCCGACTTCGCCTTCCTCAAGGCGAACCTGTCCGGCGACGCCAAGTTGACGGTGCTTGCCGACCGCGCCCTGATCGCCATCCAGGGCCCGGAGGCCGCGGAGGTCATGGCCGCCCACGAGCCGCTTCTGGCCGAGATGGGCTTCATGGATTGCGCGCGCCTGATGCTGTTCGGCTGCGACTGCTTCATCTCCCGCTCGGGCTACACAGGCGAGGACGGTTACGAGATTTCCGTGCCGGCCGACCAGGCCGAGCGCGTCTGGACCACGATCCTGAAGGACGCCCGCGTCAAGCCGATCGGCCTCGGCGCCCGCGACAGCCTGCGCCTCGAAGCCGGCCTGCCCCTGCACGGCCACGACATCGACCCCTCGACCAGCCCGGTCGAGGGTGCCCTCACCTTCGCCCTGTCCAAGTCGCGCAAGGAGCGCGCCGACTTCAACGGCGCCGCCCGCATCCTGAAGGAACTGGCCGACGGCCCGTCGCGTGTCCGCGTCGGTCTGAGCGTCAAGGAAGGCGCCCCGGCCCGCGAAGGCGCCGAGATCGCCGACATGGACGGAAAAGTCATCGGCAATGTGACCTCGGGCGGCCCCTCGCCGACGCTGGGCCGCAACATCGCCATGGGCTATGTCCCGCCGGAATTCGCCGATCTGGGCACGGAGCTGAAGGTCATCGTGCGCGGAAGGCCCGCCGCCGCCGAGGTCGTCGCCATGCCCTTCGTCGCCCAACGCTACTATCGCAAACCGAAAGCCTGAGGATCGGACCGATGCATTTCTCCAAGGATCACGAGTGGGTTCAGTTCGACGGCGACATCGCCACCGTCGGCATCACCAAATTTGCCGCTGACGCCCTGGGCGACGTGGTGTTCGTCGAGACGCCGGACGCCGGCAAGACCGTCTCCAAAGGCGACAGCTTCGCCGTCGTCGAGAGCGTCAAGGCGGCCTCGGACGTCTACGCCCCCGTCTCGGGTGAAGTGATTGAGGGCAATGCCGCCCTCGCCTCCGCCCCGGAAACCGTCAACGCCGATCCCGAAGGCGAAGGCTGGTTCGCCAAGATCAAGGTGTCCGATGCCTCGACCGACGGCCTGATGGACCGCGCCGCCTACGACGCCTTCCTCGCCACCCTCTAAGCCCTTCCCTCCCGCACGGATCTCCCCGCCATGCGCTACCTGCCGCTAACGCCCGACGACCGCTCCGCCATGCTGGCGGCCATCGGGGCCAAATCCATCGATGACCTGTTCGTGGACGTGCCCGAGGCGGCCCGGCGCGACGGCTTCGTCGACCTGCCGCGCGTGGCGGGCGAACTGGAGGTCGAGCGGGCTCTGGGGGCCATGGCGGCCAAGAACGCCTCGGCGGGCTCCGTGCCCTTCTTCTGCGGCGCCGGCGCCTACAAGCACCATGTGCCGGCAACCGTGGACCATGTGATCCAGCGGTCGGAGTTCCTGACCAGCTACACACCCTACCAGCCGGAAATCGCCCAAGGCACGCTGCAGTATCTGTACGAGTTCCAGACCCAGGTCGCGAACCTGACCGGCATGCCGGTGGCCAACGCCAGCCTCTATGACGGTTCGACCGCCATGGCCGAGGGCGTGCTGATGGCGACCCGCGTGACCCGTCGGAACAAGGCGGTGATCTCGGGCGGCGTGCATCCTCACTATGTCCGGGCCACCGAGACCGTGGTCCATGCCGTCGGCGTCGAGACCCAGGTCCTGCCCGCCGCCGTGGACGCCGAAGCGGACGTCATCGCGCAGATCGGGCCCGACACCGCCTGCGTCGTCGTTCAGACCCCGAACGTCTTCGGCACGGCGACCGATGTGACGAAGATCGCCGAAGCCGCACACGCCGCCGGCGCCCTGCTGATCGTCGTGGTCACCGAGGCCGTGTCGATGGGCCTGCTGAAGTCGCCGGGCGAAATGGGGGCAGACATCGTCGCCGCCGAAGGCCAGTCGATCGGCAACGCCCTCAACTTCGGCGGCCCCTACGTCGGCCTGTTCGCCTGCCGCGAAAAGCTGGTCCGCCAGATGCCCGGCCGCCTGACCGGCGAGACGGTCGACGCTGACGGCAAGCGCGGCTTCGTCCTGACCCTGTCGACCCGCGAGCAGCACATCCGCCGCGACAAGGCGACGTCGAACATCTGCACCAACTCGGGCTTGTGCACACTGGCCTTCACCATCCACATGAGCCTGCTCGGCCAGACGGGGCTGCGGAAGATGGCCCTGCTGAACCACGAGAAGGCGCTGGCGACCCGCGATGCGCTGGCGGCCATCCCGGGCGTCGAGGTTCTGACCCCGCGCTTCTTCAACGAGTTCGCCGTTCGGCTGCCGAAGCCCGCCGCCGAGGTGGTCGAACAGCTGGCCCAGCTCCGCATTCTCGCGGGCGTGCCCTACAACCGCCTCGCCCCCGACGCCGGCATGGACGACGTTCTGCTGGTCGCGGCGACCGAGATGACCACGGACGGCGACATCAAAATCCTGGCGAGCGCGCTCGCCAAGGCCTGCGCGTAAGGAGCCGGGACCATGAGCACGATGAACACCGTCGGCCGCCCGACCACGCCGAACCGCGTCGAGAGCAAGCCCGCCACCCTGACCGGCGCGCGCGGCCTGCTGCAGGACGAACACCTGATCTTCGAGAGCGACGGTTGGGGCAAGACCGGCGTCGATCTGCCGGACCCGAAGACGAACGGTTCTGATCTGGGCGATCTCGTCCGCAAGGATCCGATCGGTCTGCCGGGCCTCTCCGAGCCCGAGACGATGCGCCACTATGTGCGGCTGTCGCAGAAGAACCACGCCATCGACCTGGCCATCTATCCGCTCGGCTCGTGCACGATGAAGCACAACCCGCGCCTCAACGAGAAGATGGCGCGCCTGCCGGGCTTCTCCGACATCCACCCGCTGCAGCCGACGTCTACCGTTCAGGGCGCGCTGGAGCTGATGGACACCCTTGCGCACTGGTTGAAGACCCTGACCGGCATGCCGGCGGTGGCCCTGTCGCCCAAGGCGGGTGCCCATGGCGAGCTGTGCGGCCTGATGGCCATCCGCGCCGCCCACGAGGCCTCGGGCCAGCATGAGCAGCGCCGCAAGGTGCTGGTGCCGACCTCGGCCCACGGCACCAATCCGGCCACCGCCGCCTTCGTCGGCTACACCGTCGTGGAAGTGGCCCAGACCGACGATGGCCGCGTCGATGTGGCCGATCTGGCGTCCAAGTTGGGCGACGACGTCGCGGCCATCATGGTGACCAATCCGAACACCTGCGGCCTGTTCGAACGCGACATCCTCGAGATCAGCCGTCTGACGCATGAGGCCGGGGCCTATTTCTACTGCGACGGGGCCAATTTCAACGCCATCGTCGGCCGGGTCCGCCCGGGCGATCTGGGCGTCGATGCCATGCACATCAACCTGCACAAGACCTTCTCGACGCCGCACGGCGGCGGCGGTCCGGGTGCGGGTCCGGTGGTGCTGTCGGAAGCCCTGGCGCCGTTCGCGCCGGCTCCATGGGTCGTGCATGACGCCGACGGCTACCGCCTGATCGAGCGCGAGGAAGACGAGGCCGCCCAAGCCTTCGGCCGCCTGTGCGCCTTCCAGGGCCAGATGGGCATGTACACCCGCGCCCTCAGCTACATGATGAGCCACGGTTCGGACGGCCTGCGTCAGGTCGCCGAGGACGCCGTGCTGAACGCCAACTACATCAAGGCCCGGCTGTCGGACCTGATGAGCGCGGCCTTCCCGGACGGCCCGTGCATGCACGAGGCCCTGTTCGACGACGAATGGCTGAAGGGCACTGAGGTGACCACGCTCGACTTCGCCAAGGCGATGATCGACGAGGGCTTCCACCCGATGACCATGTATTTCCCGCTGGTCGTCCACGGCGCCATGCTGATCGAGCCGACCGAGACGGAGTCCAAGCAGGAGCTGGACCGCTTCATCCACGCCATGCGGGCGCTGGCCGAGGCGGCCAAGGCCGGCGACGTCGACCGGTTCAAGGGGGCCCCCTTCCATGCGCCGATGAAGCGTCTGGACGAAACCCGCGCCGCCCGCTCGCCGGTGCTGCGCTGGACCGCGCCCGAGGGCTCGAACATCGCCGCCGAATAGCGACTGACCGCCAACACGGCAAAGTGAACGCCGCCTGCGCCAGCAGGCGTATGCTTCTCCCTGCGTAGTCTGAGCCACAACAAGCGTTGGGAGGCGCTGCGGTCATGATGTCACGCGTACAAAAGGGGATGATCGCCGGCCTCGCCGCGACCATCGCAGTATCGGTCCTCGAAGCCGCCAATCTGTTTTTCGGTCCCTGGGCGGCCAGTTTCCCTCGATTGCTTTCGGTCATGTTGCAGATGCCCGACCTGCTGGCCGCGGGTTGGGTCGCCCACTTGCTTGTCGGGGCCTTTGTTCTGGGACCGCTCTTCGGTGTGCTGTGCCCCCGGTTGCCGACGGATACGCCGGAGTCCAAGGGCATTCTGTTCGCCGTGGGAGCCTTTATCGTCATGGGTCTGACGGTCGCTCCGGCCGTGGGCATGCTGGGAGGACGCCCGGTCGGCATCTTCTTCATGCAGGCCGGGTTCGGAACCCTCGCCTGGATGATCGCCAGCCACGCCATCTACGGCATCGTCCTTGGCAGCGTTTACGGCCGGCTGGTCGAGCGCGCCAGGCGGGCGCATACGCCCAACGGCGCACCGGCGCATTGACGACAAAGGCCCCGCCGGCGACCGGCGGGGCCTTTGATCTCTTACCGATCCGCGCTCAACCCGCGAGCCGCCGCGCAGCGAGCGCGCCCGACTAGTTCAGCCGCGTGCCGATCTGGGCGGTGGCGGCGTCGAGCAGGGGGTCGGATTTCTGGCCGGCCAGACGGGCGGCGAGGATCTGTTCGGCGGCGCGGGCCGCAAGGTCGGCGGCCGCTGTCTTGACCTCGGTCACGGCCTGGGCCTCGGCCTGGGCGATGCGGCGCTCGGCGAGGGCCTGACGGCGGGCCAGGGTCTCTTCCAGCTTGGCCTTGGCCTCGACTTCCATCAGGCGGGCGTCCGCCTCGGCGGCAGCAAGCATTTCAGCCGCCTGGGCCTCGGCCTCGGCCTTCTCGGCGCGAATCTGGACCAGCAGGGCCTCGGCTTCGGCGCGCAGACGGGCGGCCTCGTCGAGCTCGGACTGGATCTTGGCGGCCTTGGCGTCGAGCACGCCGGCGACCAGTTTCGGCACGCCCGCGATCACGACGATCACGAAAAAGGCGATCAGACCGACGGCGACCCAGAGTTCCGGGTTGGCCAGGTCGTAGAGGTGGGGGTTGAAGAATTCCATCAGGCGGCGCCCTTCACGGCGGCAGCGGCTTCGGCGGTGGTCGGCGCCTTGCCGGTGAGGCGTTCGACGATGGCGGCGGCGGTTTCCGAAGCAATCGTGGCGACGTTGGTCATGGCGGCGTCGCGGGTCTTGCCGATGGCGGCCTCGGCCTCGGCGATGCGGGCCGAAACGACGGCCTCCTCGGCGGCGGCGCGGGCATTGGCCTCATCGGTGACGCGGGCCTTGGCGGCTGCGGCGGTGGCGCGCGACGAGGCGCGAGCCTCCTCGACCTCAGCCTTGGCGGCTTCGGCCTGACCGGCAGCTTCGGCCTGGACCTGACGCGCGGTCTGCACTGCCGTCGAAATGGTCGAGCTGCGCTCGTCAAACACGCGGCGCATGCGCGGCGCGAAGATTTTCGCGATCAGGAAATACAGGATCGCGAACAGGAAGATCAGATAAACGATCTGCCCGAACCAGTGCTGGAACTCGAACTGGGGCAGGCCGCCCGACTCGTGTTCACCGCCGTGGGCGGCTTCGGTCGTGGCGTGCGTGTCCTCAACCGCGACAGGAGGGGTCGCGTCTTCGGGCATGACGGGTTGGGCTTGAACGGTCATCGGTCGCCTGGTGGTAGGTCTGGAGGGTCGTCAGCCGGCGGCGCGAACCGGGTTCGCGCCGCCGAAGCCGATTACGAAATCCAGATCAGGATGCCCATGACGAAGGCCAGGATGCCCAGGGCTTCGGCCAGAGCCGCGCCCACGAACAGGTTGCCGATTTGCGAACCGGCGGCCGACGGGTTGCGCAGGGCGCCCGCGAGGAACTGGCCGAAGATGTTGCCGACGCCGATGCCGGCGCCGATCATGCCGCACATCGCGATGCCGGCGCCAATGAGTTTAGCGGCTTGGGGATCCATGGTCTTAATCCTGTAGGTCTGGGTTTGGTTGGGTTTGGTTGGAACGAACTGGTCGCGGCCTAGTGGCCGTCGCCCAGGTTGACCACATCGTTGAGGTAGATGCAGGTCAGAACAGCGAAAACGAAGGCCTGAAGGAAGGCCACGAGGAACTCGAGCGCGGTCAGGCCGATGGTCATGCCCAGCGCGAGCGGGAAGATCAGGATGCCGAACCAGCCGGCGGCGCCGACAACGGCCGTGGCGACGAAGCCCGCGAACACCTTCAGGGCGATGTGGCCGCCCATCATGTTGCCGAACAGACGAAGCGTGAGGGTCAGCGGGCGCAGCAGGAAGGAGAAGAACTCGATCAGGCCGACGACGGGCCGCATCACCAGCGGCGCGCCGGTGGGCCAGAACAGCTTCAGGAAGTTGGCGCCGTTCTTCACCAGGCCGACGATCACCACCAGGCCGAAGGTGATCAGACCGAAGGTCGCCGTCACCGCCAGCTGCGAGGTGGCGGTGAAGCTGAGGAACATGCCCAGCAGGTTCATCGCGAGGATGAAGGTGAAGACGGTGAAGACGAACGGGAAATATTTCTTGCCGTCATGACCGATGATCGACTCGGTCAGGCCGTCAATCATGCCGAACAGGGTCTCGCCCACGGCCTGGGTGCGGCCCGGAACGACCTTGGCGTTGGAGGTCACCAGATGCAGGAATGCGACGACCATCAGGAAGCCGAGAGTCATCGCGAGATGGGAATTGGTGAAGGCCAGATGCACCGTCCCGACGACGGGCAGGGTCACTTCGCCGAAATCCAGACCCGGAAGCGGCTTAACCTGAAACTGATATAGCGGATCGGCCATATGGCGATCAGGCTCCCTGGTCTTCGTCGTCATCGAAGGGAACCGACTTCGGCTCCCCGTACTTTTTTGCCTCGGCCATCAGACGCTGCGCCGTGCGCCACGCCATCCATACCGATACGCCGAAGCCCAGCAGGACTCCGCCGATAAGGCCCACCGGCGAGGTGCCGGCGAAATGGTCGACCCCGAAGCCCAACGCGAGGCCTACGAAGACGCCGCCGAACAGGTCGGCGATGATCTTCCAGGCCTGTCCCGCCGCCGCCTGTCCCGCCGCCTCGTGAGAGAGCGGCGGAGCCGTGCGCGCCTCCAGATCGGATGCGCTGTCGGCGAGGCGTTTGATCGCCTCTTCGCGCGATTCCGGTGGAAGGGACATAGGGGCCTCAGCGCCTCTCCGCTGACGTCGAAAGACGGGCGTCGAGGAGGGTCTGAATTCGGCGCGGAACCTATAGGGGCGACCCCGATTGGTCAAGGCGATCAGGTGACTCATTAGTCTTTTGATATCTCAAGGGATTGTTACGTCCGTACCGGGGTGTGACGTTATGTTCGTTCGTCCATACCAGCGGCAGGCCGATCGAGGGGAGACCACAGGCGCGCGCGTGCTGCCGGGCCTTCCATTTCTTGAAGACGAAAACACGGTGAAGGTCGCGGAACCGCCGCTCGAGGTCTGCGATCATGGCGGCGCGCTCCTCGGGCGGTATCGCCGGGCCAGGGTCAGGACGGGGTTGGCGGGCTCTGGGCATGCGGTCTCCTGGAGGGTTGGAGGATTGCGGACAGCCGTCTTCTCCGCGCTGTTTTGCAGGGCGGTTGCGGGAGGCATGGCGGAGCGCCCGGGCCTTCGCCCGGATGAGGAGACAGAATTACCGTTTCGGCGAAAGACAGGCGCTCCGCGCAGTCGGTCTTGCGGAAGCTTGCGTCGGGTGGCCGTATTCGGGCCTTACCGCAGCGCCTCCGGCGGGCAGGTCGGGCGACGAACCCGATCCCTGGAACGATCTGGGTATCCCCCCCGATCCTCCACCCCGGCCGGCCGACCCTTAGGAGGTCACCGGATCCGGTCCGGCCTCCCTGCTTGCGCAGCGAGATCCCGCTCCATCCGCTCCCGCCGCCGCTTCGGATCGCCGGCCGAGCGAGCCTCCCTGCGACGGGACGGGGGGAGTCTAGGACGGGGTCTTCCTATGGCGGGTTCGTGACGCTGCATTTTTTTGAAAGTGCGCGAAGTCAGTGGGTTGGCGGCGCGGGATATGCTGACAATCGGTGGATTGTCAGCATGATTTTCTGTCTCCTCCCTGTCGCGAAGCGATGGGGAGGAGACGGTGGGGCTGCCTATTCCGACTCATCCACCGGGGCGGCGTCCGCGGGTGTCGCCGGGGTCGGACCCAGGGCGTCGGCGGCGGCCTGGCAGCGCAGGCCGGCATAGAGGCCGTTCAGATAGTACCAGCGGTGGCGGACGGCGGCGGCCTCGGCCTCCTTGCGTTCGCGCTCGGGGGCGGTCAGGGCGTCGGCGCCGGCGATGGCGAGGCCGGCTCCGGGAATCACCATGGAGGCGCCGGCGCGAGCGACACCGCCGAGGCGGCCGAACAGCCCGCCACCGGGTTCGCCGCCCATGGCCTCGCTGAGCCGGGCCGCTTCTTCGGATACGACGGCGCAGCTCATGCCAACGTCGGTGGCGCGGATGGCCTCAATGGGGCCCGACGGCCGGACCTCAGGCTCCTGCGCCCAAACGGGTGAAACGGCACCCAGACCGAAGGCTATGGCGGCGCAAGCGGCAACGGACTTCATGATACTCAACCCTCAAAGCCCCGCGAAGGAACGGGTGGGAGGGATGGCGGTTGCGTTCTCCCTCCCCTTCATCGGGAGGGACGGCGAGGCGCAGCCGAGCCCGGGTGGGGAACGCCAGTCTCGATCCGGCGGAGCCCGGCTTCGCAGTTCCCCACCCTGTCGTCGCTTCGCGCCGACATCCCTCCCCATGAAGGGGAGGGAGAACGTGGTGCTTACGCCCTCACCGCCCGCGTCGCTTCAACCCCGAGCGCCTGCAGCGCCGCGGCGGCGATGTGGTCGGCGTTGAGGCCGGCGGTGGCGTACATGGCGGCGGGATTGTCCTGATCCTGGAAGACGTCGGGCAGACAAAGGGTGCGGATCTTCAGGCCCGCGTCGAGCGCGCCCTTGTCGGACAGGAGCTGGAGCACGAAGGCGCCGAAGCCGCCCATGGCCCCCTCCTCCACCGTGATCAGGCATTCGTGCTCACGGGCCAGACGCAGGATCATGTCGGCGTCCAGCGGCTTGGCGAAGCGGGCGTCGGCGACGGTCGCCGAGACCCCGCGGGCGGCAAGCGCATCGGCGGCCTTGAGCGATTCCTGCAGCCGGGTGCCAAGCGAGAGGATGGCGACGGTCGTGCCCTCGCGGACAATGCGGCCCTTGCCGATCTCCAGCGGGGCGGCGAGCTCGGGAATCTCGATCCCGACGCCGTCGCCGCGCGGATAGCGGAAGGCGGAGGGGCGGTCATCGATCTCGAGGCTGGTGGCGATCATGGCGGCCAGATCGGCCTCGTCGGCGGCGGCCATCAGCACCATGCCCGGCAGCGCCCCCATGAAGCCGATGTCGAACGAACCGGCATGGGTGCAGCCATCGGCGCCGACCAGACCGGCGCGGTCCATGGCGAAACGCACCGGCAGGGACTGGATGGCCACATCGTGGACGACCTGGTCGTAGCCGCGCTGGAGGAAGGTCGAATAGATGGCGCAGACCGGCTTCATCCCGTCGGCGGCGAGGCCGGCGGCGAAGGTGACGGCGTGCTGTTCGGCGATGCCGACGTCATAGGTGCGGGTCGGGAAGGCCTGGCCGAACAGGTCCAGCCCGGTGCCCGAGGGCATGGCGGCGGTGATGGCCACGATGGTCGGGTCCAGCTGCGCGCGCTTGATCAGCTCGGTCCCGAAGACCTTGGTATAGCTGGGGGCATTGGAGGCGGCCTTGGCCTGTTTGCCGGAGATGACGTCGAATTTCGCCACGGCGTGCAGCTTGTCGGCGCTGGATTCGGCGGGGGCGTAGCCCTTGCCCTTCTGGGTCACGACATGGACCACCACCGGACGGTCGGTGATGGCGGCGGCGTTCTTCAGGATGGGGACCAGGTTGTCCATGTCGTGGCCGTCGACCGGCCCGACATAGTAGAAGCCCAGCTCCTCGAAGAAGGTGCCGCCGACGATCATGCCGCGGGCGTATTCCTCCGCCTTGCGGGCCGCGTTGCGGAACGGGCGCGGCAAGTGTTCGGCGACCGACTTTCCGAAGCGGCGGAAATTACGATAGGCGCCGCCCGAGACCTGTTTGGCCAGATAGGCGCTCATGCCGCCGACCGGCGGGGCGATCGACATGTCGTTGTCGTTGAGAATGACCATGAGCTGGCCATTGGTCGTCTCGGCCGCGTTGTTCATGGCCTCATAGGCCATGCCGGCGGACATGGAGCCGTCGCCGATGACGGCCACGACGCGGTTCTTTTCGCCCTTCTGGTCGCGCGCGGCCGCGAAGCCGAGGGCGGCGCTGATCGAGGTCGAGGCGTGGGCGGCGCCGAAGGGGTCGTATTCGCTCTCGCTGCGCTTGGTGAAGCCCGACAGGCCGCCGGGCTGGCGCAGGGTGCGGATGCGGTCGCGCCGACCGGTGAGGATCTTGTGCGGATAGCACTGGTGGCCGACGTCCCAGATCAGGATGTCCTTCGGCGTCTCGAACACATGGTGCAGGGCGACGGTCAGCTCGACCACGCCAAGGCCGGCGCCGAGATGGCCGCCGGTGACGGAGACAGCGTCGATGGTCTCGGCCCGCAGCTCGTCCGCCAGCTGGCGCAGCTGGGGAATGTCGAAGTCCCGCGTGTCGGCGGGGACATGGACCTGGTCGAGGAGCGGGGTGTCTGGCATGCGGGCGGTTCGTACCTAAGCCTTTGGTCTTCCAACACGCTGTAGCGCATTTCGCTGCGATGCGGGCCGACGTGATCTGATTTTTCGCTGCGGGGCCGCCGCAGCCCCCCCCCGGAACGACTCAGGACCGGCGGTGGAGGACGTAGTCTACACTGGCCTTGAGGATGTCCGCGTCGGGACCGAAGAGATCGAGGTGGGCGCGGGCCTGGTCGGCGAGGTGCGCGACCCTGTGCCGCGCCTGGTCGACGCCCAGCAGGGTGACGAAATTGGTCTTGCCGCGGGCGGCGTCCTTGTTGGCGGCCTTCCCGAGGATGTCCTCGTCGCCCTCGACGTCCAGCAGGTCGTCGACGATCTGGTAGGCCAGGCCGATGTCGTGGGCGAAGCTGGTCAGGGCCTGACGATGGATCTCGCGGGCGCCGGCGATGATCAGGGGAATCTCGAAGGCGTAGGTGAACAGTGCCCCGGTCTTGAGGCGCTGCATGCGGGCCACGCCGCCGAGGTCGTCGCGGACGCCCAGCAGGTCGATCATCTGGCCGCCGGCCATGCCGCGCGCGCCACTGGCCAGCGACAGGCGGGCGGCCAGCTCGCAGCGGACGGCGGGATCGTCGTGGGTGTCCTCGTGCAACAGGATGTCGAACGCCGCCGTCTGCAGCGCGTCGCCGGCGAGGACGGCGGTGGCCTCGTCATAGGCCTTGTGCACCGTGGGACGGCCGCGGCGGACGTCGTCGTCGTCCATACAGGGCAGGTCGTCATGGACCAGGCTGTAGGCGTGGACGCATTCGAGGGCGCAGGCGGCCCGCAGAACGGGCCGTTCCTCGATGTCGAACAGATTGGCGGCCTCAAGGGCGAAGAAGGGGCGCAGCCGCTTGCCGGGGCCGAGGGCGGCGTAGCGCATGGCCTCGGTCAGGCGCGATTCGGGGCCGTCGGCGCGCGGCAGGAGCTCGTCGAGGGCGACAGTGACCAGATCGGCGATCTCGGCCACCCGGTCGATGACGCCCTGCTCCGGCGAATTGGCGGCGAGGACCGTCGCTGGCGGGGGGGCGGTCAGAACAGCCTCCCGCCGATGGGGACGTCGCGATCGACGCCGACCAGGACGACCTCGCCGGCGGCGTCGGGGAAGCCGAGGGTCAGGACCTCGGACATGAAGGGGCCGATCTGGCGCGGCGGAAAGTTGACGACGGCGGCGACCTTGCGGCCCAGCAGCTGGTCGCGCGTGTAGTGGACTGTGATCTGGGCCGAGGACTTTTTCACCCCGATGTCGGGGCCGAAGTCGATGGTCAGTTTCCACGCCGGCTTGCGGGCCTCGGGGAAGGGGTCGACGGCGAGGACTTCACCCACGCGGACATCGACCTTCATGAAGTCGTCGAAGGCGATCTGGCCGGCGGGGGCCGGCATCAGCTGAACTCGGCCGGTTCGACGCCCTTCGCCTGACCGTCGGGGCCGACCACGATCTTCTCGACGCGAAGCTGGGCGGCCTTGAGCCGGCTTTCGCAGTGGGCTTTCAGGCGGGCGCCCTCCTCGTAGAGGGCGATCGATTCCTCCAGCGGGGCCTGGCCGGACTCGAGTTTGGAGACGATAGCCTCGAGACGCTGGAGGGCGTCCTCGAAACTGAGCTCGGCGGGGATGGCGGCGGAGTCGGTCATGGCGGGCGACCCTAGAGGGGGCGGCGGCGGGTCTCAAGCGGAGACCGGCATTTGCTAGCCGGCGGGGACGACCCGACGGGCGGAGACGATGCGGACGCGGGGGTCGAGCATCTGGCCGCGCATGAAGCCCTCGCCCTCGGTGGGGGATTTGGGAGCGGCGAGGATGGCGCGGACCACGTCCATGCCGTCGACGACCCGGCCGAAGACGGCGAACCCTGGGTCGCCCGGGGCGGACCGGCCGGCGTCGAAGCCGGGCAGATTGCCGACGATGATGAAGAAGTCGCCGTCGGCGGTGCCGGGATCGAAACGGGCCATGGACAGGGCGCCGTCGACGTGGCGCAGGCCGGTCTGGCTGGTGGGCTCATGGGCGATCGGCGGCAGGATGCGGTCGGGCGCATTGGCGGTCCCGCCCTGGACCACGCCGGTTCCGGCGCCCAGTTCCATGCCGCGGTAGAAATCGGTTCCGTTGAACCGGCCCTCGTCCACATAGCGCAGGAAGTTGGCGGCGGTGATCGGAGCGCGCGGGTCGGTCTCGACGAGGATATTGCCGGCGGAGGTCTCGAGCAGAACGCGGACAGCGGCGACCGGGGCTGGCGTTGCATCCTGGGCGAAGGCGGGGGCCGACAGGGCGGCGGCGAGGCAGAGGGCGAGCAGGGACCGGCGGATCATGGTCGTCTCCTCGCCGTCAGCGCTTCTCGTAGCGACGCTGGGACCAGTATTTGAAGCCCTGGTTGTGGACCAGATCCCAGCCGTCGGCGCGCAGGCGGCGGCCGACCATATGGTTGAAATAGCCGTGGGCGAGAACCAGCACGTCCTGACCGCTCTCGGCGCGGGCGATCAGGGCCTGGGCGGCCTTTTCGGCGCGGCACTCGGCCTGACGACGGGTTTCCTGACCCTCGTGGTGGTTGAAGACATGCCACCAGAAGCGGGCGACGGCACCCCAGTATTTCGGCGGCAGTTTGAACCAGCTGGGGAAGTGGGGCGGCGGCAGGGGGGCCTCGATGAACAGGGCGTCCGACATGACCTCGCGGCCGGCGGCTATGGCGGCGGCGGTTTCCTGAGCGCGGGGTCGGGTCGAGGCGTAGATGGCGCCGGCGCCCTCGGCGGTCGCCAGCAGCTCGGGCGGCGGGGTCTGACCCGCGCGCAGGCCGCCGACCTCGTATCTGGCCCACCAGTCCCGGTACTGGTCAGAGGTGAGGTAGCATTTGCGCGACAGGGCCGGCTCGCCATGGCGGGCCAGAACGATGGCTCCCGGACGCACCGAGACCAGGGCGGCGCGCGGCGCGGCCGGTTGGGCAGGCTCCGTTCTGGCGGGCGCCGGCGTGTCGGCCATCAGTGAGTCTCTGGCGGGGGCGGACATGATTTCCGGACGTAAGCGATTGGCGAACCGTCCTTTATTCCTCCCCCAAGGCCTGAACGTGGGCGACCGCAGAACGGCCCAGCCCCTCTAGGTCGTAACCGCCCTCGAGCGAGGACACAACCTTGCCGCCACAGCACGATCTCGCGACCTCGAGCACGGCGCGGGTCGCCCAGGCGAAATCATCGGCCTCGAGCGACTGGTGGGCGAGCGGATCGCGGCGGTGGGCGTCAAAGCCGGCGGAGATCAGGATCAGGTCGGGGGCGAAGGCTTCGAGCGCCGGCATCAGGCCGCCGGCGAAGGCGCCGCGCCAGGCCTCGCGGGCGGCGTGGGGCGGGACCGGGACGTTGACGATATTGCCGACGCCGGTCTCGGAGGCCGCGCCTGTGCCCGGGTAGAGCGGCGACTGGTGGATGGAGCCGAGGAACAGGCTGTCGTCCGCCTCGAACGCCGCCTGGGTGCCGTTGCCGTGGTGGACGTCGAAATCGATGACCGCGACGCGGGCCATGCCTTCGGACTGGGCCACGCGGGCGGCGACGGCGACGTTGGAGAACAGGCAGAAGCCCATGCTCTGGCCGGGTTCGGCGTGGTGGCCGGGCGGGCGAACGGCGGCGAAGGCGCGGGCGGTCTCGCCACGGGCCACGGCGCGAACGGCGTCGATCGCAGCGCCGGCGGCGAGGCGTGCGGCGCGGACGCTGCCGGGAGACAGGACGGTGTCGGCGTCGAGCTGGCGGAAACCGCTGGCGGGCGCGGCGGCGAGCAGGCGGGCGACATGGTCGGCGGGATGCAACCGCTCGAGATCGGCGATAGCTGCCTCGGTCGCGGCGCGGCGGTCGCGACCGAGGTCCGCGGCATCGAGCGCGTCGAGCACGGCCTGCAGCCGCTCCGGGCTTTCGGGATGGCCGACGCCGGGGCGGTGCTCCAGCATGTCGGGATGGGTGAAGAGGGCGACGCTCATCGGGCGGAGGATACGCATCCCCGCTCGCAAACAACACCCGCTGATCCCGGATTGGGGTTGAGTCCCGCATGTCATCGGGCGAAAGCGAACTCATGACCGAGCCCTTGATCCGCCCCGCCATTGAAGCCGACGCCGCCGCCCTGGGCGTGCTGGGGCGGCAGACCTTCCTCGATACCTTTGTGGACGGGTTCGGCATCCCCTATCCGGCCGACGATCTGGCGGCCTTTCTGGACGCCAGCTTCAGCCCGGAGACCATCCGGACGAAACTGCAGGAGCCCGGCGCGGCATGGTGGGTGGCAGAGCGGGACGGCGAGCTGCTGGCCTTCGCCAACACGGGGCCGAACACCCTGCCCCACCCGGAGGCCCGTGCCAGCCATGCGGAGCTGCGGCGGCTCTATGTGTCGAAGGCGGCGCAGGGTCTTGGGCTGGGGACGAGGCTGCTGACGGTCGCCCTCGACTGGATGGAGGCCCACACCGACGGGCCGCTGTGGATCGGGGTCTGGAGCGGGAACCTGAAGGCGCAGAAGCTTTACGCCGCCTGGGGGTTCGAGAAGGCGGGCGAGTACCAGTATCCGGTCGGGGCGTGGATGGACGACGAGTTCATCCTGCGACGGGGCTGACGGCCATCAGTCCGGCCGGTAGGCGCGCTCAAGATTGGCGTCGATCTCTTCAGCCGTGAACCAGGACGGTTTGAACTCACCGCGCGCAAAGATCGGAGCCTGATCCATCCAGTGTGGTGAGGCGGGGTCGCCGCTTTGGCCATGGGTCCGGATCGACGCCGCCTTCTGCGTCGGACCGAACTCGATCACACTGACGTAGGAGTTGCCCGAACTGCCGTAGCGGGCGGCGGTCGACGCGAGGTCCGTCGGGTTGGCGACACGGAAGTTGAAGATCGTGCCCATCCATCCCTGACCGCCCGCGACCGGCAGGCTTGGCCTGGCGTCGTCGAAAGGCTGGTCTCCGCTCCAATGGGTCCGCTGCAGGCGGCTGATCCGCCCGAAGGGCACCCGCCAGTCGCCGAAGACGCGCTCAAGGTCGGCCCGGGCCGCCCTCAGGGCGTCCAGACGCCGGCCGGCGATCGGTTCTACCGAGCCTCCAGGCCGGGCTGTCATGGCCCAGCGTGTGAACAGGGCGGCGGGCTCGGACTCCACCGTAACAACCTTGTCCCAGGTCCGCAGCGCCGCCAGCTGGGGCGCGAGGTCGGCGGCGGCGGGCCCCGCGGCCTCCGCCTCGGCGAACAGACCCGGCAGCCAGTCCTCCGCGGCCTGGGCCCAGGTGTCGGTGGACGCGCGGGTCCAGTCCTCGAAGCTGATGACGCGGTCTCCGGACAGGAGACGGCGCGAGGACCGCGCGCGGGCGTTGTCGGTCTCCGGGCCGATCATATAGGCCGGGTAGCGGGCCGGATCCGGGTTCTGGCCGGGCTCGGTCGTCGTGAAGGGGGTTGAATTGCAGTTCTGGACATAGCCGCTGGCCGGGTTCAGCACCCGCGGCAGGTCCTCATAGGGGTGGTAGCCGTCCCAGTCGTTGACGGGGTCCGAGCCGTCCAGGACCCCGGAGGGATCAACGCCCGGACGCCGTCGAGGGATGGCACCGTTGTAGACGTGGAGGATGTTCCCGTCCCGATCGGCATAGACGATGTTCATATAGGGAATGGCGACCCGCCTCAGCGCGGTTTCGAACGCCGGCAGATCGCGCGCTTTGGTCATGGCGTACCACTGGTCCAGCCAGCCGCCTTCGACGTGTCTGGCCAGGCGCACGGCAATCGGCATGCCGTCACGCTCGCCCAGAACGGGACCGTTGCGCGTGCGCATGAAGCGGACCGGCCGGGCCTCCAGTCCGGCGTCGGTCTTCACCCGGATGACCTCGTCCCAGGTGATCGCCCTGAGCTTCCGATCGCCGTGGCGGTAGACCAGGGGATCCGCCGGATCGTCAAAGGTCTCGGCGTAGAGATCGCCGTGGTCGGGATAGTTGTCGGTGTGGGCCCAGCCCAGCGCCTCGTTGCGGCCCATATAGGGGAAGGGCAGGCCGTAGCGGCCAACGCCGGAGAAATTCCAGCCCTCGTCGCTGATCACGTGATGCTCATGATACTGGGCCGGGCCGAAGAAGCCGACGTGCGGATTGATCAGCAGCAGCGCGTGCCCGGAGGCGCTGCGCGACGGGGCGGCGGCCCAGGCGTTGGAGCCGGTCGGGCGTTCCGTCCAGTCCGTCCTGGTCATGCTGTGCGTCAGGCCCGCGTAGCCGATGAACTCCAGCTGCTGATATTTGTACCGCATCACCGCCAGCGGAAACCACGGCTCGAACCGGTCCAGCAACCGGGTCGCGCGGGTGGCCGCGTAGGCGTTCAAGCCATCGGCGTAGGCGTCGTAGATGGCCTTCATGGATGGCTCGGCGCGGGCGTACTCATCGCGCGCCAGGCGGGCGTGCTCCATGGCGCGGGCCAGGCGGTCGGACTCGACCAGGGCCTCGCCGCGCAGTTCGGCGGCGCGGCCGAGCGCATGGATGAAGGTCGCCTCGAGTTGTTCGAAATCGTCCTCGGCCTGGGCCCAAGCGACGCCATAGGCCACCGACGCGTCGGTGGGTCCGTGGATGTGGGGCACGCCGAAGCGGTCGCGCTTGATGGTGACACCGCGATCCCGCGGGGTTGCGGCGGCGACGCCTACGGCGGCTATGCCCGCTGCCGCCAGGGCGCTCCGGCGGGTCAACCACGGACCGTCGCACCCTAGTGCTTCCTTGGAGTGCGCCATCGATTTCCTCCCTGACCCCATTACTAGGATGGACGTTTCGGGGTTGCCAGCCCGCGGGCGGATCAGCCCGCGACGACGCTACCTGACCGCGACCGTGCAGCCTGCTACAGTCGCCGGATGCTCCTCCCCTTCTTCACTGCCCTTCGCGACGCGCGCGTGCCCGTGTCGATGAAGGAATGGCTCCATCTGATGGAGGCCATGGACCGCGAAGTGGCGGGGCGGAAGGTCGATGACTTCTACCACCTGTCCCGCGCGGTGCTGGTCAAGGACGAGAAACACTACGACCGGTTTGATCAGGTCTTCGGCAAGGTGTTCGCCGGGATCGAGACGGTCGGCGCGGGCGAGGAACCTTCGTTGGACGTGCCCGAGGCGTGGCTGAAGCTGCTCAACGAGAAATATCTGACCGACGAGGAGAAGGCGCAGATCGAGGCGCTGGGCGGGTTCGACAAGCTGATGGAGACGCTGAAACAGCGTCTGGAGGAGCAGCAGGGCCGGCACGAGGGCGGCAACAAGTGGATCGGCACGGGCGGGACCAGCCCGTTCGGCCACGGCGGCTACAATCCCGAAGGCGTGCGCGTCGGCGGGCCGGGCAAACAGGGCCGGGCGGTCAAGGTCTGGGAGAAGCGCGAGTACCGGAACCTGGACGACCAGGTCGAACTGGGCACGCGCAACATCAAGGTGGCCCTGCGCCGCCTGCGCCGGTTCGCGCGGCAGGGGGCCCAGGACGAGCTGGACATGGACGCCACCATCGACGGCACGGCGCGGCAGGGCTGGCTGGACATCCACATGCGGGCGGAGCGTCGCAACACGATCAAGGTGCTGCTGTTCCTCGACATCGGCGGCTCGATGGATGCCCATGTGAAGATGTGCGAGGAGCTGTTCTCGGCCGCGAAGACCGAGTTCAAACATCTGGAATTCTTCTACTTCCACAACTGCCTCTACGAGGGGGTGTGGAAGGACAACCGGCGTCGGCACGAGCAGAAGATCCCGACCTGGGAGGTGCTGAACAAATACCCCGCCGACTGGCGCGCCATCTTCGTCGGCGACGCCACCATGAGCCCCTATGAGGTGACCATGCCGGGCGGTTCGGTCGAGCACTGGAACGAGGAGGCGGGCGCGGTCTGGATGAAGCGGGCGACGCAGCAGTGGGACAAGGTGGCCTGGCTGAACCCGTCGCCGGAACGCTACTGGAGCTATTCCGCCTCGGTCGGGATGGTGCGCGAACTGGTCGATGAGCGGATGTATCCGCTGACGCTGGAGGGGCTGGAGAAGGCGATGCGGGCGCTGGCCAAATAGGCTAGGGTCGCCGGACCCGTCCGGAGTGTCCCCCATGCTCGCCATCGTGTTCGCCGTGATGCTGCAACAGACCGCTCCCCTTCCCGCCGCGGCCGGTCAGGTGGTGTGGGAGACGCCGGCGCCCGTCGAGGCCGCTCAGCCCGTCGCGGCCGCCGATATCCCCGCGATCCCCGATTCCGCCCGCGCCGATCCGTATGGCTATGAGCGGGCCGAGTGCAGCCCGCTGATCCGCTCGAGCCGGGAAACGCTGGAGGCCTGCCAGGCGCGGGTCCGGGTGATCCTGGCCGCGCACCTCGGCGATGCCCTGCCGGCCGGCCTGACCCCGGCAGGCGCGCCGGACGAATGCCGACAGGAGGCCGCGGGGGATCGCTACGCCCTTCAGTGCGGCGCCCCGGCCCGCCCCGACCGCCCGGCCGTGGCGCTGGAGGAACGCAACTGCGAAACCCGTCCCAGGGTCCAGCCGCAGGGCGGCGTGGCCTGGACCGAGGAATGCCGCCCCGCCAGCGGCGTCCGCGAAGACGAGGGATTGACCCTTCGGCTGGGCGGCCGGGACTGACCCGCCTCGCATAGCGGCGTCAGGTATCGAAAGTTGATCGCTTCGCCCGCCCGTGCGTCTCTCGTCGTCGGGAGGGCATGCGATGCTGCTGACGATGATGATGGCGATGACGATCCAGCTGGCCTCGCCGGCCGGAGACCCGCAGATCGAGATTCCGGACTCCGCCCTGCGCGACCCCTACGGCTTTGTGCTGTCGCATTGCAGCCCGCTGGTGCGGCGATCGAGCGAGTCGCTGGAGGCGTGCGAACACCGTGTCGGGACAGCGCTGCGTGAACGCCTGCCCAGCTTCCGCCCGCGACCGCTCTCCACGACGGTCGCCTCGGCCTCCGATGATCCCGCCCCTCGCACCGGCTCGGCCTTCGGCGGGCGCTGCACCACGCGGCAGGACAGCGAACAGGGTGCGGACGGCTCGTCGTCGTCATCCGGCTCGATTGTTTGCGGCGACCGGTCCGGCCCCGCCGCAGCGATGCTCGAAGGCCTGCTGAGGCCGCAATGATCATCACCCTGCTGCTCTTCGCCCTGTGGCAGGACGGCCCGATCCAGACCGCGCCGGAGCGGCCGCCGACGGAGAGCGCGGCGCCCCAAGCCGACGACGACGCCAATCCATCGGAGGCGTTGAACAGCTCGGGTCCGGGACAGGCCACGCCCCGGCAGGGCCGCTACAACAGGCTGCGGGAGGCCGTGGCGGCGACTCGCCAGGAGCGGCAAGACACCATCGAGTGGAACGTCAGCCCCGCGACGAGCGAAGCGGGCGGAGAGGTTCCGGCCTGGGCGTTCACGGACCAGGCGCGGTGGGAACTCAGCCAGTGCGGCGCGTCCGGAGACGACGCCTGTCGTCGTCAGGCGCGCAACCGGCTGGCGATGGCGCGGGCCGGGGTGGCGGCGGAGCCGGCGGCCTCGGGCGGCGCTTCCGGCGACGGAGAGAACTGCCGAATGGTGATGCGGCGCTCGGAAAGCGGATTTGGCGGTTCGCTGTCGCGCGTCTGCGGCGACGAGGCCGCGGTGCAGGACCTGCCGGGGCGGCTCGACGTTACGGCGCAGCCGAGGCCCGAGCCGTGCGACCGGCCCGGCTCGCTGGAGACGCAGGCCGCCTGGATCGCTCGCTGTCAGGCCCTGCCGGCACGCTGACATGACAACGCCGCGCCCGGGGTGCGGACGCGGCGTTGTATCGGTTCGCAGAAGGCCTAGTTGCGGTTGTCGCCGCGCAGGGTGTCCTTCATGCCGCCGACGGCGTTCTGGACCTTGCCTTCAACCTGGTCAGCGCGGCCTTCGGCCTTGAGTTTTTCATCGCCGGTCACCTTGCCGGCGACTTCCTTGGCCTTGCCGCCGAGGTTCTTGGCGGCGCCTTCGACTCGATCATGATCGGGCATGGGGTCATCCTTTTCCTGGACGCCATCGGGGGGCGGCGCCTCGTACAGGAACAACGGGTTACGGCCGCGCGCGTTCCACCCCTGCGTCAAAGGATGCGGGGTCAGGCGTGTCGACGGAGCCAGACCGTGACCGCCCATGAGTGGGCGTCGTGGCGGAGTTGGGCGAGAGCCTGGTGCGGATCAAGCCAGACGAGATCGTGATCGGCCTCGACCTTCTCGGCGGGGTTCAGCGCCAGCCGTTCGGCGATCCAGAAACCGCCGATGTTGTTGATCGGCTCGCCGTCCGACTTGCGGAAATACTGGGATGCCTCGGCGATGCGGGCGAGCGGGCGGACCGTCAGGCCGGTTTCCTCCAGGAACTCCCGGACAACGGCCTGTTCCTCGGTCTCGTCGCCGTCGATGGCGCCGCCGGGCAGGTCGAAATAGCTGCCCTCGCCCCGATCGACGCGGACGCAGGCCAGCTTTCCGTCGTGGACAACCAGTCCGAACGCGGTCGGGCGCAGGCGATAATCAAGACCGTGCGCGGCGGTTCCGAACTGCAGGCGGGTCATGGTCAGAGGTCGAAGGCCAGATGGGCCCGGACGCCCTTGTGGGCCTTGTCGAACTCGACCGCCGACCGCAGGCCGGAGGCCATGGCGGAGATGATCTTGCCGCCCAGACCGGTGCCCTTGACCGAACCGTCACCCATGCCGGGACCGTCGTCCTCGACCGTCAGTATGGCGCGGCCGTTGGCATCCTGGCCCAGGCTGACCCGGATCTGGCCCGGTATGCCCGGCTCATAGGCGTATTTCACGGCGTTGGTGACCAGCTCGGTGACCACCACGCCGAGCGAGACTGCCTGATCGGTCGAGACCCGCATGGGGGCGGCCTGGAGATGAATGGAGCAGCCGTCCTTGTCCGGACAGAGGGACTGCGACAGCTCGCCGATCAGCCCTTCCAGATATTCGTCCATGGCCACAGAGGACATGTCGCCCGAGGTGTAGAGGCGGCGGTGGACGTGGGCGACGGCCTCGATCCGGGCCTGGGATTCCTTGAGCGCGGCGCGGGCGCCCTCATCGACCAGATGGCGCAACTGCAGGGACATGAAGCTGGACACCAGCTGCAGGGAGTTGCCGACGCGGTGATTGACCTCGCGCAGCATGGCCTCGGCGCGGTCGCGGGCGATGCGGACCTGTTCCTGGGCCTCGTCGTTCTCGCGCTGCAGCCGACGGCGGGACACGGCCTCTTCCAGCGCATTGCGCAGCAGGGCGGTGAAGTCCTCGGACACGTCCTTGATGACATAGTCGGCGGCGCCGGCGCGCAGGGCGGCGACGGCGATGCGGCCTTCCTGGGCCCCCGTGACATAGACCACCGGCGGCGGGTTCGGCAGGGCGATGATTTCGGGCAGGACGTCCAGGCCCTCACGGCCGGGCATGTAGTGATCGAGGGCGACGACGTCGAAATCGCCGGGCCGGGCGACGAGCGTGCCGAGGCCGGCGTCACCGTCGGGCGCACAGGTCACGGCATAGCCGTGACGGCCCAGCTCCTTCTCGACCAGCCGCGACAGGCCGCGGTCATCGTCGATGTAGAGCAGGCGGATGAGCTCGCCGTGGGGCAGGGCGGAGACAGTCACTCGATGTCCGGAGCCTGCATGACGGAAAGGAACAGCCCCAGCTGGCGGATGGCGCCCGCAAAGCTCTCATAGTCGACCGGCTTGGTGATGTAGACGTTGCAGCCGAGGTCGTAGCAGCGCTGGATCTCGTGCTTGTCGTCCGTGGTGGTCAGGATCACCACCGGGGCGCGCCTGAGCCGCTCGTCGTTCTTGACCCTGACCAGGATGTCGGTGCCCGACATGTCCGGCAGGTTCAGGTCCAGCAGGATCAACATCGGCCCGTTGAGGCGCACTTCCTCGCTGAACAGATAGTCCATGGCCGACCCGCCATCCGCGAAATGCTCGATCTCGTTGGAGATGTTGGCGCGACGGATGTTCTTTTCGATCAGCTTGGCGTGGCCGAGATCATCCTCGACCATCACGATCTTGACGGCATGGCTCATGCGTACTCTCCGGCATCCGGCAGGATGAGGCGTGTGGGGAATTTCAGCAAAAATGTCGAGCCCTTACCAAGCTCTGACTCGAGCGTGATGTCGCCGCCGAGTCGGCGAACACTGTTGCGGACAAAGGCCAGTCCCAGGCCCTCGCCGGGGCGGTCCTGCTTGCCCGAACGGCGGAAGAGCTCGAAAATTCGTTCGTGGTCGCGGTCGGAGATGCCGCGGCCGTTGTCGGAGATGCGATAGACGATCCAGCCGCCCGCTGCCTCCTCGCCGCTGACGACGATCCGGCCGGAACGCGAGGCGTCCAGATATTTGATCGCGTTGTCGATCAGATTGCCGAAGATCTGTTCGACCGAGAGACGATCACTCTCGAGCAGCGGCAGGGACTCGACCACGATTTCGGCCCCTGAGGCCTGGGTCTGGTGGCGGACGCTGTCGGCGATGTTGCTGACCATCAGGGTCATGTCGAGCTGTTCGGGCACGAGGTTGCGACGGCCCTCGCGGGACAGTTTGAGGATGGCGTTGATCAGCCGGTCCATCTTCTCGGTCGAGGCCCGGATGAAGCCGATGGCCTCGGGCACGTCCTCGCGCACGGCCGTGAGTGCGTCCTGCTCGACCAGTTTGGGCGCCCTGGTCTCAACCGCCGTCATCTGTTTGTCGATGATCCGCCCGGCCTGTTCGAGTTCCGAGGTGTAGCCCATGACATTGACCAGGGGCGCGCGAAGGTCGTGGCTGACGATATAGGCGAAGCGCTGGATCTCCTCATTGGCGCGGGTCAATTCGAAGGTGCGGTCGCGGACCTGGTGCTCAAGTCCGGCATTGGTCCGGTCAAGCGCGTCGCGGGCGGCCTGAATCTCGATGACATAGCGGCGGATCAGCCAGGCGCTGGCGCCGGCAAGGACCAGGATCATGACTCCGCCGAGGGCGTTGGCGATGACGGTGATATTGCCCGCCCATTCGGACTGGCGCGTCCTGAACTGCAGGCGGGTGGCCTGTATTTCGTCGATGGCGGCGATCTCGGTCCGCATGGCGTCCATCAGGAGCTTGCCCTGATCGCTGCGGAGGACGCCGACCGCCTCATCCATGCGGCCGGTGCGGGCCAGGGAGATGCTTCGGTTCATCACGGCCAACCGCTGGTCCGAAAGTTCCTGGACGCGCTCGACCCGCGGTGCGAGGTCGGGATCGCCTCCGGTCAGGCCGGCGAGTTCCTGCAACAGGTCCGGCAGCAGCTGGGTCGCCTCTTCGTGAATGGACAGGTATTCGAGCCGTTCGGTGAGGAGAAATCCGCGCTGGCCGGTCTCGGCATCGACCAGCCGGGTCAGGACCTCGCGCGACACCAGGCGAACCTGCTGGGCCTCGTCGACCGTATCGTTGAACGCTACCGTGCGCTGGATCAGGACCAGGACCGAGAGGTTCAGGACCAGCATCAGCACGATGGCCAGCACCATCAGCCCGGCCACGCGCCGTCCGAGGGTAGGCGTACGGACGAAGCGGGCGAGCGCGAGAAGCGTGGGGCGGAGGGCCGAAATCATCGTGCGGGAGCATTAGCGGGGCGTTTGGCCCTGTCCAGTCGCGTCACGGGAGAAACCCTCGCTGTTCTGAGGATTTAGGGTAATGATTGCCTCCCGTCAGGATCGGGGGAGTTTGACATGGTGTGGTGGTGGTGGATCGCTCCGGCGGTCGTGGGCCTGATCGGCGTCATTCTGCTGATCCGCGGCCTGATGGCCCTGTTTCAGGGTCGGGTGTTCAGCGGACTGCTGGTCGGCGCGGGCGGCGGGGGCTTCATGGCCGCGGCCGCGATCGCCGCCCTGCTGGCGCTGGACGTCCAGACCTACGGCCGTCTGACCTATGAGCGGCCGGTCGCGACGATCCAGACCCGGCAGCTTGGACCGCAGTATTTCGAGGCCACGGTGATGCAGCCCGGGATGGGCGAGAACGCGCCCGGGGTCAGCAATCTGTATCCGCTGCATGGCGACGAATGGCGCATCGAGGCGCAGGTGTTGAAGTGGAAGCCCTGGGCCAATGTGCTGGGCCTCGACACCCAATACCGCCTCGACCGTCTGTCGGGCCGCTATCAATCGGTCCAGCAGGAAGTCAACGCGACCCGCAGCGTGCATCCGCTCGTGGGCGGCGACGCGGGCCCGGACTGGCTGCCCTGGCGGATCAGCGCCTGGGATACGGCGCGGAAATACCGGAAATACCTCGATGCGGTCGACACCCTGTACGGCGGCGGCGCCTATATGCCGATGGCCGACGGGGCGAAGTACGAGGTCTGGATCACCCAGTCCGGACTTGTGGCGCGGCCGGCGAATGATGCAGCACGGGCGGCTTCGGCAGGGGGTTGGACGGAGGTGGAGTAAGTATCCTTCTCCCCTTGCGGGAGAAGGTGGCAGCCGAAGGCTGACGGATGAGGGGTCGCACCGGCAGCTCCATTAGTCCTTGGTCAGTCTGGCGTCAGCCGCGGTGAGAATCGCCGCTATGACCTCTTGCCCACGGTTCTCGATCTGCTGGTTGGGAAACCTCAAAACCCGGAATCCCTGCTCGGACAGCCAAGCGTCCCGGGCCAGGTCGGAAGCGCTTCCTTCATGCTGAGGACCGTCGGCCTCGACGATCAGCCTGTGTCTCAGGCAGATGAAATCGACGATGTAGCGGCCAATCGTGAACTGACGGCGAAACTTCAGATTCTCCAGGCGGCGATCGCGCAGCAGTCTCCAGAGGCGGCGCTCGTACAGGACGGGCTTATGCCGCATTTCCTTCGCACGTTGTCGAAGCAATTCTTCCATAGGTTGTTTGAAACATTTTTGCGTCGGTCTGTCGAGAGGGTGGTGCGACCCCTCATCCGACCTCGCTCCGCTCGGCCACCTTCTCCCGCAAGGGGAGAAGGATCGTTTCAGACCGTCCCGATCGTCCGCAGCCGGGCCCGCGGATGCACCTCGTTCTGGCTCATCACGACTGTCTGGCCGCGGAAGCGTTCGATGATCGAGCGGACATAGGGCCGGATCTGCGGGCCGGTCAGGAGGACGGCGGTCTCGCCGGCCATGGCGGCGCGTTCGAAGACGTCGCGGACGGCGCGGATGAAGTCCTGCAGCCGTGACGGGGCCATGGCCAGCTGGCGGTCCTCGCCCTGGCCGATCAGGGCGTCGGCGAAGGCGGCCTCCCATTCCGGCGACAGGGTGACGATCGGCAGGGCGCCGTCGTCGCCCTTGTGCTGCCAGCACAGCTGACGGGCCAGACGGCCGCGGACGTGCTCGACCAGGGTGGTGACCGAGCTGGTGTGCGGGGCGGCCTCAGCCAGACCTTCCAGAATGGCGCCCAGATCGCGGATCGAGACCTTCTCGCGCAGCAGGGTCTGGAGCACCCTTTGCAGGGTGGTGACGGTGACGACCGAGGGGATCAATTCGTCGACCAGCTTCTTCTCTTCGGTCCCCAGTTCCTTGAGCAGCTTCTGCACCTCGGCATAGGTCAGCAGGTCCGCCATGTTCTCCTTGAGGATTTCGGTCAGATGGGTGGTCAGCACCGTCGAGGGATCGACGATGGTGTAGCCGCGGAAGGTCGCCTCCTCGCGCAGGCTTTCGTCGATCCAGGTGGCGGGCAGGCCGAAAGCCGGCTCCTTGGTGTGTTCGCCGGGCAGTTCGACCTGGCGTCCGGCCGGATCCATGGCCATCAGGCAGCCGAGGCGGACCTCGCCCTGCCCGGCCTCCATCTCCTTGATGCGGATGGCGTAGCCCTGGGTGCCGAGGCGCATGTTGTCGAGGATACGGACCGACGGCATGACGAAGCCGTACTCCTGGGCCAGCGAGCGGCGCAGGGCGCGGACCTGATCGGTCAGACGGCGGCCCTCCAGATCGTTGATCAGGGACAGCAGGGAATAGCCCAGCTCGATCTTGACCTCGTCGATGGACAGGGCCGTGCCGATCGGCTCCTCGATATCCTCCTTGGGACCGGTGGCGGTGGCAGCCATCTCGGCCTCGGTCGGTTTGGGCTTGAGCCGCTGACGACCCAGACGCCAGGCCATGAAGCCCGTTCCGAGAGACAGGGCCGCGAACGGCAGCAGGGGCATGCCGGGGATCAGGCCGATCAGGCCGGAGGCGGCAGAGACGACTCCGAGGCTGACGGGGTTGGTGGCCAGCTGGGCGACCAGGGCCTTGTCGGCGGTGCCCTCGACCCCGGCCTTGGAGACGAGGAAGCCGGCGGCGATGGAGATGATGATGGCCGGAACCTGGGTCACTAGACCGTCGCCGATGGTCAGGGCGATGTAGGAGTTGGCCGCGTCTCCCATGCTCATGCCATGTTGGAGGGTCCCGATCAGAATGCCGCCGATGACGTTGATGAAGACGATGATCAGGCCGGCCACGGCGTCGCCGCGGACGAATTTCGAGGCGCCGTCCATGGCCCCGAAGAAGGTCGACTCCTGCTCCAGCTCCTTGCGGCGGCGTTTGGCCGAGTCCTCGTCGATCAGACCGGACGACAGGTCGGCGTCGATGGCCATCTGCTTGCCCGGCATGGAGTCCAGGGTGAAGCGGGCCGAGACCTCGGCGATACGGGTCGAGCCCTTGGTGATGACGACAAAGTTCACCACCAGAATGATGGCGAAGATGATGATGCCGATGATGAAACTGCCGCCCATCATCAGGGCGCCGAAGGCCTCGATGACCTGACCGGCGCCGCCCGTGCCCTCGTGGCCGTGGCTGAGCACCAGCCGGGTGGAGGCCAGGTTCAGGCCGAGCCGGAACAGGGTCGTGACCAGAAGGACGGTCGGGAAGATGGCGAAGTCCAGCGGCTTCTTCATCATCACGGCGGTCATCAGGATCAGCACGCTGGAGACGAGCGACAGCGCCAGCAGCACATCCATCAGGAAGGCCGGGATCGGCAGGATCAGCAGCAGGATGACGCCGATGACGCCCATGGCCATGGCCACCTCGCCGCGCACCACCCAGCCCATCATGTCGCGGCCCGTGGGGCGCGCCATGCCGTCGCGCATCATGGTCGAGGCGGGGACGTCGGTCATGCGTAGCCTAGCGCGGACAGGGTCAGGCGTGTGGCGTCAGCGATCACTGCCTCATTCTCGGCATCCGAGGAGGCCCGCACACCGTGGTAATAAACGGCGAGCGTGATCGGGGTACCCGTTGGGGGATAGAGCAGACCGATGTCGTTCGTGGGACCGTAGCCGCCCGTGCCGGTCTTGTGCGCCACACGCCATCCGACCGGGACCCCTGCCTTGATCCGTCCGACCCCGGTCGGCGAGGCAAACATCCAGCCGAGAAGTTTTTCTTTTGAGGACGGAGACAACGGCGTCTCGGACGCCTCGAACAGCCGGTACAGATTTATCCGCGACTGCGCTGGCTGAATGGTATCCTTGTCGCCATCGAGACGGTTCATCTCGGGTTCCAGACGATCAACGCGTGTGCTGGTGTCGCCGATGCCGCGATAGAAGGCGCGGAGGGCATCAAGCCCGCCCAGTTCGCGGATCAGGATGTTGGCGGCAGGATTATCGCTGACCTCGACCGTGCCCTTCATCAGCTGGTCGATCGTCAGCGTTCCGCCGATCGCGGGATCGGTCACCGGGGCGTGATTGATCATATCGGCGCTGGTGATCGGGACCTGGCGATCAAGGCTCTCCTCGCCAGCCTGCACCCTCAGCAACGTTGCGGCGGCGAGATACATTTTGAACGTCGAGCAGTAGACGAACCGTTCGCGGCCTCGCCAGGAGACCGCGCCCTTTTCACTCCACGCGTCGATGCCGATACGACCGCCGTGACGGGCTTCAAGGCTGCTGAAATCAACCCGGCGTGTCGGCACGACCATCAACGGCGGGTTCGGTTGAGGGTCCTGCTGCTCGCAGCCCGTCAGCCCCAGCGCGCCGAGGCCGGTCAGGACGCTTCTGCGGTCCGCACCCTCTGTCATGATCAGGCGGCCGCGTAGCCGCTGGCGGCGACGCCCGACTGCGGGGCGATGATCTGGACGCCCTCGTCGGCGTATTCGTTCAGCTTGTTGCGCAGGGTGCGGATCGAGATGCCCAGGATGTTGGCCGCATGGGTGCGGTTGCCGAGGCAGTGCGACAGGGTGTCGAGGATCAGCGTCTTCTCCATCTGCGCCACCGTCTGGCCGACGTGGGCGCGGGTGACGGCGTCGGCGGTCTGGGCGGCGCGGGCGGCGGGGTCATTGTACGAGGCGGCGCCGTGCGATCCGGCGCCGAGCGGCTGGCCGTCGGGCAGGCGGATGGCCTCGACGTCGATCTCCGGTCCGACCGCCAGCAGCACGGCGCGGTGCATGGCGTTCTCCAGCTCGCGGACGTTGCCGTTCCAGCGGTGCGAGACCAGGGCCAGCCGGGCGGCGGCCGAGATCGGCCGCACCGGCACGCCGTTGGCGGCGGCGTATTTCTTGACGAAGTGATCGGCCAGCACGGAAATGTCGCCCGGCCGCTCGCGCAGGGCCGGCAGGCGCAGATTCACGACGTTCAGGCGGTAGAGCAGGTCTTCCCGGAACGTGCCCTCGGCCACCGACTTGGCGAGGTCGCGGTTGGACGTGGCGATGATGCGGATATTGACCGGCACGGGCTTGGTGCCGCCGACGCGATCGATGACCCGCTCCTGGATGGCGCGCAGCAGCTTGGCCTGCAGGCGGACGTCCATTTCGGAGATTTCGTCGAGCAGCAGGGTGCCGCCGTCGGCTTCCTCGAACTTGCCGATGCGGCGGGCCATGGCGCCGGTGAAGCTGCCCTTCTCGTGACCGAACAGCTCCGATTCCAGCAGATTGTCGGGAATGGCCGCGCAGTTGACGCTGATGAAGGGGCGTTCGGCGCGTTTCGAACCGTTGTGAAGGTAACGGGCCATCACCTCCTTGCCGACGCCGCTTTCGCCGGTGATCAGGATCGAGGCTTCCGAGCGGGCCACCTGGTCGGCCAGCATGATAACGGCCTTCATCGACGGATCGGCCGAGATCAGGGGGCGGTCGTCGTCGGCGACGGCGGACAGGACCGCGGCGATCAGATCGGCCTCGGGCGGCAGGGGGATGAACTCCTTGGCCCCGGCGCGGATGGCGGCGGCCGCATCGCTGGCGTCTGCATCGACCCCGCAGGCCACGACCGGAACATGGATCCGCTCGGCCTCGTTGGCCGCGATCAGGCCGGCGATGTCGATGCGATAGTCGACCATCAGCAGGTCAGCGCCCTGCCCTCGCCGGAGCTGTTCCGTCGCCTGATCGCCGCGCTCGACGTGACTGACCTTGGCGCCGTGCGCCATGGCCATCTTCACCGCCGTCGCCAGCTGCCCGCTGAGTCTGCCAACCACCAGAAGCCGCATCGGTCTTCTCCTCTATTCTCTACGCACTGTCCGGCCGCCGATCAGGCGCCGGAGTCCTCGGTCTTGATGATTTCCGTCATGGTCACGCCGAGGCGGTCCTCGACGACGACGACCTCCCCGCGGGCGACCAGACGGTTGTTGACGAAGATGTCGATGGCCTCGCCGACCTTGCGGTCCAGCTCGAGCACCGAGCCACGGTTCAGCTTGAGCAGTTGGGCCACGGACATGTGGGACTTGCCGAGCACGGCCGAAATGTTGACCGGCACGTCAAAGACGGGCGTCAGATCGTGCGCCGTCTTGTCAGACGGATCGTCGCTGACGGTGATCGCGGCGGAGTCCGGAAACTCCTCCAGGGCCATGGTGTCGGACGCCATTACGGCCTCCCTTCCATTGTAGATTCAGGGGTGAGGTTTTCGGCATGCCCGGCCTCGGCGGCCAGGGCGGAGTTGAGGGCTTCGCTGATGCGGGCGAAGGCTTCTTCGGGATCAAAGGCGGCGCGGCCGTCGGCCCATTCCAGCTGGAAGGCGGCCGGGGCCATGCCGGGCTCGGTGCGGAAGGCGACGATGCCCGAGAAGCCGGCGTCGGCGCACAGCTGCTGGATCCGGGCGTGGGTCGCCTCGGTCAGGTCGCCGGTGCGGATGACCAGACGCGGCGAGGCGTCGATCTCCTGGGCCAGGGCCTCGAGCGCGGCCTGCAGGGGGGCTTCGGGGTGGCGGTCGAGGGCCGAGGCGCTGACCACCCGGGCGGCGCTCAGCGCCAGTTCGGCGGCCTGCTGGCGATGCTGCTGGGCGACCTGGGCCAGGGCGGGGGCCGCGGCGGTCAGCGCCTGACCGATGGCGGAGAGGGCCATAGCCTGGATGCTCTCGACTTCGGCCAGGGCCTCGTTGCGGGCGTCCACCCGGGCCTGGGCGACCAGGGCGTCGACCTCGGCCGGACCGTAGGCGCGCTTGATGGGCCGGAAGGCGGCGGCGGCGTTCACGACCACGCCGGCGGCGTCGAACTCGGTGTCGAAGGCGAAGGGGGTGCTGAGGGGCTGATGGGTCATGTCAGTAGATCAACTCATCATCGCCGCCCTGGCCGACCAGCATGATCTCGCCCTTGGCGGCAAGATCCTTGGCGACCTGGACCATGGCCATCTGGGCCTGATCGACGTCCTTGAGACGGACCGGACCCATGGACTCCATGTCCTCGCGCATGATCTTGGCGGCGCGTTCGGACATGTTGGAGAAGAACAGTTCGCGCAGGGACTCCGACGAGCCCTTGAGGGCCAGGCCGAGGGAGTCCTTCTCGACCGCGCGCAGCAGGGTCTGGATGCCGCCGGGATCCAGCTTGGCCAGGTCCTCGAACACGAACATCAGGGCGCGGATGCGTTCGGCGGCCTCGCGATTGCGCTCCTCGAGGGCGCCGATGAACCGGGCCTCGGTCTGGCGGTCGAAGCTGTTGAAGATGTCGGCCATCATCTCGTGGCTGTCGCGCTTGGACGTGCGCGCCAGGTTGGACATGAATTCGGTGCGCAGGGTCTGCTCGATCTTGTCGAGGATTTCGCGCTGCACCGGCTCCATCCGCAGCATGCGCTGGACGCATTCGAGGGCGAAGTCCTCGGGCAGGCTGGTCAGGACGCGGGCGGCGTGATCCGGCTTCACCTTGGACAGGACCACGGCGACGGTCTGGGGGTATTCGTTCTTCAGATAGTTGGCGAGCACGGCCTCGTTCACATTGCCGAGCTTGTCCCACATCGTACGACCGGCCGGACCACGGATCTCCTCCATCAGTCCTTCGACGCGGTCGGACGGCATGAAGGAGGCGAGCAGGCGCTGGGTCTGTTCGAAGCTGCCCATGACGGCGCCCGAGCCGCTCATGCCGGAGACGAACTCGACCAGCAACTCCTCGACCACCACGGCGCTGACCGTGCCCAGCGAGGCCATGGCCTGGGAGATTTCCTTGATCTCGTCCTCGTCCAGCCCCTGCCACAGGCGGGTGTGATCCTCGCCGAGCGACAGCAGAATGACGGCGGCCTTTTCAGGCCCCGTCAGCTTCCTGGCGTCCTCGACCGCCGGCTTTTTGTTGGTCAGGCGCGCCATCAGCCCTCGTGGACCCAGCTGCGCAGGATGGATGTGGACTCATCGGGATGCTTCTCGACGAAGTCAGCGACCTTCTTGACCGAGGACGCCTTCACCTGACCCTCGATGCGGGCGATGTCGAGCCGCTGATCCATCTCCGAGGGGCCCGCCAGCTGGGGCATGACCCCGCCGGCGCCGCCCATGATGGTGGTCTGCAGCGAGGTCACCCCGCCCGGGCCGCCTGCGCCGGCGCCGGCCAGCTGCAGCGGACCGCCGCCCCCGCCACCGGCCGACTTCAGCAGCGGGCGCAGGACGAAGAAGATGAGCAGCAGGCCAGTGATCAACAGCACCAGCAGCTCCACACCGCGCATGATGTCGTCCTTGGTGAAGTTGAACAGCGACGACGCCGCCTCCTCACCCCCGACCACGGCCAGGTCGCGGTTGAAGCGGACGTTCAGCACTTCGATCTTGTCGCCGCGCTCCGCGTCGATGCCGACCGCGGCGGCGACAAGGGCCTTGATCTGCTCGATCTCGGCGGGCGTGCGGGCGGCATAGGTCGGGGCTCCGCCGTTGGCGGCGGGCGTCCATTTGCCGTCCACGGCGACCGAAACGGCCAGCCGCTTGATCTCGCCGGCCTCCCTCACCGTGGTCGTCGTGGTGTTGGAAATTTCGTAGTTGGTCGTTTCGGTGGTGTCGGTCGAGCGCGAGCCGGCCGGGGTCGCGCCGGGCGCCTCGCCGCCCGGAATATTGTTGGTCGCCGTGGCCCCGCCGTCGGCGACGCCCGTGGTGTCGGCGGTCTCGGATCCGTTGGTCGAGGTCGAGCGCACCACCTGACCGTCAGGGTCGTAGCGCAGTTCCTGGGTCGTCGAACGGCTGTGGTCGATGTCGGCAGTGACCTGGACACGCGCGCCGCCGACGCCGACGACGCCCTCGACGATGTCCATGATCCGGGCCTGCAGCTGGGCTTCGGTCGAGTCGCGCGCGTCCTGGGCGGAGGCGGCGCTAAAGCCCGCAGAGTCGGATCCGGCCGCCAGGGTGCGGTTGGAGGTGTCGGTCAGGGTGACCTTCTCGGGCTTCAGATTGGGCACCGAGGAGGCGATGACATTGCGGATGGCCTGGACCTGGGCGCCCGACAGCTGGCCGCCGGTGACGCCCACGACCACCGAGGCGGTGGGTTCGGCGGCGTCGGACTGGAACAGTTCGCGGCGCGGCAGGGCGATCATGACCCGGGCGGAGGTGATGCCGCGCATGGACAGGATCGTCCGGGCCAGCTCGCCCTCGAGGGCGCGCTTCTCGTTGAGATTCTGCTGGAACTCGGTCTGACCCAACACCGACTGGTTGTCGAAGATCTCGTAGCCGACCGAGCCGGAGGTCACGAGCCCCTTGCCGGCGACCAGCATGCGGGCTTCGCCGACCTCGTCACGGCTGACGAAGATGGTCGAGCCGTCGCCGCGCGACGAGTATTTGATGCCGGCGCTGTCGAGGGCCGTGGTGACCTCGGACGCTTCCTGCAGGTCGAGGTTGGAATACAGCAGGGCGTCGGGCGCCTGGCCGATGCGCAACATGACGGCGACCAGCACGGCCGCGACACCGGCGGCGACGCCCAGCACCACGGTCAGCCGACCGATCCCGAATCTCTGCAACGCCGCCGTGAAGCCGCCCACGCGTCCCGCCCCGAATACTCACGGGTCCTTACAGACGCCCGCCAGGCAGAAAATGCCGGGCTCATGGTAAATGTCGGGTTAAGACCTTTGGCAGATCAGCGTTTTTTGCGCTTCTGCATGACGAAGCCGATGACCTTGGCGGCCGCTTCGAAATGTTCGCGGGGGATCGTCTCGTCGATATCGACGGCGGCATAGAGGGCGCGGGCCAGGGGCACGTTCTCGACAATCGGAACATTGTGCTCGCGCCCGACCTCCCGGATGCGCAGGGCCAGCGCGTCAACGCCCTTGGCCACGCAGATCGGCGCGGCGTCACCCTCGCCGGGCTCGTAGCGCAGGGCGACGGAATAGTGGGTCGGGTTGGTGACGATGACCGTGGCGTTCGGCACATTCTGCATCATCCGCTGACGGCTGCGCTGGTTCCGGATCTGTCTCAGCTTGGCCTTGATGTGCGGGTCGCCCTCGGACTGTTTGTAGTCTTCCTTCAGCTCTTCCTTGGACATCTTCATCCGCTCGGCGAAGCGGTATTTCTGCCAGAGGAAGTCGGCTCCGGCGGTGAAGCCGAGGAAGATGATGGTCGCCATCATCAGGGCTACGGCCAGGTCGCGCGCCATGGGCAGGACCATCGCCGGCGGCATGGCGGCCATGTTTTCGAGCTCGCGCAGGTGGGGCCTCAGCACCAGCCAACAGATCAGGCCGACGGCCAGCAGCTTCAGAAACGTCTTTACGAACTGGACCAGACCGTCCGGACCGAAGATGCGTTTGAAGCCCTTGAGCGGATTCACTTTCGACCAGTCGGGCTTCAGCTTCTCGGCCGTGAAGATAAGCCCCGACTGGGCGACATTGCCGCCGACGCCGCCCAGTATGGTGGCGAGCATGACCACGCCGAGGAAGGGCGCCATCGTCCACAGGGCCATGGCGCCGATCTCGATCCCGGCCCCGGCGTCCAGTCCGCCCAACATGGTGTGCGGCGCGGCGATGAAGGGCAGAAGCTGTTCGGCCATGGAGGTGGCGAACCAGCCGCCGGACATGAGCACCACGGCGGCGGCGCCCGCCAGCGACAGGGCCGCGGCGACGTCCGGAGACTTGGCGACGTCGCCCTTCTTGCGAGCCTCATCAAGTTTTCGCGGTGTCGCCTCTTCTGTTTTCGACTCGGGATCGGCGCCTTCAGCCACCGGCGCCTCCCGCGAAGATCCGGGCCAGGGCGCGATAGCGGTCGATGAAGACCGTACCGACCACGCCGAGGCTGAGGGCGAAGACCGACAGGCCCAGCAGGATGCTGAGCGGAGCGGCGGCGAAGAAGACCTGGAAGGACGGCATGACGCGGCCGACGAGGCCTGATGCCAGGTTGAAGATCAGGGCGAAGACCAGCAGCGGCGCCGACAGCTGGACCCCCAGCATGAAGGCGTCGCCCAGGGTCCGGATGGCCAGTTCGGCGAAGTCGCCGGTGACCAGCGGGGCCACCGGACTGATCAATTCATAGGAGCCGACCAGACCGGCGATGAACAGGTGATGGGTGTTGGTGGCGAAGATCATGGTCGTGCCCAGCAACATCAGGAAGGCGCCGATCGTCGAACCCGGCTGGGCCTGCATGGGGCTGGCCGTCTGGGCAAAGGCCAGGGTGGTCTGCAGGGCGACGATCTCGCCGGCCGTGGCGAGGGCAGTCAGGAAGGACCGCAGCAGGGCGCCGATCATCAGGCCGACAACGACCTCACGGATGATCCATCCCGCCATGCCGCCGATCGTCGCCGGCAAGGCCGGCAGGGCGGCGGCGATCACCGGCCACAGGGCGAGACTGACGACCAGGGCGAGGGACAGGCGGATGCGCGGCGATACATAGCTTTCGCCGACGCCGGGCAGCATCAGCAGGACGGCGCCGATCCGCGCGAAGATCAGCGCACCCTGCCAGACCTGATCCGATGTCGCCCAGGGCTCCACCTAGTGAGGTCCCATGGCGATCACATGCCGGCGATGCGCGCCGCGATCGTCCGCATGAAACCGCCCAGCAGCGCTCCCATCAGCGGCAGGAACAGCAGCAGGCTGATGAAGATGGCGATGATCTTGGGGGCGTAGATCAGGGTCTGTTCCTGGATCTGGGTCAGGGCCTGGAACAGGCCTATGGCCACGCCAACGACCAGGCCGACCAGCAGGACGGGCGCGCACAGCTGGATCGTCAGCCACAGGGCGTCACGCCCCACATCCATCACTTCCGCGCCGCTCATTCCACACTCCACCGAATACCGGGCAGAAAATGCCGGGAGCGTGGTTAACGAGGGGTTAGTGAGTCCGCGTTCTCCCTCCCCTTCATGGGGAGGGACGACCGGCGCAGCCGGTCCGGGTGGGGTTCGAAAGGGCCGGGGCGCGGACTGACACACCCCACCCTGTCGCCGCAGGGCGTCGACATCCCTCCCCATGAAGGGGAGGGAGGGCTATAGGGCCTGAATGACCAAGCCCCCCGTCTCCCAGTCCGACGCCGAAGCCGCTGTGCGCACCCTGATCGAATGGGCGGGGGACAACCCCGACCGGGAGGGTCTGCTGGACACGCCGGCGCGGGTGGCGCGCAGCTACAAGGAGCTGTTCGCCGGCTATGAGGTGGAACCGCGGGCCTATCTGGAGCGGACGTTCGAGGAGGTCGGCGGCTACAACCAGCTGGTCGTGCTGAAGGACATCCGCTTCGTCAGCTTCTGCGAGCACCACATGCTGCCGGTCGTCGGCGTGGCCCATGTCGGCTATCTGCCGACCGACCGGGTGGTCGGAATCTCCAAACTGGCGCGGGTCGTGCGCGGCTATGCGCGCCGCCTGCAGATTCAGGAGAAGATGACCTCCGAGATCGCCAACGCCATCGACGAGGTGCTCAAACCCCAGGGCGTCGGCGTCGTGATCGAGGCCGAGCACAGCTGCATGACCCTGCGCGGCGTCGACGTGCCGGGCGCCAGCCTGACCACCAGCGCCCTGCTGGGCGTCGTGCGCGACGACGCGCGGACACGGGAAGAGTTCCTGCGGCTGGTGCGGGGATGACATGGGCCGGCTGATCGAGGAACTGGACTATCGCCAGACCGCCATGGGGCCGCTGATCCTGCGGCGGCGCTGGGTGGCGGCGATCGATGCGGATGTGGTCGAGGTCATCCTCGGCGAAGAGCATCTGATGTCGAGCCTGTTCACGGTCGGCGAGACCGAGCTGGCGGTTCGAGGCCTGGCGGCCGCGAAGGGAGCGGCATTGCGGGTTCTCGTCGGCGGTCTGGGACTGGGCTACACCGCCCGGGCCGCGCTGGCCGACGATCGGGTCACATCCGTGGATGTGGTCGACGCCCTCGCCCCGGTGATCGAATGGCATGAGGCCGGGCTGGTGCCGCTCGGGGAAAGTCTCGGGCAGGAGCCGCGCTGTCACCTCAGGCTGGGCGACTTCTTCGGCTGGTTCGACGAGGCGCGGACGCCGGCGGATCGGTACGACGTCGTGCTGCTCGACATCGACCATTCGCCCCGCGCCCTGCTGCACCCCGAACATGCGCGCTTCTATTCGGTCGAGGGGCTCGGACGACTGCGCGACGGGATCGCGGAGGGCGGGATTTTCGCCATGTGGTCGGACGAGGGGCCGGACGAGGCCTTCGTCACCGTGCTGGAGTCCGTGTTCGCCAATGTCCGCGCCGAGGTCGTCGCCTTCGACAATCCGCTGACCGGCGGAGCCTCGACCTGCACCATCTACATCTGCGACCGGATCTGACGCCGCCGAACTGACGGCCCGGTCCTTGCGGAATTCGCCTCAGAAGAGGTGTTTTCCATGGCCTGGACCGCGATTTCGACCCGAAATGAGACACCGCCCATCGTGCGCGGTGGCTGGCTGGACGCGCTGCGTTTCATTGTGGCCGCCCTGATCATCCTGCATCACTTCCAGGGCGCGGGGCCGATCGCCCTGGCCGAGGGTCTGCATCCGGTGTTCGAGCGGGGCGGTTTCCTGCTCACCAACTTTTTCCTGATCGACAGCGGCTATGTGCTGATGCGGGTCTATGGCGGCTCGATCGCCGGAGGCCGGATGTCGGCCGGCGACTTCTTCGCCAAACGCTATCTGCGGGTTCTGCCCGCGCACCTGATCATGGGGTTGAGCCTCGTCGCCCTGATCGTGGTCGGCGGCGCCGTGGGCGTCTCGCCGCGGGCGCCGGAGTGGTTCCGCTGGGACCAGCTGCCGGCGCAGCTGACCCTGACGCAGGCGTTCGGCGTGCCCGGCGGCCTCGGCTGGAACGCGCCCAGCTGGTCGATATCGGCCCTGATCGGCTGCTATCTGGCCTTCCCGTGGATCCTGAAGGCGCTGGTCCGGCTGGGACCGTGGAGCGTGCTGGCGCTGGGCGTCGGCCTGTATCTGGTCGCCAACCAGCTGACCTGGGCCCTGCTCGGCTATCCCGTCTATCAGATGCCCATGGGCTTCGGCTTCATCCGCGCCCTGCCGCTGTTCTTCCTCGGCATGGCCCTGGCCTGGTTCGCCCAGAAGGTCTGGATCGCGCCGAAGCTGGCGGGCTGGGCCGGGATCGCGGCGGCCCTGATGCTGGCCTTCGTGCAGTATTTCGACAAACACGCCCTGATCTCGCTGGTCTGTATCTCGACCATCATCCTGGCGGCCGGCGCCGTGCCGACCGTGCGCCCGTCGAAATGGGTGGAGAAGGCGGCGCAGGTCTCCTTCTCGATGTTCATCACCAATGAGGTGGTGCGGATCGCCTGGTTCGGCGTCGCCAACGTTATGATCGCAAAATTCGCCCTGCCCGTGGCCGCCCAGTGGGCGCTGTGGGGGATGGGCGTGATGGCGGCATTCGTCTTCGCCTTCCTGTTCCACGCCCTGATCGACACGCCGATCCAGGACCGCATCCGCGTCTGGCTGAAGGGCCGGTCGAGGTCGCGGCCGATGGTCGGGGCCCAGCCGGTCGTGTCGCTGGAAGGCTGAGCCTGACCCACATCGGGCCGGATCGCACCGTGGCCGAATTGGGCTAGAACAGTCGGGTGAACACGCCCGCGCCCGAAGATACACACGCCCTCGCCACAGCGGCAGACGCCGGAGACGCCGGCGCCGCGCACCTGCTGGCGGTGTTGGCCGCCATGGGACTCGGCCTGCCGCAGGACTGGCGCCTGGCGCTGGAGCGGCTGACGCAGGCGGCGGCGCTAGGGCATCCCACGGCGGAGCGGCAGCTGGCCTTGCTGTCGAGCGACGGCCAGATCGACATGGCCGGTTGGCTGACCCCGCCCGCGCCCCGGCTTCTCCGTCAGGGACCAGCCATTCTCGCCATCGACGGCTTCCTGTCGGCCAAGGTTTGCGACTGGCTGAAGGACCGGGCGGAGGCCGTGACCGAGCCGGCGCTGGTCTATGATCCCGACACCGGCGAAGGGCGACGCGAGACCGTGCGGACCAACTCCGGGGCGCAGTTCGACCTTACGCGAATGGATGTTGTCCTGGCCGTGGTGCGCGAGCGGATCGCGCGGGCGGCGGGCCTGCCGGTTCCGGGGCTCGAGTGGACGCAGGTGCTGCACTATGCGGTCGGCCAGACGTTCGACTGGCACGTGGACTGGCTGGACCCCGCCCTGCCCGGCCATGCCGCCGACCTGACCGCGCGCGGACAGCGGATCGCCACCTGTCTGGTGTTCCTCAATGACGATTTCGAGGGGGGCGAGACGGCGTTCGAGGCCGGCGGCCTGAGGCATCGCGGACGCAAGGGCGACGCCCTGCTGTGGGCCAACACCCTGCCCGACGGGACCATCGACCGGCGCACGCGCCACGCGGGCCTGCCGCCGTCAGCAGGCGAGAAATGGGTCTTGTCCCAGTGGCTCCGCGGGCGGGCCCCAAATACCTGAAGTCTGGCGGCTGAACGCCGTCAGATCGGCATCCGCATGATCTCCTGATAGGCGGAGATGACCTGGTCGCGCACGGCCATGACGGTTTCCAGTGAGGCCTCGGCGGAGGAGACGGCGGTGACGACGTCGATCAGACTGCCCTGCCCCTGAACGGCCGAAGCCATCTGGGTTTCGGCAGCGCGAGAGGCCTGGGTCATGTCGCCCATGACGCTGGTCAGCATGTCGGCGAAGCCCGGCTGGCCCACGCCGCCGGTTGGTGACGCCGGCATCTCCGTGCCCTGGATCGCCGAATAGGCGCGCGCTGCGGCCAAGGGGTTCATCGGTCAGTCCCTATCTTTTCAGCAGGTCGAGGGTGCGGGCGTCCATGGCCCGCGCGGTCTCGATGATATTGAGGTTGGCCTCGTAGGCGCGCTGGGCTTCGCGCATGTCCATGGCCTCGACCAGGGTGTCGACATTGGGCCGCAACACATAACCCTCGGCGTTGGCCGCCGGATGGGTCGGGTCGTATTCGGTCTTGAAGTCACCCATATCGGGCCTGACCTCGGCCAGGGTGACACCCGTGACACCGTTGATCTCGCGGGCCTGGAAGACGGGAATCTGGCGGCGATAGGGCTGGCCGCCGGCGACGGGCGCGGTCGACTGGGCGTTGGCGATGTTCTCGGCGATGATCCGCATGCGCGACTGCTGGGCCTGCAGGGCGCTGGCGGCCACGGCCATGGCCGAGTTGCGGGGCGGGATCGGGTCGGGCATCGGCTATTCCTCGATCAGCGGCCGGGCGGCCGGGCGGCCGTGCGCAGCATCTGCATGGATTTCTGGTAGAAGCCGATGGCCGCGTCATAGGCCATGCGGCTCTCGGCCATCTTGAGCATCTGTTCCTCGACGACGACCGAATTGCCGTCGAGCGTGGTCTCCGAATCGGGCGCGGCCCGGCTCTCGAACCGCGCGGTCGGGCCGGCCGGGGCGATATGCATGGCGCTGGTGCGGACCATGCGAACACCGCCTCCGCCCTCGGCGAGCGCGCGGGCGAAATCGGTGGGCTGATTCAGGTCGCGGCTGACGTAGCCGGGTGTATCGGCGTTGGCGACATTCTGGGCGATGACGCGCTGGCGCTCGTCCAGCCAGGACAGGCGGCCCTTGATCTGGCTGAGCAGCGGCAGGTCTGTGAAGCCCACGGGAGCCTCCCCGGGCGCGGATCGCCCGTCTTGAGATGGGCAGAAACTGCCGCCTGCATGGTTAACGGGGGGTTATCTCAATGCGGCGTTAACCATGTCAGGCGAAATCTGCCGCATGAATTTCCTCGACCTCGCCCGGGCGATCTTCGCGCTCGCCATCACCCTCGGGATCATCGGCCTGGCCGCCTGGGCCTCGCGGCGATATCTGCCGCAGTTGCTGGCCCGGATCAGCGCCGAGCGCGGCGAACGACGGATGACCGTGGTCGAGACCCTGGTGCTGGACCCCGCGCGCCGGCTGGTGCTGGTGAAAATCGACAACGAGGAGCGGCTGCTGATCCTCGGCGAGGGCCGGGAGCTGATCGAACCGCGCGGGGGCGACAAGTGAAGGGCGCTGACGCTCTCCCTCCCCCTCCGGGGGAGGGTCGTCGGCGCGAAGCGGCGGCGGGGTGGGGACGCTTCGGCAAGGCAGCCCGCGCCCCTGTCGCCAAACCCTCCCCACCCGGTCGCTCCGCGACCACCCTCCCCCCGAGGGGGCGGGAGAAGATATTCGCTCTTCCCACCCGCGCGGAGTTCAAGCGCGCGGCGATGTTGTCGCTGATCACCACCGGCTTCTGCCTGCTGTGGCCGCTGGCGGCCCTGGCCCAGGATCTTGCGGCGGCCGGGGGGTCCGGGTCGGCCATCAATGTCGACCTCGGCACCGGTTCGGGCCTGACCGAGCGGGTGGTCCAGCTGGTCGGCCTGATGACCGTCCTGTCGCTGGCGCCGTCGATCGTGATCATGACGACCAGCTTCGTGCGGATCATCGTGGTGCTGTCGCTGCTGCGCACGGCGCTGGGCATGCAGCAGTCGCCGCCGAACGCCGTGCTGGTGTCCCTGGCCCTGTTCCTGAGCGCCATCGTCATGGCCCCGACCTGGCAGGACGCCTATGATTCGGGCATCCGACCCCTGCTGGACCAGCAGATGGAGCTGCCCCAGGCCTTCGATGCGGCCTCGGAACCTGTGAAGACTTTCATGCTGGGTCAGGTGGACCGGGACGACCTGGCGCTGTTCGTCCGGCTGTCCAATCTGGAGGCCCCCACGGCGGCTGCCGACCTGCCCCTCAGGGTGGTCACCCCGGCCTTCATGATCAGCGAGCTGAAGCGGGCCTTTGAAATCGGATTTCTCCTTTTCGTTCCGTTCCTTGTGATCGATCTGGTGGTCGCCAGCGTGCTCATGTCCATGGGTATGATGATGCTGCCGCCGGTGGTGATTTCCCTGCCGTTCAAGCTGATCTTTTTCGTGCTCGTGGACGGCTGGAGACTGGTCGCCGGAAGCCTGGTCGAGAGCTTCCAGCGAGCGTCCGGTAGCGGATAAATCCCCACCCCGTGGGGGTTACAGCGGCGAAGTCGCTTGCCAAGGGAAGAAAAAGCGGCGTCAATCCGTCCGTCATCGCCCCTGAATCGGGGCGAGCTCACATCGGGAAACGACCCACATGACCACCCAAGCAGAACTCATCGCCGCCGTCGCCAAGGACGCCGGTGTCAGCCAGGCCGACGCCGGCCGGATGCTCGACGCTCTCGTCAAGAACATCCACAAGTCGCTGACCGGCGGCGGCGACGTCCGCATCTCGAACCTCGGCGTGTTCGACACCGCCGCCCGCGCTGCCCGTGAAGGCCGCAACCCGGCCACCGGCGCGACCATCAAGATCGCCGCCTCGAAGGCCGTGCGCTTCCGCGTGTCGAAGCCGCTCAAGGATGCGGTGAACAAGTAAGACCCTTCCCCTTAGGGGGATGCCTTACGCAGGACGGGCGGGCGCCGCGGGTCGGTTCCCGCCCGTTTTCGTTCTGAGTTCGGCCTTCATGGCCGCGACCCAGCCGGCGAAGGTGTCGGCCGAGGCGGCGAGGCCGGCGAAATCACCCGAAGAGGCGCCGCCGCCGACGCTGTCCGCCAGGGCGATCGACAGGGCCGTCTTCGCCCGCGCCCCGGCCACGAACGGCCGATAGTTGCGCGACAACCGGCTCAGGGCCGCATCATCATTGCCCAGGGAATAGCCGACCCCGGCCCGTATCAGCCGGGCCTCCTCGGAGGCCGTCAGGGCCGCGGGATTCCGGAAGCGTTCACCGAGCAGCGCCTCATAGAGGGCTGCGGCCGGCGCCCAGTTGCTCTGTTTCCAGAACACCTCGGCGCGGACCTCGCGGGCTTCGGGCGAGGCGTCGTCGCCCAGCACCTCGAGCGCATGATCGAAACGGCCGAGATCCATCAGGGCCCGCGCCTCGAGCGCGCGGCGCTCGGTGTTCAGGGCGGAGGGCAGGATGGTGGATCGCGAGTTCCAGATGGCCTGCAGCGCCGGCTCGGGCTGGCGGTCCATCAGATAGATGGCGGCGAGGTCGGTCGCGACCTGGGCCTTGGCCACACCTTCCAGCCGGTTGTCGACCTGGTATTTCAGCAACTCTGCGGCCTGGTCGAGCAGATCGACATCGACGAGACGGCGCGACAGGCGGCGGACCATCTCGTCGCCGTCGGCGCCGATGGGGGTCAGTTCGCGGAAGTCGTAGAACAGTCCAAGGGCCTGAACGGGCTGGAGACCGTCGGCCCCGCCCTCGAGGAACAACATGCGGAAGGCGGCGCCCAGATCGGCCTGGATTTCGGCGGCCCCCTCGAGCCGGTTCAGATTGGGCCCGGCCCCCTTCAGGGCAGTCAGGGCTTCGCGATACAGGCCCTGCGACAGGTAGAGCTGGCCGAGCTGGCGGATGACGGCCAATTCCGTGGCGTCGCCGCGCCAGCGCCAGCGCAGGCTCTCCAGCTCATTGGCCGCCGCGTCCGCCTTCATCGTCCCCTTCGCCAGCGACAGACGGACCACGCCCAGTTTGGCGGGCACGGCGACGGCATCCAGCGGCGCACGGCCGATGGCGGTGTAGACGGCCAGCGCCCGGTCAGACTGGCCGTCCAGCTCGAACAGCCGGGCCTGCACCAGTCGCGCGGTCAGCTGGTCGGCGGCGGGGGCGTTCTGGCTGAAGCTGTAGGCCAGCAGGGCGCGGGCGGCGTCGAGGTCGCCCGTCTCCAGCGCGGCCATAGCGTGGGCGGCGCCGAAGCGGGCGCGCCAGTGGGCGGGAAACTCGTCCACCGCCGAAGCGCCGGCGGCGAAGGCCTGCCGCGCCGATTCCCAGTCGCCCTGGGTCGAGGCGATATAGCCGCGCCAGACCGCCGAGGCGGGGTCGGAGGCGACGGCGGCGGACGCGAAATCGCCCTGGGCCTCTTCCATGCGGCCGATAGAGGCGCGGGCAGCGCCGCGCAGGCCGCGCAACTCGGGCTCGCCCGCCATGTTGGGGGCCTGGGCGACGATGCTGTTCAGGACGCCGACGGCCTCATAGCCGAGACCGGAGCCGACGAGGAACCGCGCGAGAGCGAAGCGGGCCTCGGCCGGGGCGCGGGGATCGTCTCCGGCGGCCATCGATTCGCGGGCCGCCGCATCCTGCAGCTGGCGATAGCGGGCAGAGAAGCCGTCGTGGCCCGGCTCGGCCCACTCGGCCAGGATGAGGGCCGGGTGTTTCGCCCGTTTCGGCGCGCCATCCTCGGCCGAAGCGGCGTCGAGGGCGGCGGAGGGCGGCGACAGGATCAAGCCGCCGGGCCGGCTGAGGGTGACCAGATCGCCGTCGGCCTGGATGGCGAGGTCGCTGGCCGAGGTTTCCACGGCCAGTCCGTGCGCCGTCGGAATCAGGGCCAGATCGACCGTCTTGCGGCGGTTCGCGAACCCCTTGCCCGGGGCCAGGGCGGTGACGGCGGCGAAACGGTCACCGGCCAGGGGGTCGGTCAGCCAGACGGCGCGGGTCGCGCCGGCCATGCGGGCGACGAGGGCCGGCTCGCCGTCATCCTGACGATCGATGGCGACGCCTTCGACGGCGACGGGCTGGCCGCCGATGGTCACGGTCCAGGTGGACCCCTGAGCGGCGGCCGAGACAACGAGGCCTTCGGGGGCGGCGATACGGACCGCGACATGGTCGGGACCGGCGGTCCATCGGGCGTCGGAGACAGGGCCCAGCTGTCCGGCGCCGGGCATGTCGAGGCGGGCGGTCGTGTCGAACACCACCCAGACGGCCTCGCCGCGGCGGAAGACGGCGGCGCCGACCGGCGTGGCCCAGGCGAAGGACAGGCTGACATTGGCAGGCGTGGCCACGGCCGTGACCGGCACGGTCTGCGCCGCGGCAGCCGGCGTCTCGACCGGCGCGGCGGCCGGGGGCGTGGCGTAGAGGTTGAGCCAGACCGCCCCGTCGGCCGAGCCCGTGCGGGCATCCGCGCCCTCGGCCAGGGTGATGACCAGCTCGGTGGCGCCCCGGACCGCGCGGGTCTCGACCTTGTCCACGCCGCGCGGCGGATTGACCTTCAGCCGCGAAACGTCCGGCGCCGCTGTCGAACCGATGCGCACGATGACGTCGCGGCCGTCGCGGCGAACCTGCGACCGTGCGCCGACGACGCCGGCGAACTCGATGCGGGTGAACTCGGTATTGGAGCCGATGCGGATCGACACCGGATCCAGCGGCGCGCCGACCTCCTGGGCCAGCGGCGCCAGGGGCGCGAACAGCACCGCGCCCGCCGCGGCGGCGGCCACGGAGGTCTTGAGAATGCGCTTTCTGGCGGAGGCCCCGGACATACGCGCGCACCCTCGCGCGACCCGCCTTTCAACGCGGTTAACGGTTGGTGACCGATGATTGGCGTCCGGGCGCGACGGGAAAGCGTAGCTGTGGCTGAAACCTGGAGGTCCCATGTCGCTGCTGTCCCTGTTCGCCGCCGCCCTTCTCCAGACCGCCGGGCCGACGCCCGACTCCATGAACGGCGCCTGGAGCGTCGATCTCGCGACGGATCCGGCGCAGCCCTACATCAAGGCCATGCATCTGACGCTCGCGGCGGACGGAACGGTCAGCGGCGACTTCTACGACAGCACGATCGAGGCCGGGCGCTGGAAGGCCCAGAACGGGCGGGTGTGCGTCTCCTTCCGCACGTCCGACGGCGTCGGTCCCTATCACACTGCCGCCTGCCTGACGGGCGACCGGGTCGAGGGTCAGACCTGGGCGGAGCAGCGGTCGTTCGTCTTCGTCTGGAACGCCACGCGGGGCGAGCCGACTCCCTGACCGGGCGGTCCCGCGACATCACGACGGGTTGCGGCGGAGGTCCGGCGGGCCGACATGCGGTGCGGCCTTCCTGTCAGGATTCCGTTGTGACCGAACCCCAGTACCCCCGTCTGAACACCCTTGCGACCGGCCTGCGCTGCCGCTGTCCGCGCTGTGGCGAGGGGCCGTTGCTGAAGGGGTTTCTGACCATCCGCGACGCCTGCCCCGCCTGCGGACTGGACTACAGTTTCGCCGAGCCGGCGGACGGCCCCGCCTTCTTCGGCATGAGCGCGGTCGGGACCCTCGGCATGGCCCTGTTCATGTGGTTCGAGTTCGCCGTCCATCCGCCGATCTGGGTGCATATGGTCGTGACCATGCCCCTGCTGGTCATCGGCTGCCTGGCCGTGCTGCGGCCGCTGAAGGGCTGGCTGGTGTCGGAGCAGTTCATCCACAAGGCGGCGCCGCCGGTGTTCGAGAGCAACGGCAAACACGGCGAAGGCAGGAAATGGCGCTGACGGACGACCGCTACTGCTGACGAGGCGCGGTGGTCGGCGCCGTCTGGCGCGGTGGCGGCGGTGGGGGTTGAACCGGCTGCCGGAGTCGGGGTTCGAGCGGCGCGGCGCGGGTCGGCGGGGCTGTCGTAGTCGGCTGGCGGGGAACCGTGGTCTGCACTGTGGGGTCGCGGGTCGTCGGCGCGGCGGTCACGGGCGCTGAATTGGCGGGCGGAGCGGCCGTCGCCGGAGCGGACGTTGTGGGCGGCGGCGTCAGGACTGTCGTCGGCGCGCGGGTCACCGGCGGCCGGACAACGGGATCGCGGACCGGGGGATCACGAACGGGTGGCTCAAGAACCGGAGGATCGCGGACGGGCGCCACGCGCGGCGGCGGCGGCGTGGGGCCCGGGGGCCTGACGTCCGGACCTGTCGCAGGCGGCGGAACAGGACCAGCCGGCGGCGGCGCGACGGGCGGACCGGCGGTTCCGGGCCGCGTCGGCAGCAGGGCCTCGAAGCGGCGGTTCGTGTCATCGGTTGCGCCGAAGGGTGGATAGAGCCGGGTGCGGGTCAGGGCCACCATCTGAACCGGCCGGTCCAGCACCACGCTTTGGCCGTTGACCGCGACCCCGATCGCCCCCTCCCGCAGAATTAGCACCGCCGCGCTGTCAGACTCTGCCGACAGATCGGGCGCGCCGGGGATGCCGGCGAGGAAGGCCACCGCCTCCGGTCCCACCACGCCCTCGATGATGGTGCCGCGGATGCCGATGGCGGAACCGGGCGTGCGGAAGGCGATGGCTTCGGGCTGGGCGCCGCGATTGTCCGAGGCGAAGCGGAAGGCCCCGCGGAGCACCGAGACCGCCACCCCGGCGACGCCGCGCTGGGGGTCGTAGACGAAGCGGTCGATCTCCAGCCGGGCGTTGGCGCCGACGGTCAGCATCGACCGGTCCAGCAGGCTGATTTCCAGACGGCTGGCGTCGGCGGTGGCGACGCGGTCGCCGAAATTGACGTCGGCGCCGAGCACCGACGGGCGCCATTCGGTCTGGCCGGCGGACGTGGTGGTCACGGCGTTCTCGACCAGCCGGTTGACCCCGACCCGGCCCGGCGCGGCCGGCTGCGTCAGCAGGGCCCAGGCGATCAGGGCCACGACGACGGCCAGAACGGCCCAGATGATCTTCGTCCGCATTGGAGCCTCCCACGCGACCGTGTTACCGTAACGCTTTCGCTCCGGGAGACCAAAACCTTCGCCCCTCGGCAGAAAGCGGGCGGGGGCTGTTTGACTTCCCGGTCGATGACGCGCCCCTTGCGCCCGTCCCGGGGAGGGGCGCGGCCATGGACATCGAACGTATTCTGTCGTGGGCGCTGATCCTCGTGCCCGTCGTCATCCTGACGATGGCAGCGGTGATGATCTTCAAGCGCAAGCGGTGAGTGGCGACCCCGGAGGGACTCGAACCCCCGACCTCTGCTTTAGGAAAGCCTTGCTCTATCCGGCTGAGCTACGGGGCCACGCAGGCTGACCTAGCGGGTGATCGCGCGGCGGGGAAGCGTCTGCGGCCCCTGCCCTTTCCGATTTTCTGATCCGTCCGCCGCAGCCGCTGGAACACCATGGTTCCGGATTGTGGTTAATCCGTCTTAAGATACAATATGTTGGGGTGAACAAACCCCGAATCGGGCCGTGTCGGTGATTCGGTCCTGATTCGTTTCGCCCCTGTTCCGCCCGATCAGGCGGCGCCGTTTACGACAGGGGATAATCGACGCGGCGCCGCTTGAGGAACCCGTCGGGAACGGCCACCTTTTCAGCATCATGAGTGATCGCGGCGCCGGACAGGCCCCCTCGCGCGTCGTCGCGGTGCTGGGCCCGACCAATACGGGCAAGACCCATCTCGCGGTCGAGCGGATGCTGGGCCACGCCTCGGGCATGATCGGCCTGCCGCTGCGCCTGCTGGCGCGCGAGATCTACGACCGGATCGTCAAGCGGCGCGGGGCCGCCGCCGTGGCGCTGGTCACCGGCGAGGAGAAGATCGTCCCGCCGCGGGCCGTCTATTTCGTCTGCACCGTCGAGGCGATGCCGCTGGAGCGACAGGTCGAGTTCCTGGCCGTGGACGAGATCCAGCTGGTGGCCGACCCCGAGCGCGGCCACGTCTTCACCCAGCGGCTGCTGCACGCCCGCGGCCGGTTCGAGACCATGTTCCTCGGGGCAGGGACGATGGCTCCGCTGATCCGGTCGCTGATCGCCGATGTGGAGATCGTCTCACGCGAGCGGCTGTCGACGCTGTCCTATGCGGGGTCGAAGAAGCTGACCCGCCTGCCCGCCCGCAGCGCCATCGTCGCCTTCAGTACGGACCAGGTCTACGCCATCGCCGAACTGATCCGGCGTCAGCGCGGCGGAGCGGCGGTCGTCATGGGCTCGCTCAGCCCGCGCACCCGCAATGCCCAGGTAGAGCTGTTCCAGTCCGGGGAGGTGGACTTTCTGGTCGCCACCGACGCCATCGGCATGGGGCTGAACCTGGAGGTCGACCATGTCGCCTTCGCCGGCCTGCGCAAGTTCGACGGGCGGCGGACACGCTGGCTGCATGCGCATGAGATCGGCCAGATCGCCGGGCGCGCCGGGCGGCATCTGAGGGACGGCACCTTCGGCGTGACGGGCGAGGCGACGGAGCTGGATCAGGATCTGGTCGAACAGGTGGTCGAGCACCGGTTCGATCCGGTCGAGGGGGCCGAGTGGCGCAACGCCCGGCTGGATTTCGACACATTGAACGACCTGTTGCGGTCGCTGACGGTGACGCCGGGGGTCCGGGGGTTGAACCTGACCCAGCCGGCGCTGGATGAGACCCTGCTCCGGCGGCTGATCAAGGACGAGGAGGTGGCGCGGGTCGGCCGTTCCCGCGGGGCCATCATGCGGCTGTGGGAGGCCTGCCAGCTGCCGGACTTCCAGAAGACCACGCTGGATGAGCATGGGCGGCTGTCGAAGGAGATTTTCCAGGCGCTGACGGGGAAGCGCGGGCGGCTGACCGCCGACTGGATCGCCCCACGCTTCGCCGAGCTGGACCGCGACGACGGCCAGATCGACCAGCTGTCGGCGCGGCTGAGCGGGGTGCGGACCCTGAGCTATATCGCCAACCGGCCCGACTGGCTGGATCAGGCGCAGGGCTGGCGCGACCAGACCAAGGCGCTGGAAGAGCGGCTCAGCGATGTGCTCCACGAACGGCTGACGGCGCGCTTCGTGGACCGGCGCACCACCGCCCTGATGCGGGCGCTGAACGTGACCGAGGACGCGGTGGCGGAGGTCAAGGCCGGCGGCGCGGTCATCGTCGAGGGCCATGCGGTCGGACGGCTGACCGGGGTGGAGTTCCAGATCGACAAGGGGTCCTCGGCGCTTGAGGACCGGGCGCTGCGCCACGCGGCGCGGCAGGCGGTGACGCCCGAGATCGCGCGGCGGCTGGGCCGGCTGGCGGCGGATGAGGACGCGGCCTTCGCCGTGACCCCCGACGGCGCGGTGCTGTGGCGCGGCGCGGCGGCGGGGCAGGTGATCGGCGGCGACTGGTTCGCGCCGCGGGTGCGGCTGCTGGGGGAACTGGGACCGCCGGCGGCGCGTGAGCGGGCGCAGCGCCGGCTGGAGGCCTGGCTGGCCGCTGAAGCCGGCCGGGCGCTGAAGCCGCTGGCGCGGCTGAAGGGGGCGGTCGAGAGCGGCGCCCTCAAGGGCCTGCCGCGCGGCATCGCCTTCCGCCTGATCGAGGCCGGCGGGGTCATCGACCGGCGCGCGGTCGAGCGCGATCTGGCGGCCCTGAGCCAGGTCGAGCGGCGTACGCTGAGGACCTTCGCCGTGCGGATGGGGTCGCATTCGGTCTGGCTGCCCGGCGTGCTGAAGCCGCGGGCGCGCGCGCTGGCCCAGGCCTTCGTCGCCGGCGAAGCCTTCCGTCCGGGCGCGATGGCCCTGACCGCCCTGCCCGAACCGCCGCCGTCGCCGCGCCTGCTGTCGGCGTTCGGTCTGCGCGCTGTCGGCAAGGTCGCGGCCGGGGTGGAGATGCTGGAATCGCTCGCCGAGCGACAGGCGGCCGGCAAGGGCGTGCTGACCGAGGCGGATCTGCAGGCGCTGGGCGTCTCGCTCGGTGAAGCGAAGGCGCTTGCCGCGACGCTGAAGGCCTCCCGCGCGCAGAAGCCCGACCGCGATGACCGGCCCAGGGCGGTGAAGGACTCGCCGTTCGCCGCGCTTTCAGCCCTGACCGCGTCGCCCGCGCCGGCGCGCGCGAAACGCAAACGCCCCCGCCGGCCCCGCGCGCCCGGATGAGCGGAGCCGGCTGCCGCATCGATGTCTGGCTGTGGCGGGCGCGGTTCGCGAAGACCCGGTCGCTGGCCGCCACCATGGTCGAGCGCGGCGCGGTGCGGCTGACCCATAACGGCGTCCAGACCCGGCTCGACAAGGCCTCACGCACTGTCCACGTCGGCGATGCGCTGGTCTTCGCGATCGGCGGCCGGTTGGTGGAGCTGACCATCGAGGCGTTCGGCGAGCGGCGCGGTCCGGCGGAAGAGGCGCGCGGCCTTTACAGTCTGAGGCAACCCCTCGGTTGACAGCGACCCGTCGCGGGGTCATGTGCGCTGCCCATTCCTCCCGCCAGCCGATAGCGCACCAGACCGCCTCATGACCTACATCGTCACCGACGCCTGCGTGAAATGTAAGTTCATGGACTGCGTCGAGGTGTGTCCGGTGGACTGCTTCTATGAGGGCGAGAATTTCCTCGTCATCGCTCCGGACGAATGCATCGACTGCGGCGTCTGCGAGCCGGAATGCCCGGTCGACGCCATCAAGCCCGACACTGAGGACGAGCCGGACGGCAAATGGCTGATGGTCAACGCCGACTACGCCAAGGTCTGGCCGAACATCACGGTCAAGGGCACGCCGCCCGCCGACGCCGAGAAGTTCGAGCGCGAGACCGGCAAGTTCGAGAAATATTTCTCGGAAAAGCCCGGCAAGGGTTCCTGAGCCGACTCGCGGCCGGCCGGTGGGGATTTACTGCCTCACACCCACTGACGCTGTGGACGTTTTGAAATTCCGCAATTTTGTGATAGGTTCCTGTCATTGGGTCGGGCGGTAAGCGATTTTCTCGCGCCGCCCGCGTTTGCGACAGAACTCCGTCCACGAAGACGGGGTCGGCCAGAGGTTCGGTGATCCGTTTCCACAGTTGAAGCCTGAGTTTGCCGCGCCGCTGACGGGATACCGTCTTCGGAGAGCGCACAGGTGTCTTCGGTGTTTGCGTCTCGCCTTCCCTGCGCCGGGAAAGGAATGACATGACGAACAAGACCGGACTGGAATTCAAGGTTGGCGACGCGGTCGTCTATCCGGCGCACGGCGTCGGCAAGGTCGCGGCCGTTGAGGTCCAGGAAGTCGCCGGCATGTCGCTGGAAGTTTACGTGGTCACCTTCGACCACGAGAAGATGACCCTGCGCGTACCCACCAAGAAGGCCAAGACGGCCGGCCTGCGTTCGCTGGCCGCCGACGACGTGGTGACCAAGGCGCTGACGACCCTGAAGGGCCGCGCCCGCATCAAGCGCACCATGTGGTCGCGTCGCGCCCAGGAATATGAAGCCAAGATCAACTCGGGCGACCTGATCTCGATCGCCGAGGTGGTCCGCGACCTGCACCGCGCCGACAGCCAGCCGGAACAGTCCTATTCGGAGCGTCAGCTCTATGAATCGGCCCTAGACCGCATGGCCCGCGAAGTCGCCGCCGCCAACCGCATCGACAAGGACGCCGCCGTCCAGCTGCTGTCCAAGTCGCTGAGCGCCAAGAAGGCCGTCATCGCCGCCGCCGAAGCCGCTGAAGAAGCGGCCGAGGAAGCCGAAGCCGCCTGATACCGGCACGCTTCACGAACCGAAACGAAAGGCCCGGGATCGCTCCCGGGCCTTTTGCCTTGTCAGGCCCGTCTCAGGGCTGTCCCGCATAGAGCAAGGGTCCGTCGCCGTCCGGCCCCGACGTCGCCTCGACCGGCGAGCGCCCCACCTCCGGAGCGCGGCGGGGACACACGACCAGACCGAGCATATAGCCGACGATGGCGCTGCCGCCGTATCCGACGAGCGGGGTCGGATAGTTGCCCAGGGCCGCCGCCGCGATAATCGCCGCCCAGACGGCGCCGAAAACGAGACAGGCAGCTTGATCGGTCCCGCTTAGCCGCCGGGCGGCCAGGGCCGGCAGCACCAGCAGCACGGCGCCCATTACGACAGCGGCTCCCGCCAGCGGGTGAACGGCGAAGGCTGAATAGAGGATCTGGTCCACGAACGGCATGGCCGGCGACGGGTCCGCCTGCGCCATGGCCGCCGCAAAACCGAGAACGGCGGCTGCCGCCGCCCCGATCGTTCGCCGGTCCGGACGGGTGAAGGCGATGACGGTCATGCCGACCGCGAGCGCGGCGGCCATCCCCCGATCAGGCTGAAGGGCCAGCGCCAGGGCCGCCACGGCGACGCCCGCCAGCGACAAGGCGTCGCGAGACCGGGCGAACAGCACCGCCATGAGCGGTACGACCATCATGCCGGGCTGGATGACCAGCGGTCCCAGCGCCACCCAGCGGGTGACCCCGCCGGCGCTGACGCCCCACAGGCTGACCGCCAGCAGCACCAGGCCGAGCAAAAGGCTCAGCGGACCGGCGGGCAGATGCCCCCGCCGGTCCGCCAGGACCAGTATGCCCAGGGTGACGAGACCGAACGCCAGGGCGGCCAAATTGATCATCAGATAGTGCGCCGGCGCTCCCCCCGCCGACATGTAGATGAGGCCAAGGCCGGTGGCCCCGACCCCGCAGGAAACCGCGACTGAACGCGGTCCAATTCGATCCGTGAGATTCACAGGCTCCTCCCCTTGTTGCTTCAATTTCGAGAACCGGAAGCGGATGGATTCCCCGACCGCCCATGACAGGCAGCCGAGGGCGAACGGCAGCGCTTCGCCCGGTCGGGTCGCACTCCGGGCCTCGCGGATCGCGGCCTCGCCCCATGGCTGCAGCGCCGGTGGCAGCAGCCTGCGGATCAGCCGGAAGATCAGCTCAATGACCGGGCTCATGCCAGCCCACCCTGGGGCGCTTCATCGGCCCGGGTCGCGGGCAGGGGATGTTCGTCGGCCAGTCGGCAGCCTGCGGCCGTCAGCCTGTAGACGTGCCGCGGCGGGCGACCCGGGGCCTCCGCGACCTGCCAAGCAGCCGACAGATAGCCCTGGGCCTCAAGACGGATCAGCAGGGGGTAGAGGGTTCCCGATTTGATCTGCGCCTCGCGGCAAAGATCGTAGCCGTGGCGGCCTGGCGCGCCCGCCGCGACGAGGGCGGCGAGGACCCGACGAGCGGCCGGCGACAGGGTTCGGGATCGCGTCATGATGCATGAAATCTACATATGTAGATTTAAGTCAAGCCGGTCTCCCGGTCTTCTGCCATTCAGACGCCCGGACCGGTTCCGGAGACACGTTCGAGGTAGGCGATCAGATCGGCGATCTCGGTCGGCTGGAGCTCGAAAGCCGGCATGGACGGGTGGGTGGTGACCAGGCCTTCCGCAAAGGCTTCCTGAAGGTCCCGCACGGGATACAGGACGCCCATGGCGCGGAACGGCGGGGCGGCGCGCATGGGACTGTCGCCGGTGCGTTCGACCGAATGGCAGCTCGCGCATCTCTGCTGAACAAGCATGGCGCCGCGATCAGCGGAGCCCATGATCACGGGTTCGGTTCCGTTCTGCCGGACGGCCTCCCCGGCGCAGCCGCCGAGCGTCAGGGCCGCCAGAGCGGCGATCAGTCGACCTGTCATTGTCCTGTTCCTCCCGGCGAGGGTCGTCACAAGAACGACCCGCATTTGCCTGGACCGCAAATGCGTTCCGGGCGTTGTTCCATAACAAAGCGGGTCTGCGCCCGTTCCGGCAAGTGTCGGAATCGGAAGCCTGTTCAACGAGAGCGACGCGATGACCCAGTTCCACCATATCCGCCTCGAACTCGCCCGCGAGCCCGGTCACCCGGCCGGCGCGCCGACAGAGGGCTATGACATCGTCGCCCCCCTGGACGCCGACGGTCGACTGGATGGCGAGGCCCTGCGCGGTGAACCGGAGCGCGGCCATGTCCGGCGCTTTTCGCGGGACGTAACGATCAGCAAGGGTCAGCTGCGTCAGGGCCCTGGCGGCCGCTGGATTCTCGACATGGAAGAGGGCGTCGCCGACGACGCGACCGGCTTCCGCTTCGGCGAAGAGCGGTTCGTCGTCGGCGAATATGTCAGCCTGTCCCTGCCCTCCGGCGAGCAGCACACCTATGTCGTGGCGCGGGTCGTCGAGGTCTGAGCCCTAGAAATACTCGGCCCCGGCCGGGCACTGGGCGGCCAGGCGGCGCGCGTTGATCGTGGCGGGGATGTAGGGACTCCAGATGCCTGCGCCGCGGATCGAGGCGCCGCCCCGGAAGCTGAACTGTTCCGGTTGATAGGTCCCGTTCAACCGCACCCGCACCTGACGGCCGCTACGGCTGACGCAATTACCCTCGAAGCGGGCGTTGCCGTTGCCGACCACGCGCACCGGATAGGTGCACCGGTAGTGACGCGTCGACAGGCCGCCGAAGAAGCGGTTGATCTCGCTGGGGCGGACGCATTTGGTCTCGGTGTCGCGCTGCCCCAAGGCGCTGGTCGTGTATTCCCAGTAGCCGGCCAGCACGGGCGGCGGGCCCGACTGGGCCGGAGCCGCCGGTCCGGCGAAGGGCGCGCTCGCGGGCGCGGACAGCAGCAGGGCGCCGGCGAGGACGGGTAAGAGGCGGATCAGGGCGGACGGCGTCATGGCATGGACCTTCGGCGGCGGAGCTTCGCCGCATGAATAGAAGCGATATATGGCGGGAATTGAACGGCGGCTGAACGGCCCGTAACCCGCCTCAAGCCTTGACGGGGCGCGGTGACTTCCACTATACGGCCCCCTCTCGCGCGGGGACCCCATCCTCGCGCGCCTCTGTTTCATGCGTCCGCACGGTTTCGCGGCCCGCTCCGTCAAGGATAGTCAGATGTCGCGTCGCTGCGAACTCACCGGTATCGGCCCCATGGTCGGCCACAGCGTGAGCCACTCGAACGTCAAGACCAAGCGCCGCTTCCTGCCGTCGCTGAAGACGGTCAAGGTCGCCTCGGAAGCCCTGGGCCAGACCTTCAGCCTGCGTATCTCGAACGCCGCCCTGCGCACCCTCGACTTCAAGGGCGGCCTGGACCCGTTCATCGTCAAGGCCAAGGACGAGCAGCTGTCGCTGGCCGCCCAGCGCATCAAGCGTCAGGTCAAGGCCAAGCTGGCCGAGCAAGCCGCCGCCGCCTGATCGGGCGACGACAACAGGATTTGAAAGGGCCGGTGGGAACACCGGCCTTTTTGTTTGGGCGAGGTCACCCCAAAATCGCGCCCATGACCCGCGACGAGATGTTCAGTTACGCCCTGACCCAGCCGGGCGCGGAGGACTCCACCCTCCACGGCGGGCGCTGCATCCGGGTGCGGGGGCACTGGATCGTCAATGACAGCCGCGAGCCCGACAGTCTGGCCCTGGCGCTGGACCACGGGACGGTCGACTTCCTGATGGAGACGGAGCCGCAGACCTATTTCCAGACTCCGCACTTTGAAGGCTGGCCGGCGGTGCTGGTGCGGTATGAGGCCGCCGACGACGAACGGCTGCGCGAACAGATCGACAAGGCCTGGGCCCGCCGGGCGACCAAGGCGCAACGCAAGGCGCGGGGGCTATAGGTCGGCTTGTCATCCCGGCTCTCCGCTTCGCTTCGGCCGGGATGACAAGCGACCAGCGCGAACCGCTTTCAGGTTGCGCGACACGCCCTCCCCTTTAGGCTGACCCGGTTGTCGTCGGGGAGCCAGCCGTGTCCTTCAAAGCCTGTCGCGCCGCCCTGATGGGCGCTTCCATGCTGGCGCTCGGCGCCTGCGTCTCGATTTCGGTCACCACCCAGGCGGAAACGGCCCCCGCCACCGCCGAACCCGCCGTCACCGTGACCCCCGTGCGCGAATCGACCGCCTTCACCCTCGGCACCGACCAGCCGCGCACGCCCGAACAGCTGGCCATGCAGTTCGACAAGGCCGACCTGACGATCAAGGTCATGCCGGAGACGAAGACGATCGACGCCGTCGCCGTGCTGGACTTCACCGCCACCGCGCCGCTGACGGCCGTGGTGGTCGAGCTGGACACCCTGTTCACCGTTTCCTCGGTTCAGGTCGACGGGCGGGAGCTGCCCGGGGGCGGCTGGAGCAATCCCGAAGGCCGAATGACCATTCCGCTGGCCGAACCGCTGGCCGCCGGAGAGACGGTATCGGTCCGCATCGCCTATGCCGGCGCGCCGCGCGTGGCGCCCCGGGCGCCCTGGGACGGGGGCTTCGTCTGGGCCACGACAGCCGACGGATCGCCGTGGATCGCTACCGCCGTCCAGCCCGAGGGCTGCGACATCTTCTGGCCCTGTATCGACCATCCGCTGGCCGAGCCGAAGCGGGTGGACATGCACATCACCGTGCCGTCGAACCTGGCCGCGCCGGCGAACGGACGATTCATGGGGACGGTCGACCACGGCGACGGCTGGACGACCTGGAACTGGAGCGCGGCCAATCCGAACACCTATGCGATCGCCCTGAACATCGGGCCGTATGAGGAGGTGCGGGCGGACTACCAAAGCCGGTTCGGCAATGTGATCCCGATGTCCTACTGGCATCTGCGCTCGGATGACCCGGCCAAGGTCGCGGCCCTGTTCGCCCAGTTCGCGCCGATGATGGACTTCTACGAGGCCACCGTCGGCCCCTATCCCTTCGGCGACGAGAAGATGGGCGTGGTCGAGACGCCGCATCTGGGCATGGAGCACCAGACCATCAACGCCTATGGCAACGCCTATCGCCTCGACGGCAAGGGCTATGACTGGCTGCTGCACCATGAGCTGGCGCATGAGTGGTTCGGCAACCAGATGACCAACCGCAACGCCGACGACATGTGGCTGCACGAGGGGCTTGGCAGCTATATGCAGCCGCTCTACCTGCGCTGGCTGAACGGCGAACGCTATATGCAGGCCGAGTTACAGGAGCAGCGCCGCGACCTGATCAACCGCTTCCCGGTGGTCACGGGCACCGACCGGGCCGAAGACGATGTCTACAAGAGCAATGTCGGCCCGGGGCTGGACCTGTACAACAAGGGCTCGCTGATCGCGCATTCGCTGCGCATGCTGATCGGGGACGAGGCCTTCTTCCGCTCGCTGACGCGGCTGGTCTACGGCACGGCGACGCCGCGGCCCGGAAATTTCACAACCCGCTACGGCACGACCGACGAATTCCTCGCCATCACCAGTGAGGAGTCCGGCCGCGATCTGGCCTGGTTCTTCCGCGGCTATCTCTACCAGGCCGCCCTGCCCGATCTGCGCCAGACCCGGGAGAACGGGCAGCTGGCGCTGGAATGGGTCACCGGCGACGCCGGCGTCTTCCCCATGCCGGTCGAGATCGAGATCGACGGCCGGCGGCAGACCCTGGCCATGACCGGCGGTCGAGGGGCTATCCCCGTCGCAGCGGGCGCCCATGTCCTGATCGATCCCGACAACAAGGTGCTGCGCCGCGACGTTTTCCTCGAGGAATGGAAGGCGGCGGGCGGACGCTGACCTAGACGGCCTCCGCCATGACCGACTGACGCACCAGGCGGCACGTCCCCTGGGTCGTCAGGAAGGCTATGTCGGCGGCGTCGCGGCCGCAGGCGATGCGGACCAGCCCCTCGACCGGGGCCAGACCCGTCGGATCGACCAGCCACCAGCCGTTCGACAGCCAGACCTCGAAGATGGCGTGGAAGTCCGGCGGATTGAGCTGGTGCGCGAAGGCGCTGACCGCCCGCGCCGGAATGCCGGAGGCGCGGCAAAGGGTGATCCCCATATGGGTAAAGTCGCGGCAGACTCCCGCCCGATCGATGAAGGTCCGCGCCGCCGTGGTCTCGCTGTCCGAGGCGCCCGGCTCATAGTCGATCTCGGCCTTGATCCAGTCGAGGATTTTCAGCACCCGGTCGCCCCCGATCGTGCCCCCGAAGGTGCGTTCGGCGAACCGGCCGAACTGGTCCGAGGGGCAGTACCGGCTGGGCCAGAGATAGGTCAGCACCTCGGCCGGCAGTTCACCCCAGTCGTGCTGGACTGTTACCGGCGGCAGGCCCTTGAGTACGCCGTTGTCGACCACCGCCCGATAGGTCAGGGCCACCTCGCCCGACAGATGGGCGCGCAGGGTACGGGCGCCGAACTCCTCATCCTCGTTCTCGACGAGGTCGATGGCGGGGGTGGTGGTGAGGCTTTCCTCGAGAATGGTCTGGCCCGGCCAGTGGGCGACCTGAATCTTGTAGATGGCGTCGGTCGGCGGATCGAAGCGATAGACGAGTTCGGCGCTGACGCGGATTTTCATGAGGGCTCGACTGAAGCAGGACGGGCCTGTCGTCAACGGCGCGCGCTCCACGCCGTTCCGTCACTACGGCTCCAGCTCGATGTCCCAGTAGAGATAGTCGAGCCAGCTCTGGTGCAGGTAGTGCGGCGGGAAGCGACGGCCGAACTCCTGCAACTGCCAGGCGCTGGGGCGATGCGGGGCGCGACGGATGGGCATGCCGGCCTGCTGCGGCGTCCGGCCGCCCTTCCTGAGATTGCAGGGCGAACAGGCGGCGACGATGTTCTCCCAGGTGGTGCGGCCACCGCGCGAGCGGGGGATCACATGGTCGAAGGTCAGCTCGGCCGTGGCGTTGCAATACTGGCAGGCGAAGCCGTCGCGCAGGAAGACGTTGAAGCGGGTGAAGGCCGGCTGGCGGTCCTGGTCGACATAGTTCTTCAGCGCGATGACGCTGGGCAGGACCATCTCCATCGACGGGCTGCGGACCACCTTGTCATAGGTCGAGACCACGTCGACGCGGTCCTGATAGACCGCCTTGACCACTTCCTCCCACGGCCAGATCGACAGCGGATAGTAGGACAGCGGGCGAAAGTCGGCGTTCAGCACCAGCGCGGGCCAGCCGGACGGGGGACGACTCTGGACCTGCATCAGGCCCTCGCCGTTCGGGAAGGGATCATCGACGCAACCGGACTGAAGACACGTCTCCTTCCCTGACTGAGCCAAAAGCCTAGTCCTGATTCGACGGCTTGGCGATGACCGCCGGACGACGGTTGGGCGACAGTCAGCCGCGCGTCGGCGTTCCCGGGAAGGCGGGCAGGCTCCAGCCCCAGACAAGGGCGCCCGCGCGCAGGGCGAAGCCGCAGGGCGCGGCGATCAGGGCCGCGGGCCAGGCGTCGAGGCCCAGGGCCCGCGCGGCGACGAAGACGGTGGCCGCCAGCAGGGCGGCGGAGACGGTGATCTCTCGCCGCAACAGGATCGACGGTTGTCCCGCCAGCAGGTCGCGCACCACCCCGCCGAAACAGGCGGTCAGGGCGCCCATGACGATGCAGATCAGGGGCGCGACCTCGAAGGCCTCGGCCTTGGCGGCGCCCATGACGCCATAGGCGGCGAGGCCGATCGCATCGAGCCACAGCAGCGCCCGGAACCGCCAGGGCCGCGCCCCCACCATCCAGACGGCCACGGAGGCCAGCAGGCAGACGGCGATATAGCGCCAGTCCTGCACCCAGAAGACCGGCGCGCCGATCAGCAGGTCGCGCAAGGTGCCGCCGCCCACTCCGGTGATGGCGCCGAAGAAGGCGAAGGTCACCAGATCATGCCGCTGCTGCGCCGCCGCCAGGGCTCCGGTGGCGGCGAAGACGGCCACGCCGGCGAAGTCGAGCGCGCCGAGCACGGTCTCGGGATCGGTCAGGGCGGGATCGACGATGGGGCTCACGCGGGATGCTCCTCCAGCACGGCCTCGCCGCGCTTGACCGCTCCATACCATCCCCAGAGCAGATGCGCCGCCACGCTGCGATGCGGGCTCCAGATTTCGGCGCGGGCCCAGGCCTGCTTCTCCGTCGGCCGCAGGGTCGCGCCGTCCGCCCAGCGCATGGCCTCCTGCAAGGCGATGTCGCCGCCGGGAAAGACGTCCTGACGGCCCTCGCAGAACATCAGGAAGGTCTCGGCCGTCCACTTGCCGACGCCCTTGATCGCGACCAGCCGCGCGATCGCCTCCGCGTCCGACAACTGCTCAAGATGGTCGAAGTCGATCCGGCCCTCGACCTGGGCGCGGGCGATCTCTTGGCCATAGGTCGCCTTCTGGATGGACAGGCCGAAGCTGCGGAGGGTTTCGATATCCGTGGCCAGCACCCGATGCGGCGTCACCTCGCCGGCCAGGCCGGTCTCGACCCGGGCCCAGATGGCGGCGGCTGAAGCCACCGAAACCTGCTGGTCCACAATCATGTGGAACAGGCCCTCAAAGCCGCCCCGGCGCAGTCGCCAGCCGAACACGGGAGTCTGGACATGGGCACGGGCCAGCGCGGGGTCCAGAACGACGAGAGCCTCGCGCGCGGCGGCGATCTGGACGGGATTCAGCGGGAGGGGCATGCGGTCTCATCGACAGGGGCGTACGCCCGTTCTAGCTATTCGGCATGACCACTCTGGACGAACTTCTGCACCCGATCACGCGCGACCGGTTCGACGCGGACTACAACGACCGAAAACCGCTGCACATTCCGGCGGAAGAGGGAGCCGCCAAGCGGTCGCTTCTGGACTGGGCCCGCTTCAACGCCCTGCTGGACCAGAGTTCGATCTGGACCGCCCAGAGCCTGAAGATGGTCTTTAACGGCGAGCCGATCCCGCCCGAGCAGTACTGCGTCGAAGCCCGGTCGCAGTCGGGCGCGACCCTGCGCCCTTCGCCCGCCAAGGTGCAGACCCTGCTGGGCATGGGCGCCAGCGTCATCGCCGGAGACGTCCAGGAGCTGACGCCCGAGCTGCGCGCCCTGTCGCATCAGCTGGCCCGGGACTTCGCGGGGCTGGTCGGGGCCAACGTCTATTGTTCCTTCGGCGGGGTCCGGGCGTTCGACACCCATTTCGACCTGCACCACGTATTTGCCGTGCAGGTGGAGGGCGAAAAGACCTGGCGGCTGTACGAGAACCGCGCCGAGGCGCCGGTGGAATTTCCGGTCGAAGACGCAGAAACCCGCCGCTGGTTTGCGGCCACGCGCGGCAAGCTGATGACCGAGGTGCGGATGCGGCCCGGCGATGTGCTCTACCTGCCGCGGGGCTGGTACCATGACGCCCTGGCCACAGAGGGAGCCTCGCTTCATGTGACCTTCTCGGTGTCGCCCCTGTACGGGCGGGTTCTGTTTCGCCTGCTTGAATCGGCCGCGATGCAGGATCCAACGTTTCGCCAGTGGCTCGCGCCGGGAAGGGACGGCAACCGCCTCGGCGAACAATTGACGGACCTGGGCCGGCGTCTGGCCAATCTGTCCGCCCTTCCCGCTTTCCGCGACGAAGTGTTGATGGCCCAGGAGCGCCTCGTGCCAAGGGGCGAACCCTATGCTCTTCCGGCCCGGACGACCCTGTCCCTCTACCGGCCGACAGGCCTGACGCCTCCGCGCGTGGACGGCCCGGCGCGGGTCGCGGTCGAATGGGCGCTGGGTCAGCCACAGTTCGCGCTGGAGGATGTCATCGCCCAGTTCGACTTCGTCTCTGAGCCGGCGCTGAAAGAGGCCTTCGACGCCGCCATCCGCTCCGGAGCCTTCAAGGCCCTCTGACCACGCGACCGCATCGACAGCGGGCGGCGGGCGTCATACTTGTTCGGCCATGCACAGCCTGGACGACCTTCTGCATCCCGTCTCGCCCGAGCAGTTCCGGGCGGAGTACGTCGGCCGCAAGCCGCTGCATATTCCGGCGGCGGGCGACGAGCGGAAGGCCGCCATCCTCACATGGGCTGACTTCAATCGCCTGCTGGGTCAGGGCTCGCTCTGGAGCGCGGCCCATCTTCGGCTGATGCGGAACTATGTCGCCGTCCCCCCGGAACAGTACTGCCACCCCGTCGCCACGCCGCAGGGCGAGGTGTTGCGTCCCTGGCCCCAGAAGGTCGAGGTCTTCCTGTCCGCCGGCGCCAGTCTGATCGCCAATGACGTCCTGACGATCCACGAACCGCTGATGCAGATCGGCGAGACGCTGGGGCGGACGTTTGCGGCCAGCATCGGCGCCAACATCTACTGCTCCTTCCAGGGCGTTCAGGCCTTCGGCACTCATTTCGACAACCACGACGTTGTCGTCATCCAAACCGGAGGAACCAAGGTCTGGAACCTCTACGAGAGCCGCGCCGACAATCCGATCGAGAACTTCCCCGACGACGACGCCACCCGCCGTTGGTTCGAGCAGAGCCGCGGGGCCCTGATGCAGCAGGTGACGATGCAGGCCGGCGACGTCCTCTATCTCCCGCGTGGCTGGTATCATGACGCCCTGGCGACCGAGGGACCGTCGCTGCATGTGACGTTCGCAATCACGCCCCTGCACGGCCGCACCCTGCTCGCGCTGCTGAACATCGAGGCGATGAAGGACCCGGCCTATCGCGCCTTCGCGCCGCCGGCGACGGAAGATGGCGGCGCGGCTCTGGCGGCCCACCTCGCCGATTACGGTCAGATCCTGGCGCGTATCGCGGCTTCCCCGGCGTTCAGCGAGGAGGTCGCCAGATCCCAGACCCGGATGACCCCCCGGCCGCCATCCTTCACCCTGCCGGAACGCAAGCCCGTCACCCTGTACCGGACCACGGGCAGGTCGTTCCCCGCCTGTTCGACCACCGTACGCGAGACCTACGACTGGGCGATAGCGGAACGGCAATTCGCCCTCGAGGACATGGTCGCCCATTTCCAGTCCCTGTCGGAGGGTGATGTTCGCGAGGCCGTCGCCGCGGCCGAGGCCGCCGGGGCGGTGCAGCGCGTATAGGCCGACGACGCATCGACAGGGTGCGGAGGTCGCCTTAAACCTCAGCCCATGCGCACGCTCGAAGAGATCCTGCATCCCGTCACCCCCGCGCAGTTCCGCGCGGAATACGAGGGCCGCCAGCCGCTGCATGTTCCGGCCGCGGAAGGGTCGAACAAGCGTGCGCTGCTGCCCTGGGACGCCTTCAACGGACTGCTGAACCAGAGCAACGTCTGGACCTCGGAACGCCTCCAGCTGATGCACCAGGATGCGGCAGTCCCGCCCGAGCAATACTGCAAGCTGAAGCGAACCCCGGAGGGCCACGTCTGGCGGCCGGCGCCGGCCAAGGTCGAGGTCTTCCTGTCCGCCGGAACCAGCATTCTCGCGAATGACGTCCTGACCCTTCATTCCCCCATCACCCGCGCGGGCGTGGCTCTGGGAGAGGCGCTGGCGGCCGAGGTCGGGGCCAGCGTCTTCTGCTCGTTCAAGGGCGGCCGGGCGGTCGCGACCCACTATGACGTCCATGAGGTCTTCGCCGTCCAGACCGAAGGGGAGAAGGTCTGGAACCTGTACGAAGGGCGCGTGATCGACCCGGTCGGCTATCCGCCCGGCATGACCCAGACCGACTTCAACAAGGACTGCGGCCGGCTGGTCTCGACCATCACCATGAGGCCTGGCGACGTGCTGTACATGCCGCGCGGCTTCTACCACGACACGGTGACTCCGGATCAGCCCTCGCTGCATGTCTCCTTCACGGTCATGCCCCTGACCGGCCGGAGCATCCTGTCGCTGCTCGACGGCCCGGCCTTGCAGGACGCCGCGTTCCGCGCCTGGCTGCCCTCCGCTGACGCCGGGGGCGGGAGCCTGCTCCAGGCGCGGCTGACGGAACTGGCCACACGGCTGGCGGGGATCGTCGCCTCGCCCGCCTTCCGTGACGAGGTCGCCCTGCTCCAGCGCCGTCTCATTCCCCGTGCGCCTGACTTCAGCCTGCCGATCCGCAAGCCCGCCACCCTGTATCGCGTGTCCGGCCGGGCCTTCCCCGATATGGGGCCGATGGCGCGTCGGGTCTTCGACTGGATGATCGAAGAGCGGCAGTTCGCGGTGGAGGATCTTGTCGCGGACATGGACTCCCTCTCGGAGGCCGATATCCGCAACGCCCTGGCCGGGGCCGAACAGGCCGGCGCCGTCCAGCGCGTGTGAGCGCCGCCATGGCGTTCGTGACCCGCTTCGCCCCGTCGCCCACCGGCCGGCTTCATCGCGGCCACGCCTTCTCCGCCCTGACCGCCTGGCGCGCCGCGCGTGAGGTCGGCGGCCGTTTTCTGCTGCGCATCGAGGACATTGATCCGACGCGCTGCAAGCCGGAGTTCGAGGACGCGATTCTGGAAGACCTGACCTGGCTGGGGCTGGACTGGGACGGTCCGGTCCGTCGGCAGTCCGAACACCTGGCGGACTATGCCGCGGTGATCGACGACCTGAACGGACGGGGACTGCTCTATCGCTGTTTCCGCACCCGCAAGGACATCCTCGACGCCATAGGCGACGCCCCGCACGGCCCGGTGGAAGCGGCCCGACCCGGCCCACATCCAGCCGACGAGGAGGCTGCCTTGCTGGCGGAGGGACGACCGTTCGCCTGGCGGCTGTCGCTGGACCGTGCGCGGGACGCCCTCGACGAAGGCGTCTGGGAGGCATTGGCCTTCGTCGAGGAGGGCCGGGGGCCGAACGGCGAACGCGGCCTGATGAGGGCTCGGCCCGGGACGGCGGGCGATGTCGTGCTGGCCCGCAAGGACGCGGGCGCGGCTTACCATGTGGCGGTGACCCATGATGACGCACTGCAGGGGGTGACCCATGTGATCCGCGGCGAGGACCTGTTCGAGGCGACCCATGTGCAGGTTCTGATCCAGACGCTGATGGGCTGGCCGATCCCCGTCTATCGCCACCATAGGTTGCTGCTGGGGCCGGACGGGCGACGCTACGCCAAGCGCGACCGGTCCGTAACGCTGGCGGAACTCAGGGCCGGCGGTCTGAACGCCGGGACCCTGCGGGCCGAACCGGGCTTCTGATCAAGGAGCCAACCGGCCCTTCGCCTTCGAAGCCAGGAAAACCACGTCCTCGTCGGGGGCGTCAGAGGCGGCGCCGGGCCCGCCGATGGAGCGCAGGATGTGGCGGATGATGTTGAGGCGGGCGGTCTTCTTGTCGTCGGTGGCGATTACGGTCCAGGGGGCGTGGTCGTGGTTGGTCTCCTCCAGCATGCGGTCGCGGGCGGCGCTGTAGTCGTCCCAGCGGGCTTGGGCCTCAGCGTCCAGCGGCGAGACCTTGAACCGCTTCAGCGGGTCGGCGGTGCGCTCCTCCAGACGACGGGCCTGTTCGGCCTTGGTGATGTCGAGCCAGAGCTTGATCAGGATCACGCCGTCATCGGTCAGCATCCGCTCGAACAGGGGCGCATCCGTAAGGAACTGGGCGTGCTGCGCGGGGGTGCAGAAGCCCATCACCGGCTCGACCCCGGCGCGGTTGTACCAGGAGCGGTTGAACAGCACGGTCTCGCGGTCGGCCGGCAGGTGGGCGACATAGCGTTGGAAATACCACTGGGTGGTTTCCCGATCAGTCGGCTTGGGCAGAGCGACGATGCGGGTCTGGCGCGGCGAGGCGTATTCAGTGATGCGCTTGATCGCCCCGTCCTTGCCGGCAGAGTCGCGACCTTCGAAGACGATCACCGTCTTGCGGTTCTGGTCGATGGTCCAGTGCTGCGCCTCGACCAGCAGGATTTGGAGCCGTTCAAGGTCGGCGGCGTAGTTGTCTGAGTTCTTGGCCATGCATCCACGATGCGCCTCGCCCGCCGTGGGGGCAATGTTGCAACTCCATTTCACGGTGGTCGCACGCAGGCCCGGCGCCCGCCGTGAACCTTCAGCATTCTCATGTGCGAGCCACGCCCCGGTCGAGTATATGGGCGGGACAGAGATGGAGCTTCCCATGTTCGCCACGCGCCGCGCCCTGCTGGGCGGTCTTGTCGCCCTGCCCCTCGCCGGCGCCTTGCCGGCCGCGGCTAGCGCCAGCTTCGGAAACGCGGCGGCAGAGGCCGCGCTGGATGCGGCCTTCGCCGAGGCCGCGCCGCCCGCGCTGGCGGCGGGGATTGTGACGCGCGAAGGCCTCGGATGGGCCGGGGTGCGGGGCGTGCGTCGCGTCGGGAGCGAGGCGCTGGCGACGACGGATGATCGATGGCACCTGGGATCGAACACCAAAGCCATGACCGCCGCCGTCTTCGGCCGGCTGGTCCAGCAAGGGCGCGCGCGGTGGGACATGCTCGTGGCCGAGGCCTTCCCCGCCCTGACCATCGATCCGGCGTGGAGCGCCATCACGATGGATGACCTGATGCACCACCGCGCGGGCCTGCTGGACGCCTCACTGCTGGACCGCACATGGCTGATGGCGGCCCATGCCGACCAGCGGCCCTTGCCGGAGCAGAGGGCCGAGTTCGCCGCGCGGGCCCTCCGGGCGCCGCCGGCCGGGCCGGTCGGGCAGTTCGCCTATGGCAACGGCAACTACATCGCCCTAGGCGCCGCCATCGAGACGATCACCGGCCAGCCCTGGGAGACGGTCATGGCGGCTGAGCTGTACGCGCCGCTGGGCCTGACCACCGCCGGGTTCGGCGCGCCACAGGGCGACGCCCCCTGGGGGCACCGGGGCGGCGTCGGCGTCGATCCGGCCGGCTTCGCAGACAATCCGGCGGCGCTGGGCCCGGCAGGGACGGCGCATATGAGCCTGGCCGACTACGCCCGGTTCATCGCCGCCATGATGGGCGGCGCCCCGGCTTGGCTGAGCGACGAGACCCGCGCTCATCTGCTGACCCCCGCCTCGGGCACCCCGCCGGCGTATGCGGCGGGGTGGGGCGTGGGGACCGCGCCGTGGGGCGGCGTCGGCGGGCCAGGGCCGACGATCACGCACAACGGCTCCAACACCATGTGGTTCGCGACGGTCCTCGCCGCGCCCGGGCGGGGCCTCGGCTTCATCGTCCTGTCCAACGACGGGGTCGCGGGGCAGCGGGCCTGCACGACGCTGGTGCGACGGCTGGCGGAGGTCAGCGCCGCCGCGTAAGGCTGTCGGCGTATGAAGCGTGATTTCGCCGATTTCTGGAACCTGCTCTGGGAGCTGACGCTTGGCGTCTGCGCGGCGTTCGCCCTGTTGAACCTGTTCGCCCCGGCGCAGGACCTGCCGTGGAAGCCGCTGGACCTGAACCGGCCGATCGGGACGGCGACGGCGGCCAAGGTGGCCGATTTCGTCCTGCCCGCGACCGCCGCCCCCGAGGAGACCGCCGCCGTCACCGAGGCCTGTATGCAGGTGCTGCGCGAGGCCGGGGTGCAGGTGGAGCGGGCCGAGGACCGGGACGACGGCGGCTTCTGCGTCGTCCGGGGAGCGATCCGCATCACCGGCGGCGCCGTGACCCGACTGCCGGGCGACCCGGTGATGCAGTGCCCGCTGGCGGTGCGCTACGTCATCTGGGAGCGGCAGGTGCTGCAGCCGGCGGCCCAGCAGACCTTCGGCAGCCGGGTGGCCCGGTTGAACGATGTGGGGACCTACAGCTGCCGCCGCATCTATGGCCAGACGGACGTCTCGGCGCGGCCCAGCGAGCATGCGCGGGCCAATGCGCTGGATATCGGCGGGGTGACGCTGGAGGACGGGCGGCGGATCTCGGTGCTGGAGGACTGGCCGGGCGACGGGCCGCGCGGGGCCGAGGGGCGGCGGTTTCTGACCCGGATCCGCGACGGCGCCTGCCGGGTGTTCGCGACCGTGTTGAGCCCGGACTACAACGAGCCGCATGCCAATCACCTGCATCTGGACGGGGCCCCGCGCCCGCTGTGCAGCTGATTTCGAGAACATTGTTCACCGGAGAGGCGAATCGGTTTGCGGTTGACCGTCCCGGAATTGCGCGAGAGAAAGTCGGCGCAGTCCGGATTTCGCGCGGCCTCCACACCCGTGCTCGCTCCTTCACTGAATGAGCTCGTCCAGATGGGCTGACGGGCGTCCCTCGAGGGACGTCTGCCTGGAAAGCGCGTTCAGGAGACGCAACATGGCGACCGGCACGGTCAAGTGGTTCAACCCGACGAAGGGTTTCGGCTTCATCCAGCCCGATGGCGGCGGTCAGGACGTTTTCGTCCACATCACCGCGGTTCAGAAGGCGGGCCTGCAAGGCCTCGATGAAAACGCCAAGGTCGAATACGAGCTGGAATCCCAGCGCGGCAAGACCTCGGCGGTGGATCTGAAGCTGGTCTGAGACCACGGCTGACACCATCACAAGACGGGCGCGGGAGCATCAGCTTCCGCGCCTTTCTTTTTGGCCGCGCTCCACTGCGCCAGCACGATCGCGGCCAGCACCACCGCGCCGCCCAGCGCCTGAACCGGGGTCAGGGTCTCGGCGAAGAGGAGCCAGCCGAGGACGGCGGCGGCGATCGGCTGGATCAGGACGGTCACGGCGGTCAGGGCCGTGGGCAGCCGGCCCAGCGACCAGGCGACGCCGCCCTGTCCCACCACATGCACCACCCCCAGCCCCACGCAGGCCGCCCAGCCGCCCCATGAGCCGGGCAGGATCTGCTCGCCGAGCACCAGGGCCGCCATCAGCAGGCCCGGCGCGGCGATGGCGGTCGACCACAGCATCACCCGCCCGGCCGAATAGCGCCCGCGCGCCGCCTTCACGGCGATGAAATAGCCCGCGTACCAGAGGGCGGTGACGGCGGCGAAGGCGTCGCCCAGCGGGGGGTTCGAGCCCTGCCCGCCGTCGGCCCCCAAGGACATGGTCACGGCGCCGGCGATGGCGGCGGCAAGGGCGACCACGAACAGCGCCTTCGGCCGCTCGCGGAACACCCACCAGCCGACCAGGGTCACCACCACCGGCGTCAGGTTGGTCAGGGTGGTGGCGTTGGCGACCGAGGTCAGGGCGATCGAATAGTGCCAGAAGCTGAGATCGAGCACGAGCATGCCGCCGGCCAGCATCATCCAGCCGGAGGGCCGGCCGATCCCCTCGCCGCCGGGTCTGGCGGTCATGAGCAGCAGCAGGGGCAGGGCGAAGGCGAAGCGCCAGAAGCCCGCGGCGGCCGGGCCGGTGTCCGCGAGGCGCACGAGGATCGGCGCGAAGCCCAGCACGGCCGCGGCGAGGATCAGGACGATCAGGGCGGCGGCGCGGGTGGGCATGGGGCCTCCATAGCTCTCCCTCCCCCTTGTGGGGAGGGATGTCGGCGCGAAGCGACGACAGGGTGGGGTGAGTCAGGGCAGAGTTCGACCGTGCGGCGGTTCCCCACCCGTCTGTCGCTACGCGACATCCACCCTCCCCATGAGGGGAGGGAGAAGGGTCAGATGACACTCCCCCCCAAAAAACGCTCAAAGCTGTCATCCCTCCCCTTTCGCCCCCTCGTCCCCAGTCCTTTCCTCGGCCGCGCGCACGGCCTCCAGCCGGGCCAGTTCGAGCTTCAGGTCCTCGTATTCGGGCGGCAGGTCGCGGCCGGCCATCAGGTCCTGGGCCAGGGTCAGGGCGCGTTCGCGCAGGAACATCCGCATCATGGCCTGACCGGCCTCGAACCGTTCGTCGGACTCGGCCGGGTCCTCCTCGGCCCATTCGAGGACGTCGTTGAGGCGGGCGATCTCGGTCGCGGCGCGGGCGAGGCGGACGGCGTTCAGCCCCTCGCCGCTCTTCAGCGCATGGGCGGCGCCGGCCAGGGCCCGGCGGGCGAGGTCGTCGGGGCGGATGTGCAGGGGCGCGCGCCAGGCCGCCAGCACCGCCGCCTCGTCGGGCGGCCCGTCTGCGGGGGCGGCGGGGGCGGGTCCGGAGGGCGGCGCCGACCGCGCCAGCGCCTGCCGCGCGGCGAAGGCCCGTTTGGTCCAGCCCTCCTTCGCCGCATGTTTGCGCAGGGCCGTCACCGACACCCCGAACCGCGCCGCCACCGTCGGCGCCGACAGGCCCGACAGATAGGCCCCCCGGATCAGCCCCCAGGTCTCGCCCGCCACGGTGACATAGCGGGTCTTCGGCAGGGCCTTCATCGCCGCCCCCGCGCCTGATCGCGCTTCAGCGCCGCCACCGCCCGCTCGATTTCCGCCATGGCCGCGTCCTGGATCGCGTCGAGCGTCGGGGTTCCGGTCGGCATGGACGCCACCGCCCGCGCCTCGCGGGCAAGGCGTTCGACGGTCTCCATGCGCCGGATCGCGCGGTCAAGGGCGTCGGGTTTTCCGGGTGTCTTCTTCATGATCTCCGCTCCGTGTTGAGGCGGCGGAGTCTGCGGCGGGCGGTTCCTATGGCGGGCTGAAAGGGGCGAAAAGGGAGAGCGCGGGGCGCAAGGGGTTGAAAGGATTGGGGTCGGGAGGGGACGATGGGGGCGGAGTTGTGCTGACAATCGGCGGATTGTGAGCGGTGGGGAGTGCGCCCCTCCCCCCTTTCGTCATCCTCCGGCGAGCGCAGCGAGACCGGGGGACCCAGCGGCGCCGAAGGCGACCTGTTCAGGCAGGCTGTTAGCCGACCGCGCTCCCGACAGGTTCGCGCTCTCGCGCGCCGCTGGGTCCCCCGGTCTGCGCCGCGAAGGCGCGGCTTGCCGGAGGATGACGAAAGCAAAAAAGTTCAGAGGGTCCGCCGGTACCGTCCGCGTCCGTCGAACGCCAGCCAGCCGCGGTCGCGGAGCACCTGCAGCTGCTGCCTGATCTTGGGGCGGACGTTGTTGTTGCCCGGATAGAGAGCCGCCAGCCGCGCCTCCTGGGCATAGACCTCGGCCAGGGTGAACTCGGGCCGCCCCACCGCCTCGACCGCGCCCATGACGGCCAGCAGCCAGCCGCGCGCCTTCAGGCCTTCGTCGCGCAGGAAGCGGGTCGCGGTCCAGGCGGCGCGGACCTCGGCGCGGGGCGCGGGGACGCCGGCGTGGATCAGGCGGATGCGGCCCGACGCCGGGACCTGTCCGATCAGGATGTTGCAGCCCTGCCAGCCGGCGCGGCGGGCATGGGGGCCGAGCGGCTTGCGCGCCGCGATGATCTGCGGCGTGAAGAAATGGCTCGGCACGAGGATCAGGTCCGTCACCCGCGCGGCGGCGCGGTCGTAGCTCATGGCGAAGAGGCTGGGGTTGTTCGCCGCCGTCAGCCGGGCGGTCATGGTGCCGAAGGCGCCGTCCGGGATGGAGGGCCCCAGCCTGCCGCGCTTGGCCTTGAGCTCATATTCCTCGCCACAGGCACCGCAGCGGAAGTCGGCGACGGGCGAATTGTTCGGCAGCGGCGGCAGGCGGTCGGCGGGGCAATTGGGACAGAAGCCGTGCAGTGCCACCCAGGCCTCGGTGACCGATCGCGCGGTCTGGGTCGGCCCCTTGAAGACGACGGCCGGTTCAGCGAAGCCGAGCTCGCACCAGTGATTGTCGTCCTGCCCCATCCACCCACCGTAGCGGGTGGCGGGTCAGGGGGGATAGCCCCGCTAAAGGTCGCTGGCCGTCTTGATGAGCGAGTCGGTCGCCAAGAGTGGTGCAGCGAGAAGCGTGCGAACCCGGGCTGAATGGTGCCGATTTGGGAACCAGATCTCTTTACCCCGGATCCGCGTCGGAGCGCCAAGCCCCTCGCTCTGAACGATGCGAAGAACTTCTGGCACATACTTAGCGGCACGTGGATCCAAACCTCGACTGAATGCGGACAACTGCCGTCCACTGCCCTGCTGAACGAACATTTTCTTAAGGATCGTCAGCAAGACCTTCACTGGCTCAGCAAGGGACAGGCCCATTATTTCTGCATTGGTTGTCGTACCAGAAATCGCAGTTGATACATCAGAGTCAGAGAATTGCTGAGGAAGCCCACCGTCTCGACCAAGCCCCTCAATTGTACCTATTACGCAGCCTTTGAAATTTGGAAGACATTCGTCTCCAAAATCTCCATCCATAACAATAGAAGAGATAATACAATCTCTAAAAGTTATAGATCTTAGGTCAGACGAACCAACTAGCAACTCTTCCTCAACGGCTTCTTCTACTTCAATACGGCCAAATATAGTCGGATCCTCGTCTATAAGAACGGCCGAAAGAACATCCATAGCGACCTGACCGGGATGATTGCCAACCCGAAGACTTTCGAAGGCTGCTTTCAGATGGCCATCTGTGACGGCCCCACTCACTCGGTTGTCGATAAGCACGTCTTTTCCGTTTGATCCGAGCGCTGACTGAACATCGGCGAACACGGTCGTATCAAACGAAAAGGGCTCGATAACAAATCGCGTCACATCACCGGCACGCGCTGCGCTAGCAAACTGGGGATCTATGAACGAGCGCGTGCCATCCTCGGCGGAAGACGGAGCCAATCCCGGTAGCCGCAGAAGTAGCTGCTGCCCCCCTTCATCCGGAAGGCCCCCAACGATGTCACGGTAAGCCTCCTGAACTACCTCCATTGACAGACGCCCCATACCGTCCGGAGTTGCACGCGCCCTCGTTGCCAGTCGCTCGATGATTTGCCGGACGGTTTCGGGATCTAGGCGATCATCCTGCTCCGACTCCCGCGCACTAATGAGAGCTAGGAACTTGTTCCACCCGGCCCCCGCCCCTAGCCCAGCCAATGACGTGTACAGATCCCCCTGCCTCCCCAAGAACGCAAAGTAGGCAACTAGGAGCGGGCGCGAGGGCAACCACTCAGGAATCTTATCGTCGTACCCGAGCTTCTTCAGTAACCGCTGCGCTTGCTCTGGAGTAAAATCGTTCAAAGAGACCGTGCGCCATTCAGCAGTTACGCCTAACGCTGCTCGCATCTCAGATTTTGCATCGAAGAAGTTGGATCTTCCCGCAACAACGATGCTACTTTTATTTGAACTACTCTGAACAAAATTCCGGATAAGCGTCATGGCAGCACATCTATGCTGCCGCACCCTCTTGAGACTTTGCCCCCAGCCCGAGGTGGCTATTTCGTCAAAGCCATCGAGAAATAGATCTACATGACCGCCCCGCCAAGCTCGCACGAGATCGCTGGCACCACCCGAGTAACCTATCTCCCGAGAGTGGCGCTCGAGAGCCTCAACCGGGCTGGTCTGTCCTCGATGCTCTCGTAAATTGAGATAAACCGGAACTCGGTAAGATTTTAGGTTTCTGTAGTTTTCCGCGAGTCTATAAAAAACTTCACGTATAGTCATACTCTTTCCGGCGCCGTAGTCACCTACAACATTGAACCTAGAAGGAGATTTCTCGATTAGCTCCGAAACTTGCTTTGCAGTTAATCTGTCCGTTGATTCTGAAACCAATAGCTCGATAGGAATATATGCGGATCGATCTAGTTTCGGCTTGTGAGTCTCAGGATCGGTTACGCTGCCGAAAGCGTGGGACATTCTGCAGCGAATATATTCCGCCCCGTTAAAGAGCATGGATCGAAATTGCTCGAAAGACAGTAGCCTCAGCGTTCCAGGATACGCCGCAACGACGGCCTTCTGGTCAACGGTTGGCTCGTGGAGCGTAACAAGCCAACCGGCTGCGAATTTGCCGCCTGACTTGCGGAGATTCTGGACGACAGTGGCGGTCTTTAGGGCGTCTTGGGACGTTTTATCCCTCTTCGAGGACACCGTGGCTTCGATCACATTGATAGCGTCTCGTGTTTCGAACACCCCATCCCGCTCACGACCCTCGAGTACCTGAGATCCACCTAGTGCTGCCTCGCTCCAGAGAAGTCGCGCGATCTGCCTCACTTCATCTTCAAAATGAGCCTGCTCAAGCTGACCAGCTCGCATAAAAATCCCCTGCGCTGAGTTTTCGCACCACCTCCTGTAGCGCGTAGCGATCCCTGACGCCCCACCAAATCCCTCGCGAGCAATACTAGCCCCACGATCTTCATCTGCCTGATCTCAGGTCACACTTCCCCCTTCTGTCGGTTAGCCCGACCTGCCCCCTACAGCCTGCCCTTCCGGAACGCCTCCGCCTTCTCCGCCGCAGCCTCTGCCCGCCAGCGCTTCGGCGCCGCCTTGTCGACCTGCTCGCCCTCGGCGGTCAGGACCTCGTTGGCGAACTCCAGGTCCATCAGCTTCATGCGCTTGATCTCGTCGCGGAGCCGCGCCGCCTCCTCGAATTCGAGGTTGGCGGCGGCGTTGCGCATGCGGCTTTCGATGTCCTTGAGGGCGGCCTGGAAGTTGGAGCCGGTGAAGGGTCTGGACTCCTCCTTCATGCCCGGGGCGGTCAGCTTGTCGAGGGCGCGGGACTCATAGGGGCTGGCCATGATCTCGCGGATGTCGCGCTTGACCGACTCCGGGGTGATGCCGTGTTCGGCGTTGTAGGCCTCCTGCTTTTCGCGGCGGCGGTTGGTCTCGGCGATGGCGCGCTCCATCGAGCCGGTCATGCGGTCGGCGTAGAGGATGACGCGGCCGTCGACGTTGCGGGCGGCGCGGCCGATGGTCTGGATCAGGGAGGTCTCGGAGCGCAGGAAGCCCTCCTTGTCGGCGTCGAGGATGGCGACCAGGCCGCACTCGGGGATGTCGAGGCCCTCGCGCAGCAGGTTGATGCCGATCAGGACGTCGAAGGCGCCGAGGCGCAGGTCGCGCAGGATCTCGATCCGCTCCATGGTGTCGACGTCGGAGTGCATGTAGCGGACGCGCACGCCCTGTTCGTGCATGTATTCCGTCAGGTCCTCGGCCATCTTCTTGGTCAGGACGGTGACCAGCGAGCGGTAGCCGTTGCGGGCGACCTGTTTGACCTCGTCGATGACGTCGTCGACCTGGGTGCGGGTCGGGGTGGAGACGGGGCGGATCTCGACCGGGGGGTCGATCAGGCCGGTGGGGCGGATGACCTGTTCGGTGAAGACGCCGCCGGTGCGCTCCATCTCCCACGGGCCGGGGGTGGCGCTGACGAACATCGTCTGGGGGCGCATGGCGTCCCATTCGTCGAACTTCAGCGGGCGGTTGTCGATGCAGCTGGGCAGGCGGAAGCCGTATTCGGCCAGGGTGGATTTGCGGCGGTAGTCGCCGCGGTACATGGCGCTGATCTGGCCGACGGTGACGTGGCTCTCGTCGACGAAAAGCAGGGCGTTGTCGGGGATGTATTCGAAGAAGGTGGGCGGCGGCTCGCCCGGGGCGCGGCCGGTCAGCCAGCGGCTGTAGTTCTCGATGCCGGCGCAGGAGCCGGTGGCCTCCATCATCTCCAGGTCGAAGCGCACGCGTTGCTCGAGCCGCTGGGCCTCCAGCAGCTTGCCGTTCCCGACCATCCAGTCGAGCGTCTCCTTCAGCTCGGCCTTGATGCCGGTGATGGCCTGGTTCAGCGACGGGCGCGGGGTGACGTAGTGGCTGGCGGCGTAGACGGTGATCTCGGTGAGGTCGGCGGTCTTCTTGCCGGTCAGGGGGTCGAACTCCTGGATGGATTCCAGCTCGTCGCCGAACAGCTGGATGCGCCAGGCGCGGTCCTCCATGTGGACGGGGAAGATCTCGATGACGTCGCCGCGCTTGCGGAACATGCCGCGGTCGAAGGCGGCATCGTTGCGCTTGTACTGCAGGGCGATCAGGTCGGCGCGGAGCTTGGACTCGTCGATCTGGTCGCCGACCTTCAGGGTGAAGGTCATGGCGGTGTAGGTCTCGACCGAGCCGATGCCGTAGATGCAGCTGACCGAGGCGACGACGATGACGTCGTCCCGCTCGAGGATCGCCCGCGTCGCCGAGTGGCGCATGCGGTCGATCTGCTCGTTTATGCTTGAGTCCTTCTCTATATAGGTGTCGGACTTGGGAACGTAGGCTTCCGGTTGATAATAGTCGTAATATGATACGAAGTATTCGACGGCATTATCTGGGAAGAATGACTTGAATTCGGAGTAGAGCTGGGCCGCCAAGGTCTTGTTGTGGGCGAGGATCAGGGCCGGGCGCTGGGTCTGTTCGATGACCTTGGCCATGGTGAAGGTCTTGCCCGAGCCGGTGACGCCGAGCAGGACCTGGTCGCGCTCGCCGGTTTCGGCCGTGGCGACGAGCTCGGCGATGGCGGAGGGCTGGTCGCCGGCGGGGGTGTATTCGGAGTGCAGGCGGAAGGGGATGTGCCGGCGGCCGTCTGGCCGGTCGGGGCGGTGCGGGGTCCAGTCGGCGGGTTTGCCGGGGGCTTCTTCCGGCGTCAGGCGCGGGCCGGAGACGGGGGCGAACATGGGCATGTGCGGGGTCTGGACCGGCATGCGGGCGGGGGCCTCGGCCAGGGACTCGCCGCGGACGTGGACCGGTTTGGCGGTGCGGGGGGCCGAGCCCTTGGGGGGCGAACTGGAACGGTTCATGAACAGCAATCTAGGGCGCGAAGGGCGGCTTCGCCAGTGAACGCGCGGACGGGACGGAGGCTGCTGACAGCGGGTGTCAGCAGGGCCGGGGCAACGGTCCGGAAACCGCGAGACGGAGCGGGGCGGACGCGGCAGTATCGGCGCCATGTCGCCCGCCGCCCTGACCCTCTCACGCCTCGACAGCCCGATCGGGCCGCTGACGCTGGCGTGCAATGAGGCGGGGGCGGTGCGCGGGCTGTCGTTCGGGGACGGGCTGATCGGGGCGATGCGGCGGGAGTATCCCGGGGCGGCGCTGAATGACGGCGTCGCGCCGGCGGCGGTCGCGCGGGAGATCGCGGCCTATTTCGACGGGGACCGGGAGGCGCTGACGCGGGTCGACTGGTCGCTGGAGGGCGCGGCAGCGGGCGACGGCTTCCAGGCGCGGGTCTGGCGGGCGCTGGCCGGGGTGCCGGCGGGCGCGACCATCAGCTATGGCGAGATGGCGAAGCGGGCGGGCGAGCCCGGCGCATCCCAGGCGGCGGGGACGGCGCTGAACCGCAATCCCATCCCGCTGGTGCTGGCCTGCCACCGGGTGATCGGGGCGGACGGGTCGTTGACCGGCTTCGGCGGCGGGCTGGAGCGGAAGGGGTGGTTGTTGAGGCACGAGGGGGCGTTGTTGATCTGAGTGGCGAGTGGCTAGTGATTAGTGGCTGGCTGACGCCTGTGCGAAAGCGCGGTCCGCGCCGCCCTTCCGCCGACGGGCGTGCGGGCGACACTAACCACTAACCACTAACCACTGGCCACTAACCACTCGCCACTCGCTTAGCGGCGCACCTGCACCCTTGCCTCGAGCTCCGCCCAGCGGCGGGTCAGGTCGCGGAGCTCTTCGCGGAGGCGGCTCGCCTCGGCGCGGCTGATGGAGCCGTTGCGCTCGCCGGCGGTGATGCGGGCTTCCAGGGCGACGGCGCGGCCGTCGGTTCCGTAGCCGCCGTCGTAGGCCACGTCGCCGATGCGGCGGTCGAGGTCGGCGAGGCGGGTGGTCAGGTCCTGACGTTCGCGGTCGCTGAGACCGTCGCGCTCATAGCCGGCCTCGAGGCGGACGAGGGCGTCGAAGTCGCTGCGCAGCCGGTTGGCCTCGGTGCGGCTGATGCGGCGGTCGTTCAGGGCGACATCGACGCGGGCGTTGAAGGCCGTGCGCTGGTCGGCCAGCGAACGCCAGCCATAGTCGTCGCCATAGCCGCCGTCATCGCGCGCATCGCCGACGCGCTGGGACAGGGCGTTGTAGCGGGTGCGCAGGTCGTTGCGCTCCTGGGTCGTCAGCCGGCCGTCGGCGGCGTAGCGGGTCTCGAGCTGGACCAACGAATTGTATTCCGCGCGCAGCCGGTTCGCCTCGGTGCGGCTGATCGAGCCGTCGCGCACCCCGGCGTCGATCCGCGCCTCGAGCTGCACGCGGCGCTCGCCCAGCGGACGGCGGCCCTGGTCGTAGTCCTGCTCGACCTGCTGGTCATTGCCGAAGGCGTCGCCGAACACGGCCCCGAACAGGGCGCCGATGATGCCGCCGGGCTGCTGCGTCGGGCCCTGGCCGCTGTAGCCGCTGCCGCTGTTGTCCGGATAGAGGGCGCCGACCGTGGTGCGCGCGCCGGTGCAGGTCAGGACGCCGTCGCGGTTCGAGATCGACGAGCGGCAATCCACCGGCCGCAGCGAGCTCCAGCGCCAGCCGCCGTCGGCCTGGCATTCGGCCGAGACATAGCCGTTGGCCAGCTGTTCGACATTGCGGCACGAACTGGGGATGTCGCGGCCCTGGCTGCTGTAGGCGGTGTACGGCGTCTGCGCCTGGGCGGCGCCCGCGGCGGACATCAGCAGGGCGCCGGCCGCGAGCGCCGACAGGGTGTGGGGGATGGAGGTCATGGGAGTGTCTTTCCGGGTCGGGGCGGCCCTGTTGCCGGGAAGAACGGGAGTCGGTGGGGAAAGGTTGCGGGGGGTCAGAAGTCCGCGAACGCGGCTTCGTTGACAGTCACTTCCTCGACCATGCGAACCGCGACCCCAAGCCCGCGGTCCTTGAGCAGGTCGCACAGGGCGTCGCCATCGACCAAATCGATGGCCGGGGCGCCGTCGCGGGTCGCCTCGCGCCGGGCGTCGGCGGTGAAGGTGCCGGTGGTGATGATCAGCCCCTTGTCGGTGCGCCCGACCATGGCGCCACGGAAATCCCGAACCGCCCCGGCCCCGACCGAGCCGGAGTAGCGCTTGCACTGGAACAGGACGTGGAAGGACAGCAGGTTGACCCGCAGCACCCCGGTGCCGTCGATGCCGCCGTCGCCGGATCGGCCCGTGACTTCGACTTTGGAAAAGTCGGATTCTCTGAGCAATCGTTGGCAAAGGCGTTCGAAGGCTGCGGGATCAAGCTGAAGGAGTTGCGCGAGCAACTGATCTTTCCATCCTTCGGCGTCCTCGAACTCCGCGGCAACAAGATCGGATGTCGTAGGCGCGGAAGGAGTCTTGGGGCGAGTGGCACGACGCTCCGCGTACTGGCCGCGAACCTCGCGGGGACCTGCGTCAACCTCTTCTTTCGTCATCGCTGCGCCCTGCGGCGTCAGCGTCCACACGGCTCGTCCACTATTCGTGAGCGCTCCAATCTTCTTGAGGTAAGTTCTGGCCCAAGCCATCCGATACTCAACTTCCGAACGCCCGGTTGAGCCGTGCTCGACCGCGCGCTGATCGTCGCTCAGGCCCATGTAACCAGCCACGTCATCGTCCATCTCGGCGTTTGTCATCGAGCGCCCATGAACTTTCATTCGCTCAATGATCGGCCACATGAACGTGTCATAGCTGGGGATGTCGGCAATCGTGGGCATCAGGCGTTGGCTTTCCTGCGGCGTTCGGGTTGGCGCAGCCAGTAGGCCCGCGCTCATTTACTCATAGAGGATGGACCGATGCGCGACGCGCCCGAGACCGCTGCCCCTCTTGCGCCGCACTTGGCCCGGTTCGCCCGGGCGTTGCAAGCGGGGTCCGTGCGGCCGGCGCCCCTCCACCCCGCTTCGCCCTGCGGGCTTCGCGCGGTCCCCCTCCCCATCGCTGCGCGACGGGGAGGAGACGATGACGTGCGCCTCCGGTACTCCTTGCCTTCATGACCACCCTCCCTCTGCCCGACCTGCTCCTCCTGCTCGCGGCGTTGACCGCCGCCGGGCTGGTCGGGGGGCTCGTCGCCGGGTTGTTCGGGGTCGGGGGCGGGACGGTGATTGTGCCGGCGGTCTTCTATGCCTTCGAGGTGCTGGGTGTCGGGGGCGAGGGCAATCTGCATACGGCGATCGGGACGTCGCTGCTGACCATTGTCGCGACCTCGTGGCGGTCGCTCAGGGCGCATCGGGCCCATGGGGCGGTGGATGAGGGGGTGCTGAAGACCTGGACGCCGTGGGTGGCGGCGGGGGCGCTGATCGGGGCGGGGGTCGCGGGGTTCACCTCGATGCAGGGGCTGGCCATCGTCTATGGCGTCTGCCTGCTGGTCGTGGCGGCGCAGATGGGGCTGTTGCCGGAGCGGGTGACGCTGAGGCGGGATCTGCCGGAGGGCTGGGGGCGGCGCGTGACGGGGACCGTCATCGGCGGGCTGTCGGCCATGATGGGGATCGGCGGCGGCAGTTTCGGCGGGATGATGATGATGCTGTGCGGACGGCCGGTGCATCAGGCGGTGGCGACGGCCTCGGGCTTTGGACTGGCGATCGGGGGGGTGGCGACCCTGGGGTTCGTGGGGTTCGGCTGGGACGCGGGCGGGCGGCCGCCGCTGTCGCTGGGGTATGTGAATGCGCCCGGGGCGGTGGTGATGGCGGTGCTGACCACGGCGGTCGCGCCCTGGGGGGCGAAGCTGGCGCATGCGCTGGACCGGGCCGTGCTGAGACGGGCGTTCGCGGTGTGGCTGCTGGTGACGGCGGGGGCGGTGGTGTGGAAGGCTTTTTGAGTGGCTGGTGGTTAGTGGCTAGTGGCTAGTGGCGAGTGATGGGCTGAGGCGAGAGCGGGTCCATGCTGTTCGCGCAGGCGTCCGATCCAGCACCCACTAGCCACTAGCCACTAGCCACTAACCACTGGCCACTCCTACGGCCGCAGCGTCAGTCCCACGGGCGTCGCGCTGAAGGACGAGAGGCGGCCGAGGTAGCTCATGCCGAGCAGGCTGTGGGGCAGGCCGCGCTCGACGACGAGGGCCTCGACCCGTTCGACGCGGGCGCCGGCGACGGCGACGGTGCGCAGGGCCACCGGGGCGGCGCGGACGGGGCCGGAGGCGGTGATGACGGTGGCGGAGAAGTCGCCGGCCTTGAGGCTGAGGCCCAGACGGACCGCATCGGCGGGGGTCAGGACCACGACGCTGGCGCCGGTGTCGACCATGACGCGCACGGCGCGTTGGCCGTCTTTGGCGTCGATCAGGGCGTCGGCCCAATAGTGGCCGTCGGCGGCTTTCAGAACCTGGGCGGGGCCGCCGTGGGTGGGGGCGTGAACGGGCGCGGGCGTGGCGGCATGCGCCTGGCCCCGCGCGTCGGCGTGGTTCAGCCACCAGGCGGTGGTCAGGGCGGAGGCCACGGCCAGGGCCATGACTCCGGCGGAGGAAAGGTCGAAACGCATACGCCGTCCGTCGTGAACACGCCGCTTCTGCGGCGGCTCAGCTGTCGCACACGGCGGTTGGGATGCGGTGAAGGGGTGTGGTTTGCAGGGGGTTAAGGGAGGGATGAGGGATCAGGGATGAGGGATGAGTGGCGGCCTGCGATGGAGCCGGCTGCGCCCCCGCTTCCTTCCCTCCTAATCCCTCATCCCTAGTCCCTCATCCCTCCCGCGCGCGCCTCCCGCGCCGGCAGCTCCGCCATGATCCGCGCCCGTTCCTCGTCCGTGAACCCGCTCCAGCCGCCGATCTCGGACAGGGTGCGCCAGCAGCCGAGGCAGAGGCTGGTCGCGCCGTCGACGACGCAGACCTTGACGCAGGGGGTGGCGATGCTGCGGGGCGGCGATGAGGGATTTGGTGACATGAATGCGAAATATGGTCCGGTAGCGGAGTAAAACTTGTTGCTTTTTTTACGTCCTGATGTTAGCTTCACCATGACGCGAAACGACTATGACGGTGAGATTCCCGAAAAGCACGACGTGTCTCTTTTCATCATTCACTCGAAAGGAGACGCCAGATGAAAGACAGAGACCGCAATCTGCAGCACGCCATGATGTCCTTCGCCCTGTGGGGCGGGATGCTGGTGAATACGAAGAACGGCTATGGGGCCGGCGACCGCGTGGTCAGCCACCCGTCCAACTTCGTGCCCATCAAGCTTCGCAAGCGCGACTAGGTTCGCGCGAAGCCGCAGACGATCCAGCCCCGGTCCGCAAGGTCCGGGGCTTTGCAATTCACCCGTCAGGGTTCGTCATTCGACGTGGTCCCTCAACCTGTGCCAGAGTAATTACACAAGGGGTGGGGACCATGTTCAGGCTGAAGGCGACGCTCGTCGCCACGACGCTTCTGCGGCCGTGGCGCACCGGCTGGTCCGAGGACCGCGGGGTGGATTTTTCGCTGGCCGCGACGGGCCGACCGGCAACGCCGCCGGCTGTGGCGCGCGACGACAGGCCCGCCGCCGAACCGGCCTGTTTCATCGATGAGGACCGGGCCGTGCCGCCGGGCGCCGCCGTGGTGCGCAGCTTCGCCAGCCTGGCCGCGGCCGAGGCGGCGATCGAACCGCCGGCTGAAGATGCCTCTGACACCGCCGGCATGCGGGCCTGGTGGTCGCTGTCGGGGAAGCCGTCGGGGACCTGACGTTGCGGCGGGGCCCGGCGTGCGGCACACCGGTCGCATGACCCTGATCCGCCGAGAGCGCCGCGCGCACATTGAACTCTGGACCCTGGACCGGCCCGACCGGCTGAACGCCCTGCCCGACCTTGAGGACGGCGAGGCCTTTGCGGCGGCCTGCGAGGCGGTGAATGCGGACCCGGGCGTGCGCTGCGTGATCCTGACCGGGGCCGGGCGGGCGTTTTCAGCGGGCGGCGACCTGAAGGCGATGAAGGACCGGCGCGACATGTTCGCCGGGACAGGGGCCGAGATCCGCGAACGCTATCGCCGCGTCGTGCACCGGATCGTGCGGTCGCTCTATGGGCTGGAGGTTCCGCTGATCGCGGCGGTCAACGGCCCGGCCATGGGGCTGGGCTGCGACATCGCCGGGCTGGGGGATATCCGCATCGCCTCGGAGACGGCCAGCTTCGGCGTGCCCTTCCTGAAGCTGGGCATATTGCCGGGCGACGGCGGGGCCTGGCTGATGCCGCGCAACGTCGGCTATGCGCGGGCCGCCGAGATGCTGTTCACCGCGCGGGTGCTGGACGCGAGGACGGCGATGGAGTGGGGTCTGGTCAGCCGGGTGGTCGCGCCCGAGCGGCTGATGGACGAGGCCATGGAGATCGCGGAAGACGTGGCCTCCCGCGCGCCCCAGGCCCTGCGCATGACCAAGGCCCTGCTGCGTCAGGGCCGCGACGCGACCTTCGACCAGATCCTCGAGATGACCGCCTCGATGCAGGCGCTGGCGCATCTGAGCGACGACCATCTGGAAGGCGTGACGGCGGCGTTGGAGAAGCGGGGGGCGGTGTTCGAAGGGAAGTAGGGATGAGGAATTAGGTCTTGGGAATTAGGAATTGCGGCTCGCGAGCCCGGCGTCCGAATACAATCCCTAATTCCTATCACCTACTACCTGATCCTCACCCCGCCTGCGCGGGGGCCTGCATCGAGCGGGTCGCGGGGACGCCGGCGGCGACGGCGCGGGGGGCGCCGGCGGTTTCGCCGGGCTTCATGAATTTCACCAGCACCCGCTGACCGATCAGCAGGGGGGCGTCGCCGGCGGTGACGACGACCTCGACCACGCGTTCGTCCGAACGCTGCGAGGGGTCGTCCGAGGCCAGCTTGCGGGCCCCGAAGACGGCGGCGCGACGCAGGACGGTCCCGACATAGACCTTGGACGGGTCGCCCTCGGGGGTGATCTCGACGGCCTGTCCGGGCGTGATGTTGGGGATGTCGCTCTCGACGATCTCGGCGCGGGCGATGCGCGGGGCGTCGGGCTCGAGATCGAACATGTTGGACACGTTCAGGGTCGAGGCGCCGGCGCCGGGGTTGGCGTAACGGCGCACGATACGGCCCGACTGGGGCGCGCGGATCACCGTCAGTTCGACATTGTAGGCGGCCTGGTCGCGGCGGGCGCGGGACGTCTGCACGGCGGCCTGGGCCGAGCCGAGCCGGGCCTGGGCCTGGGCGATGGCGTCGCGGGCCTGATCCATGCGCGAGGCGGCGACGAAGTTGGAATCGACCAGCCGGGCGAGGCGGTCGTGCTCGCGCTGGGCGGTGCGGATGTCGACCTGGATCAGGCGGAGCTGGCTTTCGGCCTGGGCGACGTCGGCGTTGGCGCTCTGCAGGGCGAGGCGCGGCTCGTCGTCTTCCTGACGGGCGAGGATCTGGCCGGCGACGACGCGGTCGCCTTCCTGGACCAGCACTTCGCGAACCACGCCGCCGCGGCGGGCCGCGATCTGGATGATGCCGCCCTCGACGTCGACCTTGCCGTTGGCGATGGCCGCATAGGGGCTTTCGACGCGGGTGGCCGCGGCCTTCTCTTCCTCGGCCTTCTTCGCCTTGCCCTGCCCCTGCATGAACAGGAAGCCGGCGACGATGACGACGATCAGCACGAGGCCGATCCAGAGCCATTTGTTCTTGAGGAAGGCGGGCATGGTGGAGTTCCTGAGGCGGTTCAGTGCGACGCCAGCTTGGCGTCGGGATTGGGGGTGCGGCGCTGATCGTCGATGATCACGCCGTCTTCGATCTTGATGACGCGATCGGCCCATTCCTCGAGACGAGGATCGTGCGTCACGCAGATGACAGCAGCGCCGTGTTCGGTGGCGGCCCGGCGCAGAAGCCGGATGACGATCTGGCCGTTCTCGCCGTCGAGGGCGGAGGTCGGTTCGTCGGCGAACAGGATCTGCGGGTTCTTGGCCAGACAGCGGGCGATGGCGACGCGCTGCTTTTCACCGCCGGACAGGATCGAGGGCCGCTGATGAAGACGCGGGCCGAGGCCGACTTCCTCCAGAGCGATGGTGGCCTGCTTCCGGGCAGCGGCCTTGGACAGCCCCTGGAATTTCAGCACGATCTCCACCTGCTGCAGGGCGGTCAGGGCGGGGAAGAGGTTGAAGCCCTGGAAGATGAAGCCGCAGTGGTCGAGGCGGAATTTGTCGATCTTGCCGGTCGACAGCTTCCACAGGTCATCGACATCAAGGGTGTCGACCCGCCCCTCTTCCGGCCGCAACAGGCCGGACAGGGCGGCGATCAGGGTCGACTTGCCCGAGCCCGACGGACCCATGACCATGGTCAGGTCGCCGTGGCGGGCGTCGAAGTCCACGCCCTTCAGCACCTCGATGAAGGACTTGCCGGACTTGAACCGCTTTACGAGACCCTTGGCCTCGATGGCGAAGTCGCCGTGCTTGCCGTGAGTCTTTGTCGGGCTCATCGCAGCAGATCCGCAGGCTGGCTGTTCTTGAGGATGCCGAGGGACAGCAGGCCCGACAGCATGGCGATGACGACGAGGCCGCCGCCGACGATGATCAGCAGGATGGGCGGCAGGGCGATGATCACGGCATTGGCCATGGCCAGCATCTGCACCAGCAGGGTCAGGCCGATGGCGGCGGCGACGCCGACCAGACCGACCCAGAAGCTGAGCTCCATGACGATGCGGTTCAGCGAACCCATGCCGACGCCGAGCGCCCGCAGCGAGGCGAACTCCTTGATGTTGGCCATGATGGCGCCGCGCAGGGTCTGCCAGGTGATGGCCACGCCGATGATGGTGCCCAGCACGACGCAGCCGCCGATGATGATGACGAGGATGCCTTCCTCGAACATGGCGCCGGCGTTGGCGTCAGCCAGTTCCTGACGCGTCCATGCCTTCCATTGGCCATCGCCGAGGGCGTTCAGCTCGGCGGCGACGCGATCGGCCTGGGCCGGGTCGCGCAGCTTGATCATCAGCGGCCCGACGCGCGGTCCGGTGTCAGCCTGGCCGAGCATCCGCAGTGTGTCCCGCGACATGACGATATTGGCCTGCATCATGTTGGGATAGCCGCGGGTGATGCCCACCACGGTGACGGTCTGGCCATTGTACAGGGCCCGGTCACCGAGCTTGACGCCCAGTTTGGTCACGGCCGTTTCGTCGATGGCGACCGTGTAGGGCTGGCGCAGGGCGTCGACCAATTCCTGCGAGTAGTCGGTGGGAATGGTCACGGCGCCGGGCGTGGTGTCGATGATGCTGGCCTGCACGAACTGCTGGCGCGGCGCGCGCTGGCGGGCGCGGTCGGCCTGGGACATGGTCGGGTCGACGTTCTTGACCGACTGGAACGATCCGCCGGCGCCGTCCAGCGGCTGGACCTCGATCACCTGCGGATTGCGATAGGCCAGCGGAATGAACCGGCGCGGCACGCCCGACGGCCCACCCATCAGGCTGGTGGCGCCCGGCTGCATGATGATGATGTCGGCGCTGGACCGCTCGATGGTCGCGGTGAATCCCTTGCCGATGCCGATGAATACGCCGGTCATGGCGAGCACGAGCAGGCCCGACAGGGCCAGCGCCATGACGGCCGCCATATAGCGGCGCCACTCAAACAGGAGGGTGGAAAGTGCAAGCGACATGGAAACGGCTGAACCCCTGACGTTGACCGCTATCTGACGATGCAAGGCAGCGGGGCCAAGTTAAATCGGGGTAAGGCGAACGCGGGTGTCCTTTCCCTCGCCCTGCCGTGGCGCGCTGGACGGACTTCGTTCATCGTGTCTATGCAGATTGCAACGTCCGGCGACGTCCGCCGGCCCCCTGGGAGATTCCGCAGAATGTCGCTTCGTTCGCTTCGCGCCGCCTTTTCGGCGACCGCCTCGATCGCCGCTGTCGCCGGCGTGATGGCCGTGATGGCCACGCCTTCCACCGCCCGCGCCGACGAAGGCATGTGGACGTTCGACAATTTCCCGATCCAGACGGTGAACGACAAATACGGCACGCGGATCGACCAGGCGTGGCTGGACCGGGTCCGCAACGCCGCCGTCCGCATCCAGGGCTGCTCCGCCTCCTTCGTGTCCGACGAAGGTCTGATCCTGACCAACTGGCACTGTGTCGTCGGCTGCGTGCAGGAACTGTCGACGCCCGAGCAGGACTTTGTGAAAAACGGCTTCCTGACCGCCAACCGCGAGGAAGAGCGTCGCTGCCCCGGCCAGACCGCCGAGGTTCTGGTCGACATCGTCGATGTGACTGACCGGGTGCTGGGCGCCGGCGCCGGGCTTGAGGGCGCGGCCTTCAACGCCGCCCGTACGGCCGAGACCAACGCCATCCAGTCAGAGGCCTGCGCCGCCGATCCGAAATTCAACTGTCAGGTCATCAGCTTCTACCGCGGCGGCCGGTTCGCCCTGTACAAGTTCCGCCGCTACGAAGACGTCCGTCTGGTGTTCGCGCCCGAGAACCAGGCCGCCTTCTTCGGTGGGGACCCCGACAATTTCAACTTCCCGCGCTACGCCCTCGATGCCGGCTTCCTGCGGGCCTATGAGGACGGCCGTCCGGTCGAGAGCCCCGGCTTCCTGCGCTGGAACCCGAACGCCCCGGCCGAGGGCGACCCGGTCTTTGTGGCCGGCAACCCCGGCTCGACCTCGCGCCTGCTGACCATGAGCCAGCTGGAGCGGCTGCGCGACCAGCAGCTGCCGCTGACGTTGATCCAGAACTCGGAACTGCGCGGCCGCCTGCTGGAGTATTCGCTGACTGGCGATGAGGCCAAGCGGGTGTCATTCGATCCGGTGTTCGGCCTGGAGAACAGCTTCAAGGCCCAGTACGGCCAGCATCAGGCCCTGCTGGACCCGGCCTTCCTCGGCGCGCGGCGTGACGCCGAGACCGAGCTGCGCGCCCGCGTGGCTGCCGATCCGGCCCTGGTCCAGCGGATCGGGGACCCCTGGGCGGACCTGGAGCGGGTGCAGGCGACGGCGCGTGAGCTGTTCCTGCCGGCCCGCCAACTGGACCAGGCCGCCGGCGGCGGTTCGACCCTGTACCAGATGGCCCGGGCCATGGTGCGGGCGTCGAAGAACCCGTCGATGACCGAGGCGCAGCGCGCGCGCATGATCGCCGCCGTGGGCGCCGAGACGCCGATCGCCATGGAGATGGAGGAAATCCGTCTGCGCTACTGGCTGTCCAAGACCCGCGAGTATCTGACCGTCGACCATCCCGACGTGAAGACCCTGCTGGGCCGCGAGAGCCCCGAGGCCCTCGCTGACCGGCTGATCTCGACGACCCGGATGGGCAATGCCGCCTTCCGCGCCGAGGCCGCCGCCATGACCACGGAACAGATGGCCGCCGCCGACCCCCTGCTGGCCTTCATCATCGCCAATGACGCCGCCGCCCAGGCGATCGGCGCGCGCTGGTCCGCCGAGGTCAACGCCCCGACCGCCCGCGCAGCCGAAAAGGTCGCCCAGGCCCGGTTCGCGGTGTACGGCACCAACCAGTATCCGGACGCCACCTTCTCGCTGCGCCTGTCCTATGGCGCGGTCGAGGGCTGGACCTACCGTGGCGTTACCGTGCCGGCCTTCACCTATATGGGCGGACTGTACGAGCGGGCGACGGGCGCGGAGCCGTTCAATGCGGCCCAGGCCTTCATCGACAACCAGAGCCGGGTGAACGGGGATACGGTCTATAATTTCTCCTCGACCAACGACATCATCGGCGGCAACTCGGGCTCGCCCGTGATCAACGCCGCCGGCGAGGTCATCGGCGCGGCCTTCGACGGCAACATCCACTCGCTGGGCGGCGCCTATGGCTATGACGGCGCCCTGAACCGGACGGTGTCGGTGTCGACGGCGGCGATCACCGAGGCGCTGCGCAACATCTATCCGAGCCCGGCCCTGCTGGAAGAGCTGGGGGTGGAATAGCTTTCCTTCTCCCCTTGCGGGAGAAGGTGTCAGGCCCCCGGGTCCGACCTTGGTCGGCCCGAGGATAAACTCCGCCTGATGGATGAGGGGTCGCACCGGTCTTGCCGGGCGACCCCTTCGTCATTCATGGTCCGCTCGCCCGCTGGCCGACGCCGGCACGACCCCTCATCCGACCCGCTACGCGGGCCACCCGTCGTCGGCTCGCATGCGAGCCTCCTCCACCCGCAAGGGGAGAGGGATTGGAGTTCAAAAGATGCGTCACCTCACCCCCGCCCTCGCCGCCGCCCTGCTCACTCTCGCCGCCGGCTCCGCTGCGCGCGCGGAAGAAGGCATGTGGACGTTCGACAACTTCCCGATCGCGCGCGCCAACGCGACGCTGGGGACCAATATCGACCAGGCCTGGCTGGACCGGGTGCGGCTGAGTTCGGTCAAGTTCGGCGGCTGTTCGGCGGGCATCGTCTCGGCCGAGGGGCTGGTGATGACCAACAACCACTGCGTCGCCACCTGCGTGGCCAATCTGTCGACCCAGGCGGTCAACTACGCCGAGACCGGCTTCACCCCGCGCACCCGCGAGGAGGAGCTGAAATGCCCCGGCGGGACGGCGGAAATCCTGACCAACATCAGCGACGTGACGGAGCGGATGCACGCCGCCGGCGCCGGCCTGGAAGGCCAGGCCTTTACCCGCGCGCGGGACGCCGAGGCGGGCCGGATCGAACAGGAGGCTTGCGGCGGCGACGCCGGCAGACGCTGTCAGGTGGTCAGCCTGTACCGCGGCGGCCAGTTCAAACTCTATACCTACAAACGCTATTCGGACGTGCGGCTGGCATGGGCGCCCGAGGACCGGGCCGCGACCTTCGGCGGTGACCTGGACAATTTCAGCTTCCCCCGCTTCGCCATCGATGCGGCCTTCATCCGGCTGTACGAGAACGACGCCCCGGCGGCGACCCCGACCCATTTCGTGTGGAACGCCTCGCAACCGGTCGAGGGCACGCCGGTGTTCGTCTCGGGCAGCCCGGGCGCGACCCAGCGGCTGCTGACGCAGGACCAGCTGTTCACGATCCGCGACGTGGTCCTGCCGATGGACCAGCTGCTGGCGTCGGAGCTGCGCGGGCGGCTGATCCGCTATTCACAGGAGGGAGAGCGTCAGGCGTTCGAGGCCATGGACCCGGTCGTCAGCCTGGAGAACACCTACAAGCGCGGCCGGGGGCGGATGGCGGCGCTGATCGACCCGGCCTTCATGGCCGCACGGGCCGATGCAGAGGCCGACTTCCGCGGTCGGGCCGAGGCCGGCGCCGGCGACGCCAATCCCTGGACGACGCTGAGCGCCGCCCAGCCGGTCGTGCGCGAACTGTATCCCGCCATGGCGTTGCTGGAGGGCGGAACGGGCATGGGGACCACGCCGGTGGCCGGCGGTTCGCAGCTGTTCAGCTGGGCCCGGACGCTGGTGCGGGGCGCGCAGGAGCGGGCCAAGCCTTCGGCCGAGCGGCTTCCGGAATATGCCGACAGCCGCCTGTCCGGGGTGCAGTCCGGCCTGTTCGCAGAGCGGCCGGTCTATCCGGGCCTCGAGCAGGTCCGCATGGAATGGTGGTTGTCCAAGACCCGCGAATGGCTGACCGTCGATGATCCCCGCGTGCGCGGCCTGCTGGGACGGGAGTCGCCGGAGCAGCTGTCGGCACGGCTGATCGAGGGCACGACCCTGGCGGATCCCGCCGTGCGCCGCGCCCTGTGGGAAGGCGGCCTGGCGGCCGTCGAGGCCTCGCAGGATCCGCTGATCCAGTATCTGCTGTCGATCCAGGACGAGACCCGCGCCATCCGCTCGGACTGGGAGGCCCGCGTTCAGGCCCCGACCGACCGGGCCTCCGAGCGCCTCGCCGCCCTGCGCTTCCAGACCTATGGCGACGCCGTCTATCCGGACGCCACGGGCACCCTGCGGCTGACCTACGGCAAGATCGAGGGCACGGACGTTCCGGGCCAGCGCTGGGGGCCGTTCACCACCTTCGACGGTCTGTGGGACCGGGCGACCGGTTCGGCGCCGTTCGATGTGGCGCCCAGACTGCTGGCCGCGCGTGAGCGGATCGACGGGGATACGGTGCTGAATATGGCGGTGTCGTCCGACACCATCGGCGGCTCGTCGGGTTCGCCGGTGGTCAATGCGGCCGGTGAGATTCTGGGCGCCAATTTCGACTCGACCGTCCTGACCCAGCGCAACGCCTATGGCTATGACGTCCGCGTCAACCGCTCGGTGATCGTGACCACGGGCGCGGTGACGACGGCGCTGCGGGATGTGTACGGGATGGACGGGCTGGTGCGGGAGTTGGGCGTCCGCTGACGCGGACGAGGGCTTAGGAATTAGGGCTTAGGAATTAGCGCGCCAGCTGCTCCCAAGCCCTACGACCTAATTCCTAAGCCCTACGTCCTAGATCTGGCTCATCTTCTGCTGGGCCTTCGAGAAATACTGCCAGCCGGTCCAGACGGTGACGATGGCGGCGATCCAGATCAGGACATAGGCGAAGGTCTGGAAATGGGGCTGCCATTCCAGCGGCAGGCCGAAGCCGTCCCACAGCAGGACCAGCTGCAGGCAGGCCAAGGCCACCATCTGCAGGACGGTCTTCCACTTGGCCAGGACGGTGACCGGCAGTTTGACCTTGCCGGCGACGGTCTCGCGCAGGGCCGAGACGGCGAACTCGCGGAACAGGATCAGGCCGCAGGGAATGGCGATCTGCGGCAGGGCGCCCCAGGCCAGGACGCCGAGGATGGCGCCGGTGATCAGCACCTTGTCTGCGATCGGATCGAGGATGGCGCCCCAGCGGGTCGTGCTGTGCCAGCGCCGCGCCAGATAGCCGTCGACCCAGTCGGTCGAGGCCGCGACCACGAAGATGACGAAGGCCGTGCGCCCGAAGCGGAACTGGTCATCCGGGCTCAGATATTCGGACATGAAGGGAATGCCCTGCGGCGCCGCCCCCGCCAGGATCAGGAACATGATGACCCCGGCGATCAGCCGCAGGCCGGTCAGGATGTTCGGAATGGGATTGGCGTGGGGATTGGGTGTCATGCGTGCGCTCCGAATACCTCAACGCGATCTGCCATGCTTCGCTGCATGAAGCGAGCGTCCGGCTTGCGCGCCCTCAGGCCAGGGACACGAACTGGCCGTCGCGCAGCGAGCGCAGGACGCCGTCCGCGATGCCGAAATGGACGCCGCTGAGCGCCAGGGCGCCCGCCGCCTCGCGCTCGGCGATCCAGGGGAAGGTGCGCAGGTTCTGCAGCGACAGGCGGACCACCGCCTCCTCGGCCGCCCGCTCCGCCTCTTCGGGGGCGCACGCCTCGCAGACGCGGCGTACGACCGGCGCCCCCTGGGCCACCCAGGGGGCCACAAAATCCTGGCAGTTGTCGGGGGCGCCGTAACGCATGGCGTTGACCCCGCCGCAGTGGGCGTGACCCATGACCATGATGCGCGAGACGTTCAACACCTTGACCCCGAACTCCAGCGCCGCCGAGACGCCGTGCAGGTGGCCGTCGGGCTCATAGGGCGGGACCAGATTGGCCACGTTGCGAACCACGAACAGCTGGCCGGGCGCGGTGTCGAAGATCAGGGCCGGATCGGCGCGGCTGTCGGAACAGGCCACCACGAGGGTGTGCGGCTTCTGACCTTTCGAGGCCAGCGCCTCATATTCGGCCTTGGCGGCGGGCCAGTGGTCCTCACGGAAGCGGCGGTAGCCGGAGAGCAGGGCGTCGCGGGATTCGTCGGTCATGGGGACGGTATAGGCAATCCTCTCTCGCGGGGGGAGAGGGGCAGGCTCCGCAAGACCGCCGGCCCCTACAGCCGGGCCAGTTCCTCGGCCATGATCGTCTGGACCAGGCGAACGCGGGGGCTGGATTCCAGTTCCTGGTGGGTGACCAGCCAGATCGGCACCGGAATCGGCGCCATATCCGGCAGGAGATTGACCACGCCGGGCGTCCGCTCTGCCACTTCGCGCATCATCACAGCCACACCCATCCCGCGTTTGACCATCTCCCAGATCACGACCGCGGACTCCGACACGATCCGGAAATCCTCGGTGGCGACGGGGATGCCTATCTCCCGCAGAAAGCCGGAGAAGCGGGGGTCATCGAAGCCCATCAGACCCGCCCTGGCGAGATCCGCAGGCTTCCCGGGCAGGCCGTTGCGGGCCACCCAGTCCTCGGACGCAAAGAAGCTCGCGGCCGTATCGCAAATGTGCCGGCCGACCAGGCCGGGGCGATCAGGACGGACGTGGCGGACGGCGATGTCCGCTTCGCCACGATGCAGATCGCTGATTTCGTTGGACGCGACGATGGCGATCGTGATCTGCGGCGCTTCCGATCTGATGCGCGCCACGATCTCGGGAAGAACATAGGCCGCAAAGGTATCGGTGGCCGAGATACAGACCCGACCGCCAATCTCCTGCGCCCGGCCGGTGGCCGCGAGCGCGAGCGTGTCCGCGGCGTCCCCCATGATCCGGATATGGTCGAGCAGTTCCATCCCGGTCTGGGTCAGGACCAGCTTGCGGCCCCGTCGTTCGAACAGGTCCACGCCCAGGTTGGCCTCAAGCGCCAGGACCTGCCGCGACAATGTGGGCTGGGTCAGGCCCAGCTGGCGGGCCGCCGCCGACAGGGACCCGGCGAGGGCGGTCGCGTGAAACCCGCGAATATGGTTCCAGTCCATTGCCTTCATGCATTTACGTATATCATAGCCACGAATTTCAGCAATTTACCCGGTTTGCGCATATGGTAATGGACGGCGCACAGGAGCGCATCACCATGAGTACCGCCAGCGACGCCCGGTTCTGGGACAGGATTTCGCGGAAATACGCGAAGGACGCCATTGCCGACCAGGGCGGCTATGAGCGCTCCCTGGACCGGACCCGCGCCTTGCTGAATCCGGACGATCGGGTGCTGGAACTGGGCTGCGGGACCGGAAGCACGGCGCTGCGACTGGCGGGTGGTGTTCCGAGCTATCTGGCGACAGACATTTCCGCCGGAATGATCGCGATCGCCAGGGAGAAGCACGCCGCCGGCCCGATCCCCTCGTTGTCCTTCCATACCGCGACCGCAGAGGCGCCGATGCTGGCGGCCGGGCGGTTCAATGCGGTGTTGGGCTTCAACTATCTCCACATGGTCCGGGATGTGCCGGGCACGCTGGGCCGCATTCATGCCCTGCTGGGCCCGGGCGGCCTGTTCATATCCAAGACGCCCTGCCTCGGCGACATGAACCCGCTGATCAGACTGGTCCTGCTGCCGGTGATGCGCGCGATCGGCAAGGCGCCCTACGTCAGCGTCTTCCGGCAGAGCGAGCTTTGTCGCCTCCTGGACGCCCAGGGCTTCGACATCCTCGCCACAGAGAATCACGCGACCAAGGGCAACGACCGGCGTCCGTTCATCGTCGCCCGCAAACGGTGACCTGAGTTGCCGAAGTTTGGGGCAATGCCGCCTGCCGCTGCCCCTCAGGATGGAAGAAGCCGTAAATCCGCTCCGCCAGCGGCTGGTTGATTCCTGATGTCCATCCGACGGCGGGTGCGGTTGGCCTCGTCACGCAGGCACCGGGTTCGTGGGCCCGGCCGGCCGTCTACGACCTCCGCCCCTTCCCATCGATCAGCACCGCCTGTTGCCAGCGGCCGGGTGCCTTGTCGGTGCGGTGGATACAGCCGGACCAGCAGCAGGGGCGTTTCTTGCCTTCCAGAAGTTCTTCGGTCGTTCGCATGATGCGGCGTTGACGGGTCGCGGGCTGTTTGGCGTCCTCGACCCAGCAGATGAACTCGTTTCGGCCCAGCGGCGTCAGGCCCTGCCATGCCGCGAGGACTGCGGGGTCGGATTGCAGGGCGGACTGAAGATCGGCCGCGGCCTGGTGGACGGCGCCCTGCGCAAATTCACTCACTGAAACCTCCCTCCCGACGCGTGCCCGACGCCACCCTACCCCCTCGTCTCGGGGTGGAAGAAGCCGTAAATCCGCTCGGCCATCGGCTGGTTGATGCCCTCGACCTTGACCAGATCGGCGACCGAGGCGCGGCTGACGCCCTTGGCCGAGCCGAAGGCGTGGAGCAGGGCCTTCTTGCGGCCGGGGCCGATGCCCTCGATCTCGTCCAGCGGGTTCTTCCTGATGTCCATCGAGCGGCGCTTTGCGTGGGCGCCGTTGGCGAAACGGTGGGCCTCGTCGCGCAGCCGCTGGATGTAATAGAGGGCCGGCGACTTGAGCGGCAGCATGAAGGGCGGCTTGCCCGGCATGAAGAAATGCTCCTTGCCGGCGTCGCGGTCGGGGCCCTTGGCCACGCCGACGGCGGTGATGTCGTCCAGGCCGAGATCGGCCAGAACGGCGAGCACCTCGGCCAACTGGCCGGCGCCGCCGTCGATCAGCAGCAGGTCGGGACGGACCACCTCCTCGCCCGCGTCCTCGTCCTTCACCAGACGGCCGAAGCGACGTCGCATGACCTCGCGCATCATGCCGTAGTCGTCGCCGGGGGTCAGGTCCTCGCCGCGGATGTTGAACTTGCGATACTGCGACTTCTGGAAGCCCTCCAGCCCGGCCACGACCATGCCGCCGACGGCGTTGGTCCCCTGGATGTGGGCGTTGTCATAGATCTCGATCCGCTCGGGCCGGGTGTCGAGACCGAAGGCCTCGCAGACCTCGTCGAGGATTTTGCCCTGGGCCGAGCCCTCGGCCATCTTGCGGCCCAGCGCCTCGCGGGCGTTGGTCAGGGCGTGGTCGACGAGGGCTTTGCGGTCGCCGCGCCGGGGTTGCTCGATCGACACCACGCGGCGTCCGTCCACGGTCTTCGCCTTCATCGAGAAGGCTTCCTCCAGCAGTTCCTTCTCGTGCGGCAGGACGTTGGCCAGGATTTGCCGCGGCACGGGCCGGTCTTCGTAGAACTGGCCGAGGAAGGCGGCGAGAATTTCGGGGTCGGTGTCCGTCCTGTCGACGCGCGGGAAATAGGCCCGCCCGCCCCAGTTCTGGCCGCCGCGATAGAAGAAGACCTGGACGCAGGCCTGGCCGCCTTCGGAGAACAGGGCGAAGACGTCGGCCTCGGCCACGCCGTCGGCGCTGACGGAATTTTCCATCGAAATGGCCGACAGGGCACGGATGCGATCGCGGACCCGGGCGGCCTGTTCGTAGTCCATGGCCTCGGCGGCGGCGCTCATCTCGTCGGACAGGCGGGCGATGACGGCGCGCGACTTGCCCTTCAGAAAGGCCGAGGCCTCGTCGACGAGGCCGGCGTAGTCCTCGAGCGAGATCAGGCCGGTGCAGGGCGCCGAGCAGCGCTTGATCTGGTGCAGCATGCAGGGCCGCGTGCGGGTCTCATAGACGCTGTCGGAACATGACCGCAGCAGGAAGGCCTTCTGCAGGGTGTTCAGGGTCCGGTTCACCGCCCAGGTCGAGGCGAAGGGGCCGAAATAGTCGCCGGGCGTGGTGTGCGCCCCCCGGTGCTTCCTGACCTGCGGCGCGCGGTGATCCTTGCGGATCATCAGTTCGGCGAAGGATTTATCGTCGCGCAGCACCACGTTGAAGCGCGGCTTCAGCTGTTTGATGAAGCTGGATTCGAGCAGCAGGGCCTCGGTCTCCGAGGCGGTGATGACCAGCTCCATCGAGCGGGTCAGGGACACCATCAGGCCGATGCGCTGGGTGTGGAACCGGCCCTGGGCGTACTGCAGGATGCGCTTCCTGATGGACCGTGCCTTGCCGACATAGAGGCAGGTCCCGTCCTCGCCGTACATACGATAGACGCCGGGCTTGTCTGGCGCCCGGCGGGCCTCGTCGCGGATCAGGTCGGCGGCCTTGAGGGCGCCGGCCTCGGTCTCGCTTTCAGGAATCGGCACCTCGGTCATCGGGACCGATATAGGCCTAGAAGCGGCGGACCATAAGGACGCCGGCCAGAACCAGGGCGACGCCGGCGGCCCGGCCCCAGCTGATCGGCTGCTGCGGCGCGCCGAAGGCGCCGAAATGGTCGAGCAGCAGGCCGACGAGCAGCTGTCCGGCGACCATCAGGGTGATGGTCAGGGCGACGCCGAGGCGCGGCACCCCCCACGCCGCCGCGACGACGAAGATCGCGCCATAGAGGCCGCCGATCCAGATGTACCAGGGCAGGCCGCGCGCCGCCGCGACATCCGGCTTCGCCTGCAGGATGACGGCGAGGATGCCGAGCGCCGCCGTGCCGATGGCGAAGGAGACGAAGGCGGCGTTCACCGGCGAGCCGACGGCGCCCATCAGCTTGGCGTTGGTCGGCGCCTGCAGGGCGGTCGCGCCCCCCGCGAGGACGACGGCGATCATGGCGAAGAGGTTGGGGTTCATGGTCTCTGGCTACCAGCTTGTCGCAGCGTCCGCACCGTTGAAGATTTCCTCCAGCCGGTCCCGCGTCGCCCGGTGCGTATCCTCCGGCAGGGCCGCCGGGTCGAACCAGGCGATCTCCGCGATCTCGCCGTGGCTCGTGCGCTCGATCATCGAGAAGCGGTCGATACGGTAGACGAGCACATGGTCGCCGCGAAAGAAGCGCTCGTTGGCATGGACGCTGACGAGGATCGGGCGGCCCTCGATGATGACGCCGGCCTCTTCGTGCATCTCGCGGATCAGGGCGTCCTCGCAGGTCTGGCCGCGCTCGACGCCGCCGCCGGGCAGCCACCAGCCGTGCAGATAGGTGTGTTTCACCAGCAGAACCCGGCCGTCGGCGTCGATCGCCACGCCGCGCACGCCGAGGGTCATGCCGCGGCTGATCCGCGACCATGCGAAGAACAGGGGGCGGGTAAAGGGCTCGATCCGGGTGCGCCACGTCGTCATGGGATGACGATAGGCCGTCATGCGTTCTTGAACACCCGCGCGCGGGGCTTTATTGCGGGCCCGCTAAAGGAGCGTTTCCATGCTGGCCCTCTACATCATCCTCGGCTTCGTCGCCGTTCTCGCCCTGATCAATTTCGTCGAGTTCGGCCGGGTTGACTGACGTCTCCGCCCCTGGGCGTGAAGGGGGGCGCGGCGCCGCCCTCGTCACCGGCGGGGCGAAGCGCATCGGCCGGGCGATCTGCCTTGAGCTGGCCGCCGCCGGTTTCGATCTGGCCATCCATCATCGCGATTCGGGCGACGAGGCCGCGCGCGTCGCGGATGAGATCAAGGCCATGGGCCGGCGCGCCGTCTGCCTGTCGGCCGATCTCGCCGACGTGGTCGCGACCCACGCCCTGATCGGTCGTGCCGCCGAGGCGCTCGGCCCGCTGACGGTGCTGGTCAACAACGCCTCGGTGTTCACCGACGACCGGCTGGAGAGCCTCACCGGCGAGAGCTGGTCGGCGCATATGGACGTCAATCTGCGGGCGCCCGTGTTGCTGGCCCAGGTGTTCGCGGCCCAGGCGCCCGACGGCTCGGCTATCGTCAATATTCTCGACCAGCGGGTGCTGAAGCCCGATCCGCGCTTCTTCTCCTACGGCCTGTCAAAATCGGCCCTGTGGGTCGCCACCCGGACCATGGCCCAGGCCCTCGCGCCACACATCCGCGTCAACGGCGTCGGACCCGGACCGACCCTGCCCTCGGTGCATCAGGCGGCGGGCGAGTTCGAGGCCGAGGCGCGAGCCACCCCGCTGCAACGCGCCGGCAGTCCCGAGGCCGTGGCCGACGCCGTGCGCTGGCTGGTGGACGCGGGGCAGGTGACGGGTCAGATGATCGCCGTCGACGGGGGCCAGCATCTCGCCTGGCAGACGCCGGATATTGTGGAGTAGGCCTTGACCGTTTCGCCCCTGCCCTTCCCCGCTGCCGACGGTCCTCATCGCGAGGGCCTGACCGTGTTCGTGCGCGGCCTGCGGGTCGAGGCGGGCATCGGCGTGCATGACCATGAACAGGGCCGACTGCAGCCGCTGGTCATCGATGTGACGCTGGAGCTGGCGCCGGCGCCGGTCGAGCGGCTGGCCGACACCATCAACTATGAGACCGTGGCCGCGGCGGCCCGGGCGATCGTGGCTGATGGCCATGTCGGACTGGTCGAGACCTTCGCCGAACGGCTGGCCACAGCCTGTCTGGACGACGCGCGGGTGCGGCGCTGCACGGTGCGGATCGAAAAGCCGGGCGCGCTGGACGCCGCCGCGGCCGCCGGCTGCGAGGTCGTGCTGGCGCGCTGACAGGCGCCCGTCGGCGGTTGCGCCGGACGCGAGGCGCGGTCATTACTTGGACCGGACTGAAGGATATCCGATGGCCGAACCCGGCGATCCCCCCCACAAGGACGACCTTGGGGACGACCACGACGACGACCTGATCGGCTTCGCCTCGCCGGCGTCGCTGGAAGGCCGTTTGCGTATGGCTGAGCCGGAGCCGGAACCCGAGCCGCTGCCCGAGCCGGAGCCGGACCCCGAACCCGAGGAAGAGCTGTTCGAGGATGAGCCCCTTCCGCCCGAGTCCGCGCCGGTCGAGGCCGGGGCGGTGTTTGCACAGACGCGCGAGTTCTCGACCCGTCGACGCCGACGCGACGCGGGCAACGCCGTCCCCGGCGGCGGGCTGGGTCTGTACGCCGTCTATGCCCTGATCCTGTTTGCCGTCCCGACGGTCGGCGTGTCGGCGGCGATCGGTCTGTTCGCCGTCACCGGCCGGGCGGGACCGGAGGACGACCTGTCGGCCTCGCACTTCATCTATCAGCGCCGCACCCTGTGGGCGGCGGCGGTGGCGGCTGTGACCGGGGTGATCCTGCTGGCCGCGCCCTTTGCGCTCGGCGTCCCGATCCTGTTCGCCCTCGCCATCTGGATGGTGCTTCGCGGCGCTTCGGGCGTTTGGACCCTGAAGTCCGGCCGCGAGATCGCCGATCCTCGGGGCTGGTGGATCTGACGGAGAGACGCCATGGCCGACGACTTGCCCGACACCCCCCGGGAGCCGCGCTTCGCCACCGGCCATGAATCCGAAGGCCGTCCGGCGGCGCTGATCGCCTGGGGCCTGTACATCCTGTCCCTGCCCAGCGCGAACCTGCTGGTGATCGTCGGCCTGATCGTGGCCTATGCCGGGCGCAGCGGATCGGATGGCGTGTCGCGGGCCCATATCGACGCCCAGATAGGCCTGTTCTGGTCGGTGTTCTGGTGGACCATCCTGCTGTGGACCGGCATTGCGATCTGCCTGGTGGCGTTCTTCGCCATGCCTGACATGGGCATCGTCCTGATACCCCTGGCCCTGCTGCTGGGACTGGGGCTGCTGTTCCTGACGGTCTGGTTCACGATCAAGAGCATCATCGGGCTTTTCAGACTGCTGGGCGACAAGGCTCCCTGAGGACCGGCGGAGCCTGATGAAACCCAACTTTCGCGGGTTTTCGGGGAACGCGTTCGCCGATTGCCGTGTTGGCTGGGTGTCCGCTTCCTGACACCGCCGAGGCCCCCATGACCGACTTTCGCGACGTACGCGCCGACCAACGGTTCGAACAGGGATTCGCCGATGCCGAGGGCCAGCTCCGCACCGTCTTCGCCGACTATGCGGTGCAGGGCGCGACGCGGGTGATCCTGCACGTCGAGGCCGATCCGGCCCTGCGCGGCACGGGCGCCTCGGGGCGGTTCATGCAGGCTTTGGCCGAGCACGCCCGGGCCGAAGGCCTGAAGCTGGCGCCGCGATGCGGCTACGCCGTCGCCTGGCTGAAGCGGCATCCGGAGTTCGACGACATCAAGGTGTGATCGCCCGCCACATTTGCCGATGGAGCGGACGGGCCTTCCCGCGCATTGTGTGAGGAACGACGCGGAGCCGAACCATGCCCGATCTCGACCTTTCCTCCCTCGGCGCGGCGGCGGGGCCGATGCAGACATGGGTCTTGCCGGCCCTGCTGGGGCTGGGCCTCGCATCGGCGACGGGGCTGCGGACCTTCCTGCCGTTGCTGATGCTGGCGCTGGCGGCGAAGTTCGAGATGTTCGGCGTGCGCCTGATCGACCAGATGGACTGGCTGGTCTCATGGCCGGCCATCGCGGCCCTGGCCACGGCGACCGTGGCCGAGTTCGCCGGCGACAAGGTGCCGGCGATCGATCACGGGCTGAACGCGATCGGCTATGTCACCCGGCCCGTGGCAGGTGCCATTGCGGCAGGCAGCGTGTTCTGGAACGTCGATCCGTCGACGGCGGCTATCGCGGGCCTGATCGTCGGCGCGCCGGCGGCCCTGGCCTTCAATGCGGCGCAGACGGGGGTGAGGGTGGGATCGACGGCGACCACCGGAGGCCTGGGCAATCCACTGGTGTCGCTGGTCGAGGACGTGCTGGCCTTTCTGACCGTGATCGTCGCCTTCCTGGCCCCGATCCTGATCCCCATCGTGCTGATCATACTGGCGATCGTGGTGTTCCGGCTGGCGCGGCGGATCCGCGAGCGGAGCGAGCTTCGAACGGCCTGACGTCAGGCCGCCTCGCCGCGCAGCTCCAGTCGCGCCTCGGCCTCACGCACCGCGTCCACGGCGCGATCGACGACCTCGAGACCCGCGCCCGCCGGGATCGACTCAACCGTCAGGATGCGGCGGAAAGCGCGGGCGCCGGGGCGGCCGTGCATCAGGCCCAGCATATGCCGGGTCATGGCCGGAAGATGAACGCCCTCCTCCAGCCGCGCGGCCAGATAGGGGCGGTAGCGGTCGATGGCGGCGAAGGCGTCCACGTCGGGCGTCGCGGCCCCGTACAGGCGGCGGTCGGCCTGACCGAGAATAGCCGGCTCATGATAGGCGGCGCGGCCCAGCATGACGCCGTCCAGCTGGACCCCGTCGCTGTCATCCAGATGCGCCTCGGCCGCATCCAGCGATGTGATGCCGCCATTGATCGAGATCGACAGATGCGGCCGCTCGCGCTTCAGCCGACGCACCAGCGCATAGTCGAGCGGCGGCACGTCGCGATTCTCCTTGGGCGACAGACCCTTCAGCCAGGCCATCCGGGCGTGGACGATGAACACCTCGATGCCGACGGCGGCGCAGGCGTCCACGGTGGCGAACAGGGACACCTGGGGATCCTGATCGTCGACGCCGATACGGCATTTGACGGTGGCGGGGACGGCGACCGCTTCCCTGATCGCGGCCATACAGTCGGCGACCAGGTCGGGCTCGCGCATCAGACAGGCGCCGAAGCGGCCGGACTGGACCCGGTCCGAGGGGCAGCCGACGTTCAGATTGATCTCGTCATAGCCGTAGGCCTGACCGATCCGCGCGGCCTCCGCCAGCTGGGCCGGGTCTGAGCCGCCCAGCTGCAGGGCCACGGGATGTTCAACCGCGTCAAAGCCCAGCAGCCGCTGCTGGTCGCCGTGGAGCACGGCCGGGGCGGTGACCATCTCCGTATAGAGCAGGGCCTCGGCCGTCAGGGCGCGGTGGAACGCCCGGCAGTGCCGGTCGGTCCAGTCCATCATGGGCGCGATCGAGAGGCGGCGGTTCATGGCGCGGGGCTTCTACACCGAAACCCGGCCTTGACGCCAACCGGCCCGGGTCACGCCCCGGTCTTCTGCGGCGCGCCGTCGTCCTCCAGCGCCTCGGCCGCCTCCTCGTTGAGGGCCCGACCCTCGCGGCGGGGCTTGATGTAGGGCTCGGGCTTCGTCGTCCGGATATTGCCGCGCATCAATGACCGGCCGGCCATGATCCCCTCGACCATCTGAAGCGAAAGCCGCTCCTCGTCCCGGCGGCGGACGTCCTCGATGGTCTCGCGCGCCTGCTCATGGGTGAAGCCGAGATCGATCAGCACCTGATGGCCAAAGACGAGGGCGCTCTCGAAGGTCTCGCGCAGCTGGTATTCGACCCCGGCCTGGACCAGGCGGATGGCATGGCCGCGGTCGTAGGCCCGGACGAACAGTTTGGTCAGGGGGAATTCCGCCTTGACCAGTTCCACGATGCGGTCGGCGATCTCAGGCTTGTCGACGCAGACGAGGATCGTCTCGGCATTGGCGGCGCCGGAAGCGCGCAGCACGTCGAGGCGAGCGCCGTCGCCGTAATAGACCTTGAAGCCGAAATTGCCGGCGGCCTGGATCATCTCCACGTCGTGATCGATGATCGAGACGTCGACATCGCGCGCCAGCAGGGGCTGGGACACGACCTGGGCGAAACGGCCGAAGCCGATGATCAGCACCCGCTCACGCAGGTTCTTCGCCTTGTCGACGCCGTCGGCGCCCTCGGGATCAAGGTTTGGCGGAGGCATCAGCCGGCCGACCAGCAGACTGGTCAGGGGCGTCAGCACCATGGACAGGATGACGATGGCCGTGGCCGCCGCCGAGATACGGGCGTCAAAGACCCCCGCGGTCAGGGCCGCGGCGTAGAGGACAAACGCGAACTCGCCGCCCTGGGCGAACAGGACGGCGCGCTCGACCGCCTCGCGCTCGCCGGCCCTGAAGAGCCGAGCCACGCCATAGATGGCCACGGCCTTGACGGCCATGAAGGCGACCACCCCGCCAACGACGATGCGCCAGTCGGCCAGCACCACCGCGACGTCCAGCGACATGCCGACGCTGAGGAAGAACAGGCCCAGCAGGATGGCGCGGAAGGGTTCGACGTCCGCCTCGAGCTGGTGCCGGAAGGTGGACTCCGACAGCAGCACTCCGGCGAGGAAGGCGCCCATGGCCATGGACAGGCCGCCCATGTCCATCAGCCAGGCGGCGCCGACGACCACCAGCAGGGCGGCGGCGGTCATCACCTCGCGGCCGCCGTAGCGGGCCAGGACGCGGAAGACCGGATTGATCAGATATTTGCCGGCGAAGAAGACGATGGCCACCGCGCCGATGGCGAGGCCGAGGGTGCGCCACAGCGGTGGCGCCGCCTCGCCCGCCAGCCCCATGACCGAAGCCATGATCGCCACCACGGCCAGCAGCGGCACGATGGCGAGATCCTCGAGCAGCAGGATGGAGACGGCGCGTTGCCCCTGGGGCGCGGCCAGTTCGCCGCGCTCGTCCAGCATCTGCATGATCACCGCGGTGGAGCTGAGCACGAAGCCCATGGCGAGGACGAAGGCGACGGGGATCGAAAGCCCCCCGGCCATGCCGGTCAGGGTGAGCAGCAGGCCGGCGAGCGCCACCTGGGCGGCGCCGAGGCCGAAGATGTCCTTGCGCAGGCTCCACAATCGGGATGGGCGCATCTCCAGGCCGATGATGAACAGGAAGATGACCACGCCGAACTCGGCGACGTGGAGGATGACTTCGGGCTCGCGGAACAGGCCGATGCCGAACGGGCCGATGGCGAGGCCGGCGGCGAGATAGCCGAGCACCGAGCCCAGCTGGAAGCGCCGGAAGATGGGGACGGCGACCACGCCGGCGGCCAGCAGGGCGGCGATATGGCCGAGCTCAAGTCCGGCGGTCGGTTCGGCCATGTCGGTCCCCTGTCAGGCTGGCGATGGAAAGTGGCGCCTGATGCGTCAATGCGCCACCCCGGGCGCCGCGATGCGCCGTCAGGCTTCGTCAGAACCGCGCGCCACAGTTTCGCCCGAGGCGGGGATGCCTCATGGTGCCACACAACCAAGGGGAGACGCGCGATGTCGAAACGTCCGTTGAAACAAACCCTCGCCGGGCTGGTCAGCCTGGCCCTCGCCGCCCCGATGGCGCCGCTGCCGGTCATGGCCCAGGACGCCCGGCCGATCGATCCCGACAAGCCGTCGGACGGCGTGGTTTCGCCCGCCGCCTGCCGGGTGTTCGGCTTCACCCTGCCGGAGGAGCGGGTTCCGGTGAACTTTGCCGCACGCAGCGTCGGCGCGGCGGCCTATGCGGGAGGGCCGCCGCCTCCCCCCTCGCCGCCACCGCCGACACCTCCGGGCGCCGTCGCCACGCAGATGGACAGCGTCGTCGTCACCGGGAGCCGGATCCCCGGCGGGTCGGTGGTCGCCGCGCCGCCGCCCGGGATCATCGCGCCGCCCCGCCCCGTGGACACCGAACGCTATCCGGACGCGACGCCCAACCCGGTGCGCCGCGTCGCCGACGAGCCGGTCTCGACCTTCTCGATCGACGTCGACACGGCCAGCTATTCCAACGTCCGCCGTTTCATCGACGAGGGCCGGGCGCCGCCCGCCGATGCGGTCCGGGTCGAGGAGCTGATCAACTATTTCGACTATGGCTACGACCGGCCGACCTCGGCGACGCAGCCGTTCGCCATCACCACGGCGGTGACCGACTCGCCCTGGGCGCCGGGGCGGCAGATCGTCCATGTCGCCCTGCAGGGCTATGAACTGCCCGAGGCAGAGCGTCGGCCCTTGAACCTGACCTTCCTCGTCGATGTCTCGGGCTCGATGGGCAGCCCGGACAAGCTGGCGCTGGCGCAGAAGTCGATGAACCTGATCATCGACCGGCTGCGGCCGCAGGATACGGCGGCGGTGACCTTCTACGCCGAGGGGGCGGGCACGCGGCTGGCCCCGACGCCGGGCGACCAGAAGCTGAAGCTGCGCTGCGCCGTGGCCAGTCTGTACGCCTCGGGCGGCACCGCCGGCGCGACCGGCATGACCAACGCCTATGATCAGGCGCAGGCCAATTTCGCCCGCGACCGGGTCAACCGCATCCTGATGTTCACCGACGGCGACTTCAACGTCGGCGTCACCGACAACCTGCGGCTGGAAGACTATGTCGAGGCCAAGCGCGAAACCGGCATCTATCTGTCGGTCTATGGCTTCGGACGCGGCAACTACCAGGACGCGCGGATGCAGACGATCGCCCAGGCCGGCAACGGCACGGCGGCCTATATCGACGACCTGAACGAGGCGCGGCGGCTGTTCGGTCCGGCCTTTGACCGGGGGGCCTTCCCCATCGCCGACGACGTCAAGATCCAGGTCGAGTTCAACCCGGCGCGGGTCAGCGAATACCGGCTGATCGGCTATGAGACCCGGTTGCTGAACGAGGCCGATTTCAACAACGACCGCGTCGACGCCGGCGAGGTCGGTTCGGGGGCGTCGGTGACGGCCCTCTATGAGATCACCCCGGTGGGCGGCCCCAGCCAGATGGGCGAGCGCCGCTATCCCGAGAACCGCAACAGCCTCGGCGTCGGCGGCGGCGATCCGGACGGCGAGGTGGGCTTTGTGCAGGTCCGGTTCAAACTGCCGGGGGAACGCGACTCGCAGTTGATGCAGCGGGTGCTGGCGAACGCGCCCAACCTCAGCGCCGCGAGGGCGCAACCGCCGGAGAGCACGCGCTGGGCCATCGCCGTGGCCGCCTTCGGCCAGCGACTGCGTGGTGATCCGTGGCTGGGCGACGGCTTCGACTGGGATGCCGTGATGGAACAGGCGCAGGGAGCGCGCGGCGAGGATCCGTATGGGGAACGGGCGGAGTTCGTGCAGATGATCCGGGCGGCGCAGGGATTGCCGGCGCGGGCGGCGCCGTAGGGATCTGGTCCGGTCCTTGTCATCCCGGACGCCGCGACGCGGCGATCCGGGACGGCAGGGGCCAACAGTCTGACCTCCCGGAAATCGCGAAGCGGTTATCCGGGAGACAGGCGGGCGTCACACTTCGGCCCGACCCTTCTCCCGGATAGCTGCTGCCGCAGCTTCCGGGAGGCTGAAATTCTTGCCTTGACCGTCCCGGCTCTTCGCTTCGCTTCGGCCGGGATGACAAGGGGCCGGAGCCCGCGGCGAGCGCTTTTCGGACGCGGTTGAGCAACCCCTCTCCCAACGGAAGAGGGAAGCCGTCATGATTACCCCGTGACTGAAACCCTCTCGCCGAAGACCGCCCGCCGCATCGCCCTGGCCGCCCAGGGGTTCGGGCGAGCGCAGCCCGCCGCTCCGGGCCGCAGCCATGTCCGGGATGTCGCGCGGCGGCTGGGGGTGATCCAGATCGACAGCGTCAATGTGGTGACGCGGACCCACTATATGCCCGGCTTCTCACGGCTGGGCGACTATCCGCGCGAGGCGCTGGAGACCGAGGCCTGGAGCGCGCGGCGGGGGCTGTTCGAATACTGGGGGCACGAGGCCTCGCTGCTGCCGCTGGAGATGCAGCCGCTGCTGCGCTGGCGGATGGAGCGGGCGAGGGGCGGGGCCATGTGGACCGGCCTGTCGCGGTTCGGGCGCGAAAAGGGCGACTATATCGAGGGGGTGTTGGCCGAGATCGAACGGCGCGGCCCGGTCACGGGCGCAGACTTCGCGACAGGGCCGCGTGGGGCGCCGGGCTGGTGGTCCTGGTCGGACGGCAAGCGGGCGCTGGAGTGGCTGTTCTGGGCCGGGCTGATCACCACGAAAACGCGGAACGGGTTCGAGCGGGTCTATGACCTGACCGAACGCGCCCTGCCCGCGCGGATCATCGACCTGCCGACGCCGACCGAGGCGGACGCCCAGCGCGAGCTGGTGCGGATCTCGGCGCGGGCCATGGGGGTGGCGACGGCGGCGGACCTGAGGGACTATTTCCGGCTGCCGCTGGCCGATGCGCGGGAGCGGGTGGCGGAGCTGGTCGAGGCGGGGGAGCTGACGCCGGTCTCGGTGAAGGGCTGGCGGCATCCGGCGTATCTGGCGGCCGGGGCGAAGACGCCGCGCAAGGTCGCGGGCGCGGCCCTGCTGTCGCCGTTCGACAATCTGATCTGGACCCGCGACCGGACCGAGCGGCTGTTCGGGGTCAAGGTACGGCTGGAGATCTACACGCCGGCGCACAAGCGGGCGCATGGCTACTATGTGCTGCCTTTCCTGGAGGACGAGGCGATCACGGCGCGGGTCGATCTGAAGTCGGATCGCAAGGCCGGGACGCTGCTGGTGCAGGCGGCCTGGCGTGAGCCGGACGCGACACCCGAGACGGCCGCGCGGCTCGCGACGGAGCTGCGGCGGATGGCGGGGTGGCTGGGGCTCGAGCGGGTCGAGGTAGTGGGGAAGGGCGATCTGGCGGGGGCGTTGGCGGACGCGCTGTGAGGGGACCAGGGATTAGGGATGAGGGATTAGGGATTAGGGTCAGGTCGTCTTTTGCAGTCCGCTCCCTGGTCCCTAATCCCTAATCCCTAATCCCTAATCCCTAATCCCTAGACGTCGAACTTCACCCCTTGCGCCAGCGGCAGCTCGCGGCTGAAATTCACCGTCTGGGTCTGGCGGCGCATATAGGCCTTCCAGGCGTCGGAGCCCGACTCGCGGCCGCCGCCGGTGTCCTTCTCGCCGCCGAAGGCCCCGCCGATCTCGGCGCCCGAGGGGCCGATGTTGACGTTGGCGATGCCGCAGTCCGAGCCCCAGGCGGAGAGGAAGGCTTCCGCCTCGCGAACGCTGTCTGTGAAGACGCAGGAGCTCAGGCCCTGCGGCACCGCGTTCTGCATGGCGACGGCTGCGTCGAAGTCCGACCAGGTCAGGACATACAGGATGGGGGCGAAGGTCTCGTGCTCGACCACTGCTGTCTGGGCCGGCATGCGGACAATGGCGGGGCGGACGTAGACGCCCTCACGCTCGACGCGGTCGCCGCCGACAACGATCTGGCCACCCTGTTCGACGGCCTGGGCGAGCGCGGTCTCGAAGCCGTGGGCCGAGGCGTCGTCGATCAGGGGGCCGATCAGGACGCCGTCCGCGCGCGGGTCGCCGATGGGCAGGGTCTCATAGGCTGCCTTCAGGCGGGCGATCAGGCCGTCGGCGATGCTCTCATGAACCAGCAGGCGGCGCAGGGTGGTGCAGCGCTGGCCACAGGTGCCGACGGCGGAGAAGGCGATGGCGCGGACGGCCATGTCGAGGTCGGCGCTGGGCGTCACGATCATGGCGTTGTTGCCGCCGAGCTCCAGCAGGGAGCGCCCGAGACGAGCAGCGACGGTCTGGGCCACGGCGCGGCCCATGCGGGTCGAGCCGGTGGCGGAGACCAGCGGAATGCGCGGGTCGGCGGCGAGGGCCTCGCCGGCTTCGCGGCCGCCGATAACCAGCTGTGACAGGCCTTCGGGGGCGTCTCCGAAGCGGGCGATGGCGCGGTCGAGGATGGCGTGGGTGGCGAGGGCGGTCAGGGGCGTCTTCTCCGACGGCTTCCAGATCACCGGATCGCCGCAGACGAGGGCGAGGCAGGCGTTCCAGGCCCAGACGGCGACCGGGAAGTTGAAGGCCGAAATGACCAGCACCGGGCCCAGCGGCTGGTACGTTTCGCGCATGTGGTGGCCGGGGCGTTCGGAGGCGATGGTCAGGCCGTAGATCTGGCGCGACAGGCCGACGGCGAAGTCGCAGATGTCGATCATCTCCTGCACCTCGCCGAGGCCCTCGGAGACGATCTTGCCGGCTTCGAGGGTGACCAGACGGGCAAGGTCGTCCTTTGAGGCGCGCAGCTCCTCGCCCAGCAGCCGGACCAGTTCGCCGCGGCGGGGGGCGGGGAGGCGTTTCCACTGATGGAAGGCGGCGGTCGCGCGATCGGCGACGGCGTCGAGATCAGGCGTTTCAGCCACGCGGCCGGCGACCGAGCCGTCGATGGGCGAGCGGGCCTCGAACCCGTCGGAGCTCCACACGGACGCAGGCACGCCCAGGCGGGTCAGGATGTCACGGCTCTCGGCGGCGGCGGTCGGCGGGGTGGTCATGGGCGGGCTCCGGCTGGCTCGCGCGGCTTAGCGGGACCGCAGCCAAAGCGAAAGGGCCGCCCCGTCGCCGGGGCGGCCCTCTGTTGCCGCAGCGAACCCTACCAGCGGTCGCGGCGATCCTCGCGGAGCATGGCCTGGACGCGATCCAGGCGGTAGCTCAGATCCGCGTATTCACGGCGGCTCAGGCCATCACGGGCGTAGCGCCATTCCAGCCGACGATACTCGTCCATTTGCCACGATAGCTGGCGGGCCTCACGCCGGCTGATGCGACCGTTGTACTCAAGACGGTCGATGCGACGTTCAATCCTCTGGGCGCGAGCCTGCAGCTCACGGCCGTGGCCGTAGCCCGGGCCTCGGCCGTAGTCATGGGACTGACCGTATCCCGACGAGCCGAAACTGATGGAAAGGGCGGCGTTCTGGGCCAGCGCCGGGGTGGCCATCATGACCGCCGACGCCGCCAGCGTGGAAAGCAGGGCCTTCCGGATCATGGCGGTCTTCATTGTCGTAATCCTCTGGTTCAGGCCCGGGAAGGACCATGGACGCAGGAGACCACGGGTGCCCTGACGCGAGCCTGAGGACGCTGTTGTCTGACAGTCAGCTTCCTGAACCGGAACCGGGGTAGGCGCCGGGGGTTTTGACAGCAGCCCCACCCATGGAGAATCCCCGATGAAAGTTCGCGACGTGATGAGCAAGGACGTGCAGGTGGCCCGCCCCGGCGACACCTTGCAGGACGTGGCCGCACGGATGAGCGCCGGCGATTTCGGCTTCATGCCGGTGGCGGACGGCGACCGGCTGATCGGTACGATCACTGATCGGGACATCACGGTCCGGGCCGTGGCCGGCGGCGCCGCCTGCACCTCGCCGGTGGTGGAATACATCAGCCGCGAGCCCCAGACCGCCTATGCCGACGACGATCTGAAGACCGTGCTGGACGCCATGGGTTCCAAGCAGATCCGCCGCCTGCCGGTGCTGGACAAGGACCAGCGTCTGGTCGGGGTGGTGTCGCTGGGCGACCTGTCCACGCGGGTGAAGGAAAAATACGCCGGCGAGGCGCTGGAAGACATCTCCCGCGCCTGACCGGGGCGGGCGTTAAGGCCCGCTTCACCCTTTCGCCAAACCGCGCGTTCATCCCGCCATGAGAGGGTTCCCGTCGAATACGGGAGACGCCGATGGCGCGCGCGCAGTTCCAGAAGGGACAGAAGGTCTGGGTCGAATGCGTCGGTGCATGGGCCCAGATCGAAAAGGTCCAGCCCGTCTGGGCGAAGGGCTTCGAGGAGCCGGTCCGTGTCACCTATGACGTCGGACTGGGCCGCGAATTCCTCGGTCACGAACTGCTGTTGCCGAGCGAGGACCCGGCCGCCAACGCCGGCGAAACCTGGCGCCTGATGCGGGCCCGGAACAAATGGCAGACCGCCGAAGACTGTCCACACCACCCCTTCCCCGGCACCTATCCCGTGGTGGTGACCGACAAGGCGGACTGGGGCGGCTGGCGCGTGCCCGGCGCTGAATACGACCGCGACCCCGACCAGATCGAATTCCAGGCCCGGCTGATCGCCGCCGCGCCGCGCCTGATGGCGCTGGCCGAGCGACTCGCCGCCTCGGTCGATGAGGCCCCGGAAGACGCGCCGCCCGAGATGGTGGCCTTGGCCCGCGAGGCTAGGACCGTACTGAAGTCGGTCAAGGACGTGCTGACCTCGTCCGCCGATGCCGCCGCCGCGGCCGCGCCACGGGAATCGCAGGCGGCCTGAACCCGGCTGCGCGACAAAAGGTTGATGATTTCTAACCAAGCCTCGACAGGAATCCGCGACGCAGCCTAGATTCGCCGCTCGTCGTCGAATCCTTGGGGAGAGCGCCTTGCGGGGTGAAGAGCGCCGCATAACCAGCGAGGGGCGGCGCACGGCGGACCGGCGCAAGGGCCCGCCGCCATGGTTGCGGATCGCCATACTGACCGTAACGCTGGCGGTGGCCGCCTATGTTCTGCTGTTCGCTCGCGAGATGGCGCGGCCCGGCCATGAGGCCGACGCGCTGAGGCTGACGGCGGTGGACCGCGAAGCCCGGCTTCTGGCGCTTGAGATTGAGACGCGGGTGGGTCCGGTCGAGGCCGCGGTTCGGGCGGGCGCGGCGGCCGGCCAGCCGCGGATCGCCGTCGAGCGCGCCCGGGCCGCCGCGCCCGGCCGTGCCTTTGCCGTACTCGCGGCCGACGGTCGGGTGCTGGCGGCGGCGGGCGACAACCATCGCGCCTTCGCCGCCGCGGACGGACGGCCCCGGCTTTCCGCTGACGGCCGCGCCATCCTCGTTTCCAGAGAGCTTGCGGACGGCAGCCGGATCGTCGGTCGCGCGCCACTGCCGTCGCTGGCGCGTCGTGAAGGCGTTGACCTGTGGGTGCTGTCCGGACCCGCCGCCGTCCTGGCCGGCGCGCAGACCGACAGCGCGGTCCTGGGTCTGGCTGCGATCCCGGTTGAAGCGGACGGGCGGGGTGTGACCCTGACATCGGGAGAGCAGTCGATACGCCGGACCGCCGTGCCGATTGGCGGAACGGGCCTTATCGCCCTGGCCTCGACACGGGTGCATACCGGCGCCGACGCGCTTCTGGACGATGCATGGGTCTTGACCGCGCCGGTCGGCATCGGCGCCTTCGTGGTCCTGCTGGTTCTTCTGATGCAGCGCCGTCAGCAGGGCATCAGCCGGGCATGGGCGGCGTCCGAGCGGCGCTTCCGCGGCGCTGTCGAGGCGGCGCGCTGCGGCGTCTGGGAATGGGATACCGAGACGGAACAGGTCACGGTGTCGGACTATATGGCCGAGCTGATGGGTCTGGACCGCAGCGGGCCGGTTCCGTCCGACGAGATCCTGGCCCGGATTCACCCACGTTATCATGATGCGGTCCTGCACGCGCTGCGTCAGGCCCAGACCTTCGGCGACTTCGATGTCAGCTTTCCTGTCCCCGACGCCCAGGGCCGCGCGCGCTGGATCGACGCACGGGGTCAGGCGCGCGGTGACCGCGGCGATGACGGCTTCACCAGCGTGCTCGGCGTCGCACTGGACACCACCGAAGCCCGTCGCGCCAAGGCCCAGGCCCAGGCCGCCGAGAGCCGGCTGCGCGACGGCATCGAGAGCGTGTCGGACGCCTTCGTGCTGTTCGACAAACATGGCCGGCTGATCCTGTCGAACCAGGCGTTCCAGGACGCCTTCGCCTTCGAGCCCGGCGTCTTGCGTCGCGGCGTGTTCAAACAGGATCTGAACCAGATCGCCGCCCTCGCCATCAAGTCGGACCAGCCGGCTGCGGGCGGACGCGCCGGTGCGCGGGAGATCGAGCTGCATGACGGGCGCTGGCTGCAGCTGATCGAGCGGTTCACCTCGGATGGCGGCTCGGTCGTAACGGCGGCCGACATCACAGCGATCAAGCAGAAGGAAGCCGAGCGCCAGCGCGCCACCGAGCGGCTGCACGTGACCATCACCGAACTGGAGGACCGCGAGGAGAAGCTGTCGCTGCTGGCGCGGAAATACGAAGTCGCGATGACCCGGGCCGAGGCCGCAAACCAGGCCAAGTCCGAGTTCCTGGCCAATATGAGCCATGAGCTGCGCACGCCGCTGAACGCCATCAACGGCTTCTCCGAGATCATGGCCGGCGAGATGTTCGGGCCGCTGGGCGATCCGAAATACAAGGGTTACGCCGCCGACATCCTGAAGTCGGGCCAGCACCTGCTGTCGCTGATCAACGACGTCCTCGACATGGCCAAGATCGAGGCCGGCAAGCTGACGCTGCACTATGAGACCGTGTCGCTGAAGGAGGTCGTCGACGACGCCGCCCGGCTGATGCGGGGCAAGATCGAGGAGGCCGGTCTGAACCTGCTGGTCGATGCGCCGGACCTGCCCGAGATCGAGGCCGACTATCGCGGCCTGAAACAGGTGGTGCTGAACCTGATCTCGAACGCCGTGAAATTCACGCCCGAGGGTGGCCATATCGTCGTGGCCATCTCACGCGAGGACGACGAGCGGCTGAGGGTGGCGGTCACCGATACCGGCATCGGCATCGCCGCCGAGGACCTGAAGCGACTGGCCCGGCCGTTCGAACAGGTCGAGGGCCAGCACTCCAAGACGACCCAGGGCACCGGCCTCGGTCTGGCCCTGACCAAGTCGCTGATCGAACTTCACGGCGGCGCCCTGACCATCGAGAGCGAGCCGGGCCGCGGCACGACCGTGGGCTTCGACATTCCGATCCGGCGACCGGGGCAGCCGGTGAAGACGCAACCTGCCCCGGCGCAGGCGCGCGCAGCCTGAGATCAGGTCGAGGGCGTCGCCTTGGGCGGTTCAGCCCGGGGGTACCGGCCATCCCGATCGCGGCTGGCGGCGCGGCCCTTGCGGGTCAGGATTTCCGACAACGCTCGCCGATCATCCGGCTCCAGGGTCGCCAGCAGGGCGACGGCGTCGGCCTCCAGCCGCGCGCGACCGCGGATCTCGGCCTTCCGGGATTCCTCCAGCAGCGCGGCGGCGCGGGCGGCGTCGAAGGTCGCGGACCGCCCCATCTCGACAGCCTCACGCCGCTTCTGCCGCGCCTCCTCGAAATCGGGCCGGGCCGCCAGCGCCGACGCGCGCAGCGCATCACGCACTCGCTCGCGGACCGCGGGATCGAGTTGATCGACCAGCCGCATCGGCGAACCCGCGCGGGCCGGGCGGTGCTGGGCCTCGACCCGGTCCTCGACCTGGGCGCGGGTGACGAGCAGGGTCGCGCCCGCCGCCACACCGAACAGGTTCAGCGCCACCGAGCCGATGAGGGCGAGCTTCAGGGCCTTGGGGCTCATCCCAGCACCTCGGCATCGTCCACGCCGAGCAGGGAGGCCTGATAGAGGATGGCCTCGGCCTGGGCATCGGCGGTCAGCCAGGTGGTCATCATGACGCCCGCGACGATACCGGCGCAGGCGGCCGCGGCCCAGCCCGCGCCGAGCGTCAGCACCAGCCGATCGAGCCAGCGGCGGCCCTCGCGACGCGCCTTCAGCCCCGCCCCGGCGGCCGAGGCGATGACCCGGTCGCGCAGGGCCATGGACGGATGAGCCACGCGGGAGGCGTGCAGCAGGGCGTCCGCTGCGTCCGCCTCGGCCAGGGCCGGGGCGGCGGCGTGCGGTTCGGCGGCGGCGAAGGCCTGGGCCGCCGCGCGTTCAGCCTCGGGCCAGCGCCGTGCATCGGCGCCATAGGCGGCGACCAGGGCGAGGAACCGTTCCGACGTCATCACAGTCATGCTCCTTCAGCACCCGGCCGGATATCGGCCAGGGCCTGTCTCAACGCCCGTCGCCCACGCGACAACAGGCTCTCCAGCGCGTCCACACTGACCTCCATCAGGGCCGCGGCCTCGATATTGGTCAGCTCCTGATAGTGACACAGGACAATGGCCTCGCGCTGACGGTCGGGCAGCCGGGCCAGGGCCGCATCGACCCGTACGCCCACATCCGCCGCCAGCAATCCCCGATCCGGCGCGGGGCCGGTGTCGGGCCGGTCCGGCGGCGTCGCCGTAACCGTCTCTCGCCGTCGCCGCAGCCGGTCGTAGCAGAGGTTCAGCCCGACCCGGTGCAGCCAGGTGTCGAACTTGGCCTGACCGGGCGTCCACCGCGGCGCCTGTTTCCAGGCCCGCAGCATGGCGTCCTGGGCCACGTCCTCCGCCTCGGCCGAATCGCCGAGCATCCGTTGGGCGAGCGCCAGCATGCGCGGCAGCTTGCGCGCCACCATGGCCTGGATCGCCGCCGGGTCGCCCTGACCCACACGGCGCACCAGCTCCTCGTCGGGGTCGGCGATCAGCGCCAATCCGGCCCTCTTCCGTTGCTACCGAAAGGGTCGCCCGGTTCATGACCGCCGTCCCCGACATCATCCTTACTCCGAAGCGGGCGCCTGGGGCGACGCCTGCCGTTGCGCATGATGCGCGGCGCGACGTTCGGTCATGCGCTCGCGGCGATGTTCGCGCATGGCCTGACGGCCGGCGCGGCCCTCGGCGGCAGTGACGAAACCGTCGTTGTCGGCGTCGAGACGGGAGAAAGCCTGTTCCGCACGAGCCTGGACGTCGGCGATGACGACCGGGCCGCGGGCTTCCATCCGGGCCATGCCGTGCTGACCGCGGCCAGGACCGCGATGGGCGCGCATCGGACGGGGACCGCGGTCGGCGCGGGCTCCACGTCCGGCCTCGCGGGCGGCCTCGCGGGCGGCGTCGAACTCGGCGCGGCTGACGGCACCGTCGTCATTCGCGTCCAGGCGGTCGAAGCGGGCGTCCGCGCGGGCGGCCATGCGGGCCTGCATCATGGTGCGGCGCTCATCGGCGGTGACCGACCCGTCGCCATTGGCGTCCATCGCGGTCAGGCGCTGGACGCGCTGTCCGACGAACTCGGCCCGGCTAAGTCGGCTGTCGCCGTCCGTGTCGGCGCGCATGGGCCGGGCCGGAGCCTGCTGGGCGACGGCGACGCCGGCCGAGGCCAGCATGAGGGCGGCCAGGCCGCCGACGAGAAGGGTCTTGTGCATCTTGATGATCTCCATGGCCGCCCGACGCGGCCTCAGTCCCTGTCTGGAGAGTGAAACGGGGCTGGCCTCAGTCTCCGTCGCGCGGCGGCGGCAGAACCGATTCGAAAGCGGCGCGGGCGGCGATCCGGATCTCGGTCAGGCGGGTCTTCAGGGTGTCGAAATCGGGCAGCTCGGCCGCCTCGGCGAGACGACGCTGGAAGCCCCCGGGTTCCTGTTCGGGGCCCGGCTTGTCGTCGAAGGCCGCACTGAAAACCTGCCCCAGCGCCTGCTGCAGCCGCCACGCTTCGGCCAGGGCGGGTTCGGCCGCGAGCGCTTCGAGGGTCGAGACGGTGAGTGGGCCGCCCTCCGCGGCGGCCTTCAGCTGATGCACCTGGGCTACGAACTCGGCGTCGACCTGACCGCCCGGCGCGAGCTTGAGGTCCCACGCCCCCTGCCCCGGCCGCTCGCGCGCCATCAGGTCGCGCATCCGGCGGGCGTCGGCGGCGATGTCCACGCCCGGGCGGGGTCGGCGCAGGATGGCCTCCAGCGCCGCAGTGGCCCGCTCACCGAAAGCCGGATCATCGGTCCAGACCACCCGTGCGCGGGTCAGGGCCATGAACTCCCAGGTGTCGGCCTCGGTCGCATAATAGTCCTCGACCGCCGACAGTCGTAGCGACACCGGTCCCTTGGCCGCGCCGGGCCGCAATCGCATGTCGACCTCATACAGCCCGCCCTCGGCCGTATGCGCCGACAGGGCTGCGATCAGCCGCTGGGTGAAACGGGAATAGAAGACGCCCGCGGCCCAGCCCTTGCCCTCGGACGCGGCCTCGGGCGGGGCGTCATAGAGGGTCATCAGGTCGAGGTCGGAGCTCGCGGTCATCTCGCGCGACCCGGCCTTGCCGAGCGCGACCACCGCGACCGCGCCGCCGGGGAGAACCCCGCCCTGACGCACAGCCTCGGCCATGGCGGCGGGGGCCAAGGCGTCCATGACCGCGTCGGCCAAAGCCGTGTAGGCGCGGCCCGCCGCCTCGGGCCCCGCGTGGCCGGCGAGGGTCTGGATGCCGATGCGGAACATCTGTTCGCGGTGCACGCGCCGGGCGGCGTCGAGGGCGGTCTCGAAGTCCGGCGCGGCGGCGGCGTCGGCGCGCATCTGGTCGACTAGGCCTGAGTCCTCGTCGATAGCGCGAGCGAAACGGGCGTCCATCATACTGTCCAGCGCGGCGGGATAGCGCCCGAGCGTGCGCGCCAGCCGGGGGGCGAAGGCCATGACGCCGACGACGAGGTCGAACAGTTTCGGCTGGGCCAGGAACAGGGCCTGGACCTGCACACCGCTGTTCAGGCCGGCGAAGAAGACGGCGAACCGGCGGAAGGCGGCGTCAGCCGCGCCGGTGTCGGCCAGGGCCGTCAGCAGGCGGGGCGCCAGGCGGGTGAACAGTTCGCGCCCCCGCGCCGACCGCGTCGCCGGGATGCGGCCGTGGTGCCAGCTGCGGATGGTGTCGGCGATCGTGCCCGGCTCGGTGAACCCCATCCGCTCCAGCGTCGCCAGGGTCTCCGGGTCGTTCTCGACGCCTGTGAAGACCAGCGAGCCATAGGGCGAGGACAGGGCCTCCTCGCCCTCGAACAGTTCGCCATAGGTCCGGTTGACCCCGACCAGCAGGGCCTCGACGCTGTGGTCGAAGGCGGCCAGATCGCCCTCGCCCGCCAGCGCCGCCACAGCCGCACGCCGCCCGGAGTCGGCCGGCAGGATGTGGGTCTGTTCGTCGTCGAGCATCTGCACGCGATGTTCGAGGCCGCGCAGGGCGGCATAGGCCGCGGTCAGGTCGACGCAGACCTCGGGGCTGACATGGCCGGAGTCGCGCAGGGCGGCGAGGGCGTCGACGGTGCGGGGGCTGCGCAGGACGGGATCGCGGCCGCCGAGGATCAGCTGCTGGGTCTGGGCGAAGAATTCGATCTCGCGGATGCCGCCCCGGCCCAGTTTCAGATTGGCGCCGGCGGCGTCCATGGCCTCCCCGGTCTTGTGCACGTGGATCTGGCGCTTGATCGACTGGATGTCGAGGATGGCCGGATAGTCGAGGCTGCGGCGCCAGATGAAGGGTCTCAGCGCCTTGACGAAGTCGGCCCCGGCGGAGAGGTCGCCGACCACCGGCCGGGCCTTGATAAAGGCCGCCCGTTCCCAGTTCTGGCCGACGCTTTCGTAATAGGCGAGCGCCATCGGGGCGGCGACCACTGGCGGGGTGGACGACGGGTCGGGCCGCAGCCGCAGGTCGAAGCGGAAGACATAGCCGTCGCCGGTCCGCTCCTGCATCAGCGACGCCAGGGCATGGGCGGCGCGGTCGCAGAATTTCTGCGGTTCGACCCCCTCTGCCAGGGCGCTCTGCAGCGCCTCAGGCTCCCAGAACAGGCTGATGTCGATGTCGGAGGAATAGTTGAGCTCGAAGGCGCCGTGTTTGCCCATGGCCAGGCCGAACAGGCCGGGGATGGGGCCGCGCGGGTCGTCGGCGGCGGACACCAGCTTGCCCCGCTCGCGCTGGTCGTGGGCCACGGCCCGCAAGGCGGACTGGGTCGAGGCGTCGGCGAAGCGGCTGAGCGCCCCGGTGACGGCGTCCAGATCCCAGGCGCCGCCGAGATCGCACAGGGCCGTCAGCAGGTGCAGTTCGGCCTTCAGCCAGCGCAGCGGCGCCCGGACCTCGTCGGCGCCGCCGGTCAGGGCGGCTGTGGCTGACAGGATGGCCGCCAGCCGGTCTTCCGGAGTGGCCTCCAGCGTCAGCCGAAGCCGCTCGGGCCAGCGACGCGCCAGCCCCCCCAGATAGGGCGAGGCGGCGAAGACGGGGGCGAGCGCGGACCAGGCGGCTCCCAACGCGTCTGTCCATCCGCCTTCGCGCGCCGCCTCGAACAGACGCTCATGCGTGCGGTCGGCCGCCACCGCGTCGACGACCGGGCCGCAGGGGGCGAGCCTGAGGCCGAGCGAGCCGGTCATTCCGCCGCCGGCAGGACCAGCGCCACGCGCAGGCCGGGGCCGAAGCCACCGTATTCGCCGGGGCCTTCGTCCAGCAGGATGCGGCCGCCGTGGGCCTCCATCACCGCCCCGACCAGCGACAGGCCGAGACCCGAGCCGGCCTCGGTGCGGCTGTTGTCCAGACGCACGAAGCGTTCAATGACCCGTTCGCGGTCTTCCTCGGGGACGCCGGGGCCGGTGTCGGTGACGGAGTATTCGATCTCGCCCGAAGACCGCCGGCGCGCGCGCAGCATCACGGCGCCGCCGGTGGGCGTGTATTTGATGGCGTTGTCGATGATGTTGGCCAGGGCCTGTGCCAGGAAGGGCTGATTGCCCTCGATCATCAGGCCGCGCTCGATCTCGGCGGAGAACTCCAGTCCCTTGTCTTCCGAGGCGGGCTCGTAGAGTTCGGCCATGTCGGCGGCCAGATCGGCGGCGTCGAAGACCTTCGGGTCCGGCGTGCGGCCCGCCGCGGCCTGCAGCCGTGCGATGGCCAGGACGGTGTTGAAGGTCTTGAGCAGATTGTCGGCTTCGTCCAGGGCCAGCTGGACAGCGTCGACCCCGTCGATCTTGCCGGCCTCGGCGTCCATCAGGGCCACTTCCAGCTTGGCCCGCATCCGCGTCAGGGGCGAGCGCAGGTCGTGGGCGATGGCGTCTCCGGCGTGGCGGATCGAGGCCATGGACCCCTCCAGCCGCTCCAGCATGGTGTTCAGCCCCGCGCCGAGCTCGTCCAGTTCGTCGCCGGAGTTCCGGACCACGGCCCGGGCCTTGAGGTCGCCTTCCTGCACGGCCGTGACGACCTTGTTCAGCCGGCTCATTGCGCGTTCGAGGTTGCGGCTGACCAGCACGCCTCCGGCCAGGCCCAGCAGCAGCACGATGCCCATGGCGGTCCACAGGGCCTGGGTCAGGCGCGCCAGATAGGCCTCGGTGTCCCCCAGCGACTGGCCGACGAACAGCATGCCGCCGCCTGTCAGCTGCACCTGCACGCCGCGCACCTGCGGCCGGGTGACCCGTCCCTCCACATCGGTGTCGGTGAAGGGGAAGGTGGTCCATTCCTGGGTCTCCTCCATCTCGGCGATCGGGAAGTCCGTCAGGCTGCCGGTGACCTGTGTGCCGTCGGGATTCTTCAGCAGATAGAGGAAGGAGTTGTCGCGCAGGGTGCGGTCGATCAGCGCCCGGTTCAGGGCATCATAGCCGCGCTCCTTGTAGATGCCGGTCAGCACCTGCATCTCCCCGCGCACGTCGCGCTCGGCCTTGGTCCGGGCCTCCGAGGCCGAGGCGAAATAGACCCAGGCCAGGATGGCGCTGGCCGCCGCCGCGAACAGGGCGAGGAACAGCAGCGTCAGCCGGAAGGGTGTGCGCCGTAGGAGGGAGGGGAGTTTCACGGGCTGAAGCTACGGCTCCAGCCGATACCCCGCCCCGCGCACCGTCTGCAGCATGGCGTGGTCGAAGCCCTTGTCGATCTTGGCGCGAAGGCGGCTGATGTGGACGTCGATGACATTGGTCTGGGGGTCGAAATGGTATTCCCAGACCTTCTCCAGCAGCATGGTGCGGGTCACGGACTGGCCGGCGTGACGCATCAGGAATTCCAGCAGCTGGAACTCGCGAGGCTGCAGGTCGATCTCCTTGCCGGCGCGGTGCACGGTGCGGGCGATCAGGTTCATCTCGAGCTCGCCGACCTTGAGCATCGTGGCGACGCTGCCGGACTCGCGGCGGCGCGACAGGGCCTCGACCCGGGCGATCAGCTCGGAGAAGGCATAGGGTTTGACCAGATAGTCGTCGGCGCCGGCGTTCAGCCCGGTGACGCGGTCCTCGACCTCGCCGAGGGCGGACAGGAACAGCACCGGCGTCTGGTCGCCGTCCTTGCGCAGGGTCTCGACCATGCCGATGCCGTCGAGGCGCGGCATCATCCGGTCAACGACATAGACGTCGTAGCCGCCCTTCTGCGCCTCCAGCAGGCCGAAGGCGCCGTCGACGGCGTGGGTCGGCTCGTGCCCGGCCTCGGTCAGTCCCCGCACCATGGCGGTCGCTGCTTCAGCGTCGTCCTCGACCACCAGAATGCGCATGGAATCAGCCCCTCGAACGTGAATCGCCGCCGATGTTAGCGCATCGGCGGCGATGGGGGCAGTTAAGGCTTATTCAGGTTTGGGAAGCGGCAGAACGATCGGCGTGTTCCCTTGCGGGGTCCAGACGATCAGGAAGACGCCTGCCCGGTTGGCGCGGCGCGCCGCATCGATCGCGGCCTGCAGATCCGCCGGGGTCCGGATCGGACCCGACCCGCTGCGCGTGATGACGAAGCCGGGCCGGAAATTCAGCTCGCCGATCGTCTCGGCGGTCGTCACCACCAGCCCGTTGATCGGCGCCGGGATCGAGTAACGCCGGCGCAGGGCGTCCGACATCGGCGCCACGGTCAGTCCACCGACTGATGCGCCCGCACCCTCCTGGGCCGAGGGGTTGTCCGGGTCCTGGTCCGGCCGGTTGTTCAGTTCAGTCTCGGACGGCCGAACACGCACACGGATCGTCAGGGTCTCCCGACGGCCGTCGCGCAACACCTCGAGGCGAATGGTCTCACCGGGGCGAACCTGTCCGATTCGGCGCGTCAGATCCGTCCGGTCGCGCACAGCCGTTCCGTTCAGCCGCGTGACGATGTCGCCCACCTGCACGCCGCCTGACTCAGCCGGCCCGCCGGGAGTCACCTCGCCGACGAAGGCCCCGGTGAAGCCCACGGGCAGGCCCAGCGCCTCGATCTGCTCGCGGCTCAGGTTGGTGATACCGACACCGACATAGCCCCGCTCGATGCTCTCGCCTCGCATAAGGCGATCCGTGATGGGCTTGGCGACCGATGCGGGGATGGCGAAGCCGATCCCCACTGATCCGCCCGTCTGGGAATAGATGGCCGAGTTCACACCGATGACACGGCCGTAGATATCGAAGGTCGGGCCGCCGGAATTGCCCTGGTTGATCGCTGCGTCGATCTGCAGATAGCCGACATAGGCGCTGTCGACGTCTCGGCCCTGCGCCGAGACGATGCCGGCGGTCGCCGTTCCGCCCAGACCGAAGGGATTGCCGACCGCGATGACCCAGTCCCCTACACGCGGGACCGCCGTTTCCTCGAAGCTGACGAACGGAAAATCAGTCCCCTCGACCTTGATCACGGCGAGGTCGGTGCTTTCGTCCCGACCGACGAGGCGGGCCTCCATTTCACGGCCGTCGGCGAGCTTGACGCGAATCTCGGTGGCGTCGGCGACGACGTGGTTGTTGGTGACGATGAAGCCGTTGGCGGCGATGAAGAAGCCGGACCCTGCTCCCATGGCCGTGGGCGCTTCAGCCTCCTCGCCGTCCTCGCCCTGGGGTCCCCCGGGGACGGGCACTGCCCCCAGACCGGGAATCTGAACGAAACGCTGCCGCGACTGGACCCGGGTCCTGACCTCGATCTGCACCACCGCCGGCGCAACCTGGGCGAAGATGTCGGCGAAGCTGAGGGGGGCGCCCTGCGGCGGGGCGAAGGCGAGGCCGGATCCGCCGGCGTCGGGCGACAGGCGGCCCGTGAAGCCCGCGACGGGACCCGCATTGGCCGAGGGCCAGTCGATGACGCCGCCGGCGGTCGCCGCGGCGGCGAAGGTCAGGCCTGCAATGGCCCCGAGCATGAATTCCTTGCGCTTCATCATAGGCGTGTCTTGCGATCCTCTCGTCGGGCGTCGAACGCCCGTTCGGCCTTGTAATATAGGGCTGCGATCCCTTTCACCAACGTTGCGACGTGATGAAGGGCCCGGAGTCCCTGCAAGCCTGATTCACGCTCTCGTCGGAACCGCGAAGCGATTCCTCCCCAAACAATCAGGCTCGTGCCTAGTGGTCAGACGGCTTTGCGTCAGGATCGGGGCGAACCGCCTGATCGGCGAGTATCCGCTCCAGATCAGCCTCCTCAGCCGCCGACAGGGGCTCGGTCGCCGGCGCGCGGCGACGCGTCGCGAACCACAGACCGGCGCCCGCCGCCAGCAGGGCCGCAAACGGGCCAAACCACAGCAGCCAGGTGCCACCTCTCAGCGGCGGCGTGAACAGGACGAAATCGCCGTAGCGTCGGACCAGATCGTCCCGGACCTGCTCGTCGGTTCGCCCGGCGGCGATCTGTTCACGCACCAGAACCCGCATGTCGGCGGCGATGCCGGCCGGGCTGTCGGCGATGGCCTCGTGCTGGCAGACGACGCAGCGGATGTCGTCGAACAGGGCCTGGGCGCGCGCCTCCTGCGCGGCGTCGGGCAGGGGGCGGTCTGGCGCGGGCGGGGGTTCCTGGGCAGCGGCGGGCGCGGAGGCCAGGAGCAAGGCGGCGGCGATCAGGAGGAGGCGCTTCATGCCGCGGATTTCCGGTTCACGCCCAGCCGCAGCCGCCGGTCCAGCAACGACAGCAGGCCACCCAGGGCCATGATCGTCGGACCGAGGAAGATCAGCCGTGCCCACGGATTCCACCACACACGCACGGTCCAGCCTGGCTCATCGGCGGCGGTCCGGCCGCGCTCGCCCAGCACCACATAGACGTCGTCCAGTCCGCGGAAATCGAGCCCGACCTCGGTCGTGGTCTGGCCCCCGGTGGGGAAGAAACGGCGCTCGGCGGTGACGGACTGCGGCGCCCCGCCGTCGCGCAGGGTGACGGTCAGCCGGCCCTGTTCGGCGAGATAGTTCGGTCCCTCGACGATCCGGACCTCGTCGAGACGCACGGCCCATTTTCCGGCCTCGATGGTCTGGCCGGGGGCGAGGGCGCGGGCCGCCTCGACGCGGTAGCCGGTCTCGACCACCGCCCCCAGAACGAAGACGCCCAGTCCGGCGTGGGCCAGGGTGGTGCCCCAGGCGCCGAGGGGCAGGCCGCGCGCGCGGCGCAGGCTCTCCGGCAGGGACGCCCGGAACAGGCGGAGCCGCTCGGCCAGTTCGGCGAGGGTTCCGAGGATCAACCAGGCGCCGAGACCGATCCCGGCGGCGGAGAGAGCCTTCTTCGGCTCGAAGACCGCCCAGCCCGCGAAAGCGATCAGGATGGCGAGGCCGGCGGCCACGGCCAGTCTTTGACCGACGCCCCTCAGATCGCCGCGCTTCCACGCCAGCAGCGGCCCCGCGGGCAGGATCAGCAGGGCGACGGCCATCAGCGGCACGAAGGTCAGGGCGAAATAGGGCGGGCCCACCGAGATGGCCGAGCCGTCTATCGCCTCAAGGATAAGCGGATAGAGGGTGCCCAGCAGTACCGTGGCGCAGGCGGCGGTCAGGAAGACATTGTTGAGCACCAGCGCGCCTTCGCGGCTGACCGGAGCGAACATCGCGCCGCCCTTGAGGTGGGGCGCGCGCCAGGCGAACAGGGCGAAGGCGGAACCGGAGGCGACGCCGAGGATGGCCAGCAGCATCAGACCGCGCTCGGGATCGACAGCGAAGGCGTGGACGCTGGTCAGGACACCCGACCTGACGAGGAAGGCGCCGAGCATGGAGAAGCTGAAGGCCAGCAGGGCGAGAAATGTGGTCCAGCCCGCCAGGGCGCCGCGTCGCTCGGTGACCACCGCTGAGTGCAGCAAGGCCGTCCCCGCCAGCCAGGGCAGGAAGCTGGCGTTCTCGACCGGATCCCAGAACCACCAGCCGCCCCAGCCGAGCTCATAATAGGCCCAGAAGGCGCCGAGGGTGATGCCGCCGGTCAGGAAGGCCCAGCTGGCCAGGGCCCAGGGCCGGACCCAGCGGCCCCAGGCCGGCCAGAAGCTGGAATTGGCCCGGCCCTCGATCAGGGCCGCCACCGCCAGCGAGAAACAGACCGAGAAGCCGACATAGCCGAGGTAGAGCAGCGGCGGATGGAAGGCGAGAGCCGGGTCCTGCAGCAGCGGGTTCAGCGAGCCGCCCTGGAACGGCGCCGGGTCGAGCCGCGCGAACGGGTTGGAGGTGAAGACGGCGAAGGCGAGGAACAGCACCCCGAGCAGGCCCTGTGTCGCCACCGCCGAGGCCTTGAGTCCGAACGGCAGGCCGCGCGCCCGCGTCAGGACCGCGCCGAATCCGGTCAGGACCAGACACCACAGCACCAGCGAGCCCTCATGGCTGCCCCAGGCGGCGGCCACCTTGTAGAGCATCGGCTTGTCGGTGTGGCTGTTGGCCGCGACATTGGAGACCGAGAAGTCCGAGACCGCGAAGGCCCAGATCAGGGCGGCGAAGGACAGGGCGACAGCGACCGCGCCGGCGACGGCCGCACCCTCGGCGGCGCCGGCCAGCACGGGACTGCGACGCAGGCGACCGGCGACGGCCATGCCGGTCTGCAGCACCGCCAGCGCCAAGGCGAGAATCAGGGCGAAGGCACCCAGTTCAACGATCACGTGGTTGGTGCTCCGGCGGGTGGCGTGCCTTCAGGCCGCCATTCGCCCTTGGCCTTGAGCCGGTCGGCGACCTCTCGCGGCATGTAGTTCTCGTCGTGCTTGGCCAGCACCTGGGTGGCGCGGAAGCTGCGATCGGGCTGGAAGGCGCCCTGGGTGACCACCCCCTGCCCCTCGCGGAACAGGTCGGGCAGGTCGCCCTGATAGACGATGCGGGTGGTCGCGGCATTGTCCGTGATCGCAAAGGCCACCTCGCCGTCGGCGCCACGCACCACGCTGCCCGCCTCGACCAGCCCGCCCAGCCGGATGACCCGGCCGGTGGGCGCAGTCTCTGCCGTCGCTTCGGACGGCGAGAAGAAGAAGGTGACGTTGTCTCGCATCGCATAGAGCGACAGGCCGACCGCCAGCGCCAGAACCGGAGCGACCGCGACGATAACCCACAGGCGGCGACGCGCCTTTGGCGATTTGGGCAGCCAGTTCATTCCGTTCCTCCCGGCAGTCGCCTTTGCAGGTCCGCCCGGCGCGGATCGGCCGGGTCAAGGACCGCGATCAGCGGCCCCCACATGGCCCGGACCATGGCCGGCTCGTTTCGGGCAAGCGCCGCCTCGCCGAGGAAATAGCGCGCGCCCAGCTGACCCGGATCACGACGCAGGGCCTGGGCGAAGGCGGCCTCGGCGTCGCCGCCGACCACGCCGCCATTGGCCCGGGTCAGGCTCTCGCCCAGCCTCGACCAGCTCTGGGCGTCGTCCGGCTGCAGCGCGAGGGCCCGTCGGAAGGCCGAGGCGGCGCCGATCGGATCGCCGGCCTCGAAACGGGCGGCGCCCAGCATGGTCAGAGCCTCATGATCGTTGGGCCGCTCGCTGACCACCCGTGCGGCCACGGCGGCGAGTTGCGGCGGCTGCAGCGTCTCCAGCTCAGTGGTCCACTGATCCACGCGGCGCTCATAGGCCTGGTCGGGCAGGCCCGGCGCGCCGACCAGGGCATAGAGGCCCAGCGTCGCCGCCGCGGTGACCGCCAGTCCGGCCAGCACCCAGAACCGGTCTCTGGTTCCGGCCCGGAGCGGAGCGGTTTCCCGGTCGGAGACGAGGATTCGGCGACCGGCCTCGGCGCGGGCTGCGGTCCAGCCGGCTTCGTCGAGCAATCCCCGCGCCTTCAGTCGATCCAGTTCGGCCAGTTCAGCGGCGACAGACACGGGCCCGTCGCCGTCGGCGCCCCGGCGCGCGCCGGCCAGCGCGCACAGGCCCGCGAGAGCCGTCAGAAGCGCCGTCATGATCCAGAATGCCGTCATCCCCGGCGATGTAGCCGATCAGGCGGCCCGCGACGAGGCCTCCGACCCCTTTGCAGGGGCGCCGGCGACCGCGGCCCGACGCCGCACCGTGCGCGCGGGCTCCTCGGCATCGATATGGTCAAGGCAGAGCGCCGACAGTTCGACGAGGCCGAGTGCATGAGCTTCGTCCCCGGCCTCGCCGTCATTGATCATCCGCAGCGTCTGGTCGGCATAGTCGGACAATCGGTCGGTCAGGGCGTCGACCAGGGTCTTGCGGTCGGCCTCGCAGCCGAAGGTCGAGGCCGGGCCGCGCGCCGATCCGACCAGTTTCAACAGGCTGAGAGCCGCGCCGACCGTGGGGCCGTCGACCGGGGCCGACAGTCGGGGCGCCTTGCGGGTCATGCGTCCGGCGATCTGCACCCGTTCCAGCGGCAGCGCCTCATCCACCGCCTTGTCCGCCGCGCGCAACAGGCCGGACAGACGTTGGGCGATGGCGACGCGCGCGTCCCGGACCGACTTGCCCCAGACGCTCTGCGGGTTGAGGGTCAGGGTCACGTCGAGTTCGCCGAGCACACCGGCGCACCAGTTGAGGTCGGCGATGACCGTATCGACCCGGTCCAGATCGGCGCCCGGCTTGAACGCCTCGATCTTGCGGGCGCGGACATCGACGCCGGTGATCAACCTATCGACGAAGCCGGCCAGCTCCGACTCGCTGAGGAAGCCCTCGCGCCCGGCCGCCAGCGAGGTCTGGGTGACGATGCGCAGGATCAGGACGGCGTCGTCGAGATGGGCGAACAGCATTTCGAGCACGCGCTGGGCGCCGTCGACGTGAACCCCGGCGCAATCCTTGAGCAGCAGACGCAGTTCGGCGATCTGGTCGCCGTCCGGCCGTTTGAGCCAGATCTCCAGTGAGGGCAGGCCCCGCCGCGCCAGATGGGCCAGATCGAGACAGGCCGCGAGGTCGGCGAGTCCCTTCTGACGGGCAGCCTCATCGCCGCCCTGGGGCCAGACAAGGTCGGGCTGGTCGCGCACGACACTGGCCGCCGCCTGACAGAAGCGGTCGGCGACACCGATGGTCGAGGGCTCATCCTGGTCCAGGTGGGGCAACAGATCGGGCTCACGTTCACTGGCGGCGCGCCACACGCGCGGCAGGATGTGAGACGGAAAGGTCATGGCGGCGATGCCGTCGGTGCGGGCGCGGAACATCGGGACCAAGGGAGCCAGCACCTTGGCCCGGCGCAACCTGTCGCGGGATTCCTCGCCAATGAGCATCCGGAGTTCGGCCGCGCGGCCGCCACCCATGGGCGCGACAGCGGCGGACACGGCTCTGAGCGCGGCTTCGGGACACCGCGCCAGCAGGGCGGTGAGCGCGACGCGGTGGGCGACAGAGAGCCCTGCCATGGGAAAAACCTCGAACCGGACCCATCCGGCGTACCGGACTATGGGTAGGCAGGGTTAACAACCGCTATCCAGACGGATGAAATCAGGCCTCAGCCGCGGGCAGTTCGAGCAACACCTTGAGGCCGCCAAGATCGCTGTCGGCGAGGGTGATCTTGCCGCCGTAGGCGCGCGTCAGCTCGACCACGATCGACAGGCCGAGACCCGAACCCGGCGTGGTTTCGTCCATGCGGGCGCCGCGTTCCAGCGCCGCCTCGCGCTGGTCCGCGGGCAGGCCGGGGCCGTCGTCCTCGACCACCACCACCATCTGCCCCAGGCCGGTCGGGCCGGCGGTGATGCGGACGCGGCGCTTCGCCCATTTGCAGGCGTTTTCCATCAGATTGCCGAGGATTTCCTGCAGGTCCTGCCTTTCGCCCCGGAAGCCGAGCTCATCGGGCGCGCGCCAGTCGATCTCGACCGCCTTCTCCTCGAACACGCGCTCGAGCATGACCGCCATCTCGTCCAGCACCTCGGCTATGGGGGTGCGTTCGCCCAGCAGCTGGGCGCGGGCGGCGGCGCGGGCGCGGCGCAGGTGGTGGTCCACCTGGGCCTTCATCACCTCGGTCTGTTTGCGGACCATGTCCGGCAGGTCGCCCTTCTGCGATCCGGCCTCGGACAGCATGACCGACAGCGGCGTTTTCAGCGCATGGGCCAGGTTGCCGACGTGGGTGCGCTGCCGTTCGACCGTCTCCTGGTTGTGGTCCAGCAGGCGGTTGACCTGTTCGGCCAGCGGTTGGATTTCCATCGGATAGGTCCGGACGATGCGGGCGGCCTTGCCCTTTCGGACGTCGGCGATCTCATTGCGGAGACTGAACAACGGACGCAGGCCGATCTGCACCTGCAGGAAGACGGCGATGACCAGTCCCAGGCCGAGGATCAGCAGGGACGTCCAGGTGAAGGTCGCGAACTGGCGGGTATCGTTCTCGATATTGGTCCGGTCGATCGCGGCCATGAACACCAGCGGTTCGCTGCGTCCCGGCAGCGACTTCAGGCTGGCGGCGACTCTCAGCGGCTGACGCAGCGGCGGACGCAGGAAGCCGGGGTCGTTGAAGCTGATGGTGGCTCCGTTGGCGTCGGCCAACCGGCCCGGAAGACCCCGGGGCACGGCCAGTTCCTCTCCCGCAAGGGAAGGCGAGCCGGCGATGAAACGTACGCCGCCTTCGCCGTCCAGCTCGGCCACAGCCCAGTATTTTCCGGACAGGGCCCGGTCTGTCTGGGCATCCCGGATTTCAGCGACGACGACGCCATCCGGTCCCGCATTGGTCGCGATCACCACCTCGTCGATGGTCTCGGCCAGCACATTGCCCAGGCGTCGGAGGGCGGATTCCTGATACTGGCTGGTCAGGGCCCAGCCGGTGAGGACAAGGGCCAGTACGATCCATCCGGACGCGAGCCAGATCAGCCGTCGGGTCAGGCTGCGACCCGGTCGCCCGAACCAGCGGCCCCAGGACCTGTCGTCGGCCGGAGCCGATTCGCCCCCCGCCGCCTCGGTCACGCCCCTTCGGACTCCCCGGCCAGCGGCGTCAGGCGGTAGCCGAGACCGCGCACGGTCTCGATCCGGTCGGGCCCGATCTTCTTGCGCAGGCGGCCGACGAAGACCTCGATGGTGTTGGAGTCGCGATCGAAGTCCTGGTCGTAAAGATGTTCGACCAGTTCGGTGCGGCTGATGACCCGGCCCTGATGCATCATCAGATAGTGCAGCAACCGGTATTCCAGCGATGTCAGGCGCAGGGGCTCGCCGTTGACCGTGGCGCGGGCCGCGCGCGGGTCGAGGCGAAGGCCGCCGCACGACAGGGTCGCCGAGGCGATCCCCGCCGAGCGCCGCAGCAGGGCACGCAGCCGAGCCAGCAGCTCCTCGGTGTGGAAGGGCTTGGTCAGATAGTCGTCGGCCCCGGCGTCGAAGCCCGACACCTTGTCCGACCAGGCGCCGCGCGCGGTCAGGATCAGAACGGGCGTGGTCTTGCCGTCGCGGCGCCAGCGTTCCAGCACCGAGACGCCGTCGATCTTGGGCAGGCCGAGGTCCAGCACGACCACGTCATAGGGTTCGGTATCGCCGAGGAAATGGGCTTCCTCGCCGTCCGCGGCGTGATCGACGGCGTAGCCGGCGTCGCCCAGGGCCAGTTTCAGCTGGCGCGAGAGATCGACGTCGTCCTCGACAAGCAAGATTCGCATTCAGCGTTCTCCCACAACCCGGCCGCTGCGGGCGTCCACCATGATGTCGGCGACGCGGCCGCCGGGATACTCCCAGCGCACAACAATGGTGTCGCCCCTGTTGCTGGCGCCAAGGAAACGTCCCTGGCGGCCCGAGGAGGCGCGCTGAACAGCCTCGCCCACGCTGATGCGGCGTTCCTCCTGCTGCTGACGCTCAGCGCGGGGGCCACGGTCCTGCGCAACCGCCTGCGACAGGGGCGCGGCGGCGATCAGGGCTGCAAGCAGTATGGCGGACGGGCGGATCATGAAGAGCGGTCTAGGCCTCAGGCTCTGAACGACGGCTGAACGGCGAGTGTAGACATGTTTCACCTTTCGCGCCGCCCCCCTCGCGCGCGCGGCGAGGATTTGCAGTCCGGGCGGGGCGTTCGGGGCGTGACGACGAATTCATGCTGATGAATGAAAGCTGACATGCGCCGTTCAGATCGCGCTCAGCCGGTGAATGGTCATCTCGGATCAACGCCGGCCACCCCGGTCCGCGTGGAACGCTCAAGGAGAAGTCCGATGATGAAGAAAATTTTCATCCCCGCCCTCGCCCTGGCCGCGGCTTCCGTCGCGGTCCCCGCCATGGCCCAGTCCTACGGCCACCAGGACCGGGACGGTCGGGGTGGTTATGAACAGGACCGTGGTCGCTATGACAATAACCGTGGCGGCGACCGGGGTGGTCGCTGGGACAATGATCGCGGTGGCGGCTGGCAGAACATCAGCCAGCGCAAATACCAGCTGGACCGCCGCATCGATCAGGGCGAACGCACCCGTCAACTCAGCCGCCGGGAAGCGACCCGGCTGCGCAACGAACTGAACGCCCTGGTGCGTCTGGAACGGACCTATATGCGCGGCGGCCTCTCGGCTCGCGAGCGGTTTGAGCTGGACCGCCGCTACGATCGCCTGTCCATGCAGATCCGCGCCGAACGCCGCGACAACGACAACCGTCGCTACTAGGGCCAGACCTTCCTCCCCGAAGGTCCGGGGGGCGCGATCCGCAAGGGTCGCGCCCCTTTCCCTGTCTCAGACCCGGAGTCGGCTCTCGATCACGGTGACGGCCCGTCCGCGCAGCAGCACCCGGTCGCCGCGGGTCTCGGTCTCGATGTCGCCGCCCCGGCCGGGAAAGACCTGCCGGAACCGCACCGTCGTCAGGCCGAGCTTGCCGGCATACAGCGGCCCCAGGATGCAGTGAGCCGAACCGGTCGCCGGATCCTCATCCACGCCGCAACCCGGCGCGAAGAAGCGGTCGACCACATCGACGTCATCCGCGGCCTCCGCCCGCGCGCAGACAATCACCTGACCGATCTCGCCGGCCTCGCCCTGTATGGTCGCCAGCGCACGGATGTCGGGTGTCACGGCATGCACCGCCGCCGCATCGTCCAGCACCGCCACGAGATACCGCCCCGCCCAGACCTCGACCGGCGTGACCCCCAGCGCCTCGACCAGACCGTCCGGCGCCGCGGTCCGCCGTGGCGGATCGGCGGGGAAGTCCATCTCATAGCCGCCGGCCGCCTGCACCACCATCAGCGGACCGGAGCGGGTGTCGAAGGTAATGGCCGCGGCCTCGAGCCCAAGCTCGGCCAGCAGCACATGGGCCGAGGCCAGGGTGGCATGGCCGCACAGATCGACCTCCATCCCCGGCGTGAACCAGCGCAGGCCGAACCGCGCCGGATCACCGGTGCGCAGCAGGAAGGCCGTCTCCGCCTGATTGTTCTCCTTCGCGAGCACCTGCATCCAGCCGTCGGACGGCCACGCGTAGAAGGGCTCGACCACGCAGGCGGGGTTGCCCTTGAACGGGGCGGCGGCGAAGGCGTCGACGGTCCACTGCCTCATCGGTCGGCCTCCGTAACCACTGTCAGTTCCGGCCAGCGCGCCTGCGCCCGTTCGACCACGCGCGGCCAGTCCTTCGCCCGGGGGCGGTTCGGATTGGGCCGCAGGGTCAGGGCGAAGACGTCCTCCAGTCCCAGCGGCGCCGCCACGCTGATCGTGTCATCCCGCTCAAGCCGCACCCCGACTGCGAAGGCCGGGGCCACGAAGCGTTCGAGCGCCTCATCCGTCCCGGACAGGGGATCATAGGGCTCGCCGAAATGGGCGGGGAACCAGATCGGCACGCGCGCCTGGTTGCGGACCTCGACCGTGCTGCGGAACGGCTCGTCGAAGGCGGCCGCTACGCGTTTGATCACGACATCCTCGGCGTCCCAGCTGGTGTCCGGATCAAAATAGCCGACGTCATAATCCCGGACGCCATAGCCCGCCGGACGGCCGGTCAGGGCGTTCCAGACGCTCTGGTAGACCGCCCCCGAGAAGATGCGCCAGTCCGGCAGGCCCTGATCCCGAACCCCCTTCAGGACGTGCATCAGGCCGGGGTCGGCGCGGACGATCTCCACCAGCCGCGCTTCAAGGCCGCTCATGCGTCGCGCCTCAGCGGCCAGCCGTGGTCCAGCGGCCCGTGTCCTCCGCCCAGCCCCGGCGCCCGGCGGATGGCCTCGGCGACATAGGCCCAGGCATTGGCGACGGCGACTTCCAGCGGCAGGCCCTGCGCGACCCCCGCCGCGCAGGCGCTGGCCAGGGTGCAGCCGGTGCCATGGGTGTTGCGGGTGTCGAACCGCTCGCCCTCCAGCAGGGTCTCGCCCGTCGGTGTCAGCAGCAGATCCACCACCGTCTCGCCCGGCACATGGCCGCCCTTCATCAGCACCGCCCGCGCGCCCATGGCCAGCAGGGCCTCGCCGGCGCGGCGCTGGCCGTCGAGATCGGCGACGGCGATGCCGGTCAGGGCCTCGGCCTCGGGCGCATTGGGGGTCAGCAGGGCCGCGCGCGGGATCATCAGCGACCGCACGGCGGCCACGGCGTCGTCCGCCAGCAGCGGGTGGCCGCCCTTGGCTATCATGACCGGATCGACCACCGCCGGAGCGCCTGACGAATCGAGGATGGCCGCGACCCGCTCCACCACCGCCGTCGAGCCCAGCATGCCGGTCTTGATCGCATCGGCGCCGATGTCGTCCAGCACCGCCCGCGCCTGCGCCTCGATGAGGTCCAGCGGCAGCGGGTGCACGCCATGGACGCCGAGGGTGTTCTGCACGGTGATGGCGGTGATGGCCGTGGCGGCGTATCCGCCCAGCATGGTCACGGCCTTGATGTCGGCCTGGATTCCCGCGCCGCCGCCCGAATCCGAGCCGGCGATGATGAGGACGCGTCCGAGGAAGGAGGGCATGGCGCTGGATGACCAATCCCGAGCCATCGTGCAAGCCCGGTGGTCCTTGAGCCGCCCGGATCTATGCCGCGCCGACCGCCGCCTGCACCGCCAGGGCCTGCACCGTCTCGCGCACATCATGGACCCGGACGATCCCGGCTCCCCGACGGGCCGCCTCGAGCGCCAGGGCCAGCGATCCGCCCAATCGGTCGCCGGAGTCAGTCGCCGTCGGGTCGACGGACTGGATCACCCGCTTGCGGCTGGCTCCATACAGGACCGGAAAGCCGGCCGCGGCCAGCCGGTCCAGCCGCGCCGTCAGGGCCAGATTGTGGGCCGCCGTCTTGCCGAATCCGATGCCGGGGTCGAGCCATATCCGCTCGCGCGCCACCCCCGCCGCCATCGCCGCCTCAGCCCGGCCGCTCAGCCAGCCGGCGACTTCTTCGACCACATCGTCATAGTGAGGGTCGGCCTGCATGGTCCGCGGCTCGCCTTTCATATGCATCAGCACCACGTCGCAGCCGAGCTCGGCGGCCGTCGCGAGGCTGTCGGGCGCAAGGCCGAGCGCCGTCACGTCGTTCCACATCGACGCCCCGGCGGCCACGGCCGCGCGGGCGACGGCGGGCTTCATGGTGTCGATGCTGACCGGGCCGGTCCAGCCGGCGGCGCGCAGGCCCTCGATGACCGGAACCACCCGGGCGATCTCCTCGGCTTCGGCGACGGGCGCGGCGCCGGGACGGGTGCTCTCGCCGCCGATGTCGAGAATGTCCGCCCCCTGTTCAACCAGCCGCAGGCCGTGGGCCACCGCGACCTCGACCGAAGTCAGCCGGCCCCCGTCGGAGAAGCTGTCGGGCGTGACGTTGACGATGCCCATGACGCGGGGGCGCTTCAGGGGCGGCTCCATCAGTCCCTGCCCCCGATCAGGCTGCCGATGGCGTCGAGATAGGCGCCGAAGGCCTTGCGGCCCGCAGGCGTGATCGACACCCGGGTCAGGGGCTTGTTGTCCTTGAAACTCTTGGCGATGGCCACGAAGCCCGCCTCCTCCAGCTTCTTCAGATGGACAGACAGATTGCCCTGGGTGGCCTCAAGCACGGTCTTGAGCTCGGTGAAGTCGGCGCTGTCGGCGTCGGACAGATAGACCATGATCCCCAGCCGCATGCGGCCGTGGATGACCTCGTCGATCCGTCCGAGATCGGCCAGTCCCATGGTTCAGGCCGCCTTCGATCCGGAGCGGGCGTCGCGGAACAGGATCCAGCCCGGCAGGGCGAACAGCAGGAACAAGGCGACGGTGCAGACGCCGAGATACAGGAAGGGCTCGCGCACCAGCACGCCCAGCGCCACGGCCGTGGCCCAGCCGCCCAGCGCCGTGGCCAGCATCCAGCCCTTCCGCTTCAGCGTCCAGGCCATGTACCAGGCCGCGGCCTGCAGGGCGAAGACGATGGCGGCGTAATAGAGCCAGATGGCGAAGTCCTGATCGCGCCAGGCACCCACGCCGAAGACGATGATGACGGCGCAGTTGGCCATGCCGGTGGCGCTGAAGGCGGCGTTCAGGGTGCGCGTCGCCATCGGTCCGCGATTGGATCCACCGGTCTTGCGATCCTTGAGGATCGCCCAGGTCAGGATCGACAGGAAGGTCGCGCTGATCCCGACCACGAAGGCCAGGTTGGCCAGGTCCGGCCAGCGGATCAGGCCTGTCGCCTGACCGACGTGGAACAGGCACTGCAGGCCATACAGCAGGCCGCCGGCCAGATAGCAGATCGCCAGCGTCATCGGCGGCCGCCCGCCGCCCTCGACGATCGAGCGCATGAAGGCGAGGTCGTCCTCGGCGGAATGCAGGCGGGGCTTGGCGGGCATGACGATTCTCCGGAGCCGGCTCGTCCTTGGGGTGGACGAGCCGGCGGGTATTGGCAAGTTATTCGGCGGGCGAGAATTCCGGGTCCCGCTGATGGCGCCAGGGGATGCGGCGGCCGTTCAGCCAGCCGCCGACGAAGCTGTGACGGACCAGCAGTTCGTAGGTCAGCAGGCTGATCGCCATTGTTCCCCCGATGACCACGCCGAACTTGACGAACCAGGGCCAGGTCTCGTTCACCACCAGGATCTGGCCGACCATGACCAGCGGCAGGTGGACGATGTAGACCCAGTAGGACGAGTCAGCGAGGTAGCGGCGGACGGCGCTGTATCCCGAGGCGAAGCGAAGGGCCAGCGACAGGACCGCGAAGACCGAGGCGAAGACCGCCAGGGCCATCACCGCGGCCAATGGGGCCTTCAGCTCCGGATCGGTGACCGGCGCAAGCTCCGGGACCGGGCCGCCGACCATGACCATAGCCGCCGTCCCGACGCCCAGCGCCACGACCGTGAACACGGGCCACAGGCGCTCGATGCGGACCAGCAGGTCGCGGCGACGGTCCAGCAGGAAGCCGAGGCCGAAGGCGGTCCCGAAGGCGGTCAGGGCGGTCGCATTGGGAACCAGTCCCGTGTCCGGCGTCGGAATGCCGAAGAAGGGCATCCAGTTGGGCGTCAGCCAGAAGGCGACCGCCAGCGGAGCGGCCATCAGGGCCGGGGTCCAGGGACCGATCAGGGCGCCGGTGATGCGGTCGACGAACCGGCCCCAGCCGCCGTCGCGATCCGCCATCGCAAACGGCGCGCGCAGGATCAGCATGCCGACATAGAGGATCAGCAGCACCCAGAGGAACCACAGGTGGGTCAGCGGAAAGGTCTCGAGCGTCAGCGGCGGTGGGGGCGGTCCGTCGGTCGGAATGGTTCCTCCGTTGCGGATGGCGGCCATCCAGATCAGCCCCGCGATGATGGCGGCGAGGACCGGAAACCAGAAGGCTGCCAGCGGCCCCGCGATCCGCATCCCCCGATCCTTGATGAAACCGACGGTTCCGCGCCGGTCGAGCATCATGTGCGCGAACAGACCGGCGATCAGGAAGAAGCTCGTCATGCGGAAGAGGTGGATGGCGAAAAAGATGGCGCTGGCCACCGGGGAGTTGTCGGTGTCGGGCACGATCCAGATCGTGACCGGGAAATAGGACATCGAAGCGTGCAGGACGACGCCCAGCAGCAGGGCGGTCCCGCGCAGGGCGTCGAGGCCGTGCAGGCGCCCGGACGGGTAGGTCTCGGAATGGGTCATCGAACCGTTCTCTTTCACAGACGGCGGTCGGGGGAATTCAGGGCCGCGAGAAGCCGGCGGACGGCGTCAGACACCACCTGCGGCTCATCCAGCGGAATCACATGGCCGCTGTTCTCAGCGACGATCAGCACGCTGTTGGAGGACAGGGCCGCCAGACTCTCCTGGTTCCGGCGATGGTTCAGGTCCGCCTCGCTCGGCGGGGACATCGTTCGCCCCCGGCGGATGACGATCAGCGGCAGCTGGCCCAGCGCACCCGGCGCGCCCGGAGGCAGGGTCGCCGCGTCAAGCCCGGCCAGGGCTTCGAACTCGGCCTTCACCCCTCGCAGAATTTCCGGCGTGAACGCCATCTGCACTTCCGCGGAGGTCCCTGCCGGCATGCCGATGATGGGAACCCCCGGTCGGGAGACGGCCAGCGCCGCATCGATCTGTGAGACGGTCGGCCCCCGGGCAGCCTCGAAATCGGGGAGATCGCGTTCCGAACTGCCGTCCACCAGCACCAGACCCGCCACCTGACCGGGATAGGCCTCGGCGTAGGCGCGGATCAAAAGCCCGCCGAGCGAATGACCGACCAGGACAAAGGGTCCCTCCAGCCCAGCGGCCTGGAGCAGGGCGTGCAAGTCCCGCGTCCTGTCGGCATAGGTCCAGCCTTCGGGGGTCGGGTCGCTCCAGCCCATCCCGCTGCGGTCATAGGTGCAGGCCCGGGCGAAGCCGGCGATGGCGTCCTGGGTGGCCGCCAGGGTCGAATTGGCCGTGTACTGCGACAGCCCCGCCTCGAAGATCACCGTCGGGCCGGAGCCCTCGCCCTTGCAGAAGATGTGCAGCCGCCGGTCCGCCACCACCTCGACGAGCCGCCCCGGCGCCGCGGGACGAACATAGCCGCCGGGCCCGGCGGGCGCCTGATCGGCGGCGGTCGGGTTCGATGAGCTCTGGGCCGTCACGGGCGCGGCCACGCCCAAGGCAAGCAGGCTCACCGCCACGGCGCCGGCCTTCAGCGCGGTCCGTCGCAAGGCGTCGAGGCCGTACAGGCGGTCGGACGGACGGGTTTCGTATGACGACATGGAAGGGCTCCCCTATTGATGGAAGGCCATATCTCATAGACTTGTTTATAATGCAAACAAGTTCGCCTGAAAGAACCCGCCGCGAGCGACGCCCACGGCGGGTCTTGTCTGTTCAGCCGGTCAATGGACGGTCTGGACCTCGGCGGGGGCGCTGTCCGGCGCCGGGGTGATCGGCACGGAGACCGACGGGCCGGCGTTGGGGAAGTTGCTCTCGTCGCGGTTCGGGGCGACGCCCTTCTCCAGCAGATCCTTGATCTCCTGACCCGACAGGGTCTCGTATTCGAGCAGGGCCTGGGCCAGTGTCTCCAGATCAGCGGCCTTGTCGGTCAGGATCTGGCGAGCCTCGTCCCAGCCGGCGCCGACGATGCGCTTGACCTCGGAATCGATGATCCGGGCCGTCTCTTCCGAGACGTTCTGGCTGCGCGCCACCGAGTGGCCGAGGAAGACCTCCTGCTCGTTCTCGCCATAGGCGACCGTGCCGAGGATGTCCGAGAAGCCCCACTGGGTGACCATGCGGCGCGCCAGTTTCGACGCCTGCTGGATGTCCGACGAGGCGCCCGAGGTGATGTTCTCCTTGCCGAAGATCAGCTCCTCGGCCACGCGGCCGCCGGCCATGATGGCGATGCGATCGACCATCTGCTGGTACTTCATGGAATAGCGGTCGCCTTCCGGCAGCTGCATGACCATGCCGAGGGCCTGGCCGCGCGGGACGATGGTCGCCTTGTGCACGGGGTCGGCCATCTTGACGTTCATGGCCACGATGGCGTGGCCGCCCTCGTGATAGGCAGTCAGGCGGCGCTCTTCCTCGTTCATGGCCATGGATTTGCGCTCGGCGCCCATCATGACCTTGTCCTTGGCGTCCTCGAAGTCGCGATGGGTGACCATGCGGCGGTCCTTGCGGGCCGCCATCAGGGCCGCCTCGTTCACGAGGTTGGCCAGGTCGGCGCCGGAGAAGCCGGGGGTGCCGCGGGCGATGGTCTTGACCATGACATCCGAGGCCAGCGGCACGTCCTTCATGTGGACGCGCAGGATTTTCTCGCGGCCGTTTACATCGGGGTTCGGCACCACGACCTGACGGTCGAAACGGCCGGGACGCAGCAGGGCCGGGTCCAGCACATCGGGACGGTTGGTGGCGGCGATCAGGATGATGCCCTCATTGGCCTCGAACCCGTCCATCTCGACCAGCAGCTGGTTCAGGGTCTGCTCGCGCTCGTCATTGCCGCCGCCCAGACCGGCGCCGCGGTGACGGCCGACGGCGTCGATCTCGTCGATAAAGATGATGCACGGAGCGTTCTTCTTGGCCTGTTCGAACATGTCGCGCACGCGGCTGGCGCCGACGCCGACGAACATCTCGACGAAATCGGAGCCCGAGATCGAGAAAAAGGGCACGCCAGCCTCACCGGCCACGGCGCGGGCCAGCAGGGTCTTGCCGGTGCCGGGAGGGCCGACCAGCAGGGCGCCCTTGGGGATCTTGCCGCCCAGACGCTGGAATTTGCCCGGGTCCTTGAGGAAGTCGACGACCTCCTGAAGTTCCTCCTTGGCCTCATCCACGCCGGCGACGTCCTCGAAGGTCTTGCGGCCCTTGTGCTCGGTCAGCAGCTTGGCCTTGGACTTGCCGAAGCCCATGGCCCCGCGCGCGCCGCCCTGCATCTGCCGCATGATCAGGATCCACAGGCCGATGATCAGCACGAAGGGCAGCAGGCCGATCAGGGCGCTGACCCACAGCGACTGGCGAGTGGTCTTCACGTCCACCTCGGCGCCCTTGGCCTGGATGCTGTTGATCAGTTCGGCGTTGGGGACCGGGGTGATGACCGTGACGACGCTCTCGTCGCGCAGGGTGGCCTTCACCGTCTCGCCACGCACCTCGACGCTGACGATATTGCCGTCATCGCGGGCCTTGAGCAGGTCCGAATAGCTCATCGCCACCGGGCGAGCGGCCGCCTCCTTGGCGCCGGGAGCGGCCGTAAGGCCTCCCGGGCGGCTGGCGGCGACATAGAAGGCCATGGCCCCCAGGATGATCACGCCCCAGATGGCCAGATTGCGCAGGTTCATTCTCGTCTCGTTCCCTGGGTGCGCCGAAGCGCCCGGTCGTCAGTGATATCAGCTCGAAAATAGGTGGTTCCGGGGCGATGCGCCATGGATAGCGCCACCAAGGTCCCGTTCGTGCGTCATTCGGTCCAGCGCCCGGGCCAGTCTTTCCTCGACCAGCCCCGCCGCCCTGCCCACCGTCCCTGCAAGAACCGGGGCAGTCGCATCGTTCCGGATCAGCACAGGCACGGACCCGCGTGCGGCGGGCGGCAGGGCCTTGAGCACGGCCCGGTCGGCCCCAGCCAGGGCCGCCATACGGCCCGCGGCGGGGACGACAGACCATCCCGGCGAATCGACCGTGATCGCCCAACGACCGTCCCAGACGGTCCCGACGTCCGCCGACAGCGCCAGCGGCGGGCGCGGGCGGCGGACGAGCTCGCCAGCCTCGCGGGCTACGAGCACTTCGCCTTCGCGCGCCTCGATCCGGGCGCCGGACAGAGTGGCGGTGAACGACGCGCCCGATTGCAGCCGGGCGAGGATGGCGGCGAGCCGATCGCCGCGCGGAGGCCGATCGCCTCCACCGACGCAGACCAGAGCAGCAGCGAGGGTGTAGGAGTCGGTGTTCCGGTTCAAAATCAGCGTCCCCTCTCCCATCGGGAGAGGGCTTGAGCGCACGGCGGCGCAGCCGTCATCCTTGCGCGAAAGGGTGAGGGTCGGCTGTCGGGGGGCGGCGGCGGCGCTCGCACAGTCGACCCTCATCCGGCCCTCCGGGCCACCCGTCGGGAGAAGGGTCAGAGCTTGCCGCGCGCGACTCCTTGCAAACCGCACATCCTCATTCCCCGGATCATCAATCCAGTCCGCCCCCTGCCCTTTCAGCCACGCCCTCACCTCCGCCCGCCCCGCGCCCAGCATCGGGCGGAGCAGCATCAAACCCCGCCCCTCGGGCCATGCCGGGGATGGCGACCAGTCGCGCAGCCGGCCGAGGGTCGAGCCCTCCGCCCGCATCACCTCACCCTCGGCGATGTCGTCGGCGGTATGGGCGAACAGAACGACCCGCGCCCCGGCCTCGCGCGCGGCGTCCGCGATCAGGCGATGACGAGCCGAACGTGCGGCGGCGGGCAGACCCGTAGCGGGCCTGGAACCGATCCAGTTCAGGCTGCGCCACTCCGCCCCGGCCTCACGGGCGGAGCGCCCGGCGAAGGTTGTCCAGGCTGCGCTGTCGGCGCTGAGTCCGTGATCGACGGTCAGGGCCAGCAGGCGACGGCCGTTCTCGCGCGCCCAGTCGGCGGCCACGCGCAGTAGTGCAATACTGTCGCCGCCTCCGGAGAGGGCCAGGGCGAGCGGGCGGTCGATACCGGTTTCCAGGCGCGCGGACAGACCGGCCCTCGCCGAGCCGATCCAGTCCACGTAGTCTGGGGTCAGCCCGGTCTCCGGGCCGGCGGCGCGGCCGGAGCCGGGCAGCCGATACGGGTCCGGGCCTCGGTCGCCCGGGTGCGCACGGCGGGGCTGGCGGCCTCGGCATAGCGGCGGGTGAACTCGGTCAGGGCGGTGCAGGCCTGGGTCTTGCGATCCGTGGCGTTGAGGGCGTTGGCCAGTTCGAGCGTCGTCGCGGCGGCCCAGGGCGCGGTCGGCCAGCCCTGCAGCGCCGTCGCATAGGCGGAGACGGCGCCCGCGTGATCGCCGGCGGAGACCCGCAGGTCGCCGAGACGGCTCGACGCCTCACGGGCCTGGGGCGTGTCAGGCCAGGCGAGGATGACGGTCTGCAGGGCGCGGTCGCCCCGCTGCGGGTCCGTGGCCGCCAGCCGGGCCGCGGCGGTCAGGTCGCGCGCGGCGTCGCCGGTCGGCGAGGTGGTGGGGATGGGTGCGTTCAGCTCGGCCTCGCGGGCGGCCGCCGCCTCCATGGTCCGGATCCGGCCCTCGGCATCGCGCACGCGGGTCGAGAGGGCGGCGTTGTCGCGCCCGGCTTCGTCCAGCTGGAAGGTCAGGCGTTCGAGGTCGCCGTTCACGCGCTGGACCGTCGCCTCCATGTCGGCGAGCCGGCGGTCCATGAGGCCGACGCGGCCCTGCAGGGCGATGACCTCGGGATCGGGCTCGATGATGACCGGCTGACCGGCGGCGTTGCGCTGGGTCACGGCGCGCTCGAGGCGGCGAACGTTGCGGTCCAGCTGGTCCAGCCGTCGCTTGTCCCACTGCACGGGCTCCAGCGGCGTGGTCTGGGCCACGACCGTGGTCGTGCCGGCGATCAGGATCACGCCCAGCACGGAGATCAGGGCGTTGCGCGAACGGAGGGCGGCGGGAAACTTCAGCATGATCGTTGTCGTCCCACCGATTTGCGGCCGGTTCAAGACAAGGGGAAGGCGCGAGGGGGCGGCAATCGCCCCCTCGCGCCTGTTCCGTCCTAGCGCGCGGCGCCCGAGACGATGGCGGTGTGGGCATTGCGGTTGCGGGCCCAGGCCTCTTCGTTCGAGCCGGCCGCGATCGGGCGTTCCTTGCCGTAGCTGATGGTGTCGATACGGCCCGCGTTCACGCCGCGCTCGACCAGATAGGTGCGGACCGATTCAGCGCGGCGGGCGCCGAGGGCCAGGTTATACTCGCGGGTGCCGCGCTCGTCGGCATTGCCCTCGATGCGGATGGTCACATTCGGATAGCGCTGCAGCCAGGCCACCTGGGCATCCATGCGGGGATAGGCCTCGGGGCGGATCGCATAGCTGTCGAGGTCGAAATAGACGCGGTCGCCGACGTTGACGACGAAGTCCTGCTCCGAACCGGGGGCCGCGGCGCCGAGGTTGCCGCCGGACACGGGGCCGGGGGCGTTCGGGTTGTACTGGTCATTGCCGGCGGGCGGCACGCTGTTGCCGGCTCCGGTGTCCGCCGGCGTGCGCGGGGTGCAGGCGGCGATGGCGGTCACGGCGACGCCGACGGCGGCCAGACGGAAAAGGACTGAGGTCTTCATCATCGGGTCGTCTCCTTGAGTGGAGGGCGTAGCCTCCAGCTTGGCTTTAAAGAGTTGCTACTGACGGACCAGCGGTTTCGCCAGTCGCGATAACGCGGGTTTGAGCCGAATGGCTCCCTTGTGATCAGGTGGGGCAGCCGTCCGGGCCGCCGCCTCCGAGGTTGGCGGGTTGGTCGTCGAGAAGCGGTGACCAGGCTGGATCGGTGCCGCGCCCCCCATAGCCGGCCTGGGAGACGACACGGCCCGACAGGTCCACGGTCCAAAGGCGCGTCTCGCCGCCGGGCGACTGGCGCGCGAACATGATGTAGCGGCCGTTGGGCGCCCAGGACGGGCCTTCCTCGAAATAGCTGGACGACAGGATGCGCTCGCCCGAGCCGTCGGTGTTCATGACGCCGGTGGAGAATCGTCCACCGCCCTGTTTGGTGAAGGCGATCAGGTCGCCGCGCGGGCTCCAGTTCGGGGCCGTGTAGAGGCCGCCGCCGCGCGAGATGGGCCGCTGGCCCGTGCCGTCGGCGCGCATGGTGTAGAGCCGGGCGCTGCCCGAGCGGTCCGAGGTGAAGACGATCTGGCTGTTGTCGGGGCTGAATGAGGGCGAGGTGTCGATGCCAGGGTCGGTCGTCAGACGACGCAGCTGGCGACTGGACAGATCCATCACATAGACGTCGGTATTGCCGCCCCGGATGATCGAGAAGGCCATCTTCGTCCCGTCGTTCGAGAAACGCGGGGCCAGCACCTGACCGTCGAACTCGCCCAGGCTCTCGCGCCGCCCGGTCGACAGATTGAACAGATAGATACGGCTGTAGTCGCGCCCCAGCGCCACATAGGTGATCTCATTGGGATCGTTCAGCGAGAAGCGCGGCGACATGATCACTTCGTCGCCCTGGGTCAGATAGACGGGGTTGAATCCGTCCTGATCCGAAATGGCGAGGCGCGAAAGCCGGTTCAGCTGGGTGCCGCTCTCGGCGACGAAGACCACCCGGCTGTCGAAGAAGCCGCTTTCACCGGTCATGCGCTGGTAGACCAGGTCGGCGATCTTGTGGCCGATCCGGCGCCATTGCTCCGGTGTGGCGGTGAACTGATACGAGGCCAGCTGGCACTGGCGATAGGGGTCGTACAGCCGGAAGCCGAAATCGTTGCGGCCGTCGGGCCGGGGCGTCACCGCCCCGTACAGGACCGCCTGGGCGCCGATCGAGGTCCACTGCGGAAAATTGGGGGCATTGGCCAGGGTCAGGCCCGTCTCGACGAAGCCCGCCGGATCGAGGGGTTCGAAATAGCCGGAACGGCGCAGGTTCGCCCGGATGACGCCGCCCAGATCGGCGCCGTTCTGGCCGGTGAAGTTGACGACGGCGATCTGCATCGGCCGCAGAACGCCCTGATCGATCTCGACCTCGACTGGATCACCGGAGGGTTGCGGCGTCGGAGGCGTCTGGGCCGTGGCTGTGCCCACCGTCATCGCCAGAATGGCGACGCTTGCCAGAAGTCGGTTCAGACGCATCAAGGGCTCCCGCAAGTTCAATCTTCGCCGCTCCTTATCGCCAGAGCGTGCGCATAAGACCAGCATGGCCGTGAATGGGGCGACTTTCAGGCCCCGTCACGCTTTGTCAGGATTTGCGGGCTGAAGACCTATCGCCCCCGGCAGGCCCGTTCAGTGACAAAGGTCGGCCTGAAGCGACCGCCGGGGAAGCCCGTCGGGACGTCAAAGGGGGCCGTCTGGCGGATCGCCCGGACAGCGCCGTCGGCGGCAGCTCGCCACACGGGGTCCGAACGGGCTCCGATCAGGGTCGGGCCGGCCGTGATCCGTCCCTGTTCGTCGAGAGTCACATCCATCTGGATGCGCAGGGCGTCCGCCCCGGGAATGTCGCAGGGCAGAATCCAGTTCGGATAGACCTGGTTGAAGACCGCCGTGATCTGCGGCCCGGTCGCCTGGGGCGCCGATCCAGCGCCGGTTTGTCCGGTGGGCGGCCGCGGCCCGGGCCGCGGGCCCGGTCGCGGCGGGCCCGCGAGAGAATCGAGATCGAGAGTCGGCTCGCGCGGAGGCGTCGGACGCGGCGGCTGCGGCCGGGGCGGCGGGGCAGTGCGTGGCGGCGTGGGACGCGGAGGCGTCGCCTTCTTAACCGGCGCGGGCGTGGGCGTCGGCGGCGGAACGGGCTCGGGCGGGACAGGTTCGGGCGGCGTCGGCTCGACCGGAGCCGTGGCAGCGTCTTCCGTGACCAGCTCGTCATCAGGATTGTCGGGCGCGGCGGCCTCGATGACCGTCTCGGAGATGATCGACACCGGCACGGTGGACTCGACGTTTATCGGCTCGCGCGTGAATCCGAGCAGGCCATAGCCCACCACGCCCAGAACCACCGCCGCGTGGACGGCGATCGAAGCGAGCAGCGAGGAACCGGGCCTCTCCAAGCCGTCAGCCCTCCACGTCCGTCGGAGCGCCGCCGGCCGTGTCGGTTATCAGATTCAGCTTGGTGAAGCCGGCCGAGGACAGCCGCGCCATGACGCGGGCCACCGCCTGATAGGGCGCCCGGCCATCGCCGCGCACGGACACGGCCTTCTCGCGGCCGTCGCGGCCGGCGGCCTCGGCCACGGTCAGCACCAGGCGGTCGAAGCTGACCTCGCTCTCGCCGACATAGATGGCGCCGTCGCGCTTGATCGAGATGACCACCGGATCGTCCGAGGCGTCCACCGCGCTGGCGTCCGTCTTGGGCAGTTCGACCGGCACGGCCACGTTCAGCAGCGGCGCCGAGACCATGAATATGATCAGCAGCACCAGCATCACATCGACCAGCGGCGTGACATTGATCTCACTGAGCGGCCGTTTGCGCGGCCGCCTGCGGCCCCGGACGTGTCCGCCGCCGCCGCCTCCTGCGAGGGCCATGCTCAGATCTCCCGGGTGGGCTGCGGCGCGGCGCTGGACGGGCCACCGAGACGGCGCGCCACGGCGGCCTGCAGATCATCGGCGAAGCTCTCGAGCCGGCCGGTGAACTTGCCCGCGTCGATCGAGAACTTGTTGTAGGCGATATAGGCCGGAATGGCCGCACCCAGACCCAGGGCCGTGGCGAACAGGGCCTCGGAGATCGCAGGGGCCACCGTCGCCAGATTGGTGTTGCCCGACGAGGCGATGGCCCCGAAGGCGTTCATGATGCCCCAGACCGTGCCGAACAGGCCGATAAAGGGTGACGAGGTCGCCACCACCGACAGCACACCCAGACCGTTCTCGACGCGCTGGCCCTCGCGGGCGATCAGGCTGTCCAGCGCGCGGTCGATGCGCGACATCAGCAGATTGGCCTGGTTCTCGGTCAGCGGGCCGCGCGTGCGCGCCTCGCGCCAGTCGGCCAGGGCGATGACCAGCATGCGCGGCAGCGGATGGACCGGGTTCGGCCCGGCCTGGGCGGCGATGTCCTCCAGCGACCGGCCGGAGCCGACGGCGTCCTCAAAGGTGTTGGCCTGGCTGTTCAGGGCGCTGAACCGCATGGCCTTGTCGATGATCACGGCCCAGGACCACAGCGAGGCGATCGCCAGGCCGATCATGATCGACTGCACGACGATATCGGCCTGCAGAAACAGGGATACCGGGTTGATCATCGAGGCGTGGGCGGCGGTGGTCATTCAACGTCCTTCCGTCTGTCCGACCACTGTGCACCGGACGGTCGTGGCGGTTGTGTGGCGGTTTGAGCCGGGTCTACCGGGGTGTGGCCGCGGCGTCACCTGTCTGCACGTGACAGGCGGGCGAAATGGTCAGGCTTCGCGCGCCAGCCACGGCCCGATCTTGCCCCGCAAGGCCTGCGTCGGCCGGCGCGGCCTCCCGTCCATGTGGATGCAGACCACCTCGACCTCGGCCCGGCACAGGACATCGCCGCCGCGCGTGATGGCCTGTGAGATCAACAGGCGCGGCCCCTTCACGGCGTCATAGTGGGTACGCACCACCAACTCGTCGTCGATCCGGGCGGGTTTGAGGAAATGCAGCCCCATCTTCGAGACCACGAAGGCCATCGGCTGGTCGCCGTCCAGAAGCTCGGCATGGCCGATCCCCATCAACCGCAGGCAGTCGGACCGCCCGCGCTCGAAATAGCGGACATAGTTGGCGTGATAGACCAGACCGGTGAAGTCGGTGTCCTCGTAGTAGACCCGGACGGGCAGGCGATGCTCGCGGCCATCGAACCGGCCGGCTGTGGGGGTGTCGGACATGTCAGTTGATGCGCGCGGGAGGCGGTTCGGGGAAGTTCGGACAGTCGGCGTCCATCATGGCGCTGAACTCCCCGTTCAGCGGGTCCTCGCTCAGCAGCATCCGGTTTGGTCGAGAGATGAAGCCTATGGCCCCGCCGCCTCGCCCGGCCGCGATATAGCCGCAGACCACCCGGCCCCGGCCCGGCTCGATCAGCTGGACCTCGGCGGTCCGTCCCAGTTGCTCGCGCGCCTGCCGCAGCACGCGGCGGGAGGCCGGCTCCTCGGTGAAGCCTCCACCCGTACCCTGGGTGATGAACCAGAGCGCCAGCGCGCCGAGGACGATTACCGCCACGCCCAGAACGGCGATCAGTCTTTCGGTTCGTATCGCCCGTCGCGCCATGCAGCCTCCTGGATCGCGACCATGCCGGGGTTCGGACGCAAGGTGAAGCCCGGCGCGATGGATTGGAGCGTCGCGATGTGGATGCTAGGCCTTGGCTGTTCGAACGGGAGGGTACCATGCGACGCAACGCTCTGGCCTTGGCACTGGTCCTCACGCTGGGAACCGCCGTCCCGCTGCAGGCGCAGGCTCCCGCTCCGGCGCCGTCTACCCTGGAGGAAGCGATCCCGGTCATAGACGCGGCCTTCGACCGCTGGCAGGCCGCCGCCCATGCGCCCGGTCTGGTCTATGGCGTGGTGCAGGACGGCCGCATTATCCACCTGCGCACCGCCGGCGTTCGCACGGTCGACGGGCCCGCGGTGACGCCCGACACCCTGTTCCGCATCGCCTCCATGTCCAAGGCCTTCACGGGGCTCGCGATCCTGAAGCTGCGCGACGAGGGCAGGCTCTCGCTGGACGACCTGGCCGAGACCCATGTGCCGGAGATGGCGAGCTGGACCTATCCCACGGCCGACTCGCCGCGCATCCGCGTCCGCGACCTGCTCAACCACACCAGTGGCCTCGTCACCGACGATCCCTGGGGGGACCGGCAGCAGGTCATCACCGAGGCCGAGTTTACCCGCATGCTGACCGACGGCGTGCCCTTCACCCGCGCGCCCCAGACGGCGTTCGAATATTCGAACTTCGGCTACGCCCTGCTCGGCCGGATCGTCACCAATGTCTCGGGCCGGCCGTACAACGAATACATTGAGGCCGAGATCATGCGGCCGCTGGGCATGGCCTCCAGCGGATATGACGTCTTCGCCTCGCCGCAGGACCGCCGCGCGCTCGGCTATCGCTGGGAGAATGACGCCTGGTCTCGCGAGCCAGACATGATCCACGGCGTCTTCGGCGCCATGGGCGGGGTTGAAACCAGCGCCGAGGACTACGCCCGCTGGATCAGCTTCCTGCTCTCCGCCTGGCCGGCCCGCGACGAACCCGATACCGGCCCCGTCCGCCGCTCGACCGTGCGTGAGATGGCGCTCGGCTCAAACTTCGCTTCACCCCGCAGCCGCACCGGCGCCGACGGCCAACCCTGCTCCGGCGCCGGCGCCTATGGCATGGGGTTGCAGGCCAACACCGACTGCGAGCTCGGGAACTGGCTGGCGCACGGCGGCGGCTATCCCGGCTACGGCTCCTACATGATCCTGCTCCCGGACCGCCGGACGGGCCTGTTCGCCTTCTCCAACCGCACCTATGCCGGGCCGTCCGGCCCGCTCACGGAAGCCGCCCTGACCCTCGTGCGGGGAGGCCTCGCGCCGGTCCGCCCGGCCCCCGCCAGCGATATCCTGACCGAGCGGTACGCCGACCTCGGCCGCATCTGGGCCGCGGGGGACGTGTCCGTCGCACGCGACCGGCTGGCGATGAATTTCCTGATGGACCGCTCGGTCGAGAACTGGCGCACCGTGCTGGGCCTGCTGAAGACCGACGCCGGAGCCTGCGCCGCCGACGCACCCATCACCCCGACGGGCGCCCTGTCCGGAACCTTCCGCTGGACTTGCGAGAAGGGTGTGATCGAGGGCCGCCTGCTGCTGGCTCCGACCAACCCCGCGACCATTCAGGCGCTGAATTTCCGCCTGACGCCCACGCCGGCGCCGTAGTCGCTATTCGAACAGGGCGGCCTGCCCCGCTCCTGCCGGTTTCGGCGGCTCGGCCAGGCCCAGATGGGCATAGGCCCGCGCACAGGCCATCCGTCCGCGCGGCGTGCGCTGGATGAAGCCCTGCTGCAACAGATAGGGCTCGATCAGGTCCTCGACCGCGTCCCTGGCCTCGGCGATCGCCGCGGCCAGCGTGTCCATCCCGACCGGCCCGCCGCCGTAGTTCTCGATCAGGGCCTTCAGGAACCGGCGGTCGAGGCTGTCCAGCCCCGCCTCATCGACCTCCAGCCGGCTCAGCGCTCGCGCCGCCGCCAGCCGGTCGATCACCGGCGACCCTTCGGCCTCGGCGAAATCGCGCACCCGGCGCAGCAGCCGCCCGGCCACGCGGGGGGTGCCACGCGAGCGGCTGGCGATCTCGCGAGCGCCCTCATCGTTGATGGCCACGCCCATCTTGCGCGCCGCCCCGGTGATGACCCGGACCAGTTCCTCGGGCGTGTAGAACTCAAGTCGCAGCGGAATGCCGAACCGGTCCCGCAGCGGCGTCGCCAGCAGCCCCGCCCGCGTCGTCGCCCCCACCAGCGTAAACGGCGCCAGATCGATCCGCACCGACCGCGCCGACGGCCCCTCCCCGATGATGAGGTCGAGAACGTGATCTTCCATGGCCGGGTAGAGGATCTCCTCGACCGTCGGGGCGAGCCGGTGGATCTCGTCGATGAACAGCACGTCGCGCGGTTCGAGATTGGTCAGGATGGCCGCGAGGTCGCCCGCCTTGGCCAGAATGGGTCCGCTGGTGGCGCGGAACCCCACGCCGAGCTCGCGCGCCACGATCTGCGCCAGGGTCGTCTTGCCCAGCCCCGGCGGTCCGAACAGCAGGACGTGATCGAGCGACTCCCCCCGTCCCCGCGCAGCGTCGATGAAGACCTTCAGATTGCCCTTGGCCTGCTCCTGACCGACGAATTCCGACAGGGTCTGCGGCCGCAGGGCGCGGTCGTGGCCTTCGCCGGGAGCGGGCGCGCCGGAAATGATCCGGTCCTCGCTCACCGCCCCAGCTCCTGCAGGGCCGCGCGGATCACGGCGGACAGATCGGCCTCATCGCCCAACCGGATCAGCGCCTGATCGACCGCGCGGCGGGCGTTGACCTCGGCCACGCCCAGACCCAGCAGGGCCGAGACGGCCTCGCCCGTGACGCTCGGCGTCGGTGGCGCGATCTCGGCATGCACGCCGGGCGCGCTCGGCGTGAACGACGCGTCCCCCAGCGGCTTGCCCTTCAGTTCGGTGACGATGCGCAGGGCCAGTTTCGGCCCGACGCCGTTGGCCCGCGCCACCGCCGCCTTGTCCTCGCGCGCCACCGCCGCAGCCAGCTCTCCGGGCGGCAGGACGTCCAGCACCGATAGCGCCGCCTTCGGACCCACGCCCTGGATGGCAGTCAGGGTGGTGAAGGCCCGGCGCTCGTCACGGCTCAGGAAGCCGTACAAGCGCGGTCCGCTCTCGGCGTTCCAGTTGCTCTCGATATGCAAGGTCGCCTCGTCGCCCGGCGCCGGCAGCCGCCCCAGCGTCCGCGCCCCGCAAGCCACCACATAGCCCACGCCGGCGCAGTCGATCAGACAGTGGTCCGCCTCGACCTCGGCCAGCACGCCCCTCAGACGACCGATCATGCGGCGCCTCGCAACGCCGTGAGCAAAGCCCGCTTCCGCATCTGCGCATGGGTGATGGCCACGGCCAGCGCGTCGGCGGCGTCGGCCTTCACATCTCCGGCCGCGGGCAGCAGCCGTTTCACCATGAAGGCGATCTGGGTCTTGTCGGCGTGGCCCGCCCCGACCACCGCCTTCTTGATCAGGTTCGGCGAATATTCCGCCACGCTCAGCCCGTGCCGCGCCGGCGCCAGCATCACCGCCGCCCGGGCATGGCCCAGCTTCAGCGTCGAGACCGGGTTCATGTTGACGAACACCTCCTCGATCGCCGCCTCGTCGCAGTCATGGGCGGCGCAGACTTCGCCCACGGCCTCGAGCAGGAACAGCAGCCGCTCGCTGAACGGCGCGGTCTCGGGCGGGGCGATGACGCCATGCGCGATCCAGCGCAGGCGCGCCCCTTCAGACGCCAAAACGCCCCAGCCGGTGCGGCGCAGGCCGGGGTCCAGCCCCAGAATTCGAGTCGTTCCGTTCGTCATTCGTTCCATTCATGCCTCAAACGAGGTTGACGAACAATGACCGGCGCCGGGGGCGTCGCCTGTTCCCTCCTGGCGCCGCCGAAATTCTGTTCGGACGCATCGGCGCCCCGCACGATTCATCAATTGCCGTTCCCTGGCTTGTCGGGAGACATCTGCCCTGTAACTTCGCGCGCATGGGAGAGAAACAGATGAAGCTTGGCCGCTTGTTTGCATCGGGGGCCGTGGCGGCCTGCCTGTTCGCGGGCGCCGCTTCCGCCCAGACCCCGGCTGAGTCCGCCCCGGACCAGCTGGCCTTTCGCGAACTCTTTCGTGAGCTGATCGAGACCCGGTCCAGCCTGTCCGGCGGTGAATGCACCCTGGCGGCCGAACGCATGGCGGCGCACCTCTGGGCGGCGGGATATTCCCGGGATGACGCACGGGTGCTGGTTCCGGAGAGCCATCCGAACGAGGGCGCCCTTGTCGCGGTGCTACGCGGTTCGGACCCCTCCGCCCCGGCCCTCCTGTTGCTGGCCCACATCGACGTGGTCGAGGCCAGGCGCGAGGATTGGGAGCGTGACCCCTTCGTCCTGGTCGAGGAGGGCGGCTATTTCTACGGACGTGGAACCCAGGACGACAAGGCGCAGGCCGCCATCTGGGTCGACACCCTGATCCGGCTGCGGGCGGAGGGTTTCCAGCCACGCCGGCACATCAAGGTCGCCCTGACGTGCGGGGAAGAAACCTCCGACGCCTTCAACACCCTGAGCTGGTTGCTGACCAACCACCGTGACGCTGTGCAGGCCGGTTTCGCCCTGAACGAGGACATCCGAGCCCGCCTGGACCCCGACGGAACCCGGATCGCCCTCGAAATCATGGCCGGAGAAAAAGTCTATCACGACTTCCAGCTGGAGACGACGCACCCCGGCGGTCACAGTTCACGACCGGTTCCGGGCAACGCCATCTACCGCCTCGCGGACGGATTGAGCCGTCTCGACGACTACACCTTCCCGCTGGAGATCAACGGCACCGGCCGCGCCTATTTCGCCGCCATGGCGGACGTCACGCCCCGGTATGCGGACGACATGCGCGCCGTCAGCCAGGCGACACCAGACCCCGAGGCGGCGACCCGCCTGGGCGCCATTGATCCGGTCTGGAACGGCATGATGCGCACCACCTGCGTCGCGACCATGCTTGAAGCCGGCCACGCGCCCAACGCCTTGCCCCAGCGCGCGCGGGCGAACGTGAACTGCCGCATCCTTCCGGGTCACAGCGTTGCGGAGGTGCGGGCGGAGCTGGAGCGGGTCATGGCCGACCCGGGCATATCCGTGACGTCCACGGCCGTCCCCGATCCGGTCTCTCCGCCCCCGCCGCTGACGCCGGAGTTCCTCGAGCCGATCCGGCGCGTCGCCGGCCGCATGTGGCCCGGCGTGCCCGTGATCCCGACCATGAACGTCGGCGCCAGCGACGGACGGTTCACCAACGCGGCCGGCATACCGACCTATGGCGTCACCGGCCTGTTCGCCCATCCGGACGGCGGCGGGGTGCATGGCCTGAATGAACGCATCCGCATACGATCGCTCTATGAGGGCCGCGACTTCCTGTTTGATCTGGTGAAAATCTACGCCAGCGAGCCGTAGCGCCCGGTCGCGGTGTTTATCCGGTCACCCCCCGCGGATTGACGAACAATGACCGGCCGTCACTCCTCGCGCGGCAGTATGGAGAAGCGCGCGAGGCCCGCCTCGGCGCCGAGCAGGGTCACCAGTCCGTCGACGTCGATCGGGACCTGGCCCTTCACCTTCAGATGATGCTCGTGGACGGCGCCGTCGTGGCTCATCACATGGCCGAGGCGCACCACCTTCACCCCCTTGCCGCGGAACAGATCGCGGACGGCCTGGCCCGAAGGAGCCTCGCCGCGCTTCCAGCTCAGCGTCACGTCCATCACCCCGACGTGAGGCAGTTTGGCGTCGAGCACGCGCAGCACGGCCAGCACCGCCAGGGTGGCGCCCGAGCCGATCAGGGCCAGGTCCATCATGCCGACGCCGTACAGTACGCCGATGGCCGAGGTGACCCACAGCGAGGCCGCCGTGGTCAGGCCATGCACCGAAAAGCCCTCGCGGAAGATCACCCCGGCGCAGAGGAAGCCGATGCCCGTCAGCAGGCCGTGCGACATCCGGGTCGGGTCGATCACCACCGTCTGCCCCGGCAGGGAGCTGAAGGCCCAGGTCGACTGGTGCATCGCCGCCAGCATCAGCAGGCAGGAGGTCAGGCAGACAAGGATATGGGTGCGGAACCCGGCCGGGTGCCCGTGATAGGTCCGTTCGACCCCGATCAGACCGCCCGCGGTCATGGCCGCCAGAACCGGCCATACCAGATCCCAGTTCATGGTCACAAATTCGCTCCGCTAACTGACGAATCTTCAGCCTAGCGCCGGCAGAGCTTGTCGATCAAGGACCGTGGACTACTCCGTGGTCTTGCCGTCGAAATGTTCTTCTTTCGCATCGGCCTCGGCCTTGGTGGCGCGGACCACGCCGTCGTGGTGCTCAGGCGGCCCGTAGAGGGTGTAGAGCGTCAGGAGAGCGTCGCCGGTATTGATCACATTGTGCCGCGCGCCGGCGGGCACGATGACGGCGTCGTCGTCCTTGATCGGGGTGCGCTTGCCGTCGATCAGGACCTCGCCCGAACCGGACTCGATGCGGAAGAACTGGTCGTGGTCCTCATGAACCTCCTCGCCAATCTCCTCGCCCGGCTTCAGGGCCATCAGCACCAGCTGCAGATATTTGCCGGTGTAGAGCACGCGGCGGAAGTCGGTGTTTTCGGTGGTGAGGGTCTCGATATTGTCGACGAAGCCTTGCATGGAAATTCCTTGGCCGGGGAGACGGTACGATGCCGGTCAGATCGGCATTCGCAGGATGCGATTCAAGGAGCTGACAAGCGTTCCGGACCACCGCAACGGATGTGGAAGCCTGCTGTTCCGCCGCCGCCCGTTCCGGGCTAGCGTCCAGCCCGGTAAAGGAGAGACATCCATGTCGAGTTCAGGTGGAACGGTGGTCCTGGCGATGGCGCGACCGGTTCGCGTGGTGATCGCCCTGTTCGTGGCCGCGGCGGTCACCATCGCCTTCGGAGCATTCCGCGCCCAGGCCCAGACAGCCGACCCGCGCCCCGACCAGCTCGCCTTCCGCGCCCTCTATGAAGAGCTGGTCGAAACCAACACCACCCTGTCGGAGGGCAGCTGCACCCTGGCCGCGGAGCGTATGGGCGCCCGACTGCTCGCCGCAGGCTATCCGGCCGCCGACGTGCGCGTGCTGGCCACGCCCGAACACCCGAAGAGCGGCAATCTCGCCGCTGTCCTGCGCGGATCGGACCCATCCGCGCCGCCCTTGCTGCTTCTGGCCCACATCGACGTCGTCGAGGCGAACCGCGCCGACTGGGACCGGGATCCCTTCACCCTGATCGAGGAGGGCGGCTATTTCTATGCCCGCGGCGCGGTCGATGACAAAGCCCAGGCCGCCGTCTGGGTCGACACCCTGATCCGCCTCAAGGCCGAGGGCTTCATCCCGCGGCAGGACATCAAGATCGCCCTGACCTGCGGCGAGGAAACCCCGGACGTCTGGAACGGTGTCGAGTGGCTGCTGGAGACCCATCCCGACGCGCTCAGCGCCGGCTTCGCCCTGAACGAGGGCGCGCGCAGCCGGCTCGACGACGAGGGCAACCGTATCGCCCTCGAAGTCCAGGCCGGCGAAAAGGTCTATCAGGACTTCCAGCTGGAGATCACCAATCCGGGCGGCCATTCGTCGCGGCCCCTGCCGGACAACGCCATCGACCGCCTCGCTAACGGGCTCGTGCGTCTGTGGGACCAGCCCTTCCCTCTCGAGGTCAACGCCACGGTCCGGGCCTATCTGGTCGCCATGGCGGAGATCACGCCCGACCTCGCCGCCGACATGCACGCCGTCGCGGCCGAACGGCCAGATGCAGCTGCCGCCGGACGGCTGTCCGCCGCCGATCCCGCCTTCAATGCAATGCTGCGGACCACCTGCACCCCGACCATGGTCAACGCCGGCCATGCGCCCAACGCCCTCCCGCAGCGCGCCCGGGCTAACGTCAATTGCCGCATCCTGCCCGGACATACGGCGGCCGAGGTCAAGGCCGACCTGGAGCGGATGATCGCCGACCCCGGCATCATCGTGACCCCGATCGGCGACGCCGATCCGGTGTCGCCGCCTCCGCCGCTGACGCCCGCCATTCTCGATCCAATCGTGGCCGCGGCGGCCCGGCAATGGCCGGGCGTGCCCGTGGTCCCGTCTATGGCCACGGGGGCCACAGACGGGCGCTTCACCAACGCCGCCGGCATTCCGACCTATGGGGTGACCGGCATGTTCTACGACCCCGACGGTGGCGGGACCCACGGCCTCAACGAGCGCATCCGCGTCCGCTCGCTCTACGAGGGCCGGGACTTCCTGTTCGATCTGGTGAAGGCCTATACGGCCCGGCCCTGAATTCCGATGGAGCGGCCCGGCTTGATGCCACGCCGCCCCACGCCTTCGCCCGGGGTCAGGCGCGGGACAGAGGCCGGAGCGAGAAATCCCGGTCTTGTGGAACGGCGTCCCACAAGACATGAGTCGCCCTAGCCGGTGATCGACTGCACCGTCGCCGGCGCCTTGGCCGGGGCGCGGGTGTCGGCCCCCGGACGCTCGCGTCTTGCAGCGTCGAGGGCGGCGGCGGTCATGGCCGAGTCCGCCCGGACCCGTTCCAGCTCTGCGCGCATGGCGGCGTTCTGCTCGGTCAGGGTCTGCAGCCGAGCCTGGTGTTCTTCCTGCGCCGCGCCCAATCGGGTCTGCAGTTTGGCGACGCGGTCCTCGCTCCGGCCCAGCGCCTTTTCCTGGGCGGCGAGAGACTGGGTCAGACCCTCGGCGCGGTCGACCGCGGCCAGGCGGGCCGCTTCCATGGTGATCTGCCGCTGACGTGTTTCTTCCACGGCGGCCTCGAGGCTCTGGATGCGCTCAAGCGCGCGGTCCAGCCCGTTCTGCGCCTCTTCGGCGCGGCGCTCGGACAGGCGGGCGGCAGCCTGAAGCTCTCCGAGCTGGATCGTCTGTTCGCCGTTCAGCGTCTCCAGACGCGCGGCGCGGGCGGCGGCGGTGTCGAGGCGCGCGGTCAGGGCCGCGTTCTCTGATCGGGCGGCCTCGACCTGATTCTCCATGCCGCGCAGGGCGCGAACGCTTTCCGCCTGTTCGGCGGCCGCGCGGGCGCGTTCGGCGGTCAGTTGCCCCTCGATCGACGCAGCGGAACGGGCCAGGCCGGCGACCTCGACCCCCACTTCTTCGACACGGCGTTTCAGGGCGTCGTTCTCGTCTGAGACGAGGCTCAGATCACGGCGGGCCTGGGTGCGGGCGGCCTCGGCTTCGGTCCGCTGACGCTCGACCTCCTTCAGCTGGACCCGCAGGGCGTCCTGATCATTCTCAAGCTCGGCGATGCGCTGGGCGCTGTGGCGGCCCGCGGTCTCCAGGGCGCCGACCTGTGTCTGGGACTGGGACAGGGCGCTGCGCAACCGGTCCAGCTCCAGTCGGGCCTCCACAAGGGCGGCGGCCTGGTCCGCGCCCTTGGCCCGGCTTTCCTCCAGCCGGGTCTCGGCGGTGGCGAGCTCCTCGGCGAGGCGGCGGTTCTCGACGGTCAGCGGCTCGATCCGCGCGGCCATATCGGCATGGGCCGTGCGCAGGTTGATCAGTTCGATATGGCCGTCGCGCCGGGCCTGAAATTCCTCGGCGAGCGGCTCGCGCATCTGCTTCAGCAGCGGCTCGACCATGCGGAACTGGCGCGCGAGGTCCATCAGCTGGTCCAGCCCGCCCTGGATGGTCTCGAAGCGTTCGCCGATCACGCCGGCCATGGCCTCGCCCGAGACTGCGGCGTCGCCATTGCGGCCGCGCCCGTTCGCACCCGCGAGGGCGCGGTCAATCCTTGATAAAATCGTCATGCTCAGTCCCCAACCCGGAGCACTACGGCCGCGCCCACCCCGCGGGAGCCCGGTCCATCTGCGCCATTTTCCCAACTGGTTAACGCCAACGGGAATGGCTGTCGAGTGACGGTGTTACGTGAAGGGACGCGCGAGGACGGCGGTCAGCCCGCGTATTTCGCCAGGTCCTCGTCCGAAATGTCCTCGTTCGAATAGACGTTCTGCACGTCGTCCTCGGCGTCCAGCGCATCGAGCAGCTTCATCAGGGTGCCGACCGCCTCGCCCGTGACGGGCACCTCGGTCTGGGGGCGCCAGACCAGGGCCGTGGACTTGGCGTCGCCGAGGATTTTCGACAGGGCCTCGGCCACCTCGTTCAGGTCCTCGAAGGTCGTCCAGATCGTGTGGCCCGGCGCGTCCTCATAGATGTCGGGCTTGACCAGATCGCTTTCGACGTCCTGGGCGCCGGCCTCGATGGCGGCCTCCATGACGGCGTCCTCGCTGCCGACCTCGGCCGGATAGATGATCCGGCCCACGCGGTTCCACATGAAGGCGACCGAGTTCATCTCGCTCAACTGCCCACCGTTCTTCTTGAACGCCGCGCCGATGTTGGAGGCTGCCCGATTCCGATTGTCGGTCAGGGCCTCGACGATGATGCCGACGCCGCCGGGGCCCCGGCCCTCGTAGCGGACCTCTTCCATCGTATCGACGTCGCCGCCGGCGGCCTTGTTGATCGCGCGCTGGATCACGTCGCGCGGCAGGCTCTCGGCCTTGGCGTTGTTGACGGCCAGACGCAGGCGCGGGTTCATGTTGACGTCGGGCATGCCCAGCTTGGCGGCCACGGTGATGTCGCGCGACAGCTTGGAGAACAGCTTGGACCGCTGCGCATCGGCGCGTCCCTTGCGGTGCATGATGTTCTTGTATTTGGAATGGCCGGCCATGAATTCAGTCTCTGGTCGTCTTGAGCGGTCGAAAGTCGGAGCCGCGATCTAGCGGATGGCGGCGGCGGTGTCACGGTTCAGGAACCTCTGCTGCGCTACAGCTTTTCCCCACCAGCAGACGGAGCCCCGCCATGACCGCCGAAGATGTCCTCTATGACGCCCAGGTCTACGCCGATGACGACCTCAACGAGGCCGACATCGTCGAATGGTACGAGGCCCGGCACGTCACCGTCCCGGCCGCCGTCGCCACCGGCGCCATCGTCGCTGCCTTCGCCCTGGGCGTCCTGACCGCGGTCGGCGCCCTGGCCCTGATGGGCCGGCTGGACGACTAGGCTTTCAGGCTCTCCAGAAAGCCCCGCATCTTGTCGTCCACAGGCACGGGCCGTTTGGAGTCGCGGTCGACATAGACGTGGACGAAATAGCCGACGGCCGCCGCCTCCTGCTCATTGTTGCGGAACAGGCCGATCTCGTAGCGGACCGAGCTGGTGCCGACGTGCGCCACCCGCACCCCGGCCTCGATCTCGTCCGGGAAGGCGGTCGGCGAGAAATAGCGGCAGCCGGTTTCGACTACCAGGCCGATGGTCTTGCCGTCGTGGATGTCGATGACGCCGTTGACGACCAGCAGCCGGTTCACCGCCGTGTCGAACCACGAATAATAGACGACATTGTTCACATGGCCGTAGACGTCATTGTCCATCCAGCGCGTCGAGATGGCCTGGAACCGGCGATAGTCGCTCCGCTTCGTCCGTTCGATGGTGCCGGTCATGAAGTCTCCCCTGGTGCGCTCACGCTCGCGACGCGGTCGCTCGCTGCCTGGGCGCGTTTTGATTCCGCGCGTCTCGGCGCGCCTGGTCCCAGCCTTGGGCTTGGCGGACGCGGCGTCAAGCGCCTAGCCTCCCTTCATGCAGACCATCGCCGCCGTTCTCAGAACCACGGGCGCCGCCCGCCCCTATGCCGACAGCCGGCCGCTGTCGCTCGAGACGGTGACGCTGGATCCGCCCGGCCGGGACGAGGTTCTCGTCGCCATCAAGGCCGCCGGCCTCTGCCATTCGGACCTCAGCGTCATCAACGGCGACCGGCCCCGGCCCCTGCCGATGGCGCTGGGCCATGAGGCGGCGGGGGTGGTCGAGGCGCTCGGCCCCGGCGTGACCGACCTCGAGATCGGCGACCATGTCGTCATGGTCTTCATGCCCAGCTGCGGCCATTGCGATCCCTGCGCCGGCGGCCGTCCGGCCCTGTGCGAGCCGGGCGCCGCCGCCAACGGCAAGGGCGAGCTGCTGGCCGGCGGGCGGCGACTCCACGATGCGGCGGGCGATCTCAACCATCATCTCGGCTGTTCCGCCTTCGCGGCCCATGCGGTGGTCTCGCGCCGGTCGCTGGTGAAGGTCGATCGCGATCTGCCGTTCGAACACGCCGCCCTGTTCGGCTGCGCGGTGCTGACCGGGGTGGGGGCGGTCGTGAACACGGCGCAGGTCAAGGCCGGCCAGGGCGTGGTCGTCATCGGCCTCGGCGGCGTCGGCCTGTCCTCGGTGCTGGGGGCCCTGGCGGCGGGGGCCAGTCCGGTGATCGCCGTCGATCTCAGCGAGGACAAGCTGGCGCTGGCCCGCTCTCTCGGCGCCGTCCAGACGGTCAACGCCGCCGCCCCCGACGCCGTCGAACAGGTGCGCGCACTTGCTGGCGGGACGGGGGCAGGCGGCGGGGCCGACTTCGTGTTCGAGATGGCGGGCTCGGCCGCGGCCCTCGACGCCGCCTGGCGGATGACCCGGCGCGGCGGGACCACGGTCACGGCCGGCCTGCCCCCGCCCGGGGCCGCCCTTCCGGTCAACATCGTCCAGCTGGTCGCCGAGGAGCGCACCCTGAAGGGCTCGTACATCGGCGCCTGCGTCCCCAGCCGCGACATCCCCCGCTACGTCGCCCTGTTCCGGCAGGGGCGGCTGCCGGTCGACCGGCTGCTCAGCGGCGTCATCGCGCTGGAAGGGATCAACGCCGCCTTCGACGATCTGGCCGACGGCCGCGCCGTGCGCACTGTGGTACGGTTCTGACCCATGACCGACACCCCTGCCCTCCGCCGCCTGCTCGACCTGCCCGGCATCGACGATCTGGAGCTGAAGGCGCTGATGAAGCCGCGCCTCGCCGACCCGGACGAGCTGTATGACTTCCCCGAGATCGCCGAGGCCATCGACGAAGCCGCCCGCGCCGCCTTCGGCCTGACCCCGGACGAGGCCGCCGCCGTCCCTCTCCCCACTGACTGGGACCCTATCGAGCGGCTCGACCCCGCCGACAGGGCCGAGGCCTTCGCCGCCGAGGGCTGGGACGTCCTCGACGCGCGCCGCAAGCCCCTGCGCATGCTGGGATGGTGGACCCTGCCGCTGGCGCTGGCGATGCGCGGCGTCGCCGGCGCGCTTCCGTTCCACGCCGAGCCCGACCGGCCGGTCACCGACTGGGGCTCGAACCTCAAGGCCGAGGCGACGCGGTTCCGGAAAAGGTAGGGTTCACATCCCGACCTGCCATGGATCGCCCGGCGGCGGGCTGGGGGTGACGGTCACGTCTTCGAGGTCCTCCGTCGCCGACAGCAGCCAGTCCCGCACCTCGGCCATGGCGTCGAAGCTGGACTGCGACACCGTCACCTCGCCGCCCAGCGCGCGGATCTGCGCCTCCGCCGCGTGAATCCGGCGGACCATGGCCATGTGGCGATGGGTCTGGATCTGCCGCACCTCGGCCAGCCGCCGCTGATACTCCGCCTTGATGGCCCGGTCCGGATCGTCGATCCGGTCGGGGTTGAACGCCAGCCGCCGGGCCGCCACGCCGTCATCGTCGGCCAGCACCTCGAACATCAGGCCCAGGTCCATGGTCTCGATCGACGGCCCCCCGCCCCGCGCCCGCTCGCCCAGCCGCGCATAGCTCTCGGCCAGCCCGGCCAGCGCCCTGGCCTCGTTCCACTGCCGCGCCTTCATCGCCCGCCCCGAGGCCAGCGTCGCCGCCCGCGCGAGGGCGGCGGGATCGGCGGCTTCGGGGTCGTCGGCGGGGGCGGGGGCGAAGAGGTTTTTCAGCGCGCGCTGCTCCTGCCTCTGCGGCTCGGCCCGCACCGCCTCTGCAGCCTCGACAGCCTTGGCATGTTCCCTCGCCAGCTGATCGCCGTTCCGCTTCTTGCTCCATCCCGCGCGCCCGGCCTGATAATAGACCGACCCCGGCGACACCTTCCATTTGACCGCCAGCTCCCGCGCCGTCGCGCCGCTGCGATAGGCTTCGACGACCTCCGCCCAAGTCTCTTTGCTGAGGTGATAGTGGCACGGGACGACGGGAGGGCGATTGGGCATGCGGGGAGTCTACGGCACCCCGGAGCCTTGCTGAGGTACGAGCCGCAAACGCCCGCTGCGGCTGGAATCTGAGTGTCGGAATAGCGCTTCGGTCAGCTCTTTGCCGAAGCAGCCCGCTCTTTGATCACAGCGATAAGTTCACCGACGGAAAACAACCAATCCTGCTGGTCCGGTCCATAACTGGGCTGGATCGCTTCCGGCACCACGAGCTGCAGTTCAGCAGCTCGCATCTCGCTCGTCTGATTGGATGAGATCCCTGGTTCCAGTGTCAGGAGATGCTTTTGACCTACCCTGCGTCCTTCCGAGAGCACCTGCCGCCACCGATCCTTGCAGGTCGTTTTGACGCCCAGCAGCGTTAGCGCTTTCGGCTCGAACATCGGATTGTGGTACTCGATCGCCCCTGGAAATAGGAAGTCGGGCTGCTTGTTGCCCTCTGTCCTGCCATTGCGGTCGAATTTCAGGTCATGCACCTCGAACAGGCTTGCAAGATGGTGCTCAAGCGAGAAGCCTGCCCTCGATTTACGTCGCCCGTGAACGCTGAGCGAGAACGATACAAACCCCTCAACGTCGATTTTCCCGTCGGCCTGAAAGCCTGTCTGCAGGCGCTCCTCTATCAGGTGTCGCTCGAGCGTGTGGAACATCACATCCTCGAGCTCGATCCAAGCCATCAAGGTGCTGTCCGGCTCAGTGAGCGGCGACATTTCCTGGAGCTGCCGACGAGCGAAAGCAGAAAAGGCTGCTGTGCCGGGGAACCTCGGTCCGAACTCTCTGAAGATGGGCTCCAACCACTGATCATGTGCGATCGGCACGTCGATCTCGATGGCCTCCAACACCTGCCGCGCCGCGAAGTCGAGCTGGAGTCCTGGAGATTCCCGTAGGTCGTTCTGGATCAATCGGGCGGTTGGTGGCGTGAGCCCGAACAACCACAGCAACTGCTGCTCGATGTTGCTACCGCTTCGACTTAGGAGGATCAGCAATCGCCCATCTTTGCGAAGGCAGACGAACAGGCTGTCGCCGTCGGTCGCTGCGCGCACGACCGCCTCGGATTCCGCCGTATACAGGAGCCGAGGTTCGGGGTTTCGATGTGGTTGATTTGCCCGCGAGTCATACCAGGTAGCCGTTCCATCGTGACGGACCGGAGCCTCATCGTCGGTCAGCCACATGTAGGTGCATGGCAGCCGGTGTGGCGAAGACGGCAGACCCAAAAAGCTCTGAAGGACCTTGGTTCCCTGAAACTCATGGCCATTAGACACACGGGGATCAAGTTCGGTGCCGCTCAACTTCTTCACGCCGACGCCTGAAAAGAAGTCTGCGAGGTGGCCCCGTTTCATGCTTGTCCCGTCAGCGTTAGTCGCGCTTCAGTTGAAGTGAGCCACTGCGCCACACAATCCATCAGGCGGTCAACTGGAATGCGCTCCCGCCCTTTGATCGCGCATTCCCAAACAACCGCCACCCGCCAGCCAAGATCTGCAAGTCGGGCTTCCGCCGCCCTGTCGACCTCGCAGTTCCGCCCGATCTTGGCCCGCCAGAACTCCGGCCGCGTGCTCGGCCATTTGAACAGATGGCACCCATGCCCGTGCCAGAAGCAGCCGTGCACGAAGATCACCGCCCGGTGCTTCGGCAGGCAGATATCCGGCTTGCCCGGCAGATCGCAGTGCAGCCGGTAGCGGAAACCCCGCGCATGAAGCGCCTTGCGGATCAGCAGTTCCGGCCTGGTGTTCTTGCCCCGGATGCCGGACATCATCCGGCTACGGGTCGCCGGATCGACGACGTCAGCCAAGCCCGGCCTTCGGCCGTTTCCCGAGCGCGCGGAAGAGGTGCGGCTTCATATGTTCGGCGACGGCTTTCACGGCCGGCACCACAACAGAATTGCCGAACTGGCGATAGGCCTGGGTGTCCGACACCGGGATGATGAAGTCCGCGCCTCGCGGCGAGTCGAAGCCCATAAGCCGGGCGCATTCGCGCGGCGTCAGGCGACGTGGGACCTTGCCGTCCTGTTTGATCAGGATCTCCGACCCGTCCTTGTGATAGCGGGCGGACAGGGTCCGGGCGACATCCTCCGGACCGACCAGACCAAAGCCGAAGCCGTTTCCGGCGGCCCGGTGCTTTTCCTTGTAGCGCTGCAGATAGGCCCAGAGGTTGTCGGTCAGGGTGTATTTGTCGGCAACCCGGCCGGAGTTCCCCAGCGTGAAGCGCTGGTCCGGGATCTCGGAGTCGTCGCCTTCGCGATGGAGAATTTCCGCCAGCTTCGGCGCGGCGTCAGGCAGCTTCATATCGGCGAAGCGGAAGCCCTGGTCCTCGCGGAATCCGACGATGAAAATCCGTTCGCGGTGCTGCGGCGTCCAGTAGCGACCGTCGATGACCCGGAAGTCGATTTTGTAGCCGAGCTCTTCGGTCAGCACGTCCTTAATGGTCTGGAACGTCTTGCCCTTGTCGTGGCCGACGAGGTTGCGGACGTTCTCCAGCAGGAAGGCCGCCGGGCGATGGTGCGCGATAATCCGCGCCACATCGAAGAACAGGGTGCCTTGGGTCTTGTCCTCAAACCCGTGCGCGCGGCCGAGGGCGTTCTTCTTCGACACGCCCGCGATTGAAAACGGCTGGCAGGGGAAGCCCGCCAGCAGGACATCGTGCGCCGGGATGTCGGCGACCGCGACCTTGGTGATGTCGCCGTTGATCTCGTGATCGTCGTCCGGGAAATTCGCCCGGTAGGTCTGCTGGCTAAATTTGTCCCACTCGGACGTGAAGACGCAGCGACCGCCGATGGATTCGAACCCGCGACGCAGTCCGCCGATGCCTGCGAACAGATCGATGAAGGTGAAGTCAGCCGGCGGCTGATCCTTGCCGCCGTGCAACAACTTCAGTTTGGGCTGCGGCGCTACAGGTGTGACCGGGCCATCGATGATGCCCAAACGCACAGCCGTGTCGGCAGTCGCCTGTCCGGCCTGCTTCACCATAAGGGCATACTCCGACACGGCGATTCCGCTTGTTGAGGGTGGCAGACTGGGGAGATTCTGCCAGGAGAACAAGTCAGGAACAATGGCTTACCTACCCAAGGCTGCCAGGTTTCGCCGCTTCTACCGGACCGCCCCTACCTGATCTTCACCCCCACGCCCTTCTCGCCGCCCGGCTTGCTCACGCTCACATCAAACACCTCGCCCCCGAACGCCAGACCGCGCACGGCGCGTTCGCACAGGGCGACGATCTCGTCGGCGGGCTGTTCGGTGCGGATGTCGAGGAACCAGCCCATCATCCGGGCCTCGTTCCAGCGGGCGCGGGCCAGCCAGGCCTCGTCGATCTTCAGGTCGCGGAACGCCACATTGAGGCGGCCGATCAGGCCGATGGGCTGCTGGGGCTCGGGGATGTCGGCCAGCTCGACCGTGCCCGAGGGACGGCCGACGAAGGACGGGAGCGGGGCGTGGGCCAGCACGGCCTTGATCTGGTCGGGCTCCATCATCAGGCCCTTGCCGCCGGCCGGGTTGAGCAGGATCACCGTGTCCTTGAGCATGTCCAGCAGCTTGCGGCCCTGCATGGCCAGGACGCGGGTGTCCTCGCCGAACATCTGGCCGGCGCGGCGCGGGTCGGTGAACAGGGTCACGGTGTTGCGGCCGTCGTTGAGGACGACGCCGCGCAGGATCAGCTGCTCGCCCGGACGCAGCACCTTGGCGCCGTCATCGCCGGGGGTCCCGCCGGGGCTGTCGGGCTCGGGCACGGCGTAGAGATCGGCCTCGAGCATGATCTGCTCGAACTCGCCCATCTGCGATGCGTCGGCCAGACCGGCGTAGAGCAGCTCCTCCAGCGGGTTCATCGGATTGTCGGTGAAGGTGATGGGGGTCTGGGCGGGCGTGGCGTCGGTCATGGGTCGGGCTCGGAATCGAAGGGTCGGACACAAGAGGGGAGCGGGGGCGTGGCGTCAATCGGGGGGCTGGCTCCCCCCCGACGATCGCCAGACGTCCGACAGCCGGCTAGCGGACATTGGAGATGGAGTTCTTCACCGTGTCGTGTTTGGTCTTCATGATATTGGAGACGGCCGTATAGGACCGGTTCTCGTGCTGCATGGACGACTGTAGCCGCAGATACTGGAGCTCGAACCGGGCTGCCGAATCCCGCAGGGCCTGCGCATCTAGGGCGGTCGACGACATCGACCGAAGCCGGCGACGCTCGTCCATGATCACCGCCAGCGCCTCGACCGCGTCCGACAGGCCATCGACCCAGGCGCTCTCTTCGGGCGTCTGCGCCAGACCGCGCATCTCGGTGATCGTCCGGCGGGCGAGGGCGATGGCCCGCGCCTCCTCCTCCGCCAGACCCCGGGCCGCCGCGCCGGTCGCAGGCTGGCTGAAGCGGCTTGTCGCCTGCTGCGCTGCGGCGGGGGCCGTGAGCCCGAGCGACAGGGCCGAGAGAAGAATGATCAGTCCGCCACCCGTGCGCATCGCGCCGCTATTCGGCAGCATAGGCGTGGCCGTCCTTGCCTGCGCTCGGACGGGGGGCCTTGCTCCACTCGCCCGGCGCCAGAACCTTGCTGGCCGACAGCAGTTCGAGGCCCACAACCTGATTGTCCGCATTGTAATCGAGCACGAAGGGGCCGGCGTCGGCGCCCTCGACCGGCCGCTCGTCCGACAGCTTGATGTAGAGCGCATCAGCCTCGGGATCGTAGGTCATTTCAATCGCCATCGGGCGGTCTCGCGTCTCGGTCGGGGAAGGCCGACAGAACCCGAATATGATCGCTTTCCTCGACACACGCCACCCTGAGGTAGCGTCCGGCAAGTTCAGGTGGCCGCCCGAAACGCCGCTCGATGCCGGGTCGTGGGTCAGGTTCGGCCCACAGTGGATGTCGAACAGCGTCCACCACAGCCGGTTCGGACAGGCCGTAGCGAGCCATGCGGGCGAGGGCGTGCTGGCGCAGAATGATCGGTTTCATGACGCCATCGTCGCCACCTTCGCCTGGCCCTCAATGCACGTTTAAGAGGTGCTCCCCAAGCGATCAATCGTCATCCATCTTCAGCGCCGCGATGAAGGCTTCCTGCGGGATCTCGACCTTGCCGAACTGGCGCATGCGCTTCTTGCCGGCCTTCTGCTTCTCGAGCAGCTTCTTCTTGCGGGTGGCGTCGCCGCCGTAACATTTCGAGGTCACGTCCTTGCGCAGGGCGCGGACGGTTTCGCGGGCGATGATCTTGCCGCCGATGGCCGCCTGGATCGGGATGACGAACAGATGGGGCGGGATCAGCTCCTTCATCTTCTCGACCATGGAGCGGCCGCGCATCTCGGCCCGGCCGCGGTGGACCAGCATGGACAGGGCGTCGACCGGCTCGGCATTGACGAGGATGTTCATCTTCACGAGGTCGCCGACCTTGTACTCGCTGAGCTCATAGTCGAACGAGGCATAGCCCTTGGAGATGGATTTGAGGCGGTCGTAGAAGTCGAACACGACCTCGTTCAGCGGCAGTTCGTAGACGACGAGGGCGCGGCTGCCGACGTAGGACAGTTCGATCTGCTGGCCGCGGCGGTCCTGGCAGAGCTTGATGACGCCGCCGAGGTATTCGTCGGGGGTCAGGATGGTCGCCTTGATCCACGGCTCGCTGATTTCCATGATCTGCATCACGTCGGGCAGGTCGGCCGGGTTGTGCAGCTCGATCTCGGAGCCGTCGCGCAGGCCGATCTTGTAGACCACCGACGGGGCGGTCGCGATCAGGTCGAGATTGAACTCGCGGCTGAGGCGCTCCTGGATGATCTCGAGGTGCAGCAGGCCGAGGAAGCCGCAGCGGAAGCCGAAGCCGAGGGCGGCGCTGGATTCCATCTCATAGGTGAAGCTGGCGTCGTTGAGGCGCAGGCGGCCGATGGCGGCGCGCAGGTCCTCGAAATCGGCGGCGTCGACGGGGAAGAGGCCGCAGAAGACCACCGACTGGACCTGTTTGAAGCCCTTGAGCGGTTCGGCGGTCGGCTTCTTCTCGTCGGTGATGGTGTCGCCGACGGCCGCGTGGGCGACTTCCTTGATCTGGGCGGTGATGAAGCCGACCTCGCCGGGGCCCAACTCGTCGACGGGAGTGTTCTTGGGCAGAAAGACGCCGACGCGATCGATCAGATGGGTCGAGCCATTCTGCATCATCTTGACGCGCTGGCCGGTCTTCAGCGTGCCGTCGAAGACGCGGACCAGCACGACGACGCCGAGGTAGGGGTCGTACCAGGCGTCGACCAGCAGGGCCTTGAGCGGGGCGTTCGGATCGCCCTTGGGGGCCGGCAGGCGGGTGACGATGGCCTCCAGCACATCCTCGATGCCGATGCCGGACTTGGCGGAGCACAGGACGGCGTCGGAGGCGTCGAGGCCGATGACGTCCTCGATCTGCTGCCGCACCCGCTCGGGCTCGGCCGCCGGCAGGTCGATCTTGTTGAGGACGGGTACGATCTCGTGATCGTTGTCGATGGCCTGGTACACATTGGCCAGGGTCTGGGCCTCCACGCCCTGGGAGGCGTCGACGACCAGCAGGGAGCCTTCGCAGGCCGCCAGCGAGCGGGAGACCTCATAGGCGAAGTCGACGTGGCCGGGCGTGTCCATCAGGTTGAGGACGTAGTCGAGGCCGTCCTTCGCCCGGTAGTTCAGGCGCACGGTCTGCGCCTTGATGGTGATGCCCCGCTCCTTCTCGATATCCATCGAGTCGAGCACCTGCGCGCTCATCTCGCGCGCGGTCAGGCCGCCGGTGAATTGGATCAGCCGGTCGGAAAGCGTGGACTTGCCGTGGTCAATGTGGGCCACCACACTGAAGTTTCGGATGCGGTCGATGGGAGGGGTCGTCATGGCCGCGCCGGTAGCACGGCGGGGCCGGATCGCCAACGCGCACGCGGTTCCCGGCGCATTTCGCCGCCGGACCGGTCCGGACTGCGTCGATGTACCGGTCCGGATTACTTCGAGGTAAGGGCCGCTTTGGCGTTTGAGAAGCCGCGGTGAAACCGCTATTCAACGGCTGATGACAGGAGCGCCCGGGACGGGCGGCCTGAACGAATGGCGCGCGGCTCCCCATCCGTGGCGTCCAAGGGGACAAGACGTGGCGAACATTGTGCGGAACAGTCTGGCCGGTGCGGTCATGATGGCCCTCGGCCTGGCCCTGGCGGCCTGCGGCAGCGGCGACAGCGACTCCAAGGCAAAGGCGGCCGCGGCGGCGCGCAGCGCGAGCCAGACGGTCACAGCGGCAACCGCGGTCCTGATCAACCAGCCGCGCTCGGTCACGGCGTCGGGCACCGTCTCGGCCTGGGAAGAGGTGCCGGTCGGCGCCGAGACCGGCGGCCTGACGGCTATCGGCGTCTATGTCGACGAGGGCGCCTACGTCCGGCAGGGACAACTTCTGGTCAAGCTGAACGACGACGTGCTTCAGGCCCAGCTGCGCCAGCAGCAGGCCGGCGTGGCCAGCGCCGAGGCCAATGCGGCGCGTGAGGACTCGGCCCTGGCCCGGGCCGAGGAGCTTCGCGGACGCGGCTTTCTGAGCCAGGCCTCGCTGGACACGGCCATTGCCAACCAACGCTCGGCGCGGGCACAATTGTCTGCCGCCCAGGCCTCGCTCAGCGAGACCCGGACCCGGCTGAACCAGACCAGTATTCGCGCACCGGTCGCCGGCCTGATCAGCAGCCGCAGCGTCACCCGCGGCCAGATCGTCCAGCCTGGCACCGAACTGTTCCGCATGGTGCGTGACGGGCGGCTGGAACTGGATGCGGAAATCCCCGAGGCCGAGCTGCGGCTTGTCCGGTCCGGCATGGCCGCCACCATCGCCTCCGAACAGGCCCCCGGTGCGACCGGGCGTGTCCGGATCGTGACCCCCGAGGTCAATCCCCAGACCCGCCTCGGCATCGCCCGCATTGCGCTGTCTTCCGGCAGCGGCCTGCGCCCCGGCATGTTCGCCCGCGCATCGATCGACGTGGGGGCCCAGCCCGCCGTGGTGGTGCCGTCCGACGCCGTCGTCTTTCGCGAGGGCAGGGCCGGAGTCTATACGATCGGTGCCCGCAACGCCGTGCATTTCAATCCCATCACCACGGGAGCCCGGAACGGGACGCAAATCCAGGTCGTCAGCGGTCTGGAAGCCAACCAGCGGGTTGTCGTCCAGGGCGCCGGTTTCCTCGGTGAAGGCGATGTGGTGACGGTGGTTGAGCCGAGGGCCGCTCCCGCTCCCGCGGCCGCACCGGCCGGAGCCGCCGGCCGATGAATTTCAACAACATCTCCTCATGGTCGATACGGAATCCGATTCCGATCGTCCTGCTGTTCGTCGTCCTGACGATCGCGGGCGTCAGCAGCTATTTCAACCTGCGCACCAATAATTTCCCCGACGTCGACCTGCCGATCGTGGCGGTCACGGTGGTTCAGCCCGGGGCCGCTCCGACCGAGCTGGAAACCCAGGTCACGCGGCTGGTGGAGGACTCCCTGGCCGGCCTCGGACGGGTGAGAAAGATCAGCTCCACCGTCACGGACAGCGCCTCGACCACACTGGTCGAGTTCGAGCTGGGCGTGGACCTGGAGAAGGCCACCAACGATGTGCGCAATGCCGTCGCCGCCGTGCGTCAGGACCTGCCCGCCGATGTCCAGGAACCCGTGGTCCAGCGGATCGAATTCACCGGCCTGCCCATCCTGAACTATGTGGTGCGCGCGCCCGGCATGAGTCCGGAGGAGCTGAGCTGGTTCGTCGACAACACGGTTTCCAAACGCCTGTTGCAGGTCAAGGGCGTCAGCCAGATCAACCGCGACGGCGGCGTCAGCCGTGAGATACGCATCAAGCTGGACCCGGGTAAACTGGCTGCCCAGGGCGTGACGGCCGCCGCGGTGTCGCAGCAACTTCGCGCCTCAAATGCCAACCTTCCCGGTGGCCGGGGCGAGATCGGCGGCGAGGAACAGGCCATCCGCACGGTCGGTTCAGCCCTGACGGTCGAAGCCTTGAGCGACACCCTGATCCCGGTCAACGGGCGGGCGGTCCGCCTCGGCGATCTGGGTGAGGTCGTGGACGAATGGTCCGAACAGCGCGGCCGGGCCCGGTTCAACGGGCAGGAAGTGGTCGGGTTTGGCATCGTCCGCTCCATCGGCTCGTCCGAGGTCGACGTCTATCACCAGTCCATTGAGGCGATCGAGGCGCTGGACGCCGAACGCGCCGACGTCTCCTTCGAGAAGGTGTCGGATATCACGTCGGATGTGATCAACAATTTCCACGCCTCGGTCGAGGCCCTGCTGCTCGGCGCCCTGCTGGCCATTGCCGTGGTGTTCATCTTCCTGCGGGACTGGCGGGCGACCTTCATCACCGCCGTGGCCATGCCGCTGTCCCTGATCCCGACCTTCTGGATCATGGACCTGACCAACCAGTCGCTGAATGTCGTGACGCTGCTGGCCCTGTCGTTGACCATCGGCATTCTGGTGGATGACGCCATCGTCGAGATCGAGAACATCGTCCGCCACATCCGCGACGGCAAGGCGCCCTACCCGGCCGCCATGGAGGCGGCGGACGAGATCGGTCTGGCCGTTATCGCCACGACGGCGACCCTGGTCGCGGTGTTCGCGCCGACCGGCTTCATGCCGGGCGTGGTCGGTCAGTTCTTCAAATCCTTCGCCATCGCCACCTGCGTCAGTGTCGGCTTCTCCCTCGTGGTCGCCCGAACGATCACCCCCCTGATGGGGGCCTATTTGCTCAAGCGCGATCAGGGCAAGGAGCACGCCGATCCAAAATGGATGAAGCCGTTCCTCGCGGCCCTGAACTGGTGCCTGTCGTCCTCGACCGATCCCGGGCTGGCCGCCGACCGGGCGGCGGGCCGCGGTAGCTGGATGCGGCGGCGGGTCTTCTACCGGCTCAAGGACCACCGGCTGTGGGTCATGGGCATGGGTCTGGCGTTTTTCGTCGGATCCCTGGGCCTCGCGTCCACCCTGCCCGGCGAGTTCATTCCGGCAGAGGACATCTCACGCTCCAGTGCGACGGTCGAACTGGCGCCCGGAACCACGCTGGAACAGACCGATGAGGCCGTACGTCAGGTGACGGAAATTCTCCGGGCCCGGCCCGAGGTCGACTCGGTCTTCTCGTCCATCGGCTCAGCCACGGTCAGTTTCGGCCCCGGCGGCGGCGGCGGCGCGGCAGAGGTGCGCCGGGCGAACATGACCATCAATCTGGTCAGCCGCTGGGACCGGAGGCTCAGCCAGCAGGAGTTCGAGCGCGAAATCGGCCGTGAGCTGAAGGCTATCCCGGGCGCCCGGATCCAGTTCGGAGCGGGCGGCGACGGAAGCGGTCTGATGAGTATTGCGCTGGTCAGCGACAATCCCCGGCAACTGGAGATCGCGGCGGCCCGGGTGGAGCGCGAGATGCGCGCCCTGCCCGAACTCGCCAATGTCGCATCCTCCTCGGCCCTGGTCCGACCGGAAATCCTGATCACCCCGAAGCCGGATGTCGCCGCACTCCAGGGCGTTTCGGCCGGTGCGATCAGCCAGGCAGCCCGCGTCGCCACCCTTGGCGACGCCGATCAGCTGTTGCCCAAATTCAACCTGGGCGACCGCCAGATCCCGATCCGGGTGATGCTGGCGGAGGAGGCCCGCAGTCAGCTGGGCGTGATCGAGAACCTGCAGGTACCGACGGCGTCCGGCGGGACCGTGCCGCTATCGGCCGTGGCCGATATCAGCTTCGGCGCCGGACCCAACCAGATCGAACGGCTGGACCGCCGCCGCGTGGCCACGATTTCGGCCGAACTGGCCGGCGTGCCGCTCAGCGTCGCGACGGAGGCGGTCGACGCCCTGCCGACGATGAACAACCTGCCGGACGGGGTGTTCCAGCAGCTGACCGGCGACGCGGAAAGCAATCAGGAACTGGCGACCGGCTTCGGCTTCGCCATCATCACCGGCATCCTGCTGATGTATGTGGTGCTGGTGCTGCTGTTCGGCAGCTTCTTCCACCCGGTCGTCATCCTCGCTGCACTTCCCGTGTCCTTCGGCGGCGCCTTCCTGGCCCTGCTGATCACCGGCAAGTCACTGTCGATGCCGGCCCTGATCGGCATCATCATGCTGACCGGGATCGCGGCGAAGAACTCCATCCTGCTGGTCGACTACGCCATCATCGCCATGAAGCAGGGCATGTCCCGGCGGGACGCCCTGATGGACGCTGCCCACAAGCGGGCGCGTCCGATCATCATGACGACCATGGCGATGGGGCTGGGCATGTTGCCGATCGCGGCGGCGATCGGTGAAGGCACCGCGTTCCGTTCGCCCATGGCGGTGGCGGTGATCGGCGGGCTGATCACCTCAACGGGACTCAGCCTGCTCTTCGTGCCGGTCGTCTTCAGCCTGGTTGACGGCGTGAAGACCCGACTGGAGCGGCGCCTCGGCCGGATGTTCCACGGTCAGCGCGACACGGTCGAGGCCGGGAAGCAGCCGGCGGAATAGCGGTTCGTTCACCGGACCGGATGATCATCCCGGGGGGCGGTGGCCGTGAGGTTGCCGCCCCTTTTCCGTGGCCGGCAGAGCCGCATGGCCTGAAGGCGGCGCCCGCAGAGTTGAACTGCCAATCGCGGTGCGCTTTCGTGCAGGACGCGGCGGCCGGAAGGCTCATCACAACGGGCACAACGAAGGCCACAACGGACACCACGGGACCTGAGCCGTGTCGGCGTCGATATCGCGCCGGGCTCTTTTGAGATCGCGGCGTACGCCGCATTGATCGGAACCGAAGGTGGGGCAGGCTGGACCTCCTCACAGAACCCGTTTTGTTCGTTGTGGCCTTCGTTGTGCCCGTTGTGATGAACCATCCGTCGCCGGGGGGGGATCCGCCGGTGGGGCCACTCAGGCGACGAATGGTGTGGTCGGTCGCGGCTCCTGATCGCCGGTCGGGGGGCGTCCGGGAGGACAAGGCGCACCGCAAGCATGGACAAAACAAAACCGGCCGGGGTTGCCCCCGGCCGGCTGGTTCAACCCGCCTTGCGGCGAGAAGGGTCTAGTATTTGAAGCGCAGGGTCGCGCCCCAGGTCCGGGGCTGGCCCAGGAAGGCGTCGTAGGTCTGGGTGTCCAGCGCCGGGTTGTAGAAGGTGCCGTTCGGCTGGAGCGTCGTCTGGAAGGCGCCGCCTTGCAGCGGGGCGTTGTAGACGACCTGGACATACTCTTCGTCGGTCAGGTTCTGGACCCAGAACTCGGCGGTCCAGCGCTCATCCTCGGCGCCCAGCATGATGCGGCCGTTCATGGTCGTGAAGGCTTCCTGCATCTTGTAGGGGAGCAGGTCGGAGCCCGTGTTGTAGTCGTCCATGTATTTGGCCGCGAGGCTGAAGCCGGCGCGGAGGCCGTTGCCGATGTTGCGGTCGTAGTTGATCGAGCCGGTGGCCGACCATTCCGGAGCGAACGAGGCGCGGGCGCCCGGCAGCAGCGAGAGCTGCGGGAAGTTGCCCGGGCTGGACAGGTCGGCGGCCGTGAAGACGCCGTACTGGGCGTCGGTGTAGGTGACGCCGCCCTGGAAGCTCAGGCCCTCGATCGGGGTGAACCAGACCATGTCGGCGTCGATGCCGCGCGAGGTCAGCTCGGGGATCGATTCCACCACGAAGGCGGTGCCGAGGAAGGTGTTGAGCTGGAAGTTCTCGAACGTCTGGTCGAAGTAGGTGGCGTTCAGCAGCAGGGTGCGGTCCAGCAGCGTCATCTTCACGCCGAGTTCGTAGCTGTCGACCACTTCCGACGGGAAGAACAGCGAGGCATTGGGCGTGATGCCGGTCTGCACGCGGTCCAGGTTGTAGCCGAAGCTCTTGTAGCCGCGGGCGTACGAACCGTAGGTCAGGATCGACGGGTTCAGGCGGAAGGCGGCCTTGATCGTGCCGCTCAGCTCACCGTCGTCGAACTGCTCGGAAACGCCGCGGTTGGCATAGGCGGCGTTCGACCAGGGAAGGCAGAAGTTGCCGAGAATGGCCGGAGTGTTGGCCGCGCCGAGCACCGCGCCGATCGCGCCGGCGTTGGCCAGGGCGGCGCCGCAGGCTCCGCCGTTGCCGTTCACGTTGCGCTGCAGGCCCTGCAGGCTCTTGTCATCCATGGTGTAGCGAAGGCCTAGGGTGATGTCGAACTGCTCGGTGACGTGCCAGGTGTTGTTGGTGAAGATCGCGTAGGACGTCGAATCCTGGTCGTAGACGTCCTCGAAGCCCTGACCGACGGTGAAGCCGGGGCCTCCGCCGTTGACAGCGCCGCCGGTGCCCAGGCAGGCGCCGAAGCCGGCCGCCGTCTGGGCCGCGCGGGTGTAGCAGCCGATGGTGTTCGGGCTGACCGGCAGGGCCGGGTTCACGCCGTTCAGACGGGCGCTGAGCAGGAAGGACAGGAAGGGCGTGTAGTCGGCGCCGAAATACCAGCTGTCGGTGCGGCCGACCTCTTCCGAGGTGGCGAAGAAGCCGAGCAGCCAGTCGAAGCGGTCATTGGAGCCGGCCAGGCGGAATTCCTGGGTCAGGTTGTCGACCGTGAAGCCGTAGTCGCCGTCGTTCTCACGATAGGCGATGTCCGCGCCGGTGTAGTCGATGTCCTGGCCGAGCGAGGATTCCCACTCACGCCACGAGGTGACCGAGGTCAGGGCGCCGTTGATGCCCGGCATGTCGATCGTGGCTTCGAGCGAGACGCCGCGGTCGGTGACTTCCTGGTAGGACGAACGGTTGGCGAAGCCGGTGCGCGAGAACGGCAGCGGGCCAAAGCCGGTGGCCGGCGGACGCTGGCCGGTGCCGACCGAGAGGCCGTCGACGAACGGATAGGTCGGGCCCGTGCGGATCTGGGTGCCGACGCAGCAGAACTCGTCCCGGCGCGAATAGTCGCCGATGAGGCGGAAGGAGACGTTGTCGCTGGGCAGCCAGAGCAGCTGGCCGCGGACGGTGCCGAAGTCCTGGTTGTTGTCGGTGGTCTCGGGCCGCGGGCCGTCACCGGTGTCGATGTTCATGAAGCCGTCGCGCACGCGGCGACCGGCGTAGAGGCGGAAGGCCAGGGTGTCGCTGATCGGGCCGGACACCGAACCCGAAGCGCCCATGGCGCCGTAGTTGCCGACGTTGAGTTCGGCATTGAACTCCGGCGTGAACGACGGGGCCTCGGTGATGATGTTGATGACGCCGGCCGAGGTGTTCTTGCCAAACAGCGTGCCCTGCGGGCCCTTCAGGACCTCGATGCGGGCCATTTCGCCCAGGTCGCCGAAGCCGACCGAGTTGCGCGAACGATAGACGCCGTCGATGACCACGCCGACCGAGCTTTCCAGACCGGGGTTGTCGCCGACCGTGCCGACGCCGCGGATACGGGCGGTGGTCGAGGCTTCCGACGAGGTCGAGGTGACGGTCATGCCGGGGGTCAGGATCTGCAGATCCTTGATGTCGCGAACGCCGGCGTCCTGCAGGGTCTCGGCCGACAGGCTGGTGACCACGATCGGCACGTCCTGAAGGTTCTGCTCACGCTTCTGGGCGGTGACGATGATGTCGTCGATGGTCTGCGGGCCGTCCTGGGCCGCATCCTGGGCGGAGGCGGCGCCGGCGAGGCCGAAGGCGCAGGCCCCGACCACGGCGGCCGACACGGTGGTGCGAAGAAGGTTGGTAAGGCGCATGGTGGCTCCCCGACATGGGCCGGGCCTCCGTCCTGGACGGCGACCGCAGCGTTTCCTGATCCCTGGACCGCACCCTTCTGTGGAGCACGGTAAGTCCAGCTTCCGGGGTAATCCAAGCCGGACTCAGCGACAAGGAGCGGGGGGGCTCAGCGCCGCATTTCCGCCACGGCGGAAGCCTGACTGTGACGCAAAAGCGACAGAAACCGATGACGCTACGTCAATATTCGCCCTTCGGGTGCCAGTATCGCGGCGAGCCTCGGGCATAATCCTGCGCGATCGGACAGTTGCAGCGCTGCAGCGCCGAACCGGCCGCCCGGCCCGGTCGTCGCCGCGAGTTGCGACAAACTTTCCAACGGGGGAGAAATCGGGGCCGTCACGCTCTACAAGGACGACCCGCGCCCCGCCTGACCCACGCTTCCAAGGCCGATTCTTGCTGTTTCTACTCGCCCTTCTTCCCCTGCTCGGGGCCCTGGCTCCCGCCCTGGCCATCCGCCTGGGCCGGAACGCCGCCGCCCTCGCCGCCGGCGCCGTGACCCTGTCGGCCCTGGTCGTGCTGGCCGGGCTGACGCCGGCGGTGATGGCGGGCGAGACGTATCAGGCGAGCGTCCCCTGGATTCCCGCGCTGGGTCTGAACGCCAGCCTGTTCCTCGACCCGCTGGGCCTGATGTTCGCGGGCATGATCCTGGGGATCGGCCTGCTGATCATCATCTACGCCCGATTTTATCTGTCGGCGGCCGATCCGATGGGCCGGTTCTTCACCTATCTGCTGCTGTTCCAGGGCGCGATGCTGGGCATTGTCCTGTCGGACAATGTTCTGTTGCTGCTGATCTTCTGGGAGCTGACCAGTCTGTCGTCCTTCCTGCTGATCGGCTTCTGGCGGCATTCGCCGGAGGCGCGGCAGGGCGCGCGGATGGCGCTGTTCGTCACCGGCGGCGGCGGGCTGGCCCTGATCGCGGGCCTGCTGATCCTCGGGAATGTCGCCGGCTCGTACGAGCTGACGGTGATCCTGCAACAGGGCGAGGCGATCAAGGCCTCGCCGCTCTATGTGCCGGCCCTGCTGCTGATCCTTGGCGGCTGTTTCACCAAGTCGGCCCAGTTCCCCTTCCATTTCTGGCTGCCGCACGCCATGGCCGCGCCGACGCCGGTCAGCGCCTATCTGCACTCGGCGACCATGGTGAAGGCGGGGATCTTCATGCTGGCGCGGCTGTGGCCGGTGCTGGCGGGGACCGAGGCCTGGTTCCTGATCGTGGCCACCACCGGGCTGGTGACCATGGTGTTCGCCGCCTGCGTGGCCCTGTTCAAGGACGACCTGAAGGGGCTGCTGGCCTATTCGACCATCAGCCATCTGGGCTTTCTGACCATGCTGTTCGGCATCGGCACGCCGATGGCGGCGCTGGTCGGGGTGTTCCACATCATCAATCACGCGACCTTCAAGGCAGCGCTGTTCCTGAACGCGGGCATCGTCGACCATGAGGCGGGGACGCGCGACCTCAAGCGCCTCGGCGGCCTGTTCGGCCTGATGCCGATCGCCGGGACGCTGGCCCTGATCGCCGGGCTGTCGATGGCGGGGATCCCGCCGCTGAACGGCTTCATCTCCAAGGAGATGATGCTGTACGAGGCAGCGGACACCGTGTGGCTGAACCAGCCGTGGGTGTTCCCGGTGCTGGCGACCCTGGGGGCGACGCTCTCGGTGGCCTATTCGCTGCGCTATATCGTGCACGTCTATTTCGGGCCGCGCCGCGATGACTATCCGAAGAAGCCGCACGATCCGGGCGTCGGCCTGTGGGGGCCGCCGGCGGTCCTGACCGTGCTGGTCGTGGCGATCGGTCTGGCCCCGGCGCTGCTCGCCGGGCCGTTGGTCAATGCGGTCGCGGGGGCGGTGACCAACGGCTCCGCGGAGCCGGTGCATCTGGCGCTGTGGCACGGGGTGACGCCGGCGCTGTTCATGAGCGTGGCCGCGATCGGGCTGGGCGCCCTGCTGCTGATGAACCACCGGCGGCTGGACCGGATCTGGCAAGGGGCTGGGCTGCCGGACGCCAAACGGATGTTCGACCGGTCGGTGGCGGCGTCGGTCACGGCCGCGCGGCGCGGCGTCGATGCGCTGCAGAACGGCTCCTTGCAACGGGCCATGGCCGCCCTGATCGGGACCGCGGTGGTCGTGGGATACGCCGGCTTCCTGTCGGCCGGTTTCGTCCCCGGCGACCGGCCGGGCCTGCCGGTTTCGCCCGCCGCGATCGTGGCGTGGATCGCCCTGGTCACGGCCACGGCCATGGTCGTTCTGACACACCGGGCGCGTTACATCTCGCTGATCTACATCGGCATCGTCGGCCTGATCATTTCGATGGCCTTCGTCCATCTGTCGGCGCCGGACCTGGCCCTGACCCAGATCTCGGTCGAGGTGGTGACCATATTGCTGATGCTGCTGGCGCTGAACCTGCTGCCCAAGCAGACGCCGGTCGAAAGCCGCCCCTGGCGGCGGTTCCGCGACGGCGGGGTGGCCGTGGCGGCGGGGCTGGGCGTCGGCGGCGCCGCCTGGGCGGTGATGACCCGGCCGCTGGACAGCATCTCGGGCTATTTCTGGGAGAATTCCTATTCGGGCGGCGGCGGGACCAATGTGGTCAATGTCATCCTCGTCGACTTCCGCGCCTTCGACACCTTTGGCGAGATCATCGTGCTGGGGATCGCCGCGCTCGGCATCTTCGCCCTGCTGGAGACGGTCGGGACCGGGGCGAGCGGCCGGCGACTGGCGTTGTGGAAGCCTGACACGGTACGGTCGCCCGAACACCATCCCATGATGCTGGTCGTGGTCACGCGTCTGCTGCTGCCGCTGGCCGTCATGGTCGGGCTGTATATCTTCCTGCGCGGACACAATCAGCCGGGCGGCGGCTTCATCGCCGGCCTGATCGTCGCGGTGGCCATATTGATGCAGTACATGGCCTCGGGCTTCACCTTCGCCGACCAGAGGATGCGCGCCGACCACCATTCGATGATCGGGACCGGGGTTCTGATCGCGGGGCTCACCGGCCTCGGGGCCATGGTCTTCGGCGCCCCCTTCCTGACCAGCGCCTTCGACTATTTCAGCCTGCCGGTGATCGGGGAGTTCGAACTGGCCACGGCCTTGCTGTTTGACATCGGCGTGGCCCTGACCGTCATCGGGGCGGTGATGCTGGCCCTGGCGCAGCTGTCGCAGGTGGCGCAGCAGGCCGAAAAACAAGCGCCGGCCGAAACCCTGGAGGCGATGGACGTCGATCCCTCGCGCGAGACAACGGCCCCGTCGCCGACGGAGGCCGGCCGATGACCATGGAGCTTCTCGTGGCCTCGGCCATCGCGGTGCTGACCGCCGCCGGCGTCTATCTGGTGCTGCGGGGCCGGACCTTCCCGGTGGTGCTGGGACTGGCCTTCCTGTCCTACGCCATCAACCTGTTCCTGTTCGCCATGGGGCGTCTGGTGATCAACCGGCCGCCGATCTACGACAAGGCGGCCGAGGCCTATACCGATCCCCTGCCCCAGGCCCTGGTGCTGACGGCCATCGTCATCGCCTTCGGCATGACCGCCTTCGTGGTGGTGCTGGCGCTGCGCACCTTCCTGGAGACCGGCACCGACCAGGTCGACGGCCGCGATGACGGGGAGTCCCGGCCGTGACCCCCTATGTCTCCTATCTCGTCGTCGCCGCCGTCATCCTGCCGACGGTGATGGGCTCCATCACCCTGCTTGCGCTCCGGCACCGGCTGGGCGTCTCGCGGGTGGTGTCGATCGCCTCGTGCGCGGCGCTGGTCGCCATCGCCGCGGCCCTGACGGTCCACGCCTCGGGCGGGACGACCGAAAGCTATGCGCTCGGAAACTGGCGCGCGCCGTTCGGCATCGTGCTGGTGCTGGACCGGTTGTCGGCCATGATGCTGCTGCTGACGGCGGTGCTGGCGCTGGCGGTGATGGCCTATTCCGTGCTCACGGGCGTGGACCGCAAAGGCTGGCATTTCCATCCCCTGTTCCAGTTCCAGTTGCTGGGCCTGAACGGGGCCTTCCTGACCGGCGACCTGTTCAACCTGTTCGTCTTCTTCGAGGTGCTGCTGATCGCCTCCTACGGCCTGCTGCTGCACGGCCAGGGGCCGGCGCGGCTGAAGGCGGGGGTGCAGTATGTGGTCATCAACCTGGTCGGTTCGACCCTTTTCCTGGTCGGCGTCGGCCTGCTGTACGGCGTGACGGGCACGCTCAACATGGCCGACATGGCGGTGCGGGTCGCCGCCGCCTCCGCGGGCGACCAGGGCCTGATCGCGGCCGCGGCCCTGGTGCTGACGGTGGTGTTCGCGCTAAAGGCGGCGCTGGTCCCGCTGCATTTCTGGCTGCCGGGCGCCTATGGGGCGACGACGGCGGCGGTCGCGGCCCTGTTCGCCATCATGACCAAGGTCGGCGCCTATTCCATCATCCGGACCAGTACGCTGATCTTCGGCGAGGACGCGGGGCCGCTGGCCTTCCTGGCAGGAGACTGGATGCTGCCGGCGGCCCTGATCACCACGGCCATCGGCTTCCTCGGCCTGTTCGCGGCCCGCACCCTGAGGGAGATGGCGGCCTGGTCAGTGGTCGGGTCCATGGGCGTGCTGCTCAGCGCGGTCGCGGTGTTCCGCGTCGAGGCCATGGGGCCGGCCCTCTACTATGTGCTGCATTCGACCCTCGCGGGGGCGGCCCTGTTCCTGATCGTCGACATGATCGCCAAACGCCGGGGCGAGCATGGCGACGCCCTCACCGTGAGCCCGCGGTTCTGCCAGTCGGAGTTGCTGTCGGGCCTGTTCTTCCTGGCGGCGATCGGCGTCACCGGCCTGCCGCCGCTCTCGGGCTTCATCGGCAAGCTGCTGATCCTCGTCGGGGTGCGGGCGGCGCCGGGGGCGGTCTGGATCTGGGCGACGATCCTGATCACCACCCTGATCGGGGTGCTGGCCTTCGCGCGCGCCGGCAGCCGCATCTTCTGGAAGAGCGCTTCGGTCGACGGAGAGGTCCCCGTGCGGGCCCTGCGCGGGCGAACGGGTGGCGTCGTGGTCGCTGCCGGCCTGCTGGCGGCGCTGGCGGCGCTGACCGTGATGGGCGGACCGGTAACGGACTATACCGGGGCGACCGCGGCGCAGTTGTTCGACCCGCAGCAGTATATCGCCGCCGTCATGGGCGAGACCTCGGGAGGCCGCCGATGATCCGCCGCCTGCTGCCCCACCCGGCCCTGAGCGTGCTGCTGCTCGTGGTCTGGATGCTGCTGGTCAATGAGTTCACCATGGGGGCCCTGTTCCTGGCCGTGGTGTTCAGCGTGCTGGTTCCGCTGGTCACCAGCCGCTTCTGGCCCGACCGTCCACGCATCCGCTTCGGCCGGGACGCGGCAGCCTATGTGGCGATCGTGCTGTTCGACATCGTGGTGGCGAATTTCCAGATCGCCTGGATCATTCTGAGCCGCCGCAACCGCGACCTTCGTTCGCACTGGCTGGTCATACCGGTCGAGCTGCGATCGGCCGAGGCCATCACCGTCCTGGCCGGGACCATCAGCCTGACGCCGGGGACGGTGAGCAGCGACGTCTCCGGCGACGGCCGGGCCCTGCTGGTCCACGCGCTGGATGTCGCCGATCCCGTGGCCGAAGTGGCCCGCATCAAGCAACGATACGAGGCCCGACTGCTGAAGGTGTTCCGATGACCGGCGCGATCCTGTCCTGGGCCCTGGCGTTCGCCCTCGCCTGTGTCAGCCTGGCGATCCTCCTGAGCCTGTTCCGGCTGGTGCGGGGACCGACATCGGGGGACCGCATCCTGGCCGTCGACACCCTGACCATCAACGTCATCGCCCTGATCGTGGTGTTCGGCGTGGCCGAGGCGACCCAGACCTATTTCGAGGCGGCCCTGCTGCTGGCCATGGTCGCCTTCGTGGCCACGGTGGCCTACTGCAAATTCCTGCTGCGGGGAGACATCGTCGAATGAGCCTGGCCGCGGAAATTCTCGTCGCCGCCCTGCTGGTCCTCGGCGGGGGCTTCATCCTCATAGGGTCCTGGGGACTGGCGCGGCTGCCGTCGCTGATGACCCGGCTGCACGGGCCGACCAAGGCCACCACCCTGGGCGTCGGCGGCTGCCTGATCGCCTCGATGATCTATTTCCCGGCGTCGGGCCAGGCGTGGTCGGCGCATGAGTTGCTGATCACCATCTTCCTGCTGCTGACGGCCCCGATCTCGGCCAATATGATCGCCAAGGCGCATCTGCACCGTCAGGGCCATCACATCGACCCGAACCCGGCGGACGGGATCCCCGACAGCCTGCCGGCCCCGCCGTCCGGGGGCGACTGGGCCACCTTCCAGGGTGCGGCCGCGGACCCGCACCCGGCGCCTCAACAGGATCCGCCGGGGCGCCGGCGGCGCTGAACCGGTCGGCGCCGCCATTGCAGCCTTCGGCGACAGGGGGCATTTGCCCTGCATGCCCGCCTCCCCCGCCTACCGCCCGGAACCGCGCTTCTTCGACCTTGGGGAAGACTATGGCGACGCCGTGCGCGCCGCCGACTTCCCGCGGACCATCCTGCGGGTCCGCAACGACCGGGCGGCCGCGAGCGTGGGCCTGGAGACGCTGACCGACGCGGAATGGATCGCCCGGTTCGGTCGTTTCGAGCCCCTGCCCGGCCAGCCCGGGCCAGTCGCCATGCGCTATCACGGGCACCAGTTCCGCACCTACAACCCCGATCTCGGCGACGGGCGGGGGTTTCTGGCGGCCCAGATGCGGGACGACCGCGGCCGGCTGCTCGACCTCGGGACAAAAGGCTCCGGCCAGACGCCGTGGTCGCGGTCCGGGGACGGTCGGCTGACGCTGAAGGGCGGAGTGCGCGAGGTGCTGGCGGCGGAGATGCTGGAGGCCCAGGGCGTGCCGACCAGCCGGGCCTTCTCCCTGATCGAGACCGGCGAGGATCTGGAGCGCGGCGATGAGCCGTCGCCGACGCGGTCGGCCGTGCTGGTGCGGCTGTCGCACAGCCATATCCGCTTCGGCACCTTCCAGCGGGCGGCGTATCTGGGCCGGGCCGACATGGTCGAGACTCTGGTCGAGCACGCGCGGTCGCTCTACCACCCGACCGTCGCGCCCGGAGATACCCCCGGCTTGCTGCGCGCCGTGGTCGAGGCCTCGGCCCGGCTGACGGCACGGTGGATCGCGGCGGGCTTTGTCCACGGGGTGTTGAACACCGACAATCTGAACGTCACGGGCGAGAGCTTCGACTACGGCCCGTGGCGGTTCCTGCCGCATTATGAGCCGGGGTTCACCGCCGCCTATTTCGACCAGACCGGCCTGTACGCCTTCGCGCGCCAGCCGGAGGCGGTGTTCTGGGCCCTGACCCAGCTGGGCGGCGCGCTGAAGACGGTGGCGGATGCCGAACCCCTGACCGAGGCGCTGAACGGGTTCGGCCCGGCCTATATCCGCGAGCTGCGCGCCGCCTTCCTGGCGCGGCTGGGCGTGGAGAGTTTGGGCGAGGCGGCAGACCAGAGGCTGCTGGACACGACCTTGGCGCTGCTGCGCGAGGGCGGCGAGGCGCTGCGCTGGGAGCCGCTGTTCTTCGACTGGTTCGGCGGCTTCGCCTCCTCGGCCCGGGCGCTCGGCGGGCGGCGCGGCAAGCTCTATCAGGGCGAGGCCTTCGACGCCTTCCGCTTCGCCCTGTTCGAACATGCGCCGGACCGGCCCGAGCGGCTGGAGGCGCCGATCTTCGCCGCCGCAGAGCCGGAAGAGATGCTGATCGACGAGGTCGAGGCGATCTGGGCCGCGATCGACGGTCACGACGACTGGGGACCGCTTGAGGCCAAGGTGCGGCGTCTGCGCGAGGCCGGCGAAGCGCGGGGCTGAGCTGGCGGGAATCGGGACGGACCTTGTCATCCTGGCCTTCGCCGGGGTTCGGCCGGGATGACAAGGGGTCCCGCCAACCCTGGCCTTAACCCGACTGCAACGCCGCACGCATTACAGAGATTTATGCATACGGCCACGCTTCGGCCCCGTAGCTCTCGCAGAAGGCGGTCACGGATGGTTACGCTCACGCTTCGCGCTCTTGCGGAACGGGTCATGCGATCCGACATCGCGTCTGTTGCTAATCAAGAGAGCGCCCTCCCCGGCGTGCCGAAAATGTCGACCCGGACCCTCACCCCCGCCCGCGCGCGGCTGAACCAGAGCTACCGCAACCTGACCCTCTGGACGCTCCAGGGCTGGATCGCGATGTTCTTCATCGCGGCCGGCTACGCCAAGCTCAGCGAGCCGATGGCCAACCTGATCGACCTGATGCGCTGGCCCGCGCTGGTGACCCCGAACATGGTGCGCGGCCTCGGCGTCGCCGAGATTCTCCTCGCCGTTCTGGTGCTCGCGCCGCTGGTGTCGTGGAAGCACGGCCGGCCGCTGCTGGTCATGGCCGCGAGCGGCCTGCTGGCGCTGGAAGTCGTGATGCTGGGCATTCACGCCGCGGGCCTGGACGTCGGCCCGGCGCTGACCAATCTGGTCCTGATCGCCATGACCGCCACGGTCCTTTGGAAGCGGGCCCGCGAAGTTCGCTAGGCCTTCGCCCCTGCCGCCCGGCACCGGTCGGAACAGACCTTCACCTGATCCCAGTCGCGGGCCCATTTGCGGCGCCATGAGAAGGGGCGGCCGCAGACGACGCAGGTCTTTTGCGGCAGGTCGCGCTTGTCGGGGGCGGAGCCGAGGTTGACGTGTTTGCGGGCCATGCCGAGCTAAAGGCTTCCCTTTACGTGCACGTCAAGTTATGACTTGGCCATGGCGACCGCCGACGATCATCGCACCTATTCCATCCGCCAGCTCTGTCGGGAGTTCGGGGCGACGGCGCGCGCCCTGAGATTCTATGAGGACAAGGGCCTGCTGACGCCTGCCCGCAAGGGCCAGACGCGGGTCTATGACGCGCGCGACCGGGCCCGGCTGAAGCTGATCCTGCGCGGACGGCGCATCGGGTTCAGCCTGCTGGAGATCCAGGAGATGCTGGATCTGTACGACCACGACAATCACAACGCCCACCAGATGTCGGTCGCCCTGCGCCGGCACCGGGCCCAGATCGCGGCGCTGAAACAGCAGCGCGAAGACCTCGACGCCGCCATCGAGACGGCCGAGGAAGCCTGCGCCGTGATGGAGCGGAAACTGGGCGAATTCCGCCCCGACCTGCTGCCCGGCGCCGATGAATACGCCGACCTGCTCAAGTCGCGCCTGAACGCCGACCCCCTCCACCAGCCCTTCAAAGCGAGAGCGTAATCCCATGGCCTACAAGGCGCCTGTCCGCGACCTGACGTTCGTCCTGAACGAGGTGCTGGAGATCGACCGCTATTCCAACCAGCCCGGTTTTGCCGACGTGTCGTCGGACCTGGTCGGACAGATCCTCGAGGAAGGCGCCAAATTCGCTGAGGAGGTCATCGCCCCCCTGAACCGCATCGGCGATCAGGAAGGCTGCAAATGGGACAACGGCAAGGTCACCGGCCCGACCGGCTGGAAGGAAGCCTACAAGGCGATGGTCGAGGCCGGCTGGCCCGCCCTGTCGGCCCTGCCGGAACACGGCGGCCAGGGGATGCCGGCCGTGGTGGCCATGGCCTTCGGCCAGATGACCGCCGCCGCCAGCGCCGCCTTCTCGATGTATCCGGGCCTGACCGCGGGCGCCTACTGGGGTTTGAACGCCAACGGCTCGGATGAGCAGAAGGCGATGTACCTGCCCAAGATGGCCTCGGGCGAGTGGGGCGGGACCATGAACCTGACCGAGCCGCAGTGCGGCACGGACCTGGGCCTGATCCGCACCAAGGCGGTGCCGAACGGCGACGGCAGCTACAACATCACCGGCCAGAAGATCTGGATTTCGTCAGGCGAGCACGACTTCACCGACAACATCATCCATCTGGTGCTGGCCCGGATCGAGGGCGCGCCGGCGGGGATCAAGGGCATCAGCCTGTTCGTCGTGCCCAAGATCTTCGTCAACGAGGACGGATCGCTGGGCGAGCGCAACGTCGGCGCGGCCTGCGCCGGCCTCGAGCACAAGATGGGCATTCACGGCAACGCGACCTGCGTCATGGCCTATGAGAACGCCAAGGGCTGGCTGGTCGGGACCGAGAACAAGGGCATGGCGGCGATGTTCGTCATGATGAACGAGGCCCGCCTCGGCACCGGCCTGCAGGGGCTGTCGATCGGCACGGCCGCCTATCAGGCCGCCGTCGAATTCGCCCATGACCGTCTGCAGGGCCGCAGCCTGACCGGACCGAAGAGCCCGGAACTGCCGGCCGACTCCATCATGGTCCACCCGGACGTGCGCCGCATGCTGCTGGAGGCCAAGGCCTTCGTCGAAGGCGGCCAGGCCTTCACCCTGTGGACCGCGCTTCAGGCCGATCTGCAGCACTCGGACGACGCCGCCGAGGCGCAGAAGGCCCATGACTACATGGGTCTGATCACCCCGGTGCTGAAAGCCTATCTGACCGACAAGGGCTTCCACGTCGCCTCTCTGGCCATGCAGGTGCATGGCGGCAGCGGCTACACCGAGCATTTCGCGGCGTCGCAGTATCTGCGCGATGCGCGCATCACCATGATCTACGAGGGCGCCAACGGCATCCAGGCGCTGGATCTGGTCGGTCGCAAACTGCCGGCCAACGGCGGGCGGGCGATCATGAGCTGGTTCGCCGACATCGATGCCTTCGTGGCCGAGAACGGCGGCGAGGGCCCGATCAAGCCCTATGTCGACGGCCTGGCCGACGCCAAGAAGAAGCTGCAGGAAGGCACGATGTGGCTGATGCAGAACGGCATGCAGAACCCGGACAACGCGGGCGCGGCCTCGACGGATTACCTGCACATCTTCGGCCTGACGGCGCTGGCATACATGTGGGCGCAGATGGCGAAGGCGGCGCAGGCCCAGGTCGATGCCGGCACCAGCGATCCCTTCTATGCCAACAAACTGATGACCGGCCGGTATTTCGTGGAGCGCATCCTGCCGGATACGGGCGCGCATCTGGCCAAGCTGAAGACCGGCGCCGAGGTGCTGATGCAGATGCCGGCGGAGGCGTTCTGATCTGACTTTATCCCTCCCCCTTGTGGGGAGGGTGGTCGGCGCGCAGCGACGACCGGGTGGGGCAAGGCTGGCCATGATGCGCCGGCGTTCCTCACCAAGCGTCCCCCACCCGGTCGCTTCGCGACCACCCTCCCCACAAGGGGGAGGGAGAGCCGTAGAGCCCGCCCATGAACGTCCTCAACGTCCCCGAACCCGATTTCATGCAGGAAGAGGAGATCGTCCTCTTCTCAGACAGCGTCGGCAAATGGATCGACGAGCACGCCTCGCCCGAGGCGGTGCAATCGTGGCTGGCCAATTCCAGCGTGCCTCGTGAGTTGTGGAACGCCTCGGGCGACGCCGGTCTGCTGGGGCTGTCGATGCCCGAGGAAGACGGCGGCATGGGCGGGGACTACCGGCACGAGGTGGTGCTGATGCGCCAGCTGGGCTGGAAGGGCGCGGACCATTTCGGCATCTCGCTGCACAATGCGATCGTCATGCCCTACATCTGGCACTACGGGACGGCCGAGCAGAAGGCGCGCTGGCTGCCGCGGCTGCAGTCGGGCGAACTGGTCGGCGCCATCGCCATGACCGAGCCGGGCGCGGGGTCCGATCTGCAGGGGGTGAAGACCACCGCCATCAAGACCGGCAACCAGTATGTGGTGAATGGCTCCAAGACCTTCATCACCAACGGCCAGCTGGCCAATTTCATCATCGTCGTGGCGAAGACCGATCCGTCGGAAGGCGCCAAGGGCACTTCGCTGATCGTCGTCGAGACCGACGGAGCCGAGGGCTTCGAGCGCGGCCGGAACCTGCACAAGATCGGCATGGAGGGGAATGACACCTCCGAACTGTTCTTCAACGATGTGAAGGTGCCGGGCGAGAACATCATCGGCGGCGGCGAGGGCCAGGGCTTCATCCAGCTGATGCAGCAGCTGCCGCAGGAGCGGCTGAACATCGCGGTCCAGGGGGTCGCGGCGGCCGAGCGCGGGCTGCGGGAGACCCTGGCCTACGTCAAGGAGCGCAAGGCCTTCGGCAAGCGCGTCATCGACTTCCAGAACACCCAGTTCAAACTGGCCGAGGTGAAGACCAAGCTGACGGTGGCCAAGGTCTTCGTCGACCACTGTATGGGCCTGCACCTGAAGGGCCAGCTAGACGCCGTCACCGCCTCGATGGCCAAATACTGGGTCACCGACATCCAGGGCGAGGTGATCGACGAGATGCTGCAGTTGCACGGCGGCTACGGATACATGAACGAGTATCCGATCGCCCAGCTGTACAAGGACGCGCGCGTGCAGCGTATCTACGGCGGGACGAACGAGATCATGAAGCTCTTGATCGCGCGCACGCTGTAGGGTTTCGAGCCCGGCCCCTTGTCATCCCCGACGAGCGAAGCGAGATCGGGGACGCTGGCCTCACAACCTTGATTCCTCCCGGACAACTCGCAAGAGTTGATCCGGGAGACGGAAATGGCCAAGCACTTCTATGTGTATATGCTCGCGAGCGGTCCGTGCGGCTGGCTGTACGTTGGCATGACCAACGACCTGATCCGTCGCGTTGGCGAGCACAAGCAGAGTCTGATCCCGGGCTATACCTGTGAGCGTGCGATTGATCGGCTCGTCTGGTACGAAACCCATCAATACGTAGATCAGGCCATTTTGCGTGAGAAGCGCATCAAACGATGGCTACGCGCGTGGAAATTCGCCTTGGTCGAGGACCTGAATCCGCGTTGGGCGGACCTGTACGGCGACCTGCTGGCCAATCAGGCCTAGGCCCGGTTCGGCAAGCCGACCGGGCCGGAGATTGTGTTGGCCTTGCCGTCCCCGATCTCGCTTCGCTCGTCGGGGATGACAAGCTAAACCTGCCCCATGATCCGCCTCCACGTCCCCACCCCGCTCGCACCCGACGCCGCGGTCCTGCCGACGCTCGACCAGTCGCGTTACCTGACCCAGGTGATGCGGTTGAAGCTCGGGGACAGTCTGCTGGCGTTCAACGGGCGCGAGGGGGAGTGGCGCTGCGTCATCGCCGAGATTCTCAAAAAGGGCGTGGTGCTGCGGGCCGAGGAACAGCTGCGTCCGCAGGTCATGGGGCCGGATGTGCAGCTGCTGATCGCGGTGGTGAAGAAGTCGGCTCTGGAATTCGCCGTCGAGAAGGCCACCGAACTGGGCGCACGGCGAGTCGGGCTGGTGGTCACCCAGCGGACGCAGGTCCAGCATGTGCGTATGGACCGGCTGGACGCCATCGCCATCGAGGCCGCCGAACAGACCGGGCGGCTGGATGTGCCGATGATCGATGAGCCGTTGAAGCTGGCGGACCTGCTGGACGGCTGGGAGGCGGGCACGGACTCCGGGCGGCGGCTGATGTTCTGCGACGAGACGGGCGGGGCGCCGGTGATGGGGGCGCTGGCGGAGGCGGGTGGCGGTCCATGGTCGATCCTGATCGGCCCCGAAGGCGGATTCTCGCCGGAAGAGCGGGCGCGGCTGCGGGCCCTGCCCTTCGCCACCGCCGTGTCGCTGGGGCCCCGGATCCTGCGGGCGGACACCGCGGCGGTCGCCGCCCTGACGCTGTGGCAGGCGGCCGTGGGCGATTGGGAGCGATAGCCCCTTGAGCGGGAGGGATTTCCCTCCCATCTAGCCGCGACAAGAGGGCTGAATGCATGACCGACGCCGCGCCGCTTTCCCGGGACGACCTGATCGGCGCCATGTCGAAGGGCGCCAAGCCGAAGGACCAATGGCGCATCGGCGCCGAGCACGAGAAATTCGGCTTCGACCGCACCACCCTGCGCCGCCCGGCCTATGAGGGTGAAGGCGGCATCCTGGCCATGCTGACCGGCCTGCAACGCTTCGGCTGGAGCCCCGTCGAGGAGGCCGGCTACGTCATCGCCCTCGAGCGCAAGAACGACGAAGGCATGACCGGCTCGATCTCGCTGGAGCCGGGCGGGCAGTTCGAGCTGTCGGGCGCGCCGCTGAAGGATGTCCACGACATCTGCAACGAGACCGGCCAGCACCTGATGGAGGTCAAACAGGTCGCCGACCAGCTGAACCTCGGCTTCATCGGCGCGGGCTTCGACCCGATGTGGCGGCGCGAGGACGTGCCGGTCATGCCCAAGGGCCGCTACAAGATCATGCGCGCCTATATGCCGAAGAAGGGGTCGCTGGGCCTCGACATGATGCTGCGCACCTGCACCATCCAGTCGAACCTGGACTTCGCGGACGAGGCCGACATGGTGGCCAAATTCCGCACCTCGCTGGCGCTGCAGCCGATCGCCACCGCCCTGTTCGCCTGTTCGCCCTTCATCGAGGGCAAGCCCAGCGGCTTCCTGTCCTCGCGCGCCAATGTCTGGACCGACACCGATCCGGACCGGACGGGGATGCTCGACTTCGTCTTCGCAGACGGTTTCGGCTACGAGCGCTACGCCGACTATGCGCTGGACGTGCCGATGTATTTCGCCAAGCGCGGCGACACCTATGTCGACCTGTCCGGCCAGTCTTTCCGCAGCTTCATGACCGACGGCCTGCCCGCCCTGCCCGGCGAGCGGGCGACGAAGAAGGACTGGAACGACCACCTGACCACGCTCTTCCCCGAGGTTCGGCTGAAGTCGTATCTGGAGATGCGCGGGGCCGACGGCGGGCCGTGGAGCCGGATCTGTGCGCTGCAGGCCCTGTGGGCGGGCGTGCTGTACGACGGGGCGGCGCTGGCCGCCGCCTGGGACCTGGTCAAGGACTGGGACATCGCCGACCACGAACGCCTGCGCCGCGACGTGACGCGGCTGGGTCTCAAGGCCGAGGTGGCCGGGCGGACGGTGCGCGACGTGGCCGTCGACATGGTCAGCATCGCCCGCGAGGGGCTGAAGAGCCGCGCCCGCTTCAGCGGCGGCATGGTCGACGAGCGCGGCTATCTGTCGGAGCTGGAGGACATCGCCGACAGCGGCATCACTCCGGCCGACCGGCTGCTGGCGCTGTACAACGGCGAGTGGCAGGGCGACCTGACCCGGATGTACCGGGACTTCGCCTACTAGACGGCAATGCGCCCTTAACCCGGCAGCGCCAAGGTCAGGACCGGTGACGGTCGGGGACCACAGTATCATGAGTTGCATCGCGCGGACCGGGGCGGACGAGGACGGCCGCGAGACTGCGCTCCTGGCGGACCCGGACCCGGGCGGCGGCGCCGACCTGTCCACCTTCTTCGACGTATCCCTGGATCTGCTGGTCATCCGCGACATCGAGGGCCGGGTGGTTCGGGTCAGTCCCTCCTGGCGCCACGCGCTCGGCTACTCGCCCGAGGAAATGCAGGGTGTCGCCCTGTTGACCCTGGTTCATCCCGACGATCTGCCCGGAACACGAGACAGCATCCAGGAGGTGGAGAATCGCCGGCCGGGCGACCCGGTGATCGGCCACATCAACCGCTATCGTCACAAGGACGGCAGCTATCGCACCCTGGAATGGCGCGCGCGCCGGTTCGGCGAGCATATCTACGCTGTCGCCCGCGACGTCACCGACCGGGTCGTCGCGGAACAGGCGCTGATCGACGCCAAGGCGGCGGCCGAGGCGGCCAACACCGCCAAATCCGAATTCCTCGCCAATATGAGCCATGAGATCCGGACGCCGCTGAACGGGGTCATCGGCATCGTGGATGCGCTGTCGCGGACGCCGTTGTCGCCCGAGCAGGCCGAGATGGTCGCCCTGATCCGCGGGTCGGGGGTGACGCTGGAACGGCTGGTGTCCGACATCCTCGACGTCTCCAAGATCGAAGCCGGGCAGCTGGACCTGGAATCCCGCCCCTTCGACCTCGAAGAGGCGCTGGAGCCGCTGGCGGTCATGGCGGCGCGGGCCGAGGACAAGGGCCTGGCCTTCCGTGTCGAGCGCACGCCCGAGGCCCGCGGCCTGTTCGTGGGCGACAGCACCCGCATCCGTCAGGTGCTGGGCAATCTGCTGTCCAATGCGATCAAATTCACCGCCACCGGCTCCGTCACCGTGCGCATCGAGGCCTGGCCGGACGATCCAGACATGCCGGCGGCCCCGCATCAGCTGGCGTTCACGGTCGAGGACACAGGCGTCGGCTTCAATGCCGGGCACGCGGCCAATCTGTTCGCGCGCTTTCACCAGGCCGACAGCACCATCACCCGCCGGTTCGGCGGCACGGGTCTGGGCCTGTCCATCTGCCGGTCGCTGGTGGTGATGATGGGCGGTTCGATCGAGGCGCGCTCGACGCCCGGCGCCGGCAGCCGCTTCCGCTTCGTCCTGCCGCTGGATCGCGCCGGCAGCCTGGCCGACTATGACGCCCGCGAGGCCGCCGGCGGAGCGGCGGAGCCCGCGCTCACCGGCCGTCCGATCCGGATTCTTCTGGCCGAGGATCACCCCACCAACCAGCGGGTGGTCCAGTTGATTCTGGGGGGTCAGGGCGCGGAGGTGGTCATCGCCGACGACGGCGCCCAGGCGGTCGCGGCCTTTGAGGCCGGGGTCTTCGACGTCGTGCTGATGGACATGCAGATGCCGGTGATGGACGGGCTCACAGCCACCCGGGCGATCCGGGCCTTCGAGGCGTCCCAGCCCCACCGCACCCGTACGCCCGTCGTCATGCTGAGCGCCAACGCCATGGCCGAGCACCGGGCGGAGTCGGCTGCGGCGGGCGCGGACAGTCACGTCGCCAAGCCCATCACGGCCGTCAGCCTGATCGCGGGAATCCAGGCCGTGCTGGGGGACTGAACCTCAGGCCTTGATCACCGGCTCCAACGGGCACAGGCTTGGCCGCAACAGGCGGAGACCCGGTCATGAACAATTTGGGCGTTGTCGCGGTCGTGGCCGCACTGGGGCTTGCCGGGTGCGGGGAGCCCGCAGCGGTATCGGAGCCTGAAGCCCGTCAGGCGGCGCCCCAGCCGCCCGCGGCGCTCGGCATCGCCTTCGACAAGGCCGCCGGTCTGCAGATGCGTCCCTGCGATGAAGAGATGGGCCCGCGCTGCATGATCCTGTCTGACCCGGCCGCCGAGGAATTCATGCGCGACCTGCTCACGGTCCAGGTTCACACCGGTTCGCTTGAGACCGTCGCCGCGGAAGAGGCCGGCTTTGAGCGAGACGCCGACGGGCGGCTGATGACCACCTACGGCCGGTTCGAGCCGGTCGCGGTCGAGGCGTTCGAGGTGAATGGTCAGTCCGGCCTGCGCGCCGTGGTCACCTGCGGGATCAGCGAGCCGGAAACCGGCTTCCACGCCGCCGCCGGCGAATGCCTGTGGGCCGTCGTCAGCGACGGGGCGCAGTCCGTGGTGATCTCGTCGAGCGGTTTCGGCAACGGACTGGAGGCCGCCGAGGCGGCTGTCCGCACGATCCGTTTCACGGCGGGCTGACGCGCCGCCCCTGCCGTTCGAGGCGACGGCCGAAGCCCGCCAGACCTGCGTTCCAACGGCGCCGCCGCCGCGCTAGAACCCCGCCATGCCGACCGAGAACGAGCGCAAATACGTCCTGTCCGATCTAGCGGCGGTGCGGGCCCTGTGGGCGCCGGACGACTGGAGCGAGATCCGGCAGGGCTACCTGCCCGGCGACGCCCGCATCCGGCGGCAGACGCGGGTCGGCGTCGCGACCGACACCTTCACCTGCAAGATTCCGGCGGGCGGGCGGCTGATCGAGATCGAGACGGCGATGACCGAGCCGCGCGATTTCGACGACCTGTGGCCGCTGACCGACCGGCGCATCCACAAGCGGCGGCGGACCGTGACCGACCGGCACGGCCTGCAATGGGACATCGACCTGCTGCTGGACGCCGACGGCGCCTGCTATTTCGCCATGGCCGAATGCGAGATGCCCGAGGGCATGGACGCCCCGCCGGAGGTGCTGCCCGCCCTCGCGCCGCTCGTGGCCTATGCCGTACCGCGCGACCGGCAGGGCGAGTTCGTCAATTCCCGGCTGGCCGATCCCGGCTATGCTGCGGCCCTGGCCTTCTGATCCGAGCGGAGCACGACATGACCGGAACCATTCGCGTCGGCATCGGCGGCTGGACCTATGAGCCATGGCGCGGGGTCTTCTATCCGGACAAGCTGAGCCAGAAGAAGGAGCTGGAGTACGCCAGCTCGAAGCTGACCTCGATCGAGATCAACGGCACCTACTATTCCGGCTTCAAGCCCGAGACCTGGATGAAATGGCACGACGAGACGCCCGAGGGGTTCGTCTTCGCGGTCAAGGCCAGCCGGTTCTGCACCAATCGGAAAATCCTGGCCGAAGGCGGCGAGAGCATCGGGCGGTTTCTCGATCAGGGGCTGACGGCGCTGGGCGACAAGCTGGGGCCGATCAACTGGCAGTTCATGGCCACCAAGAAGTTCGATCCGGTCGATTTCGAGGGCTTTCTGAAGCTGCTGCCGAAGGAGAAGGACGGGGTGCGGCTGCGGCATGCGCTGGAGGTGCGCAGCGGGACGTTCGACACGCCGCAGTTTTACGATCTGGCGGCGAAATACGGGGCGGCCATCGTCTATGCGGTCGACGAGGAGGCGCCGGAGTGGCCGCGGATCGACCAGCCCACGGCTGATTTCAGATACGCCCGGCTGATGTCGAGCCGCGAGGACGAGCCGACGGGGATGACGTCCGCCGAGCTGGACGGGATCGTCAAACAGACCCGCGACTGGGCGAAGGGCGGCGACGTCTTCGCCTATTTCATCGCCGGGGCGAAGGTGCGCAATCCGGCGGCGGCGCAGGCGCTGATCGCCAAATTGACCTGAGCCCGTTGCGCCGGGCCGTCGGCGCGCTCACTTGAGATCAGCCTTTCAGGAGCTCCCTCATGCCCATCGCCACCCGCGCCTTCGCCGCCACGTCCAGCACAGCCCCGCTGTCGCCCTATGACTTCAACCGGCGCGATCCGGGTCCGGACGACGTGGCCATCGAGATCAAATATGCGGGCGTCTGCCACTCCGACCTGCACATCGTGAAGAACGACCTGGGCAATACGACCTATCCGATCGTGCCGGGTCACGAGATCGCGGGCGTGGTCACGGCGGTGGGCGGCAATGTCGCGCGCTTCAAGGTCGGCGACCGGGTCGGCGTCGGCTGCATGGTCGACAGCTGTCGCCAGTGCAAACCCTGCCGCGAGGGCGAGGAGCAGTATTGCGTGCCCGGCATGGTGCAGACCTATGGCTCGCCCGATCCCAAGGGGGGCGACATCGGCCAGAAGATCACCCAGGGCGGCTATTCCACCGCCATCGTGGTCGATCAGAACTATGTCGTGACCATCCCCGACAGCATTCCGCTGGACGCCGCCGCGCCCCTGCTGTGCGCCGGGATCACCACCTATTCGCCGCTGAAGCACTGGAAGGTCGGGCCGGGATCGAAGGTCGCGGTGATCGGCCTGGGCGGCCTGGGCCATATGGCGGTCAAACAGGCGGCGGCCATGGGGGCGGAGGTTACCGTCCTGTCGACCTCGGACCGCAAGAAGGCGGACGCCGAGCGGATGGGGGCGAAGCATTTCCTGATCAACTCGGACAAGGCGGCGATGCAGGCGGCGTGCGAGAGCTTCGACCTGATCATCAACACCGTCTCGGCGACGCACGAGATCGCCAGCCATGTGAACCTGCTGGCCAAGGACGGCACCATGGTCATGCTGGGCCTGACCACCGAGGGCCTGCCGGTCTATGCCATGGGCCTGCTGTGGCGGCGCCGGGCCGTGGCCGGGTCGCTGATCGGCGGCATTCGCGAGACCCAGGAGATGCTGGACTTCTGCGCCGAGCACGGCCTGGCCTGCGACATCGAGGTCATCGCCCCCGACCAGATCAACGAGGCCTATGCGCGGCTGGAGAAGTCGGACGTGCGGTACCGGTTCGTGCTGGATATGGCGCGGATCTGAGGGATTAGGGATGAGGGATTAGGGATTGATCGCTGTCGCCATCGGATAGCCGGCGCGCCCCGCTCCTTCCCATCCCTAGTCCGTAATCCCTGATCCCTGGTCCGCCGCCCCTCGACCCTCGCCCCTCCCGCCGCTAAACCTGCTGTTGAAGGCCCTCCGTCAGAGCGGGCCGCCAACAGGGACAAGGAAACGCACATGGCTCGAGTGGCTCTGGTCACGGGTGGAACCCGCGGCATCGGCAAGGCGATCGTTCAGCGGCTGAAGGAAGACGGCATGCTCGTAGCCGCCGGCTATTCCGGCAATGTCGAGGCGGCCGAGGCGACGGCGAAGGAACTGGGTGTCGCGATCGTCAAGGGCAACGTCGGCTCGTTCGACGACTGCGCGCGGGCCGTGAAGGAGATCGAGGACCAGCTCGGCCCGATCGACATTCTGGTCAACAACGCCGGCATCACCCGGGACGGCTTCTTCCACAAGATGAACCCGGAGCAGTGGTCCGACGTGATCCGCGTGAACATGGACAGCGTGTTCAACATGACGCGACAGATCATCAACGGCATGCGGGACCGCGGCTTCGGCCGGATCGTCAACATCTCCTCGATCAACGGCCAGAAGGGCCAGATCGGCCAGTCCAACTATTCGGCCGCCAAGGCCGGGATGATCGGCTTCACCAAGGCGCTGGCGCTGGAGAATGCACGCAAGGGTGTGACCGTGAACTGTATCGCACCGGGCTATATCGACACTGAAATGGTCGGCGCCATGGACGAGAAGGTGCTGGCCGGGATCATCGCCCAGATTCCAGTCGGAAGACTCGGAAAAGGCGAGGAAATCGCCGACATGGTGTCCTGGCTGGCCGGTGAACGTGCCGGATATGTCACAGGCTGCACCCTGTCGCTGAACGGGGGTCAGTATCTGGTCGGCTGACCCGGTCCTGCCCAAAATCCGCCGCGGGGCGATTCCACGACTGCGGTCATGGAGTTGACGGCAAGGGTCAGAACGGCGCGCACGCCGCTTCCGGCCGCGATGGCGATCGCCCTCGCGGCGGCGGCCCTGTCTTCGCTGGCCACGGCCTCCCAGGCCCAGGCGCAGAACCAGGGCAACGCCCAGGCCGAACAGAGCCAATCGCTGCGCGAGCGCAATGCCGCAGCCGCGCGCGCCGCGCCCCCGACCGGCCGCTATGTCGCCGAATCGGGCGAGGGCTTCATCCTCGACCGGTCCGGCCCGCGGCCCCTGTTGCGCTTCGACCGGCGGGACGAGACCTGGGTGCTGCGGCCGACGGCCGCCCCGCGCGGCGACGTCATCTATCGCAATGACGCCGGCGACCAGTTGCTGCGGGTAACCCCCGGCGGCGGCATGACCGTCTATACGCCCCGGGCGCCCGGTGGCTCCCCCGCCTCCTTCTCCGGTCCCGGTCAGAGCCTGATTCCACCGACCCTGGGGCCGACCCAGCTGTTCCAGCTGATGGCCCGCCGCAGCGCCATGCTGAGCCAGACGATGGGCCGGCTGATCGAGATCAACGTCGATACCGACGGGCAGGCCGAGGGTCTGGCCGTCGAGGCCCTGATCCTGTCCACCGACGCGGTCCTGAGGATCGCCCGCTCGCCGACGGCCCGCTCCTCGCTTGACCGGCTGCGGAGCATCACCATCATCGAGGGCCAACGGGCCTCGGTCACCTATGCGCGCGGCGAGCTTCGGATCGTGGTGGCCCCGGTGCAGGGCGTGGCCGGCCGGCCGTCGTCGGCCCGGGTGATTCAGGCCTTCCTCGCCCCGCCGGCGCCGACCCGGCGCTAGAAGACGTCCTTGGCGGCCCGCACGGCCGCGAAGGCCGCCGCGTCGCTGGCCCGCAGGAACGGATTGAAAGCCTTTTCCGCGCCAACGGTCGTCGGAACGGTCGCCTCGCCGCGCTCACGCATCGCGAAAATTTCCGCCGCCCGCGCCGCCATTTCGGGCCGGTCGTCGACGCTGAGCGCGAAGCGGGCGTTGGCGGCGGTGTATTCGTGGGCGCACCAGATGACGGTCTCTTCCGGCCAGCTCGCCAGCGCCTGGAGACTGTTCCACATCTGCAACGGCGTCCCCTCGAACAGCCGTCCGCAGCCCAGGGTGAAGAGCACGTCGCCGACGAAGGCCTGGGCGTCGGCGGACGAGCGATAGACGATGTGGCCCAGCGTGTGGCCGGGCGCGTCGGTCACTTCCAGCACTGTCGCGCCCAGCATGACCGTGTCGCCGCCCGCCACGATCCGGTCGATCGGCGCGGCCTTGCGCACCTCCTCCGGTCCGACGATCTCGCAGCCCGTGTCGGCCTTCAGCCGGGCGTTGCCCTGGGTATGGTCGGGGTGCCAGTGGGTGTTGAGGATCAGGTCCAGCCGGCCCCAGCTGCTGCGCTCCAGATCGGCCAGAATGGCGTCCGCATCGGGCGTGTCGATCGTGGCGACGGTCCCGGTCTCCGGATCCCGAACCAGAAAGCCGTAGTTGTCGTTGAGACAGGGGAAGAGGCGCACGTCGAGGGTCATGCGGGTCTTCTAGCAGCCGCCCCCGACGCGGCCTATGGTGGCAGGATGCGGCGCAGTATCGAGGAACTCCGGACCTTCTACGGCGAGCCCACCGGCGCCCTGGCGCGGCGGCTGCTGGCGCGACGGCTCGAGGACGCCTGGGGGGAAGCAACCAACAGCGACGTTCTCGGCATCGGCTACGCTACGCCCTGGCTGGAGGCCTTCGTCGGGGCCCGGCGCGTGATCGCGGCCATGCCGGGCGGCCAGGGCGTCGAGCCCTGGCCCTCGGTCGGCAAGAACCGCAGCCTGCTGGTCGACGATCGCCGCCTGCCGTTCGCCGCCGGTTCGTTCGACCGCATCCTGCTGATCCACGCCCTGGAAGAGGCGGACGACGCCCAGGGACTGATGAACGAGGCGGTGCGCGCCCTGTCGCCGGCCGGGCGGATCATCCTGGTGGCGGCGGCGCGCGGCGGACTGTGGGCGCGGGCCGAGAGCACGCCCTTCGGTCACGGACGGCCCTTCACCCGCCGCCAGCTTGAGCGGCTGGTGCGCGGCGCGGGACTGGAGCCCACGGCCTGGTCCCAGACCCTGTATGTGCCACCGTGGGCGCCCCTGCTGCCGCTGGCCGACGGTTTCGAACAGATCGGCAAGCGGGTCATGCCCGGCGCGGCGGGCGTCATCCTGCTGGAGGCGACGCGGCAGGCCTATGCCCGTATCCGGCCGGGGGGGGCGGTGGCCACGGCGCCGGTGATGACGCCTGCCCTGCAGCCGCAGCCGGCGTCACGATCCTCGCGCGATCTGGCCGGGGATGATCTGGCGGGAAGCGGCGAACGCCCTTAAAGCCCTGCCCATGCAACGACTGATCCTGATGCGTCATGCCGAGGCGGAACGGGCGGCCGGTTCCGGTCGGGACCGCGACCGCCTGCTGTCGCCGCGGGGCCGCAAGGATGCCGCCGCCATGGGTCGGGCGCTGGCCGGGCGCGGCATGCGTCCCGATCTGGCGCTGGTCTCGCCCGCCGCCCGCACGCGCCAGACCTGGGACCTGCTGCATGACGCCTTCGGCGATGTGCAGGTGCGCGAGGACGAGCCCCTCTACAACGGCGGCTCCGAAACCCTGCGCCGCTTCGTGGAAGCGGGAGAGGACGAGGCCGGCTGCCTGATGGTCGTGGCCCACAATCCGGGCATCCATGTGCTGGCGGTGGAGTATCTGGTCGAGAGTGCGGCCTCGCCCGCCATTCTCGACCGGATGAGTGGCGGCTTTCCGCCGGGAGCCGCGGCGATCTTCACCGTGGACGTGGCCGGACGCTGCACCCTGGAGGGCTTCATCCAGCCGCGCGATCTGGGCGGCGAATGAGCGAGCTCGCCTACAAGCTGGTCGACCGGGCCGAGTGGGAAGCGGCGGTCGCCGCGGGCGCCTATGCAGGGTCGGCGGTCGATCTGGCCGACGGCTACATCCATATGTCGACGGCGGCCCAGTTGGCCGAGACGGCGCGGCGGCACTATGCGGGGAAGACCGGTCTGGTGCTGGTCGAGGTGACGCTGGCGCCGCTGGGGGAGGCGCTGAAATGGGAGGCGTCACGCGGCGGGGACCTGTTCCCGCACCTGTTCGCTCCCCTGCCTGCCAGCGCCGATGCGCCGCAGCGTGGCCTGTCGGTCGATGCGGAGGGCGTCATGCGCTTCGATGATGGGGCTGTCGGATGGCCGTGACCGATATCGGCGCGGCCCTGCTTCGGACGCTGGATCCGGAGACCGCCCACGGCCTCGCGATCCGGGCCCTGCAGCTGGCGCCCTTGCCGGCGGCGCGCGCCGACGACCCCATTCTCGCGACCACCGTGGCCGGGCTGTCCCTGCCCAATCCGGTCGGGCTGGCCGCCGGTCTGGACAAGAACGGCGAGGCCCTGCACGGCCTGTCGCGACTGGGCTTCGGCTTTCTGGAATGCGGCTCTGTCACCCCGCTGGCCCAACCCGGCAATCCGAAACCGCGCCTGTTCCGGCTGAGCGAGGACCGCGCCATCATCAACCGGATGGGGTTCAACAACGCCGGTCTGGAGGCCTTCGCCGCCCGGCTGGCGGATCGCCCCCGCAGCGCCGTCGTGGGCGCCAATCTGGGGGCCAACAAGGACACGGAAGACAAGGCGGCGGACTATGTCGCGGGCCTGATCCGGCTGAAGGGTCTGGCCGACTATGTGACCGTCAATGTCTCTTCGCCCAATACGCCGGGCCTGCGCGCCCTGCAGGGCCGGGCCGCGCTGGACGACCTGCTGGGCCGGCTGGCCGAGGCGCGCGGGACGGACCCGACGCCGGTCTTCCTGAAGATCGCACCGGACCTGACGTCGGCCGAAATCACCCTGATTGTCGAAGCGAGTCTGGATCACGGCATCAACGCCCTGATCGTGTCGAATACCACCCTGGACCGGCCCGACAGCCTGCGTGCGCGCGACCGGGATGAGGCCGGCGGTCTGTCCGGCGCGCCGCTGAAGGCGCGGGCCGGGGCCGCGCTGCGGGCCGCCGCCGAGGCCGGAGGCGGCCGCCTGCCCCTGATCGCGGCGGGCGGAATCGACAGCGGAGCCGAAGCCTATGCCCGCATTCGGGCCGGAGCGTCCGCCGTCCAGCTCTATTCAGCCCTCATCTTTGAGGGGCCGGGACTGATCGGGCGGATCAAGCGCGACCTCGCCGCGCGCCTGCGATCCGACGGGTTTTCAACAGTCTCAGAGGCTGTTTCGACCGCCCGTTGACGGAGCGTTAGGGCAAGCAGGTCATGATCACGGACGGGGCGAAAACGTCCATTCCGGGGATCCGCATGGCGATAGCCACAGCCGACATGCCTGCCGCCGCGTCCGTCTCCGATCCCGGCGACTGGGCCGGCGCGATCCGTCAGCGGCGCAAGGCGCTGCTGCAGCGGCTCGGCATGGCTTCGGCCAGCGCCCTGATCTTCAGCCCCCTGCTGGGCTGGTCGCTGAGCTTCGCCTGGGTGATCGGTTATTTCATCGTCCAGCTGCTGGACGTGTGGGTGTTCGCACCGATCGTCAGCGGCAAGGCCGAAAAGCTGCGGGGCGTCCGCCGCGTCGCCGGCTGGGCCATGCTGAGCCTCAACGCCGCCTATTTCGGCAGTCTGTCAGTGCCGCTCTGGCTGATGGGCGGCGCCATGGGCGGGATCTGCTCGGTGATGTTGCTCTCCGCCGGCGCCATCTATGCCGTGATCAACGCGCCGCGCTCGACCTCGGTCATGCTGATGACCGCCTCGATCCAATTCCTCTATCTGGCGGCCACGCCTGTGTTCATGGCGATGCATGGCGCCACCCCGGGATTCGTCACGGCCGCCGCCATCGCGGTCGGCGTCTTCATTACCTACTGCCTGTCGACCTGGCAGCGGATGAACGAGGCCCGGCTGGCGGAAAGCGCTGCCCGGGTCGAGGCCGAGGAAAAGCGGGCCCAGGCCGAGCGGATCATGGCCGGCCGCAGCGCCTTCCTCGCGGCGATCGGACACGACCTGCGCACCCCGATCAGCGCCATCCTGACGGGCGCGGCGGAACTGGAGCGGGGCGCGACCGACGCTGCGGCCCGCTCGCAGGCCCATCTGATCACCGACGCCGGCTTCATGATGAAGGCCATGCTCGACGACCTGCTGGATCACGCCAAGCTGGACGCCGGCCACATGACCGTCGACGAGGTCGACTTCAATCTGCGCGAGCTCCTGAACCAGACCACGCGCCTGTGGCGCGGACCGGCCCGGGCCAAGGGGCTGAAGCTTCGGGTCGAGGGCGCGGCGTCGATCCCGGCCGGTGTGCGGGGCGATCCGATGCGGGTTCGTCAGGTGCTCAACAACCTGATCTCCAATGCCATGAAATTCACCGAGACGGGGTCGATCACCCTGCGTCTCAACGCCTGGAGCGAGGAACCCGCCGGCCATGCGGTGCTTATTACCGTGGAAGACACCGGGCCCGGCATGACGGCGGATCAGGTCGCGCGCCTGTTCACCCCCTTCGACCAGACCACGGCAGGCGTCAGCGCCCAGCACGGCGGCACCGGCCTGGGCCTCGCCATCAGCCGTCAGCTGGCGGAATTGATGGGCGGACGGGTGACCGTGCGGACAAGCCCCGGCGCCGGCGCCAGCTTCACCCTGGCCTTGTCCCTGTTGAAGGGCGAGGCCGTCGAGGCCCCACCCCGGGCGCTGGACCAGGATAGCCGCGACGCCGTCGCCCGCGCCCTGTCCGGCCGCATGACCAGCTCCTCCACCCCGACCCCGGCCGCGCAGTCGCTGACGCCGACATCACGACCCGTCGTCTCCGCGCCGACCGCGCCCACGATCGCGGAAGCCCCGGTCCCTGAAGACCTGTCCGCGGAAGCCATCGCGGCCCGGATCCTGGGCCCGTCGGTTGCGTCGGTGGAGACCGCCGTCACGCTCCAGCCCGAGCCCGTCGCCCAGGACAGCGAAGACGGCGAGGATCGGCCGATGCGGGTGCTGGTGGTCGATGACCACGACATCAACCGCCGCGCCATCCAGCTGATCCTGCAGCCCCTGGGCTGCGATATCTCGACCGCCGCAGACGGCATGGCGGCGCTGAAGATCTGCGAGAACACCGCCTTCGACCTGATCTTCATGGACGTGCGGATGCCCGAGCTGGACGGTCGCGAAACCACGCGCCGCATCCGGGCGGGGGATGGACCGAACGTCGGCGTGCCGATCATCGCCGTCACCGCCGACACGGCGGCCGAGGACATCGCCGCCTGCACCGAGGCCGGCATGACCTATTTCGTGCCCAAGCCGATCACGCCGCCGATGCTGCTGGGCGCCATCACCCATGTGATGACCATGGCTCAGGCGGACGAGGTCCCCGGGGCGGAAACCGTGGCGGCCTGACCGCGGATCTCGGCGACCAGGACCTCGCTGAAATCGTCAGCCTTCATACGACACTCCCAGACTGTGACCACTCGCCATCCAGCGGCTTCCAGCACCGTTTGGGTGGCGACGTCGCGCGCGCGGTTGCGACCGATCTTGGCGGTCCAGTAGGTCGCGTTGGTCTTGGGCTGGCGCGCGCCGCGGGCGCAGTCATGGCCGTGCCAGAAGCAGCCGTGCACGAAGACCGCCACCCGCCGCCCCGGCATCACCAGATCCGGCCGGCCCGGCAGGCCGCGGCCGCCCAGCCGGTAACCGATCCCCGCCGCGCGCAGGATGCGGCGCACGGCGAGTTCAGGCGTGGTGTCGCGGCCCTTCACGGCGCGCATGACGGCGCTGCGCTGTTCGGGGGTGAAGGGGTCCGTTCCCACTACCGCTCATCCCCGCGAACGCGGGGACCCAGTTCTGTGGATGACAGTTGCGGCCGATTGTTCTGGAACGCTGATCCCACGCAACCTGCCTCGCGAAAGGACTGGGTCCCCGCGTTCGCGGGGATGAGCGGTAGGGGAGAACCCTAGAGCTGCGCGAGCAGATGCTCAGCCGAGGAGACGCGGAATTCGCCCGGCTGTTCGATGTTCAGCTGGCTGACAACGCCGTCCTTGACGATCATCGAGTAGCGCTGCGAGCGCTCACCCATGCCGAAGCCCTTGGCGTCCATGGACAGGCCCAGCTGACGGGTCAGGTCGCCGTTGCCGTCGCCCAGCATCAGGATCTCGTCCTTGCCGATGCCCTGGCTGTCGGCCCAGGCGCCCATGACGAAGGCGTCATTGACCGAGAGGCAGGCGATCGTGTCGACGCCCTTGGCGGTCATTTCCTCGCGCAGATCCTTGAAGCCCGGCAGGTGACGGGCCGAGCAGGTCGGGGTGAAGGCGCCGGGCACGGCGAACAGGGCCACGGTCTTGCCGGCGAAGATGTCGTCGGTGGTGACGGGCTTGGGGCCGTCGTCGGTGGCGCGGGTCAGGTTGGCCGAGGGGATGCGGTCGCCGATCTGGACGGTCATGGGGCAGGCTCCGGGTGGGGGTGAGAAGGTAACGCTGCCGACCAGATAGGCGTTGCCGCGCGGGACGCCAACCACATCGTGTCGATCCGCCGCCTTGCGTCCGCGGGCCGGCGTCCCGATGATAGGGCCATGGACGATTTCCAATCCTTGGTCGGGCGGCTTCTGGTGGCCATGCCGGGCATCAGCGACAGCCGGTTCGAGCATGCGGTGATCCTGATCTGCGCCCACCGGCCGGACCACGCCATGGGCCTGCGGCTGGACCGGCCGGCGCCGGGCGTGAACCTGAAGAAGGTGCTCGACAAGCTGAAGACCGAGGCGCCGGAGACCGCCGCCGGCCGGCAGGTGCTGATCGGCGGGCCTGTGGAGCGTGAGCGCGGCTTTGTCCTGCACACCGACGACTGGCTGATCGACGACGCCTCGGTGGCCTTCGCCGAGGGTCTGGCCATGACCGGCACGCGCGAGGCGTTGCTGGCCATGGTGGACCCGGCGTCGGGGCCGAACCGTTCGGTGCTGCTGCTGGGCTATGCCGGCTGGGGCGAGGGCCAGTTGGAGGATGAGCTGGGCGAGAACGTCTGGCTGACCGCCGACGCCGATCCGGAGCTGATCTTCGACGTCGACTATGACGGGAAGTGGGCCAAGGCGCTGGCGGGACTGGGGGTCGATCCGGCGCAGCTGTCAGGGCAGAGCGGGCGGGCTTAAGGGGGCGGACCTGCGATCAAACGCCAGCAGAGCTTCAGCTCTCAGACGATGATCGCATTTCGGCCCGTCACGGCTCGCTTCAGGGACAGGTGCGGGTGGGCTTCCGGCTCTGGAGGATCCAGTCATTGGCCGACTCATTCCATCGCGCATAGATCGTGTGCCGGCAGGTCTCCCGGATAATCTGCTGGCCGACCATGTCAGTGCGCGGCTTGCGCCACTGGTACTGGCGGCGGCCGTCCGGCATATCCAGAACGGTATCAGGCTGCCCGTAGCGGGCGACCGCGACCTCAACGGGCTGGTTGAGAAAGTCGATCCGGTGCGTTTCAGCGGTGGCGCACGCGCCCAACGCCATTGCGCCCGCGAGCGCGGTGATTATCCGGTGCATATCGATTCCTCCCAGAGATGCATCCAGCACACGCTAGCACAACCTGTATATCCAGCCTAACGGCGCCAGGCGGGCGGAATCGCGACTTAGGCCGACCGCGCCTTGATCGGTGCCGTCCCATCAGCCAGCGACTCGTTCAGATAGACCTCGGCCTCCTGCGCCGGGAGGGCAGGGGCGTAGCCGAAGCCCTGGCCGTAGTGGCACTGGGCGTCGAGCAGAAGTTTGGCGAGGCCGGCGTTCTCGACGCCCTCGGCGACGACTTCCAGCGACAGGTCGCGGCCGAGGTTGACCACCGATTTGACGATCTTGGCCGAGCCCTCGTCCTTGTCCATGGTCAGAACGAAATAGCGGTCGATCTTCAGCGTATCGAACGGCAGCTTGGCGAGCCAGGTCAGGGAGCTGAAACCGGTGCCGAAATCATCGAGCGCCAGCGAGGCGCCGGCCGCGCGCAACCGGGTCAGGGTCTCGGCGGCGCGGGTCGTGTCGCGCATGATGTCGCCCTCGGTGACCTCAAGCTTCAGCGCGCCCTTCGGCAGGCCGGAGTCGGCGATGATGCGGGTGACGTCCTCGACCAGATTGGCCCGCTCGATCTCGCCGACCGACAGGTTGACGCTGCAGAACAGCTTGCCCGCCGACGGATGCCGCTTGAGCCATTCGGCCAGCTGACGCGAGGCCTGGGTCATCATCAGCAGACCCAGGTCGTTCATCAGGCCCATTTCGTCAGCCAGACCCAGGAATTCGTCGGGCGGGACCAGACCACGTTTGGGGTGACGCCAGCGGGCCAGGGCCTCGAACCCGGCCACGGCGCCGGTCAGCAGGTTCACGATCGGCTGGTAGAAGGGCTCGATCTCGCCGCGCACGAAGGCGTTGCGCAGGTCGGCTTCCAGCGCCAGCCGGGACAGGCTGTCGCTCTCCAGCGCCCGGCCATAGGCGGCGACGCCGCTGCGGCCCGCGGTCTTGGCCTGTTCGACCGCCAGTTCGACCCGACGCAGCATTTCAGCCGGATCAGGCGCGTCCGGGCCGCCCTCGGCCTGGGCGGAGCCGATCGAGACGGTGGGATAGATGTCGAAGCCTGCAACGCGCAGCGGCTGTTCCAGCGCCTCGCGCACCCGTTCGGCCACGGCGCCGGTGCCGCGCGGGGCCAGGACGGCGAACTCGTCCTCGCCGATGCGGGCGGCGTTGGCGTCATGGGCGAAGGCGGCGTTCAGGCGCGATCCCAGCGCCGCCAGCACCAGATCGGTGCGCTCATGGCCGAGGGCCTCGTTCAGGCGGCGCAGGCGGTCCACGTCCGCCACGACCAGCTCATAGTCGCCCGGCTGGGTCAGTTGTTCGCCGGCGCGGGCGAGGAAGGTGCGCCGGTCCAGAAGACCGGTCAGCCGGTCGACATGCGAGGCGGCGAATTTCGTCTCCAGGGCCACGACCCCGGCGGCGCGCAGGCCGTCCTCCAGCCAGACGCCGCGCCAGATGCAGGTCTCGGAATCGCGCATGCGCAGACGGACGGCGACCTCGGTCCCCTCGGCCTGCGGCTTGAGAATCTTCTCGGCCAGCGCCCGGTCCTGCGGAATGGCCACAGCGGTGAAGGCGGCGCCCGAACACTCCGGCGCCAGCGGGCCGAGCCCCAGCGCCCGGGTCGCGCCGGTGAAGCGCATCTGGTCGTCGGACGGGGTCCATATCCACAGGGCGGTGTCCGCGGCGGCCAGCGCCTCAATGGCGGTCGTCGCGTCCCAGGCCAGACTTCTGGAGCGAGTATTCAAACGCCTGCTGGTCCCGACAGGACGGCCGGAATCAGCCGCCGCGCCCGACTCCGTCATTGACGAAGCCGAACAGGAGATGATCTGCCCAAGCGCCGTTAATTTTAAGATAAGCCCGGGCCCGTCCTTCGAGCTGAAAACCGGTCTTCTCGAGCACCCGGCGCGAGGCCGTGTTGTCCGGCACACAGGCGGCCTCGACGCGGTGCAGCTTCAGGTCGTCGAAGGCCCAGGCGACCATGGCCCGGACCGCGGCTGTGCCCAGGCCGCGACCGGCGAACGGCAGACCGACCCAGTAGCCCAGCGTCCCCGTCTCGGCGACGCCGCGCCGGATGTTGGACAGGGTGATGGCGCCGACCAGCGACTGGTCGGAATCAGCGAAAATGAAGAAGGGCCAGGCGTTGCCGGCCTCCATCTCACGCCCATAGATCGAGAGGCGGCGTTTGAAGGCCGGACGGGTCAGGTCGTCCTCGGGCCAGATCGGCTCCCATGGCTGCAGATAGGCGTGAGACGCATGGCGCAGGCCGGCCCAGGCCTCGTGGTCGGAGGCGCGGGGGGGACGCAGGGTCACGCCCTGCCCTTTCACCACCGGGCCCGTCGCTTCGTTGATCCAGTCCAGCAGGGCCATGGATCAAGCCTACCCCAGCGTTTGCTCGGGGTGAACCACCCCCACACCGTCATCCTCGGGCTTGACCCGAGGATGACGGCGTTGGAGATCAGCCGAACAGAGCCTCGTGGAAGGCCGCGCCCGCGGGGGCCGCGGCCTTCGGGCCCAACACCGCTGTCGCGCAGCGGCCGGCGGCCAGCGAGGCGGCGGCGGCGGTCCGGACCGTGTCGACCGTCTGGGCGAGCGTGCGTTCAGACATGGTCTGCGACGGGATCAGGGCCCCGAAGATCAGCACCTGGGCCGCGGCCCGGCCGGCGCGGGCGGCGGGGCTCTCGTCAGACATCCACAGGCCGGCGTTGAGCACGGCCTTGGCGCGCGACAGTTCTGCGGCGGTCGGACCCGTTTCGGCCAGCGCCTTCAGCTCGGCGGCGCACACCCGGGCCAGTTCGACGGCCCGGTCGGCGGCGGCGCCGGCGTAGATGCCCAGCAGGCCGGCATCCTCATAGGGCTCGTGATAGGCGTCGATGGCATAGGCCAGGCCGCGCTCCTCGCGGGCGCTCTGGAACAGGCGCGATGCCATGCCGCCGCCGAGGATCTCGGTCATCAGCCGGGTCGCGGCATAGGCGGGGTCCGTGGCCGAGGGCGCGGGCAGCTGGAAGACAATATTGGCCTGTTCGATCCGGCGGGTCAGGGCCGCCGCGCCCCCTGTGAAGCGGGGCGCGTCGGGCGCCTCGGCCGGAGTCGCGGTCTCGGCGCCGAACCAGCGCTCCGCCAGGGCCAGAAGCTCGGTCTCGTCCACGGCGCCGGATACGGCCACCACCATGCGGTCCGGCGAATACAGCCGGGCGCGCCAGTCGCCGATGGCGGCGCGGGTGATCGGCTTCAGACTCTTCACTGACCCAAGGATCGGCCGCCCCAGCGGCTGGCCCTCGAAGGCGCGGGTCTGGGCCATTTCGAAGACGTGGTCGTCCGGGGTGTCGAAGGCCTCGGCGATCTCTTGCGCCACGACGTCCTTCTCGCGCTCGATCTCGGCGGGGTCGAGCGTGGGGCGGAAGACGAGGTCGGAGACGACCTGCATGGCCAGCGGCAGGGAGCCGTGCAGGGCGCGGACCTCGAAACTGGTGCGCTCATAGCCGGTGGAGGCGTTCAGTGAGCCGCCCTCGGCCTCGATCCGCTCGACGATCTCGCGCGCGCCCATGTCTCCGGCGCCTTTGAAGACCAGATGTTCGAGGCAGTGGGACCAGCCGGACGTCGCCTCGGTCTCCCATTTCGCCCCGCCGCGCACGGCGACGGTCAGGGCCAGGGTGCGCAGGCCGGGCATGGGATCACAGACGACGCGGACGCCATTCGACAGGGTGTGGAGCGTGGCGGTCAGGGGGCTTCTTCTTTCCCTATCGCCTCGCTCGCAGAGCGAGGCTGCTTGAGGGTCTTGCGGAGCAGCACGATGTAGAAACCGACCAGCGCCAGCGCCAGCCCGAACCAGGTCAAGGCATAGCCGAGGTGGTTGTTCGAGAAGGCCGCCGGCGGGGCCGAGGGCTGGAGGGCCTGCCACTCGGGATTGGAGGAGGTCAGGGCGAACAGGGTGTTCGGATCAGTGTCGGCGACGCCCAGCGCCTCGGCCATGCCGGCCATGTCGCGCGCGAAGAACCGGCCCTTGTCGACGGGCAGGGCCATCGGGCCCGGCGGCGGCGTCTCGCGCACCTCGGCAACCAGCGGGAAGGACGCCGTCGAGGCCGCGACCGGCGGGCGGGCGGAAATGCTCTCGGCGACAAAGCCGCGGTCGATCAGGAACACGGCCGGAAAGTCGGTCGGACGGCAGGCAGAGATCAGCCGGACGCCAGCCTGCCCCTCATGGATGGTCTGGAGTTCGACCCAGGGGGCCGTGGCCAGCCCCGGACAGTCGATGGCGACCTTGTGGAAGGCGGGGTCAGGCAGGGCCATGACCGCGGCGAGCGGCGCGGGCGGGAGGCCGGCAGCGGCCTCGGCCTGATCGATCAGGCCGTTCTTCCACTGCATCCGCTGCACCTGCCAGACCCCGAGCCCGCACAGGAGGGCGAGGGCGAGGGTGCAGACGATCGTCAGGCCCCATGGGAAGCGGGCGCGCATCAGGCCTGTCCCGCCCTGTTCCGCATCTGCAGGGCGATCATCACCCCCTTGCCGGGGCGCATCAGGCCCAGCGAGAGGCCGGCGACCAGCGGCAGGGCGACCAGCAGCATGGCCCAGATCGGCGGATTCCAGGCGACCTGCACGAACAGGGCGCCGAAGACCACGATCCCGCCGGCGATCTGCATGATGAAGATGGCGGCGCCGTCGCCGGTGTTCAGGCGGGTGAAGTCGAAGCCGCAGGCGGCGCAGCGGTCGACCACCTTGAGAAAGCCCGCGAACAACGGACCCTTGCCGCAATGGGGACAGCGGCAAAGCAGACCGGCGCGGATCGGGTTGATCCGCGCCGGTTGAAGATCAAGCCCTGTGGGGCCGTCCGTCACCCGAAGGTGACGTAGACGAAGGCGAAGAGGAACAGCCAGACCACGTCCACGAAATGCCAGTACCAGGCGGCCGCCTCGAAGCCGAAATGCTTCTGGGGGGTCATCTGGCCGGCCATCAGGCGCAGCAGGCAGACCAGCAGGAAGATGGTGCCGAGCAGGACGTGGAAACCGTGGAAGCCGGTCGCCATGAAGAAGATCGAGCCGTACAGGCCGGAGTTAACAGCGTTCTCGTTGAAGAACAGGTTCTCGTGGAGAATGTGGTCATACTCATAGATCTGCACCGCGGTGAACAGCACGCCGAGCAGGACGGTGATGATCAGTCCGGTGCGGGTCGCCTTGCGGTCGCCGACCTGCAGGGCGTGGTGTGCCCAGGTCACCGTCGTGCCGCTGAGCAGCAGGATTACGGTGTTCAGCAGCGGCAGATGCCAGGCGTCCAGCGTTTCGACGCCCTGGGGCGGCCAGGTCGACCAGGCGGCGGCGGTCTCGGCCCAGTTGCCGACCTCGGGAATGTGGGCGCGGGCTTCGTTGAAGACCGCCATTTCGAAGAACATCCAGAAGAAGGCGGCGAAGAACATCACCTCGGAGGCGATGAACATGATCATGCCGTAGCGCAGACCGATCTGGACGACCGGGGTGTGGTCGCCGCCCTGGCTTTCCTTGATCACATCCGCCCACCAGGCGAACGCGGCCACCAGCACGCCGGCCAGACCCGCGAAGAACAGGGCCGCCTTGCCGTCGGACAGCAGGGCCGTCGCGATCGGTCCCGCATCGGGTCCGACGATGCCCTTCATCCACACCACGGCCCCGACCATCATGATCGTGACCGCGATCGAGGCGATCAGCGGCCAGGGGCTGGGATTCACCAGGTGATAGTCGTGATGCGGAGTGGCGTGTGCGTCGGCCATCTGGGTCTCTTGCAGCAGTCGAGAGTCGTATGAGGCAGGCTATAGCGTCGGCTATCCCGCCGCGCCAGACCCTTGAGAACTTGGAGGGGCGCCCGCGATTGCGGCCTGATCGAAGCCTTGCGTGGGATAGAAGGTGTAGCTGAGGGTTATTTCCTCGACCCCGCGGCTCTCGCGGTCGGTCGCCATCTCCGGCGCCACGAAATACTGGACCGGGAATTTCATCGTCTGGCCCGGCTGGATGGTCTGTCCCTCGAAGCAGAAGCATTGCAGCTTCTGGAAATAGGGGCCGGCCCGCTCCGGCACGACGTTATAGGCGGCCGTGGCCTGGATTGGACGATCGGAGGTATTGGTCACATCGAAATAGGCGATGCCCGTCTCGCCGATTCGCACCCGCTGGGCGACCTGTTCGGCGCGGAAGGTCATGGGCAGGCCGCGCACATTGGTGTCGAACCGGATCAGCACCGTCTGGTCCAGCTGCACATCCGGCGCCTGGTCCGCCTTGCGGACCGTGCCGTCGAAGCCGGTGACCTGGCAGAACAGCTGATACAGGGGCACGGCGGCGAAGGCGGCGCCGGTCATGAACATGACGCCGCCAGCGCAGGCGATCGCCACCACAGCATTGGCGGTGGGCTTCTTCATCGGGCGTATTCGACCGGTGCGCCGGCCGCGATGGCGTCCTTGCGGGCGTCGATGTTGCGCTTGAGGTTCAGCACGGTGACGGCGAACACCAGCACGATGAAGCCCACCAGGGCGCCGGCGATGGCGAGATTGCGCTTGCTGCGGGCGGACAGCTCTTCGGGGGTCAGGCGGCGTAGGGTCATGACAGTCCGGGAAGGGCGGTGATGCTCTCGACCAGCAGGGCCGCGAACAGCGCCATCAGGTACAGGATGGAGAAAGCGAACAGGTTGCGCGCCGGTTTGGCCTCGGCGCGGACATCATACAATGCGGCCTCTCGTCCCACGGCCTCGGCCTTGTCGGGCTGATCCCCGGCGCGGCTGCGCCACAGGCGGAAGGCGAGGAACAGGAAGCCCAGGCCGCCAAGGATCGACACAGCCAGATAAAGGACGCCGCCGAGACCCAGCAGGCCCGGAGCCACGGCCACCGGTACGAACACGAGGCTGTAGATCAGGATCTGCAGCCGCGTGCTCTTCGCCCCGCGCGCCACCGGCATCATGGGAATGCCCGCGCGGGCGTAGTCGCCAGCCGAATACAGGGCCAGGGCCCAGCTGTGCGGCGGGGTCCACAGGAAGATGATGGCGAACAGCAACCAGGCCGGCCACGGCGCCTCGCCCGTCGCGGCGGCCCAGCCGATCACGGGGGGAAAGGCGCCCGCGGCGCCGCCGATGACGATGTTCTGGGGCGTCCGGCGCTTCAGCAGCAGGGTGTAGAAAACGGCGTAGTAGAGGATGGTCATCAACAGCAGGCCGCCGGCCAGCCAGTTGGTCGCCATGCCGAGCAGCATGACGGAAAAGACCGACAGGATGACGCCAAAGGTCATGGCGTCGTTCTTGTTGACCCGCCCGGCCGCGACAGGTCGCCCGCGGGTGCGCCGCATCAGGGCGTCGGTCTCGCCCTCCAGCGCCATGTTCAGCGCCCCCGCCGCCCCTGCCCCGACGGCGATGCACAGGATGGCGATGGCGGCCGACAGCCAGTCCAGGTCGCCACCTGCCACGACCAGGCCGACGACGGCGGTGAAGATCACCACCGACATCACGCGCGGCTTCAGCAGCTGGAAGAAGTCTTCCGGCTGGGCCGTCGAGAGCGCGGACTGGGAGGCGGATTCGGTCATCGCATTTTCAAAAAGCCAGAGGCCGCCCCTTCAGTCTGAAAGAGCGGCCCCCGATTGGTCTGGTCCGTACGGACCGGTCTAGTGCTCGTCGCCCTTGACCACCGGCAGTTCGTTGAACTGGTGGTGGGGCGGAGGCGAGGACAGGGTCCACTCCAGGGTCGTGGCGCCTTCGCCCCACGGATTGGCGACGCCGGGACGACGGCGGATGGCGGCCTCGGCCAGCATGATCAGGAAGACCAGCACGCCGACGATGGTGATGACATAGCCCCACGACGAAACCAGGTTCCAGTAGGCGTAGCCGTCCGAGTAGTCGACGTAGCGCCGGGGCATCCCCTGCAGGCCAAGGAAATGCTGCGGGAAGAACACCAGGTTCACGCCGACAAACATGACCCAGAAATGCAGGCAGCCGAGGAACTCGTTGTACTTCACGCCGAACATCTTCTCGAACCAGTAGTAGAAGCCCGCGAAGATGGCGAAGACGGCGCCCAGCGACAGCACATAGTGGAAGTGGGCCACGACGTAATAGGTGTCGTGCAGGCTGTAATCGATGCCCGCGTTGGACAGGACCACGCCGGTCACGCCGCCGATGGTGAACAGGAAGATGAAGCCGATCGCCCACAGCATGGGCGTCTTGAAGCTGATGGAGCCGCCCCACATGGTGGCGATCCAGCTGAAGATCTTCACGCCCGTGGGCACGGCGATGATCATGGTCGCAGCGATGAAATAGGCGCGCAGGTTCACGCCCATGCCCACCGTGTACATGTGGTGCGCCCAGACGATGAAGCCGACGAAGCCGATCGCCACCA